>VFQR01000031.1_pt1 | contig 457273 bp, 462 predicted proteins | sample 3512321 | NCBI WGS metagenome assembly VFQR01 (sample SAMN10412374, study PRJNA504923) | tailings metagenome | isolation source: Relicate 3 Philex TSF1 revegetated site | place: Philippines: Tuba, Benguet | collected 2017-08-29
TGCGCTGCGCCAGGTCCTGGCTGCCGGTCGAGATCTCCGCAGACGCGTCGCGCACGGTGTTGGCACTCTGCGCGATCTGGCGCATCGCATCGGCCAGCGTCTCGCCGGCCGTATTCACATCGCCCTGCAGTTTGGCGAACACGCCATGATACTCGCCCTCGACCCGGCGCGTGAGATCGCCGCCCGCGAGACCGGCCAGCACGCCGCCGACACCAGTGATCGCGCCATTGATCGCATCGAGCAGCCGGTTGATACCATCGCCCAGACGCACCGCCACGCCATCCAGCGGCGCCGTGTCGATGCGGCGCTGCAGGTCGCCGGCGGCAGCTGCCGCCACGATCTCGCCGACCGCACGGTCGAGCAACGCTTCCTGTTCGCTGCGCGTGTGTTCGGCACTGCGCCTTTCTTCATCCACGGCGGCACGCAGCTGCTCATTCTCGGCGCCGTTGCGTTTGAACACCGCCACCGCGCTGGCCATGCGGCCGATCTCGTCGCCGCGCTGCAGGCCCGGCACGGCGGCGCTGAAATCGCCGCGCGCCAGCACCGCCATCGCCTGCGTCAGTGCCGCGATGGGATTGGCGATGTTGCGGCCGATCAGCCAGGCGAAGCCCGCACCGATCAGCAAGGCCGCAGCCGACACCGCCAGAACCGTGACGAAGATGGTTTCGAAAGCTGCGATGGCGCTGTCGCGTTCGCGCGACAAGGTCGCGCTCTGGCTGGCCTTCACGTCTTCGACCTTTTCGACGATCTGCGCGATTTCCTGCTCGATCTCCTGATAGACCAGCCGGTTGATGTCGCCAGCCGCACCGGCCGCCGCAAGAATTCCGGCTTCGTATTCCTTGGCGAAGCGCTCGGCTTCCTCGGCCAGTTTCTTCAGCTCGTCGTCATCGAGGCTGCTTTTCAGATCCTCGATCATATCGACAAAGGTGCCGACCTTGCCACGCGCCTCGTTGGCCATCGCCATATCGCCCATACCGACAAAGCGTGTGGCGGCAACGCGGATTTCGGAAAAGGCATCGAGCACCAGGCCGGCCTCGACCGCAGTGGCGAGGTTCTGCCGCTTGAGCGCACTGCGCACGAGCTGTAGCAGGCTGTCGCGCGTGCGCGGGCCATACACATCGAGCTGGTTGCCGGTCACCGTCTTCAGCGTGTTGCGCGCGCTGATCGCCTGCGCCAGTTTGGCGAAGACGCTTTTGAGCTGCGGTACGGCCTCGGCCAACATGGCGCGGCGCTGCGGGTCGCGCACGCTGCCGACCAGGCCATCGAGCGTTTCGGTCATCTGCGGTTCCAGCCGCCGTGTGGCGAGCAGGCCGCGCGGGTCGTCGCGTTCGATGAACAGCAGCAGATTGCGCCGCAGGTCCAGCACATCGCGCTCAAACTGCTGCAGACGCTGGTTGTTGCCGGTGATGCGATCATAGGTGCCGAAGGTGCTGCTGCCGGTCTGCACACCATACACTGCGGCACCGGCCACGATGGCCAGCAGGCCGAGCGCGATGCCGAAGCCGAATGCGATGCGGGCGCGGATGCCGAGACGGCCGAACCAGGCCGCCAGCGGCGAGGCAGGGCGGGCGGCAGAGTCGGGGGTGGGATCGGCTAAGGCTTCGGAAACGGCCATCACTGGAACTCCATAGCTTCGGCCGGCAGGCGGCCCGACAGCGGAACTGAATTGCGGGAAAAATCTGGATGTCAGAGAGAAAACGGCCCGGGGCCGCCGGGCAAAGGAACGGTCGCGACTGTCGGACTGCCGGATCGGTTCATGCTCTGGGAAACTCCTTACCGCGGCCGGTGCTGACGGCCTGGCGATTGTTTTTTTAAGGTTCTGATGCCCTGTCTGGCGTTTCCCGGGAGCCAGCCTCGCCATACGCGGTGCAGCGGTCAAGCCGCTTCGCTAGCCCAGAGTTACCAAAATTTTAGAATGATCGCGTTGAGCGCGAAACCACTCCGGATATACCCCGACGTAATGGTTGTCTTGGCTGGTAACCCATTCTCGCTGAAAGAGGATTCACGCCTCGCCGGATAGAGCTAAGTGAAGGAAATGCAGCGCTTTTGATCCAGGATGCAAATTTGCAACCGGGTAGCAGGCACTGGCAACTAATGGTAAAAACATCACATCGAATGCTTGTAGAGCTTCACTTGTGATGGAGACGTCCATGCGTAAACCGAACCCATACGACGCCCATGTCGGGGCCCGGCTGCGCGCCTGCCGCACCCTGGCCGGATTCAGCCAGGAACGCCTTGGCGCTTCGGTCAGCCTGAGCTTCCAGCAGATTCAGAAATACGAGAAGGGTCTGAACCGTATCGGCGCCAGCCGCCTACAGCAGTTCGCCCAGATCCTGAATGTGCCGCCGTCGTATTTCTTCGAGGACATGCCCGGCATCGAACAGCAGCCGACGGCCCGGCCGGAACATGCTGTCGTCTCCGAGATCGAGCAGGACAAGAGCCCGGTTTCGCGCCGTCAGGCGCTCGAACTGGTGCGCAACTTCGGCAAGATCACCGACCCGATGGTGCGCGACCGGATCTTCCAGCTGATCAAGGCCGCCGCCGCCTCTTACAGCGGCAAGCCCGAAGACGAGGAAGGCGGCGCGGCCCCGGCCGTCGAAGCCTAAACACAGCGCAGCCGCAACACGACAGAACCGGGCCGGCAACGGCCCGGTTTTTTTATTGCGCGTGCCGTCATCCTATCCGTAAGGACTACAACCAAAGCGCATCCATCCCGCTGCGTCTTTAACCACAGGTGTATAGTCTGCCTCCGTCAACCAAAGCCACGGAGGCAAGCATGACCTATCACTCCCGTATTCAGACCACGGCCTTCCGGCGCCTGCCGGATCAGATCACCCTGCAACACGGCCCACGCGACGCGCTGGGCCGTTTTTTTCTGACCGCCGACAAAGCGGCACGCGATCGCGGCGTGACGCTGACGCTCAGCACCGATTTCGAATTGCTGCGTGAAGTGAATGCCCGCAATCAGGGCAGCTGGCACGGCCTGGCGCCGAGCTTCGACTGCGCCTATGGCGGCATCGACCGCACATGCGGTTTCTGGCTGATCGGACGTGACGATATGGGAGACATCGTCACCACGCAGGCTGCGCGGGTCTTCAACACCGGCGACGAAACCCTGAAGGATTACCTGACCAGCCTGCGGCTGTTTTATCCGCGACCCGAAGAGCAGAAGCAGCCGGGCGAACATTGCCTGGTGCAATCGCCTGGTGCATCGCATCTGCGCGGCCGCATCGTGTATTCCGGCGGCACCTGGATCCATCCGGAATATCGCAAGCGCCTGATGCCGATGATTCTGCCGCGTATCAGCCGCGCGCTGGCGCTGACACTGTGGGACAGCGAATTCACCTTCAGCATGGTCAGCCATGCGCTGGTGAGCAAGGGCGTGGCGACGGCCTATGGTTATCGCAACATCGAATCCGGCATACGCTGGATGAATTCGGCAACCGAATTGCGGCTCGATGGCACGCTGGTCTGGATGGATCGCAACGAACAGCTGGCCGACATGGCCCGCTTCGACGACCTGCTCGACACTGCTGGCGAGAGCCGCACGGTGTCGCGTCAGCCGGAAGCGATCACGCAGCCCGCGCTCAACTAGAGAACGGACTGCGTCAGTGAGAGTCGGAACGGTGTCCAGTCGGCAGCGTCAATGCTGCGGCTGGACACTGCCGACATTCAGCGGAATCGAGATGTTCTGATTGATCAGCGAACTGCCGGTCAGCAGCGTGCCGCCAGTGGGCAGACGCCAGCGCAGGATCACGCGCTGGTAACGACGCCGGCGCGCATCGTATCCGGGTTCGTCGATGATTGCGTCGATGTCGTCGATCTGCGGCACGCCATGCTGCAAACTATGCCGGTAGGCCTCGGCGACCCAGCGACCGTAGGCGCGGTCGGGCTGATCCTCGATGCGGCGGCGGCTCTGGTTGCGATGGAAGGAGAAATTGTCATAGACGGTGAAGCCGGCACCGCTGTTGTCGACATACAGCTCGCCGTCATCGCCCGGCTGCAGCAGCACGGTGCGTTCGGCAAGGCCGCTGTTCTTGAGGAATCGCTGCACCGGCACCGAAAACTCGCCGGCCTCGAAGCGCCATAATTCGAAGATGCTGCTCAGCTGTTGCGGCGCGGTATAGAGCCAGTCATAGGGCAGCTGCGGCACGCGGATGAACTGATCGCGCATGCGTGCCTCGGGCAGCGGCGCGAGCTGTTCCAGTCGCGCGAGCAGGGGCTCGGCCTCGATATAGGCTTCTTCCAGCCAGCCGCTGGCGAAATACACCAGACCAACCGGACGGCTGGCGATCGCCTTCTGCAGATAGGGTTTGAGCGAATTCACCGCCGCCTGGCTGACCATGCCGGCGCGGAACTGCAGCAAGGTCACATCCTTGTCGACGACGAGCCAGATATAGCCGAGATTGCGCGCCGCATAGCCGGCGAGATCGAAATCGGGATCGGTATACCCGAGCCGCTCCGCCAGGGAAGAGGAGGGCCAGCGCCACCAGTGCCCTTGCGGGTCGATGAGATAATTCATTCAGTACCCCTGTCGGGCCTGCCAGGCCGACAGGATGATTTTACGGGAGCCACCGGACTGAGTCGAGGGGTCAGGCTGCAACCGTTCCGGCCGCGCCGGAGGTTGCATAGACCGCCGGTTGTGCCCATCGTCACAGGCCGTGTTGCGGGCGCAAAACCGTCGGCTTGCAGCCAGAGGTCAACGCCCCTACATGAAGGTCCGTTCCGATGCCGAGGATTTCCCGACCATGACCACCATTATTGCTGTCCGAAAGGGCAACCAGATCGTGCTGGCCGGCGACGGCCAGGTCAGCCTGGGCCAGACCGTCATCAAGTCGAATGCGCGCAAGGTGCGCCGCCTCGGCGACGGGTCCGTCGTGGCGGGTTTCGCCGGTGCGACCGCCGATGCCTTCACGCTGTTCGAACGGCTGGAGGCCAAGCTGGAGCGCTACCCCAACCAGCTGGCGCGCGCCTGCGTCGAACTGGCCAAGGACTGGCGCACCGACCGTTATCTGCGTCGCCTGGAAGCGATGATGGCGGTGGCTGACAAATCCGTCTCTCTGGTGCTGACCGGTACCGGCGACGTGCTGGAACCCGAAGACGGCCTGATCGGCATCGGCTCCGGCGGCAATTACGCCCTTGCGGCGGCGCGCGCACTGATCGACCGCGACGACATGGATGCCGAGGCGATTGCGCGCAAGAGCCTGCAGATCGCCGCCGATATCTGCGTCTATACCAATGGCAACATCATCGTTGAAAAGCTGTCATGACCTCTTTCTCCCCGCGTGAAATCGTTTCCGAACTCGACCGCTATATCGTCGGCCAGAATGATGCCAAGAAGGCCGTTGCGGTGGCGCTGCGCAATCGCTGGCGCCGCCAGCAACTGCCAGATGGGCTGCGCGAGGAAGTGTTGCCCAAGAATATCCTGATGATCGGCCCGACCGGCGTCGGCAAGACCGAGATTTCGCGCCGGCTCGCCAAGCTGGCCAATGCACCCTTCCTGAAAGTGGAAGCCACGAAATTCACGGAAGTGGGCTATGTGGGCCGCGATGTCGAGCAGATCGTGCGCGATCTGCTGGAAGGCGCGCTGTCCATGATCCGCGAGAAAAAGCGCAAGGACGTCTCGGCGCGCGCCGAACTGGCGGCGGAAGAGCGGCTGCTGGATGCGCTGGTCGGCGACAAGGCCAGCGTCGAGACGCGGCAGAAATTCCGCAAGATGCTGCGCGAGGGCGAACTCGACAAGCGCGAGCTGGAGATCGAACTGAAGGATGCCGGCGGCGGCCTGCCGATGTTCGAGATTCCCGGCATGCCGGGCGCGCAGATGGGCATGGCCAATCTGCAGGATATGCTGGGCAAGGCCTTTGGCGGCATGCGCGGCAAGCCGCGCAAGACCAATGTGGGCGATGCCATGAAGGCGTTGATCCAGGAAGAAAGCGACAAGCTGGTCGACCAGGACAACCTGGTGAAGGAAGCCATTGATGCGGTCGAGCAGAACGGCATCGTCTTCCTCGATGAGATCGACAAGATCTGCGCGCGCAGCGAATACCGCGGCGGTGGCGATGTATCGCGCGAGGGTGTGCAGCGCGACCTGCTGCCGCTGATCGAGGGCACGACGGTCAATACAAAACATGGCGCCGTCAAAACCGACCATATCCTGTTCATCGCCTCGGGCGCGTTTTCGCTGGCCAAGCCGAGCGACCTGCTGCCCGAACTGCAGGGCCGCCTGCCGATCCGCGTCGAGCTGAAAGGCCTGACGCGAGAGGATTTCAAACGCATCCTGACCGAACCGGAGGCCAGCCTGCTGAAGCAGTATACTGCGCTGATGGGCACCGAGAATGTGACGCTGAGCTTCAGCGACGATGCCATCGATGCGCTGGCGCAGCTGGCCGCCGATGTGAACGAGGGCGTGGAAAATATCGGCGCGCGCCGGCTGCACACCATTCTCGAGCGCGTGCTGGAGGAGATCAGCTATTCCGCCGCCGACCATTCCGGCGAGACGATCAGGATCGACGCGGCTTATGTGCAGCAGCGCGTCGGCGATCTTGCGAAGAACAGCGATCTGAGCAAATACATTCTGTAGCTTGACCTGCCGCTTCGGCCGTCGTCTTCTTGCCCTGGAAACAGGGAGCGAAGACTGATGGGCGATCTCAAGGGACAGGTGGCGCTGATCACCGGCGGTTCGAGCGGCATTGGCGCCGCAACCGCGCGGCTGCTGGCCGGACGCGGCTGCAGCGTGGCGATCAACTTCTCCAAAAGCCGCGCGGCTGCCGAAAAGGTGGCGGCAGACTGCAAGGCCGCTGGCGGTGCCGCGCTGCTGGTGCAGGGCAATGTGGCCGAGGATGCCGATTGCCGTCGCGTCGTGGACGAGACCGTCGCGCATTTCGGCCAGCTCGACTATCTGGTCAACAATGCCGGCACCACCAAGTTTGTCGCGCATCGCGATCTGGCCGGCCTGTCGGCGCAGGATTTCCAAGACATTTTTGCCGTCAATTCCATCGCGCCCTTCCAGATGGTGCGCGCCGCCGAAAGCCATCTGCGGGCCCGGCGCGGCGCGGTGGTGAATGTGTCGTCAATTGCCGGCGTCTACGGTACTGGCTCGTCCATTGCTTATGTCGCCTCGAAGGCGGCACTGAACGGTATGACGCTGAGCTTGGCCCGCGTGCTGGGCCCGGAGGTGCGGATCAATGCGGTCTGTCCCGGCTTCGTCGAGGGCGAATGGCTGCAGCAGGGCATGGGCGAGGCGTCTTACAAGGCGGCACAGGAAACCTGGCAGAAATTCGCGCCGCTCGGCACGACGAACAAGGCCGAAGACATTGCGCAGAGCATTGCCTTTTTCCTCACAGCTGCTGTCAACGTCACCGGCGAGACTTTGCTGATCGACAGCGGCATGCGGCTGGCGCAGCCGCGCGCGCCCTATCCGCCGAAGACCTGACTCCGTTCCTAAACGTCTTTCTCGATTTCAGCCTGCGCGCGGGCTTCCGCCAGGCTGAGCGGCAGCGGGCCAGGTTCGGCCTCGTCCATGCGGATATCGGCGATCACCGGCAGGTGGTCCGAGATACGACGCGCCAGCGGGTCGGTCCAGCAGTCCAGCAAAGCATGACGCGGCCGGCAGTAGATGCGATCGAGCATGAACAGCGGCCAGGCGGCCGGAAAGCTGCGCAGCCTGGTGCGGCCGGGCAGAACGGTGGCGAGCGCGCGACGCACCGTGCCGTAGACGAACCAGTCGTTGAAATCGCCGAGCATCACCGTGGTCAGCCGGCCGGTGCCGGCAATCGCCGCCAGCATGGCGGCCTGCTGACGCCGTTCGCGCAAGCTGAGACCGAGATGCACCGAGGCGAGATGCAGCGGGCCATGGGGCGTCTGCACCACCGTCTCGATGGCGCGGCGCGGTTCGCGCCGGCGGACCGAGAGATCGTGGATGGCGATCTCGGTCAGCGGCCAGCGGCTGATCAGCACATGGCCGTAATCGCCATCGGGCGTCACGATGGTCCTGGCCTCGGCGGCATGGCTGCCCAGCGTTTTGGCCATATAGGCAAAGGCATCGCTGTTGCGACCGCGAGAATCGATCTCCTGCAGCGCCACGATATCGGGTTCGTGCCGGCACACCAGGGCTGCGATGCGCGGCAGGTCGTAGACCCCGTCGGGTCCGACACCGGCATGGACATTCCAGGTCAGGATGCGGACGGTATTAGGTCTGGGGGGATTCTGTCGCACCGAATTTATCCCGCAGACGCGCGACGATCAGCTGCATGATGTAGGAGAGCCCGGCCCAGAGCAGCAGGAAGCCGGCGATCAGCGCGATATCCAGCAGGGAGGGATTGCGCATCATCTCGAGCAGCCGACCGCCCAGAACCGACATGATGACGATGCCCGGCGCGAGGCCGAGGAAAGTGCCGATCGTGTAATCCAGCATGCGGATTTTCGTCGCCCCGGCCACCAGGTTGACCAGCGTGAAGGGTGCGGTGGGCATGACCCGCATGGTGGTGACCGCGAGGATGCCGTTACTTTTCACCTTGCGGGCCACGCGGTTGATGCGCGGGCCCATGACGCGGCGCAGCAGGTCGGCACCGAGCCAGCGCCCGGCCGCGTAGGTCGAGAGCGCATTGGCCATCGACCCGGTCAGCGCGATGCTCAGGCCCTCCCAGGTGCCGAAGGTGATGGCGGTGGCCGCGATCAGCAGCGTGATCGGAAAGGCGATGAATCCGGCGGCCACGAAGATGCCGACGACGAGGGGGAACGACAGCGGGCTGTCGGCGACGGCACGAAAGGCGGCAGCCAGCCGTTCCGGCGAGGCCCATTCCGCCAGCGGCGTATAGCGCCAGGCCAGCACCAGCGCGATCACCGCCACCACGCAGAGGCCGATCACCAGCAACGAAGAAATACGCCGCTGCGGCACCGGCTCGTTACTGGGATCGAGCAGGTAACGGTCGGCCTCCAGTGGACGCACCGGGTCGGCGACCGCGCCAATCAGGTCGAAGCCGGACGGCATCTCGTCCCGGATCGGGCAGAGCCGGTGGTCGCGATCCTTCAGCGCATCCAGCGTGGCGAACAGCGAGCCGGTCTCTGCCAGCAGCGTCTCGACCTCTTCGGCCGTGGCGCCGCAATGTTCGGCGACCAGGCGGTTGCGGGCCCGCGCCACCGCGGCGCGCTGGTCGGGCGTGGCCGCCTCGATGACCAGATCGCATTCGGTATCGACGGCAAACGAGCGGTTGCACAGATTGGCCGAGCCGACGCGCAGCAGACGGTCGTCGACCGCCATCACCTTGGAATGCACCATCACCTCGGCATCACGATCCTTCACGCTGTCGTCATTCTTCAGGCAGGGATAGGCGAAGCGTACGCGATCCTGAACGCCAGCCGCCTCGATGGCGCGCTGGAAGCGGATGCGGCCGGCCAGCATGCTCTGCTGCTCCAGCCAGGTATGATGCGTCTTGGGGGCGACGATCAGCACTTCGAGTTCGCGTTTCTGCTTGAGCCGCTCGACCAGCCGGCGCGCCAGCATCATGCAGGTGAGAAACTGGTTCTCGATATAAAGAATGCGGTCGGCCGCATCGATCATGTCATGGAACAGCGCCTCGACCTCGCGCACCTCGGGCTCGGGCCCGTAGCGCGGTTCGGTGCGGGCGATGCCGACCGAGACATCGCCGGTGAAATCCGGCTGCACGGCGACCGGCCAGGGATGGCGATCGCCGGTGCGGACATGCGGCGGGGCAGACGGCAGCAGCTCATGCGTCACACGATACCAGCGGCCGCGCACCAGCTGGCCGAGCGCCACCGCCGCCGCGCCGTCGACCATCATCTGAACATCATGGAACGGCGGATAGGGCTTGCCGGCGGGATCGACGCGCAGCGCGTTGTGCAGCTCGTGCCTGTCGTTGTCCCAGCGGCGGATAGTGATGTCGAGACCGCCGGAGAAGGCCACGGCATCGTCGATCACCACGATCTTCTGATGATGCGACGCGCCGATGGGCAGCACATCGTCGAGGCAGAGCTCGATCTGGCGCGGCGTGTTCCATTGCAGCGCCAGCGCCGGCATCAGTTCGCGTTCCAGCGAATAAACCGCCGAATAATAATCCCAGAGCAGCAGCTTGATCGAAAGCTGTGGCCGGCGGCGCACCAGTTCGGTGAGGAAGGCACCAAACTGTTCCGGCAGATCGTCGCCGGTCTTGCCGTCGGGGCCGACCAGCCGCGTGCGGCTGTCGATATCCCAGCCGGTGACGATCACGGAATGACGTGCATTGCGCAGCGCCTGACGCAGCGCCCCGAAATAGGCGGCGGCATCCACCAGCATGGTGGCGCGGCTGGCGGTGGTGCGGCGCCAGACATTGCCGCCCGGTCGCAGGACTCCGCCGTCTTCCCGGGAAACGACTGTATCGCGATGACTGATCCGCGCGGCCTGCACGACTGACCTCCTGGCTGACGGAGGCTTAACGTTCAGTCTGCGGTTTGGTGCCATAGCCGCTGGCCGGCGGCGGGGCGGAATGCGGCGGTTTTACGGCAGTTCAGCGCGAACCGGCGTTCAGCCGCGCAGCAGTTTCAGCAGCTGCTCCAGCCGGGCATCCTCCAGGTCGGCAATGCGGCGGGACAGTTCGTTGGCCAGCAGCGTGGCCTTCGGCGTCAGCCCGGCCGTGTCGATGGTGATGCGCGGGTGCGACAGTTTGGCCAGTTCGGCCAGCTCCTCGGCATCGTCCCAGATGATGTTGAGATAGCCGCAGATGCGTTGCAGCAGCAGCCAGCTGGGCCGGCCGCGATGGCCATGCTCAAGCGCGGAGAGATACGCCGACGACACGCCGAGATCGGCCGCCATCTGCTTCAGCGCGATGCCGCGCGCCTGCCGCAAGGCACGGATACGCGCCCCGAAGGGGGTCATCCTGCCCGCCCCGGTATGGCACCGCCCACCCGGTTGCCGGGATACGGGAGGGCCGCTCGCGCGAAGGTGCATGGACGCCGCATGGACGGCATCCTAATATTCTCCCGTGCAGGTTCGCCACCTCTTCGCCCTCTGTCTTGCGCTTCTGATCGCTGCCGGCTGCGCGCCTGCAGCGCTGGCGCAGGCGCGGACGGAGACGCAGGTCACCATCGGCTTCCGGACCTCGGCGCCGTATGTGATCCGCGCGGCTGACGGCACGCTGAATGGCCTGGAATACGAACTGGTGATGCTGGCGGCCAATGCCGCGGGCCTGCAGCCGCGCGCGCTGGTCGCGCCGTTCGGCCGCCTGCCCGAGGATTTCCGCCGCGGCGCCCTGCAGGCCTTCGCACCGGCCAATCCGGCCATGACCCTGCCCGGCTGCATCAGCGACACGGTGCTGGTCTATCGCAACATGGCCTTCAGCCTTCTGGGTCGCGCGCTGAACATCGCCTCCGCCGCCGATCTTGCCGCGCTGGACGTCACCGCCTTTCAGAATGCGCAGGTCATCCTGGGGCCGGGGGTCGGCGCGCTGGCGCTGAATGCCGAACGCTATCGCGAAGTCGCCAATCAGGTCCTGCAGGTGCGGGCACTGTTCTCCGGCCGGACCGACGTGGTGCTGGCCGAGCGGCGCATCTTCCGCTTCCTGATGCGCAGCCCCGAGGCCGGCGTGAATACCAGCCAGCCGCTGGCCGAACACGACATTTTCCCGCCGACGCCTTATGGCGTGGCCTTCCAGCGCCAGGACGACTGTATCGCCTTCAACCGCGGCCTGGCGGCCATCCGTCGCAATGGCGTGTATGACGAAGTGCTGCGGCGCTGGGACAGCACGCCGCAGGCCCGCAACGGTGCACGCCTGCCGGTTCGCGGCCCCTCGGGTTAAACCAGCGAGATTTAAGCGGCAGAGAGCCCGGCCAGCGCCTGTTTCTGGATCTCGACGGCGCGCGGATAGCACAGGCCGCGCCACGCGTCGCTGTCGGGATAGAAGGCGGCGCGGATCTGCGCCTTGATCTGACGACCGAGCGGCGAGAAGACATCGCCGCGCAGATGCAGCCAGTTGTCGGCGACCACCGACAGCCGCACGTCTTCCGAACTCAGCGTGCCGACCTCGATATTGATGGCGACCGTGGTGGCCTGAGCGCAAAACCGCGCGATACCCATACGCAGGTTGCCCTCGATGATCGGCGAATCCGACTGGCCCAGGGCCGGCGAGGTGACGGCATCGCCGAACCACTGGCGCGCCAGTTTCAGTGAGTCGGACTCGACCGGATGGCGGCAGATCATTTCGGAGTAGCCGAACGGGCCCAGGCCAGTGTGAAAATCCACTACGCAGATCCGTTGCGCGGCGCTCAGATACTTGGCGCAGACAGCCTGGATGGTGCGATGCGACCAGCAGGCCTCGGTGCCGCCGTAAAAAATGCCATCCGGATGCGTATGCTGGCCGCCGACGATGGCGGCCGTCGCCGCCTTGCTGCCGACGCGGTCGTAATACTCGGCGATCTTGGTCCGGATACCGGTCGCGGCCTCGTCGTTCCAGCTCTGCGGCACCAGCCAGTCATGCACTTCCGCATAGGCCGGATTGGCCGGCGGCTGCTTGTTGTCGAAGTCGATGAAGTTGCGGTTGATGTCCATGTTGTCTTCATTGACACGGCGCCCCCAGGAGAAGCCATAGGGGTTGCTGGCATGGATCGACACCATCGCGGTCCCGGCCGGCAGTTTCGCCGCATGGCCCTCGCTGAACCAGCCGACCTGGCAGCCCGAACCGTAATAGCCCTCGATGCCATGCGTACCCGACACCGTGACCAGCACGGCGCGCGCATCCTTCGGCCCGAGCCAGGCGATGTCGGTGAACAGATCCTCGCCGGCAATGCCGGTCATCGGGTGCCGGATGCTTTCGATCTCGGCGCCGGCGGCTTTGGCGGCGTCGAGGAATTTCTGGCGTGCGGTGGCGTAGTCGGGCGAGAAATACTGGTGAATCGACATGACGGACCTGTGGGGCTTACGAAAAATCGCTGCCACCTTCCGCCTGTGCCGCGCGGTTGGCAAGCGTGACAGGATTGGTTCGTAATGGGCCGTGTCTAGCGGCGCGCTTTTGTCGGCAGCTCTTCGCGCTGCCGCCGCAGCAGCACGTAGAAAGCGCCGGCGCCGCCCATTTCCTTGCGCGCCGGCGCGACGCCGAGAATCTGGTCGCGCCAGGGCCCGCGCCGCAGGTAATCCGGCAGCCAGGCGCGCAGCACGCCGCGGCCCTTTTGCATCACTTCAAATTCATTCTCGCCGCTTCTGGCGCTGCCCTTGCCGGTGATGACCAGCAGGCAGCGTTTCTGCTGTGCGATGCCGTCGCGCAGGAATTTTGACAGGGCGCGTTCGGCATTGGCCAGCGTGAGCCCGTGCAGGTCAATGCGGGCTTCCACCGGCAGCTCGCCGCGCTCGAAGCGCTGGCGCAGCCGCTTGTCCATCTGCGGCAGCGGCTTTTCGGCATGACGCCCATGCGCGGCCAGCGGCGCTTTCTGCTTCGCTTCGGCTTTGGCATAGGCCGCCGCGCCGACACCTTCGGGCCGGAAGACCTTGGGCAGCGGCGCCAGCGGCTGCGGCACGACATTCGCCGCTTTTTTCAGCGGCCGCGCCGACTGCGCCACCTGCTGCCAGACCTCCTGGTCCGGGATCAGCGGTGTCGGTTTGACGGGTGCCTTACGGGGTGCCATCCGCGATGAGTACGATATGAAGCCGCCGCGGTCCATGGGCGCCGAGCACCGGCACGCCTTCGATATCGGCGGTGCGCGACGGTCCGGTGACGAAATTGACCGTGCGCGGCCAGTTTTCCACGCTGCCAAGTTTATCGCGCAGACGGGCGAAGGCGTCTTCCAGCGAGCCGGTGATCTGGCTCGCCTTCATCACCACGATATGGTGGTCGGGCACGAAATGCAGCGTGGTCGGCGTCGTGCTGCTGGAATGCAGCATGAGCGTGCCGGTCTCGGCGATGCCGGCAAAGGCCGGCGTCACGCTGACCAGATCCTGGCTGCGGCCCGGACCGTAATCGACCTGCAGCATCGGGCGCTCGCTCCAGGGCAGGTTTTCCAGCAGCGGATTGGGCGAGACGCGCAGCTGCGACGGCAGGTTATGCCGCGCCAGATAATCGGCCACCTTGCCCGGCACATCCTGCTCGGATGGCACGCTGTCGACCGTCACGGTGAGCGCCTCGACCTTGGCGGTGAACAGCGCGACCTGTTCGGCATGGGGAATCTGCGCGCGCTGCGGCACCAGATTCGGCGTTCGGCGCGCGATGCGCTCAGCCACGGCCTGCGGCCGCGCCGGATCGTCGACGGTGTGTTTCAGGCCGGCACGCAGCGTGGCGAAGATGCGATCACGGGAACTCATCGCGCACCGCCTTTCTTGTTCGACTTGTACTGGCTCATGAAGGTGCTGGCCGATTGCGGCGCCGGGAAGTCGCGTCCGTCGGTCCAGCCGCCCGCGAGCGGTAGCGACGAGAGCCTGCCCTTGTCCTTGCCCAGCAGATTGAGCAGGCCGATGGCGACGCGCGTACCGAGGCGATATAGCCAGGGATGTTTCGCGGCAAAGGCCCAGGCTTCGATACCCCAGCGCTGCAAGGGCGGCGTGATCTGCTTTTCATGTGCCTGTTCGCGCCACCAGCGCATGATATCGGGCAGCGGGATGCGCATCGGGCAGACTTCCTCGCATTTGCCGCAGAAAGTGGAAGCATTGGGCAGATGCCGCGCGGTTTCCAGTCCGATCATATGCGGATCGAGCGCGGCACCGATGGGACCGGGATAGACCCAGCCATAGGCATGGCCGCCGACCGAGTGATAGACCGGGCAGTTGTTCATGCAGGCGCCGCAGCGGATGCAGCGCAGCAGCGGTTCCAGCGCGGTGCCGAGCATTTCGCTGCGGCCGTTATCCAGCAGCACGACATGGAATTCTTCCGGGCCGTCCTTGTCTTCCGGCCGCTTCGGCCCGCAGCTGAGCGTCGTGTAGCAGCTCATCTCCTGCCCGGTGGCGGAGCGCGCCAGGATGCGCAGGATGGTGGAGAGGTCTTCCAGATTAGGGATGACCTTTTCGATGCTGCTGACCGCGATATGCATTTTCGGCAACGACTGCGTCAGGTCGCCGTTGCCTTCGTTGGTGACGATCACGGTGGCGCCGGTTTCGGCGATCAGGAAATTTGCACCGGTGATGCCGACATCGGCCTGGAAATAGCGGTCGCGCAAAACCTGCCGCGCCTCGGTGACCAGAACCTGCGGCTCGGTGCTGCGCGGCCCGGCTTTCACGCCCGGCACATTCGGCAGTTCGTAATCGGGATGATGCTCCTCGAACAGTTCGGCGACCTGTTCGCGCGTCTTATGCAGGGCCGGGCCGATGATGTGGCTGGGCGGTTCCTGCGCCAGCTGGATGATGTATTCGCCCAGATCGGTTTCGACCGGCGTGATGCCATGTTCCTCGAGGAAAGCATTCAGGCCGATTTCCTCGGTCACCATCGACTTGCCCTTGGTGACCAGCTTGGCATTGCGCGAGCGGCACAGCGCCAGGATGGTTTCGCGCGCCTCGCGCGGCGTGCGGCACCAATGCAGCTTGCCGCCGCGCGCCGTCAGCTGCTGTTCGAATTTTTCCAGATAAAGGTCGATATGCTTCAGCACATGATTCTTGATCTTCACGCCTTCGTCGCGCAACGCCTCGAATTCCGGCAATTCGCGGGCGGTTTCGACACGACGGCTCGCCATCGGGCCGCCGATGATCTGCATCGCCTTGCGCAGATTCGGGTCTTTCAGCGCCTTGGCGGCATTGGCTTCGAAATTCTGGGTGGTGATCTGCATGCTCATGGCGTCGCCCTCACTTGCTCTCGCCGATGGCAGGCAGATCCGTCATGCCGGCCAGCACTTCCGCCACATGGCGCACCTTCACCGTACTGCCCTCGCGTTTCAGTTTGCCGGCCATGTTGAGCAGGCAACCCATATCGCCGGCCAGCAGCAGGTCGGCGCCGGTGGCGTTGATATCGGCCGTCTTGCGACTGACAATGTCGGTCGAGACCTCGCCGTATTTGACGCAGAAGGTGCCGCCGAAACCGCAGCAGGTTTCCGGCGTCTGCATTTCCACGATCTCCAGTCCCTGCACGCTTTCCAGAAGCGCGCGCGGCTGCGCCTTCACGCCAAGCTCGCGCAGACCAGAACAAGAGTCGTGATATGTCACTTTCATATCCTGCGGTGCGGTCTGCACCGTCTGCACCTTCAATACATCGACCAGGAAGCTGGTCAGTTCGTGCATGCGGCCGGACAGGTCCTCGGCGCGGCGCTGCCAGTCGGGCTCTGCCGCGAACAGCGCCGGGTAATGATCCTTGATCATGCCGCCGCAGGAACCGCTCGGCGCGACCACGTAGTCGTAATCTTCGAAGGCCTCGATCACCTGTTTCGCGATGGCCGCCGTGTCCTTGCGGTCGCCCGAGTTGTAGGCCGGTTGACCGCAGCAGACCTGTGCCTCGGGCACCTCGACGACGCAGCCGGCATCTTCCATCAGCTTGATCGCCGCGAAGCCGACGCTGGGCCGGAACAGGTCGACAAGGCAGGTAACGAAGAGGGCCACGCGGGGCTTTGAATCGATCTGGGACATGCTGGGCTCCGTACCTAACTCAGGCCATGGCGACGCAGGCCGCTGGCGATATGTTGCTGGACCGCTTGGCGCGCCGCGATGGGATCGCGCGCCGCCACGGCCGCGATGATGGCGCCATGCTCGGCCTCGATCTCGGCCAGACGGTTCTGTTCCTTCAGCTGCGACAGCCGCGCCAGCTGCATCGCCTCGCGCGCATGCCGGCCGACGAAAGCCGCGAAGCGGCGTAAGGCCGGATTATGCGCGGCTTCGGCCAGCACGTCATGGAAGCGGATATCCTCAGCCAGCCCGAGGCCGCCGGCCGCGACCGCCGCGCGCATGGCATCCGAGGCGGCACGCAGGGCCGCCAGATCGGCTGCTGTGTGGCGTTCGGCGGCCAGCGCCGCGCAATCGGCTTCGATCAGCGTCCGCAGTTCCAGAAGATCGGCTCCTTCCGCATCGAGCCGGAAGGCATTGCCGCCGGGCGCGGCCGCCACGAAGGCGCCCTTGCCCTGCCGCGTTTCGACATAGCCGTCGGATTTCAGCCGGGCGATGGCCTCGCGCACCACGGCGCGGCTGACTTCGTGCTGCGCGGCCAGCGCATGTTCCGACGGCAGCCGGTCATGCGGCCGCCAGTCGCCGGCCAGGATCGGCTGCAGCAGGGCGTCCGCGAGGATGTCCACGCGCGAGGGGAGACGAATATCAGGGAGAGCGGTCATAACTTGCCTGACAAGTTAGCCGGATTATCCAATCGGATCAATGTGAGAACCGATCTTAACTGGGCCCGAAAATCCAGTCTGGCACCAGCAGCACGACCTCGGGCAGGAAAATCAGCGCCAGTGTCACCGCCGAAACGGCGGCCAGGAAGGGCAGGGATTCCCGGGTGTAGTCGCCGATGCGGCATTTCAGGATCGAGCAGACGGCATACATCGCCGAGCCCACCGGCGGGGTGAAGTTGCCGATGGTGGCGACCAGCACGAAGACCAGGCCGAAATGCACCGGATCGACGCCGAGATCGCGCACCAGCGGCAGGAAGATCGGCGTCAGCATGATGATCAGCACGGTGCCGTCGATGAAACAGCCTGCTACCAAAATAAAGACCACGATCAGCATCATCACCAGATGGGCGTTCTTGGTGAGGTCCAGCATCTGCTCTGAGATCACCTCGGGTACGCGCTCGAAGACGATGCCGTAGCCGAAGATGCCCGACAGCGCGATCAGGAACATCACCGCGCCAACATCGACCAGGCTGCCTTCCAGCGCTTCAGCGAAGCCGGCCGAGTTCAGCTTGCGGTAAATCACCACGCCGATGGTGACGGCATAGATCACGGCAAAGGCGCCGATCTCGGAGGGCGTGAACACGCCCATGCGCAGGCCGAGCAGCAGGAAGACCGGAAACAGAAGCGCCCAGATGCCGCCCGACACCGCCGCGCCGACCTCGCGCAGGCTGGGCCGTGCGGTGCGTTCAGGCTGGTAGCCGCGCCGCTTGGCGGTGACGGCGATGGTGAAGGCGAGCGCCGCCCAGAGCAGCAAGGCCGGCAGGAACCCAGCCGCGAAGAGCCGGCCGATGGAGACCTGGCCGACCGTGCCATAGAGAATGAAACCGATACCGGGCGGAATGATCGGCGTAAGCACGGAGCCGAAGGACAACACACCGGCGGCATAACCCTTGGTGAAGCCACGTTTCAGCATCTGATCGCCCAGCATGCGGGTCTGCATCGCCGCATCGGCAATGCACGAGCCCGACACGCCGCCCATCAGCGCCGCCAGAGCAATCGAGACCTGCGCGATACCGCCGCGCAGCCGCCCGGTCAGCACAGCGGCCAGATTGAGCAGCTGTTCGGTGATGCCGGTCTTGTTCATGAAGTTGCCGGCCATGATGAATAGCGGCACGGCGAGCAGTGCGAAATTCTGCGTCTGCGTCACCGTCAGCTGGATCGGAATCGTGGACGGCAGTTCGGGATGCTGCAGGAAGAACAGCGCGCCGGAAATGCCGATGGCAAAGGCCACCGGCATGCCCATCAGGATGAAAACGGCGAAGGCAATCGCGACGACAATCATGGCCGACTCACGCCCCGACGACCGTCGCTTTGCGATGGCCGCGCAGCTCGTCGCGTATCTTGAGGATCGTGGTGATCAGCAGCAGCAGGCCGCCGACCGACAGGCTCATCGTCACCCAGGAGTAGCTGATCTCCGGGATGCCCTGGAAACTCCGCGCCCGGCTGGTCCAGGATAGCCAGGCGCCGTACACCGCGAGATACGCCAGGAAGACGCCGATGATCGCATAGTTGATGTAGCGGCAGGCCGTCTGGGCCTTCGCCGGCAGGCGATCGGTCAGCAATTCGACCGACATCAGGCTGTTGCGCCGCCAGGCAATGTCGGCACAGAGGAAACACGACCAGGCAAACAGCGCGGTGGCGATGTCGCCGGTCCAGTTGAGCGGATGGCCCATCATGCGGGCGACACCACCGGCGAAAATCAGCACCACCATCAGGACCAGGAACAGCCCGGCAATCCAAATCTCGACCCGGCACAGGCCGTCGTAAAATCTCTTCATGCCCGGCTTCCCGATCCTGACGGTAATGACGTGACGCGTTACTTGCCGATTTCCTTATGCACGGCTTTCTTGGCATCGAGGATGTTCAGCACTTCGTAGGCTTTCTCGCCGGCCTTGCGGAAGGCATCGAGATTGACGTCTTCCACGATGGTCATGCCGCGGCCTTTCAGCTGCTGCTCGACTTCGCCTTCGAGACGGAAAATCTCTCTGGACGTCGCTTCGCCGGCCTTGTCGGCTTCTTCCACCAACGCGACCTGATACTCCTTCGGCAGGCTGTCGAACCATTTGGCGCTGACCACTTCGAAATTGATCAGCATGATATGCTTGGTCTCGTTGGCGAATTTCAGCACTTCATAGAAACGGCCGCCGGGAATGTTGTTGTAGACCAGCTCGACACCGTCGATGGCGCGCTGTTGCAGGCCCGGATACATATCGCCGAAGCCCATGGCGACGGGAGTCGCACCGAGCGCACGAATCGATTCCTGCCAGATCGGTGCAGGTGGCGTACGGATGCGCAGGCCCTTGAGATCGTCCGGCGTCTTCACCGGCTTGTTGGTGAAGAAGTGGCGATAGCCCTGCACCCAGTTGAAGCTGACCACTTTCAGGCCATGCTTGCTGGCAAGTTCTTCCTGCCACTTGATCACGGTCGGCGCCTTGCGCAGCTTGGCGACCTCTTCCAGCGTCTCGACGAAATACGGTCCGTTCATCACGGCGATGCCGGGCACATAATTGCCCATGCGGGCAGAGTCGGTGTTCTGGCCCAGATTGGCGCCCTGGCGGATCTGCTCGATGATGTCCTCTTCCTTGCCGAGCTGCGAGGAATGGAAGACGTCGATCTTCAGGCCGCCATTGGTACGCGCCTCGACCGCCTTCGACCAGGCGAGGAAGCCGTCGTGATATGGCTCTTTCGGGCCGAGCACGTGGTTGAATTTCAGGCTGAACTTCTGCTGCGCCTCGGCCGGCAGCGCGGCGAAAAGCGCTATGCCGGCGCAGAGCGCCAGGCTGGATTTGAAAATCGTTCTGGCAATGGTCATCGACCTCTCCCGGGCGGTGGCGGCGCGTCGCGGCCGGATCGGTCCGGCCATCGCGTCCGCAGCGGTTGCACGTTTCCTCAAGGGCGCTCTTGAGCGGCGCCCCTTTAACTGGTATATCAGACACCACACACTAGGCACAAGGCCATATTCCGGTTTCCAAACGCGGCGCGCAATGCGACCTTCGGCTGGACGGGACATGGCAAGGGCCGGAAAGACCAGACGCATGAAGCTGATACGGCCGAAATCGCTGAAGGAGCTGGTGGTCGAGGAGATGCGGACCCGCATCATCGACGGTCGCCTGCGGCTGGGCGCCGGCCTGTCGGAAAATACGCTGGCGGCCGAGCTGGGCATTTCCAAGACACCGGTGCGCGAGGCGCTGCAGCAGCTGAAACTCGAAGGCCTGGTGGAGGTGCAGCCGCAGCGCGGCACCTATGTCTTCCGCCTCGCGCCCGAACAGGTCGTCGCGATCTCGGAATTGCGCGAGGTGCTGGAGATTGCCGCCGTGGCGGCCGCCATCGAGCGCCATCACGATACCTTGGTCAGCCGCATGACACGCATTCTGGACGGCATGAAGGCCGCCTTCGATGCCGACGACAACATCGCCTATCGCACGCTGGACGGCGAATATCACGAGGCGATCATCGAACTCTGCGGCAATCCGTATATCAGTTCGGCCTACAGCCTGATCGGTTTCCGCATCCAGGCGCTGCGCTCGCGTTTGTCGCACGAAGCCTCGCTGAACAAGCTGTCGATCCGGGATCACCGCGAGATGCTCAAGCTGGTGAAGGCGCGCGATGTGCCGGCCCTGCAGGCGCTGATGCGCGGCCATATCAACCAGACCAAACAATCCTATCTCGACGTGCTGGAGCGGCGGGATTTTCTCAGCGACGACCAGGAGAAAGCATCTTGAACACCGCAGCGGCGCAACCGGAACAGATGTCTTTCGATCTCGCCGGCAAGCATGCCGTGGTGATCGGCGGCGGCACCGGCATCGGCCGCGCCATTGCGGAAGGCCTGGGCAAGGCCGGCGCGCGGCTCACACTGGCCGGCCGGCGTCGCGAGGTGCTGGAAGATGCCGCCGTGGCCTTTGGCAAGGCCGGCATCGCCGCCGGCGTGGATGCGGTGGATGCCAACGATATCGCCCAGCTTGCCGCCTTCGCGGCGCGCGCGCAAAAGAGCGCGCCGGTCGATATCCTGGTCAATGCGCAGGGCGTGATGACGCTGAAGCCGGCCGAGGAGTTCACGTCCGACGATTTCGACCGTATCATGACGACGAATACGAAAAGCGTGTTCTTCGCCTGCCAGGAATTCGGCAGGATCATGCTGGCGCGCGGTCGCGGCAGCATCGTTAACATCGCCTCGCTGGCCTCGTTCCGCGGCTTTGCGCGCAATGCGATCTATAGCATCAGCAAGCATGGCGTGGTGGCGCTGACCGAAACGCTGGCCGCCGAATGGGCCGCGCGCGGCGTGCGCGTCAATGCGATTGCGCCCGGTTTTTTCGTCACCGATCTCAATCGCGATACGCTGGTGGACGAGCGCCGCAACAAAGCCGTGAGCCGCACACCGATGGGCCGGCTGGGCGAGACATCCGAGCTGGCCGGCGCCGCCGTGTTCCTGAGTTCGCCGGCGGCGTCCTATGTCACCGGCGCGACCATCCCGGTCGATGGCGGGTTCCTCGCCGCCGGGATGTGATCCGCCGGCTTAATCCGGTTTGATCTGCTGGTTCGGCAGCGTGCTGTCGCCGGACCCAAGCGCGCGCTGCATGAACACACTGTCGACCCAGCGGCCATGTTTGAAGCCGATAGAAGGCAGCGTGCCGACGACGCGGAAGCCGAGGGCGGCATGCAATGCAATCGAGCCGGTATTCTGCGTATCGCCGATCACCGCCACCATCTGGCGATAGCCGAGCGCGGCACAGCGCGCCATCAGGCTTTCCAGCAGCGCGCGACCGATGCCCTTGCGCGGCGCATGCGGCGACACGTAGATCGAATCCTCCACCGAGAAGCGATAGGCGATGCGCGGGCGATAGGCGCTGGCATAGGCATAGCCAACCACGCGCCCGTCCAGTTCCGCGACCAGATAGGGGAAATCCTTCGCCAGAATGTCGCTGCGCCGGCGCGCCATTTCGGTGGCGTCGGGCGGCACCTCCTCGAAACTGCCGAAACCGTGTTTCACATGATGGCCGTAGATCGCCACGATGGTGGCGATGTCGCGGTCTTCGGACGGGCGGATGACGACGGGACTGGCGGCGGGCGATGAGGACATGGGGGATCGGAGCGGCTGTTTGCAGCAGGGAGGGTCGACCGCACTATGCCACGATACCGACGGCGGCGGAATCGGCCGGATCACAGCTTATATCCGAACGCATTGATCGGTATGGCATATCCACAATGGCACTTGTTCGCCGGGCATCGCCGGCCCAGATTGGCGGCATGACCGATCCCTCCGCCCCGCTCTACGCGGCCAGCCTGCGCTTTGCCGCCACAGGCTCCAGCCGACCTGAGCCGAAATCTCCCGTTTTGCTGGCACTGCTGCGCTACTGGCAGTCGCTCTGCCGCGACGGCCGTCTGCCCGGCCGCGCCGATCTCGATCCGCTCGAGATGCGCGGCCTGCTGCCGCATATCTACCTGATCGATGTCTTGCCCGGCGAGCGGCCGGATCGCTGGCGATTCCGCGTGCGCCTGCTGGGCGAGAAGCATGTCGAGGTTTATGGCCCTGGCCTGGTCGGCAAAACGACCGATGACATCTTTCCTGCTGCCGTCGCGCAGGACTTCAACCGGCTCTATGCCGCCGTGGTACGGCGGCGTATGCCGGTAGTAAACCATGGCAGGGTGAGCTGGATCCGCGACAAGGATTGGCTGGAATACGAAGGCCTGCATGCGCCATTGGCTAGCGACGGGACGACCGTCGACTGCATCTTCGGCGCCGGCGCGTTTGTCGGTCTGGACTAAGACGTCGCGATGAGCTTGGACGCGACAGCCTTGGGCAGCAGCAACCAGGTGCGGCCCGGGTGCTTCATGCGGCCGGCGATGTTTTCCGCCTGTGCACCGGCCCCCCAGAAGACATCGCCGCGCACGGCGCCCCTGATCGCCCCGCCGGTATCCTGTGCCACCATCAGACGCTGGAACGGCACTGCCTCCGCGCCGCCAGTTTCGCTCGGGCGCGTCGCCGCCACCCAGACCGGCAGGCCGAGCGCGAAATGACTGCGGTCGACCGCCAGGCTGCGGCCCGGTACCAGCGCCACGCCCTGCGCGCCGGGCGGGCCGTCGAGATCGTCTTTCGGCGCCGGCAGTTCGCGGAAGAACACGTAAGACGGATTCTGCCGCAGCAACTCCGGCGCGGCGGCCGGATTGGCGCGCAGCCAGGCGCGGATCGCCTGCATCGAGACATCCTCGCGCGCCAGTGTGCCGCGATCGATCATCACCCGGCCGATGGCCACATAGGGATGCCCGTTCTGCGCGGCGAAACCGACGCGCAGCTTCTGCCCCGTATCGAGCTGCACCAGACCCGAGCCCTGCACCTGCAGGAAAAACGCATCCGAGGCATCGTCGAGCCAGACCAGTTCCAGATTCTTGTTGGCCAGCGCGCCGGCATCGATCTGGCCGCGATCCTCGTAGGGTCGCAAGCGGCCGTCGCGTACGCGGCCAGCGATCCGCTGGCCTTTCAGCGTGTCGCGAAATTCACCGAGATCGACCTGCACCAGATCGGGCGGCTGGCGATACAGCGGCGTGGTGTAGGTGCCGTTTTTCTGGCGGCTGCCGCGCACCAGCGGTTCGTAATAGCCGGTGAAGAGCCCGTCCGGCTTGCCATCGCCGATCACGGCGACCGGCTGCAATTCGCTTTCGATCAGACGGCGCAGCGCCGCGTCGTTGCCCGCCGGCAGCGCGGCCAGGGCCGCACAGAAGGGTTTCCAGTCGTTGCCGGTGCCGTAGCGATCATGGGCATCGAGTCCGCGCTCGTTGCGCGGTGTCATCCGGTCGCAGGAGCGCGTCAGGGCCGGCAGCGCCTCGGCCACACGGTCGACAGCATAGCCGGGCAGTTCGGCGAAGCTGGCAGGCCGGAACGCGATAGCGGGTGGAGTCGGGGGTGGCGCCTTGGGCGCGCAGGCTGCGACCGCCAGCAGGATAGCGAGGGCGAAACCGCGCCTGATCACGCGCGCCTCAGTTCGGCGCGGAGGTGGCGATCAGGGTCCAGTTCGGGTCGCGCGAGCGGGTGTCGCGGGCAAAGGTCCAGATATCGGTGACCTGGTCGACGCTGTTGGCATGACCGCCGATCACATGGCCCTGGGCATCCTTGGTCACGCTGATCAGTTCGGATTCGAACTTCACCGTCACTTCGGCGATGCGGTTGTTGACCTGGGTTTCGATGATGGTGGTGCCGCGCAGTCCGACGAAGGTGGTTTCCATGGTTTCGCCGCGCTTGGCGCGGTCGTCGATGGCGCCGGCAAAATCGTTGAACACCTCGCGCGACAGCAGCGGCCGCAGCGTTTCCTTGTCGCCGGCGGCAAAGGCGGTCACCACCATTTCATAGGCCGCCTTGGCACCGCCGATGAATTCGGCGGCGTCGAAATCCGGATCGACGGCGCGCAGCGGCGCCAAAGCCGCTTCCTGGGCCGGATCGACGGGGGGCAGATTGCGCGAGGGCAGGGCAACGACATTGTCGCCGTCTTCGCCCGCCGCATCGGCCTGGCCATCCTTGTCGGCATAAGGCGGACGGCGACGCTTCTGCTCATGACCGGTGCGCTGGCCCAGCACGGCGCGCAGACGCAGCGCGATGAAGCCGGCAATAGCGCCCAGCAGAAGGATGTCGAGAAATTGGAAACCGTCGCCCATTGTATGTCTGATACCCTGTTTTTATGGAATTTTACCCCCGGCAGCCGGGACGGTCCAGCATGCCGGGCCCGGAAGCAGTGTTCTGCTGCGGAAATAGGGGGAAATCATGGCAATACAAGCCATACTGCGTCGTATTCGCGCCGCCGCAGACCTTGCCGGCGGCGGTGCCGGGCCCACCGTCTTGTCGATCCGCGCCAAAGCATGCTAGGGACAGCGCGCCCTTCGCGATACATGGGCTGCCTGCGGCGGCCCGATCCAGACGAAAGATACAACCGGCCATGACCGATACCGCCAATCCGCCGCCGGGGTTCGACCCCAATGCCGCGCCGCATTTCGGCCTGAACGCGCAGTATACCAAGGATCTGTCGTTCGAGCATCCGATGGCGCCGCGCACCTTCAGCATGCAGGGCGCGCCGCAGATTTCGGTGAATGTCGGCACCTCGGCCGAGCGCGTGAACGACACACTGTTCGAAGTGACGCTGCGCATCCTGTGCGAAGCCAAGCATGGCGAGGAGGTCGCCTTCGTGATCGACCTGCATTACGCCGGTCTGTTCACGCTCGCCAATATTCCGGCCGAGCATGTCGAGCCGCTGCTGCTGGTAGAGGCGCCCCGCCTGCTGTTCCCCTTTGCCCGCCGCATCGTGGCCGACGCGACGCGCGACGGCGGCATGCCGCCGCTGATGCTCGATCCGATTGATTTCATGCAGCAGTACCAGCGCAGCAAGCAGGCCGAAGCCGAGGGTCAGACCGGCACGGCCTGATCTCAGTATCGGAGACACATTTATGCGAAGCCGGGCTTTTACGCCCGGCTTTTTTCTTGCCCTGGCCGCCCTGCACCGGCACTCTCCGCCGCGCAGAGGCATAACAGCAGCAGACCGGGGGCAGGTTGGAACCGTCGCTCGATGACCTCATCCAGGCGTCGTCTTATCCACGTCTGTTAGGTCCGACTTTTCTGGATCGCTGCTCGCCGGCAGTCCACCGTATCTGGGACTACTGGAACAGCTGCCGGGGCGACCGGCCGCTGCCTGCGCGGCGCGACATCGATCCGCTGAGTATTCCGCGCGACCTGCTACCCGGAATCATGCTCACCGAAGTGCTGCGCGAATCGCCCTGGCTGCGCTATCGCCTGGTCGGTACCGCCCAAGTTGCTTTGCGCGGTCGCGATCCGACCGGCCAGCCGGTGGCCGGCAACTACATGGGCGCACATCTGGGCGTGAAACCCGACGAAACAATGCTGAACTACCGCATCGTCATCGAGAAGCGTCTGCCGGTCTACACCTACAATCCGGTGATCGGCATGGCACCCGATGGCAGCTCACTGCGGCAGTCGCCCTTGCGGGCGAACAGCTCGCTGCTGATGCCGCTGTCGGGCGATGGAGTCAACGTCGATATGGTCCTCTGCTACAGCGAGCTGGAAGCGCCCTGATCACGCTTTGCGATCAGCTGACAGGCCGATGATGGCGAGCAGCCTGTCCAGCTCGACCGGCTTGGCAAGAATGGCGTCGAAACCGGCGACTTCATAACGCGCCACGGCCTCGGGTACCACATCGGCGGTCAGCGCGATAATGCGCTGGCGGCCGCCCTGCGGCAGCCTGCGCAGCCGCTGGTGCGTTTCGATCCCGTCCATCTCGGGCATGTGGATGTCGAGCAGCACGATGTCGAACTCCCCACGCTCGGCTGCCTGCAGCGCCGCGGCGCCGCTGTCGACCAGCACCAGCTTCTCGCAATGCGGCCTTAGCAGGGTTTCGATAATGCGGCGATTGACATGGTTGTCGTCGACGCACAGCACGCGCGGACGCGCCATGCGATAGTCTGTATTGGCGGTCAGCGGCTGCAGCGGCGGCTCATCCTGCTCGGCCAGTTCGACGGGGATCTGGAACCAGAACAGCGAACCGCGACCTCGCTGGCTCTCGCAGCCGATTTCTCCGCCAAGCAGTTGGCTGAGCCGCCGGCAGATAGCAAGGCCGAGACCGGTGCCGCCGAAACGCCGCGAAGTGGACCCGTCCTCCTGCGAGAAGCGCTCGAAGATGAAGCTCTGTGCCGTCGGTGAAATGCCCGGGCCGGTATCCTCGACCTCAAAACGAATGCCGGGGACACCGCCAGGCAGTGTTGCCGGCCTGACGCGCAGCAGGACATGGCCCCGGGAGGTGAATTTGACTGCGTTGCCGATCAGATTGACCAGAATCTGGCGTAGCCGGGCCGGATCGGTTTCGATACTGGCCGGTGCGGCCGGATCGATCTCGACACGCAGAGAGAGTTTTTTCTGCGCACAGGCCGATGCGAACAGAGACGTCATGGCATTCAGCAGGGTATTGACGCGGATCGCGCTGGGCGCGACCCTCATCTTGCCGGCTTCCAGACGCGAGTAGTCGAGAATGTCGTTGATGACGCTTAGCAGGCTCTCGGCCGATTCGCGGATCACGCCGACATAGTCGCGCGTCGTCGCATCCAGCGGCATGTTTTCCAGCGCCTGCGCCATGCCGAGCACGCCATTCATCGGCGTGCGAATTTCATGGCTCATGGTGGCGAGGAATTCGCTTTTCACCGTGGCAAGCCTTTCGGCCCGCGCGGTCTGCTCCTGCAGATCGGCATTCAGCTCGCTCAGAACGCGGGCACGTCTTTCGCGGTCGGCAAGCACGCGCAGGCCGACCACAAGGGCGATGACGCCTGAAATCATCACCAGCAATGAGATCACGCTGATGATGGTCGCCAGCGAGCGCCAGTTATCGATTCCCTGTTCCAGCGAACGCGAGGTCGACAGCACGAGGCGGTCGTTGAACAGGCGGCGCACCGAAACGATACGCGGCTCGCCGGTGAACGGATTGTCATAGACGCCGCTGAGTGCAGGCTGGCCGCTGGCGGCAAAGGCGTCGTAGGCATCGACCTGCCGCCGGTTGCCGATATCCTCTTCGCGCCAGGGATAGCGCGCAATCATCGCAAAGTCGCTGTTGAGCAGGGTGACATAGTCGCCCTCGCCCACGGCGCTTTCAAACGCCTTGGAATAGCTACGCGGATCGATGATCGCGCCGATCACGCCTTTGAGTGTGCCATCGGCATGACGCACCGCCATACTCATGGTCAGCTGCCAGGCGCCGTCGACCGTATTCTTGCTCGGGCCGCTGAACAGGAAGCGCTCGTTGGAGTCGCGCAGGCGGGTAAACTGGCTCTGACCGGCAGCGCTGTAGCGCGGCACCGGATGCGCGCGCGAGGAAAACAGACCGGTGCCTGCGCTGTCGACCACGCCGAGGGCACGCACATAGGGTAGCTGGGCTTCCAGTTGCCGGAGATGGAGATGCATCTGCGCCGCGTCGTTGCCGTCGGTCAGCCAAAGCAGTTCGATCTTCTCCAGCGCGAATTGCACGCTGAGCAGTGAATTCTCGATCTGCTGGGCGCGGATTTCGCCTTGCCGCTCGATATCGCCGGTTTCTTCCGCGATCGCCGCCTGGCGCAGCGCCGTATGGACATAGTGGTTCAGGCTGCTCAGCGGCAGAAAGACCGCCGCGACATAGAGGACGCAGAAGAGGACGGCGCGACGCATCGGGACCGGGAAGCGGTTTATATAGTGGCGGCGAATTTCATCGGCCGGCAGCCTAGTTTCGCGATGTTCCTGCGGAAAATCGTCTTCCGGTAAGGTTATTGTAAAATTATCCGCCTTTGGCAGGCTGCCTACTTTGAGTTGCGGGCTTCACTCCGCCTTGAGCCAGAGCGGGTCTTTCAGTTTGGCGAGGAAGGCGGCGTGAGCCGCAAGTTCTTCCGGCGATGCCGCATGCGGCCGCGGCGGACGGGCCGGGCCACGCGGCGCCTGTGCGGCCAAAATGGCATCGCCATCGGCCGAGCCGGCAAAGCCAAGCCCCTGCTGCCGGCCGCCGATCAGTTCGAGATAGACCTCGGCCAGCAGCTCGGCATCGAGCAGCGCGCCGTGTTTCACGCGCGCGGAATTGTCGATGTTGAAGCGTTTGCACAGCGCGTCCAGGCTGACCTGCGCACCGGGGAATTTCTGCCGCGCCAGCCGCACCGTATCGATGGCGCGTTCCATCGCGATATGCGGAAAATCCGCCAGCCGTGCCAGTTCGGCATTCAGAAATCCGAGATCGAACTGCGCATTGTGGATCACCAGCGGATCCTCGCCGATGAAATCGCAGAAGTCCCGCGCCACCGCGGCAAAGACCGGCTTGTCCTTGAGGAACTCATCCGACAGGCCATGCACCTTGAAGGCCTCTTCAGGCATGGACCGCTCGGGGTTGATGTAGACATGGTAATGCCGGCCAGTGGGGATGTGGTTGACCAGTTCGATACAGCCGATTTCAACCAGGCGGTCGCCTTCGTTGGCCTTGAAGCCGGTGGTTTCGGTATCGAGCACGATTTCACGCATGGTCAGGTCTTTCGTAGTGTTTCGATCAGTGCCGCCACCTGTGCCTCGGTTTCGGCCAGGCTGGTGCCGGTGTCGATGACATAATCGGCGCGGGCGCGTTTTTCCGCATCGGCCATCTGGTTCGACAGGATGCCGACAAGCTTGTCTTCGGTCATGCCCGGCCGCGCCAGCGCGCGCTCGCGCTGCACGGCTTCGGGCGCGCTGACCACCACGATGGCATCGAACTGTTTGGCGCTGCTGCCTTCCAGCAGCATCTGGATTTCCAGCACGGCCAAATCGGCTCCGCCGGCCTCGGCTGCACGCAGGAAGTCCTCACGCAATTTGCCGACCAGCGGATGCACGATGGCTTCGAGCTTTTTGATTTCCGCCGGCTTGCCGACCACGGCGGCCGACAGCGCCGGGCGATCCACCGCGCCGTCCTTTACGGTGCCGGGAAAGGCCGCACCGACCGGGCCGACTGCTGCGCCACCTCTGGCATAGAGCTGATGCACGGCGCTATCGGCATCGAAGACAGGGATACCGCGCGCGGCGAACATCTTCGCCACGGTGGTCTTGCCCATGCCGATGGAACCGGTGAGACCGATCTTTTTCATGCCGGCAGCACCGTGACATCATATTCGGCCAGCTGCTTGTCGCTGGTGACCAAGATAAGGTTTTCCAGCTTCGCCTGAGCGACCAGCATGCGGTCGAAGGGGTCGCGATGCAAAAGCGGCAGCTCGCGATAGGCCGTGATATGCGCCCGGGACAAGGAAAGCTCGACAAGGCCGAGTTGTTCGACCTGACTGTCCAGATCATCGGGCAGGCGCAGCTTTCCCAGTCCGGTTTTGATGGCGATCTCCCAAAGAGAAACGTGGCTGACGAAAAGTTCGTTTGCCGGGTCGTCCAGCGTATCCATCATCTCCGGGCGCAGCGCCCCCGCGATGCTCCGGATTAGCACATTGGTGTCGAGCAGCAGACGCATGGAGGCCTGCTATTCCTTGTCGTTCGGGAAAATCGGTTTGCTATAGAAATCCCGCTCGATCTCGACATCGGCCTGATCGTAGTCGGGGGAGTACCAGACCTTGTCCTTCCAGGCTCCGAAGCCGCGACGCCGCTTCGGCTTGTCGTCCATCGTCTCGGCGACAACCAACCGGACTTCGGGCTTACCGGCACGGGCGATGATCACCTCTTCGCCGCGCTTGGCCGCCTCGATAAGTTTGGAAAGGCTGGTTTTGGCCTCATGGATATTAACCTGAATTTTCATCGGCTTAGCACTTAGCTTAGCTAATCTTGGAAAGTTAGCTTAGCTAAGTTAGCTAACCCGGTCAATTCAAGAGATTGGCGTCAGGCCAACACCGCGGCGCGCAGCTCGGGGGTGACTTCCGGGGCGACGCCGAACCAGGCCTCGAAGCCCGGGCGGCCCTGATGCAGCAGCATGCCCAGCCCGTCGACCACCGGATTGCCGCGCGCGCGCGCAGCGGCCAGCAGGCCGGTTTCGAGCGGTGTATAGACGATGTCGTTAACCAGTGCCGTGACCGGCAGGTCGTCCAGCGGCAGGTCGAGCGCTGGCTGGCCGCCCATCCCCAAGCTGGTGGTGTTGACCAGCAGGCCGGCGCCGGCCAGCGCACCCGCGCGCTCGGCCCAGTCGACGACCTGGATCCGGCTGCCGAATTCGGCGGCCAGGGCTTCGGCCTTGTCGCGGCTGCGGTTTGTCAGGCGGAGTTCGGGCGTCCCGGCATCGAGCAACGCCACGATGATAGCGCGCGAAGCGCCCCCGGCGCCCAGCACCACGGCGGGGCCATTCGCCGCACGCCACATCTTCGGCGCATCGGCGCGCAGCGAGGCGAGAAAGCCGAAGGCATCGGTGTTACTGCCATGCAGGCTGCCGTCGTCGCGGACCACGATGGTGTTGACCGCGCCGATGCGGCGGGCCACCGGATCGATCTCGGCCAAATAGGGCAGTACAGCCACCTTGTTGGGGATGGTGACATTCACGCCGCGAAAGCCGGGCTCTTTCGGCAAGGCCTCGAGGAAAGCACCGACCTCTTCGGGTGGTACCGGCAGCTTGTCGTAGCGCCCGCTCAGGCCGTATTGCGCCAGCCAGAAGCCATGCAGCTTCGGCGAGCGCGAATGATCGACCGGCCAGCCAATCACGCCGGCGCGCGGCAGGATATCGTCTTCGGTATCGAACGGCACGGTCATGAGCGCAGCACTTTATTCTCGCGCAGGATATCCAGCAGCGGCAGCAGCGGCAGCCCCAAGATGGTGAAATGATCGCCCTGGATGCGGCTGAACAGCTGGGCGCCCAGCCCTTCGAGCTGGTAGCAGCCGACGCAGGACAGCACGGTCTCGCCGGCCTGCGCCAGATAGGCCTCGAGGAAGGCGTCGCTGAACTCGCGCATGGTCAGCTTTGCGGTTTCGGCATGGCGCCAGATCACACTGCCGCCGCGCGCCAGCGCCACGGCACTGACCAGTTCATGGGTTTTGCCGCGTAAGCATTGCAGATGTGCGCGCGCCTCCTCGATATCGCGCGGCTTGTCGTACCAGCGTCCGTCGCAGGCGACCATGGAATCCGCTGCGATGATGAAGTCGGCAGGCTCGGCAGCGCTGATACGATGCGCCTTCAACTCCGCCAGCGCCGTGGCCGCATCGCGCAAGCTGGCGCCATCGGCTTTTAGCGACAGCTTGATTTCCTCTTCATCCACGCGGGCCGGCCTGATGTCGAAGTCCAGGCCGGCATTGCGCAGCATGGTCGCGCGCGAGCTGCTCGCGGAGGCAAGGATCAGGCTCACTCCTTGGACCCTTCGAAATTCATATCCTGCTGTTTGCGCTGCTCCTCGCGGCGATTGTGCAGATTGAGAATGGCCGCCGCCGTTTCTTCGATCGAGCGCCGCGTCACGTCGATGATCGGCCAGTTATGCTTGGCGCAGAGTTTGCGCGCGATGGTGAGTTCTTCCTTCACGCGCTCGTCGTCGACATAGGCCGTCTCGGTATTCTGGTTCATTGAGATCAGGCGGCTGCGGCGGATCGAGACCAGACGGTCGGGCGAGGCCGTGAGGCCGACGACCAGCGGATTTTTCAGCGCTTCGACTTCGGGCGGAATCATCAGACCCGGCACGATGGGCACATTTGCGGTTTTGAGGCCCCGATTTGCCAGATAAATCGAGGTCGGGGTCTTGGAGGTGCGCGACACGCCGACCAGCACGATATCGGCCTTGTCGAGGTCTTCGAGATGCTGGCCGTCGTCATGTGCGATGGTGAAATGCATGGCATCGATGCGGTGAAAATATTCCGCATCCATTTCATGCTGGCGGCCCGGGAGGTTGACCGCCTTCTCGCCGAGATATTTGCCGAAGGCCATGATGACCGGATCGAGCACCGGCACGATCGGCAATTTGGCCTTGGCGCAGCCCTTCACCAGGATTTCGCGCAACTCCTGATCGACGATGGTGAACAGCACCAGGCCGCCCATCGCCGCGATAGCTTCCACCACGCGCTCCATTTGCAGCGGCTTGCGCACCAGCGCCCAGGTATGAGTCTCGACCTCTTCCTGCGATTTCTGGAACTGCACCAGCGCCGCCTTGGCCACCGATTTCAGGGTTTCGCCGGTGGCGTCGGAGACCAGATGAATATGCGGCCGGGCGGTTTTCGGCATCAGCGGGGCACCGGAGGGCTGAAGTGAGTCATGGGGATAAAGGGTATAAGCGGGTGGTTTTCCCCAATCCGATCAATTTCATGCCCGGAAGCCGGATTCCTTGCAACCGGCGAGCCCCATCGGGACCGATTTTGTGACACCCCTGTGGAAAGCGGGGAGGAAACACCTTTCCGTCACAATGCTTACCCATCCACGTTATCCCCACAATTCCAATGGCGAAACTGCTTCGGAGTCGCGTCAGTTATCTCAGGCTTATCCCCGATGGGCGGCTGATCCGGCCGGGATGACACCTGTGGGACAGAATCCGGGATCGCCTTTGTATGGGCAGTTATCCCCGTCACTCACCGCACATACCTCCACTACTATCTCTTTTAATTTATATTAAAATAGAAGAGGAATAAGGCTATGAGCCCTGTTCCTCCGGCCCCGGTCTCGGGGCAACTGACCAAGCAGCCAACCAAACCGCTGTTGCGAACCCTCGCAGGTTTGCCGAGCGCCCGCCCGCCGCTCTGGCTGATGCGACAGGCGGGGCGTTACCTGCCTGAGTACCGGCAGACCCGCTTCGAGGCCGGCAGCTTCCTGCAGCTCTGCTACGACCCGGAACGGGCCGCCGAGGTGACCCTGCAGCCGATCCGGCGGTTCGGCTTCGATGCCGCGATCCTGTTCGCCGACATCCTGCTGATCTGCCAGGCACTGGGCCAGCATCTGGAGTTTCGTGAAAATGAGGGTCCGGTACTTGAGGCCATTCGCGCGTCAGGCGAACTGACCCGGCTGAACCCGGCCGGCATTCACAAGACGCTGGACCCGGTCTACGAGGCCGTCTCCCGTATCAAGCAGGAGCTGCCGGCGAGTTGCACCCTGATCGGCTTTGCCGGTGCGCCCTGGACCGTGGCGACCTACATGCTGGAAGGCAAGGGCTCGAAGGAATATGCCGCGGCCAAGACCTGGGCCTTCGGCAATCCGGTCGGGCTCGACCAATTGCTGGAGATTCTGATCGAGGCCACGGTGGCCTATCTCGACAAGCAGGTGCAGGCCGGCGCCGAAGTGGTGCAGCTGTTCGACACCTGGGCGGGCGTGCTGCCGGATCAGGAATTCAAACGGTTCTGCATCGAGCCGGTGCGAAAGATCATCGCTGCCCTGAAACAGAAATACCCGTCGTTGCCGGTGATCGCGTTTCCGCGCGGCGCCGGCGCGATGTACGAAGGCTATGCGGCGGCCACCGGCGCCGATGCCCTGGGCCTCGATTACACGATGCCGCTCGCCTGGTCGAAGGACCATCTCTGGAGCAAGCATGTGGTGCAGGGCAATCTCGATCCGCGCCTCTTGGTCGTCGGCGGGCCTGCGCTGGCGGAAGGCGTGCATCGCCTGCTGTCCACCTTCAAGGGCCGCAACCACATCTTCAATCTCGGTCATGGCATCGTGCCGGAAACGCCGATTCGCCATGTCGAGGAACTGGTGCGGCTGGTGAAAGGCTCCGAAGCGCTGGCGTGAGATGCGCCAAAAATACGGGTCGCAACGTTTGCATGGGGGAAAGCATGCAGTGGCGGTCAGTCCGGATTGTGCTTGCGAGTCTGTATCTGGTCTGCTGTGTATCGTCCTGGGCGATGGCGCAGGTGGTGCCAGCACATTACGGGCAGAATGATCTGCCGCCGCTCGATGAACCGGCCAAAACCGTCATTCTGCTGTTCAATCACGGCTCCACGCAGGAATTCGTCAACGATCCCTGTGAAATGCAGAAATACAACGCCACCTACGGTGTGCCGGCCGTGGTGCATGATCTCTACGGCCAGACTGTTGGTGACCTGAAGATCGTCGTTGATGGTTACTGCACACCGACGCGCCGCGGCTATTACGATATGAACACGCAAAGCGGCGACGCCAAGGTTTATCTGCGGTCGCGTGACATCGAAACGCGAGTCAGAAGTTTCATTGCCGCCGGCGTGCCGGTCAAACAGATTTTCCTGGTCGGGCATTCGGCAGGCGGCTGGGCCTCATTGATGCTGAAGGCGCGCAACCCCGAGATCGCCAACAGCGTGATTGCTTTCGCGCCTGCCTTTGCCGGCCAGCGCGGCAGTCGCAAGCCGGGCTGGCAGGCGCTGCAGGAGAAATACGTTGCCGAATTGCAGGCGGCGAGCCGACTGGACGCCCTGGTCTTTGCTTTCGAGAACGATGCCTTCGAAACGCCGGAGACGCTGAAATTCCTGGCTTCGATTCCCGGCGTTTCGGTCGTCGCTCTGTCGGACAACAAGATCGATCAGGTGGCCTGCGACAGCACAACCTCGAGTCACGCGCTGGTGCGCAATCCCTGTTTCCGCCACACCCAATTCAGTCGTTTGAAAAGTTACATTGAACAGCGCTTGCACCAGGCGCCCTGACCCGGCGCTACATCATCGCCAGATCCTCGATAGCGGCCGCGACCAGGCCGGTGCCGACCGCGATCATCAGGATGTCGCCGGCGACACGCACATACTTGTAGCCGGACGGCGGCACGCTGAGGCGCAGGCTGAGCTCGCGCGGCAGGTCGTAGAAGATCACATCGCGCGGCAGCGGACGGCCCATCGCCCATTTCTTGGCCTGGCCCGGCGGCATGCAGCCGTTGCCCTTTTTGGCCAGACCCGGCGGGCAGCCGCGCGGCATCGGTCCGCCGTAATAGTCGCGGACCGCCATACGGTCGCTGTCGCTGAAATTGAAACTGATTGAGATGCTCGCGCCACCGTGCTGGCTGCCACGCCCATGACGGTCCTTCTTTGCATGGCCCGGCGGATCGGCCCAGGCCGGCGAAACGGTGGCGAGGCTGCCGGCGGCGACGGAGAGCGCGAGGGCGGCAGCGGCGATGCGGGAAATGCGGGGGCGGATCATGAGTGGCGTCCGGCTGGTGGCAGATGGCAGTGATCCTCCAGAACGATTACGGCGTATCTTTGTCTCAGAAAGCGCGGAAATATGGTCGCGGGCCGCGCGGGTGCTTTGCCTGCGAGGCAGTCTTATTCTAAGTCTAGGCCCATGACCCAGAAGACGGCGATCATCCTTTTCAATCTCGGCGGACCGGACAGCCTGCCGGCTGTGCAGCCTTTCCTGTTCAACCTGTTCAACGATCCGGCGATCATCCGGCTGCCCAATCCGTTTCGCTGGCTGCTGGCGAAACTGATCTCGACGCGCCGGGCGCCGGTGGCATGCGAGATCTATGAGAAGATGGGCGGGCGGTCGCCGATCCTGCCGCAGACCGAAGCCCAGGCCCGTGCCCTGGAAGCCGCACTGAATGACTCCGCCACGGCGGAAAATTTCCGCGTCTTCATTGCGATGCGCTACTGGCACCCGTTTTCGGATGAGACGGCCAAAGCCGTGAAGGCCTGGGGCGCGGAGCGTATCGTCTTGCTGCCGCTCTATCCGCAATTCTCCACCACGACCACGGACTCGTCGCTGAAAGACTGGGCCCGTGCGGCCAAGTCTGCAGGCCTTGCCGTACCGACCGCCAGCATCGGCTGCTACAACGACGAACCGGGCTTCATCGCGGCGCAGACCGCGCTGCTGCGCGAACGGCTGCCCGAGGCCGAAGCAAAAGGTCCGGTGCGGATTCTGTTTTCGGCACATGGCCTGCCGAAGAAAATCGTCACCGATGGCGATCCCTATCAGCAGCAGGTCGAGCGCAGCGTCGCAGCGATCCGGCGTCAGCTCGGACGCGACGATCTCGATATTCGCATCTGCTACCAGAGCCGCGTCGGCCCGCTGGAATGGATCGGCCCGGCCACCGATGCGGAAATCACGCGTGCCGCACAGCAGAAACGCTCCATCGTCGTCGTGCCGGTGGCTTTCGTGTCCGAGCATTCGGAAACCCTGGTCGAGCTCGATATCGAATATGCCGAACTGGCGCAGCATAACGGTGCCGCCGGCTATACCCGCGTGCCCACCGTGGGCACGCAGCCGGCCTTCATCGCCGGTCTGGCCGGTCTGGTGCGCGGTGCGACGGATGGTGGGGCACCACGCTGTGGCAGCAGCCAGCCCTGCGGTCCGGCCTGGCGGCGTTGTGCCTGCGCGGCCTGACCGGTAAAACACCGCCATGCTCTACGATTGGCTGAAGGCCCTGCACATCATCTCGATCATCGCCTGGATGGCGGGGATGCTGTATCTGCCGCGGCTGTTCGTCTATCACGCGGTCGCCGAGGCCGGTTCGAAGGAATCCGAGACCTTCAAGGTGATGGAGCGCCGCCTGTTGAAGGCGATCATGACCCCGGCCATGGGGGCAGCTTGGATCTTCGGCGGGCTGGTGGCCTGGCTGGGTCAGCACTGGGACCAGCCCTGGTTCTGGGCCAAGATCGTCCTGGTCTTGGGCATGCAGGCGGTCCATGGCAAGCTGTCGGCCTGGCAACGCGACTTTGCCAACGACCGAAACACCCGCACAGAGCGTTTTTACCGCTACATCAATGAAGCACCGACTGTGCTGATGATCGGCATCGTCCTGCTGGTGGTCCTGAAGCCCTTCCTCTCCTGACAGGCCCTGTCAGCAGAGCATTGTCCTGTCACAATGTTCCTTTTGCGTGCTCATGCACCCGATGGTATGAGACCGCGCAACCATCCGATGATGTCGGCGCGCAGGCCTTAACCCTAACATCCCGTTGCGTCAGCGTTTCGTGCCATTGGTCACACAGGATGTGCTTGTCGTTCGTGCGATAGCCGCATAGTTCTTCGCGCATGCAAAAAACAAGTGGGGGTCTCCCAATGCCTTTCCGTCAGTTCCGTACCGGCGCGTTCATCGCCGCCGCCCTGATGAGTATCGGGTCGCTGGCACCGACGTCTTTCGCCCAGGGCGGCCCCCAGGGCCCGCCGCCGGTGACGGTGGCCAAGCCGGTGCTGCGCAACATCGTCGAGATGGACGAGTATACCGGTCGCTTCGACGCCGCCGCCTTCGTGGAAGTGCGCGCCCGGGTCAGCGGCTATCTCGACACCGTGCATTTCCAGGACGGTGCCAATGTGAATGCCGGCGACCTGCTGTTCACCATCGACCGCCGCACCTATCAGGCCGCCTATAACCAGGCGCAGGCCACGCTGAACACCCGCCAGACCGAATTCGACCTCGCCAAGGTGGAATTCGAGCGTTACCAGCGCCTGACCCAGAGCGGCGCTGCTGCGGCTGCCACGCTGGACCAGCGCCGCCAGGCCTTCCTGTCCGCGCAGGCCGGTATCGCCGGTGCCCGCGCCGCTGCCGAAACTGCGCGGCTGAATCTCAGCTTCACCGAAGTGCGCGCGCCGATCGCGGGCCGCATCTCGCGCAAGCTGGTCACCGAAGGCAACCTGGTGCGCGAGAACGACACGCTGCTGACCACCATCGTGCAGCTCGATCCGGTGCATTTCTACTTCGACATCGACGAGCGGTCGTTCCTCTCCTACCAGCGGATCGCCCGACAGGGCGGCAACAGCAGCAGCGGCGGCAGCAATGGCCGCGGCCTGAAGGTTTCCGTCATGCTGACCGACGAGAAGGCCTTCACGCATCAGGGCGTGCTCGATTTCACCGACAACCGCGTGGACAGCGCGACCGGCACGATGCGTTTGCGCGCCGTGTTCGAGAACAAGGACCAGTTCCTGACCCCGGGCCTGTTCGGCCGCATCGCAGTGCCGGGCAGCCCGGAATACCAGGCTGTGATGGTGCCCGACGAAGCCATCCTGACCGATCTCGACCGCCGCTATGTCTATGTGGTGGGCGACGGCGGTGCCGTGCAGCAGCGTCCGGTGCGGATCGGCTCGCGCACCGACAATTATCGCATCATCCGCGACGGCCTGAAGGGCGACGAGACGGTGGTGATCAACGGCCTGCAGCGCGTGCGTCTGGGCGGCGGCAAGGTGACGCCGATGCCGGTCGAACTGCCCAAGGTCTGGGGCGGCCTGATGTCGCTGCCGCAGCCGGCAGCGCCCGGCGGCGCGCCTAAGTAAGCCGAATCCCATTCCGTTTTACGCCGCGAGGGCGCCATGAAATTCGGACATTTCTTCGTCGACCGGCCGATCTTTGCCGCCGTGATCTCCATCGTCACGGTTATTCTTGGCGCGATCGCCTTCTTCCAGCTGCCGGTTTCGGAATATCCCGAAATCGCGCCGCCGCAGATCAACGTCACCGCCAGCTATCCCGGCGCCGATGCCGAGACGCTGGCCCGCACGGTGGCGACGCCGATCGAGCAGGAAATCAACGGCATCGAGAACCTGCTCTACATGTCGTCGTATTCCACCGCCGACGGCCTGATGCAGCTGACCGTCACCTTCAAGCCGGGCACGAATCTCGACACGGCGCAGGTGCAGGTGCAGAACCGTGTCACCATCGCCGAGCCGCGCCTGCCGGAAGAGGTGCGCCGCCAGGGCATCCAGACCCGCAAGCAGGCTGGCGACTTCCTCATGGTCGTGCATCTGCTGTCGCCCGATAAGCGCTACGACCAGCTCTACATCGCCAACTACATGAACCTGCGGATCCGCGACCAGCTGCTGCGGCTGGACGGCGTGGGCAACGTGATCGTGTTCGGCGGCAGCGAATATGCCATCCGCATCTGGCTGGATCCCAACCGCATGTCGGCCTACGGCCTGTCTGGCGCCGACGTGGTCGGCGCGCTGCAGGCGCAGAATGTGCAGGTCTCGGGCGGTTCGCTGGGCCAGCAGCCCTCGCCGGACGAGACCGCCTTGCAGGCCATCGTCACCACGCAGGGCCGCTTCTCGGATGCGCGGCAGTTCCGCGACGTGATCGTCAAGAGCAGCCCGGACGGCCGTCTGGTGCGGCTGGACGATGTCGCCCGCATCGAACTCGGCGCCAAGGACTATACCAGCCGCAGCTATCTCGACGGTCAGACCGCCATTGCCATGGGCGTGTTCCAGCGCCCGGGCACCAACGCGCTGGAGACGTCTGCTGCCGTGATCGCCCGCATGGACGAGCTGAAGCAGGATTTCCCCGAAGGCCTGGAATACACCATCATCTACAACCCGACCGAGTTCATCGAGGAATCGGTCAACGAGGTCTACAAGACGCTGGTGGAAGCGATCATCCTGGTCGCGCTGGTGGTGCTGGTCTTCCTGCAGAACTGGCGCGCGGCGCTGATCCCGATCCTCGCCATTCCAGTGTCGCTGGTCGGCACCTTCGCCGTGATGCTGGCCTTCGGCTTCACGCTGAACGTGCTCAGCCTGTTCGGCCTGGTGCTGGCCATCGGCATCGTGGTCGACGACGCCATCGTGGTGGTGGAAAATATCGAGCGCAATATTGCGCTCGGCATGAGTCCTCGGGACGCAGCGCATGAAACCATGGACGAGGTCGGCACCGCGGTGATCGCGATTGCCGTGGTGCTGTCGGCGGTGTTCATCCCGACCGCCTTCATCCCCGGCATCACCGGCCAGTTCTACAAGCAGTTCGCGCTGACCATCTCGGTGGCGACGATCCTGTCGGCCTTCAACTCGCTGACATTGTCGCCGGCGCTCGGTGCCATGCTGCTGCGCAAGCACGAACATGGCCATGAGCCGAAATTCGCGCCATTCCGCTGGCTGAAAGCGGCAGGCGACAAGTTCAATTCCGGCTTCGACCGGATGAGCAACGGCTATGCCAGGGGCGTCGGCCGCATCGTCACCCGGCGCGTGCTGATGCTGGGCGGCTATCTGCTGCTGGTCGGCGCGACGGTCTTCATGTTCCGCACCGTGCCGCCGGGCTTCATCCCGCCGCTGGATCGCGGCTATGCCATCGTCGTCATCCAGCTGCCGGACGGCGCAAGCTTGAGCCGCACCGACGAGGTGACGCAGAAGGCGACCAAGCTGGTCGAGACCGTGCCGGGCGTGGCGCATGTCGTCGCCATTCCGGGCTTTAACGGCGCCACCTTCACCAACGCCACCAACGCGTCCGTGATGTTCACGCCGTTCACGCCCTTCGAGGAACGCCTGCCGCAGGGCCTGACCGCCGATGCCATCATCGGTCAGATGATCGGCAAGCTGCAGGGCATCGAGGAGGCCTTCGTCATCGCGGTGCCGCCGCCGGCGGTGCCGGGTATCGGCTCGGGCGGTGGTTTCAAGATGCAGCTGCAGAACCGCACCGGCGACGACGTGCGTCCGATTCTGGCGGCCGCCTATCAGATCATGGGCATGGCGATGCAGACCCCGGGCGTCACCGGCGTTTTCACCACCTTCTCGGCCTCGTCGCCGCAGGTCTTCCTGGAGATCGACCGCGTCAAGGCGCAGATGCTGAACGTGCCGATCTCGAACGTCTTCGAGGCGCTGCAGGTCAATCTCGGCTCGGCCTATGTGAACGACTTCAACGCGTTTGGCCGCATCTTCCAGGTGCGTGCCCAGGCCGATGCGCAGTTCCGCCTCAACAAGGAGGATATCTCGCGTCTGAAGGTGCGTTCCGCCACCGGCGACCTGGTGCCGCTCGGTACGCTGGTCGAAATCAAGGAGACGGCGGGCCCGGATCTGCTGCAGCGTTACAACACCTATGTCTCGGTGCCGCTGCAGGGCAATACGCCGCCGGGCGTATCGACCGGCCAGGCGCTCAGCGTCATGGAAGGTCTGGCGAAACAGGTGCTGCAGCCGGGCCAGAGTTTCGAATGGACCGAGATCGCACTGCAGGAACGCTCGACCGGCAACACGGCGACCTATGTGTTCATCCTCGCCGTCGTCTTCGTCTTCCTGGCGCTGGCGGCACAGTATGAAAGCTGGGTGCTGCCGCTGGCGATCATGCTGATCGTGCCGATGAGCGTGCTGTTCGCCCTCTTCGGCGTCTGGGTTGCCGGCATCGACAACAACGTGCTGGTGCAGATCGGCCTTGTGGTGCTGATCGGCCTGGCGGCGAAGAACGCGATCCTGATCGTGGAATTCGCCCGCCAGCTCGAAGCCGAGGGTAAGTCGCCGGCCGATGCGGTGATCGAAGCCTGCCGCCTGCGCCTGCGCCCCATCCTGATGACGGCCTTCGCTTTCATCCTCGGCGTGCTGCCGCTGGTGGTCTCGGTCGGCGCCGGCGCGGAAATGCGCCGCGCGCTGGGCACGGCGGTGTTCTCGGGGATGATCGGCGTGACGCTGGTGGGTCTGTTCCTCACCCCGGTCTTCTATGTGGTGCTGCGTGCCTTCGTGTCGGGCCGTGTGGCGAAGGACGTGACGAAGCATCAGCAGCAGCCCGATCCGGCCGGCGAATAGCCGAAACAAAAGCTGAAACGGAAAAGGCCCGGTGAAAACCGGGCCTTTTTTTGTGGTTTGGGAAGAAGGCTCAGCGCAGCACGCTCGGATCCAGCGTGAACAGCTCCGAGGGATTCTCGACGCCGCGCAACGCGTAGCGACCGAGCGAGATGGCGTAGTCGTTGAGCCCGCCGGCGGCCTGTTTGAAGGCGGCCGAGTAGATCGCGCGCTGGTCCACCGAGCGCGCCAGGCCCGAGATGCGCGACAGTTCGTTCACCGCCGGGCCGACCACAGTGAAATCCAGGCGATCCTCGCCGCCGAAATTGCCGTACAGCACTTCGCCGACATGCAGCGCCACCGACATGTCGGTGACAGGGAGTCCGGCATTGGCGCGGCGGTTGCGCACCTCGCGCAGCTCGCGCATGCAGCTTTTCAGCGCCTTGATCGACTGCAGGCAGGCATTCTGCAAATTGCCGTCGTCGCGGAAGATCGCGAGCACGCCATCGCCGACGAATTTCAGCACCTCGCCGCCATGGGCATGGATGGCCGAGACGGCCGCGCCGGCATAATCGTTCAGCAGCGGCATGATGAGTTCCGGCGAGACGGTATCGACCAGCCGGGTGAAACCGCGCAGGTCGGAGAACCACAGCGCCGCTGTGATACGTTCGGCCTCGCCGCGGCCGATGGTGCCGCTGAGCACGCGCTGGGCGGCGTTACGGCCGAGATAGGTCTCGGCCACCGTCTCGGCGATACGCCGCACGCTGGCCGAGCGCACGGCAGCCGCCGCGAAGGGGATCAGCGCATTCAGCGTCTCGATCTGCTTGTCGCTGTAGCCCTCGCCATGCGTCGTGGTCCAGGAGGCATAGATCGAATTGAGCTGGCCGATCACCGCGCGCTCGCCGAAGCGCGTCATGGTGACGAGGTAGTCTGTGTAGCCCTGCTCGGCCAGTTCTGGCAGGACCGGGAAGGGATAGTCGCCGTTATGGCCGAGGATGCGGAAGCGGAAACTGTCCTCGCCGCTGTTTTCCAGGTGATAGAACGGGCTGGACTGCCATTTGCGCTCGCCCTCTTCGCTGATCGACCGGCCGAATTCGAACAGCTCGACCTCCTGCTTGTCGGCATGCCAGGAGAAGATGCGCCCGGCCAGCACCGGATGTAGCGTATCGGCGCCGAGCAGCGCGCGCTGCACCGGGATGCCGGCCTCGTTCAGTTTGGTGCAGAAGTTGCCGAGGATTTCGCCTTCGGAATGCCCGTTCAGCGAGGCATCGGCGATGGTGCGGGCGATATGGGTGAAGACCTTGGGATCCATGCGCGCAAGATAGGACCGGGGTTCGCAAAAAGCGATGGGGTGGCAAATGAATCTGCGGCCCACAACTGCCAGTTTCTGGCCGGCAGCAGCGTGTCAGTCGGTTTCCCAGCGCATCCAGCGGCCGTGATAGTCGCCGGCGCCCAGCCGTTCCTCGCGGCCCGCGGCTGTGCTGCCATCCCACAGGGTCAGGGTCAGGTCGGCGCCGTCCTTGGCGCGGCCGGGTTCGAACCGCAGCCAGGCCACCGGTGCCTGTTCCGAAGCGGTCTCACCGGCCGCCTGCATTGCCGCTGCAATGCGCTGCTGTTCGTCGGCCGCGACATACTGCCAGACGATAGAGTGATACAGCACGAAGACCGCGTCGCTGCGCCGGCGCTGTAGCTCTGCGGCGACGAAATCGGCCGCGTGGCTACCCATCACCGCGATGTCCCGGCTGGCGGCGTGATCGAGCGCCAGAGTCACACGCGCCAGCCGTTCGGGCTGATCGGCCCAGATATAGGACAGCAGGCGCTGTCGGTCGGCGCTGCTGCGCGGATCCAGCGGAGAAACATCGCAGCCGGCGCGCACGACCACGCGCGGACGCAAGGCGGGCGCCGGCGTCCCGCCCCAGCGGGCGCGCAGCAGCAGCGGCGCGGTCTGCGGCTCGCCATGCTGCCAGGCGCCGAAATCGTAGGCATAGGCATCCCAGAAAAGATTGAGCCCGGCGCTGGCACCCATCTCGCAGGTCTGCAGCGGCAGGCCGGGGCAGAGCTGCGCGAGCTTGAGGAAACCGCCGAGCAGCACGGCCGACCGTTGCGGATCGTTGGTCTGCGGCGGGCTCTGCAGATACTGCGCGAGCAGGGCGGCATGGCGCGTCAGCGCGGCATCCAGTTCGGCGGCGGTAATGCGTCCCGCCGCATAACAGGCGGCCAGCTCGGCATCGCCGGTCAGCACGGCGCGATGCAGTGCTCCGGCCAGCCGCAGTGGCAGCGCATCGGCGCGTGGATCGCCAGGCCAGGCCAGGATCGGCGCGGACCAGTCTGTCTTTGCGGCCAGCCCTTCGGCGGCCAAATCGAGCAGCGTGCCGGTAAAGGGCGAGCCGAGCGTACGGCAATAGTCGGCCTGGTCGCGGAAGGACGCGATGACATGTTCCGGGGAGGACATGCCGTATTCTGTCGAGCCTGCCGCGGCCTCGTCCAGCATTGCATTGCTGCGGGACAATCGACCCCGGCAATTGACCATGGCCCCGCCCCCCGCGTAGACAGAACCGCCTGCCCGCTTGGCGGAATTGGTAGACGCACGGGACTTAAAATCCCGAGGCCGCAAGGCCGTGCCGGTTCGAGTCCGGCAGCGGGCACCAGCCTTTCCTGAAAATCCAAGGACCCTGCGCCTGTAGACAATTGCTTGACTCGGATATCGCAAAGTATATCTTACGATATGTCAAAGGAGACAATCGCATGAGCGAGCATCTGGAATTTCCTCATATTATCAGGGCCTTGCGCGACCATCGTTGCATTGGGCGAGCTGGTGGGCGCCGGCATTTCCGCGGCCGGCTGGCGGCGGCGCTGTTCTCGGCCGGCGAGGATGGGTTGGGCGGACATGGCTTCCGTGCCAGCCGCGTGGTCTCGGCAGCCGATCTTCAGCTGCTGATTCTCGTGCTGCTGGAAGAGCGCCCGCGCCATGGCTACGAGATCATCAAGGCGCTGGAGGAGCATACCTCCGGCTTCTACGCGCCGAGCCCCGGCGTGATCTATCCGGCCCTGACGTATCTGGAAGAGATCGGTCATGCCAGCGTGTCGGCCGAGGGCGCCAAGAAGCTCTACAGCCTGACGGCTGCCGGCCGCGACTATCTGGCCGAACATCGCGTGCATGCCGATACGATGATGGCGCAGCTGGCCAAGATCGGCGTGCGCATCGCCAGGGCGAAGCGCTTCTTCCGCAGCGGCGACGAGATGTCGCAGGACGACGAGGATGTCACACGCGGCCCTGCCGATCCGTCTTCGTCGATGAAAGCCGCGCGCCGGCATCTGCGCGCCGTGCTGCACGACAAGGACAACGCCTCGCCGGAGGAACAGCGCCGCATCATCGACATTCTGGTGAAGGCGGCGCGGGAGATCGGCGGCCAGTAACCGCGAAGGGGGCCCATGGGCATCGCCGACATCAGCGACATCGCCTGGAAAGGATATGGCATGCGCGGCCATCGCTATCGCGTCACCCTCGAACATCTCGGCACGCCGCGCGACGGCATGGCGAAACAGCCCGACCTGGTTTTCGAGGCGGTGAATCACGATGAGATCATCGCCATCGTGCAGCGCATTCGCGCCAGCGGGCAGTACAGCGCCGACGAAGCCGCCGCACTCGGTCTCGGCCTGAAGCTGTTTTCCGAAGTGATGCTGAAACGCAAGGACGATCCGCTGTTTCAGGCCCTACGGCCCGCGCTGCGCAGCTTTATCGGCGGTCTGAAAGAGCGCAGTCGCGACGCGGCGGCCTGATCGCAAATCAGTGGAACCGGGCCGGCATCGCATCGCCTGCCTCAGGGATGCGATGCCGGCCGCGGTCTGCCACCCCCGGCAACCGGATTAGGAAAATCGTTATTGCGCCGCGAGCGGCGCTGTCTCCCACGTTTCGGCGGGGCGACAGGGAATGCTGATCCCCAGCACGTTATCGACATTGATGCCGTCTGCGGCCATCGGCAGCATCAGGTTTTCGATCTCGCGCCAGCCGTTGAATTCGAAATTGTCGTCTTCCATCGGCATCGCGCCGCGCCGCCAGGTGGCCATGCCGTCGCGCACGGTGGTGATCAGGCGGGTGCGATTGGCGGCCCAGGCCAGCGGTCGCAATTCGTCATACCAGTCGTTGCCGATAGTGCGGCCGATCGCCGCAGCGAAGGCGCAGCCGGCCATGCGATAGCGGAAGCGCCACGGATTGCGCTGTACCTCCAGCATCCACATATGCGGCAGCAGTTCGGCCAGCTCGATCCGGTCGAGGTCCCGGTGCGACGGCAGATGCCCTTCGGCATTGCATTTGCGTAGCCAGTAATAGAGCAGTTCGCGCACCTGCGGATGCCAGTCGTTGCCGCGGTCGGCGGCGCGCACGACACGCCAGCCGCCGTCGAAAACGGTGGGCAGTTCGGAGGGTATGAAGAGGGGTTGGGTCATTGGAATAAGGATGACCCTAGCGGGTTGCACCAGCGCCGACGCATAACTTTCCGATTACGTTACCGACCGGACCGGCTGTTGAGCGGTTGATTTATCGCAATGCGGTTTGCGCCGTGATCCCCAGATTGCGTTGGAGCCTTCGGCACGACCCGAGGCATCTGACCGGGACGTTACATGCGCAAACTTGTTCGGCTCGTAGTGGTCGCGGCAGCCTTCGCCGGCGGAACCTGGTGGTATCTGCAGCAGCGCGCCACTGATCTGCCGCCCGGCTTTGCCGCCGGCAACGGCCGGATCGAAGCCAACGAGATCGACATCGCAACGAAATACGCCGCGCGGCTGCTGGATTTGCGGGTCGACGAAGGCGACCTGGTGGAAGCGGGCCAGGTGATCGCCCTGCTGGAAACGCGGGAACTTGCGGCCCAGCTTCGCTCGGCCGAGGCCGGCGTGTTGCAGGCCCAGCAGCAGCGCGACCAGGTTTTGGCGGAAATTCGGCAGCGCCGCAGTGAGCTGGCGCTGGCCGACAAAGAGCTGCAGCGCAGCCTGGTTCTTCTGGGCAAGAATTTCATTTCCGAGCAGAAAGTGGACCAGCAGCGTACGGTGCGACGCACGGCCGAGGCGGCTCTCTCGGCCGCCGAAAGCCACCGCGGCAGTGCCGAAGCCGCCATCCGTGTCCGTGAGGCCGAAGCGGATCGCGTGCGAGACCTCTTGCAGGACGGCGTGCTGACCGCCCCGAAAACAGGACGCATCCTGTTCCGGCTCGCCGAACCCGGCGAGGTACTGGCGGCCGGCGGCAAGGTCGCGACTTTGCTCGATCTCTCCGATGTCTACATGACCTTCTTCCTGCCATCCGAGGCAGCGGGCCGGGTGGCAATCGGCGGCGAGGCGCGTCTGCTGCTGGATGCGGCACCCGGTCGCGCCGTGCCGGCGCAAATCTCTTTCGTGGCGACGCGTGCGCAGTTCACGCCCAAGCAGGTCGAGACGCGCAGCGAACGCGAGCGCATGATGTTCCGTATCAAGGCCCGCGTGCCGCCGGCGCTGGTGCGCCAGTATCTCGATCAGGTGAAAACAGGGCTGACGGGTATGGCTTACGTGCGGCTCGATCCGCAGGCAGCCTGGCCGGCCTGGCTCGAATCCGACCTGACCGGCGGGCGGCCCTGACGGTGTGGCCATGGCGGACGGGCTGCAGATCGCCGGACTGAACCACCGTTACGGCAGGACCGTGGCCCTTGCGGATGTGGCTCTCGATCTGAGGCCCGGCGCGGCGCTGGCCGTGGTCGGGCCGGATGGCGTCGGCAAGTCCACGCTGCTGGCGCTGGCGGCGGGGGCGAAACGGCTGCAGCAGGGAAACGTTTGTGTGCTCGGCGCGGACTTCGCGTCGCGTCGTGCGCGCGAGGCGGTGACGCCGCGCATCGCCTATATGCCGCAGGGGCTGGGGCGCAACCTCTATCCCAACCTGACGGTCGCCGAGAATATCGGTTTCTTCGCGCGCCTGTTCGGTCAGGACAGCATCGAGCTTGGGCGTCGGCTACCTGCGCTGCTGGAGACCACCGGACTTGCCCCTTTTGCTGACCGGCCCATGCACAAGCTTTCGGGCGGCATGAAGCAGAAGCTCGGCCTGTGCTGCGCGCTGGTGCACGACCCTGACCTGATGATTCTGGACGAGCCGACCACCGGCATCGATCCGCTGTCACGCCGGCAGTTCTGGGACATGATCGATGCGATCCGGCACCGGCGGCCTAAGCTTGCGCTGCTGGTCGCCACCTCGACGATGGACGAGGCCGAGCGTTTTCCCGACGTGATCTTGCTGGATCGCGGCCGCATCCTGGCGCAGGGCAGCCCGGCGGCTCTGAAGCGGCAGAGCGGCTGCGACAGCCTCGAGCAGGCCTTCATCCATCTGCTGCCGTCGGAGCGGCGCGGCGCTCTGGGCAGTGCTGCGAAACCGCCCGTCATGCCCGACAGCGCGGCCGATGTGGTGATCGAGGCGCGTGGCCTGACGCGGCGCTTTGGCGATTTCACTGCGGTAGATCATGTCGACCTGGCGATCCGGCGCGGCGAGATTTTCGGCTTTCTCGGTTCGAACGGCTGCGGCAAGACCACAACGATGAAGATGCTGACGGGCCTGCTGCCGGCATCCGAAGGCGAGGGTTTCCTGTTTGGCCGGCCGGTCACGGCAGGCGATTTCGCCCTGCGCCGGCGAATTGGCTACATGGCGCAGAGCTTTTCGCTCTATGGCGAGCTCACGCTGCAGCAGAATCTGATCTTGCACGGCGCGCTGTACGGTCTGTCCAAGGCCAAGGCAGCGGAGCGCTGCCGCCTTCTGGCCGAGGACTTCGACCTGACGCCGCATCTTGAGACGCTGGCGAATCTGGTGCCGGTGGGCCTGCGTCAACGCCTATCGCTCGCCGTCGCCATCATTCATGAGCCGGAAATCCTGATCCTGGACGAACCGACTTCAGGTGTCGATCCGGTGGCACGCGAAAGCTTTTGGCGTGAACTGGTGCGGCTGTCGCGCGAGCAGGGCGTCACTATCTTCGTCTCGACGCACTATATCGCGGAGGCGCTGCGCTGCGACCGCGTCGCCTTTATGCATGCGGGACAGCTGCTCGCCACCGATACGCCGGCCGCATTGCAGGCGGCGCAGAAGGCGGCCTCGCTGGAGGAGGCATTCATCGCCTTTATGGAGCAAGGCGGCCGGCCTCCAGCACCGGCGCCGCTTCCGGCGGGAGCAACGCGCGATATGCCGGCATCGGCCGCGACGCGCCGGTTTTCCCTGCATCGCTTTCGTGCCATGGCCTGGCGCGAAAGCATCGAACTGCTGCGCGATCCCGTGCGGCTGGCCTTTGCGCTGTTCGGCACGCTGATGCTGATGCTGCTGTTCGGCTATGGTATCACTTTCGATGTCGATAAAGTCGGGTTTGCCGCGCTGGATCGCGACGGCACGCCGGAAAGCCGGGCCTATCTCGAAGCCTATTCGGGTTCGACTTACTTTCGTCGCCGTGCCGATGCGGAAGATGGCGATGGGCTGTTGCAGCGCTTACGCGGCAACCGCATCGCTCTGGCCATCGAGATCCCGCCCGGCTTCGGCGCCGATCTGCGGCGCGGCCGGCCGACCGAAGTGGCGGTCCTGATTGATGGCGGCATGCCCTTCCGGGCGGAGACGATCTCGGGCTATGTCGAGGGCGTGCATGCCGGCTTTCTGGCCGAGGTGGCGCGGCATCACGGTGAGACGCCGCCGTCTGCCGCGAGTTTGGTCGTGCGCTTCCGATACAACCAGGCCTTTCGCAGCGTCGATGCCATGGTGCCCGCCCTTTTTGCCCTGTTGCTGATGATGGTCCCGAGCATCCTCGCAACGCTGGGCGTGGTTGCCGAACGCGAACGCGGATCCATCGTCAACCTGTATGTTACTCCGGTGCGCAAGCTGGAATTCCTGCTCGGCAAGCAGCTGCCCTATGTCGTTCTGGCCTATTTGAACCTGCTGCTGCTGATCTGCATGAGCCTGGTCGTCTTTGGTGTGCCGCTCAAAGGCAGCCTGATCGGACTGCTGCTGTGCGGCCTGTTTTATGTTTTGGCCAGCACCGCGATCGGCCTGCTCACCTCCTGCTTCACGCGCAGCCAGGTTGCGGCACTGTTCGGGACCGCAGTGCTGACCATCATGCCGACGGTGCATTTCTCCGGCCTGATGCAGCCGGTGGCCACGCTGCAGGGTGGCGCGCGGCTGATCGGCTCGCTGTTTCCGGCGACTTATTTCCTGCGCACCAGCGTCGGTGCTTTCACCAAAGGCCTAGGTTTCGCCGATCTGCTGCCGTTCATTTTCGCCACCGCAGCTTTCTGGCCGCTTCTTCTAGCATTGGCCTGGCTGTTTCTGCGCAAGCAGGAGACCTGACGATGCCATGCCTGAGCAACATCCTGCGGCTCTGCGGCAAAGAGATCGCCAGCCTTTTGCGCGACCGCGTGCTGCTCGTGTTCATGATCTACGCGAGCACCCTGATGGTATACTCGCAGGCCACCGGCACATCGCATGATCTGGTTCGCGGCTCGGTCGCGGTGGTGGACGAGGATCGTTCTGCGCTCTCGCTGCGCCTCACGGACGCATTTCTGCCGCCGCGGTTTCAGGCACCGGTGGCCATTTCGCCTGACGCAGTGGATCGGGCAATGGATCAGGCGCGGTTCACTTTCGTGCTGAATATTCCCGCCGATTTCCAGGCCGACCTGCTTGCCGGCCGCAACCCGGAGCTTCAGCTGCTGATCGATGCCACCGCGATGATGCAGGCCGGTATCGGCGGCAACTACATACAGTCGATCGTCAGCGAGGAGATCGGCCGTTTCCTGCAGCGCGATGCGGCAGAAACTCCGGCGCCAGTGGCGCTGAAACTGCGCATCGCCTTCAATCAAGCGCTGGAGGCAACCTGGTTTACCGGCACGACGGGCCTGTTGCATGTCGTGAATATGCTGGCGATCCTGCTGGCCGGTGCGGCGCTGATGCGCGAGCGCGAGCACGGCACGCTGGAGCATCTGCTGGTGATGCCGGTAAGGGCGAGCGAGATCATGCTGGCCAAGATCATCGCCAATGGCGGCGCGATCCTCCTCATGTCGCAGTTGTCGCTGTACCTCGTGCTGCAGGGTATTCTGGGCCTGCGCGTGGCCGGATCTCTGCCTTTGTTTGGTTTCGCCACCGCGATCTATGTCTTCTTTGCCGCCACGCTCGGGATCTTTCTTGCCACGCTGGCGCGGTCGATGGCGCAGTTCGCGCTGCTTTTCATCTTGGTTGAAATGCCAATGGAATTGCTGTCAGGCTCGCTGACACCGCTGGAGGCGATGCCGGACTGGCTGCAGGCCGCTGTGCAGCTGCTGCCGACCAAGCATTACGTGGCGCTGACCCAGGCGATTCTCACGCGCGGCGCCGGCATCGAGACCGTGTGGCCCGAACTGCTGGCGATTCTGGCGATGGGCGCGGCGGCTTTCGCCTTAAGTCTGCTGCGGTTCCGTGCTTTCCTGAGCCAGCAGATGTGAGGCGCTTCACGCCTGCGGCAGCGCCAGCCAGTGCAGGCTGAACAGGCTGTTCTCGTCGGTCCACATCGCCGTCGGCCGGAAACCGGCTTTTTCCGCCAGCATGCGGAAACGTGCCGGCGTGTATTTGCAGGAATTCTCGGTGTGGATCGACTCGCCGGCGGCAAACGCATAGCGGCGGTCGCAGACATGGACGGTCTGCGCAACCCGGCTGACCAGATGCATTTCGATCCGCTGCCGCTCCGGGTTGTAGAAAGCATAGTGGTCGAAGGTGTCGAGATCGAAGTCGCCGTTCAGTTCGCGATTGATCCGCTGCAGCAGGTTGAGGTTGAAGGCGGCCGTCACGCCGGCGGAATCGTTATAGGCGGCATGCAGGATGGCGGGATCCTTCACCAGATCGACGCCGATCAGCAGGCCGGCACCGGAGCTTCCGCCGGTGCGCAGCATGGCGGCGGCGGCGTGCAGGAAATCCAGCGCCTCCTCGGGCGTGAAATTGCCGATGGTGGAGCCCGGGAAGAAACCGACACGGGCGCGCGCCTGCGGCAACGGCGCGGGCAGCGGCAATGGACGGGTGAAGTCGCCGGCCACCGCCCGCATCACGACATCGGGATAGGCGCGCTGCAGAGGGGCGACGGCAGCCGACAGATGCGGCCCGGAAATGTCGATCGGCAGATACCCGGCCGGGCGCTCCAGCGCCTCGAGCAGCAGCCGGACCTTTTCGGCGGCGCCGGCACCGAATTCCACCACTTCCACATCCGGGCCGACGATGGCGGCGATCTCGCGCGCATGCTGGCGCAGGATCTTTTTCTCGGTGCGGGTCGGATAGTATTCCGGCAGACGGCAGATCTGCTCGAAGAGTTCGGAACCGGTGCGGTCGTAGAAATATTTCGCCGGCAGTGTCTTGGCGGCGGCGCTCAGACCGGCATGCACATCGCGGCTGAAGTCGGTGGGACGATGGGGCGCTTCGCGCTCCTCGCGGCGCAGGCTAACGACGGTATTCATGCATCCTCCGCGAGACGGATTCCAGAAAACTGCCAGCGTGCCGCCGGCGGGAAGAAGTTGCGGTAGCTGGCGCGCACATGGCCCGGCGGCGTGACGCAGGAGCCGCCGCGCAGCACCACCTGACCGACCATGAATTTGCCGTTGTATTCGCCGATGGCGCCGGCGGCAGGTTTGAAGCCCGGATAGGGCTCGTAGCCCGAGCGCGTCCATTCCCAGACCTCGCCGAACATCTGCAGCCGGCCCGGCGGGGCCGAGGACGGGCGCGGATGCGGATGCGCGCGATCCAGGAAGCCGCCGCGAAATTCGCAGCGGCCGCTTTGCGCGGCATGTTCCCACTCGGCTTCGGTGGGCAGGCGTTTGCCGGCCCAAGTCGCGAAGGCCGCAGCTTCGTAGAACGAGACATGGCAGACCGGTTCGGCCGGATCGATGGCGCGTTTGCCGTTCAGGGTGAAGATCTGCCAGCCGCCATCCCCCCTCTTGGTATCCGGGGTCCAGTAGAGCGGCGCCTGCCAGCCTTCGCGCTGTACCATGGCCCAGCCGTCCGAGAGCCACAGATCGGCCTGGGCATAGCCGCCGTCTTCCATGAACAGCAGATATTCGCCGCAGGTGATCGGCCGCGTGGCGATGCGATAGGGATGGAGCAGCACGCGATGGCGCGGCCCCTCGTTGTCGAAGGCGAAGCCGCCGGTGGTGCGGTTGTGGCCGTCATGGCCGATCTCGACGATGCCGCCGGCGAAGTCGATGAAATCGAGCGGCGGCGGCATGTCGCGCGCAAAACCCTGCGCCGGCTGGTAGGCCAGCGAGACCGGGTTGCGCCAGAAGGCATGCTTGATGTCGGTGAGGATCAGTTCCTGGTGCTGCTGCTCATGCGCCAGGCCCAGTGCCAGCAGCGGCGCGAGCTGCCCCAGCCGGTCGTCGTCGATGCGGGCGATCAGCTCTTCCATCGCGGCATCGACATAGCGGCGATACTGCGTGACCGTGTCGGCGGTGGGGCGGCTCAGGATGCCGCGTTCGGGTCGCGGATGGCGCTCGCCGACAGATTCGTAATAGGAGTTGAACAGGTAATTGAAGTGTTCGTCGAACACGCAGTAGCCCGGCTGATGCGGCTGCAGCAGAAAGGTCTCGAAGAACCAGGTGGTGTGGGCGCGATGCCATTTCGCCGGACTGGCATCGTCCATCGACTGCAGCATCTGGTCTTCCGGCGTCAGCGGTTCCACCAGCTTTTCGGTCAGCTGCCGGACTGCACGATAGCCGTCCAGCAGGACGGCGCGGGCCGACTGGCTGCTGTCTGTCGCGGGACTGCGCGGCGTGCTGGTCAGCGTGACGGTGCGCAGTGGCGCTGCCGAGGTATCCTCGGCATCATAGATTGCGCCGGCGCTGCCGCCTGCCGCCTGCGCCGCGCGGGAGAGGTTGTCCTCGAAGAGGTCGGTTCCGCTCATCTCTGTGCTTCTCCCCGTCGCGCTGCGAACGTCTTCCGGATGCCGCGACCTGTGGCCGGGGCGGGTCAGAGTTAACGCCGTCCCCGGAGCGTGGTTCCGGTTTGCCCCCGCCGCGGAGCGCGCTGCGGCCAAGCTGAATCTGGTCGATTTTGCCGGATTATCCAGTCGCGGATGATGACGCTGTTGTGACTGCTGCCGGAATCTGGCGGCACCGGAGGTCGGTCCGCATTACCGAGAACACACTTCCGGTGCAGCGATCCGCTGCCCTATCCTGCGCGCATGACAGCACAGACCGACTGGCGGATGGCGGTGCGGGTGCGGCGGGCCGCCGCGCTGGCGGACGAACGCGCGATGCAGGGTCGCACGACGGTGTTCGATTTCGCGGGGACCGGTGGCGGCAGCCGGACCTGGATCGGCAGCGTGCAGGTCGCACCGGGCAGCAATACCGGTCCGCACACGCATGGACGCCATGAAGTGATGGTGTATGTCGTGAAGGGCCGCAGCGAGATCCGCTGGGGCGAGCGGCTGGAATACGCAATTGAGATCGAACCCGGCGATGCGGTGTATTTCGCGCCCGGCGTGCCGCATCAGGAGCGCAGCCTGGAAAGCACCGACCCGGTGGAATATCTGGTGGTGCGCAGCGACGGCGAGAAAATCGCCATCGGCCGGCCGGATATCGTGCCGGTGGACAATCCCCGGCGTTTCGGGCCGTCCGAAGCCTAGCCTTTGATATGCGCGTCGATCAGCCGCGTGGCGGCATCGACCAGCGCGCGCGCCGGACCGCCACCGGCATGGAAAATCTGCCCGGTGACGAACGCCCCTTCGATCAGCAGCATCAGACCGTCGCCGAGCAGCGCGGGATCGTCGGCGCCCATATCGGCGGCCAGTTCGGCCAGCTTCAGGCGCAGCTTGCGCTTGTGATCCTCCGACACCCGGCGCGCCGGATGCGCGTCGTCAGGATATTCGACCGCTGTGTTCGACAGACCGCAGCCGCGATAGGCGGGTGCACTGGACCGGTCGCCCAGGCTGCGGATGAAGCTCATCAGGCCGTCGCGCGGATGGTCGCGCCCGGCCGCCTCCAGCCGCGCCTCGAAACGCTGCCAGAATTCGGCGTCGTAATCGCGTAAATACGCCGCCGCGAGCTCGTCCTTGGAAGGGAAGGCACGGTACAGGCTCGGCTTGGTGACGCCGGCCTTGGTCACGATCTCGTCGACGCCGACCGCCCGGATGCCCTCGGCATAGAACAGCTCGCGCGCGGTGCGCCGGATCTTGTCGGCGGCACGCGGCGCCCCGGTCTTCGCGTCCACCGGCAGGGGCGGCGTGCTGCCGAACGGCGTCTGCGACGGTCTGTCCTGGGTTTTGCGCGGCATGGCGGCTGGGTCCGGAATAGGTCTTGACAATGTTACCAACCGGTACGCATAGTCACGCATCATTTAACGTACCGGTCAGTCACATGAGCATAGCACGCCCAACTTTCCTTGGCCAGAAATATGCGTTCGTGGTCGTCGCCGTCATTTTCGTCTGCCTGCTGGCGGCGGCGGGGCTGCGCTCCAGCCCCAGCGTGCTACTGGTGCCGTGGGAAAAGAGCTTCGGCTGGAGCCGCGACACGACTTCGCTGGCCGCCGCGATCGGCATTTTCCTTTACGGCCTGGTCGGGCCGTTCGCCGCCGCATTGATGCAGAGCTTCGGCATCCGCCGCACCCTGCTCTGCGCCCTGGTGCTGATGTCGGGCGCCACCATGCTGTCGACGCTCATGACCGAGGCCTGGCACCTGATCGCCACCTGGGGCGTGCTGACCGGTCTGGGTTCCGGCGCCATTGCCCTGGTGATGGGGGCCACGATCACCAACCGCTGGTTCGCCACCAATCGCGGCCTGGTCATGGGCCTGCTCACGGCCAGTACCGCCACCGGCACGCTGATCTTCATCCCGGTCCTGTCGATGCTATCGGAGATCGGGGGCTGGGAAACCGTGACCTGGACGGTGGCGCTGGCGGCCGCCGCGCTGATCCCGCTGGTCTGGTGGCTGCTGCCCGAGCGACCCTCGGATATGGGCCTGCTGCCCTACGGCGCCACGGAAGAACCGCCGCCGGCGGGCCAAGGACAGCTTCTGGCGCAGAATCCTCTGGTCTTTGCGGTGGCCGCCCTCGGCCGCGCCTCGAAGAAGGCCGACTTCTGGTTCCTGTTCGCCACCTTCTGGATCTGCGGCTTCACGACGAATGGCCTGGTCGGCACGCATCTGCTCTCGTTCTGCGGCGATATGGGCCTGGCAGTGACGGCCGCGGCCGGCGTGCTGGCGCTGATGGGCTTTTTCGATCTGTTCGGCACCACGGCCTCGGGCTGGCTGACCGACCGCTACGATCCGCGCAAGCTGCTGTTCATGTATTACGGCCTGCGCGGGCTGTCGCTGGTCTATCTGCCCTATACCGATTTCTCGCTAATGAGCCTCTCCATCTTCGCGGTCTTCTATGGCCTGGACTGGATCGCCACCGTGCCGCCGACCGTGAAGCTGGCGGTGGAAGCCTTCGGCGAACGCGACGGCCCGGTGGTGTTCGGCTGGATCGCGGCCGGGCATCAGCTCGGCGCGGCCTCTGCCGCCTTCTTCGCCGGCTGGATGCGGGTGCAGCAGGGCGACTATCTGCAGGCTTTCGTGATCGCCGGCGTGACGGCGGTGATCGCCGCCGGGCTGTCGCTGCTGATCAGGGGCAGGAAACAGGCGGCGCTGGTGGGGGTGTGAGGCGGTAGTTCAGGCCATCCCTACAACGACCCATACCGGCCCAGGTTCAGTGGAAGTGAATCCATTGGCCGGCTTATCCCGATCAAAGCAGTTGGCCTTGTCGCCAACATATATGGCCCTTGGCGAGTTGAGCATGGCTAGGCGGTCTTCTGCACTCTGTTTTTTATAGTGCACTTCAACAACGACATTAGACATGGTTACCCCCTTGCGCGGATGGCGTCGGCCATAAGCGTTGCCAGATTGTTATAAGTTTTGGTAAGAGCCGCTCCGAATTCCGTAATCGATTTTCCCTTGTAGCCGGATAGCGTGGTTTTATAGCTGTCGTTCAGCTTTGCTTCGGTCATCAACGTATCGAGCTTTGCGGCATCGACCGTTTTTCCGTCAGTTGCCACGACGTCATTCGTTACCAGCCCCACATCAGTCGTGCGCTGTTTGACGAATTCCTCCGCTCCGGTAGAAGCCTCAGTGTTGACCAAGCTTGCACCATCCTTGGCAGCGAGTTTACGTGCCGCCATTCCCGTGGCGATGAACTGCGCGAGACTGCGTTCTCCGGCACTGTTGGTGGCGCCGAAGCTCGCTAGAACCGAATAGGCATCTTCATTGCCACCTGTTTCCTTGCCGATGAATTTATGCATGGCGCTGTCTACAGCGACGCATGTCATTGGCGTACCACCAACTGTCGCATTGCCGCTCTGACCTGCTGCTAGGGCGCCGCAAATATGTGTGCCGCCCGGTTGTCCTGCCGTCGAAACACATTGCAGATTTCCGCTGACAGTCGAGCAGGCATGTGTCGCTACCCCGCCACCGCCGATCAGTGGCAGCCAGACAGCCTCTCGCCGTTTGTAGCCGAGCGTGAAGCTTGGCTGCCCCGTGGTCGCATCACCGGAGATATCCAGTGCATATTTTGTATCCGTGCCGAAAAGCAGGATTTGATTTCCGGCAGTGCTGCACGCGGCCAGCAGAACCGGGAAAAGGAGAAGACTTAGCCAGCGGCTCAGTCGGGTTTGATGGCTGTGCATAGGTCCCCCTTGGAAAGCTCAGTTCTGTAAAGATGGATTGCGCGATCAAGCTGCTGCTGGTTCTGCACCAGCACGACCACCCGGCATTCGAGGGGGACGGCGACGATATTCTGCGCCATATAGCCGATTCCGATGCCATCACTGATCCGCAGTCCGTAATGTTCGGACTTGCGGCCGATGGCGTAGCAGAGCTGATCCTGCTGCGTGCAGTCCTGCACAGCCGGCGTTTTCACGACACCGATGGTATAGGTGCTATCGCCTTGACGGATTGGCACGGCGCAACTCGCCGCCATTGGCAAGATGACAAGCAGTAAGACTACTGCGTGCAAAGACATATCCCCCACGAACTGCCTGCCGCAGCGCGGGTCGTGACCGGGAGATCGGGAGGGCGGAGAAAGAGGTGGGACGAAAAAGGACGCGACGTAGTCCCAAAACCCCGCACACTACGGACCGGACCGACGACACACGCTGAAGTACTTACCCCACTGCTAAGCTACGTCCGCGGAGGTGCGATTTTCAACTAAAAAGAGCGTCGATAAATAATAGTATCGTAATACTATTATTTGCGGGCAGGACTGCATGCTGACGCTAGCTATAGTCATGCGCCGCATGCGGTCGAGTACAGGGTTAAACCGGGCTGCCTGATTGAGCGGATTACACCGCCCGCGTTGCCCGGATCGATGATGCCAGTTCGGCCGGCGTCGTCACCGGCAGGCCGCAGGTGGGCCCGAGGCAGACATAGGCCGTCGGCTGGCCATTGATCTGCGTCTTGCCCGCGGCCGGATGGGTGTCCGGCAGCATCGCATCGGGCGCTGACACCAGCAGCACGCGGTTGGGCACCGAGACCTTGTAGGCCGCCTTCACCAGCGCATCGGTGGCGGGGTCTCCCCTGCGGCCGATGATCGCGACCTGCACGGCATTCAAGAACAGATCGACGCCGTTGAGGAAGCTGCCCATCGGGAAGAAATTGCGCCCGATCTCGGGCGAGAAGGCATCGATCAGGTTCTGCGCGCGCTCGCGCCACAGCACGTCGCCGGTCAGATACCACAGCCGCGCGAACACCCCGACCAGCACGCCGTTGCCGGCCGGCGTGGCATTGTCGGATGCATGCCGGGTGCGCGAGATCAGATCCTCGGCATCCTTCGAGGTCAGGAAATAACCACCATTCACCGTGTCGGCATAGTCGCTCTCCACCATCTCAAGCCAGCGTTTCGCCTGTTCGAGATAGTCGGGATTGCCGGTCGCCTCATACAGCGCCAGCGCGGCGGCAGCCATGTTGGCGTAATCGTCGAGCAGGCCGGGACTGACCAGGATATCGTTGCGCCAGCTATGGCCGAGCCGGTTGTCGCCATACTGCATGGTGGCGACAATGAAGCCGTAGGCGCGTTCGGCGGCCTGCAGCCAGTCGGGTTTATCGTATTGCAGCGCCAGACCGGCCAGGCTTTCGATCGTCAGGCCGTTCCAGTCGGCCAGCACCTTGTCGTCCCAGCCCGGCTTGATGCGTTTGTCGCGCACGGCGAAGAGTTTGTCGCGCGCGATCTTCAGCCGCTTTTCGCCGGCCTCGTCTTTCAGGTCGGGTTCGAGCGAGCGGCGCAGGATGGTCTTGTGTTCCCAGTTGCCGTCCTCGGTGACATCGTAGGCGGCGCAGAATTCTCCCGTGTAAGGCCCGAGCACGGACGCAATCTCGTCCTTGTCCCAGACATAGAACTTGCCTTCCTCGCCTTCCGAATCCGCATCCTGCGTCGCTGCGAAAGCGCCTCCTTCGGCAATCATCTCGCGCAAGAGCCAGGCCACCGTCTCCTCGATGCGCTGACGCAGCATGGCATCTTCGGTTTCGGCCTGCACCAGCGCCATATGCGACAGCAGCTGCGCATTGTCGTACAGCATCTTCTCGAAATGCGGCGCCAGCCATTCGGCATCCGTCGAGTAGCGCGCGAAACCGCCGCCGAGATGATCGTAGATGCCCCCCTGCGCCATGCGGGTGATCGTGTTGACCACGGCAATCGAGTAGTCGGGAATGCCGGTGCGTAGGTACGCGCGCCACAGCAGGTCGAACAGGCCGGTCTGCGGGAATTTCGGCGCGCTGCCGATGCCGCCCTGTTCGGGATCGACATGGCCCAGAATCTGTCCCGCCACCTGGTCGAGCACGTCGTTCGACAGCGGCAGGCGGTCGCGGCTCTGCGGTTTGGCCAGGTTGCGCAGCGCATTGACCAGCATTTTCGTATTCTGCGCGATGGCTTCGGGCTTCTGGTGATAGGCCTCGGAGATTTTCTCCAGCACCTCGCGGAAGCCCGGCCGGCCGTAGCGGCTTTCCGGCGGAAAGTAAGTCCCGCCCCAGAAGGGCTCGCCCTTCGGCGTCAGGAACATGGTAAGCGGCCAGCCGCCCTGTTCGCCCAGCACATGCAGCGCGTTCATGTAGATGGTGTCGATATCGGGCCGCTCCTCGCGGTCAACCTTGATATTGACGAACAGCCGGTTCATCACCTCGGCCATGGCCGGATTTTCGAAGCTCTCATGCGCCATCACATGGCACCAGTGACAGGCGGCGTAACCGATGCTGAGCAGGATCGGCTTGCCAGCCGCCTGCGCGGCCTGCAACACCTCGGGACTCCAGATCTGCCAATGCACCGGATTGTCGCGATGCTGCTGCAGATAGGGCGAGGCGGCCCTGTCCAGGTTGTTGCGCCCCAGATCGGGCGGATTGGTCCCTGACAACGCGGCACCGGTCATGCTAGGTATTTGTCCTGCTTCTCAATTTCGGGCATTTCGGTCCTAGCCATATGGTGCAGCGATGAAGGTCACTGTCAATGTCGATTGCACGCCTGAGGAGGCCCGCGCCTTCCTCGGCCTGCCGGATGTACAACCCCTGCAGGAGGCCGTGATGGCCCAGATGCAGGAGCGCATGCTGGGCTCGCTCAAATCCATGGACCCGGAAGTGCTGCTGCGCACCTGGGGCCCGATGGGGCTGAACAACCTGGAGCAGATCCAGAAATTCTTTTTCAGCCAGTTCCCCGGCGGCATGCCCGGGGGTACAGGCACATCGGGCAAGAAGTAAGGCGCCATGGCGATCCGTTACCAGGTCCGGTCTCCGGCCAAGCTCGGCGATCCGTCCGATTTCTACCGCGCGCATATTTTCGTCTGCACCAACGAGCGGCCGGAAAACCACCCGCGCGGCAGTTGTGCACGCAAGGGCGCCGAGAAGCTGCGCAACTACATGAAGGCGCGCGCCAAGGAACTCGGCCTGGGGCTGGAAGACGGCGTGCGGGTGAACAATGCCGGCTGCCTGGAGCGCTGCGAACTCGGCCCCACAATCGTGATCTATCCCGAAGGCATCTGGTACCGCGCCGACAGCTTCGCGGATATTGACGAGATCCTGGATGTGCATGTGAAGCAGGGCGGCCGTGTCGCGCGCCTGCTGCTGAAGCCGGAAGACGGCCCGGATCACAGCGAAAAGAAGACGTGACGCCCCAGACCATCTACGCGCTGTCCTCGGCGCCGGGCCGCGCCGGCGTGGCGGTGATCCGGCTCAGCGGCCCGCAGGCGGCGGACGCGCTGGAAATCCTCACCGGCGGCAACCTGCCCCGGCCGCGCGCCGCGTCCCTGCGCAAGCTACGCGACGACACCGGCGCTTTGCTGGACGAGGGCATGGTGCTGTGGTTTCCGGCGCCGCACAGTTTCACCGGCGAGGATGTGGCCGAGCTGCAGGTGCATGGCGGCCGCGCCGTACTGGCGGCGATCTTCGCGGCCCTGGCGAAACTGCCGGGCCTGCGCCTGGCCGAGCCGGGCGAGTTCAGCCGGCGGGCCTTTGAGCATGGTAAGCTCGATCTCACGTCTGCCGAAGGTCTCGGCGACCTGATCGATGCCGAAACCGAAGCCCAGCGCAAACAGGCGCTGCGCCAGATGCAGGGCGCGCTGGGGCAGCTCTACGAGGGCTGGCGCAACCAGCTGGTGCGGGCGCTGGCGCATCTCGAAGCCGATATCGATTTCCCCGACGAAGACCTGCCCGAAGGCGTGGCCGCGGAAGTGAAGCCGCAGATCGCGCGGCTGCGCGAGGAGATCGCGGCCCACCTCAACGACCGCCAGCGCGGCGAGCGGCTGCGCGACGGCCTGATGGTGGCGATTGTCGGCGCGCCCAATGTCGGCAAGTCGTCTTTGCTCAATGCACTGGCCAAACGCGAGGCTGCCATCGTCTCCGACATTCCCGGCACCACGCGCGACGTGATCGAGGTGCATCTCGATCTCGGCGGCTATCCGGTCGTGCTGGCCGATACGGCGGGCCTGCGCGAGAGCAATGACGCGATCGAGAATGAAGGCGTGGTGCGGGCTCTGAACCGCGCGGAGAGCGCCGACCTCAAGCTCGTGGTGCTCGATGCCACGCAGCCGATGGTGCCGCCGGACACGCGCGCGCTGATCGACGATAATGCCATCGTGGTCGCCAACAAGGTGGATGCGGTTAGCGCGCTGGGTGAGCGCGCGATCAACGGGCGTTCCGTCCTGCCGATCTCGGTGCGCGCCCAGACCGGCATGGGCGTGCTGCTGGATGTGCTGGAACAGGAAGTCGTCGCGCGCATCGGCCTGACCGGCAGCGCGACCCTGACCCGCGCCCGCCACCGCGAGGCGTTGACCGACTGTATCGCCGCGCTCGACCGCTTCCTGCGCGGCAGCGAACGCCACAATACCAGCGCCGAGCTGGCCGCCGAGGATGTGCGCCTGGCGGCCCGCGCGCTGGGGCGGATCACCGGGCGGATCGACGTGGAAGACCTGCTGGATGTGATCTTCCGCGACTTTTGTATCGGGAAGTAGACGAAGGTATCCCCAGAAATTGTCATGGCCGGGCTTGTCCCGGCCATCCACGTCTTACTACTGTTGGCCAAGGCGTGGATGGCCGGGACAAGCCCGGCCATGACGGCTAGAGTGGGTGCTGAGGCTGACCATGCCCGACGTCTTTCCCTTGCTGAAATCCGACCGCCTGCTGCTCCGCGCCTTCGCGCCCGACGATGAGGCGGCATTCCAGCAGTTCGCGGTGAAAGAGGATTTCTGGAAATACCTGCCGGGGCCGGCGCTGGATGCCGGGCTGGTGAAGCGCTTCATCGCCGCGCGGGTCATCGAGGGCGAGGCCCCCACCGGGCGCGACTGGCTGTTCTGCGTCGAGGAGCGGCAGATGGAGCGCGCCATCGGCATGGTGCGGCTCAGCATCGCCTCGCCCGAGCATCGCCAGGGCAATCTCGGCTTTTCCTTCGACGGCACCCTGCGCGGCAAGGGCTATGCTTCGGAAGCCGTGCGGGCGGCGTTGCGCTTCGGCTTCGCCGAACTGGGGCTGCACCGGATCACCGCGCTGGCCGATGTGGAAAACACCCGCAGCCATGCCGTGCTGCAGAAGCTGGGCTTCCGCCTGGAAGGCCGGCTGCAGCAGAATTTCAACGTGCGCGGCGAATGGCGCGACTGCGACCTGTTCGCCCTGTTGCGCAGCGAATGGCCGCCGCCGGATCAGCCCGGCGGCACGGCGCTCGCGTAACGCTCCGGACCTTACGATTTCGGCCAGTGCACCATCGGCAGTGCGCCCTCGACCGGGCGGCCGGTGCGCGGATCGACCTTGAGCGTGCGGTCGCGACCGTCGCGCGTGCGGTATTCCACTTCGTAGCGGCCGTCGTCCCAGTCGATATCCTTGATGAAGGCGAAGTCGGGCCGGCTTTCGATCTGGGTAATGATCTGCGACAGCGACAGCGCACCGGCCGGCGGCCCACCCGGCGGTTCGACCTGGGGCTCGGCCTGCGGCACGGCCTGCGGCGAGGACGGCGCGCCCTGCATCTGCACGATGCCGGCACGTGCGGCCGGGCCGGGCGGCGGCTCGCCGCGGGCGGGTTCGAGGGCGGTAGCGGGGGCTGCGGCACCGGAAAGGGCGCCGAGCAGGAGAAGGGCAGCAAGGTTGTTCATGGCGAGGGCTCTGTCCGGTCCAATGGAAAGGGTGCGGTCGGGCTTTGCGCCCTTGTATGCCCCCTAGGACGCCTGCGGATTATGGCATCAGCAGGGCCGCGCCATGGCGATTCGGCGGGCGATGCAGGCGACCCGACCCGTCAGCGCCGATCGAGCTTGGGCAGCGGCCGCACCAGGGCCAGGACCATGTCGACGGTTTCGCCGTCGCTGGCCAGGGGCAGGGCCAGCCGGCCGAACCATAGGAAGCCGCGGCCCTCGGCACCGGACGGCGCGGCCATGTAGATCGGCCGGCGGTCGGCGATCAGCTGGCCGAGCAGGGCGTCGATCTTGTCATACAGGCCGGGCTGGTCGGTGACCTCGTCATAATAGCGGCCGGTCTCGTCGCTGCCGGTCATGGCCTCGACATCGCTGCCGAGCAGGCGCAGGCGGAAGCGGCGCCGGCCGTCCTGGGTCTCGATTTCCAGCAGGACGATGCCGGGCAGCAGATCGGGCGGGATCTCCAGCGGATCGATATCGGCGCGCGCCGGCAGCAGATGGGCCCCGTTCTTGCCGTTCCGGCATTTGCCGCGCCAGTAGGTATGCAGCCGCGCGAAGGCCGGATCGTCGTCGGTGCCCTGCGGCAGGGCCCAGAGGTCCGGCGGTTCGCGGGTTTGGAGCGGACTATCGTTCGGGTCGGTCATGCGGAAGGGCAGACTGCCGCCGTCGCGCGGCATTGCCAAGGTTAAAGCTTCGCAATCATCGCCCCGGGGTCGATCAAATCCCGGCGAGGAAGCCGCGCACCGCCGCGGCGAAACCGTCCGGCTGCTCGTCATGCGGCACGTGGCCGGCGCCGTCGAAGAGCGTCACCGTGCAGCGCGGATTGAGCGCCGCCATGCGGTCGATCTCGGCGCGCGTCACCGCCCAGCTGGTCGTGCCGTGCAGCAGCAGGATGGGACACCGAATGGCGGCCCAGTCGTCGCTCCAGTCGCCGGTCAACGCCTGCCGCACCGGGCGGTAATTCTCGTCCGAGAAGCGGAAGCCCCAGCCGTCGTCGTATTCGACCAGATTGTCGAGCAGCAGGCGGTTCATGCCGATGGGAGTCGTGCGCATGAAGGCGAGGAATTCGTCCAGCGTTTCCCAGCGCAGCGGCCAGCTTTCCTCCGGCTGCGGCGGGCCGAACCGGCAGCCGATATCCTCGACGATCAGCGCGCGCACCAGATCGGGACGCTGTGCCGCCAGCTGATAGGCATTGACGCCGCCGAGCGAATGGCCGAGCAGCGGCACCGGGCCGGCACCGAGCGTTGCGAGAAAGGCGGCGGCATCGGCGACGAAAGCCGCGCGGCTGCCGTCCTCGCTGTGATCGCTCCAGCCATGGCCGCGCTGGTCGAGCGCGATCACGCGATACGCGGGGGCCAGCGCACGGGCGAGCGGCGCGAAGTTGCGCGCGCAGCCCGAGCGGCCGTGCAGGCAGGCCAGTATTTTGCCGTCGCCGCCGAAATCGACGTAAGACAGCGTCACGCCATCGCGTTGGAAACTGCCGCGCCGGCTCATGTGGGCTGTCTCAGAGGAGGCGGCCGACGCGGTCGCCGCGTTTGATTGTCCCGCCTTTGACCACGCGGGCATAGATGCCGCATTTGTTATGGCCGTAGACGTCGTTCAGCGTGCCGACCAGATGGCCATCGGGAATCCCGGTGTCGGGATTCACATGCGTGGCGGCGCAGCGGCCGATCACCGCCTCGACCGCCAGCACGGTCTCGCCGATCTCGATCTGCGAGCCGACCCATTGCATCTCGGCCCAGGCCGGGAAGCCGCCGATCACCAGATTGGCGCGCAGGCGGCGATGATCGAGCGGTTCGCTCTGTCCCAGCTTGCGGCCGAGCTCGGCCAGCGTGGCGGTGTTCTGGATCGAGAGATAGGGATCGGGCACATCGGCGAACCAGGCACCGGGCGCTTCCGCCAGCTTCACGCTGCCGCGCGTGCCTTCCGGGCCGATATGGTCCAGCACCACCTTCTCGATGGCGGGTCGGCTGAGCGGCGAGGTCAGGTCGGCCTCGCGCACCAGCGTCTTGCCGTCTTTCTTGATGGTGATTTTCGTGCCGCTCGCATCGAAGCTGCAGTCCAGCGCGGCCAGCGGCGGATTGCGAATCCAGGTCAGGAAATGCGCCTTCTTCTGGAAGGCCGGCGCATTCGTATCGAAGGCCGAGCTGCCATGCGCCAGCGCGAAGCGGCGGTCGTTGGCGATCGGCTGGTCGGGCGTGAGCTGCGCCGCGTCGAGCGATTGCGGGGTCAGTCCCTTCACCGGGAAGCGCATGATGGCGAGGAGGGAGGCGTCGAGATCCATGGTCATGGCTTCTCTATGGCCAAGGCGGCGCAGACGGTCAACGCCGGAATTGCACCGACATTGTCATCCTGAGAGACTGCGGCAGCCACACAGAAAGATATCTCGATGCTGCTCTCCGCCATTGCGCTTTACGCCACCGCCATCCTGCTCGGCGCGATGCTGTTCTTTTCCGCTGTCGTCACGCCGGTGGCCTTCAAGGCGCTCGAAGGCGACAACATCTCGACATATCTGCGCGCGCTGTTTCCGCACTACTATCTCGTGATCGTCATCTGCGGCGCGGTCGGCGCGCTGACGCTGGCGCTGAATGCGCAGCCGCTGCCGTCGTCGCTGCTGGCGCTGGTGGCGGGTTTCGCGCTGCTCATGCGGCAGGCTGTGCTGCCGCGCCTGGATGCCTTGCGCGCGGGCCGCGCCGCTGGTGAGCCGATCGCGACGCGACAGTTCAGGCGCCTGCACGGCCTCAGCATGGCGGTGAACCTGGCGCAGATCGTGGCCGTGGCCGCGGCCCTATCCACCTTTGTTCCGTAATGTCGCCCAGACCGGACAGCCGGCCTTTTCGGTAAAGAACAAAAGACGAATATAAAGCCAAATCGAGGGGTTTCACGTGAAACCCCTTTCCGTGGTCCCCGCGGAGGCGGGGACTGTGGGTCTGTTTCCCGTGCAACCGAGCCCTGCTGGCGATTCCCTTTGACGATCCGGCGCCCGGTGCGTAAAACCCGCGCCCATGCAGGACAAGTTCGATGTCATCGTGATCGGCGGCGGCCATGCCGGCTGCGAGGCCGCCGCGGCCGCGGCGCGCCTGGGTGCGCGCACCGCTTTGGTGACGCACAAGCCCGAGACCATCGGCGAGATGTCGTGCAACCCGGCCATCGGCGGTCTGGCGAAAGGCCATCTGGTGCGCGAGATCGATGCGCTGGATGGCGTGATGGGCCGCGTCGCCGATGCCGCCGGCATCCAGTTCCGCATGCTCAACAAATCGAAGGGCCCGGCGGTGCGCGGTCCGCGCACCCAGGCGGATCGCAAGCTGTATCGCCAGGCGATGCAGGCGGTGCTGAATGAGCAGCAGAATCTGACCATCATCGGCGCGGCGGTCGAAGACATCCGCATCGAGCAGGGCGAGATCAATGGCGTGGTCTGCGGCGATGGTAAGTTCATCGCAGCACCCAAAGTGATCCTCACCACCGGCACCTTTCTGCGCGGTCTGATTCATATCGGCGACGAGAAGATCCCGGCCGGCCGCGTCGGCGAGGCGCCGTCGATGGGCCTCTCGAAAACCCTTGAAACATGCGGCTTTTCGCTCGGTCGCCTGAAAACCGGCACGCCGCCGCGTCTCGACGGACGCACCATCGACTGGGCCTCGCTCGAGATGCAGAGCGCCGACGATCCGCCGGTGCCGTTCAGCTTTCTCACACGAGAGATCACCACGCCGCAGATCCAGTGCGGCGTCACCTATACCTCTGAGGCCGGCCACGCGCTGATCCGCGACAACCTGCATCGCGCGCCGATGTATTCCGGCCAGATCGAGGGCACCGGGCCGCGCTACTGTCCGTCGATTGAGGACAAAGTGGTGCGTTTCGCGCAGCGCGACCGCCATCAGATCTTCCTGGAGCCGGAAGGGCTAGACGACGACACCGTCTATCCGAACGGCATTTCGACCTCGCTGCCGCGCGATGTGCAGGCGGCGTTGCTCAAGACCATCCCCGGCCTGGAACACGCCACCATGCTGCGGCCGGGCTATGCCATCGAATACGACTTCGTCGATCCACGTGAATTGAAGCCCACGCTGGAGACCAAACGCCAGCCGGGCCTCTATCTCGCCGGCCAGATCAACGGCACGACCGGTTATGAAGAAGCCGCTGCCCAAGGCCTGATCGCGGGCCTCAATGCAGCCATTTCTGCCGGAAATCAGGGAAATTCTGAGGCTCAGCCGTTCATTCTGGGCCGCGCCGATGCCTATATCGGCGTGCTGATCGACGATCTGGTGACGCTCGGCACCCGCGAACCCTACCGCATGTTCACCAGCCGGGCGGAATACCGCCTGAGCCTGCGGGCCGACAATGCCGACCAGCGCCTGACCCCGCTGGGGCTGCGGCTGGGCTGTATCGGGGTTTCACGTGAAACCGCCTGGACCGCCAAGGATCTGGCCCTGACCGAAGCCCGCCGGCTGGTCCGCGAGCTGAAAATGACCCCGCCGGAGCTGCAAAAGCGCGGTTTTCCGGTCAATCAGGACGGTCAGGTCCGCTCGGCCGCGATGCTGCTGGGCTATCCGGATATGACGGTGGCGAAGCTGGCGGCGATCTGGCCCGAACTGGCCGGGCTGTCACCCGAGATCGTCGAGCAGGTCGAGATCGACGGGCTCTATGCCGGCTATATGGAGCGGCAGGAGGCGGACATCGTCGCCTTCCGCAAGGACGAGGGGCTGATCCTGCCCGAGAGCCTGGATTACGACGCGGTCGGCGGGCTGTCCAACGAGGTGCGCGCCAAGCTGAAGCAGCACAGGCCCGGCACGCTGGGCCAGGCAGCACGGATCTCCGGTGTCACGCCGGCCGCGCTGTCCGCGCTGCTGGGCTATGTGAAAAAGGCCAAACGGTCGGGCGTCGAAGCAGCCGAATAAAGCAATTTCAATAGGTTAAGTGGCAAAAGGGTATGTTTCACGTGAAACATACCCTTTTTGCTGTCTGCACCGCAGTCACCGGAATGCCGCGCCACGAGGCAAATACGAGGGTTTCACCGGGGACGAAGGCGTCGATGGCCGGGACGAGCCCGGCCATGACAACTAAAAAAGAGTGTCATCCCCGGGCTTGTCCCGGGGATCCCCGTCTTAAAGGCATGACAAGGGGCGGGGTGATCGGCGATAACCCGCCACGATGACGCCCGCCCAGTTCCAGCAAGCCACCCGCTGCAGCGATGCCGCTCTCGCGCGGCTCGAGACCTATGCCGCGCTGATCGCCAAATGGCAGAAGGCGATCAACCTGGTGGCACCGAAAACACTGCCGCAGCTCTGGGAGCGGCATTTCCTCGATTCCGCCCAGCTGCTCGATCATGCGCCGGCCGGGGTCACGCGCTGGCTTGATCTCGGTTCGGGCGGCGGCTTCCCGGGCCTCGTCATTGCTGCACTTTCCGACATCCACCTGCATCTGGTCGAAAGCGACCAGCGCAAGTCGGCCTTCCTGCGCGAAGCCGCGCGCGCCATGGGCGTGCCAGCCACCGTTCACGTGAAACGCATCGAGGCGGTCGACGCGGCCCAGCTTCACGACGCCATGGGCGGGGTGCCGCAGGTGATCTCGGCAAGGGCACTGGCGCCGCTCCATGAGTTGATCGGCCTGGCGCACCCGCTCGCCGGCCCGGACACGATCTATCTGTTTCCGAAGGGGCGTAGTGCGGGGGATGAATTGACCGAGGCCCGGCGATATTGGACAATTCCCGCTGCAGACAAGCTGCCGAGCCGGACCGATCCGGAGGCCAGTATTCTGCGCCTACAGGGATTGGGGCCCAAGTGACCAGTACAGAACAGGAACATTCAGAGCAGAGCCCCGGTGCAGGCACCGGCTGGGGCGATGACAGCACCCTGAATGCCGAACTCGAAGCCGGCAGCCCGGCCGCCGCCAAGCCGGTGCGGCAGGGCCGCGTGCTGGCGATTGCCAACCAGAAGGGCGGGGTGGGCAAGACCACGACGGCGATCAATCTCGCCACCGCTTTGGCCGCCGTGGGCGAACGCGTGCTGCTGATCGACAGCGATCCGCAGGGCAATGCCTCCACCGGTCTCGGCCTGACGCATGAGGAGCGCGACTTCGGCACTTACGAATTGCTGATGGGCGCGGCCGAGCTGCACGAGACCATCCGGCCCACGAAGGTGCCGAACCTTTCCATCGTGCCGGCCAATGTCGAACTGGCCGGCGCCGAGCTGGAGATGATGGATCTCGAGCATCGCACCCATCGCCTGAAACATGCGATCGAGAACCGGCTCGCCGAGTTCGATCACATCCTGATCGACTGCCCGCCGTCGCTCACCCTGCTCACCGTCAATGCGATGGTGGCCTCCGATGCGGTGCTGGTGCCGCTGCAATGCGAGTTCTTCGCGCTCGAAGGTTTGAGCCAGTTGCTGCGCACGGTTGAGCGCGTGCGCACCACGCTCAATCCGACGCTGGATGTGCAGGGCGTGGTGCTGACCATGTTCGACAAGCGCAACAACCTGTCCGATCAGGTGGCGGCCGATGTGCGCGGCTTCCTCGGCGAGAAGGTCTACGAGACGGTGATTCCGCGCAATGTTCGCATCTCGGAAGCGCCGAGCCATGGCGTGCCGGCGCTGATCTACGACCACCGCGCACCCGGCAGCACTGCCTACATGGCGCTGGCGCGCGAGGTGATCAAACGCGAACAGGCTTTGCGCGACGCCGCCGAATAAGATGGGCGGAGTAGGTACCAGAATTCGTCACCCGCGGGCTTGACCCGCGGGTCCCATTTTTAAATGGGACGCCCGGCCAGAAAAACGCTTCTTGGGTCCGGGCATGACAATAAAAAGAGTGGTGAAGGGTTTAGTATGATCGACGATCCGAAACGACGCGGCCTGGGCCGTGGCCTCGCCGCATTGATGGGCGAACCGGCGCCGGGCTCCGACGCGGCTGCCGCGCGTGCGCCCGCCGGCGTGCGTGAAATCCCCATCGAGCAGCTCAAGCCCAACCCGTATCAGCCGCGCAAGGTCTTCAATAAGGAGGCGCTGGAAGAACTGGCGCAGTCGATCAAGGCCAAGGGCGTGCTGCAGCCGCTGCTGGTGCGCCGCGCCAAGGACGGGCAGGGCTATGAGATCATCGCCGGCGAGCGTCGCTGGCGCGCCGCGCAGCTGGCCAAGATCCATGCCGTGCCGGTGGTGATCAAGGAGATCACCGACCGCGACGCTGTCGAAATCGGCCTGATCGAAAACCTGCAGCGCGAGGACCTCAATCCGGTCGAGGAGGCCGGCGCCTTCCTGCAGCTGTCGGAGGAATTCGGCTACAGCCAGGACCAGATCGCCCAGGTGATCGGCAAGAGCCGCAGCCATGTCACCAACATCCTGCGTCTGCTGCAGCTGCCCAAGCCGGTCATCCAGCTGGTCATCACCGGCAAGCTCACCGCCGGCCAGGCCCGTCCGCTGATCGGCCACCCGCTCGCCGAACAGCTCGCCCAGCGCATCATCGAAGGCCAGCTCACCGCGCGCCAGGTCGAAAAGCTGGTCGCGGTCGGTCGCGAGGTCGGTTCGCCGGCCGCCATGAAGAAAGGCGGTCGCCCGCCCGCCTCGGCCGCGAAGCCGAAACCGGCAGCAGCCTCTGTGGGCAAGGATGCCGACACGCTGGCCTTCGAGCGCGGCCTGGCGGCAGCACTCGGCATGAAGGTCGAGATCGAGGGCGAACCGGGCAACCCGGAAGCCGGCCGGCTGGTGGTGCATTACCGCAAGCTCGAACAGCTGGATGAGCTGGCCAAGAAACTGAGCCGGCGCTGAGACGGAGACGGCGATGGGAGACAAGCTGCATTGCTTCCATTTCGCCTACGAATGCCGGCAGCGCTGGGACAACCTGACGCAGACCGGCAGCGCTGACATCCGGCACTGCGATCTCTGCCGTGAGAATGTCTACTGGTGCGAGACCGGCGAGCAGGTCACCGAACATGCCAGCCTCGGACATTGCGTGGCGGTAGATACCCCCGACGGGCCGGCCATGGGCGATCCCGGCCACGGCGATGCCTACAGGGAAGGTCTGTGGCAGTCCCGGCGCAGCCCGCGCGCCTTCGGCTGACCGCGACATGAAATCCCGCCAGCCCCTCACCCTTCTCGCCCGGTTGTTCGGCGACGGTGATGCGCTGGCCGGCCACCGCGAGAAAATCCTGTTCCGCATCGCCGTGGTCAGCGCGGTGCTGCTAGCCCCCTTCGGGATCAACAACCTGTTCATCGACCGCGTGCCGCTCGGCATCGCCATCCTTGTCACCGTCGCCGTGCTGACGGTTGATGCGGTGGCGATCCATCGCGGCCGCAAGCCGCCGGTGCCGTTTGAACTGCTGCTGGTGCCGGTGGCCGTGGCGGTCGCCCTGCTGCTGCGGACCCAGGCGATGTATGGCGTGCTTTGGACGTATCCGGCGATCCTGTTCAGCTATTTCGTGCTGTCGCGCCGCACGGCGATCCCGGTCAGCCTCGGCCTGCTCGCGGCGGCCACGGCGATGGTCTATGTATATATCGATTCCGGCACCGCGTTGCGCGTCTTGGCCTCGGTGCTGCTGACCATCGTGATCGTCAACATCATCCTCGGCGTGGTCAACGACCTGCATGCCCGGCTGGTAGCGCAGACGGTCACCGATCCGCTCACCGGCGCCTATAACCGCCGTCATATGGAAACCTGCCTCGACGAGGCGATCGAACGCCACCGCCGCACCGGCGCCAGCGCCGCTTTGCTGCTGATCGATATCGACCGCTTCAAGGAAGTGAATGATCGCTACGGCCATGCCGCGGGCGACGGCGTGCTGCGCACCGTCGTGGCGCTGGTCGCCGATCGCGTGCGCCGGCTCGACCGCGTGTTCCGCATCGGCGGCGACGAATTCCTGCTTCTGCTGCCCGATGCGGAGATGAGCGCGGCACAGAAGGTCGCGGAAGACCTGCGGGCGCGCATCGCAGCTGCGCCGGTTCCCGATGCCGCGCCGGTCACGGTCAGCATCGGCGTCGCCGTGCTGCAGTCGGCACAGCAGATGGATGCCTGGATGCAGGCGGCCGATGCAGCGCTCTACCGCGCCAAGCAGCAGGGGCGCAACCGGGTGGTGAGTGCGGATGCGATTGATGCCGATGTGGAGCGCCCTAGCTTGTTGCCTGCGAAGGAGTGACGCCATGACCGAGACCAAGACTGCGCCGACCTGCGGCAGTGTGAAGCCCCTCTCCCCCGAAGCCGAGCGCGTGCTGCGCCATCACGGCACCGAGCGGCCGGGCTCCAGCCAGCTGAACAAGGAAAAGCGGGCCGGCACCTATTTCTGCGCCGGCTGCGGCACCGAGGTGTTTTCCTCGGAGACCAAATACGACAGCGGCAGCGGCTGGCCCAGTTTCTATGCCCCGGTGGACGACAATGTCGCCGCCCAGATCGATACCAGCCATGGCATGCGTCGCATCGAGGTGCATTGCGCCACATGCCGCGGCCATCTCGGTCATGTTTTCGAGGACGGGCCCGAGCCGACCGGCCTGCGCTACTGCATCAACGGCGTGGCGCTCGATTTCAAGCCCAAGGACTGACCGGCGGCAGGCTGCGGCGGGGCAATAGCTCAAAAAAGCACCAAGCAGCCAACTTTCGCCTAAAAAATCACCATGCCCTCTGCCGTCCGCCGGCAGAATGGCCAAGCTATTGGCCTGATTCGCCGATTCGGCCGCTTTTGCCGCACTGCAAACCGCTGGCACGCTTCTTGTAACTCCTGGGGCAGAGGTATGCGCCAGGGGTGGGCCTTGTCCGGGATTCTCAATGGGGGGAACCGGATCGGGTCTGCCGGCAGCCGGGAGAAATCCCGGACCCGGTCCGGAAACTGGCGCGGCCTTCCCTGACAGGAGGATTTAATCGTCATGCAACTCTCCACCGTCTCGTCGGCCAAATCGGCCGGTCCCGGCTGGCTCGCCTATATGATGTTCGGCACGCTGCTCGCCGTTCTCTTTGCCCTGATTCCCTCGCTCGGCTTCGCGGCCGACGAAGCGCCGAAATTCGATACCGGCGACACTGCCTGGATGCTCACCTCGACCGTGCTGGTCCTGCTGATGACCATCCCGGGCCTCGCCCTCTTCTACGGCGGCATGGTGCGCAAGCAGAATGTGCTCGCCATCATGATGCAGAGCTTCGCGATCTGCTGCCTCGTCACCATCCTGTGGATGGTGGTCGGCTACAGCCTCGTATTCTCGGAAGGCAACGCCATCATCGGCGGCTTCGGCAACCTGTTCCTCTCGGGCCTGGCCATCGACAGCGTCAACGATCTGGCCAAGACCATTCCGGAATCGGTCTTCATGACCTTCCAGATGACCTTCGCCATCATCACCCCGGCGCTGATCACCGGCGCCTTTGCCGACCGCATGAAGTTCTCGGCCCTGCTGTGGTTCATGGGTCTGTGGCTGATCTTCGTCTACGCACCCGTGGCCCACATGGTCTGGGGCGGCGGTCTGATGGGCGAGATGGGCGTGCTCGACTTCGCCGGCGGCACCGTGGTGCATATCAACGCCGGTGTGGCCGGCCTCGTCGCCTGCCTCGTGCTCGGCAAGCGCCAGGGTTACGGCAAGGTTGCCCATGCGCCGCATAATCTGACGCTCTCGATCATCGGCGCCTCGCTGCTGTGGGTCGGCTGGTTCGGCTTCAACGCCGGCTCGGCTGCCGGTGCCAGCGTCAATGCCGGCATGGCCATGGTCGTCACCCAGATCGCCGCGGCGGCTGCCGCGCTGGCCTGGATGTTCTCGGAGTGGCTCGCCCGCGGCAAGCCCAGCGTGCTCGGCATCGTGTCGGGCGCGGTCGGCGGCCTCGTCGCCATCACCCCGGCGGCCGGTTACGTCGATCCGATGGGCGCGCTGATCATCGGCATCGTCGCCGGCATCATCTGCTTCGTGGCCTCCACCACGATCAAGAATGCGCTGGGCTACGACGACAGCCTCGATGTTTGGGGTGTGCATGGCGTCGGCGGCATCGTCGGTGCGGTTCTCACCGGTGTCTTCGCCAAGGCGGCGATTGCCGGCAAGGACGCGCCGATGGGTCTGATCGACGGCAATGCCGGCCAGGTGCTGACCCAGATCTACGGTGTGGTCATCACCATCGTCTTCACCGCGATCGTGACCCTGATCATCCTGAAGATCATCGACTGGACCATCGGTCTGCGCGTCGACGAGGCCACCGAGCGCGATGGTCTCGACCTGAACCTGCACGGCGAGACGGTGCAGTAACAGGCGTACGCGAAGGCATCCGGGCCGGCATTCCCACCCGCCGGCCCGGGTTGCTTCCTCTGCTGCAGTGCCAGTCTCCTGAGTTTTCCGGTGGGGATGCGACCGGTCTTTCTGCTCCGGCACTCGGCCCGGCTCGCGCAATCCGCTTTTCTCTCCGCCGGTTTTCCGATTAAATCGAACGGAACCCGCCCTCGCACGTTCTCGTCGCGGAGACTTTGCCCTTGACCGCTTTCGACGAGATGGACCTCGGCCCCGGCGCCAGCCAGACCCAGACCCAGGGTCCGTCCGGCCAGTCGCAAAGCCAGGGCGTCCGCGCCCCGTACCGCGATTACAAGAAATGGCTGGATGCCGCGCCCGGCGACATGCTGGCGCGCCGCCGCCAGGAAGCCGACCTGCTGTTCCGCCGCCTCGGTATCACCTTCGCCGTCTACGGCGAGGGCGGCGACACCGAACGCCTGATCCCCTTCGACATCGTGCCGCGCATCATCGCCGCCAAGGAATGGAAGCGGCTGCGGCGTGGCCTGAAGCAGCGCGTCAAGGCACTGAACGCGTTCCTCGACGACATCTATCACCAGCGCGACATCCTACGCGCCGGCACCATCCCCGAGGACCTGATCCTCAAGAACGCGGCTTACGTGAACCACATGCGCGACGTCACCATCGCGCGTCAGACCTATACGCATATCGCCGGCATCGATCTGGTACGCACGGCGGAAAACGAATTCTACGTGCTGGAAGACAACTGCCGCACGCCGTCGGGTGTCTCCTACATGCTGGAGAACCGCGAGGCGATGATGCGGCTCTTCCCCGATCTCTTTGCGCAGGTGCGCGTGGCGCCGGTGGGCCATTATCCCGATGCGCTGCTGCAGACTCTGCGCGACAGCGCGCCGCCGAACTGCGACAGCGAGCCCACCGTGGCGTTGCTGACGCCGGGCGTCTACAACTCGGCCTATTTCGAGCATGTTTTCCTCGCCGAGCAGATGGGCATCGAGCTGGTCGAGGGCGGCGATCTGGTGGTGAAGGACGACATCGTCTACATGCGCACCGTCGGCGGCCTGAAGCGCGTCGACGTGCTGTATCGCCGGCTGGACGACGATTTCCTCGATCCGAAGGTCTTCCGCAAGGATTCGATGATCGGCGTGCCCGGCATCTTCGCGGCTTACAAAGCCGGGAATATTACATTGGCGAACGCAGTCGGCACCGGCGTCGCCGACGACAAGTCGATCTATCCTTACGTGCCCGACATGGTGCGCTTCTATCTCGGCGAGGAGCCGATCCTCGCCAATGTGCCGACCTATGTTTTGCGCCGGCCGGACGACCTGAAATACACGCTCGAGCATCTGCCCGAGCTGGTGGTCAAGGAAGTGCACGGTTCGGGCGGCTACGGCATGCTGGTGGGGCCGAGATCGAGCAAGGCCGAGATCGAGGCCTTCCGCGCCAAGATCGTGGCGAAACCCGAGGCCTATATCGCGCAGCCGACGCTCGCGCTCTCCACCTGCCCCACCTTCGTCGAAAGCGGCATCGCGCCGCGCCATGTCGACCTGCGGCCCTTCGTGCTGTCGGGAGAGACCATGCGCGTCGTTCCCGGCGGCCTGACCCGCGTGGCGCTGCGGGAAGGTTCGCTGGTGGTGAATTCCAGCCAGGGCGGCGGCACCAAGGATACCTGGGTGCTGGAGGAAGACGAGGCGGACGACATCAAGGCCGGCGAGGACGACTGATGCTGAGCCGCGCCGCCGACAATCTTTACTGGCTCAACCGCTATGTCGAACGCGCGGAATCGATGGCGCGCATCCTCGGCGTGGCGCATCGCATGAGCATGCAGTCGACCCATGGCGGCACCCGCAACGACGAATGGGAAGCCGCGCTGATCATCGCCGGCTGCGACAAGTCCTTTGCGCTGCATGGTGGCCCGCCGACGCGCAGAGCTGTGATCGATTTCCTCGCTTTCGCGCCCGACAACCCGTCGTCCATTCATGCCTGCCTCAAGGCCGGCCGCGAGAATGCGCGCGCCATGCGGGCGCAGATCACCAGCGAGGCCTGGGAGAGCATCAACGCCGCCTGGCTCGAGATGCGCACCTTCTCGATGGCCAAGGTGGAGGCTGACGGCTTCTCGACTTTCTTCGACTGGGTGCGCGAGCGCAGCCAGCTGTTCCGCGGTGTCGCCGAAGGCACCATGCAGCGCGACGATGCCTATCGGTTCATGCGACTGGGCACGCTGCTGGAACGTGCCGATTCCACGGCGCGTATCCTCGATGTGAAATACCATGTGCTGCTGCCCTCGCCCGGCGATATCGGTGGCGCGGTGGACTATTACCAGTGGGGCGCCCTGCTGCGCTCGGTCTCGGCCTTCCGCATCTACCGCCAGATCTACCGCGACAGTATCCGGCCGCTGAAGGTCGCCGAACTGCTGGTGCTGCGCGAGGATTTTCCGCGCAGCCTGCATGCCTGTTTCGCCGAGATCGTGCAGATCCTGCAATATCTGCGCGAAAGCTATCGCCGCGACTATCCGTCCGTACGGCTGGCCGAAAGCATGCTGCTAAAGCTGCGCTACGACAATATCGACGCGATTTTCACCAGCGGCCTGCACGAATACCTGACCAATATCATCGACAGCAATATCGAGCTGGGCGCGGCGATTGCCCGCGACTTCATGCAGCCGAACTGAAGCGGAGCTGGAACGTTAGGCATGGCAGGAGACTGCCATGCTCGATGTTCTCAGGCGTTTCGCCCTTGCCGCCACCCTCGTTCTCGGCCTCAGCCTCGCCGGCTGGGTCACGCATCTTTACACCTGCTTCACGCAGAACGAATGGGGTTTCCTCATCGCCGGGGCGATCTTCTTCCCCATCGGGGTGATCCATGGCTGGGGCGTCTGGTTCGGGGCCTGGTAACTGCTTACGGCCTGTATACCTTGACCGGATTGCATTGCCCGCGCTTTGATGCGCGCAGGTTTTCTGTGTCTGGGGTGGACTTCAATGACTTACTGCGTTGGCCTTCTGCTGAATGACGGCATCGTCATGCTGTCCGACAGCCGCACCAATGCCGGCGTCGATTCCATTTCCACCTTCGGCAAGATGCACACCTGGCAGAAGGACGGCGACCGCGCGCTGGTGCTGACCACGGCGGGCAACCTGTCGCTCAGCCAGTCGGTCGTCACTTTGCTGAAGGAAGTTTTTACCGACGAGGCCGGCGCGACCTGCGACCTGATGCAGGCGACCAGCATGTTCGAGGCCGCCGGCATGGTGGGCGCCGCCATTCGTGAGGTGGCGCGGCGCGATGGCGAGGCGCTCAAGGAACAGGGCGTTGAGCCCAACCTCTCGATGCTGCTCGGCGGCCAGATCGGTGCTAAGCCGCATGAACTTTACCTGCTCTATTACGCCGGCAATTTCATCAAGGCGACCGAAGACACGCCCTTCCTGCAGATCGGCGAGATCAAATACGGCAAGCCGATCCTGGATCGCGTCATCATACCTGAAACACCATTGGTGCAGGCGGCGAAATGCGCGCTGGTCTCGATGGATTCCACGCTACGGTCGAATATCTCGGTCGGCCTGCCGCTCGATCTCGCGATCCTGCCCAAGGACGCGCTGAAGTTTGCGCTGAAAAAGCGCATCACGGATCAGGAACCCTACTTCGCCAGCATCCGCGGCCTGTGGGGCGAAGGCCTGCGCAAGGTGTTCCAGACCATCCCGGATCCCGACTGGGGCCTGTGAGGGTGTCGTAAAGAACAAACCGTCATGGCCGGGCTTGTCCCGGCCATCCACGCCTTTACCCCAATTTCAAAGTCACGACGATCGGCACATGGTCCGAGGCCTTGTCGCGGCCGCGCATGTCTTTCACGATCTTCACGCCCTGCAGGCTGTCCTGCAATTGGGGACTGACCCAGACATGGTCGAGGCGCCGGCCTTTGTCGGCGGCGGCCCAGTCGGGCGAGCGGTAGCTCCACCAGCTGTAGATCTTTTCGCTCGGCGGCACGAAATGCCGCACCGCATCGACCCAGCCGCGCGCCGCCTGCATCTTCAGCAGGCCCTCGGTCTCGACCGGCGTATGGCTGACGATCTTGAGCAGCTGCTTGTGCGACCAGACGTCGTTCTCCAGCGGCGCAATGTTGAGATCGCCGACCAGAATCTCACGGCCGCCCTTTTTCTTTAAGCCCGCCGACCACTTGGTCATGCCGTCGAGCACATCGAGCTTGTGCTGGAATTTGTCGTTCGCTTTCGGGTCCGGGATATCGCCGCCGGCCGGCACATAATAATTATGAAGGATGGTGCCGTCGGCCAGTTCGGCGGCGATATGGCGGCGGTCGTCGCGGCCGGCCAGGTTCAGCTTTTCCTTCAGCGTGATCGCCGTCTTGGCGAAGATCGCCACGCCGTTATAGCCGGGCTGGCCGTGGATCAGCCGGTGCGTATAGCCGCGCTGCTCGAACAGCTCATGCGGAAACTCCGCATCCTTCACCTTGGTTTCCTGCAGGCAGAGGATGTCGGGATTATGCTCCGACAGGAAGCCGGCCATCAGGTCGAGCCGGGCGCGGACCGAGTTGATGTTCCAGGTCGCCAGGGTGATCGGACGGGACGGGGCTTTTTTCGCGACGGCTGCTTTTGTCATGCCGCTGTTCTAGCCCAGTCCCGCCCGCACTTCCAGATGCTCCGGTTTACGCGGCAGGTACGGCCTGCTTGCTACTGCCGCGCAGCGTCAGCAGCGCGACCAGCAGTGTCGCCACCGCGCAGAGCGCGATGCCGCCGGTCATCGCCGTGCCGTTGCCGTCGATGACGCTGCCGCTCACCCCGATCACCGCCGCACCGATGGCGAGCTGCAGCGTCGCCATCAGCGACGCGGCCATACCGGCCGCCTCGCCGTAAGCTTCGAGCGCCAGCACCGACGAAGTCGGCAGCAGGAAGCCGAGGCAGCCATAGCCCAGCAGCAGCAGGGCCATGGTGAGATAGAGGTTGTCGAAGCCCAGCGCATTCAGCGCAAAGGCCGCCAGCATCGCCGCAGTGAAGCCGTAGATCGACGGCATCACCAGCGCCGGCAGGCCGAACCGCGCGCCCAGCCGGCCGCAGAACTGCGCCGCAAAGAAGAAGGCGGCGGCATTCAGCGAAAACGTAATGCTGAAGCCGATCGGCGACAGGCCATACTGCCCCATCATCACGAAGGGCGCGTTGGCCAGGAAGACGAAGAAGCCGCAGATCGCGAAACTGCCCGCCAGCGTCAGGCCCATGAAGGTCCGGTCGGTGAACAGCTGGCCGCAGGTGCGGATCATGCCGCCCAGGCTGGTCTCGGCGCGTTGCGCGGCCGAGCGCGTTTCCGGCACCAGAGCCAAGCCGAGCAGACTGGCGATCACGGCAATGCCGGCGACGAACCAGAAGACGGTGCGCCAGCCCAGCGCCTCGATGATGACGCTGCCGAACAACGGCGCCAGCAGCGGCGACACGCTGAAGACCAGCATCAGCAGGCCGAGCAGCCGCGCTTCCTCGACGCCGCGATGCAGGTCACGCACGATGGCGCGCGGGATCACGATGCCAGCTGCTCCCCCAAGACCCTGAAGCAGCCGGAAGCCGATCAGGGTTTCGACAGTCTCGGCCAGCGCGCAGCCGATGCTGGCGCCGATGAACAGTGCCACGCCGAAATATAGCGGCAGCCGCCGACCCAGCAGGTCGGAGATCGGGCCGAAGACCAGCTGGCCGAGCGCGAAGGTGATGAAAAAGGCCGTCAGGCTCATCATCACCTTGTCGGGATCGGCCTGCAGGCTGCTGCCGATGAAGGGCAGCGAGGGCAGATACATATCGATGGCGAAAGGCCCGATGGCGGTCAGCAGGCCGAGGATCAGGGCGTTGCGCAGAAAATGAGTGCGGGAATCAGTCTGGGTGGTCATGGAAAGGCTGCCTTTGAACTGCAAAAGGAGAGGCGCGCCCCGAAACTGGGACGTTCATAAAGGATATGATGGTGAAGGCGCCGGCCGGCCCGTGTGCTGATGCGGTGGCCGCAGAAGCGGACGGGCGACGCTTATATAAATTGGTTGCCGGGGCCTGACTACCGCAGAATTGTTACGGTGCAATTCGCGGCGTTTGCTGTTGCACAGACGCCACAGCGCGGAGACCGGACATGGCGACGCTGCGCGACAGAGTGACTTGGTGAAGTGATGGCGCTTGTCTGCCGTCTCCCGGGTCAAGCCCGGTGACGGGTCATGGATGTGCCTACACCGCCTCTGCCTTCATCTGCGCCGGATCGTAGTAGAAGCGCTCGCGCCAGACCTTCTCGCCCTTCCAGGTCTGGTGCGCCAGTTCCTCGATGCGACGCTTGCTGCCGTCCTTGAACTCGAAATGGAAAATCCAGTGGATCACCACGGTGTCGCCCTCGATCAGCACCGGGCGCACGCATTCGGTCTGCACGGTTTTCGCGCGTGCCAGCACGGCGCGTTCGTGGGCCACCAGCGTCTCGCGACCCTGGCGCGGCGGCGTGTTCAGGTTCTCCTGCATGGTCGCGTCTTCGGCGTAGAATTGCGCGATGGCCTCGTCGTGCCGGTTGGATTCCACCATGGCAACAAAGGCTTCGACGGTTTCGCGGCTGGGCATTGCTGATCTCCTCCCCTTCAAAGGGGGCGATGATAGGGCGGCTGTGACAAAGAGCCACAGCAAAATGCGGCAGCAGGCCGCAGCAACACGGCTTGATTATGCCTGCCGCTGCGGCATTCTGACTGGCATGCATAGTCGCGCCGACAAGATTTTCGCCATCGTCATCACCGCTGCCTTGATCGGCGCGCTTGGCGGTGCCGCCTTCATGGCGGTGCGCTTCTGGACCGGCATGCGCGCCGATTTCGATCCGGCCGCCACCTGGCCGCTGATTTGGGGCGTGCTGCTCAGTCTGGTGCTGGGCGGCATCGTGGTCGGCGTCTTCCTCTACGGCCGCCGCAAGGAAATCCGCGACGGGGAGTGAGGCGGCTCCGCGCCCTTTCCCTTAACCGTCATGGCCGGAACAAGGCCGGCCGTGACAACGATGGATCAATCTAAAACAGATTGAACGTGCTGCCGGTGGCACCGAGCGGCAGACGGCCGGCTTCGAAGAGGCGGAACTTGATGGCGAAGGGATGCTCTTCCGCCTCGCCGTCTTCCGCCTCACCCTCGGCGCCGCGCGCCGCCAGCACCAGCGCCGCCTGATAGGCCGCCTGCGCGGCGGCACCCGCCGCCACTTTCAGCAAAGCCGGATCGCTGACGCCCTGGCGCTGCGCCATCTTGGCGGCATGGTCATGCGCCACTTCGCCGGCGCGCGTCGAGACATGCGTCAGCGCCACTTCCAGATCGTGTTCGTCGATCTGCGTCAGTGCCTGTTCGAGCAGCGCATTCTGCATCTGCTGCTCGGCCTGCCACCAGTCGTCGTCCCAGTCGGGCGCCTGCGCGGCGGCCGAAGCCGCCAGCCAGTTCTCGACACCGGCCACCTGCAGTTCGGCAAAGCCGATGCCGGCGATATAGGCTTCGGCGGTGTCGATCTCGGTCGCGGTCAGCTTGCGGCCGACGGCGGAGAACCACGGCAGGCTGCCGACCAGTTTGGCCAATCGCGCCACCGCGCGCAGGCCGCTCAGGTCGTCATCCTCATCGACCGCGATGCCGGTCAGTGCGTCGAGGCTATCCTCGCCGAACACGTCGTCGTCCTCGTCATCGTTGGCGATCTCGACGATCTTGGTCACTTTCGCCATCTGCAAGTCTCTCTACGAAATAAACTCAACGGTTGCCGCGGCTTTCACGCCACAGGCCCAGCACCTTCTGCACCGGCCGGTCGGAGAAGCTGAACAGCACGGCATCTCCGTCCGGCGCGTGATGCCGGTGCGGCACCCAGCTCGGAATCACAAAGGTGTCGCGCCGGCCCCAGTCGAAGCGTTTTGCTTCGGATCCTTCGCCCACCATCGTATAGCCCTGGCCCTCGACCACGTTGAACACGGTGGCGTCGGAGCAGCGATAGCTTTCGCCGCTGAAACCTTTCGGCAGCAGCTGCATATAGGTGCCGATGGTCGGCATCGCGCTCTGGCCGGTGGCCGGATTGACATATTGCAGCTTGAGGCCGTGGCACGGATCCCATTCATCCGTTCGGCGCATGGTCTCCAGCGCCTCGCGCGTGCGCACGTAGGGATAGTTGAACACCGGCGAGGTCGGCGTGCGCACTTCATGATCGACCGGCAGCAGCCCGGAACCGTAGCGCGCCAGCGCGTCTCCCGTGGGTCGCGCCAGCGGCTGCGTGTCTTCGGGCAGACGTTCCATGAAGGAACAGTCGAGCGCCTGCACCAGCGGAATATCCAGGCCGTCCATCCACACCATCGGGCGGTCGCTGTCGTTGCCGTGGTCGTGCCAGGTCCAGCTCGGCGTGATGACGAAATCGCCTTCGTGCATGATGGTCTTTTCGCCGTCGACCGCCGTATAGGCGCCATCGCCCTCGACGATGAAGCGCAGGGCCGACTGCGTGTGACGATGCGCCGGCGCGACTTCGCCGGGCAGAATCAGCTGTAGTCCGGCATAGAGCGAGGTGGTGATGCGCGACTGGCCCGGCATGCCGGGATTCTCCAGGATCAGCACGCGGCGTTCGGCTTCTTTCGCCGTGATCAGCCGGCCGGCTTCCATGATGTCGTCGCGCAGCTCGTCGTAGCGCCACAAGGCCGGCTGGCAGGCGCTTTTCGGCTGCGGGATCACCAGCGCATGCAGCACTTCCCAGAGCGGCGCCAGCTTGCGGTGGCCGATCTTGTCGTAATAGGCCTTGCGCTGCTGCAATACGGCAGGGTCGATGGCGGAATGCTGGGTCATCTGGCGGGTCCTCGTCCTGCCGCCCATATTATCAGACGGCGGAGGAAACCCAATGCCGCAGGACCAGCGACGGTTCTGCGCGCCCGCGCCGGTCGCAAAAAAGAAAACGCCCGGTTCGGGGGGCGAGCCGGGCGTTTTGCGCAATGAACTCTGCGCCATTGGGGCATCCGGAAGGGGGGGATCTTCGGATGCCGGCAACGACTAGGGGCCGTTACCATGACAGGGATATGGGTCTCGCGGCGCGATTTGCCAAGGGGCAAAATCCCGGCGCCTGCCCACTTTTCCGTGACAGCGCAGCGCGGCATTTCGGCGCAGCGGCGCAAAGCGCTGTGATGCAACGCGGAATCTCAGCGCGCGGAGATCAGCCATGCAGTCCGCGCACAGCTGCAGCGTGAAATCCGCAGCCGTCGGATGCGGATTATTCCGCCGAGGCGCCGGTTTCAGGATTGATCAGGCGATAGCCCAGCCGCGGTTCGGTCAGCAGATAGCGCGGCGCATCCGGATCCTTTTCCAGCTTGCAGCGCACCTTGCGGGCCAGCACGCGCAGCGCCTGGCGCATCTCGGCATTGTCGTTGCCCCAGAGCGTGACGGTCAGCTGCTTGGTGCCGACCGGCTGTCCGCTTTTCTGTGCCAGCATCTTCACGAAACGCGCTTCCATCGGCGACAGCCGTACCGGGCGGTCTTCCTTGCGCGTATCGCCGGTCAGCGGATCGATCACGAAAGGTCCGACGGTGACGATCGTCGTGCCGTTCTTGGCGGCGTTTTCCTGCGCGCGGCGCAGGGCGGCGCGCACCCGCGCCAGCAGCTCGCCGGCATCGAAGGGCTTGGTGACGTAATCGTCGGCACCGAGATCGAGCGCGCGGATTTTCGCATCGACCTCTTCCTGGCCCGACAGCACGATCACCGGCTGGGCCGATGTCTTGCGCAGGGTTTCGAGCACCTGGAAGCCGCTGATACCTGGCAGACCGAGATCGAGCAGGATCAGGGCGGCCTGCCCGGCCTGCTTCAGGCCGTCCTCGCCATTGGGCGATTCCAGAACCTTGTATGGCACGGCCTCAAGCGCGGCCCGCAGGGCCTGGCGCACCGGCATGGAGTCTTCGATCAGCAGGATGTTGGCTTGGTCAGACATGAACGCAACTCGGGAATGCCGCTTCTTTTGAAACCGGCGATTTGCGGCCGGCGCATGCACCATGCACGGATTACGTTATCGAAAAATAATCTATTCGCCCAGCGTGAAGATACGGCGCCCCATTCAGGGACCGATTGTACGATGTTGGCAGCCGGAACGGCGCCCGCCAAACCCCGTTAATCGCTATGGGATTGTTTGTATGCGGTTAGTGCTCGCTCCGCGCCCAGAAGGCGGCGGAATCGCAATGTCCCGGCGAAACGGCGAGGGAAGGCTGGCGAGTCATCGCCCAAATACCCCTGATAAACAGCCAATGACATTACCGCTTCATAACTTCACCTTGGCAGCGGTATGGGAGTACCCGGGTTGTGACCACACGGCCAGCCGGTCGTGATCGCCCGGAAAGGACACCGTTATGACTACCCTGAGCCTGCGCCGCAGCCTGCCGGTCCGCGCCAAGATCGTGATTGCCCTGATCGCCTTCGCCCTGCTGCCTTTGATGACGCTGGCGGCGGCGCTCTGGCTGCAAGTTACAGATATCAAGCAGACCCAGATCGGCCGGGTGGAAATGGCGGGGCATGCGATCAACGACGTGATCGATCGCAACCTGTTCGAGCGGTACGGTGACGTCCAGGCCTTTGGCTACAATGCGGCCGCCACCGATCCGGAAAACTGGGGCAGGCCGGGCGACGACAATCCGCTGGTGGTGGCGATGAATCGCTACATGGCGAATTACGGCATCTACAAGCTGATGCTGCTGGTGTCGCCCGAAGGCAAGGTGCTGGCCGTCAACTCCAAGGCGGCAAACGGCAAGCCGCTGGCAGTCCAGGCGCTCTATCAGCGCAGCTATGCCAACGCGACCTGGCTGCGCGCCGCGCTGGACGGCAAATTTCTGCAGGGCAAGAACGGTTTTACCGGCAGCGTGGTGGAACAGCCAATCCGTCATTCCGAGCTAGCGTCGTTGTATGACGGCGATGACTTTGCGCTTGTATTCGCTGCACCGGTCACCGATGCGAATGACAAGGTCGTTGCAGTCTGGGCGAATTTCGCATCCTTCGGCCTGGTTGAGGAAATCATATCGGCCGCCGCCGAGGGACTCGCCGAAGGCGGCCTCCAGCAAGCCGATATTGCCGTGCTGGATCCCAAAGGCGTTGTGCTAGTCGATTACGATGCGGAAAAGCTGAAGGGTCAGAAATATACGCGCGACTGGACGGTGATCGGCAAGAAGAACCTGGCCCAGGAGGGAATCGAGCCTGCCAAGCTGGCCGTTGCAGGCGGCACCGGTGGCATGGAAATGCAAAATGTCGGCAAGAAAATCGCTCAGGCTGTAGGGTACGATCACAGTGAGGGAGCATATGATTATCCTGGCTTGAAATGGTCGGTTCTCGTCAGTGTGCCGACCAGCATCGCCTACTCCACTGTCAATAAAGCCATTCTGCAGGTCGTCATCGTGCTCATCGTCGCCGGCGCCTCGGCGACGATGATCGGCCTGTGGTTCGGCAACATTCTGGCCAAGCCGATCCGCCGCGTCACCACGGCACTCACCGACCTGACGGCAGGCAAGGTGGATATCGACACCGCCGGCAAGGAAGTCGGCGATGAACTGGGCGCGGCGCTGCGCGCGGCGGAGGATATCCGCGACCGCATCGTCAGCGGCCTGCAGACTGGCGAAACGCTGAAGAGCGTCACCGGCGCGATTGTGCTGGCCGACGACCAGCACAACATCATCTTCGTAAACCGTGCGGCGGAAGGCCTGTTCAAGGCGACCGCTGGCGAAATCCGCAAACTGCGTGCCGGCTTCGATGCTTCGGCCATGATCGGCCAGAAGGTCGATCTGTTCGATCAGGCCCTGTCGCAGCAGCATGCGATGCTTGACCGTCTGGACAAGCCTTACGAGGCTTCGGTCTCTGTCGGCGGTTGCCGCTTCGACCTGACCGCCGTCCCGGTCTTTGACGTGACTGGCAAGCGGCTGGGCACCGCAGTGGAATGGCGCGACATGACGCAGCAGCATGCCGTGCAGGCAGAAGTCTCCGGCTTGGTTACGGCGGCACAGCAGGGTGATCTCGCCCGCCGCGTCGGCCTGGACGGTAAGACCGGCTTCATGCGGGACGTCGCCGCCGGTATCAATGGCCTTCTGGATACCGTGTCGGGTGCCGTCAATGAAGTCGACAAGGTGCTGGCCGGCCTGTCGGACGGCGATCTCAGCAGCGAAATGAAGGGTAGCTACCGGGGCAAGTTCAAGAGCCTCCAGGGCAGCTGCAACACCACGATCCGTCAGCTGCGCGAGATTACCGGTAAGATCGGCGAGACCGCGCTGAACGTGAACAGCGCCTCGGGCGAAATCGCCACTGGCGCACAGGATCTGGCGCAGCGCACGGAGTCACAGGCTGCCAGCCTGGAGCAGACCGCCGCGGCCATGCATGAGGTGACCGAAACGGTGCGGCAGAATGCCGACAATGCCAATGCCGCCACGCAGAAGTCTCAGGTGGCGCGCAATACGGCCGAAAAGGGCGGCAGTGTCGTGAAGGATGCGGTTGCCGCGATGGGCGAGATCGAGCAGAGCGCGCAGAAGATCGGCGACATCATCGGTCTGATCGACGAGATCGCCTTCCAGACCAACCTGCTGGCGCTCAATGCCAGCGTGGAAGCCGCGCGTGCCGGCGAGGCGGGCAAGGGCTTTGCGGTCGTCGCACAGGAAGTGCGTGCGCTGGCGCAACGTTCGGCCAATGCGTCGAAGGACATCAAGGCTCTGATCCAGGCCTCCAATGCCCAGGTGAAGACGGGCGTCACGCTGGTGAACCAGACCGGTGCCGCACTCCAGGAGATTCTGGGTGCGGTGAAACAGGTCAACGATATCGTCGCCGAAATCGCCACCGCCAGCAGCGAACAAGCGCGGGCGATGCAGGAGATCAATACCGCCGTCGGTCAGATGGACGAGATGACACAGCGTAACGGCGCCCTGGTGGAAGAGACCAGTGCGGCCACGCAGACGCTGGCGCACCAGGCCCGCGACCTGTCCGACCTGATCAGCTTCTTCCGCGATGGCGGCCAGACCGCGGCCGAGCGTCGCCGCGAAACCCGGTTCGACTGTGGCAACGATGATACTGTGGTGATCAGCGGTACCGCCGTGCATCTGAAGAACTGGAGCACCGGCGGTCTGCTGGCGGGTCCGTTCGACCGACCGCCGCAAGTCGGTCAGCGGTTCCCGGTTGAAGCCGACCTGCGCCGCGCCGGCCTGCGCTTCAAGGCCGAGGCGGAAGTCATCCGCGTCGACGGCAATTTCGTGGCGCTCAAATATCGTGCCGCCAATGACGACAAGCGGCGGATCGAGGCTTACTTTGCATGAGAAACGCTGCGCGAAAACTGGTCGCTCAGTTCGAGCTTCCCTCGACCCTGATCGTGGTTTTCCCCACCCTGGCCATGCAGCCGGGCGGCATGTTGGCGACGATGAAGGACTTCATCGGCAGCAAGCTGGTGATCGTCCACAACACGTCCGCGCCATCCGCGGTGCTACCAGACGGTCTGCAGAGATGCATCGATGAGCAGCGCGAGCACGCCGATATCTCAATGCTGTCGGCGGATATGTTCGGCAATCGCTGCGGGTTTGTCCTGCCGGTCGACCTTGCGGTCGAGATCGTGTCCCGGGCGGGGCTGCAGTGGGGCCAGGATCGTATCCTGGTCACCGGTTGCTATCGCGGCTGGCTACCGGGCAGCATAGAAGTGCTGGCCGAAGCGCTCAGCGCGCTGCAGTACGACGTGGAAATCGACGCCCGGGTTCCGCGACGCTGATCCGGTTTCACGCCGGAATACCAGCGCCGAGATCGAGGAAATGCTGCGTCGCGCCGGCGAATTCCAGCGGGCGTGTCACATGCGACCCGACTTCCACCACCGGCAGGCCGGCGGCCAGTCCGATCAGCTGCATCGGCGCGGTATTGTCGTCGGGAAGGATGGGCAGCATGAAGGCTTCGATCTGATGCAGCCGGCCGCTATCGGGATGCGGAAAGCTATGGAAGGCGAGCGCGCCGCAGGGCTGCGTCGCCGCGCCCCAGAGCAGGCGGCTGCGCGCCGCACGCTGGTCGGGCTGCGCCAGCGCGATATGGTCGCGGCCCGTCAGGCGCAGGCCGGCGAGCGTTTCGAGTTCGGTGCCGGCGAGGCGGAACACCATGCGCTGCGGGCTGAAGACCTCGAGCAGCACGAGGCGCGGCATCAGGCGTGCAATCGATACTAGGTTCATGTCGCGCCGATGCGGCAGCAGGCGGTCGCCGCGCCAGGCTTGCCATGCCGCGAGAAGCTGCCGGCTGTCTTTCGACAGCAGCGCCGCCGCGCCGCCGGTGTCGGCAGGGGCGCGCGCGGTGTCGTACTCGGTGTCCAGAGTCTGCAGCGGCTGCCGATGCAGCGGAGAATGACGGTGCGGCGCGGTCATCGGCTATTGGACGCGCTGCCCGACATGAATCTCGGGTCCCACCGGCGGCAGGCCGGCGCCGATATCGAGAAAGCGCAGGCCTTCGCCTTCGGCATAGGACTCCGGTTCGACGCGGTCGGCCTGGCTGCTGCCGCGGATCAGCGGCGTGGCGCAGGCCAGCACCAGCGACGGTGCGGTGTCGCCATCGGCGCAGAGCGGTGCCGAGACCAGTTCGACCGGCAGCACCGCGCCATTCGGCAGGCGCAGCCAGTAATAGATGACGGCGGCGCAGGGCTGCGCCACTTCGGCGAACAGCAACGCGGCGCGCCGCGCCCGGTTTTCGGGCTCGGTCAGATCCAGATAATTGCGGCCCGTGAGATCGGCGCCCAGCATCTCGCCGATCATCGATCCGGCAAAACGGATCGGAATCGCCTCGCGGCCGCGAATCTCCAGCAGCAGGCAGCGCATCAGCAGCTCGCCCAGCTTGTCGGTGTTCAGCACGCTATGCTGCGGCACCAGGCCCAACTCGCGCCAGTTCGGGCCGCGCCAGCGATGCCATTCGGCGAAGAAACGCCGGCTCGGCTCGGTCAGGGCGGTGGGCAGGGAGGCGATGAAATCCATGCCTCAGACTAGCAAGCGACCCGCAGTAATGCCCTGTTATGATTCGGTAATCAGTGGAAAACGCTGCGAAAATCAGAATTGATCAGTTTTTATGCAACCTCCGGCAGTCAACCGGATGGTTGACAGCGATCTGCGCCTGTAGCCCGTCCTGAGAAAGATGGGCTTGACCTTCCCATCATTGGAAGCCCTATCTGATGGGGCAGGTTCAATCGCGCCTGCTGAAAGTGTGTGTCATGTCGATCTCGCAAACCCTCGATCTGCCGGTCTCCGGGATGAGCTGCGCCTCCTGCGCCGGCCGGGTGGAAAAGGCGCTACGCGCCCTGCCCGGCGTGGCCAGTGCCAGCGTCAACCTCGCCGCCGAATCCGCTCGTGTGGTGTTCGACGGCGCCATCGCCCAATCTTCCGGCCTGCCGGCCGCCGCCGTGCAGGCGGTGGAGAAGGCCGGCTATGCCGTGCCGCAGGAGCGGTTTCATCTCGCCATCGACGGCATGAGCTGCGCCTCCTGCGTCGGTCGCGCGGAGAAGGCGCTCCATGCCGTGCCCGGCGTGGCCAAGGCCAGCGTCAACCTCGCCGGCGAAAGCGCCGAGGTGATCGCGCCGCGCGGCAGCGTCGACATGGCGTCGCTGATCGCGGCGTTGCGCCAGGCGGGGTACGAGGCGCGCCCTTTTGACGATGCCGCAACGGATGCTGCGCCGGCGGTGGCGCAGCGTGCCGATGCGGCGGCGAACATGCGGACGCGCGAACGCAATCTCGCGCTGCTGACGCTTGCGCTGTCGTTGCCTTTCATCGGCGGCATGATCGCCAGCCTGCTCGCCAGTTCGTCTGGCAGGGGGCACGATCTGATGCTGTCGCCGCTGCTGCAGTTCCTGATCGCGACGCCGGTGCAGTTCGTGCTCGGCTGGCGCTTTTATGTCGCCGGCTGGCGCGCGCTGCGCGCCGGCACCGGCAACATGGATCTGCTGGTGGCAATCGGCACCACGGCGGCCTGGGGTTTGAGCACCTGGCTCTGGATTGCCGCCATTCCGCATATCGATCACGGTGTCGTGCCGCATCTCTATTACGAGGGCTCGGTGGCGATCATCGCCTTCGTGCGGCTCGGTAAATGGCTGGAGGCGCGGGCGCGCGGCCAGACGGCGGCGGCGCTGCAGGCGCTGCTCAGGCTGCGGCCGACGACGGCACGGCGCCGCAAGGCCGACGGTTTGGAAGAAACCGTCGAGACCGCACTGCTGCAACCCGGCGATGTGCTGCTGCTGCGGGCCGGCGAAGCCTTTGCCGCCGACGGCATCGTGATCGAAGGCCATGGCAGCGTCGATGAATCGATGCTGACCGGAGAATCGCTGCCGGTGGAAAAGCAGCCGGGCGATACCGTGCGCGCCGGCACGATCAACCGCGACGGATTGCTGGCGGTGCGGATCGAGGCGACGGCCGGCGAGACCATGCTGGCGCGCATCCTGCGCCTGGTGGAAAGCGCGCAGGCCAGCAAGCCGCCGGTGCAGCAGCTGGTCGACCGCATCAGCAGCGTCTTCGTGCCGGTCGTGGTGTTTATCGCACTGGTCACGTTCACATTCACGCTGTCGCTGTCCGGCGGCAACGTCGAGATGGCATTGCTGCATGCCATCGCCGTGCTGGTGATCGCCTGCCCCTGTGCGCTCGGCCTGGCAACGCCGGCGGCGCTGATGGTCGGCACCGGCGTGGCGGCAAAGCACGGCATCCTGATCCGCGATGCCGGCGCGCTGGAGCAGGCGCGCGACCTGCGGCTGGTGGCGTTCGACAAGACCGGTACGCTGACCGAGGGCAGGCCGGTGATCGCCCTGCTGCATGCCGTGGATGGCGACGAGACCGCGTTGCTGCGCTTCGCCGTTGCCCTGCAGGCCGGCTCGCAGCATCCGCTCGCCACGGCGATCCGCGCGCGGGCGGGCGAGATCGCGATACCGCCGGTGCGGGATTTCCGCGACTTCGCCGGCCGCGGCATCTGCGGCACGGTGGAGGATCGCCACCTGCTGCTCGGCAACGCGCGGCTGCTGCAGGAGCATGGCATCGAAGCCGCGCCGCTGCGTGCGCTGGCCGATGCGCAGGCCGCGCAGGGCCGTACGGTCTCCTGGCTGGCCGACGGCCGCAGCAAGCAGCTGCTCGGCCTGTTCGCCTTCGGCGACGAACCCAAGCCGAGCGCTGCGGCGGCCGTGGCGCGGCTGAAGCAGATGGGTCTGCGCGTCGCCATGCTGTCGGGCGACAGTCCTGCGGCGGCCGGTGCCGTGGCAAAGCGGCTCGGTATCGACGAGGTGCGCGCCGGCCTGCTGCCGGAAGACAAGTCGGCCGCGCTGGCGGATCTGAAACAGGCTGCAGGCGGCGACATCGCCATGGTCGGCGACGGCGTCAACGATGCGCCGGCACTGGCCGCCGCCGATCTGGGTATTGCCATGGGCAGCGGCACCGATGTGGCGATGCAGACCGCCGGCGTCACGCTGATGCGCGGCGATCCGCTGCTGGTCGCGGATGCCATCGGCATTGCGCGCGCCACGGATACGCGTATCCGGCAGAATCTCGGCTGGGCCTTCGTCTATAATGTCGTCGGCATTCCGCTCGCCGCCTTCGGCCTGCTCGATCCCGTGCTGGCCGGTGCGGCGATGGCGCTCAGTTCGGTCTCGGTGCTGGCCAATGCGCTGCTGCTGCGGCGCTGGCGTCCGACCGCAGTTCAGGAGGTGCAGTCATGAATATCGGGCAGGCCAGCAGCCAGTCCGGCGTCAGCGCCAAGATGATCCGCTATTACGAAAGCATCGGCCTGATGCCGGAGGCCGGCCGCAGCCAGGCCGGTTATCGCGTCTACAGCGAACGCGACGTGCATCTGCTGCGGTTCGTGCGGCGCGCCCGCGATCTCGGCTTCGCGCTCGACGATATCCGCATGCTGCTCGGCCTGTGGCAGGACGATGCGCGGCCGTCGGCCGCCGTGAAGGAGATCGCGCTGAAGCATATTGACGAGCTGACGCGCAAGATCGCCGAGCTGCAGGCGATGAAACGCAGCCTGCGGCATCTGGCCGAAGCCTGCCATGGCGACGACCGGCCCGACTGTCCGATCCTCGACGATCTGAGCGGGCTGGAGGACGGGCAGGAAAAAGACGGCGAGGCCGAAGCCCCGCCGCCGCACTGTCACCGCTGACGTTCAGCGATCTTCAGAACCAGCTGCGGAAGCCGATGCGGGCGACATGCTGCGTGCTGTCGTCCAGCCCCTGGGCGCCGTCGTTGATCCACTGGTAGCGATAGCTCGGCACGATCTCGAGACCGTCCGACACTTTGTAGCCGATACCCACTTCGCCGAAGGCGGTGAAATCGGTTTCGTTGCCGTCGTTGCCACCGAGCGTCGACCCGTTCGACGTCACGGTCGGACGGTCGAGCCGCTGGTGCACGATGCCGGCGCCGCCGCCGAAATACGGCGTCAGCGGCGTGCCGGTGGCGATGTCGTAATAGGCCGCGCCGGTCAGCGAAAACTGATCGGTGTCGCCGGCGGTGCTGGCGCTGCCGCCATTGGCGCGATAGCGGTCGTTATCGATATTGCCGTAGCCGAGTTCGCCTTCCAGGCGCAGGTTGTTGCGGAAGCGGTGACCGTACTGGGCGGAGATGCCATAGCCGTTGTCGCGTTCCAGAGTGGCGCCGCCGGAGCGGTCGGTATCCTGCGGCATCAGATAGCCGCCGGTGATACCGCCATACGAGCCGTAATTCAGGCGGTTCTCTTGGGCCTGCGAGGATGGCGCGATGGCGGTGGTGGCGAGCAGTGCGGCTGCAGCAGCGGCAAGGGTCGTGGCGGATGCAAGGCGGAACATGCTGTTGACTCCTGACACAAGTTTTGACGAGGCCAAGTTTTTTGACGAGTGGGGTGCCGCCCTGTTGTGCTGACTCCTGCAGCCGGGCGGACGCTGCAGAGATGGACCCGCATCGCGGCAGAAACATGGCAACCGGCGCCGATCCGTCACGACAAGCTTGGCCATGGTATTTTCGCAACACCCTTGAGCGCAGCGCGGCTGTGCTCTAAGTCACAAAGCTTGGTTCACCGTTCTTTTCCGGTCTTCATTCATGTCCTCGAAAAAATCCGTTCTCGAAGCTGCCGAGCAGCCGTGGTCGACCGCGCTGGTGCTGGTCTGCTCGGAATGCGATGGCGGACATGGCGTGAAATTGGCGCAAGAGCTGAAAGACGGCGTCAAAGCCGCCGGCCATAAAAAGGATGTGCGGGTGGCGCGCGTGCGTTGCCTCGGCATCTGCCCCAAGCGCGGCGTGGCCGTCACGGTGACCGGCGCAGATCGTGCAGCCCGCAGCTATGTCGTCAGCGGCAGAGACCACGATGCGACAGCGGCTTTGTACAGCGTTATCTTGCCAGACTGATCCTGTAGAGGCGCACATCGCGCGCGGGGATCGTGTCGCGGAACAGGCCGCGCTCCAGGTCGGCAGGCACCGGTGCGTCGTCGTCGATGCGGCCGATGCCGCGGATCGCGCGGGAAAAGCCGATGCGGATCTCTTCCGCCTGCGCGCCCTCGTTCAGCACGATCAGCAGCAGTCCATTCCGTTCCGACGGTTTCAGCAGGCTGCGCAGGCGTGGCGGCGTTTCGGATGTTCGCGCCGTGCCGATGGCAAAGCTGTAGGGATCGGCCGCATCTGGCTGCAGCAGCGCCGGTACCAGCCGGGCGATGCGGCGATTCAACTGCGTCACTGCCGTCCATAGCCGGCGTGAGGCGGCGACATCGCCGGGCGTGGCTTTCAGCGCTGGCAGGCCGCTGCCGGTCTGGATGCCATAATCCGACTGCGGCGCCGGCGCGATCCCCAGCATGCCGGCATTGCGCGCCGCATAATTGTCCTCGCCATGCCAGATCAGTCCGGTGGCGCCGGCCATCAGCGCGGCAAAGGCCATGACGCGCGCCTCCGCCGGCTCGGGCAGGGTTTCGCCGCTGCCGGTGCGCGCGCTGGCCGGCAGCAAGGCCCAGACGGGGCGATCCCGATATTGCCGCAGGCTGCGTGCAAAGGCCGCAGGCCCATCGGCGCCGCGCGGCATCGCCACCACCGCGATGTCGCTGGCATCGAGCAGGGCGGCATGCTGCAGCCTGCCCCAGTCTTCGCGCGGGGTCGCGCGCAACAGCTGCAATCTCGAACCGTCGGCGGCGGCCAGCTGCGCCTCCAGCGGCTGTTCGGGGTCGGCGGTGACGGCGTTGAAGTCGGCCATCAGCGCAGTGTGATAGCCGCGTGCGGCGCCACGACTGTAATCGACCAGCGCACCGCTTAAGCCAAGCGGAAAAAACGAGCGTGCCGGATCGTAGCCCGGCAGGATCTCGCCCTCGCGCGAGGCCTGCGGCACCGTTGCGGGATGCGGGCGCTGGATCGCGCCATCCAGCGGTGCGTAATCGGCGAAGGGATCGCTGGCGCAACCGGCCAGCGCGAGAAGAACACCGAACAGCAGCGCCTTCATGCCACGCTGCTGCATGCGGCTATGATGTCTTGCCGACACCCTTGTTGCTCGGCTTGTCCTCATGCGCGATCACCGTGCCGTCCTTCACCTCGGTATCGGCGGGAATATGCGGATCCTTGCCGTGGCCTTCGGCGGACTCGGTCATCCGGTCCATCCAGGCCAGCAGCACGCCGGAGATCACGAAGGTGAGATGGATGCCGACCAGCCAGGCCAGTTCGACATTGTCGCGGTTCTCGATATTCATGAAGGCGCGCAGCAGCTGGATGGCGGAAATCGCCACGATACTGGCCACCAGCTTCAGCTTCATGCCGGAATAGTCGATCTTGCCCATCCATTCCGGACGGTCCTTGTGATCGGCGTTGTCGATCTTGGAGACGAAATTCTCGTAGCCGGAGAAGATCACCAGCAGAAGCAGGTTGCCGGCCAGCGACAGGTCGATCAGCGACAGGATCGAGAGTACCAGCTGCGCCTCGCTCAGGACGAAGACGTTCGGCACGGTATGGAAAAGTTCCTGCATGAACTTGATCAGCAGCAGCACCAGCGCCACGGCCAGGCCCAGATAGAAGGGCGCCATGATCCAGCGGCTGGCGAACAGGGTGCGTTCGATCGTGCGTTCGAGGAAAACGAGCATGCGGAACTCCGGGAGAGCTTATCGCGGCAAGCTAGCCGAAGCGGGGCTGCCGGACCAGTGCAGCGGCTGGTCCGGCTGCATTTTTGCAACGGACGGCCGGCGCGCCGCACCGGCCGCGCGGTTTATCCACACCGGTCATGCTGTTGTCGTCTTCAAAGCGCTTGCATGCGCCGGGGCTTCCCGGCATGAGTCACGCCATGCTCCGTCCCGTGATCGCCGTCCTATTCGCTCTCGCCGCCGCCGCCGCCCTTCCGCTGGCCGGCTCGCCCGCCACTGCCGCCACGGTGGAGGTGAAGGGCGAGTCTATCCTGGTCGACGGCAAGCCCTTTGCCGTGGTGGGGGCCGCCGGGCAGACCCGCTTCGGCCTGCTCAGGCAGCTCGGCGCCACGACGGTCCGCACCTATGGCGATGAAACCGGCTTCGTGCTGGACGAGGCGCAGAAGGCCGGGCTGAAGGTGATCGCCGGCTTCTGGCTCGAGCATCCGCGCCGCGGCTTCAGCTACACGGACCTCGCCAAGGTCGGGCCGCAGCTGCAGCGCCTCACCGAATTCGTCAACCGGCACAAGAATCATCCCGCCTTGCTGATGTGGGGCCTCGGCAACGAGGTCGAGGCCGATGTGGCCGACGACGTGCATGTCTGGACCGGCATCGAGGAGGCTGCCAGGGTGGTGCGCCGGCTCGATCCGAAACATCCCACGCTGGCCGTGCTGGCCGAAGCCGGCAACGACAAGATCGTGCGCTTCCGCCGCCATGCGCCCAGCATCCAGGTGCTTGGCATCAACTCCTACGGCGAGGCGCTGCCGTCGCTGCCTGATCGCGTGCGGGCGCAGGGCTGGAAAGGCCCGCTGATCGTCACCGAGATGGGCCCGATCGGCCAGTGGCAGGCGCCGAAGACCCCCTGGGGTGCCGCGATCGAACCGAGCAGCGACGAGAAGGCTGCCATGATGTCGCGCTGGTTCAGCGCGCTGCAGCCCAAGGTGCAGGGCTATATCGTCTTCTACTGGGGCCAGAAGCAGGAGGTGACGCCGACCTGGCACAGCCTGCTGCTGCAGAGCGGCGAATATACCCGAACCGCGGAGGCGATGGCGGCGGCCTGGGGTGGCAACACGCCGCAGGGCAACCGCGCGCCGCGTATCGCGCTGTTCCGCCTGCCGCAGGGCAACGAATGGAACCGCGACCAGACGATACGCGCCGAAATCGCCGTGGAGGATCCCGACAACGATCCCTTCGGCGTGGTCTGGCAGGTGATGGCCGAAAGCAGTGATCTGAAAAGCTGGGGCGATGCCGAACAGGCGCCGCCGATCTTCCCGCAGGCGATCCGCGACCCGGGCCCGAAAGGCGTCACCATTTCCGGCCTGCAGCCGGGCAACTACCGCCTGTTCGCCACCGCGCGCGATGGCAAGGGCGCGGCCGCAACGGCGAACCTGCCGTTCCGGGTGAGGTAACGGCCTGGTCGGGCCCGCATCCCGGGCGAAGACCCGGGGTGACAAATTTCCTTTATCGGCACAGCCCGAATCTTCCGCCCATGCCGAAATGGAAATGGTTGCGATGCGCGGCGTCGTAAGCCGGGCCGAGCGCCATGGTGAAGGTATCGCAGCTGCGCTTGTGCAGCGCGCGCAGGAAGCCACCGGCCGGGCCGTCGTCGGTCCAGTGCCGCTCCACCGTGATGCTGCGCCCATCGGTCAGTGCGATGGCGCTGATGTCGATGGCGTTGGCGGTGGCATGCTCGCTCCGGCGCGTGCCGCCGCGCACAGTGCGGCAGGCATAGCTGCCCAGATGCGTGACGCGGCGCACCCCCTGACCGAGATGCTGCTGCGCCAGCGGCTGCAGCACGTGGCTTTCCCACAGCGCATACGACACGGCGAGCGGGCAGCTGGCGAGGAATGAACTGCTGAGCGGGATCGCGGCCGACTGCACCTGCACCGCATCGGACAGAGGACATTCGGCGCTGCCAGCGTCGGGTCGCGGTACCGTGCGTAACGGCGCGGTCTCCAGTGCCGCGCGGCAGACATCCGCATCGCTGCGCAGGCGTCGCAGCTTGAATTCCGTCATCGGTGTCAGCGGATCGGCGACATGCAGCGGCGCGAAAGGATTGTAGGCGCGCGGCAGATATTGCCAGCCGAGCCAGCCCAGGCCGGCGATCAGCAGAAAAACGGTGGGCCAGAGGAGGCGTCGCAGCATTCCTCGCCTGTAGCGGATGGAGAAGGCAAGAAAAAGGCGGGCCCAAAAAAGGCGGGCGCCGTAACATGACGCCCGCCCATGCAGGATGCCGAGACTCGAACTGGACTCTGTACTCTACGCTACTCGCAACTTACGCAACTCAACTCATACTCAACTCAGGCGGCATCCAGCAATTTGGTGTCAGGGGGATTCAGCGCGGCGACCGTTCGCGCTTCGACCAGACGGTCAAGATCGAGCAACGACACCATGCGCTCGTTGCGGGCGGCCAGCGCAGTGAGGAAACCGTGCTCGGCATCCGCCACTGTTTCTGGCACCGGCTGCAGTTCCGCTTCGTCCAGCGACACGATGTCGGAAACGGCGTCGACCAGAAGGCCGTAAATACCGGCGCGGGCTTCCACGATGATGACCACATGACTGGCGGTCGGTGGCGTGGCGGCGGCATTCAGTCGGATACGTAAATCGAAGATCGGAATCACCTGGCCGCGCAGGTTGACCACACCGCGCACGCCGCCCGAGGTATTGGGCAGCGGCGTTTCCCGCGTCCAGCCACGAATCTCGCGCACGCTCAGGATATCGACGCCGTAATCCTGGTCGGCGATGGCGAAGGTGAGATATTCGCGCTGCATCTCAGAACTCCTCCCAGGTGTCGGCGTCGGCCTTCAGGGCGGTGTTGCCGGCCACCGGCGGCGATGGCTTGCGCGTGGCAGGTTTCACTGCGACCGGCTTTGCCGCCGGCTTCAGCGCCACTGGCGTAGCCTTGGCGACGACATTGCTGTTTGCCGTGACGGTCTCGCCGGTGCGGAAGAAGCCGACCAGTTCGTTCAGCTCATGCGCCTGACCCGATAGCGCCTGCGCGGCGGCCGAGGTTTCCTCCACCAGCGCGCCGTTGCGCTGCGTGGTCTCGTCCATGCTGGCCACAGCCGTGTTGATCTGGTCGAGGCCGGTCGCCTGCTCGCGCGAGGCTGCCGCGATCTCGGCGACGATATCCGCCACCTTCTTCACAGCACCGACAATCTCGTCGAGGCTCGTACCGGTCTGCTGCACCAGGCCGGCGCCGCTGCGCACCTGCGCATTCGACTCCTGGATCAGGCCCTTGATATCCTTCGAGGCCGAAGCCGACCGCTGCGCCAGCGCCCGCACTTCCTGCGCCACCACGGCAAAGCCCTTGCCGGCTTCGCCGGCACGCGCGGCTTCCACCGAAGCGTTCAGCGCCAGCAGGTTGGTCTGGAAGGCGATCTCGTCGATCAGGCCGACGATGTCGCTGATCTTCTGCGCGCTCTGCTCGATGCCGTTCATGGCGGTGACGGCATCGGTGACGATGCGCCCGCCCTTCTCGGCGGTCTGCCGTGCCGCGCCGGCCAGCTGGTTGGCAGCCTGCGCATTGTCGGCATTCTGCTTCACGGTGGCGGTGATCTCGTGCATCGAGGCAGCCGTCTCCTCAATGCTTGCCGCCTGCGACTCCGTGCGCTGCGCCAGATCCTGGCTGCCCGACGAAATCTCACCCGACGCATCGCGCACCGCCGAGGAGGCATTGCGCAGACGGCCGGCGAAATCCTTCAGCGTGTCGGCCATGCGATTGACACTGTCCTTCAATGTGCCGAACACGCCGGCATAATCGCCCTCCACATGCTTGGTGACATCGCCGTCGGCCAGCGCCGTGGTGATGGTCGCCAGTTCGCCGGTCATTGCCTGCAGCATGCCGGCCAGGCCGTTGAGCTTCTGGCTCATGGTCAGCAGGAAGCCGTCCTTGTCGCTTTCGTTCAGGCGCTTTTCCAGATTGCCGGCGGCCATGGTGTCGCAAAGGTCGGAGATTTCCGCGATGGCGGCGCGTTCCCGCGCTTCCCGCGCTTCGCGGTCTGCCGTCTGCTTCTGGCGGTCGGCCTCGATCTGCGCTTCGGCTTCGGCGCGGGCCACCATGTTGTCCTTGAACACCTGCACGGTCTTGGCCATGGCACCGATCTCGTCGCTACGCTGCGCGCCGTCGACGGTCACACCAAGGTCGCCGCCGGCCAGTTTGCCCATGGTGCTGGTGATGCGGTTGATCGGCCGGGTCACGGTCAGCACGACGATCAGCGCGGCCAGCAGGATGGCGGCCAGCAGGCCGAGTGCCGTGGCCCAGATCATGGTCGGGCGCTGCGTCTCGTAGAATTCGGTCAGCTTGTCATTCATCGCCCGCACGTTCTTCACGTTGGTTTCGGCGGTGCGGCGCAGGGTGGCGATCACCTCGTCGCGCTGCTTCAGCACGGCTGGGCTGCGGCCGACTTCGCGGGCGGCTTCCACGCCCTCGCTCTGCACCGTGGCGAGAATGGCGCGGCGATTGGTGAAATAGGCCTGCAGCGGCGTCTTCACATTGTCCTGGAAGGCTTTTTGCGATTCCGGCGGCACCATGCTTTCCCAATGCGCTAGGATCTTCTCGACCGAAGCGATCTCGGTATTCATGGCGGCGACCAGTGTCCTGAGCGTCTCGCTGCTTTCCGCCGCATAGATTTCCAGAGTGATGCCGCGCGTATTGATGATATGCCCGAGCACCTGTTCGGCGCTCAGCGCCCGCTCCGACAGAGCGGTCATCTGGTTGCTCTGGTCTTCGTAGCGGTCCATCGAGAAGATACCCATCCAGCCGATGCCCATGGTCAGGGCGGCCATGATGGCGATGACGAGATAGATACGGGGGCCGATTTTCAGCCACGAGAGAAGGCTGCGACGCATGGCAAAAGTCTCCTGTGCGCGCGGGCGGCATAGGCCCGGGCGGCGTTTCGAATCCGGTGTGGAATCAGAGAACCGTTGCGCTGATGGCGAGGCCGATAGCGCTGCATCGCTCGGCAACGGTCGATGGAGACTTTCCCTTCCCGCGGGAAAGTGCCGCGAGACGCAAAGCAGCGGCGGAAGGTTTTATGCCGCAGACGTTGCACATACGCACGTGCAGATATCGCGGCACGGCTATGCGATTCCTGCATAAGTAGCGCGGTCAGGCGTCGGACATGTCGACTCTCGTCACTTGCCGAACCGGGCCGGCAAGCTAACTCGCTCGCATGTCTTCTGTTTCTCCATCTCTCCGGCCGACCCTGCTGGCCGCCTATGCAGCGCCGGCCCTGCCCGGCGCGATGCTGCTGCTGCCGGTCTATGTGCATCTCCCGGTGCTGTATGCCGACCGGCTCGGTCTGGGATTGAGCCTGGTCGGCACGCTGCTGCTGGTCGCGCGGCTGTGGGATGTCGTGACCGATCCGCTGGTCGGCGTGCTGTGCGATCGTGGCGGCGGCACGCGGTTCGGCCGGCGCAAGATCTGGCTGCTCGCCGGTCTGCCGCTGGCGATGATAGGCACCGGCTTTCTGTTCCTGCCGCCCGATGGCGCCGGTGCGCTCTACCTGCTCGGCTGGACCATGCTGCTCTACCTGGGCGCCACCATGATCCAGATTCCCTATCTGGCCTGGGGCGCCGAACTGTCCGGTGCCTATCACGAACGCACGCGGATCAGCGGCTGGCGCGAGGGCTTCACCGTGCTGGGCACCATGGTGGCGGCGGCTTTGCCCGCCACGCTTAGCGGCGACATCCGTGACGGCATCGGCCTGCTCGGCATGGTGATCATGGTCCTGCTGCCGCTCTGTCTGCTGCTGGCGATCTGGCGCGTGCCGGAACCGCCGCCGCGCGGCGCCGCAGCCTCCTTCAGCATCGCCGGCTTGCGGATCGCCTGGCGCAACGGACCCTTCCGTCGCCTGCTGCTGGCGTGGCTGCTCAATGGCGTCGCCAACGGTCTGCCGGCCACGCTGATTCTGTTTTACGTGACACATGTGCTGCAGGCGCCCGATCTCGGCGGCATCGTGCTGCTGCTGTATTTCGGCGCCGGTATCGCGGCCGTGCCGCTCTGGCTCGGCCTGGCGCGGCGATACGGCAAACACCGCGTCTGGATCGGCGCCATGCTATGGACCTGCGCAGTCTTTGCCACCGTGCCCCTGCTGGGTGCCGGACAGACGACGGCGTTTCTCATCGTCTCGGTGCTCACCGGTGTCTGCCTGGGCGCCGATCTGGCGCTGCCGCCGGCCATGCAGGCCGATGTGATCGACCTCGACACCGCCCGCACACGGCAGCAGCGTGCCGGCTTCTTTTTCGCGCTCTGGGGCATGGCCACCAAGCTGGCGCTGGCGGCGGCAGTCGGGATCGCCTATCCGCTGCTCGATCTGGCCGGCTTCGATCCAGCCGCCGCGCAGAACGAGCGCGGTGCGCTGTTCGCGCTCGCCGCGCTCTATGCCTGGGCGCCGGTCGCCTTCAAGCTGGCCGCGATTGCGGCGATGTGGCGCTATCCGATCACGGCGGCGCGGCAGGAACGCTTGCAAGCCCGGATCATGCGCCGCATATAATGCGCGCCTTTTCCAGTCTCCATAAGGATTTCCCATGGCATCCGCCCCGGTCCGGCTCGGCATCATCGGTTACGGCATCATGGGCGAGCGTCTGCTGCGCGCCGCACTGAACCATGACCAGAGCGTGCTGACCGTCGCCGGCGTCTGGGATCCGTCGAAAGACGCGATGGCGCGGCTGCAATCCGACCTGCCGCAGGTGGTGCGGCAGGCCTCTGCCGATGCCGTGATCGCGGCCAGCGACTGTCTCTACATCGCCTCGCCGCCGGCCTCGCATCTGGGCTATGCGCGGACCGCTTTCGCCAGGGGGCTTGCCGTCTTTTGCGAGAAGCCGCTGGCCGTCGATGTGAAGGATGCCGAGGCTTTCGTGACCGAGGCGCAGAAAAGCGGCGCACGCGGCGGCGTGAATTTTCCCTTTGCTTCCTCCTTTGCCGTCGACCAGCTCCGCGCCTGGATGGCGGAGGGTGTCATCGGCGCAGCGACCCGCATCGACATCGAGATCGGCTTCGCGCATTGGCCGCGACCCTGGCAGATGGATGCGGTCAGCTGGCTGGATGCGCGGGCGCAGGGCGGCTTCGCGCGCGAGGTCGGTTCGCACTTCCTGTTCCTGGCGCGCCGCCTGTTCGGTCCGCTCACGCTGCAGTCGCACAGCGTCGCCTATCCCGAAGCCGGCAAGTCGGAACGCAGCATCGCTGCCGCGCTGACCGCCGGCAGTCTGCCGGTGAGCTTAAGCGGCGTGGTCGGCGAGACCGACAAGCCCGATCACAATATCTTCCGCATCAGCGGCCCGAAGGGCGCGATCCGCCTGCGCGACTGGTCGATCGCCGAAAGGCAGGACAAAGACGGCGGCTGGCGCGAGGCGCCCGATGCGCTGCCCAATGAAAAGATGCGTCCGCTGGTGCTGCAGCGCCAGCTCGACAAGGTGGCGGCCCTGACCCGGTCGGGTGTGCAGGATCTGGCGACGCTCGCCGAAGCCGCCGAGGTGCAGCGCGTGGTGGAAACCATCCTGCAGGGCTGAAACAGCCCGCTTCGCTCTATTTCCGGCTGAGAACCGCGCTGCTCCACAGTGCGGGTGGCGGCCTGTGACATTCATGGTCACAACTTTCTCGCGGTTTTCTAGCGGTCGCCCGCTGAACTGAATCCCGTCCCGCCCCGTTTCTGTCCCGACTGCACGGCCGGTGCAGGTCCCAGCGTCCCTCCCCCCGCCTCATCGGGGCCTGCACCGGCCACATCGAAAAGGAGAGCCGACATGCTCTATTGGGCCCTGATTTTCTTCGTTCTGGCGCTGATCGCCGGTCTGTTCGGGTTCGGCGGCATTGCCGCAGCTTCGGCCAGCATCGCCCAGATCCTGTTCTTCATCTTCCTGGTGGTCTTCGTGATCAGCCTGATCGCACATCTGATCACCGGCCGTCGCCCGCCTACGGTGTAACGGCTCCCGTCATTCAGTACCGCGTCTCTTTTCCTCTGTAGGTCCTTCCCCCCAACTCGGCGGATGCCCTGGCATCCGCCAATTTTTTTTTGTGCGCCCTGATTTTTGCGCCGTTCAAGCGGAACGGCTGGGCGTTTCGGGTGTTTGGATGGGGTCAGGAATGAAAAGGAGTATCCAAATGGCTGAGAACCCGAATTCCCCGCCGTATCAGAATGGCCCGACGTCGGGCTATGGCTCCCAGACCAACGGGGACGGGACGCAGCAATCCGCAGCACGTCAGCCGGAGCCGCCGAAGCGTCCGGGGCGCGGTTTCGCCGCGATGGACCCGGAACGCCAGCGCGAGATCGCGCGCAAGGGCGGCCGCTCGGTGCCGGACGAAAAGCGTAGCTTTTCGCAGAACCGCGAACTGGCCGCCGCCGCCGGTCGCAAGGGCGGTCAGGAAAGTGGCGGCAATTTCGCGCATGACCGCGAACGGGCTGCGGCGGCCGGCCGCAAGGGCGGCCAGCACTAACACATCCCGGCATTAACCGATCACCGTCACAACTTCGCGACGGCAAATCGCAAAAACCGCGATTTGCCGTCGCTCTGTGTGATGCCTGTCCCAAACATGCGCTCGCGCTGTGACAAGCGGCCGCGCTCCGGAACCCCGCCGCGAAAGGGTCCGTTCGGTTGGATGTGAGTTCCGTAGATCCAAGCGAAGAGGCGTCATGAACTTCGAGCGTTATTTCCGACTGCATCTGCTGCGTGAAATGCCGGTGGTCCGGCGCTGGTCCCATGTGCTGTGCCGTAATCCCAGCCTGGCTGAGGACATGATGCAGGACACGCTGACCAAGGCCTGGGCCAACCGCAGCAGCTTCGCGCGCGGCACCAACATGCGGGCCTGGCTGTACCGCATCCTGCGCAACACCTATTTCAATCATCTGCGCCAGCATCGCCGCGAAGTGCCCGATCCCGATGGCGCCCTGACGGCAACATTGAGTGTGCCAGCGGCACAGACCGGCAGGATCGAATTGCGCGAGGTGGCGGAAGCCATGCAGGATTTATCGCCGGCGCAGCGCGAGGCGATGATCCTGATCGGCGCGCAGGGCATGTCCTACAAGCAGGTGGCCCGTCTGCAGCGCGTGAATATCGGCACGGTGAAAAGCCGGCTGGCGCGGGCGCGTCAGGCCGTGGCGCGCATGATGGGCTATGACTCCGTCAGCCGGCGCGGCGACACATTCAGCGATATGACGTCACGGCACTAGGCGACGTAGCCGAGCTGTTCCGACAGCCGGCGCGTAAAGGCCAGCAGCGCCGCGGCATGCGGACCCTGCAGCGCGACGTCGATCTTCTGCGTCGGGCCGATCACCGTGATGGCGAGCTGCAGATGGCCGCTATGGTTGAACACCGGCGCGCTCAGCGCGCTGATGCCAGGCACCGGCAGGTCGGTGGTCGCAGCGATACCATCCTGTCGCACCTTTTCGATTTCGCGCTCCAGCGCGGCACCCGACTGCGCGCCGACATCGCTCCAGCCCTTCTGCGCCGCCTGCATCTCGGCTGCGATCACCGGCGCGACCAGTTTGCGCGGCAGCCAGGCGGCGAAGACCTTGCCGGTCGCGGTGCCGGTCACGGTGAACATGCCGCCAGGGCGCACATTGGCATGGATGTAATTCGACGATTCCTGCACCAGCACGATGGTCGGACCATGCGTGCCCCAGACTGTGATCGCCACCATCAGGTTCAGCTGTTCGGCCAGCTGCGCCACCTGCTCGGCGGCGAGGCGATACGGATCGCTGCCGCGCAGCCGCGCCAGCCCCAGCGTCAATGCGAAAGGTCCGAGACGATAGCGGCCCGAGGCGGCATCCTGCTCGACCATGTCGAGCTTGCGCAGGCTGGTCATATAGGCATGGGCCTGGCCGGGCGTCAGTTCCGCCATCTGTGCCAGGTCGCGCAGCATCATCGGCTGGCCGCTCTGCGCCAGCAGGGTCAGCAGCCGGCCGCCGATCTCGACCGACTGCACGCCGCGGCCTTTCAGCGCGGGCGCATCCGTATCTTCGCCACGGTAAAGCGGACTGGCCGTCGCCGGATCGATCGTGTCTCGCATGCCTATTGCATAGCGGCGGGCGAGCCTGGAGTCACGCCTCGACGCCGGCGGCGTGGCGCCCGGCGATATAGCCAAAGGTCATGGCAGGTCCCAGCGTGATGCCACCGCCGGGATAGTTGCCGCCCATGATGCTGGCCATGTCGTTGCCGGCCGCGTAAAGCCCCGGCACCGGCTGACCGGCGCCATCCAGCACACGGGCCTGCGCATCGGTCTTCAGGCCGGCGAAGCTGCCCAGATCGCCGATCACGACCTGCACGGCGTAGAACGGTCCGGTCTGTATCGGCGCGAGGCAGGGATTGGGCGTCACCGACGGATCACCGAGATAACGGTTATAGGCGGTGCTGCCCTTGTGGAATTCCGGGTCTTCGCCTTTCGCCGCGTGGCGATTGTAATTCGCGACCGTGGTCTCGAAGGCGGTGGCGTCGATGCCGCAGGCGGCCGCCAGCTTGGCCAGCGAGCGGCCGCGTTTCAGATAGCCGCTGCGGATCTGGTGCGTCAGCGGCACCGGAAACGGTTTCACATGGCCGAGCCCGTAACGGCGCAGGGTCGGGTGATCGGCGATCAGCCAGGCGCAGATCTCGCCCGGCAGGTCCTTGCTGGCCTTGACCAGCGCCTGGCAGAAATCGTGATAGGAATTGCCCTCGTTGACGAAACGTCTGCCGGCCTTGGTCACCGCGATCACACCGGGTTTGGCGCGGTCGATGAAATGCGGAAACGTGCCGGGCGTGCCGTCCGAACGTAGCGGCCGGCTGATCGGCACCCAGGCGGCGGCATTGGGCAGTTCGTCGGCGGTGGTGGCACCCACGGCGCGCTGCGCCAGTCTGATCCCGTCGCCGGTATTGCTCTCGGGCGTCGGCGACCAGTGTTCCGCGCCGGTCGGCGCATGCGGATACAGCTTGGCGCGGCGCGCGACGTCATGCGGGAAGCCACCGGTGGCCAGCACCACGCCCTTTTTCGCGCGCACAGTGACCGCGCCGTTTTTCGTATTCACCACAGCGCCGGTGACGGCATCGCCGTCTAGCAGTAACTCGCCGGCTGGCGCTTCCAGCCAGAGCGGAATGCCGAGATCGAAGGCCGATTTCGCCAGCCGTCCGGCCAGCGCATTGCCGTTGGTCAGGCGCATGGCGCGGCCGTGCAGGGCGCGGTCGCGCAGGTATTTCGCCAGCAGTTTCGCCACATAGGCGGCCGAGACCACGCTGCGCGTGACATTGAAGAAATGCAGCAGTTCCTTGCCCGAACCGATCATCATGCCGACGAAGGTGATCTCTTCCAGCGGCGGGCGCAGCGCCTTGATCTGCGCACCCAGTTCGCGGCCGTCGTAAGGTGCTGCCACAATCGAGCGTCCGCCGGTCATCGCGCCGGGCTGGTTCGGGTGATAGTCGGAAAACTGCGGCCCGAGCGCGAATTCGACGGCGGTTTTCTGTTCGAAGAACTCGACCATCTTCGGGCCGTTTTCCAGAAACGCATCGACGCGCGCGGCATCGAAGTGATTGCCGGCTTCGGCCTGCAGGTAGGTGCGGCCCTGTTCCTTGCTGTCCCTGAAGCCTTCGCGCGCTGCCAGCGGATTGCCGGGAATCCACAGCCAGCCGCCGCTGCGCGCCGTCGTGCCGCCATAGACGGCTTCCTTCTCGACCACCAGCACATTCAGGCCATGCAGTTTCGCGGTAATCGCCGCCGCCATGCCGCCGGCGCCCGAGCCCACCACCAGAAGATCGCAATCGTAGGTTTTCATCATGACACTCACAGGGTCAGGAAGCCGCCATCGACCGGCAGCATCGCGCCGGTGACGTAACTCGACATGTTGGAAGCGAGAAAGACGACCGGTCCGATCAGTTCCTCGGGCTTGCCGGTACGCCCCATCGGCGTATGCGCCATGAACCGCCCGATGGCCTCGGGATTGGCACGGGTGGCTTCGGTCATCGGCGTGTCGATCACGCCGGGCGCAATGCCGTTGACGCGGATGCCTTCGGGTGCGAGTTCGGCCGCCAGCGCGCGCGTCAGCTGCAGCACCGCGCCCTTGCTGGCGGTATAGGTGCTGCTGCGCGGGCCGGTGGCGAAGGAATTGATCGAGCCGAGATTGACCACGCGGCCTTTCGCTCTGCGCAATTGCGGCAGCAGGGCGCGCACCATGTTCTTCATGCCGGTGGCATTCACGCGCAACGTAGCGTCCCACTGCGCGTCGTAATCCGGATCGTCGATGCCGATCCGCCGGATGATGCCGGCGTTGTTGACCAGCACCGCGCATGGTCCGCCCAGCTCGCGCTCCACCGCTGCCGCGAAGGTCGCGCATTGCGCGGCATCGCCGACATCCAGCCCGGCCCCGAAGGCCTGGCCGCCCAGGCTGCGGATCTCGTCGGCCACGGCGGATGCGCCGGCCGCATTCACATCGCCCAGCGCCAGCCGGGCACCTTCGGCCGCCAGGCCGAGTGCGATGGCGCGTCCGTTGCCCTGGGCCGCGCCGGTGACGACGGCGATATCGCCTTGAAGAAGCTGGCTCATCGGTAGCCTCCGGGTATTACCGTTTCATCCCGTAATTCGCTTATTGCGAACTTATTCGTTATTTCATATAGTCGGGGCGACACGATTGCAAGCGATCCGTTCACACGGCCTGGCTGCACGCTGTCATTGGAGGAAACGCCTCGTCCGGCAAAGCCAGGACGGGACATTCGGACGGTTCGCAAAACCCCGAAGGGAGGGAGTCATGCGTCAGCTTATTCTTAAGGCGGCAACTGTTGCGGCACTGGGCCTCGGCCTGGCCGCGCCGCAGCCGGTTTTGGCCCAGGCCAGGAACTTCGATCTGCAGAGCGTGTTCGGCCTGCAGGTGCCGTCGATCGGTCCGAGCCCGGTGAAATGGGCCGAGCGCGTCGCGCTGATGACCAACAACGAAGTGAAGATCAAGGTGCATGGCGCCGGCGAATTCGTGCCGCCGTTCGAGGTGTTCGGCGCGGTGTCGAACGGCTCGATCCCGATGGGCTTCGACTGGGTCGGCTACTGGGCCGGCAAGATTCCGGTCGCCAACCTGGTGGGCTCGATGCCCTTCGGTCCGAATCCCGAACTCTTCCTCGGCTGGATGTTCCAGGGCGGCGGTCTGGAGATCATCCAGAAGGCCTACGATCCGCATAACGTGAAGATCATCCCCTGCCATCTGGTGGTGCCGGAAGCCGGCGGCTGGTTCAACAAGGAGATCAAGACGGTCGATGACCTGAAGGGTCTCAACATGCGCATCGCCGGCCTGGGCGCCAAGGCGATGGCCAAGCTGGGTGCCAATGTGCAGCTGGTGCCGGCCGGCGAAATCTTCGTCTCGCTGGAGCGCGGCCGTATCGAAGCGGCGGAATTCTCCGCGCCGCAGCTCGATCTCGGTCTCGGCCTGCAGAAGATCGCCAAGCATTACTACTTCCCGGGCTGGCACCAGCCGGCCAGCTGGGACACCATCATCGTCAACATGAATGTGTGGAAGTCGCTGCCCGAGAAGCACCAGAAGGCGATGGTGGAGGCCTGCTACGCCAACATCACCTACAATTCCTACGACCAGATCAACGCGCAGGTCGATGCGATCGAGAAGATCGAGGCGGCCGGCGTGAAGATCCAGCGCTTCCCCGAGCCGGTGCTGGCCGCGCTGCAGAAGGCCTCGACCGAAGTGATGGAAGAGGAAGCGCAGAAGGATCCGCTGTTCGCCGAAGCCTACAAGTCGCTGACCGCCTATACCAAGCGCGTCGGCCGCTGGGGCGACCTGCAGGCCCTGCCGCGCAGTAAGTAAGCGTCGTATAGAGTCGCGGCGCCGCCGGCCTGGACCGGCGGCGCCCATCTTCTGGGAGGCCACCGGTGATCGTGCTGCTGCAACGGATCGAACATGCCTGCGCCTGGTTCGGCCGCGCCGTCGGCTGGGCCACCCCGCTGCTGGTGATCAGCGTTTGTCTCAGCGTGCTGATGGTGCATCTGCGCGTCAACACGCTGTTCGCCTGGGGCGTGGATGTGCCGCTATTCGGCAGCAAGATCACCATGAACGGCCTGACCGACCTGCAATGGCATCTGTTCGCCGTGATGGTGATGCTGGGCGGCGTCTATGCGCTGCATACCGACGGCCATGTCAGCGTCGATTTCATCGCCAACAATTTCACCGAGCGCACGCGCCGCATCGTCGTGATCCTCGGCGATATCGTTTTCCTGCTGCCCTTTGCCGCCGTGATGACCTGGTTCGCCTGGAAATTCATGATGTCGGCCTACACATCGAACGAAGGCTCGTCCTATGGCGGGCTCAGCAATACCTGGATCATCAAGGCGGTGATGCCGCTCGGCTTCGGCCTGCTCGGCCTGCTCGGGCTGGCCCGCACGCTGCGCCTGATCGTCCAGCTGATTCTCACCCGCGGCGCCGTCGCGGACCGCCAGCTCGGCGCCTGAGGAGTCCGGCAGTATGGAATATTTCTGGCCGCTCCTGATGTGCGTCGCCCTGCTGCTCGGCATCTTCACCGGCTATCCGGTGGCGATCGTGCTGGCCGGTATCGGCGTGATCTTCACCTTCGCCGCCGATGTGCCGATCCTGTTCCTCTCCACCGGCGTATCGCGCACCTTCTCGGGCATCCTGAGCAACTGGCTGCTGATCGCGGTGCCGTTGTTCGTCTTCATGGGGCTGATGCTGGAAAAATCCGGCATTGCCGAACGGCTGCTGAAATCTCTGGCCGGTCTGCTCGGTCCGCTGCCCGGCGGCTATGCCTTTGCCGTCGCCATCATCGGCATCGTCATGGCGGCCTCGACCGGCATCATCGGCGCTTCCGTGGTGCTGATGGGCGTGCTGGCTTTACCGGTGATGCTGGAAAGCCGCTACGACCCGAAACTTGCCACCGGGATTATCGCTTCCACCGGCACGCTGGGGATCCTGATTCCGCCCAGCATCATGCTGGTGGTGCTGGGCGACACGATGCGCATTTCGGTCGGCGACCTGTTTGCCGGCGCGATGATCCCCGGCCTGATGCTGGGCGGGCTGTATATCGTCTATCTGGTCTTCATCGCCATCTTCCGGCCGCATCTGATGCCGCCGTTGCCGGCGCGCGACCGCCTGCCATTCGGTCGTGCTGTCGTACAACTCGCCCGCGATCTGCTGGCGCCGATGATCCTGATCCTGGTGGTGCTTGGCTCGATCATTGCTGGCATCGCCACGCCCACCGAGGCCGCGGCGCTCGGCGCGCTGGGCGCCTTCCTGCTGGCGCTGGCCTCGCGGCAGCTCAGCTGGAAGCAGTTCCTGGCCGTGCTGAACGAAACCACGCGCACCACGGCGATGATCATGTTCGTGATGATCGGCGCCACCATCTTCAGCGTGATCTTCCGCAAGCTCGGCGGCGACACCATGATCGCCGATGCGCTCGGCGTCGACGAGGCCGGCACCAATCCCTACTGGGTCATGTTCGTCATCATGGCCTTCGTCTTCGCGCTCGGCATGTTCCTCGACTGGGTCGAGATCACCTTCATCGTCATGCCGATCATCGCGCCGATCATCGCCGGACTCGATTTCGGCGGCGGGCTGGACAAGGAGCAGATCCTGCTCTGGTTCGCCATCCTGTTCGCGGTCAACCTGCAGACCTCGTTCCTGACGCCGCCCTTCGGCTATGCGCTGTTCTATATCCGCGGCGTGGCGCCGAAGGAAATCGGCACGCGGATCATCTATCGCGGCATCGTGCCTTTCGTGATCATCCAGCTTATTGCATTGTTACTGTGCATCGCTTTCCCGCAGCTCGCGCTCTGGCTGCCGGAAACCCTGCTCGGCAAATAAGGAGTCCTGCCATGTCTGCCCCGAAATTCGCCTCCACCGCCGATCTGGAAGACAAGGTCGTCAGCTTCAGCCAGCTCGGCGAAGGGCTGTATGCCTTCACCGCCCAGGGCGATCCCAATACCGGCGTGATTGTCGGCGACGACGGCGTGATGGTGATCGACACCCAGGCGACGCCCAAGATGGCGAACCAGGTGATCGACTACATCCGCAAGGTGACAGACAAGCCGATCAAGTATGTGCTGCTGACGCATTACCATGCCGTGCGCGTGCTGGGCGCCTCGGCCTACCAGCCGCAGCAGGTGCTGGCCTCGGATGCCACGCGCAGCCTGATCGTGGAGCGCGGCAAGGAAGATTGGGACAGCGAATACGGCCGCTTCCCGCGCCTGTTCCGCTCGGCCGAAAGCATTCCCGGCCTGACCTGGCCGACCATGACCTTCCCGCAGAAATTCACCCTCTATATGGGCAAGCGCCGCGTCGAGATCATGCATCTCGGTCGCGGCCATACGGCGGGAGATACGGTGGCCTGGGTGCCGGATGCCGGCGTGCTCTTCTCGGGCGATCTGGTGGAATATCATTCCGCCTGCTATTGCGGCGATGCGCATTTCAAGGACTGGCCGAAGACGCTGGATGCGATCGGCGAGTTCAATCCGCGCGCCCTGGTGCCGGGCCGCGGCGATGCGCTGGGCAATCCCAGGGAAGTCGGCGACGGCCTGCAGCTGACCCGCGACTTTCTCACGACGTTATACGGCTCGGTATCGGAATCGGCAGCGAAGGGCCTGTCGCTGAAGGAAGCTTTCGACCGCTGCAACGACGCGATGCGGCCGCGCTTCGGCAACTTCGCGATTTTCGATCACTGCCAGCCGTTCAATGTCGCGCGTGCTTACGATGAGGCGATGGGCCTCGATCATCCGCGCATCTGGACGGCGGAGCGCGACCAGCAGATGTGGGCCAGTCTGAACGGGTAGGATGTTCTTTATTCACAACCACCGGAAAGCACTTGACCGGCCATATGCAACTGATGATGTAATAGCCCCTAAAGTCCTAGAGGGGGGTCTGCAATGGCGCGAAAAGAAGTTGTCCGTAAATTTGAGCTTTTTGCAATTCACGGAACTATCGGCTCGAAGGCAGCGCCATATGCTGCGGTGTTCGAATATATAAGTCGGCTAAATCCTACAGACCGAGTCCAGGATTTCGGAGGGCGCATTATTGTATTGTCTGAATTCAAGCAGATAAGTCGGTCACTATATCAAGTGATTGCCTTCGAGGGTGATCGCGACACCAATCCAACGATTTTGGATTTGGCGACGGCGCGGACCCGCCAAGCGAGATTGCGGGGCAAAGAAATAGTGGCTGAGCGCACACATGCGCTAATAGATTTGAATAAGAGACGAGCTGCAGTTGAATATGTGCGCACTGGAGCAAAGTCTCAAGATATTGCCAATTCCATTGAGGGGCTGGCTGCAAGAAATGGTTTGTTTTCTGGGTTGCAAATAGGTTTTACGCCGGTGCCATCCAAAGGCTTCCTCGCCGAATTGAAAAGCTTCAAAAGGATTCGAGAAGTTTCAATTGCCGTAGTTCGACCAAACGCTAGCTGGGGGGATCACTATACTGGCCTCTCAACTCTCATTGAAGAATCGAATGGCGGCGCGGCCGAAATCACAGTTCGCGCGAGTCGCGGGGGTTCATTGGATAAGAATGACGGTATTGTCCAAGTGGTAAAGGATGTAGTTGAAGATTCTCAACCATACTTAAGGAATGCAACAGTTCGCGGCACGAGGGCGGAAGATGAAACCGAGAGAGTCTTATCTTTGAAGAAACATGCGAAATACCGCAAGGACAAGCTATCTCTTGATCAGAATGGGACGGTTCCCACCGTGCAAGCCATGCAAAAGCTAGACATTTTGCTCGATAGTGTAGCTGTCCAACACGAAGAAGAATAAATGCTAACTGGCGCCCAAATCCGAAGAGTATCTGTGGCGCCCTGGCCGTACCTCGCATGGTCGCTGACGTCGGTCGCCGTTTGCTTTGGTGATTATTTTGCTTTCGGCCCGATAAATGTTAAGGACTTTGCCCCGAATCTAGTGAGCTATAATGCGCTGGTGATTAGCTTTTCAATCGCCGCTGTTGCGTTAGTAATCGCATTACCGAACAATAAATTTGTCAAATTCATCGCGAAAGCAAATGAGGCAAGAGAATCACCCTATCGAGATTTAGTTTTTGTGTTTTCTTGGACAGCATTGACTCATTGGGTGGCGCTTGGATGTCTTCTTTTAATGCTCGTAATTGGAATTGATACTCAGCTATTCCCTTTGACGTTTAAGTCTGTTCCATGGTCGGTAATTACGGCGACGTATATATACGCGCAGTCGTACTCATTCCTGCAGTTTGTTTCGACAATCATGGCGGTTTGGCAAGTAGGAGATTTATACGGCCGATTTCTCGATTCTCCTTTGAACGATGAACGGCAGTAGTCTTGGTAGATAATATGCGAGGACGCAGATTGTAAGGTTAGTCCTTCTGTCCTACATCGCATTAATGACCCAGCCACAGCTCAGACTCTCCGTTCTCGACCAGTCCACCGTTTCGCATGGCATGCCGGAAGACCAGGCGATCCGTGACACGGTCGATCTGGCGCAGCATGCCGAGGCGCTGGGCTACAGCCGCTTCTGGATTGCCGAACACCACAACCACGCCTCCATCGCCGGTTCGGCGCCGGAGGTTCTGCTCGCCGCGCTGGCGGTGAAGACCGCGCGCATCCGTCTGGGTTCGGCCGGCGTGATGCTGCCGCATTACTCCGCGCTGCATGTCGCCGAGCAGTTCCGCGTGCTGGATGCGCTGGCGCCGGGCCGCATCGATCTCGGCGTCGGCCGTGCGCCGGGCTCCGATGGCCGCACGGCGTTTGCGCTCAATCCGCATAACGACCATGCCGACAATTTCCCGGCGCAAGTCCGCGACCTGCTGCATTGGGTGAACGGTCTGGAGATGCCCGAAGGGCATAGCTTCCGCAGCGTGACGGCGCATCCGATGAGCGAGTCCACCGCGCCGGATGTCTGGATGCTGGGCAGTTCCGATTACGGCGCGCAGCTCGCCGCCCATTTCGGCCTGCCGTATTCCTTTGCGCATTTCATCACCGACGGACGCGGCGCGGGACAGGCGCTCGATCTCTATCGCCGCAATTTCAAACCTTCGCCGTTCTTAAGTGAGCCCCAGGCCAATCTCTGCGTCTGGGCGCTGGCGGCTGAAACCGAAGAGGAAGCACGGCACTGGTTCCGCAGCCGCGCACGCTGGCGCATCGACCGCAATCGCGGAAAGCTGGGCCCGCTGCTGGCGCCCGACGATCTGCCGCCCTTCAGCCGCGACGAGGAAACCGAAGTCGAGACGCTCTGGGCGCAGTCTTATGCGGGTTCGGCCGCGCAGGTGGCCGAGAAGCTGCGCAAGCTGGCGCAGGAGCAGGGCCTGGATGAGATCGTCATCCTGACCTGGACGCACAGCAAGGCCGTGAAGCGGCGCTCCTACGAATTGCTGGCGGCGGAATTCAGTCTGTAAAAATCAGCCGCGCTGCTGCCGCATGGCGAGGTTGAAAGCCACGCGTGCATCGCGCATCGCCACGCGCTCATCCGCCGGCGTCATACGCCGCGACTGCTTGACGCGCATATAGGCGATGTCGTAATCGCCGTCTTCGCCGTCATAGAAAGACACCACGTAATCGTCGTTCTCGACGATCTTGGCGGCGGCATCGATGGTCCAGTCGAGGATCTGGAGATTGGTCTGCATGGGGGGCACTCCGAAAGTATCCTGATCCGACGCACTGATTCGTTTTCACTATAGCGAACCTGAACTGCGGCCGGAATATGCTCGGCCATCGATATAACGCATCGGTTACCGCTGCGTTCCGTTCGCCATCACAGTTTCGCGTATTTCACGCAGACTTTTTGTGCGCTGTGAAATTTTCATCGCGATTAATTTGTGGGCGATTGATTTGTCCCTGGATTTGACTGCAACCGGGAGACGCAGTTGTGAACGTCGCCGCCGCGTAATGTGTTGCAGAACCGCGATTTCCTCCGGCTGCAACCCGATGATGTCAGTTTTTGTCGGCAGGCGCAGACGATGCTGCACCGCCATGTCATCTTCGATCGCCACCGGATGGATGTAACATTTGCAACAGTTCGTCACAGCTTCGCGCGTCAGCGACTGCAGCATGGTCAAGCCGCCGCCTTCTTCCTCTGCTGCGCGGCGCGCGCCTGCTCGGCAAGCTTTTCATAGGTCTTGCGGAATTTTTCGAGGTCTTCTTCGGTCAGTTCCTCGAGATCGAGCAGCGTATTCTCGGCACCGCGCGTCGCGCGGATCAGTTCGTCCAGTTTGATCTGCATCGCCACGGCATCGCGGTTCTGCGTGTTCTGGATCAGGAACACCATCAGGAAGGTGACGATGGTGGTGCCGGTATTCACGGTGAGCTGCCAGACTTCGGAGAAGCCGAGCGCAGGGCCTGCAGCGGCCCAGACCGCGATGCTCAGCAGCGCGGCGGCAAACACCCAGGGCGTGCCGGCGATCTGCGCGGCGCGCCCGGCGAAGCGGGTGAACCACAGGTTGGGGCCCGATTTGGCCGACGGGCTCTTCGATGCTGGCGATTGCGACATGACGGTGCCTCGAAACGGTGTCCCGTCCAAACGTCGCCACGAAAGCGCCGGTTCCGGCCGGCGGTTTTCCGCTGAGGCGTCCTAGGGATGGCAGGGATTGGCGCGGGCGAGCACGGCCTGTGCGGGCGGCAATGCCGGCATCGCCGCATCCGGCAGCCGCGCCTGACGGTCCGGTTTTGCCGCGATGTCGCCGAGCGGCCCGGTCAGATGCAGCGGGAGATCCAGTGCCAGAAAGCCGGTGGTCTTCGGATCGGAGCGCAGCACCAGATCGAGCTGCTGGCGCGCCAGGTCGATGGCGCCGCCGCCGCGCACCGTGCCGTCGTCGCTGCGCAGAGTCAGCGGGCCCAGCAGCATCCTGCCGCTTTTCATTTCCGCCACGGCCAGCAGGCAGCGCAAAGCCGTGCTGTCGCCGCGGTCGCGGAACAGCGCGCGCAGATCGGTCGACGCCGCTTCCACCAGGCTGCGGGCGATGCGGCCCTGCTGTAGGGCGATCACGGCATGGCCCTGCAGGGTGTCGAGCGCGTCGCCCAGCTGCGCGCCGCGCATCTCGAAGCTCGCGCGCGCCTCCACGGCACCGGCAATCTGTGCCGGACCCTCGCGCAGGCCCAGCGCCTGCAGCATCGTGCCGGCTTCGGCGCGATCCAGCTGCAGGCTGGCGGTCAGGTGGGCGCTGTCGGCGTCGGCGGCGCGCAGTTCGCCATTCAGGCGCAGATGCCCGGCCTGTCCGGGCGTGCCCAGATTGGCGGTCGCGCCATGCAGTTTGACCAGCCCGGCCGCGACTTCGACCGCCGCCGCCACCTGGCGCAGGCTGTGATCGCGGTACCGCAGTGTCTCGGCGCTGACATGCAGGTCGAGATGCGCGGTGCCTTTCGCCGTGGCCGGCCGCAGATCGGTGTTGCGCCAGTCGCCGCCGCGTCCCTGCGGCAGCACGCCGGACAGGTCGAGCGTCTCGAAGTCGAGGCGGAACTGCAGGTCGTCGCCTTCGCCGCGCGCGCCTTCATCCAGCGCGATGCGACCGGTAAAGAGATTGCTGCCAATATCGCCGCGCGCGTCTTCCAGCCGCCAGGCATCGCCGTGGCGGGTGAAACCGCCGGCCAGTTTCAGCGGCGCGACGATGCCGGTGGGTGTCTCGAAAATGCCGATCAGGTCGTCGAGCCGTCGCGCCTCCAGCGCCAGCCGGCCTTCGACGCCTTCGAAATCCAGCGGCTCCTGCAGCACGCCCTTGAAATCCAGCTTCACGCCGGGCGTGGCGATGCTGAAGGCGGCATCGAAAGGTTTCGCGGCATCGCGGAAGGCATTGAAGGACGCGGTCGTGGCGGTCAGCTGGGCATCGGTCTCGTTATAGCCGCCGTCGAGCACGATGCTGACCGGTGCATCCTCGTCGGCGGCCTGGATGGTGAGATCGTCGAGCGGCAGGCGCAGCCATGCGCCGGACGAGGTACGGAACCGTACCTCGCCGCCGCTCAGGCGGAAATTCAGCAGGCTGGGAAACTGCATGCGGTTCTTCGGCACCAGCACCAGACGATTGGCGGAGGTCGATATGCCATCTCCGCTGCTGCTGCCGAACGCCCAGTTGCCCCTGCCGCCGGCATCGCGCTCCAGCAGGATGCGCGGACGGCTCACCTGCAGGCGCTCGTAGACCAGCTTGCCCTGCAGCAGGGCCGTGAGACCGAGTTCGGCCTCGATGGCCTCGATCGCCACCATCGCGGCGCTGCTGCCGCCCGGCAGGTTGGCGATCTGCAGGCCGCGCAGGGAGACGGTGACCGGATCGCCCGGTCGCAGTGACAGGTCCGCGATCTGTACGCGACGCTCCAGAAAACGGCTGGCCAGCGTTTCCGCGGCCGCGCGCGGCCAGGCCAGCAGGGCGGCAGCGGCGGCCACGGCCAGCAGCAGCAGCGCGGCGACCGTCGGCGCGAGATATTTCAGGCGGAACACCATGATGTATGAACGCAGCGGCAGTATAGCCGTTCCGCGCCGCGATGACAGGTGCTGATGCGGATCCGGTGTTGCGATACGGTGGCGCTGACCGGGTGAAGCAAATCCTGCTGCATTGTGGCTGTTGTCGCCACCCGATATGCTTGGCGCACGCGGAATCACGGGTTCGGGCATGGCGGTCGATAAGGTTCTGGTCCAGGCGGTGACAGCACATCAGGCCGGTCGCCTGGAAGAAGCGGAAAAGCTTTACCGCAAGATCCTGCTCACGCGGCCCCGCGAATCACTGGCGGCGCAGAATCTGGGCGTGCTGCTCTACGAGCGTGGCGATCTGGAGGAGGCAGGCAAACTGGCCCGCCGCACCATCAGCATCAATCCGCAAAACCCGGATGGGTATATCAACCTCGGAAATATCCTACGTGACGAGGCGAAGTTGGAAGAGGCCATCACCAACTTTCGCAAAGCCATCGCATTGCGACCCAGTGCGTTAGCTTACAATAATCTCGGCAATGTCCTGTACCTGAGCGGCGCTCTGGACGAGGCCATCGCCTGCTTCGAGGAAGCATTGCGCCTGCAGCCGCAATACCTGCATTCGCATTATCACCTCGCCATGGTCTACCGGCAGACGGGTCGCATGGCCGAGGCGATTTCCATCCAGGAGCAAGCGCTGGCGATCAACCCGCGCTTTCACCAGCTATTGCTGCAGCTTGGCACCCATCTGTACGAACTGGGCCGCTATCCGGAAGCCATCGCCCGCTACCGCGAGGCGCTCGCGGTGGTGCCGGGCTATACTGAGGCCTGGTCCAGCCTTGGGAATGCACTTCAGCGCTCGCAAGACCTGATAGGCGCCGAGGCCGCCTATCGCGAGGCCCTGCGCCTCAACCCGGACCATTCCGATGCACTCGGCAATCTCGGTACCCTGCTGGCAGAGCAAGGTCGACGAAGTGACGCGATTAAGCTCTTTGAACGTCTTACCCAGACTCATCCCAGCTATCCCGGTATCTGGGGCAAACTTTCTTTCGAGAAGCGCCACAACTGCGACTGGGACAATTTCGATGCCTTGGAGGGCAAGCTACGCCAGATGGCACGCGAGGGATTGCCAAAGATCTCGCCCTTCTGGCTGATCACGCTGAATTCCTCCCCGCAAGAACAACTGGCCAATGCGCGTAGCTATGCCGAGGGGCTCCGTCAGCCCGCCATGACATTGCCGCAGCGTGCACCGCAGCGGCGCGACAAGATTCGCATCGGCTATCTCTCAGCCGATTTCCACCCGCATGCCACCGCCTATCTTATGGCTGAGCTATTCGAGCGCCACGACCGTAGCTGCTTCGACATCGCCGCCTATTCGATCGGCCCCGACTCCGACAGCGACATGCGTCGTCGGCTTGTCTCCAGTTTCGACCGGTTTGTCGACCTGCGCACCCTGTCGCATGGCGATGCGGCGCAGCGCATTCATGCCGACGATGTCGATATCCTGATCGATCTCAAGGGCTATACGCAGAATTCGCGACCCGAGATCCTCGCCTGCCGTCCGGCGCAGGTTCAGGTCAATTATCTGGGCTATCCCGGTACGATGGGGGCATCCTTCATCGACTATATTCTTGCCGACCGCTTTCTTATCCCGTCGACGCAGCATGGCTTCTACGAGGAGAAAGTGGTGACGCTGCCGCACTGCTACCAGCCCAATGATACGCGGCGACAGATCTCGAACATGCCCCTGCAGCGCAGCATGTTCGGCTTGCCGGGAAACGGTTTCGTCTTCGCCTGCTTCAACAATCCCTACAAGCTGACGCCGCAAATCTTCGATATCTGGATGCGGCTTCTCGATCAGGTGCCGGGCAGTGTGTTGTGGCAGTTGCAAGTCGAGTCCGAAACGGCCGCGAATTTGCAACGCGAAGCCCAGGCGCGCGGGGTCGATCCGCAGCGGCTTGTGTTCGCGCAGCCGCTTGCACAACCAATACACCTTGCGCGTCAGGCGCTGGCCGATCTATTCCTCGATACCTTGCCGGTAAATGCCCATACGACGGCATCCGATGCACTCTGGGCCGGCTTGCCGGTGCTGACCTGCGCCGGCGAGACCTTCATCAGTCGGGTCGCCGGCAGCCTTCTCACCGCCGTCGGCCTGCCGGAATTGGTCACCACGAACCTGCAGGACTACGAAGCGCTGGCGCTGGCGCTGGCGCGCGATCCTGCCCGGCTAGCCAGCCTGCGCCAGCAGCTGGCACAAAACCGACACGCCCCGCCGTTATTCGACATTGCGCGCTTCACGCGCAATCTGGAAAGCGCCTATCAGCAGATCTGGGAGCGTCGACTGTCCGGCCAGCCTCCGACCGCCTTTGAGGTCGAAGATAACGGCTGAGGACAGAAGCCAGAGCCTAGCGCTTCAGCTTCTGCAGCACGGCCTGGATGGCGAGCAGATAGCCATGCGGGCCCAGGCCGCAGATCACGCCGGTGACGGCGGCCGACAGTTTCGAATGCCGGTGCATCTCGTCGCGGGCATGGATATTCGAGATATGCACCTCGATGATCGGGCCTTCGAAAGTCTTCAGCGCGTCGTAGAGCGCCACCGAAGTGAAGGAATAGCCGGCTGGGTTAAAAATGATGCCGCAGGCGGTGTCGCGCGCCTGCTGGATCGCATCGACCAGCACACCCTCGTGGTTGGACTGGCGGAAGTCGACCGTCGTGCCCTGCGTGGCGGCAAAGGTCTCGCAGCTTTGTTTGATCTCATCGAGCGTGGTCGAGCCGTAGATATGCGGCTCGCGGATGCCCAGCATGTTCAGGTTGGGTCCGTTCAGGATCAGGATCGGCTTGGTCATACGATATCCTTGTGTCAGCCGCCGTAGCCGAGCTGCCGCGGCAGCCACAGCACGATCTCGGGGAAGAGGGTGATCAGCGCCAGACCGCCGACCATCGCCCACAGGAACGGCATCGTGTCCCTGACGATATCGCGCACCGGCACTTCGGCGATGCGCGTCATCACGAAGAGCAGCAGGCCGTAGGGCGGCGTGATCAGGCCCAGCATGATGTTGACCACCACCACGACGCCGAAATGCACCATGTCGATGCCAAGCGCCTGGGCGGCGGGGATCAGCACCGGCACGATCACCAGCAGGATGGTGGTGCCTTCGAGCAGGCAGCCGAGCAGCAGCAGCAGGATGTTGACGAGGATCAGGAAGCCGAGCGGCGACAGGTCCCAGCCCGCCAGCAGCAGCTTGATGCCTTCGGGAATATTCTCGACCGTCACCACGTAATTGAACACCAGCGCACCGGCGATCAGCATGCCGATGGAGGCCGAGGTGCGCGCGCTGGCCAGCACCGAGCGGTAGAAGTCGCGGACACTGACGCTGCGATACAGCACCACCGAGACGATCAGGGCATAGGCGGCGGCGACGGCGGCGGCCTCTGTCGGCGTGGTGACGCCGCTGTAGATGCCGCCCAGCAGCACCACCGGCATCATCAGGCTGGGAAAGGCCTGCCAGGTGATGCGCGGGATGTCGCGCAGCGGCGTCGGCTTCTCGACCGGGAAATTCTCGCGTCGCGCGCCCCAGGCGACGATGGCCATCTGCGCACCGGCCAGCAGCAGGCCGGGAATCACGCCGCCGAGGAACAGGTAGCCGATGGACGCATCCGAGACCAGCGCGAACAGGATCATCGGAATCGATGGCGGAATGATCGGTCCGACGACGGAGGTGGCGGCGGTAAGCGCGGCGGCATAGCTGGCGCGGTATTTGCCGTCGGCGGTCATCATGTTCTGCATCATCTTACCGGTGCCGGCGGCATCGGCGATAGCCGAGCCCGACATGCCGGCGAAGATGATGCTCTGCACCACATTCACCTGCGCGAGCCCGCCGCGGAAACGGCCGACGATGGCGTTGCAGAAATTCAGCAGGCGTTCGGTCATCGAACCGATATTCATCAGCTCTGCCGCCAGGATGAACAGCGGCACGGCGAGAATGACATAGTTGGAATACATGCCGTTGAGCAGCTGCTCGGCGGCGGTGCCCATATCGAGGCCGGCGATCCACAGATACAGGATCGAGCCGGCAATCATGGCATGGCCGATGGGAAGGCCGAGGAAGGCCAGCGCCGTCATGACGACGATGGCGATGGAGAACGGGCTCGCGAAACTCATACGCCGGACGCCGCCTTGGTCGGATCGATGTCGTCGTCGGTTCTGCCGCGCAGGGCCTGCCACGACAGCCACAGATAGCGGACCAGTATGGCGGCGACGAAGGCGATATAGATGGAATAGACCCAGTTCATGCGGATCTTCAGATAGGCCGCCTTTTCCACCTTCATGAAGGTGACATAGTCGATGGTGGCGGGAAACGACACGCCATAGAGCAGCACGGCCGACAGGCAGGCGATGGCCATCATGACGCGGCGTGCTTTCGGCGTAACGGCGCCGTAGATCAGGTCGAAGCGGATTTCTTCCTCTTCGCGGATCACGAAGGCGGCGCCGAACAGCACCAGCCAGACCCAGAGAATCGCACTGACCTCGTTGGTCCAGCCAATGGGAAGATTCAGCAGATAGCGGAACACGATCTGGAGGATGAAGACGGCGAACATGACGCCAAGCATGGCGGCGAGGATGTTTTCGCCGCGGCGGTAGAGCCATCCGGCCCAGTCGTTGAGTGCCTGCTGCACGGCGCTCCCCCCGTCTTCTGTACTGAGAGTGTAAAACGGCGGCGGGAGCCGGAGAAGCCCCCGCCGCCGCGATGCGACGCGGATTACAGCGCGTTGATCTTGTCGACCATGCCCTTCGGCCAGTCCTTGGCCAGGTCGGAGGCCAGGTACTTGGCCTGCGCGTATTTGCGGAACGCGGCCTGGTCGGGTTCGTAGATGTTCAGGCCCTTGCCCTTGAGGAACTCGACCAGTTCCTTCTCGCGCGCCTGATGCTTCTTCTGCGAGAAGTCGATGGCGGCGGTTGCGGCCGCCTGGAAGCGCTTCTGCTGGTCGGCATTCATCGCCTTCCAGGTCTTGCTCGACACCGTGAGCAGGTCGAAGCCGACCAGATGCGAGGTCAGCACGATCTGCGACATCACCTCGTAGAACTTCATGTTCTCGACGTTGGGCAGCGGGTTGTCCTGGCCGTCGATGGCACCGGTCTGCAGGCCGGTATAGACCTCGGCATAGGCCATGGCGGTCGGATTGGCGCCGATCGACTGGCCCAGGAACTGCCAGGCCTCGCCCGGCGGCATGCGCAGCTTGATGCCGGCCATGTCCGCCGGCGTGGTGATCTTCTTGTTCGGCTTCAGGCCGACCTGGCGCGCGCCGAAATAGGTCGGGCCCAGGATATGCACGCCGAGCTGGTCGTCGGCCATCTTCTTCATTTCCGCGCCGGCCGGGCTGGCGAAGAACTTGGTCAGATGGTCGGCGTCGCGGAACAGATAGGCAGCGGTCAGGATCGACCAGGCCGGAATCTGCTTCGAGATGTCCTGCGGCGAGATATTGCCCATCTCCAGGTTGCCGCGCTGGATCGCCACCAGTTCGGTGCCCTGCTTGAACAGGTTGCCGCCGTAATAGCCTTCGAAGGTGAAGTCGCTGGCGATGGCGCCGGCGAACTGCTTCATCATCTCGGCGCGGATATCCTGCTCCGAGAAGACGGCCGAGAAGCGCAGCTTCGGCTTGTCCTGGGCCAGGCTCGGCAGGCTGAAGCCGGCGGTGGCAGCCGCAGCGGCCATGCCGGTGCCGGCCAGAAAGCGGCGGCGTGTGGTGTTGACGGTCATGTGTGTTTCCTCCTGTTTTTTTACGTCTGAAAGCGTGTGAACGGGTACTGACATCCTCTCGTTACGCAGCCGCGGCGAAATGGCCGGCCATGGCGGCCATGTCCGATTTGCGGCCGGTGAAGAGTTCGAAGGCGCGCACCGCCTGGCCGATCGCCATGCCGGTGCCCGACAGGTTGCGGCAGCCGAGTCCGCGCGCCACGCGCAGCAGTTCGGTTTCCTCTGGAAAATAGATGATTTCCGCGACCCAGTGCTGACGGCGCAGCAGTTCGGCGGGGAACGGCATGCCGGGATATTTTGCCATGCCGACCGGCGTGGTGTTGACGATGCCGTCGGTCCACGCCAGTGCGTCCGCCACTTTGGCGGTGGCCTGCACCCGGTCGCTGTTCCACGTCTTGCGCATATGCGCGGCCAGCGCCTCGGCGCGGCTGGCGTCGGTATCGATCAGAGTCAGGCTTTCGGTGCCGAGCTGCAGCAGGGCATGCGCCACGGCGGCCCCTGCGCCGCCGGCGCCGAACTGCACCACCTGACGCAGCGGCACGCCGCTCAAGCCCTGCCGAAAACTCTCGGCGAAGCCCCAGCAGTCGGTATTGTGGCCTTCTGTCGCTCTTGGGGTCGGGCCAGTGTCGTAGACCACAGTGTTCACCGCGCCGATGGCGGCGGCTTCCGGCGCGATGCGGTCGAGCAGCGGGATCACCTGCTGCTTGAAGGGATGCGTGACGTTGAAACCCTGGAAGCCCAGCGCGGCGCCGGCTGAAATGATACCCGGCAGCGCGTCGTCGGGCAGGCCGAGCGCGTCGAAATCCACCAGCAGATAGGCATAACCGAGACCGAAACGGGCGGCCTCGCGCTCATGCATGGCCGGCGTGCGCGACAGCTGGATGCCGCGGCCGATCAGCCCGACCAGCAGCGGCTTGCCGGCGGAAAGGTCGGACCGCGCGGCCATCACGGCACGCAGCTTGTCAACGCAGATGTCGTGCAGGGTCTGCACCATGTTCGGCTTTCGCGTCCTCCCCGGACAAACGCCTGTAAAACTTTCTGGCTGGCACTTTGTACGAAATAGTTAGTATAGTCAAACGCGGAAAACGCCGCCGGCCCGCCGCGCCGGCCGAAGGACCGAGAATCTCTTTGGTTTTGGCTGCGTTAGCTATTTGAAATGCCATCGCGCGAGGGCAGTATGCAGCACAGTTCGTCGTCCCCTGCCGCCGGGCACAGCGATACCGTGCCGACCGGAAAACCACGCCTTATGACCAAAACCGCCAAAAAGAAAACCGTGAAGAAGGCCGCGCTGCCGGCCAAGAAGGCCGAAGATGCACCGCGCCATGCCGGTGCCAAGGCGCGCGCGCCGGAAGCGACCAGGCAGGACATCATCGATGTGGCAACGCGGGAGTTCGCGCAGAACGGCCTGTCGGGTGCGCGCGTCGACGAGATCGCCGCCAAGACCGGCTCCAGCAAGCGGATGATCTATTACTATTTCGGCGACAAGGACGGGCTCTATCTCGCCGTGCTGGAAGAAGCCTACCGCAAGGTGCGCACCACGGAGGCCCAGCTCGATCTCGAGCATCTGCGGCCGAAGGACGCCCTGAAGAAGCTGGTCGAATTCACCTTCGACCACCATCACTCCAACGAAGCCTTCATTCGTCTGGTGATGATCGAGAATATCCATCACGGCGACTATCTGGCGCGCTCCAAGACGATCCAGGACCTCAATGTCTCGGCGATTGGCGAGCTGGAGCGCGTCTATCAGCGCGGCGTGAAGGACGGCATCTTCCGCAAGGGGCTAACGGCCATCGACCTGCACTGGCAGATCAGCGCGCTATGCTTCTTCAACGTCTCGAACCGCGCGACCTTTTCGCAGATCTTCCGCGTCGATCTCGCCTCGAAAAAGGCGCTCGCGAATCTGCGCGCGCAGGTGGTCGATATGGTGCTGCGCAACGTTCTGAAACATCCGGGCTGACGCCACTTGCCGGCACTGCCAAGCTGCATCTGCTTTGTCGTATTTTGTACGAACCAGTTCGCCCAAATATAGAAAGTTCTCCAGGGAGGCCGAACATGACGACATCCCCCATGAAAACATCCCCCCTAAAAACCTCCATTGCCACCGTCACGCTCAGCGGCACGCTCACCGAAAAGCTGCAGGCGATTGCGGCGGCCGGGTTCGACGGCGTCGAGATCTTCGAAAACGACTTCCTGGCCTTCGACGGCAGCCCGCGCGAGGTCGGCCAGATGGTGCGCGACGCCGGACTGCAGATCACGCTGTTCCAGCCGTTTCGCGATTTCGAAGGCATGCCCGAACCGCAGCGCAGCCGCACCTTTGACCGCGCCGAACGCAAGTTCGACATCATGCAGGAGCTGAGCACCGACCTGATGCTGGTCTGCTCGAATGTCTCGCCGCTCTCGCTCGGCGGCATCGACCGCGCCGCCGACGACTTCCGCGAGCTGGGCGAGCGCGCCGCCAGGCGGGGGCTACGCGTCGGCTACGAGGCGCTGGCCTGGGGCCGGCATATCCACGACCATCGCGATGCCTGGGAAATCGTGCGCCGCGCCGATCACGCCAGTATCGGTTTGATTCTCGACTCATTCCACACGCTGGCACGCAAGATCGATCCGGCCTCGATCCGCGCCATCCCGAAGGACAAGATTTTCATCGTGCAACTGGCCGATGCGCCGATGATCCAGATGGATCTGCTGTACTGGAGCCGGCATTACCGCAACATGCCGGGCCAGGGCGATCTGCCGGTGGTGGACTTCATGCGCGCGGTGGCGGCCACCGGCTATGACGGCCCGCTGTCGCTGGAAATCTTCAACGACCAGTTCCGCGGCGGCTCGCCCAAGGCCATCGCGGTGGATGGCAAACGTTCGCTGGTCAACCTGATGGACCGCGTGACGCGCGAGGAGCCCGGCAGCCGGATTGCTGTGCCGCAGATCCCCGACCGCATCCGGTCGAGCGGCGTGGAATTCATCGAATTCGCCGCCAACGAACAGGAAGCCGCCGAACTGGCCGGGCTGTTCCGCACCTTCGGCTTTTCGAAAGCGGCGAAGCACAAATCGAAAGACGTCACGCTCTGGCGCCAGGGCGACATCAACCTGCTGATCAACACCGAGCGTGACGGTTTCGCCCATGCCGCCTATCTGCTGCGCGGCACCAGCGTCTGCGATATCGGGCTGCGCGTGGAAGACGCAGCGGCGACGGTGACACGGGCGCGCGCCATGGGCGCCGAACCGTTTGAGCAGCCGGTCGGCCCCGGCGAGCTGAAGATTCCCGCCATCCGCGGCGTCGGCGGCGGTGTGATGCATTTCATCGACAGCCGCAGCGACCTGGCGCGGCTATGGGAGATCGATTTCGAACCGGTGTCGGAGTCCGGCGCAACGGTGGATGCCGGCCTCACCCGCGTGGATCATGTGGCGCAGAGCATGAATTACGAGGAAATGCTGACCTGGATCCTGTTCTACACTTCGATCTTCGCCACGCATAAAACGCCGATGGTGGATATCGTCGACCCCGGCGGGCTGGTGCGCAGCCAGGTGATCGAGAATGCGGAAGGAAGCCTGCGCCTGACATTGAACGGCGCCGAGAACAGCCGGACTCTCGCTGGTCGTTTCATCGCCGAAAGCTTCGGCTCGGCCGTGCAGCATCTGGCCTTCGCCAGCGACGACATCTTCAAAACCGTGGCGGCAATGAAGGCGAACGGTTTCAAACCGCTGCAGATCTCGCCGAATTACTACGACGATATCGAGGCGCGCTTCGGCCTCGAACCCGAGCTGCTCGATGCCCTGCGCGACCACAACATCCTCTACGACCGCGATACCGAAGGCGAGTATTTCCAGATCTACAGCCCGAATTACGGCGAGGGCTTCTTTTTCGAGGTCGTGCAGCGCCGCAGCTACAACGGCTACGGCGCGCCGAACGCCACCTTCCGCATCGCCGCCCAGAAGCGCGGCATCCGGCCGAAGGATCGGGTGGAAATTTAGGCGGCGGCGAGGCCCGGATCATAAGCCCTGTGGGCTAATACACCGGTGAGTCGGTTCTAACTAAGAACTGGAGGAACGCGGCCGGTTGAAGGATTGGGATGGGGTTTCGTCTCACACACAGAGAACCCCATGATCGAACCGAACCGTTTTCTTGCCGTCATCGTCGCCGCTGCGCTAGTCGCGCTGGCGCCGCCCAATGTTTCCGCCGCCGATATCGCCGGCCTCACGCCGCGCGCCGAAGGCTGGCTGGTCGTATCGCCGAAGGATATCGCTGTCGATCCGGTGCCCGCCAATCTGCAGGCGGAAACCGATGCACTGAAGGCCATCGTCGCCAAACGCAGCAAGGAAGATCTTGCGCGTTTCAAATGGTGGGCGGTCGGCGGGCCGGTCTATCGCTGGAATGAAATCGTGATCGAGGAAGTGCAGGATGCGTTCGTCACCCTGCCGATGGCGACGCGCCACCTCGCGCTGTTTCATGCCGCGCTGGATGATGCCATCGCCACCAGTCAGCGCCATCGCGGCGCGAGCTATCGCCTGCGGGGACAGGCTGTCGATGCCGCGCTGACGGCAAATCTGTCGCCGGCCGCGCTGGCACCGTCCGATCACGCCGCCGTTGCCACCGCGGCGGCCGAAGTGCTCGGCTATCTGTTCCCGGCGCGCGCCGCAGTCTTCACCGCCCGGGCCGATGCCGCCATCCAGGCGCGACTCTCGGCCGGCGTCGAATTCCCCTATGAAGTCGCGGCCGGCCGCGCCATCGGCCGCCAGGTTGCGGCGCTGGCGATTGCACGCGGCAAGGCCGACAGGTCGGATGCCAAATGGGAGGGCAGCGTACCCGCCATCGATGGCCAGTGGAAAAGCGCCGCAGCGCCGATCGCGCCCGCGGCGGCTGCCTGGCAGCCCTGGCTGCTGGCGCATCCGAGCGAACTGCGCCCGGCCGCGCCGCCGGCCGTCGGTTCGGATCGCTTCAAGGCCGACATGGCCGAGCTGAAGGCATTCCAGCGCACGCCGAAATCCAACCATCGCGCCACCTATTGGGAAGTGTTCGGCGGTGCGCGCGCCCATTCGCTGTGGAACGAGATCACCCGCACCAAGCTGATGGAATACAACGTGGCGCCAGAAGTCGGCGCGCGCATTCTCGCCGCCATGAACATCGCCTTCGCCGATGCCGGCGTGGCCTGCTGGGATGCGAAATACGTCTACTGGTATCCGCGCCCGCATATGGTCGATCCGGAGTTCCGCACGGTCGTCCCGGCGCCGAACCATCCGTCCTACCCGTCGGCGCATAGCTGCTTCTCGACCTCGGCGGCCACCGTGCTGTCGCGGGTTTTTCCGGCCGATGCCGACCGTATCCTCGCCATCGGAAAGGAAGCCTCGGAAGCCCGCATCTGGGCCGGCATCCACTATCGCTTCGACCTCGAAGCCGGTCAGGAGATCGGCCGCAAGGCGGGCGAGAAGGCGCTGGCGCGCGGATTTGTCGGCGGCACGAACTGATCGCCTGACGCAGACGAAAGCCGCCGGTGTGAAAGCCGGCGGCTTTTTTCGTTCGAGCTGTCCTCGGTCCGACCGGGCAGGTCGCGGTGCCGTCCAGCCTATGCGGGTCTAGTCCTGTACCGGCACCGTGTAGTTCAGCACCATGCGGCCGCCATCGACATAGACCGTCTGGCCGGTCACGTATGACGCATCCTCGCTGGCGAGGAAGGCGGCGACCGAGGCGATTTCGCTGGGCTCGCCGCAGCGGCCGATCGGCGTGCGCGACAGCACCGAGCGGCGCGCGGCATCCGAGGTCATGATCTGCTGCGCCACCAGTTCGGTCAGGATGGTGCCCGGGCCGATGCCGACCACGCGAATGTTGTGCGGCGCCAGCGCCACGGCGGCCGTGGTGGTCAGCTGGTTCATCGCGCCCTTCGACATGGCATAGGTGCTCAGCGTCGGGATCGCCAGCAGCGCATTGACCGACGACATGTTGATGACGACGCCGCCGCTGCCCTGGCCGGCCTCGGTCTGCGCGATCATCTGCCGGGCGGCGGCCTGGGTGCCGAGGAAGGCCCCTTTCAGGTTGATGCCCAGCACGGCATCGAAATCCGCCTCGGTGATGTCGAGGAACTGTTGCGTGCGCGCGATGCCGGCATTGTTGACCATGACATCGAGGCGGCCGAAGCGGTCGGCCGCCAGTTGCACCAGCGCGTCGACGTCCGTGCGTTTCGACACATCGGTGCGCAAGGTGGCGAGGCGGTCGGCATGGCCCAGCTCGGCGGCGGCTTTCGCCAGCTGCGCCTCATTCACATCGCCGATCACGACCTTGGCGCCGTCCTTCAGGAAACGCTCGGCGCAGGCGCGACCGATCCCCTGCGCCGCACCGGTGACGACGACGACCTTGCCAGCATGTTTCATGATCTTGCCTTCCGAAACGGGGACATCCGGTGCGCGGATAGAGGAGAAAAAAGAATGGCGTCCCCGGAGAGATTCGAACTCCCGACCCGCTGCTTAGGACGCAGCCGCTCTATCCAGCTGAGCTACGGAGACGCTGTGCCGGGAAGATAGTCAGCCGGCCCGATTGCTGCAACCGCCGTGCCCGGCGATAAATCGCCAGGTCTTGCCGGATCGCGCTGTTTGCGGCGGTTTCCGGCATATCCGAAAAGTAACTCCCGGTCGCCCCGGCGCGCTGGCAGAGTTGCCCAGGCCGGACAACGTCCGGCAGCCAGGAGCGCCGTTCATGCCGTCTCACCCATCGCCATCCAGCCTGCCGCAAAGCCATCTCGATCTGGCCCGCCGCCATCTGCACGATGGCGCCAGCTTCATCGGCGCGGCCTCCATCACGCCGGCCATGACGGCCGGCACCGCCGCGCTGGAAGACTGGATCGCTGCGCTGGAAAACGCCTATCACGGCCTGCTTTGCCTGTTGGCGGCGCAGACCAACCTGCAGGCGCAGGCACCTGTCACCGCCGCCGACCTGCAATCCATCAGCGAGGACAGCGGCATCGGCCAGCATCTGCGCGACCTGCTCGGCCCCTGGTCGATCGGCCATCACTGTCCGCTGGTGAAAATGCCCGTCGCCGAACGGCTTCAGTTCCTTGGCCTGATCCTGCTCGAGCTGCAGGCCGTGCGCGGCGATCTGGTCGCGCTACAGCGCGACTGGGTGCTGGATGCCGTCGCCATGAGCGACATCGACGCCGCCCTGCAGCGCCTGCACACCGCGCTGCGCCTGGCGGAAACCGGCCCGCAGCTGCGGCTCTAACCGCCCTGCCGGCTATTCGATCAGACGTGCCTGCCGCAGGGTCTGCGGCACGGTCTCGGCGATCACCTGCTTCAGCAGGATGGCAAGCGTGTCGCGATGCCGCGCCGGTGCCTCATGCGCCTGCGAGTATACCGTGGTATTGGGCCAGCTGAGCGGCGACCTCACCGGCGAGAATGACGACATGATCGATTCCCCGGCCGGGAATGCCCGCATATCCGCCACCAGCGAATAGTCCACACCGTCGATGACGCTGACGATATACCCGGCATGCAGCAGGGTGTTGCTGCCGCCGAGCAGCGCATTCACCTGCACCACGCCGATACCGGCGATCTGCTGGTTGGTGCCGCGCACGCTGCCATAGCCCGGCGTGATCAGGATATAGGCGTCGAGCTTCTCGCCGCCCATCAGGTTGCGCACCACCTCGGGCACCATCGGTACGTCCTTGGCGAAAAGGCCCTTTTCGCCGGGCCAGTGTTTGGGCTGGTCGAGGAAGGCACGGCGATACTGCGACAGGTCGACGACCTGATAGCGGCCCGACAGGGCCTCGGTTGCGCTGGCGGTCAGCAGCTCATCGGCGCCGAGCTCGAGCTTTTCTTCGCGGCGCGCGTTACCGAAGGCGGTGCTGCCGACGGTGGTGACGGAAAACCGGTCGCCCATCGCCGTCAGCAGGCCGATGCGCTTGTATTGCGCAGATTTCTGCTTATCCAGCGACTGCGTTACGCAGGCTGTCAGACCCAGCAGCAGGGCCGCCGCAACAAATAGCTTCCGCATCCTTGGTCTTCCCCGGGGAATTTAGCGCCGCTTGCCGCCGCCTTTCTGCTGCTGCGATTTCTGCGGTTGCTTCTGGGCCTGTTGCTTGAGCGCCATCAGCGCTGCGAACGGGCTGTCGGCCATCTTCGCTTCATCCGCCTTGCGCTTTTCCTGCTCGCGTTCGCGTTTGGCAACGATGGCCTTGTGCGAGCGTAAGTACAGCGTGACATCTTCCTTCGTCTCGGGGTCGCGCGCCGTGATGGTTCGGTAGCCCAGCGCCCAGAGCAGGCGCTGCAACTCTTCTGCACCGCAGCCGGCCAGGTTCATCCAGGCGGTGTCGGCCACGAAGCTGCCCGGCGGACCCAGACGTTTTTTCGGCTTGGCCGAGCCTTGCCCCGAGTCTTCAGCCGAGTCTTCAGCCGAGTCTTCCGCCGTGGCGGCCGGCGGGGCTGCGTCTGCCTGCACGCTGGCCGCCAGCGCGTTCAGCGCGGCAGCTTCATCGGCCGGCTGCATCGCAGCGGCATCCTCTGCCACAGGCGCTTCGGCAGGCGCCTCCTCTGCGGGCGCCGCTTCGGCCGGTGCTGCCGCAACGGCGGTCTCCGGCTTGCCGCCCGGCTTCGGCTTGTCGTGGCCCGCCGATTCTTTCTTGAAAGACTGGCGCGACGCGATCTCGGCATTGCGCGCACCTTCGGCGATGCGCTGCACGATATCCAGGCGATAGGCTTGGCGTCCGGCGCGCAGGAAGCCCGCCGCCAGCCACCAGCTGTCGTCGCGCCATTCCAGCAGCGGCACCGAGGTGAGCCCAGGTGTCGGCGGCGCTTCGGGCTCCTTGCCGTTGAAGATCGCCCAGAGCAGCGTCTTGAGCTGGGTCGGTTTCGGCTTCAGTAGCTTGGTGGCGAGGATATGCGTTTCGCCGAAGCTGACGCCCATCTTGCGCAACGGATGCCGCTCGGCCTGGCCCATATTGCGCACCAGATCCGACACATCGTCGCGTTTCAGCGCGCCCAGATTCTCGGCGAGCTGGAAGGCCAGGCCGCGTGCCGCGCCCTTCAGTTCGGCATCGCGCAGGCGATACAGATCGCCCAGATGCTGGCGCAGATGGCGCTTGAGCCAGCCGGTCAGCTTCTCTTCCACCGCCTTGCGCGTTTCCGCCGGCAGCTGGTCATCGGCGAGCAGACTGACCTTCGGCTCCAGCATCTCGCTGCCGCGCGCCAGCACGGCCAGAGTCACCGCTTCCTTCTCGGGCGTGATGCGCAGCAGGCCGCCTTCGGGCGACAGCGCGAAAGCCTCGTCGGGCAGTTCGACCAGCGCGGCGGCGCGTTCGGCCAGGGCCGGGCCCAGCACGCGCAACGCGGCCGAGCGCAGGATGCGGCGCTGCTCGGCCGTGTCATGGCCCACGGGGCGGAAGCGCAGCCCGTGCAGATGGCCGATGATCTCGCCTTCCACGGTCAGCGCATCGTCCTCGCCCAGCTTGACGTCGAGCGTGGCCGGGTCTTCCTCCAGCCCGCGGCTCAGCACGCTGGTGCGGCGATCCACGAACCGTTCGGTCAGCTTTTCATGCAGCGCATCGGAAAGCCGGTCCTCGATGGCCCGCGTCTTGCCCTGCCAGCTCGCCGCATCCTCCATCCAGCCGCCGCGATGCGTCACGGTGGTCCATGTCCGGATATGCGCCAGCCGCTGCGACAGCGTGTCGATATCGCCATCGGTACGGTCGATGTTGCGCAGCTGCCCGGCCACCCAGTCCGACGGCAGCTTGCCGTTGCGGTCGCAGAGATGCACATAAAGCTGGCTCAGCAGCCGCGCATGGCTGTCATGCATGTCCTTGGCGAAATCGGGAATCGCGCAGACCTGCCACAGCAGTTCGACGCGGTCTTTGCTGCTGGCGCGCTCCTTCACGGCGGCATCCTCGCGCAACGCCTGCAGCGACAGCAGGTCGTCGGCGTCGCGGCCGCGCGTCAGGCCCTCGCGCGGCGGCGGGATTTCCAGCGTGCGGATCAGGGCTTCCACGCTCCGGAAATCCAGATCGCTGTTGCGCCAGCGCGCCGCCTGCACCGGATCGAAGCGGTGATTCTCGATCCGCTCGATCAGGTCGGGGTCCAGCGCCGGGCAGTCGGCCGTCGTGCCGAAGGTGCCGTTGCGCAGATGACGGCCGGCGCGGCCGGCGATCTGGCCCACTTCGCCTGGCGTGAGCGGCCGCATGCCGATGCCGTCGAACTTGGTCAGCTCGGCGAAGGCCATATGTTCGATATCGAGATTGAGCCCCATGCCGATGGCATCGGTCGCCACCATCACGTCGACATCGCGGTTCTGGAACAGAGCCACCTGCGCGTTGCGGGCGCGCGGGCTGAGCGCGCCCAGCACCACGGCGGCACCGCCGCGCTGGCGACGGATCTGTTCGGCGATGGCATAGACGTCGCTAGCCGAAAACGCCACGACGGCGGAGCGTTTCGGCAGGCGCGATAGTTTCTTGGCGCCGGCGTAAGTCAGCTGCGACAGGCGCGGCCGGGCGACGAACTCGGCATTCGGCACCAGCCGCTTGATCAGGCCGCGCATGGTATCGGCGCCAAGGAACATGGTCTCTTCGGTGCCGCGCGCCTGCAGCAGACGGTCGGTGAAGACATGGCCGCGTTCGGCATCGGCGGCCAGCTGGATTTCGTCAACGGCAAGGAAATCGTAAGACCGGTCGAGCGGCATCGCCTCGACGGTGCAGACGAACCACTGCGCGCCCTTCGGCACGATCTTCTCCTCGCCGGTCACCAGCGCCACGGCGCGGTCGCCCTTGATCGCCACGGCGCGGTCGTAGATTTCGCGCGCCAGCAGGCGCAGCGGCAAACCGATGATGCCGCTGCGGTGGCTCAGCATGCGCTCGACGGCCAGATGGGTCTTGCCGGTATTGGTCGGGCCCAGCACGCAGAGGATGCGGCCCTTCTGGGAGGTCTTCAGCTCGGTCACGACGGAAACTTTCTGAAACGACCGCGCTTCACTCCGGCGGCGCCGCATTATAGGGCGGCGTTTCGCCTGCCCTCAACCCTGCGGCGCTAGGTGCTCGCACTTTCCTCCGGCATCAGGTGAATGCCTTCGGCGCGCAGGGAGACGGTGATCATCGCATTCGGAGCCAGGCCGTTGCGCTTCGCCACGTGGCTGGACAGCGAAAACTGCAGACGCGCGCCATTCACCTCGATATCCAGGCCGACGGTGTCGCCCAGCGACACCATTTCGACGATCCGGCCGGAGACCGGATTTTCGCGCTCGCCCTGGCTTGGCCTGTCGCGACGGTGCAAAACGATCTGGCTGCCGCGAATACACCACTGGCACCGGCTGCCGGGTGGAAGGTCGGGTCTTTCGGTGGTCTCGAGTCTGATGCCCTGCCAGTCGATCACGCTGCTACCGGGTTCCTGGGCCAGCACGGTGGCGGAGAAAATGTTGCGGATATCGATCAGCCGCGCGACAGTTGCGCTCGCCGGCCGCGTCATCACGGTTTCGGTCGGTCCGCTCTGCAGCGTGCGACCACGATGCAGAACGGCGATGCGATCGGCCAGCATTGCGGCTTCGGCGAGATCGTGCGTCACGAGGATGATCGGCATGGCCAACGTGCGCCGCAGGGTCGCCAGTTCTCGGTAGAGCTTCTCGCGTGTAGCGCGGTCCACCGACGAGAAGGGTTCGTCCAGCAGCAGGGCGGCGGGGTCGCGTGCCAGCGCGCGTGCCATGGCGACGCGCTGCTGCTGGCCGCCGGAGAGCGCAGCCGGCCGGCGGTCTCCCAAGCCATCGAGATGCACGCGCGTCAGCAGGTCGTGGGCCCGCGCGGCACGCTCGCTGCGCGGAAGATGCTCCAGGCTCGCCATGACATTCTGCGCGGCGGTCAGGTGCGGAAACAGCGCGAAATGCTGAAACAGATATCCCACGCGGCGCTGCTGCGGCGTCTGCCGGATGCCGGCCTCCGTATCGACCCAGACCGCGTCGTTGCAGCGGATCGCGCCGCGCTGCGGATGCATCAGGCCGGCGATACTGCGCAGCACCGTTGTCTTGCCGCTGCCGGACGGGCCCAGCAGGGCCAGAACAGTGCCGGGCGGGCAATGCAGCTCCACCGCCAGTGGAATCGGCGTTTCCTGGTACAGCGACACCTGCAGGCCAGTCTGTGCCGAAACGGTCACCGTGACATCCTTCGCCGCGACAGCGCCGTGGTGCCGGCAATCGCCAGCAGTGAAAAGACCAGCAGGAAGAGCGACATGGTGCCGGCGGCCGTGTCGTCGAAGGCCTGAACGCGGTCGTAGATCGAGATGGCGATGGTGCGGGTCTCGCCCGGGATGTTGCCGCCCACCATCAGCACGACGCCGAATTCACCCAGCGTATGCGCGAAGGTGAGAACCGCGCCGGTCAGAAGCCCCGGCCAGGCCAGCGGCAGTTCGATCAGGCAGAAGCTGCGCCAGGGCGTCAGACCGCTGCAGGCGGCAGCCTCGCGCAGATCGCGCGGGATGGCGGCAAAGGCCTGCTGAATCGGCTGCACGGCGAAGGGCAGGTTGGCGATCAGCGAAGCGAGCACCAGTCCCTCGAACGAAAACGCCAGCGCGCTGCCGGCCAGGTCTTCCCACAGCCTGCCCAACGGCGACCCGCTGCCGGCTGCCAGCAGAATGTAGAAGCCCAGCACGGTCGGCGGCAGCACCAGCGGCAGCGCCACTGCCGCTTCCAACACGCTCTTGCCGCGAAAACTGCTATAGGCGAGACAGCGGCCGAGCCAGATGCCGAATGGCAGCAGCAGCGCCAGTGTCCAGGCGCCGAGCTCGAGCGAAAGCCGTAACGCGGTCCAGTCCATTCAGCCTCTGCCGCCGCTTCAACCCGGCTCGCCGGGGAGGGAAAAGCCATAGCGGATGAACACTGCGCGTCCCTGCGGACCTTGTAAATACTGGTAGAAAGCCTGTGCCGCCGGTCCGGCCTGCTTCAGCAGCGCCATGCGCTGGCGCAACGGCTGATGCCATTCGGCGGGGATCAGTGCATGGCGGCCAAGCTTTTCGAACTGTGGCGTCAGCACCAGCGAATAGGCGACGATACCGCCCTGCGCGCCGCCGCTGACAGCGAACTGTGCCGCCTGGGAGACGTTTTCGCCCAGCACCAGCCGGTCGCGGATGGCGTCCCATAGGCCAATATGGCGCAGCGCTTCCTCGGCGCGTTTGCCATAGGGTGCATGTTCGGGATTGGCGATGGCGAAGCGGCTCACCCGGCCGGCCTGCAGGGCGGCCCTGAGATCCTCCAGCGAGCCATCGGGCCGCAGCGGCGAGTCCGGCGGAACCACCAGCACCAGCCGGCCGATGGCATACAGCGTGCCGCGATCGCGCGCCAGGCCGGCATCGGCGAGGCGGAATACGAAATCCTCGTCCGCCGACAGAAACAGCTGAAACGGCGCGCCCTGCTGAATCTGCCGGAAGAAGTTGCCCGATGATCCCATGGTCAGTTTCACGCTGCGGCCGGTGGCGGCGTGAAACCCGCGCGCCGCCTCCTCCAGCGCGAAGGCGAGATCGGAAGCGGCGGCGATCGTCGGCGGCGGATCGGCTGTCGTCCCGGTCTGCGCGCGGCCATCTGCCACCGCCGCGGCGGCGGCCAGCAGCAAGGCCAGCGAAGATAGCAGCAGGCGGCGCATGATGTCTCTACGTTATGTCAATCCGACTATAACGGTCGTTATAGCCGGACGGCAATAGCGAAGCTGTGTCGACCGTCACCCGCACAATTCCCGCACACGGTTGTCATCCCCGAGACAAGCCCGGGGATGGCAATTGGAGTGTTTGCTTATCGCTTCCGCAGCTTCTGCAGTGCGGCGACCTGCTTCGCGCAGGCCTTTTCGGTCGCGGCCGTCATCGCCTGATACCGCGCCAGCACCTGCCGGCCCAGCGGCGTGAGCTGCGCGCCGCCGCCGGCCTTGCCGCCGGTCGCGGCCGTCACCAGCGGTGTGCGGAAATAGCCGTTCAGGGTTTCGACCAGCATCCAGGCGCGTTTGTAGCTCATGCCCATGGCGCGGCCGGCCGCCGAGATCGAGCCGGTATCGGCGATGCGCGCCAGCAGTTCGCCCTTGCCCGGCCCGAGAAACACACCGGGCGCCAGCACCACGCGCAGCCGCGTGGCCGATGCCATCTTGGGAGTCTGTTTCGCCGTGGTCTTGGCCATGGTTCGACTACAGCACAGCCCGCGCGGCTCAGCCAGCCCTGCGCCGCTTCGCCGCCAGCCCGCGCAGGGCCGCCAGCGTTTCGCGCAAGCCCCGGCTCAGGGGTTTGTCGCGCCGCAGCACCAGTGCCAGCTGCCGCGTCAGTTTCGGTTTCAGCGCGCAGACCTGCAGGCCGCGCCGCGCCTCCGGCGTCGCCAGCGCCATGCCGGGCAGCACCGAACAGCCCAGCCCGGCGCCGACCAGCTGCTTGATCGCCTCCACGCTGTCGAGTTCCATGCCCGGCTTCGGCGTCAGGCCTGCGGTGGCGAACCAGCCATCGATCAGGCTGCGCGTATTGCCGCCCGGTTCCGGGATCGCCAGCGGCATCGTCATCAGCACCGCCGGCGTCACCGGATCGGGCAGCGGATGCGCGCGCGAGGAAATGGCGACGAAACCGTCCTCGATCAGCGGGGTGACATCCAGCGTGCGGCCGAGCGATTTGTTCCTGGGCGGCAGTGTCACCAGCCCGAGATCCAGGCTGTTCGCCTCGATGGCGCGCAGGATTTCCGGTGCATTGCCGGTATTCACCCGCAGATCGAGTTGCGGAAAGCGCCGGCGCAGGTCGCTCAGGATCGGCGGCAGGAGATGAATGCAGGCGGTGGCGCCGATGCCGATCCGCACCCGGCCGGTCACCTCGCGGCCATGCTGCGCCACGGCGTCGAGCGCGGCATTCACCGCCATGTCGATGGTGCCGGCATGCTGCAGCAGGGCGCGGCCGGCCGCGGTCGGCGTGGCGGTGCGACCGACGCGCTCGATCAGCTTCAGGCCCAGTTTCTGCTCCAGCTGGCGGATCTGCAGGCTGACGGCTGGTTGCGTCAAATTCAGCCTTGCAGCCGCCGCCGAGAAGCTGCCCAGCCGCACCACATCGGCGAAGGTCTGCAGATGGTCGAGATTGAAGCCGCGCATCTGTTAATTTTACTGATGCTTTGCATAAAAAGGCAAAATTTTATTTATGGCGGCGAAACCCGCATCCTGCCGCCATGAACGCACTCGCTCCCGCCGCCTCTTCCATCACCGTCTCCGATGCCTCTGAAGCCGACATGGCGCAGGTGCAGCGTATCTATGCGCATCATGTGCTGTATGGTCTCGCCAGTTTCGAGGAAGAGCCGCCGCCGCTGGCGGAAATGCTCAGCCGCCGGGAGAAGGTGCTGGAACACGGCCTGCCGTATCTGGTGGCCAAAGACGAGAACGACCGCGTGCTCGGCTATGCCTATGCCACGCAGTATCGCCCGCGCCGCGCCTATCGCTTCACGGTGGAAGACTCGGTCTACATGGCCGAGGGCGCGCAGCGGCGCGGCATCGGGCGGCTGTTGCTGCAGGGCGTGATCGACCGCTGCGAAGCCACCGGCTTCCGCCAGATGATTGCCATCATCGGCAATAGCGCCAATGCCGGCTCCATCGGGCTGCATACAGCCTGCGGCTTCCGCATGGTCGGCGTGTTCGAGACTGTCGGCTTCAAGCACGACGGCTGGCGCGACACCGTGCTGATGCAGCGCGCGCTGGGCGCCGGGGCGGCGGAGCCGCCAGCAGACTAGGCGCGCCGAGACGGCGCCGTCACGTTAAGGCAGCGCCGTCAGCAAGACGTAAGTGCCGAACAGCACCAGATGGATGAAGCCGAACAGCATATTCGTCTGTCCGGTGCCGAAGGTCAGCACGCTCACCACGAGCGTCAGCGCCAGCAGGATCGAATCTTTCGCTTCCAGCCCCAGCACCAGCGGCTGGCCGAGGAAGATGCTGACGGCAGCCACCACCGGCAGCGTCAGTCCGATAGTGGCCAATGAAGATCCCAGCGCCAGGTTGAGGCTTTTCTGCAACTGATCCCGGCGCGCCGCCTGCACCGCGGACATGCCCTCGGGCAGCAGCACCAGCAGCGCGATCACGATGCCGGCCAGCGCCGCCGGTGCGCCGATGGCGGCCGTGCCGGCCTCGACGACGACAGCGAATTTCTTCGCCAGCAGGATCACCGAGACCAGTGACAGCAGCAGCAGGCCGAGGCTGATCAACGCCTCGCGATTGTCCGGCACATGGCCGTGATCCTCGGGGCCGCCCATGGTGATGAAATAGTCGCGATGCCGCACCGTCTGGGTGTAAAGGAACACGCCGTAGAGCGCGACGGTGATCGCACTGACAAACACCAGCTGCGTCACGGTGAAATTCGGTCCCGGCGCGCCGACGTAATTCGGCAGCACCATGCTGAGCGTGGCCAGCACCAGTAGCACCGCCAGATAGACCGACACGCCCGAGACCTGGAAATTCTGCTCGCGATAGCGCAACCCGCCGAGCAGCAGGCATAGCCCGACCAGACCGTTACACACCAGCATCACCACGGCAAACACCGTGTCGCGGGCCAGCGCCGGGCGACTGTCGCCCGACAGCATGATCGAGGCGACCAGCGCCACCTCGATCACGATCACCGCCAGCGTCAGGATAAGCGTGCCGAAAGGCTCGCCGGTACGATGCGCGATCACCTCGGCATGATGCACGGCGGCAAACACGGCGGCGAACAGGATCGGGATCAGCAGGATGGAGAAGACGATGCCCAGCGCGGAAGACGGCGCCGCGGCCGTGTCGAAATAACTGATCAGGCCGAAGAAACCGAGCGCCACCACCGGGCTGATCCAGCTCGAATGCGGCAGGGTGGTGGGCAGCGCCATGGGGGGAGTCCTTGAGATGCGAGGGCAAAGCGGTCGCGCGGGATAGCCGGGAAATGTGGCGAGAAGCGGGCGACTTTGTCTGCCACCTCTCACCGCCCCAGCACAAACCGCTCCAGCTTGCCCAGCGTCTGCTGCCCCAGTTCGATGGCGCCGAAGCCTTTCGCCGCCTGGTATTCGGCTTCGGTGCTGAACACCATGCCGAGCGTCACTTTCGTCGTGCCGTCCGCCTGCGCCTCGAACAGCGCCCAGGCATCGGCATGTTTGGGTCCGTTCTCGCTGGCATGCAGCGTGTAGCCGAGCCGGTCTTCGGGCTTCACCGTCCCGTAGCGATGATGGTTGGGCCAGACCGTGCCGTCCGGCCCGATCATGTCGAAGACCCATTCGCCGCCTTCGCGCAGGTCGATCCGTGTCGTCTTGCAGGAGAAGCCGTCCGGTCCCCACCATTGCGGCAGCGTCTGCGGATTCATCCAGGCGCCCCAGACCAGTTTGCGCGGCGCGCGGATCGTGCGTTCCAGCACCATGGTGCGCGCGGCGACACCGGCCAGATTGTCGAGCCCGGCATTGAAGCCCTGGCGATAGCCCTCTGCCATGTCGGCGGCCAGCGACGACAGCTGCACCGTCACCGTCAGGCGGCTGCGTGTCTCGTCGCCGGCGAGATCGGCCGTTACCAGAGCGGCCGACTGCGCCACGCCGTCGCAGGAGACCAGTTCGTAATTCACGCTGCGCCGCTGCGGCTGCATGTCCAGCCAGCCGACCTCGCAGCGGATATCCGGCTGGCCTTCGACTTTGCACAGCGAAATCTCGCGGCCGCCCACGCGGCTGTCGGCGTCGAGAAACGCCACCGTCACCGCCGGTGTCGGTGCGGCCCAGATCGCGCGCGCATCGGGCGCCGTCCAGGCCTGCCACAGCGCAGACAGCGGCGCGGCCACCTCGCGCTCGAACTGCAGCGTCGCAAAGCGGCCGGACTCCGGAGACGACATCATTCTGTCTGGTCCTTCATCATTGTGGTCACGAATGCCTCCAGCCGGTCGAGCCGGCTGTCCCAGATCGCGCGCTGTTGCTCCATCCAGTCGCGCGCCGGGGCCAGCGCCTCGGGCACCAGGGCGCAGGTCCGCGTCCGCCCGTCCTTGGCGGTGGCGATCAGGCCGGCCTCTTCCAGCACCGACAGGTGCCGCATCACGGTGGGCAGGCGCAGCCCGGTCGGGCCGGCCAGATCGCTGACCCGCGCCGGTTCGGCGGCCAGCCGGGTCAGGATCGCGCGGCGGGTCGGGTCCGCCAGCGCATGAAACAGTCGCGAGAGATCGGGATCATGCTTAGCCATGTGGCTAACTATCACCGGTCAGGCCGAGGGTGCAAGAAGAAAGTTAGCCAGCTAGCTAAGTTTTCGAAAAGACGGCGCCGACGCGCAGCGGACATCGACAAGCTGGAGGTTTGTTGCTATAATGTTCCTTATCCCGCGATAAGGCCCGTTACTGCTTTTTCAGTGGCTTGGACGGCCAACGAACACAAACGAACATCAAACGAAGCGAAACGAAGGCAAACGAAGCGCTGCGAACACCCACGAAGCCGAACCAGTCCGAACGAACCGGACTCAGCCGAAGGGCAAATTTGACACCCGGCCAAAGCCCGGCATACTTCGTTTTGCACCGCAGCATCGCGTAGAGTGGCTGCGCAGATATAAGAAGAGCGGGTGGACGTAAGAGAATGACTGGCAGCAAGGACGAGATCACCTTCCCCGAAGCCTGGGCCAAACTCGCGCAGAAGGAACTGGGCGACAAGCCGCTGTCCGATCTGGTCTGGCTCACACCGGAAGGCATCAAGGTCAAGCCGCTCTACACCGCTGCCGATCTCGAAGGCCTCGAAGGGCTCAATTCGCTGCCCGGCCTGGAGCCGTTCACCCGCGGCGTGCGCGGCACCATGTATGCCAACCGGCCGTGGACGATCCGGCAATATGCCGGCTTCTCGACCGCCGAAGAGTCCAACGCCTTCTATCGCAAGAATCTCGCCGCCGGCCAGCAGGGCGTGTCGGTGGCTTTCGATCTCGCCACCCATCGCGGCTATGACAGCGATCATCCGCGCGTGGTCGGCGATGTCGGCAAGGCCGGCGTCGCCATCGACAGCGTCGAGGATATGAAAATCCTGTTCGACGGCATCCCGCTCGACAAGATGAGCGTGTCGATGACCATGAACGGCGCCGTGCTGCCGGTGCTGGCCTGCTACATCGTCGCCGGCGAGGAACAGGGCGTGAAGCCCGAGCAGCTGTCCGGCACCATCCAGAACGACATCCTCAAAGAGTTCATGGTGCGCAACACCTATATCTACCCGCCCGCGCCCAGCATGCGGATCATCGCCGATATCATCGGCTATACCGCGCAGAAGATGCCGAAATTCAATTCGATCTCGATTTCCGGCTATCACATGCAGGAAGCCGGCGCGACCGCTGTGCAGGAACTGGCCTTTACGCTGGCCGACGGCAAGGAATATGTCCGCACCGCGATTGCCAGCGGCCTCGATGTCGATGCCTTTGCCGGCCGCTTAAGCTTCTTCTTTGCCATCGGCATGAATTTCTTCATGGAGATCGCCAAGCTGCGCGCCGCGCGCCTGCTGTGGACGCGGATCATGAAGGAGTTCAACCCGAAGAAGCCCGGTTCGCTGATGCTGCGCACGCATTGCCAGACCTCGGGCGTCTCGCTCACCGAGCAGGATCCCTACAACAACGTGGTGCGCACCGCCATCGAGGCGATGGCCGCCGTGCTCGGCGGCACCCAGTCGCTGCACACCAATGCGCTGGACGAAGCCATCGCGCTGCCGACCGAATTCTCGGCCCGCATCGCGCGCAACACCCAGCTGATCATCCAGGACGAGACCTATGTGACCAAGGTGGTCGATCCGCTCGCCGGCTCCTATTACGTCGAGGCGCTGACCCATGCCCTGGCCAGCCATGCCTGGGAACTGATCCAGGAAGTGGAATCGATGGGCGGCATGACCAAGGCGGTCGAAAGCGGCATGCCCAAGCTGCGGATCGAAGAGGCCGCCGCACGGCGCCAGGCCCGCGTCGATCGCGGCGAGGATGTCATCGTCGGCGTCAACAAATATCGCACCTCGAAGAGCGACGTGCCCGACACGCTGGAAGTCGACAATACGAAAGTACGCGAGAACCAGGTGGCGCGGCTGCGCACCATCCGCAACACGCGCGACAAGGCCAAGGCCGAAGCCGCGATCAAGGCGCTTGAAGCCGGTGCCGCCGGCACTGCCAACCTGCTGGAGCTGTGCGTGCAGGCGGCGCGGGCGCGCGTCACCGTGGGCGAGATGTCGGATGCGATGGAGCGCGTGTTTACGCGCCACCAGGCCACGATCCGCTCGATCAGCGGCGTCTACGGCGCGGCCTATGCCAATGACGAGGGCTTCATGTCGATCCAGAAGGATATCGAGGCCTTCGCTGCCGAAGAAGGCCGCCGCCCGCGCATGCTCGTCGTCAAGCTTGGCCAGGACGGCCATGACCGCGGCGCCAAGGTGATCGCCACGGCCTTTGCCGATCTCGGTTTCGATGTCGATGTCGGCCCGCTGTTCCAGACGCCCGAGGAAGCCGCGAAGGACGCCATCGAGAACGACGTGCATGTGATCGGTGTGTCGAGCCAGGCGGCTGGCCACAAGACGCTGGTGCCGCAGCTGATCGACGCTTTGCGCAAGCAGGGTGCGGGCGACATTCTCGTCATTACCGGCGGCGTGATCCCGCCGCAGGATTACGATTTCCTGCGCCAGGCAGGTGTGGCTGGCATCTACGGCCCCGGTACCAATATCCCGGTGGCGGCGGCCGAAATCGTCAAACTGATCCGCCAGCAGCATGCGGCGGCCGGCGCAAAGGGTGCGGCAGAATAGCAGTTGAACCGGCGCGCATGCCGGCCCATATTGGCTGCATCATGACCGCGCGCGCCCGCAACCTCGCCCTCTTCTGCCGCGCCAGCCGCCTCCACGCAGGCCGCTAGGCCCCGGTCGCGTCCGCGCAGTTTTCTCTGCGCATCCTCCGCCGGGGCAATTCACGCACTACAACAATTTCCATTTTTTTCACGCGCGCGATTTTCGCAGCGCGATCACGCAGTCATGCCCAAGGAGGCAATCCATGAGTTTTCTCGATCCGCGCCCCGCCATCATTCTCACCGCTGCCGATGCCGACCGGCTGTCGGCGCTTGCCGAGGCCGCGCGCAACCGCCAGCCCGATGTCGCCGATATGCTGGAGGCCGAAGTCGCGCGGGCACAGCTGGTCGCGCCGGCCGATGTGCCGCCCGATACGGTGACGATGAACAGCCACGTCACCTTCGGCTACGAGCATGCCCGGCGCGCGCACTGGCTCACGCTGGTCTATCCGGCTGAAGCCGATCTCGACATGGCAAAGATCTCGGTGGCGACGCCGGTCGGCGCTGCGCTGATCGGGCTGCGCGAAGGCCAGTCGATTGCCTGGAGCACGGCATCCGGCGCGGTGCGACGCATCACGCTCAACAAGGTGGCCTATCAGCCCGAACGCGCTGGCCGCTACGATCTGTAGCGGCGGCGGCAACGGAAAGGTCAGGCCGTGCGGAAGAAGCCGACCAGCTCGGCCAGCTGATGCGCCTGACCTTCCAGCGCTTGCGCCGATGCGGTGGTTTCCTCGACCAGCGCGCCGTTGCGTTGGGTCATTTCGTCCATGCTGCCGACGGCGGTGTTGACCTGCTCCAGCCCGCCGGCCTGTTCGCGGCTGGCGGCTGCGATCTCGGCGACGATATCGCTCACCTTCTTGATCGCAGTGACGATCTCGGTCAGCGAGGCGCCGGTCTGGTTGACCAGCGCCGCACCCGTCTTCACCTGGGCGTTCGACTCCGTGATCAGCGCCTTGATATCCTTGCTGGCATTGGCCGACCGCTGCGCCAGGGCGCGGACTTCCTGTGCCACGACAGCGAAACCCTTGCCGGCTTCGCCGGCACGTGCCGCTTCGACACTGGCATTGAGTGCCAGCAGGTTGGTCTGGAAGGCGATTTCGTCGATCAGTCCGACGATGTCGCTGATCTTCTGCGCGCTCGCTTCGATCTGGGTCACGGCGGTGACGGCCTCGCGCACCACGCTGCCGCCCTTTTCGGCCGTGTCGCGGGCATTCACCGCCAGCTGGTTGGCAGCCTGGGCGTTGTCGGCATTCTGCCGCACGGTGGTGGTGATTTCATGCATCGAGGCGGCGGTTTCCTCGATCGAGGCGGCCTGCGATTCCGTACGGCTGGCCAGATCCTGACTGCCGCTGGAAATTTCCGCCGAGGCGACACGCACCGCCGAGGCGCTTTCCGACAGGCGGCTGGCGAAATCGCGCAGCTTGTCGCCCATCGCGTTGATATCGGCGGCCAGTTCGCCGAAGCGGCCGTGGAAATCGGCGGTGATGCGGCGGCGTAGATCGCCAGTGGCCATCGCGCCGGTCACGCTCTGCACCGCGCCGAACACGGTTTCGGTGCGTGCCAGCAGCGTATTGACCGACTCGCCGACGCGGCCGAGCACGCCATCCAGACCGGCGGCATCGACGCGCTGCGTCAGATCGCCGTCGGCCGCGGCCAGAACCACCTGGCCGATGGCCTGCTCGAAGCGGGCTTCCCGCGCATTCCGTTCGCTGGCGAAGCGCTCGCGCTGCACGGCGGCCTCGGCTTCCAGTTTTTCGCGTTCGGTCATCGCCGCCTGCATCTGCGCCAGGCTGGCAGCCGAACGAGCAAACAGATTCTCCAGCACCAGACAGAGCCAGATCAGTACGCCGCATTCCGCCACCACGATCACGGCATGCACCACGACGCGGCCGAAATCGCTGCCGTCGGGGAAGATGGCAAAGGGCAGTAGGAAGTTCAGCACCAGATGATGCACGGCGGTCAGCGTCGCCGCCGTGAGAATGGCGCGCCAGTCGCAGTAGGCGGCCAGCACGGCGAAGATCGCGAAGTAATACATGTGCAAGTCAATTTGCCACGGCCCGCTGGCCGCGAAGACCAGCAGCGAGGCCATGCCGACGAAGGCCGCTGCCACCACCTGCCGCGTCGCTGTGCCGGTCGGATCGGTGCGGCAGAACCAGGTGGCGATGGCGCCGATCGCAACGGCACCCAAACCGCTGACGATCAGGTTGGTGTTGTTCAGCCAAGCGACCGCCGCGATCAGCGGCAGGTGCAGCCAGAGCCAGACGATGAAGACGCTGCTGGCGCGGCGGCGCAGATCGTCGAGGGAGCTGAGCTGGAACAGGGACGCAGTCATGGTGTCGCCTTTCAGGCGGGAGGAAGCGAACGGAAGGAGAGGCAGGCCGCCAGCAGGCCATCGCCGGCGAGAACCAGGCTGGCGCCGGCCTCGTAGAGCCGCGCGGCGGCGTCCGGCGTCGCGGTGGCGACCAGCCACAGATTGGGCCATGCGCCCTGGCCGAGCGGACGGGCCGGGGCGGCGTCGAGAATGGCAGCGGCGCGCGGCAGGGTATCGGCGGCCGACGGCAGCAACACGATCAGGCGCTGCGCAGCCACCTGCGCCGTCGCTTGCCGCGGCGCGGGCAGCAGCAGTGCGGCGAGCGGCAGCAGTGCGATCACGGCGATGCACAGGATGGCAAGCCGGTTGCGGGATCGGTCGGAGATGGACATCGGGACCAGTGAAACGGAACTCGGCGGGCGGGAACAGGTTTTTATTTGGCTATGGTACGCTCCCGCAGCCGCATCCGATCATGCGGGCCGGTCAGGCGGCAACGTAAATCTGCCCGACTGTGGTTTTAGGGCCACGCTTCCGATAAGTCTGGCTGAGGAAGCGTTCAGGCTTTCGCCATATGCGGGATAACCCGGAGGATTCGATGCTGCCGCCCTTTGCCGTCACGCCGCTTTACGCTGCGCTTCTGGGTCTGCTGCTACTGGGCCTCAGCTTGATCGTGGTGCGGCTGCGGCGCCGGCATGGCGTGCCGACCGGCGATGGCGGCCACGCCGATCTGGCGCGAGCCATGCGCGTGCAGGCGAATTTCGTCGAATATGTGCCGCTCACGCTGCTGCTGCTGTTCATGCTGGAGATGTCGCGCCAGCCGGTCTGGGCGCTGCATCTGCTGGGTGCCGCCCTGCTCGTCGGCCGGCTGCTGCATGCCTGGGGCTATCTGGCCACGCCAAAGCTCACCTTCGGCCGCGCGCTCGGCATCGGCCTCACCTGGATCGTGCTGGGCGTCGCTTCGATCTGGCTGCTGCTGGTGGTGCTGCAGCGCTACACGATGATACCCGCGTAGTTCAGGCCTGCCTTTTCAGATTTGCGGCCAGTGCGTCGTCGACGGCCCGGATCAGGTCATCGCGCCGCACCGGTTTCTGTAGCACCTTGTCGGCCCCCAGCCGTTCGGCCATGCCGAGCAGTTCAGTCGCCTTGATCCAGCCGCCGCCGGAAATCGCAATCACCGGCAGGCCCGGCCAGCGCCGCCTGGTCTCGCGCAGCACCTCCAGCCCGTCGCGCTGCGGCATCAGGATGTCGGTCAGCACAATATCGATGGCCTCGCGCTCCAGTAGCGCCAGACCCTGCTCGCCGTCGCCGGCCAGCACAGTGCGGTGGCCGTTCGCCTCCAGGTGGCTGCGCAGGATGTCGCGGAATTCCGGGTTGTCGTCGATGACGAGAATATAGGCCATAGATGGTCTTTCCCGGCGGGATTGGCAGCGAGGCGAAACTTCCTGATTGAAAATCCGCCCTTTGCGGCCCATTCTAGCCGCGAATATCTGGTTTGCAGCATATATTTGAAATAGCAGTTTTGCTCCATTTTCCGCGCTGACAGGCAACAGAACATGAACGACGATCTGCTGCAGGCGGTTGTGGATACGGCGATCGACGGGCTGATCCTGATCGAGACGGATGGCCGCATCGCGCTCTACAACACCGCCTGCGAGCGTTTGTTCGGCTATACCGCCGCCGAGGTTCTAGGCCGCAACGTCGCCATGCTGATGCCGGAACCGGATGGGTCGGCGCATGACGGCTATATCGGTCGCTACCGCGCGACCGGCGAGAAACGCATCATCGGCATCGGTCGCGAGGTAAGGGGCCGCCGCAAGGACGGCACGGTGTTTCCCTTCGAACTGGCGGTCGGCGAATACAGCCGCGACGGCCGCGTGATGTTCGTCGGTGTGATCCACGACCTGACCCAGACCCGCCGGAGCCAGCAGGAGCGGGGCGAGAGCGAAGCGCGCTTCCGCCTGCTGGTCGACTCGATCACCGATTACGCGATCTTCCTGATGGATGCCGACGGTGTGGTGCTGACCTGGAATACCGGCGCACAGAACCTGACCGGCTATGCGCCGGACGAGATCGTCGGCACATCGCGCGACCGGTTCTATCCCGACGACGCGCGGCAGGCGCAGCAGCCGGACGAATCGCTGCGGATCGCCGCCGAGACGGGCCGTTACGTCAACGAGGAATGGCGGGTTCGCAAGGACGGTTCGAAATTCTGGGCCAGCGTGATGATCAGTGCGCTACGCGACAGCGAGGGCGACCTGCACGGCTTTGTCAATATCACGCGCGACATGACCGAGCGGCGTCAGGCCGAGGAACTGCGCGACCAGCTGCGCCAGGCGCAAAAGATGGAGGCGTTGGGCCAGCTCACCGGCGGCATCGCGCATGACTTCAACAATCTGCTCGCGGTGATCGTCGGCAATCTCGAATTGCTGGGCGACCGCGTCAGCGACGACGAGGGCAACCGGCTGATCGACCAGGCGCTGCGCAATGCCGAACGCGGCGCCGAACTGACGCGCCGTCTGCTCGCCTTCGGCCGTCAGCAGCAGCTGAAGCCCAGCCGGTTCGACGTCAACGATCTGATCAACGGCATGCTCGACATGCTGCGGCGGACATTGGGTGCGGGGGTGGCCGTCCAGCCGGCCCTCGAACTCGATGTCTATATGGTCGAGGCCGATCCGAACCAGCTGGAGAACGCGATTCTGAATGTCGCGCTGAATGCCCGCGATGCGATGAACGGCAGCGGCACGCTGGTGATCCGCACGGCGGTCACGCATCTGGCCGAGCCGCGCGTGATGCCCACGCGGATCGCACCGGTCGGCACCTATGTGATGATCGGCCTGCGCGATACCGGCAGCGGCATGCCGCCCGATATCGCCGCCCGGGTCTTCGAACCCTTCTTCACCACCAAGGAGGTCGGCAAGGGCAGCGGCTTAGGGTTAAGCATGGTCTACGGCTTCACCGTGCAGTCGGGCGGATTTGTCGAGGTCGACAGCATCCCGGGCGCCGGCACCGAATTCCGCATTTTCCTGCCCGCACTCGAAGGCGACCGTCTGTCGGCACGGCGACCCGAATACGATCCGGGCCGCCGGCTGGTGCTCTGCGTCGACGACAATCCGGATGTGCGGGCCACGATGACCGCGCTGCTCGGCAGTCTGGGCTTTGCCGTGCTGCCGGCCGCCACTGCGCATGATGCCTTGCAGGAATTGCGGCGCGGCTTGCCCATCGACCTGCTGCTGACCGATATCCAGATGCCGGGCGGCATCGGCGGTATCGAACTGGCCGATCAGGTGCTGGCCCGGAAGCCCGGCCTGCCGGTGCTGTTCATGTCGGGCTCGACCAGCGAGGACCGACTGCGCCACACGCGCTATTTCGGCGTTTCCGAGATCCTGGCCAAGCCGGTCCGCAAGGCCGCCTTGGCCGAGGCGCTCAATCGTATGCTGGGACAGAAGGACTGAGGCGCCGCGGGTCAGTCCGCCGCGTCCCGTATCTGCGGCGGTGTATCCTTCCAGGTCACGTTGTAGAGATCGAAGCGGCGGTCCTTCAGATTCTGCACCGTGCCGTGCTGACGCGCCGCCGCCAGGCTGTCGAGTTGCACATCGGCAATCGCCACCATCTCCACATTCGGCGTGGTGTCGGCGGCAATGCCGTCGCGCGCGAAGGCGAAATCGCAGGGGGTGAGCACGCAGCTCTGCGCATACTGGATGTCCATATTCTCCACGCTGGGCAGATTGCCGACATTGCCGGCCATCACCACATAGCACTGGTTTTCCACGGCGCGGGCATGGGCGCAGTAGCGCACGCGCTGGTAGCTCTGGCGCTCGTCGGTGCAGAAGGGCACGAACAGGATCTGCGCACCCTGGTCGACCAGATGCCGCGCCAGTTCGGGGAATTCCGCGTCGTAACAGATCAGCACGCCGATCGGTCCGAAATCGGTCTCGATCACATTCAGGCTGTTGCCGCCGGTGATATTCCACCAGTAGCGCTCGTTCGGCGTCGGGTGGATCTTGCGCTGCTCGTGCACCGCGCCGTTGCGCAGGCAGACATAGCAGATGTTGTAGACATGGCCGTCGATCGGATCGCGCGTCGGATGCGAGCCGCCGACGATGTTGATGTTGTAACTGACCGCCAGTTCGCTCAGCAGCGTTTTGATCCGGTCGGTATAGCGCGTCAGCGCCGCCACCGCTTCGGCGGCTGGCGCATCGCGGTTCTCGATGGAGAGCAGCTGCAGGGTGAAGAGTTCGGGGAGCAGCACGAAATCGGCCTTGTAGTCGGCCACCACATCGACGAAATATTCCACCTGCCTGGCGAAATCCTCGAAGGACTGCACGGCGCGCTGCTGATACTGCACGGCGGCGACCCGCGCGGTGCGGGCGCGCGGCAGCGGTGCGGATTCCGCTGCGCTGCTGCCACTGCCATAGGCGGGATTGCGCCAGATCATATGCGTGGCATAGCCGCGCGATTCATGGTCCATCGGCAGATAGCCGCGCAGTACGCCGATCGGCTCGAAGGCGTTGCGGATCTGGAAGCTGATCACCTGGTCGCGCAGCGCGCCGCTGCGCACGCGCTCCAGATAGTCCTCCGCCGACTTCAGCTGCTGCCAGCGCCGGCCCAGGCCCGGCATGCGGCCGCCGAAGACGATGCCTTTCAGATGCAGCCGCTCGCAGAGCTGCTTGCGCGCATTGTACAGCCGCTGGCCCAGGCGCAGGCCGCGAAAGTCCGGGTCGACGCAGATATCCATGCCGTAGAGCCAGTCGCCCTTCGGGTCGTGGCGCGCGGCATAGCCGCGGCCGGTGATGCCTTCCCAGTCATGCGGCTGCAGCGCCAGGGCCTCGCCGATGCGGAAGGTGGCGCAGTAGCCGACGATGGCGTTGTCGTAGATCGCCACGAACTGCCCCTGCGGGAAGTGATGCTGGTGGCCGCGCAGTTGCGCCGTGGTGTAGTTGCCTTGCGGACCCAGCCCCGCATAGACCTTCGCGGTCAGCGCATGGATGCCGGCAATATCCTGCGGCGTGGCGTTGCGCAGCAGCAGGCGCGGCTTGGCAGCGGGCTTGGCGGAAGAAGTCTTGCTGGACGTCATGATGAACTCGCTGGGGAAGGGCTGCCATATCAACGGCACAGCTCCGCCTCGGGTGCCCGGCGAATGCGGACGGACGGGGCGCCGGAGCGAAAGGGGCAGCTGGGAAAAGGGAAAGGGCCGCCCGGACGATGCCGGGGGGATGGCGGGGGTGCCGGACGGCCCTGTTCAGGCTGCGCTTCAGCGGCCTGCATTGGAGATGAATAAAGCAGGGGAAAACGGCAGAAATAGGGCAGCCCGCAAGGCCACGGTTTCGCAGAACTGTAACAATCGTAAACGACTGTATTGTTTGACTGTTTTCCAACGGCTCCGATAAAGTCCGCCGCTATGAACGAACCGCCCGCGCTGCTGCGTTTCGGCCTGGCCCCGGGCGGGCTGACGGCCCTGCGCCGGCATGAAGGGCTGGCGCTACAGCGCGGCCGCGCGCTGAAATCCACGCTCACCCTGCTTGATACGCCTGACCGCCGTTTTGCCGCCAGCGGCTGGCTTTGCCTCGCCATCCGCGATGGCGACGGCGAGCGTGTGGTCACGCTGCCCGTTGCTGGCCTGCCCGTTGCGCCGGCGCCGGCGCTGGACGAGGCGGGCGATCTCGAAACGCTGGCCGAAGGCGCGCAGAGCGGTCAGCTGCATACGCTGCGCCGCGCGGACAGCACGATTGTCCTGCAGGCCTACAAGGTGCAGCTCCGGCGCGGTCCCGGGCGCAGCACCGCCTATGAAGCGCTGACCTTGCAGGCCGCGACCGACGATGGTGCGGCGCTCGATGCGCTGGCCGCCGATCTGGCGCGCGATCTGCCGCTGCACTGGACCGGTGCCGCGCCGCTGGTGCAGGCCGCCGCCGCGCTCGACCTGATCGAACCGCCGCCGCTGCGCGCCACCGCGCTGGATTTCGATCCACCCGACGATGCCAGCGCCGCCGCCGTCTTCGCCGCCATCGGCCGGCATTGCCTGGCGCAGTTCGATGCCAATCTGCTGCCGGTGCTGCGCGACCGCGATGTCGAAGGCGTACATCAGATGCGCGTAGCGCTGCGGCGCCTGCGCTCGGCCATCGGGCTGTTTTCCGGCATGCTGGATGAAAGCGCGCTCGATCCGCTGCTCGACGATCTGCGCTGGCTCGGGGCGCCGCTCGGCCGCAAGCGGGATCTCGATGTGTTTCTGGCCGAGACACTGGCGCCGCTGCGACGTCTGCCCGATCCGCCGAAACGCCTGCAGCATCTCGCCACCGTACTGGAAGATCGCCGCATCTCGGCGCAGGAGGCACTCGAATCCGCGCTGAATGCGCCACGGCTGGCGGCGCTGCGCCTCGCGCTCAACCGCTTCCTTGCGGCGGTCGAGAACGGTGACAGCAGTGTGCTGGCCGATCCTGCGCTGGCGGTCGCGCCGGCTGCGGATTTCGCCGTCGAGATTCTGCGCCGGCGGCGCAGAAAGGTGAAGGCGCTTGGCAGCCGCCATGCCGAACTCGATGTGCCCGAACTGCACGATCTGCGCATCCGCGCCAAGAAGCTGCGCTATGCCGCCGAATTCTTCCGGCCGCTCTTCGGCCATCGCAAGGGCGAGAAGAAAAGTGCGCGCCGTTTCATTGCGGCGGTGGCGCATCTGCAGGATTGCCTCGGCATGCTCAACGATGCCGATGTGGGTGCGCGGCTGGTGCGCGACCTGCTGCCGCCGCCGGACCAGGATCCCGCCGCGGCCGCCATCGCCGCCTGGTTCGCCGGGCGCCAGCAATTGCAGCTCGCGCAGCTCGGCGAAGCCTGGGACAGCTTCGCCGCGCTGCGGCCGTTCTGGAAGGACGGCAAGGGCGGTTAGTCGATCAGCTTGCCGTCCGGCCCGTGGAAGGGATGCGGGCCGTCATGGTCGCCGATCGCCACGGTATGGCTGACCAGCCGGCCATCGTTCCACCAGTGCAGCATGTAGCCCGGCGGTTCCATGGTGAAGCGGCTCGGCGCGTCGGCGTCGATATCCAGCGCCACCTGATGCGCCGGACTCGGGCAGGTCAGTGCGCTGCGGCCGCCGACCTCGGCGCGGATCACGCGATGCAGATGGCCGCAGAGGATCAGCCGAATCTGCGCATGCTGCGCCACGATGCGCTCGAACTCGGCCGCGCCTTTCAGGCCGATCTTGTCCATATGGCCGATGCCGGTGACGAAGGGCGGATGATGCATCATCACCAGCGTCGGCTGGTCCGGCCGCTGCCGCAGCGTATCGTCCAGCCAGCTTAAACGCTCGGCGCATAGCTCGCCGCCGCCCTGGCCGGGGATCAGCGTGTCGAGGCCGAGGATGCGCAGCGGGTAGTCGTCGTCGAGAGCGAAGTGCAGGAAGCTGCCGCGTTCGCGCGGCAGATAGCCGCCGGCGGCGAAGGCATCGCGCATCGCATCGCGTTCATCGTGATTGCCCGGGATGGCGATGATGCGCTGTTTCAACGGCGCGAGAATCGATTTGAGATGATCGTATTCTTCCGGCCGACCGAGATCGACCAGGTCGCCGGTCAGCAGGATCAGGTCGGGCTGCTGCTTCAGCGACTGCAGATGCTGCACGCAGACGTCCAGCATCGCGGCAGTATCGACCTTGCGATAGGCCAGCTTGCCCGGCAGCTTGATATGGGTGTCGGTGATCTGGGCGATCAGCATGGGCTAGGACTCCGGTGGCTTACAGGATCAGTATACCGCGCGGATCGATGGCCAGTCCCACCTGCTCGCCATGGGAAAAGTCGCGGCGCGCCGTGCTTTCCACCACCAGCGGCAGCCTTTCGCCGACCTCGACGAACAGCCGCGTGCGGTCGCCGAGGAAGAAGGCCGAGGCAATCGTGCCGCGCAGGCTGCTGGCGTCGGTCGTCTCGGTCACGCGGATGTCTTCCGGACGGAACAGGATTTCGCTGGCATCAGCCGGCGCATCGGGCCAAGGCAGGTCGCCGGCGCGGCAGGTGAAGACGCCGTTGCGCACCGCGCCGTTCAGCCGGTTCATCGTGCCGATGAAGTCGGCGACGAAGCGCGTGGCCGGTTTCTGGTAGATATCGCGCGGGGCGCCGATCTGGGCGACGCGGCCATGCTCCATCACCACGATGCGGTCGCCCAGCGCCATCGCCTCGGCCTGGTCGTGCGTCACGTAGATCGCAGTGATCTTCAACGAGCGCAGCAGCGTGTCGATCTCCAGCCGCAGCGTATCGCGCAGCTTGGCATCCAGTGCGGTGAGCGGCTCGTCCAGCAGCAGCGCGCGCGGCCGTACGGCGATGGCGCGCGCGAGCGCCACGCGCTGGCGCTGGCCGCCGGATAACTGGTCGATGCGGCGGTTGGCCAGCTTTTCGATCTGCATCATGGCCAGCATCTCGCCAACGCGGGTGCGGACCTGCGCGGCCGGCATTTTGCGGATCTTCAAGCCGTAGCCGATATTCTCAGCCACGCTCATGTTGGGGAACAGCGCATAGGACTGGAACACCATGCCGACATTGCGCTGCTCGATCGGAATCTGCGTCACATCCTGGCCGTCGAACAGCACCTGCCCGCCAGCATCGGGCTCTTCCAGCCCCGCGATGATGCGGAGCGTGGTGGTCTTGCCGCAGCCCGAGGGGCCGAGGAAAACGACGGTTTCCCCGGCATTGATGGAGAGATCGAGCGGCTCCAGCGCCTTGGTGCCGTCGGCAAAGGTCTTGGCGCAGTTCTTCAGCGCGATCGACATGGGATTGATGTCACTCATGGGCGTCGTCCTCGGGTACGAACTTGTTCGGGCGCGGCTTGGCAAAGGCCTGCAGGGCCAGCAGCAGCGGCATGATCATCAGGAAAAAGACCAGCGTATAGGCGCTGCCGATTTCCAGCCGGAGCGACGCATAGGCATCGGCGAGACCGACCGGCAATGTTTTCGTGAACGGCGTGTGCAGCAGCCAGGTCATGTTGAACTCGCCCATCGACAGCGTCACCACCATCAGCGAACCGGCGAGAATGCCGGCGCGGCAGTTCGGCAGCACGATGTCGCGGAAGCGGCGCCACCAGCTGGCGCCCAGCGAGGCGGCGCCTTCCTCCAGAGTGTTCAAATCAATTGCCATCAGTACGGCCAGCACGCTACGCACCATGAAAGGCAGGGTGAACAGCACATGGCCGACCAGAATGAAGCCCCAGCTGGTGCGGAAGCCCTGCAGGCTGCCATAGGTGACGATCAGCGCGAGAGCCGTGGCAAGACCAGGCACCGCTACCGGCATCACCAGCAGTTCCTCGATGGCGCGCGCCAGCGCACTCTGGCGCCGCGCCAGAACGTAGGCCGTCGGGATGCCGATGATCAGCGTGAGACCCAGGCAGGCCAGCGAGATGCCGATGGAGAGGAAGATGGTGTTGCGATAGCCGTTCCACACTTCCATCACCCAGCGGAGCGTCAGTCCGCTTTCGATGCCGACCAGATAGTTCACGGTCAGACCGGCCATGATCGACAGGATCACCGGCACGATCAGGAAGGCGCACACCAGAAGTGTGAACGCAAGCTGCAGGTTGAAGAGGAGTTTCTTGTGCATGGTGCTAACCCGCCGCTGCGACGGTGCCGCCGGCGGCGGTGCGCGCCAGCGCCAGCACGATCCAGGTCACCGCGCCGAGCACGAAGCTCAAGGCCGCCGCCATGGCGATATTCGCCGACAGGGTGAATTCGGTATAGATCACCATCGGCAGCACGTTGATCTTGGCGGCCAGCGTAAAGGCCGTGCCGAAAGCGCCGACGGCGGTGGCGAAGCAGATCGCGCCGGCCGAGATGAAGGCGGGCTTCAGCCCGGGGATAATGACATCGACCACCACGCGAAACGGCGAGGCGCCGAGCGAGCGCGCGGCCTCTTCCAGTTTCGGGTCGAGTTTTTCGGCGGCGGCCATCACGGTCAGGATGGTGCGCGGGATCGAAAAATAGACATAGCCCATGAACAGGCCGGCAAGCGAATAGGCGAAGACGATCTTGTCGCCGGTCAGCGCTTCGGTCACGGTGCCGATCAGGCCCTGGCGACCGGCCAGCATGATCACCATGAAGCCGATGACGACGCCGGGAAAGGCGAGCGGAAAGGTCAGCATGGCGACCAGCGCGCCGTTGCCGGGAAATTTGTGGCGCTGCAGGAATACGCCGCTGATGCCGCTGATGATCAATGTCACGACCGTGGTCAGCACGGCGACGCCCAGCGTGGCCAGCAGGCTGTTGAAGTAATTCCGGTTGGTGACGATGGCGGCATAGGCCGCCCAGCCATGCTCCTTGCCGCTGCCGCCGATCAGGAAAAGTTCGGCCATCGGAATGAGGAAAAAGGCCGAGAAGAAAATTCCGGCCGGCAGCAGAAGCAGGATCAGGCGTCGCGTTTCGCGTTGCATTTTTGTGGTCGTTTCCTCCAGAAGAGAAGATGCGGGCGATCCGCGAGGACCGCCCGCAGGCACTCAGTTCACTTCCTTGTTGTAGCGGTCGACGATCGCCTTCTGGGCAGTCGCCAGCTTCTTCAGGTCGATCGGCTTGGCGCGGGCATAATCGGCATCGGGCAGGAACTTCGCCTTGGCATCGGCCGACAGATGCTGCGCAAACACCGGACGTAGATATGCATTGCCCCACATCGCCTGGCTTTCATCCGACAGCACGAAGTCGAGCACCTTCTTGCCGTTCTCCGCGTTGGGTCCCTTGTTGGTCAGGCCCATGACATAGGGGAAGACCACGCTGCCTTCCTTCGGGATCACGAACTCGACCGGCGCCTTGTCGGTATACTTGCCGCGATAGGCGTTGAAGTCGTAGTCGACCAGGATCGGAATCTCGCCCGAGATCACGCGGGCGTAAGAGGTCTGCTTCGGCACGATCGGCTGGTTCTTCTGCAGATCCTTGAAATACTTGATGCCGGCATCGAGGTTCTCATACGAACCTCCGAGCGCCAGATTCACCGCCATCACGCCGAGCTGGCCGACGGCCGCCGAGGTCGGATCGAGATAACCGACCAGGCCCTTAAATTCGGGCTTCTGCAGGTCAGCCCAGCTCTGCGGCACCGGCTTGTTGCCGAGCGCCTGCTTGTTGACGAACAGGCCCAGCGTGCCGGAGTGGATGGTAAACCAGTAGCCGTCCGGATCCTTCAGGTCGGCTGGGATCTTGTCCCAGTTCTTCGGCTTGTAGGGCGACAGCACGCCGGCATCCTTCGCCGGATCGGCGGCGATACCGCCGAGATAGGTGACATCGGCGACCGGATTGGCCTTCTCGGCGATCAGGGCGGCGATGGCCTGGCCGGAATTCTTGTTGTCCGGCGGCACGGTGATGCCGAGCTTGCTCTGGATCGCCTTGAGCTGCGAGCCCCAGTCGGCCCATTCCGGCGGGCAGTTGTAGCAGATGGCACGCTGCTGCGCGTTGGCATCGGCGATACCGCCGAGCGCGGCAATGCCGAGCCCGAGCGATATGGTGGTCGCAAGAAGGATGCGTTTAAACATAATCAGCCTCTCCCGTTGTTGGATGCAAGTTGACTGGCGTCGTCGGACCAGACGACGAGACGGACACCGGCGTCTTTGAGCTGACCGGCGATGGCGGGTGGCACTGGCTTGTCGGTGAAAACAGCCGTGGCCTCGGTGATGTGACCGCCGCGCACTGTGGCGTCGCGGCCGAATTTGGAATGGTCGAGCACCAGAAAGCGCTGGCGGCAGTGCTGCGCCAGATTCCGGCGGGTGGCCACTTCGTCGGGCCCGAAATCCAGCAGCGTGCCATCATCGGCCACGGCGCCGACGCCGTAGATGCCGATATCGACCGAGAAGCGGCTGAAAAAGTCATGTGCTTCGGCGGCGACGACGTCTCTGTCCAGATTGCGTACGCGACCGCCGGCGATGGTGATCTCGCAGGACGGATTGCGACTCAGCGCCATGGCGACGTTGAGATTGTTGGTCATCACGCGCAGGCCGGGATGATCGGTCAGCGCCAGGGCGCATTGTTCGGGCGTGGTGCCGATGCCGAAGAACAGCGTGGCATTGTCCGGCACCTCGCGCGCCACCAGTTCGGCAATGCGGCGCTTGGCGGCGATGTTCAGGACCTGGCGGGCGGGATAGGCGAGATTCTCGCCCTCGGGCGGCAGTTCGACGCCCCCATGCTTCCGGCGCAGCAGCCCGCGGTCGCAGAGCAGGTTGACGTCGCGGCGGATGGTCTGTGTGGTCTTGCCGAACTGGGCCGCCAGCGCCTCGATGGTCTGGTAGCCCTCAGTCCGCACCAGGTCGATGATCGCCCGCGCGCGGTCGTCGGCCGGTAATCCGGCGCCCATGGTCGTTTCCTGTCCCGTGCCGCTGCTCATGTTCGTTTGAACATTGGTAGCGGTTCATTTCGTTGATATGACTTTCATATGAACATTTTGTGTCGTCAAACGAAAATTTATCCACAGGGAGCCCAGCTCCAGTAAAAACAAGGACTTAGAAATTTCAGGCAGGTCGGCTGAGCGCCAGACCGAGGCAGACAAACCAGCCGATCACGGTCCAGCCGACTGCCAGGTTGGCCAGCACGATCTTCTGGCGCCAGCGGTGCCGGCGCCGCCAAGCCAGCAGGCTGGGCAGGAAATAGACCGCCGCAATCAGCAGTCCCATGACGACAGTGGGGAATCCGGCACCCATGCCAGCCAAGCTATTGGATGGCGAGGCGAATTGGCTATAGTCCGGGCGATTCAGATCGCCTTCAGCAGGGGTGCCCCTCATGTCGCTGCGCAACCAGCTCGTCACCGTTTTCGGCGGCTCCGGCTTCATCGGCCGTTATGTCGTGCAGAAGCTGGCCCGCGAGGGCGCCCGCATCCGCGTCGCCATCCGCCGCCCCGACGAGGGCCTGTTCCTCAAGCCGATGGGTGCGGTCGGCCAGATCGATATCGTGCAGGCCAATATCCGCATGCCGATGTCGGTGCAGCAGGCGCTGCAGGGCGCCGATATCGTGATCAACTGCGTTGGTATCCTGTTCGAGCGCGGCGCCCAGAAATTTTCCGCCGTACAGGCGCGTGGCGCCGAAGTGATTGCGCTCTGCGCCAAGGAAGCCGGTGTGAAGAAGCTGGTGCATGTCTCCGCCATCGGTGCCGATGCCGACAGCGGTTCGGACTATGCGAAGAGCAAGGCAGCCGGCGAAGCGGGCGTGCACCGCCACATGCCGCAGGCCGTGATTATCCGCCCCAGCGTGGTGTTCGGTCCGGAAGACGATTTCTTCAACCGCTTCGCCGCGATGGCGGCGATGACCCCGGCGCTGCCGTTGGTCGATGGCGGCCATACGCAGCTGCAGCCGGTTTACGTGGGCGATGTCGCCAGCGCGATCCTGCGTGCCGTGCAGGACGAGGCCTGCGCCGGCCAGACCTACGAACTCGGAGGCCCCAAGGTCTACAGCATGAAAGAGATCATGCAGCTGACGCTTGCCGCGATCCATAAGAAGCGGCTGCTGCTGCCGGTGCCGGGCGCCGCGCTCAAGCCGTTGGCCCTCGGCCTCGAACTGCAGCCGCTGTTTGCGCCGCCGATCACGCGCGACCAGATCGAACTGCTGAAGCGCGACAATGTCGTGAGCGAAGGCGTCAAGGGCCTGAAGGATCTCGGCGTCGCGCAGCCGACCCCGGTGGAAGGCACCATCGAAACCTATCTCTACCGCTATCGTCGCGGCGGCGGGAAGTTCGAACCGCGCTTCAGCTGAGGTTCACTTCAGCGCCCTAAAGCTCCAAAGACTGGCGCCAGCGTCGGCCGCCGCCGATCTGGCGGCCATCGTCCAGCGTGACGGTGAAATCGCCGCTGTCGTTGCCACTGATGCTGCGCACATGATGGCGGTTGACCAGCCGCGAGCGGTGGATGCGCACGAAACCCGACGCGGATAACTGTTCTTCCAGTGACGACAGCGTCTGGCGCTGCAGATGGCTGGTGCCGGCCAGATGCAGTTCGACATAATTGCCGGCGGCTTCGGCCCACAGGATCTCGGCCGGATCGAGGAAGAGGCGTTTGGCGCCGTCGCGGAGTTCCAGCCGGCGCGCGCCTGTCGATGCCGGGCGATCCATCACCACTTGCTGAACAATGACCTGCGCCCGCCGGCGCGCCATCGCCACCAGCCAGATCAGCGCCACCATGCCAAGATAGATCGCGGCATCCTTGCGGACTTCATAGACCAGCTGCAGCCCCAGATGGCCCGGTGTGCCGAAGCTGTAGTCGCGGCCGAAGATCGGAAACAGCAGATAGCGCAACGCCACCATGCCGCAGATATGCGCGGCACTGCCCAGCGCGAAGCCGCCGAGATGGCCCAGTATGGCGCGCGGCCAGCCGATGCGCTGCGGATCCAGCCGCGCCGTCAGCCAGAGCAGGGCCGGGGTCAGGATAAAAAGCATGACGACGCTGGTGCCTTCGGTCAGGGCATAGCACCAGGCCGGACTGGCGATCCCGTTGCGGGTATCCTCGATCCAGAAGGAACTGGCGCCCATGCCGGCAGCCAGGATCAGCGCGACGGCATAGCCGAGCCAGAGCCGCCGCGAAAAACCGATGTAATCCGCGATTTTGCTATTCGTCCCGGCAGGCCCGCCGCTCGTCCCTTCCGGCTTTATGCCGGCCGTGGCAGCAGGCAAAGACGGCATATCGCCTGGCTGAACAGAGGATTTCATGTCGGACATGAGTGAGCGTCGCTACGATCTCGACTGGCTGCGCATCGGTGCCTTCGCGCTGCTGATTTTATACCATATCGGCATGTTTTACGTCTCCTGGCCGTGGCATGTGAAAAGCAGCCAGACCGGCCCTGAGGTGTATGGCATCGTGCAGCCGCTGATGCTGCTGACCAATCCCTGGCGGCTGGCATTGCTGTTCCTGATCGCCGGCTGCGCTACGCGCTTCATGGCCGACAAGCTGCCACGTGGGCCCATGGCGAAAATCCGAAGCTGGCGCCTGCTGCTGCCGATCGTCTTCGGCATGCTGGTGATCGTGCCGCCGCAGACCTATTACGAGGTCGTGACGCAGATGAATTTCGACGAAGGCTGGCTGGCCTTCTATGCGAAATATATCGGCTTCCACGAGGGCTGGCGCAGCAACGGTGCGCCGCTGATCGTGCCGACCTGGAACCATCTGTGGTTCGTGGTCTATCTCTGGGTCTATACGATGCTGGTGCTGGCGTTACGCCCGGTTCTGCATCGCCTGCCGCTGCAGCGCCTCGCCGCGCTGTTCCGCCAGCCGCTGGCGCTGCTGCTGCTGCCGCCGCTTGTCGTCGGGCTGCTACGTCTGACGCTCAAGCCCGTCTTCGGCGAGACACATGCGCTGGTCGGCGACTGGTATCTGCATGCGCTGTATCTCTCACTGTTCCTGTTCGGCTACGGCATCGCCAAACACGATGGCGTCTGGAATAGCATCGAACGCCTGCGCTGGATCGCGCTGGTGCTCGCCGCGATGAGCTATGCCGCGATGATCGTGGCAGTGGTGACGAATACGGGCGGTCCGGCGCGGCCCTTCATCTGGGCGCTCGACCAGTGGGCCTGGATCGTCATGCTGCTCGGCTTCGCGCGCCGCTGGATGAATGTCGATCATCCGGTGCGGCGCTATCTGACCGACGCCGTCTTCCCCTTCTACATTATCCACCAGACTGTGATCGTGGTGCTGGGCTATCACCTGACCCGGCTCGGCCTGCCGGTGGGTGTGGAGGCGGCGATCCTCGTGCTGGGCACAGCGGCGGCATGTTTTGTCGGGTATGAGATCGTGCGGCGCGTGAAAGTGTTGCGGCCGGTATTTGGGTTGAAGAGTAAGTCGGCTGTTAGTCTCCACACTCAGCCAGCCGCGACATAGCTTTTCACGACTCCTGCGCTGGCGGCAGTTGCGCTGCCAGCGCAGCCATTTCCTCTTCCGTGCATGGGCGGATACCCCAATCATAGCCGCCGACATATTGCAGCATCCGCTGCGGATGTTCGCGAACCCAGCGGATCGCGTCGTGGCCGAGCCAGTACCACGAACCTTTTGCCTCGGTGCGGAGGAATTTCAATGACGGCAGATGATAATAAGCCTGGTTTCGGTTGGTGCAGAATTTACCTAGCAGTTTGAAGAAACGCCGCATCTCTGCTGCTGCAGGTTTGTCATCTGCTGGGCAGAAGTAATTGATCTCGCTGCTGCCGAAAATCGTGATCATCTCAAGTTCGTCGGCAGTCGGTGCCGAATATCGCCTGAATTTCACGAATGGCATCGGCGCGCCTTTTTCTCTGCCCCAGCGGGTGACATCCGGCGGGTCATTGTCAAAGCGGAACGTTTGGTATTCCGGCTGCCAATCCGGATCGAAAACCATGATGGTGTCATCGCTCTGTGATGGCCTGTCCTTTCCGGGACGCGGGACGTCCATGAGATAACGGTCCCATATTGCATGGGGCCGTTCCGGACCGATCTTGTGCGTCGGGCGGATGTTGTAGCGGGCCTGCGGATAGGCTCCGACCAGGGCATCTGAAAAAGCGCGCCAGTCGGCCATGGTGAAAAAGACATAGCGGGTTTTGACGGTAAATTTCTGCTGCTCTGTCATGGCTTAGCCTGTATCCGCATAGCGTCAATTTCTTCCGCTAGGCGTTCGGCGAAATCCCGGATACGCGCCTGATAGCTTTCCCAGTCATAGGGGATTTTGCGACCATCGACGCGCGCTGCAACCGGCTTCTCAACAATCTCCACGCGGGACTGAGGGTGATTTTTCTCCAGCCGGGCTTTCTTTTCACGTTCGTCGCTGACGGCGGTCTTGCCATCCTTTAGCAGTTTGGCGCTGCTGAGATGAAGATAGGCAATGCCCAGTTCCTTCGCCAGTTCGGGTTTGGCCTGGAAGGTGATGTCAGCCCAGCTACCGCCTTTCTTCTGTCCCGGCACGTCTGATTTCAGATAATGGAGTTCTTTACGGTAGTTCTCTTCGTCACTGTCGCCGGGCTGTCCGTCTTTCGGCGAATGCGATCCGCCGACATGCTTCATGCCATCCGCCAGTGTCGGATATTTCTTCAACGCATCCATCATCTCCTTCACGATGATTGCATTGCCCTTGATGGTCTCCGGCCCACCGCGCCGGTTATAAATCAGCATCAGTTCGCGGGCGAGCTGCTGATCGAAGGGTTCCAGCCCTTCGACCCAAGGCTTCATCTCCGGCGGGATCAGTTCTTCCAGTGTCGGTTCGCGCTCTTGCGCTTTGCTGCCTTCCGACGGCGGCTCCTCCGGCGCGCTCGGCATCAGCGGCGGGGTCTTGCTCCCCGACTCAATCTCCGGATCAAGCGACTGGGAGGGCGTGGCAGGCGACTGGCCGTTGGTCAGCCCCTGATACATCTGCCACGGCAGGCCCAGCAGGTTGACCTTCTCATCGAACCATTTCTCAAGCTGCTGTCCGGCCTTGGCTTCTGCCGGTGATACACCGTATGAGGGCTGCGCGGCGCCAGCGATACCGGCCGTGCCGGCGGCAGGATTTACAGGCGCCGCGATCTGCGCGACCTGCGCGCCGGGCGTGAACTCGGGTGAGGTGTCGATGTCCGCATCGCTTCGCACCTCCGCGCGTGGCAGTGCTTCAGGGCGATTGCTATCCGCCCGCGGCAGCTCCAGGCGTGGCGGGTCCGCATCCTCATGACCGCCGTCACGATAGCGCGCCAGTTTGTCATGATGGTCATCCACCTCGGCGGTCGTCGGCGTTCGGTAGCGCGCAAGCCGGTCGTACAGCTCGTCCTGCAGCGCATTGATCGTCTCGCCGTCGGGCAGCATCAGTCCGTCGACGGTCAGTCCCTTGCGGCGCTGGTAGCGTTTCAGTCCGCGGGTCAGTTCGCCGCCCGGCCAACCGGTCGGGCCGCCGAGGCTGTCGAGATCGAGGTCGCCGGTCTGGCCGAGCAGGATCTGCGCCCGAATGACGTCGTCGCGCGAATTGGCGGCTTCCGGGCCGACGGCGCCGGCGAGGCGGAAGAGGTCGCCGATGCCCGGAATGGACGAGGAGCGAACCGGGGTCTGGTCGGGGTCGATCGGGCGCAGGCTCATCTCGGGCGATCCTGAATATGAGGGCACAGCATCGCCTAAATGTACATGAAATGTTCTTGTTATGCAACCTGATTATGTGAGCATGCAAATCGGCACAACTTCCGGCATGAAAAAGCGCCCGGTTCTCACCGGGCGCTTCGTCGTTCCTGGCCTTGGGACGCCTACTCAATCCAGCGGAATGGTCACGCTGATCGAGGGGCCGCGCGGCACGTAGCGCGGCGGCGGGACGTAATAGACCGGGGCCGGGGCGACGTAATAACCCGGCGGATAGGCGTAGTAGTAGGCGGGCGGGCCATGCCAGCGCCGGTCGACCCGGTAGTCGTAATGCACATGTTTACCGCCATGATAATGATGACCGTGCTTGTGGCCGTGGCCATGACCGTGGCGGTGATGCTTGTCGCCCGCCTCGGCCGGCGGGGTGAAGGCGGGCAGCGAGATCAACATGGCGCTCGCGATCGCCAGACCATGAAGAAGACGCATGAGGGTAACCTCCCGTATGAGCGAACCGGCTGTTCCGGTCCGCTCTCATGACGCCGTCGGATTGGGGCCGAACTCGGGCAAAGCGGCGGCGTTTTGCGGCACAGGCTGGCTGTGGAAAACTGTCCAAGCGATTCCAGTGGCTTACCAAGCCAATAGTCTCAAATCGGACCTAATATGATGGCTTTGTGACATTCAGAGCCAGGCGTGAGCTGTAAATTGCCCGCGCAAGAATCGAAAAGGTCAACAAACGTGACCTATCGGATATTATTTGCTTGATCGGACCGGCATTCAGCAATAAAAGTTGCGCTCCGCCCCAGTCGAACTGTCCTTTTTGCATCCCAGCAGGTTGCGAATGGATGCGCCGCCCGGGGTGTCTTTGTCCCAAGAGCCCGACCCGCCGCGCCTCCTCTCCATCGACCCGCCGGCAGGTCGCCCCAGCAAGGCAGCGTGCCATGGCCGAGAAAATGTTGAAGTTCGTGCAGACCGCCCAGGCGATGCCGGAAAAGCGCGGCGCCGGCGAACGTGCCAAGGACTTCGACGAGATCTATCGCGAATTCGCCGCGACCAAGGCCAACGAACAGGCCGCGCGCTGCTCGCAATGCGGCGTGCCGTTCTGCCAGGTGCATTGCCCGCTGCACAACAATATCCCCGACTGGCTGCGCATGACCGCGGAAGGCCGGCTGGAAGAAGCCTATGAGCTGAGCCAGGCGACCAACACCTTCCCCGAAGTCTGCGGTCGCATCTGCCCGCAGGATCGTCTCTGCGAAGGCAACTGCGTGATCGAACAGTCGGGCCACGGCACCGTCACCATCGGCTCGATCGAGAAATACATCACCGAAAAGGCCTGGGAGTCGGGCTGGGTGCAGGCGCCCAAGCCGCTGCATGGCGAGCGTCCGCAGAGTATTGGCATCGTCGGCGCCGGTCCGGCCGGGTTGGCGGCCGCCGACAAGCTGCGCCGGCTGGGCTATGCCGTGCATGTCTATGATCGCTACGACCGTCCCGGCGGCCTGCTGATCTACGGCATTCCGAATTTCAAGCTGGAGAAGCACGTGGTCGAGCGTCGCACGGCGCTGCTCGAAGCCGCCGGCGTCAAGTTCCACATGAATTTCGAAGTCGGCCGCGATGCCTCGCTCGACGATCTGCGCAAGAAGCACGATGCGGTGCTGATCGCCACCGGCGTCTACAAGGCGCGCGAGCTGCAGGCGCCGGGTTCGGGCCTGGGCAATATCGTGCCGGCGATAACCTATCTCACCGCCTCGAACAAGCATGGCCTCGGCGACAAGGTGCCGGAATATGAGAGCGGCGAGCTGAATGCGGCCGGCAAGAAGATCGTCGTGATCGGCGGCGGCGACACCGCGATGGACTGCGTGCGCACCGCGATCCGCCAGGGCGCCACCGCCGTGCACTGCCTGTATCGTCGCGACAAGGCCAACATGCCGGGCTCGATGCGCGAAGTGAAGAATGCCGAGGAAGAAGGCGTCGAATTCGTCTGGCTGTCGCTGCCCAAGAGTTTCCGCGGCGAGGGCAAGGTCACGGCCGTGCATGCCGGCCGCATGAAGCTCGGCGCCGCCGATGCCTCGGGCCGCCAGATGCCGGTGGAGATCGAAGGCGCCGATTTCGACCAGCCGGCCGATATCGTGATCAAGGCGCTCGGCTTCGATCCGGAAGATCTGCCGCAGGCCTTCAAGGCGCCGCATCTGGAAGTCACCCGCTGGGGCACCGTGAAGATTTCGGCGCGCAGCAAGATGACCAATATCCCGGGCGTGTTCGCCGCCGGCGACATCGTGCGCGGCGCCAGCCTCGTCGTCTGGGCGATCCGCGACGGCCGCGACTGCGCCGACGCGATCCACCAATACATCCAGGCCAAGGCGCAGCCGGCGGCTGCCGCTGCCGAGTAAGGAGAGTCCGTCATGAGCATCGAAAAGAGCTATATCGAGCAGTGGCAGGACGAGACCCAGCGCCTGTCGGAAACCGGCATGTACAGCCGCGACGACGAGCGCGATGCCTGCGGCGTCGGGCTGATCGCCTCGCTGGACGGCCAGCCGCGCCGCAGCGTGGTGGCGGCCGGCATCACGGCGCTGAAGGCGCTGTGGCATCGCGGCGCGGTGGATGCCGATGGCAAGACCGGCGACGGCGCCGGCATTCATGTTCAGATTCCGCAGGATTTCTTCCGCGAGCATGTGCGCCGCTCGGGCTTCGAGCCGGGCGAGGGCAAGCTCGGCCTCGGCATGGTGTTTCTGCCCAAGACCGATCTGGCCGCACAGGAAACCTGCCGCACCATCGTCGAGACCGCGATCCTCGATTTCGGCTACGGCATCTATGGCTGGCGCCAGGTGCCGGTCGATGCCAGCATCATCGGCGAAAAGGCCAATGCGACGCGCCCTGAAATCGAGCAGGTGCTGATCGAGAACCGCCACGGCAAGGAAGACGGCGCGTTTGAGCGCGACCTCTTCCTGATCCGTCGCCGCATCGAGAAGCAGGTGCTGGCTGCGCATATCAGCGACTTCTATATCTGCTCGCTGTCCTGCCGCTCGGTCATCTACAAGGGCATGTTCCTCGCCGAACAGATCGACTATTTCTATCCCGATCTGCAGGACGAGCGTTTCGTCAGCACCTTCGCCATCTATCACCAGCGCTATTCCACCAATACGTTTCCGACCTGGCGTCTGGCGCAGCCCTTCCGCATGCTCGCCCATAACGGCGAGATCAACACGCTGCGCGGCAACGTCAACTGGATGAAGAGCCACGAGATCAAGATGGCCTCCGAGGCCTTCGGCGATTTCTCGGACGACATCAAGCCGATCGTGCAGTCGGGCTCATCCGATTCCGCCGCGCTCGACAGCGTCTTCGAGGTGCTGGTGCGCGCCGGCCGTACCGCGCCGATGGTCAAGACCATCCTGATTCCGGAATCGGCGTCGAACAAGCCGCTGATGCCGCAGTCGCATCGCGACCTTTATGCCTATTGCAACTCGATCATGGAACCGTGGGACGGTCCGGCGGCGATCTGTGCCACCGACGGCCGCTGGGCGGTGGCGGGTCTCGACCGCAACGGCCTGCGCCCGATCCGCTATACCGTGACCACCGACAACCTTCTCATTGTCGGTTCGGAAACCGGCATGGTGCCGGTGCCGGAGCAGAATGTCGTCAAGAAGGGCCGCGTCGGCCCGGGCGACATGATCGCCATCGACCTGAAGAAGGGCCGCCTGTTCCTGGATCGCGAGATCAAGGACAAGCTGGCCTCCGATCACCCCTATGGCGAGTGGGTCAAGAACATCGTCACGCTGGACAAGATCAAGGATGCGCCCAGCGTGTCGAAGAGCTTCAGCAAGGACGAGCTGCGGCGCGCGCAGCTGGCCTTCGGCCTGACGCTCGAAGACATGGAGCTGATCCTGCATCCGATGGCGGAAGACGCCAAGGAAGCGGTCGGCTCGATGGGCGACGATACGCCGATTGCGGTTCTGTCGGAACAGTATCGCGGCCTGCATCATTTCTTCCGCCAGCAGTTCAGCCAGGTCACCAATCCGCCGATCGACTCGCTGCGCGAGAAGCGGGTGATGAGCCTGCGCACCCGCATGGGCAACCTGACCAACGTGCTGGACGAGGATGCCAAGCAGGTGGCCATCCTGCTGTTGGAATCGCCCTGCCTGACCAATGCCGACTATGCCCGGGTGCTGAAATACGCCGAGAAGATGACGGCGAAGATCGACTGCACCTTCGTGGTCGATGGCGGCGAGGGCGCCTTGCGCGATGCGCTGAAGCGGATCCGCGGCGAGGCCGAGAATGCCGTGCGCGGCGGTGCCGCCCATATCGTGCTGAGCGACGAAGGCATGAACGCGACCCGCGCGGCGATCCCGATGATCCTCGCCACCGGCGCGGTGCACAGCCATCTGGTCGGCCAGGGCCTGCGCACCTTCACCTCGCTGACCGTGCGCTCGGGCGAATGCCTCGATGTGCATTACTTCGCCGTGCTGATCGGCGTCGGCGCCACCACCGTCAATGCCTATCTGGCCGAAGCCTGCCTGGTCGACCGCGTCAATCGCGGCCTGCTCGGCAAGCTGAGCGCGGAAGAGGCCATCGGCCGCTTCAAGGATGCCGTCGATGGCGGCCTGCTGAAGATCATGTCCAAGATGGGCATCTCGGTGATCAGCAGCTATCGCGGCGGCTATAATTTCGAAGCGCTCGGCCTGTCCCGCTCGCTGGTGGCCGATCTGTTCCCCGGCATGCCCTCGCGTATCTCGGGCATCGGCCTCATCGGTATCCAGAAGAAGGTTGTCGCGCTCCACGAAAAGGCCTTCCGCTCGGATGTGACCGCACTGCCGGTCGGCGGCATCTACCGCTACCGGCGCGGCGGCGAGGCGCATGCCTGGGAAGCCAACCTGATCCACATGATGCAGACCGCGGTGGGCAGCGAGAATTACGCGCTGTTCAAGAAATACACTGCCGGTTTGCGCGAACTGCCGCCGATCTCGGTGCGCGACCTGCTGGAGATCAAGCCGGCGGCCGCACCGATCCCGATCGAACAGGTGGAATCGGTCACCGAGATTCGCAAGCGCTTCATCACGCCCGGCATGTCGCTCGGCGCGCTCGGCCCCGAGGCGCATGAGACCCTGACGATTGCGATGAACCGCATCGGCGCCAAGTCGGATTCCGGCGAGGGCGGCGAAGCCCCGGAAAACTTCAAGCCGCGTCCGAATGGCGACAATGCCAATTCGGCGATCAAGCAGGTGGCCTCGGGTCGCTTCGGCGTCACCGCGGAATATCTCAACAACTGCCGTGAACTCGAGATCAAGGTCGCGCAGGGTGCCAAGCCCGGTGAGGGCGGCCAGTTGCCCGGCTTCAAGGTCACCGAACTGATCGCCAAGCGCCGCCTGGCGACGCCGGGCGTGATGCTGATCTCGCCGCCGCCGCATCACGATATCTATTCCATCGAGGATCTGGCGCAGCTGATCTACGACCTGAAGCAGATCAACCCGGAAGCCCAGGTCTGCGTCAAGCTGGTCTCCGAAGCCGGCATCGGCACGATTGCCGCCGGCGTTGCCAAGGCCAAGGCGGATGTGATCCTGATCTCGGGCCATGTCGGCGGCACCGGCGCTTCGCCGCAGACCTCGGTGAAGTATGCCGGCACGCCCTGGGAAATGGGCCTGTCGGAAGCCAACCAGGTGCTGACGCTGAACAAGCTGCGGCATCGCGTGAAGCTGCGCACCGACGGCGGTCTGAAGTCGGGCCGCGACATCGTCATCGCTGCCATGCTGGGTGCCGAGGAATACGGCGTCGGCACGGCTGCGCTGGTCGCGATGGGCTGCATCATGGTGCGCCAGTGCCATTCGAATACCTGCCCGGTCGGCGTCTGCACGCAGAATGACGCGCTGCGGCAGAAATTCACCGGCACGCCCGAGAAGGTGATCAACCTGTTCAGCTTCATCGCCGAAGAGGTGCGCGAAATCCTCGCCTCGCTCGGCGTCAAGTCGATCGACGAGATCATCGGCCGCACCGATCTGCTGATGCAGGTCAGCCGCGGCGGCGCGCATCTCGACGACCTCGATCTCAATCCGATCCTGGCCCAGGCCGACAGCGGCGATCATGCCCGCTACTGCACGCTGGAGGGCCGCAACGAGGTGCCCGACACGCTGGATGCCCAGATGCTGGAGGATGCAGCCCCGGTCTTCACGCATGGCGAGAAGATGCAGCTGGCCTACAATATCCGGAACACGCATCGCGCCATCGGCACGCGGCTGTCGTCGCATCTGGTGCGCAAGTTCGGCATGAAGGGCCTCAAGCCCGGCCATATCACCGCGCGCCTCACCGGTTCGGCCGGTCAGTCGCTCGGCGCTTTCGCCGTGCAGGGGCTCAAGCTCGAAGTCTTCGGCGACGCCAACGACTATGTCGGCAAGGGGCTCTCGGGCGGCATGATCGTGGTGCGGCCCTCGCCGGCCTCGCCGCTGATGCCAGTGACCAACGAGCACACCATCATCGGCAACACGGTGCTGTACGGCGCCACCGGCGGCAAGCTGTTTGCGGCCGGCCAGGCCGGCGAACGCTTCGCGGTCCGCAACTCGGGCGCCACGGCGGTGATCGAGGGCTGCGGTTCGAACGGCTGCGAATACATGACCGGCGGTCGCATCGCCATCCTGGGCAAGGTCGGTGACAATTTCGGCGCCGGCATGACCGGCGGCATGGCCTTCGTCTACGACGTGGATGATGTGCTGCCGATTGCGATCAACGACGAAAGCGTGATCTACCAGCGGCTCCAGTCATCCTATTGGGAAGGCGTGCTGCGCGGACTGATCGAGGAGCATATCCGCGAGACGCAGTCGCTCTATGCCAACAACCTGTTCGCCGACTGGGATCAGGTGAAGGCGAAATTCTGGCAGATCTGCCCGAAGGAAATGATCGCGCGACTCGATCACCCGCTCAGCGACAAGGCCGCGGCTGACGCCCGCCGTGCTTAACTCGGGCGACTAAGAATTTCTGAGCCGGCGCGTTTCGCTATCGGCCCAGGGAAGCGGAAACGCCGTCGGGAGCAATCCTGGCGGCGTTTTTGCATTTCTAAATTGTCATGGCCGGAACAAGGCCAGGCATGACGAATGGGGATGATGGCTAGGCCTGCTGTCCGTACAGCGCCGTGCTGAGGTATTTCATGCCGCTGTCGCAGGCGATGGTGACGACGGTCTTGCCCGCTCCGAGCCGTTCGGCGATGCGCAAGGCCGTCAGCACATTCGCGCCCGTGGACGTCCCGGCGAAGATGCCTTCCTCGCGCGCCAGCCGGCGCGCCATCGCCATCGCATCCGCGCTTGAGACCTGCGCGATTTCGCTGGTCAGCTCCGGCTGCCATTGCGGCGGCACGAAGCCCGGCCCGGTGCCTTCGATCTTGTGACTGCCGCTGGGTCCGCCTGACAGCACGGCGGATTCGGCGGGCTCGACCGCAATCGTCTGCACGGCCGGGTTCAGTTCGCGCAGTCGCGTGGCCAAGCTACGGAACGACCCGGCCGTGCCGACGCTCTGGACCAGCGCATCGACCCTTCCGCCGGCCTGCGTCCAGATCTCGTCCGCCATCGCCGCATAGCCGGGCAGCACATCGGTGTTGTTGAACTGGTCGGTCCAGACACTTCCCGGTGTTGCCGCAGCGATGGCTTTCGCGCGCGCAATCATTTCCAGCGTCAGCTCGCGCGTGGTGCCGCCGGTCGGGCTGTGCACCAGCGTCAGCTTCGCGCCGAGCGCCGCCATGTGATCGCGCTTTTCCCTGCTGAAGGCTTCCGAGGTGACGATCTGCAGCGGGATATGTTTGGCGGCGCAGACGAAGGCAAGCGATACGCCGGTGCTGCCGCCGGTATATTCCACCACGGTTCCGCCCGGCTGCAGCCGTCCGTCTTTCTCTGCCGCCGTCACCATGGCGAGCGCCATGCGGTCCTTCATGCTGCCGGTCGGATTCTCGGTCTCCAGCTTGAGCAGAAGCGTGGCGGAATTCCGCGGAACCACAGAGGTCAGTTCCAGTAATCGGGTGCCGCCGATATGGGTGAGAATGCTCATGCCTTAACCCCTTTTCAGCATATTCCGGGGCAGACTGGCCGGATGCTGAAAGCCGCTGCCTTCGCCATGTTTGCCGTCGCCGCGCTGTATGCCGGCTCCGCCAGTGCCTTCTGCGTGCAGAATGACGGTACGGTGCCGGTGGTGGTGCAGGCCGGCGGTGCGCCGATGCCGGTTTACGTGAAACCCAACCTGATGCCGGGCGAGCGCGACTGCCATGTGCCGCGCAAGCCCGACGGCATCACCGTGGAAATCTTCGACGGCCGGACGCGCCAGATGCGCTGCCGCCTGTCGGTGCCGGCGCGGGATTCCACCATCACGGTCGATAACAAGAGCTGCCGGGTGAAGCTGGGTTAGTTCCGCCCGGCAGGTTCTGCGTCAGGTCACAATCCCGTACAGCACCATGGCCATGCCGGCGACGCCGCCGAGCCAGGCAAAGGTGCGCAGCCACGGCACGCCGATGATGTAGACCACGGCATGCGCCACGCGGCAGTAGAAGAACACCTGGCTGCCCAAAGCGGTCCAGCCATCGGCCTTGCCGCTGGCGGCCGCGGCCAGCACCAGCGCCGCGAAGGGCACCAGATTCTCGACCATGTTCAGATGCGCGCGATGGGCGCGGCCGATCCAGCCGGTGCCGGCGGGGAAATCCTCACGGTTGCCCGCCATCACATACAGGCCGCGCGTCAGCATATGGCCGGCGGAATAGGGCAGCGTCAGCAGCACAGTGAGAACCGCGCTGCTGATCAGCATGGTCATGTCGGTGGTCATCGGCATTTTCCTTTGTTGTGACTCTTCAGGCGGCGGAGTGGAAATCGGGGGCAGGTTGCAGCGGCGCCACGGCGGTCGCCATGATCCCGGTCAATGTGTCGCGGTCGGCGCCGCTTTTCGCCATCACCATCAGGCCATGCGTCATGCCGACCAGATATTTTGACAATGCATCGACATCGGAGGTGCCGGCGATCTCGCCGCGCGATTTCGCATGCGTCAGCGCATGGCGAAACGCATTTTCCATATTGGCCATATGCGCACGCACCTTCGCGGCCACCTCGGCGTCATGCGGCGCCAGTTCCAGCGTCGTGTTGGCCATCAGGCAGGCGCGGCGCTTCGGGTAGCGCAGCAGGAAATCGATGATCGCCAGGCCGGCCTCGTGCAGCGCCCGCAGACCCGCATCGGGTGCGCGCAGGCCGCTCAGCATCGCGTTGTCCAGCATGGCGCAATAGGCATCCAGCGCGGCGAGGAACAGGCGGTGCTTGTCGCCGAAGGTGTCGTACAGGCTCTGGCGCTTGATCCCCATGGCCTGGACCAGCTGCTCCATCGAAGTGGCGGCATAGCCCTGTTCCCAGAACAGCTCCATCGCGCGCACCAGCGCCGCCTCGGTATCGAAGGTCTTGGGCCGTGCCATGGCGCTGGTATAGCCGATTCCGGAACGATCAGTCAATAATTTGGTAAAGCCATGTTTTCAGGTAGAAAATGGCAAAAAAGCTAAAGCATTCGCAGTTCGGGGGAAGCGGCGGATGGCAGGTTCAGACAGAGCAGGATTCGCGTCGCGCCGGTTCCGAGGATCGGCGGCGAACGGTGCACGATGCCGCGACCACGTTCGGCTCGGCTGCCCTTGAAGAGTCCGACCGCGTGGTCGGTGAACTGCTCGAGCGCATCGCTGTAGTCTTTCTGTCGCGACAATGCCGCGTCGCTATGTTCCGGCCGCACCCACTGGGTCCCAGGACCACGATAGGTGGTCAGTAGACGTGCCGGCACATTGTCGCGATGGTATTTCCAGCAGCCGTCATGGCGGACGGTCTCCAGCCGGATATCCACGAGGTCTGTGTCCATGGTCCGGCAAAAGGCGTCCGACAGCGACACCAGATCCGCAAGAAAGGCGTCGCGCATCAGGCCTGGCGGCGTGGCAGCTTCGTCGAGCAATGCCGTGAAGGCTGCGCGGCAATGATCGGCCGGCACCAGCAACCGTCCATCCGGGCATTGTTCCGGATGCAGTGCGGCGAGCCACTCGGCAAGGCCAGCGACGAGCTGCCGTTCCCAGATGACCAGTTCCACATGCGGCGCATGAATCCGATCCAGGTCTTCTAGCGTCACGGCATGGATGATCGCCGTATCGGTGGCTGACCGGCGGCGCGACAGCCGTGCCATGGTGGGGCAGGGATCCTGCCGCATGGAAACCGCGGCGCTCATTGTTCCGCCTCCTGCCGTTTCCAGACCGGGAAGGGATCGGGCAGTCGCTGCCATGCTGTCACCGACATGTCCTTGGCATTGGCATCGCCGACCAGACAGGCATCGAGCTGCCGGCGGATCGCGGCTTCATCCATGTTCGTGCCGATGAAGACGATCTCCTGCCGACGATCGCCGTAGACCGGGTGCCAGACCTTCTTGATGGTGTCCTGCCATTCGGGATGGTCCGGCCACCGGCTTTTCGGAATGGCCGACCACCAGAAACCCATCGCCTCATTGCGCACCAGCGCGCCGGCCTGGCTCAGTTCGCCCGCCCAGTCCGGCCTGGTCGCCAGCCAGAAGTGGCCTTTGGCGCGAATGACGCCGGGCCAGGACGAGTTGATGAACTTGTGGAACTTGGCCGGATGGAACGGGCGGCGGGCGCGATAGACAAAACTCCGCACGCCATACTGGTCGGATTCCGGCACATGGTTGGCGAAGCCGTAGAGTTCCTTGAACCAGAGCGGATGCTGCTGCGCCTGTTCGTAATTGAACCGGCCGGTATCCAGCACGCGATCCAGCGGCGCCCGACTCATATTGGTCTCGACCAGATCGGCGACCGGATTGAGCGACCGGATGATCTTGCGCGCGGCGTCGACCTGCTGCGGGGTTGCTGTATCGACCTTGTTGAGGATAACCACATCGGCAAACTCGATCTGCTCGACCAGCAGATTGACCAGGCTGCGCTCGTCCTCATCGCCCAGAGACTCGCCGCGATCTTTCAGGAAGTCGGTGGAGGCATAGTCCTTCAGCAGGTTTACCGCATCGACGACCGTGACCATCGTATCGAGACGCGCCACATCGCTCAGGCTTTCGCCTTTGTCGTCGCGAAAATCGAAGGTGGCGGCGACCGGCAGCGGTTCGGAGATGCCGGTCGACTCGATCAGCAGATAGTCAAACCGTTTCTCGGCTGCGAGGCGACGGACTTCCTGCAGCAGATCGTCGCGCAAGGTGCAGCAGATGCAGCCATTGGTCATCTCCACCAGCTTCTCATCGGTGCGCGAGAGATTGCCGCCGCCGTCGCGCACCAGGTCGGCGTCGATATTCACCTCGCTCATGTCGTTGACGATCACGGCGACGCGTTTGCCCTCGCGGTTGTTGAGGACGTGATTCAGCAACGTCGTTTTACCGGCGCCGAGAAAGCCGGACAGGACGGTGACGGGAAGGCGGGTATCGCTGGGGCTGTTCATGGGCTGTCTTGGATCTGAGGGCTGGTGGTCATGGGTCTGGGGGAGCTGTTTTTCGCGGATTAACGGCATAAACCGGCTGCCTTGTTTGGAATAATGCAATGTTATAATATAACATTCAAGAGCAATCATCCGCCTCATCGGGAGCCGACAGCATGGCCCAGGACGTCAGCGACGCATTGCGGGCCGCGGAAGACCTGTGCAGCGACCGCGGCGCACATCTGACCAGCCTCCGGCGGGAAGTGCTGGAGCATCTCCACGCGGCTGCCGGCAAGCCGCTGTCTGCGTATGAACTGCTGGACAGAATGGCACAGCGACATGGCCGGCGGCCCGGGCCGCCGACCGTCTATCGCGCGCTGGATTTCCTGGTCGAACAAGGGCTCGTCTCGCGGATTGAAAGCCGGAATGCCTTTGTGCCCTGTGCGCATCCGCAGCATCGCCACAGCTGTGTCTTCTTCGTTTGCCGCGAATGCAGTGCGTCGGTGGAGATCGAAAACCGCGTCATCGACACGCTGATCGACAGGGATGCCAGCGAGCTCGGCTTCCACGTCTCGCGGCGCGTCGTGGAGCTTCAGGGCATCTGTTCGAAATGCCGGGCCGAGGCGCCAGTCCGCCATCCGGCGTAAAAAGCGATACAGTCAGTGGCTGCAAAATATGCCCGATATCGCCGCCACGGCCTTCCCCTGCCGGCCGGCGGTTGCTACACCCTGCGCCATGGCGCCTCCACTCCTGACTCTGTCCGACATCCATCTCAGCTTCGGCGGCACGCCGCTGCTCGAAGGCGCCAGCTTGAGCGTGATGCCGGGCGACCGGCTGTGTCTCGTGGGCCGCAACGGCTCGGGCAAGTCGACGTTGCTGAAGATCGCCGCCGGGACGGTGCAGGCGGATCGTGGCGAGCGCATCGTGCAGTCGGGTGTGACGATGCGCTACCTGCCGCAGGAGCCGGACCTCAGCGGTTTCGAGGATACGCTGTCTTACGTGCTGGCGGGTCTCGCGCCCGGCGACGATCCGCATCGCGCGACAACTTTGCTGAATGCGCTCGGCCTCGATGGCACGGAAAATCCGGCGCGCCTGTCGGGCGGCGAGGCGCGGCGCGCGGCTTTGGCCCGCGTGCTGGCGCCCGAACCCGATATCCTGCTGCTGGACGAGCCGACCAACCACCTCGATCTTCCCGCCATCGAATGGCTCGAAAGCGAATTGCAGCGCCTGCGCTCGGCGCTGGTGCTGATCAGCCATGACCGCCGCTTCTTGAGCAATCTCACGCGCGCCACGATCTGGCTTGACCGCAGCGCCACGCGCCGGCTGGAGCAGGGATTCGCCGCCTTCGAGGACTGGCGCGATGCTTTCCTTGAACAGGAGGAAACCGAGCGCCACAAGCTGGATCGCAAGATCGTCGCCGAACTCGACTGGGTGCGGCATGGCGTGTCGGGCCGGCGCAAGCGCAATATGGGCCGCATGCGCGCGCTGCAGCAGCTCAAGACGGATCGCCGCGAGCAGCGCAAGGTGGCCGGCAACGTCAATCTCGTGGTCTCCGAGGCCGAAACCTCGTCCAAGCTGATTGCCGAGGCGAAAGCCGTCTCGAAATCCTTCGGCGATCTCACCGTGCTGCGCGAGGTCAGCGTCAAGGTGCTGCGCGGCGACCGGCTGGGCATCGTCGGGCCGAACGGCGCCGGCAAGACCACGCTGCTGAATATTCTCACCGGCAAGCTGCAGCCCGATTCCGGCACCATCCGCCTGGGCGAGAATATCGCGCTGGTCACGCTCGACCAGAAGCGCGAGACGCTCGATCCGGAGATGACGCTGCAATATGCGCTGTCGGGCGGCAGCGACAAGGTGACGCTGAACGGCCAGCCGCGCCATGTCATGAGCTACATGAAGGATTTCCTCTTCGCGCCGGAACAGGCGCGCACGCCGCTGCGCGTGCTGTCGGGCGGCGAACGCGGCCGGCTGATGCTGGCCCGCGCACTGGCGAAACCTTCGAACGTGCTGGTGCTCGACGAGCCGACCAACGACCTTGATCTGGAAACGCTCGACCTGCTGCAGGAAATGCTGGCCGATTATCCCGGCACGGTGTTGCTGGTCAGCCACGACCGCGATTTCCTCGACCGCGTCTGCACGTCGGTATTGGCATCGGAGGGTGACGGCCGCTGGAACGTCTATGCCGGTGGTTATTCCGATATGGTGGCGCAGCGCGGCGCCGGCGTGCAGGCGCGTGCTGCGGCCAAAGCGGAGAAGGTCGCACAGGAAAAGACTGACGCAGCACCCCGCCAGGCGGCGAAGCGCAAGCTCAGCTTCAAGGAAAAGCATGCGCTGGAAACGCTGCCCAAGCGGATCAAGGACCTGCAGGCCGAGATCGCCAGGCACCAGGCCGCGCTGAACGACCCGCAACTGTTCAGCCGCGACCCAGCCAAATTCGAGGCCGCCAGCAAGGGCCTGGAAAAAGCCGGCACGGAACTGAGCGCCGCCGAGGACCAGTGGTTAGAGCTGGAAATGCTGCGCGAGGAGCTGGAGGGCTAACCGCCTGAGCGGCCGGTCCATTCCAGAAAAGCGTTTATCTCTGCGTCGGTGTATCCTAGAAGGCGTCCAATTTCTCGGTCGTCATCTGGCGTCCACGGACGCAGCTTGTTGTAAGCAACGAGGTTCAAGTCGTGCAGCGCATTGATGCGCCATTCCTCGCCGGGCAGCGCGTAGTAGATCTCGACGAAGGAATGGCCTGACTCCCTGTCGTCCCAATAGTATTCGCGCTTGACGATGCGGCCGGCAGCGACATGCGGCGCAAAATCGTCTTCGGGCAGGATGTCGCGGAACTGAACGGCTTCGCCGAACATCGCCGCTGGCTTGCTCCCGGCCAGCATCAGCTCGAGTTCGCGCAATTCATGCGGGCCGACGCCGGGCGGCGCCTGCGGCTCATCGTCTTCGGGTGTCACTGCACCGGCCGTGCCTCTTGCCGTTCGGCCGGCACCAGCGGCGGGGTACCGTAGCCGATATCGATGAAGCGCATGCCGTCGCCCTCGATATAGGAGTCCGGGTCGAGCGGCTGCTTGCGGCCGGCGGTGTCGGCCAAGCCGGTCGCGCAGCACAGGATCAGGTTCGGCTGCGCGGCACCGTCTTCGTAGAGCGGCGCGCCGGTGAATTCGACCGGCAGCACGGCGCCGTCGGGGAAACGCAGCCAGTAATAGATCAGCACGCCGCAGGGCTGCGCGGCCTGGGCAATCGTCAGCGTGGCGCGCCAGCTGCGATTCTCTTTCGAGGTCAGGTCGAGATAGTTCATCCCGGTCAGGTCGAAGCCGATCTTCTCGACGATGGTGCGGCCGACACTCTCCATGCGGATCTCGTCGGCCGAGCGGATGTTGAGCAGCAGGCAGGTGTCGGCCAATGCGCCGAGATCGCCTTTCGACAAATCGCTGCGCTGCGGCAGCCGGCGTGCGCCGCGCCAGCTTTGCCAGATGGCAAAGAACTGCCGTGCCTGCTGCGACAGCGGCGTTGGCAGCGTGTCCAGAAAATCGCCCGACCCCATGGCCGGATTTAAGCATCACGGGCGCCGCGGCGCCACCGTGTAATTCTTGCGAAATCCCACGCCGGAAAATCCGGCCGGGCCAAAGATCGCATGGCCCAAACGCAAACGGCCGGACAGTTGCCTGCCCGGCCGCCCTGCAGCAGAAAATCTGCCGATTACTTCTTCACGGCCTTGACGAACTTGTCGTTGAAGGTCTTGTCCAGGTCGATCTTGGCCTTGGCCAGGCCCTCGTCGAATTGCGCGAGCATGTTGTAGGCACTCTTCATGCCGTCCGCGCTGATGATGCCGGTGCGCGAATAGGTCTCCATCGAGTTCTTGACGGCTTCCATATACAGCGCCTTGTCGCCGAGATAGTAGGCTTCCGGCACGGTGGCCGCGACATCGGCCGGCTTGGCGGTCGAGAGCCAGACCAGCGCCTTGTGGAAGGCATTGACCAGCGCCTGCGTGGTCTGCGGATTCTTCTGGATGAACTCATCCTTCAGATAGAGCACGGCGGCCGGGTTGGAGCCGCCGAAGATCGCCTTGGTGCCGGCTTCGGTGCGGCTGTCGGCCAGGATGAAGACCGACTTGTCCATCTCCAGCTTGGAGATCACCGGATCGAGATTCGAGATCGCGTCGATCTCGCCCTTCTGCATCGCCGCCACCGAACTGGCGCCGGCGCCGACGCCGATGAAGGCCGAGTCCTTGTAGTTCCCGCCGGCCTTGGCGATCAGGTAGTTGACGAAGAAGTTGGTCGACGAACCCGGCGCGGTCACGCCGATCTTCATGCCTTTCAGGTCGGCGGCGGTTTTCACCTTGCCCTGATGCTCCTTCTTCACAGCCAGCACGATGCCGGGGAAGCGGCCCAGTTCGATCACGGCGGTGATCGGCTGGCCTTTCTCCTGCATGCGGATGGTGTGCTCGTAGGCACCGGTCACCGCATCGACGCTGCCGCCGACCAGGGCCTGCAGCGACTTGGCGCCGCCGCCGAAATCATTGATCTCGACATCGAGGCCCTCGGCTTTGAAATAGCCTTTCTGCTCGGCGATGGTGAGCGGCAGGTAATACAGCAGCGGCTTGCCGCCGACGCCGAGCGTCAGCTTGGCCTTTTCCGGCGCAGCCTGCGCGGCGCCTGCCGCAAGTCCCAGCGCGGTCAGCGCGACGAGTGCGAGTTTGAATGTCATGGGTCGTTTCCTCCTGATGTTTTTGTTTTACGTGGTTTTGGCAGTGGTCTCCGGCCGCCAGACCAGCAGCCGGTTTTCGATCCGGGTCACGATGGCATCCAGAATGATCACGACGACGGTCAGGATCAGCATGCCCGAAAATACGCCGGTCACGTCGAACACGCTTTCCGCTTCGTGAATCTTGTAGCCGAGCCCCGCCGCCGAGCCGAGATACTCGCCCACCACCGCGCCGATCAATGCGAAGCCGACCGAGGTGTGCAGCGAGGAAAACATCCAGGTCAGCGCCGCCGGCCAGTAGACATGGCGCAGCAATTGCCGCTCGTTCATGCCCAGCATGCGAGCATTGGCCAGCACGGTCGGGCTGACTTCCTTCACGCCCTGATAGACGTTGAAGAAGACGATGAAGAAAACCAGCGTGAAGCCGAGTGCCACCTTCGACCAGATGCCGAGCCCGAACCACAGCGCGAAGATCGGTGCCAGCACCACGCGCGGCAGGGCATTCGCCGCCTTCACATAGGGATCGAAGACGGCGGCGAGCAGTTCGCGGCGCGCGAAGGCAAAGCCGACCACGATCCCGGCACTGGCGCCAATGCCGAAGGCCAGCACGGTTTCCAGCAGGGTGATGCCAAGGTGGCGCCACATCGTTCCGCCGGAAATATCCTTCCAGGTGCGCGCCAGCACATCCAGCGGCGTGGAAAAGAAGAAGGGCGCGAAGAGCGGCTTGCCGTTTGCCATCGGCACGGTGGTCAGCAGATGCCAGATCACCAGGAATGCGATGCCGACCAGAATCTGCAGTGCAAGGAGCGTGACGCGGTTCATGAATGGTCCTCACCCTGCGCATAAGCCTTCTGCACTTCGACGCGCAAGGAGGCCCAGATCGCCTTGTGGATGGCGTGAAACGCCGGTTCGGTACGGATTTCGGCAATGTCGCGCGGACGCGGCAGTTCGACGCGGAAATCGCCGACGATCCCGGCGGCCGGGCCGGCCGACATCACCACCACGCGATCCGACAGCGCAATCGCCTCTTCCAGATCGTGCGTCACGAACATCACGGCCTTTCGATTGGCGGCCCAGAGATCGAGCAGCAGGTTGCCCATGATCTGCCGGGTCTGCGCATCCAGCGGGCCGAAGGGTTCGTCCATGAGAAGGATCTGCGGATCGCGGATCAGCATCTGCGCCAGCGCGACGCGTTTTCTCTGCCCGCCCGACAGCATATGCGGATAGCGCTGCGCGAAACCTTTCAGGCCGACACGGGCAAGCCAGTCCTGCGCGCGTTTCAGCGCCTCGGCGCGCGGCACGCCCATCGGCTCCAGCGCCACGGCCACATTGTCGATCGCGGTCTTCCACGGCATCAGCGCATCGGTCTGGAACAGATAGCCGGCCTTGCCGTTCAGTCCGGACAAGGCCGCGCCCTGGATCTGCACGTCGCCGGCCGAGGGTTTCAGCAGCCCGGCGGTGGCGTTCAGCAGGGTGGACTTGCCGCAGCCGGTCGGCCCCACGATGGCGACGAACTCGCCCGGTGCCACGGCCAGGTCGATATGCTTCACCGCGCAATGCAGTTCGCCGGTTTTCAGCGCGAAGGTGATGTCCAGCCCGCGCAAAGACACATCCGGCACGGCTGCCTGGGCAGGCATGGACGGCGACGGAACGGATGATGCTGCGCCTTGCAACAAGGCTGGTTCCCTCCAAAAACGCTCCGCGTCTTGCCGCGCGGCGAAGCCGCAACCCTACCGATTGCCGCACCGCGAGGTAAAGCGCCGGAGACGGATCAGTCGGTGGCGTCTGCTTCGTCTCGGATTGCAGGTTTGAATACTAATGCATGCGGTATCTTGAATTCGAACATAAAAAGAACAATAGGGCAAAAAGCCTGAATCTGCAAGACCTCGCTTGACGGTTTTTCGCCACTTCCTATATCAAACCCATAGGTTAATTAACCTGATGGCAAAGGAGGCCGGCATGCCTGCCGCCGTCACCCGATCCGACCCGCTCAGCACCGTCTTTGCCGCGCTGGCCGACCCGACCCGCCGCGCGATTCTCGCCCGGCTCAGCCAGGGCGAGGCCTCGGTGGGCGAACTGGCCGCGCCCTTTGCCATGAGCCAGCCGGCGATTTCGAAACATCTGAAAGTGCTGGAACGCGCCGGGCTGATCGCGCGCGGCCGCACCGCGCAATGGCGGCCCTGCCGGCTGCAGGCTGCACCTTTGCAGCAGGCCAATGCCTGGCTCGAACAGTATGCCGCCTTCTGGTCCGACAGCTTCGACCGGCTGCGGGCGCTGGCCGATACGCCGAGCGACGGCCGCGAGATTTAAACGCAATCGGAAAACGACCTTGCAGGCCGTAAAACCGAAATTAAGCTGAGGACATGCCGAAGACCGATTACAGCCGTCTGAAAATCCTCGTTGTCGAGGATCACGAACCGACGCGGATATTTCTGAAGGAGGTGCTGCAGGCCAGCGGCACCAGCCATCTGCAGATCGTGACCGATGTGAAATCGGCGCTGCCGCTGCTGAAGGACAGGCTGCTCGATCTGCTGATCTGCGATCTCAATCTCGGCGAGATCAACGGCCAGGCGCTGATCCGCGCCGTGCGGCTGAATCCCAACTTCACCAACCGCTATATGCCGATCATCGTGCTGACCGGCGACAGCAAGCCCGAGACGGTGCGCGAGTTGATCAATCTCGGCATCAACAAATTCGTGTCGAAACCTGTCTCGGCGCAAGGCCTGATCGAGGCGATCAGAAACGTGCTGGAACGCCCGAAAGCGTTCATCACGGCAAAAGACTATTTCGGCCCCGACCGGCGCAATCGCCAGGAGCCCGGTGTGACCGGGCGCCGCAGCACGGATCGCGGCGGCGAGGACGATCCGGTGCCGATCCCGAAACGCACGGATGTCAAGTGGACGTGAGTCGCAAGAGTCACACTGCGCGCAGCAGCACCTGACCCGCACCGGCGGTCAGCCGGATCGCGCCTTCGGCCAGGCGCACGCGTTCCATCGCATTGTCGATCTGGCGGTCGTCGATCAGGGTTTCGCCGCGCGCGATCAGCGTGCGGGCGGCATCGCGGCTGCTGGCCAGGCCGGCCAGCACCAGCAATTCGGCCAGCGATACACCTTCGGCGAGATGCGACTTCTGCAGCGAGACCTGAGGCAGGTCGGCAAGCGAAGCGGAAATGTCGGTATTCATGATGGTCTCCTGTTTCAGTGGCTTCAGCCACCGGGTCGGAGACCCCGAGTCAAAAACCGCAAGCCGCCGACCTCGGCGGCTGCATTGGTTCAGACAAAACCCTGCGCGCCGCCCGTATGGGAGGTGGTAAACCAATAATAGAAGGTGGCGGCACAGGTCATGGCGGCGATTAAAGCGAAGCATCGGGCCGCCGTCAATCGCTCAATCGCGATCCGGGTCGTGCACCGCGTCGGTCTGTGATGGCGGTCAATCCGGCCCGGATACTTGGCCTTTCGCCTGCGGGTACTATGTTGGGACCGGGGCAATCGTGCCGGTACGGGGAAGAATGCAAACGGAAATGTCGCAAACAGCCGCTGCGGGTGGATCGGGCCCAGCTGCGTCCGGTCCAGATCCCCGCCGCCATATGCCGGCGACGCTGCGCAACCGCGACGCCATCCTGGCCGTGCTGCAGGCAGTCGTGCCGCGCCGTGTCGTCGAAGCCGGGGGTGTGCTGCTCGAAATCGCCAGCGGCAGCGGCGAACATGCCGCCTTCATGGCGCCGCAACTGAAGCCTCTGGTCTGGCAGCCGAGCGATTTTGACGCCGACAAACTGCCCTCCATCGACGCTTATGCGGCCGACAGCGGGTCGCACAACATTCGTCCGGCGATACGCCTCGATGTGACGCAGCAGCCCTGGCCGGTGACGGCCTGCGATGCTTTGCTCTGCTGCAACATGATCCATATCGCGCCCTGGGCGGCGGCGGAGGGACTCTTCGCCGGCGCAGCCGCCATCATGGCGAAAGACTCACCCCTGATCCTCTACGGCCCTTTCCGTCGCCATGGCGCCCATATCGCGCCGTCGAATGCCGATTTCGACGACAGCCTGAAAAGCCGCGACCCGCACTGGGGCGTGCGCTGCCTCGATACCGAGGTCGTGCCGCTGGCGCAGCGCAGCGGCTTTGCACTGGACCGCATCGTCGAGATGCCGGCCAATAACCTCACCGTCCTCTTCCGGAAACTCTAGGCCAGCATGGACAGCGTCACCCAGATTCTTTTCGGCGGCGCGCTCGCTGCTGCCGGTTTCCGCAGCTCGCTTGGCCGTCGCGCCGTCATCGCCGGCGGCGCGATTGCCACCTTGCCTGATCTCGATGTGCTGGCCGATCTGGTCACCGAACCCTCGGTGATCAATGTCTGGCTGCATCATCGCGGCATCACGCATTCCTTCCCCGTCACGCTGGTGGCTGGTGCGGCCATCGGTGCCGGCATCTGGGCGATGGAACGCCGCGTCAGCCGGCGACCGCGCATTCTGCCGAAAAATGCGCTCGACGATGCCGGGCGGCGCAGCGCCTGGATGTGGCTCGGTGCGCTCTGCGCCGTCACGCATCCGCTGCTCGATCTCTTCACGTCGTATGGCACGCAGCTGCTGGCGCCGTTCAGCATGGCGCGTTTCGCCGTCCATGCACTGCCGATTATCGATCCGCTGTATTCTTTGCCGCTGCTGGCGGTCTTCCTCTTCGCGCTGCTGACACGTCGCCATGCCGAGGCCGCGCAGGGCATCGCGCGTCTGGTGCTGCTCTATATCGGACTGTACACCACGCTGGCCTGGGGCGTCGGCCGCCATATGGAGGATCGCGCCCGCGAGGAATTGCGCACGCAGTATCCGTCTGCCGCCGCTGCCGCGCGTGTCGATGCCTATCCGGTGATTTTCCAGATCTGGTGGCGGCGTATCGTGGCGGATCTGCCCGATGAAATCCTGATCGGTTTCGCGTCACCCTTCCGCGACGCACCGATCGCATGGCAGCGCATTCCGCGCAGCGAAAACGGCCTTGGCGAAACGCCGGCGCTCAGCGCGGTGCAGTCGAGCCATGAAGCGCGTGTGTTCCGCTGGTTTGCCGACGGACGCGTGCACTGGCGCCAGCTGCCGCAGGCGTCCGGCGGTTATGTCGTCGAGGCGCGCGACTATCGCTACGGCCTGCCGGGCGACAGCGTACTCGGCTTCTGGGGCCTGCGGTTCCGCACCGACGCGCAGGGCCGCTTCACCGAACCGCCGCAGCCGCTGGCCGAACGTCCGCCCTTCAGCCGCGCGGCGCTGGAACAGCTGCGCGATGGTGTTGTGGGGCGCTGATTGCTTTCGTGCCCGAATAGTCTATGGTGGCGCATCGCATCAGGCTCCGGCCATCACGCAAGGGAGCCGTTTTCATGACAGCCCGTAGACACCAGGCGGAACTCGACCGCCATCGCGCCGAAATGCGCCAGGAAGTGATGGAGCAGCGCCAGCGCGCCTCCTTCGACGCGGCCAGCGACGCCGATGACGAACGCGCCGCGGTTGCGGCCAAGGTTGCCGAATTGCGCGACCTGCGGCTGGCCCGCGATGCCCGCCGCATGGCGGCCAAGGCCGCCGCCAGCCCGGCCTGACCGGCCGCTTCCGGGCCAAAGGCCCGTGCGGGCTTGTAATTCCTGGTTCAGGACACCATATAAACAGGTGTGTACGGCCACGGAAGCGTAGCCGTGCCTCGACGTCGCCCCGGCCAGGTGCCTGGGCAGGCGGGCGTCTGCCGACGCCTCTATCCCGTATCCGGCGCATTCTTCGTCCCGGCGGCTCCGGCCGCGACTGGGTAACACCTTTCACGCTGCGCCGTTTCTCACTCACCGCCCGCCTGCAGCACGTCATGTCCTGCGGCAGGTGCAGCCTGACTGGAGGCCCGGACTCATGACTGCACGCACCATTACATCCGACGAAGCCCGCGCCCGCGCCGAGCAGCGGTTCCAGAAGACCGCGCAGCGCGAACGCGACGCCGAGGCGGCCGAGAAGGCGGAAGCCGACCGCCGCCGGGCGACGGCGGCCAAGATGGAGAAGCTGCGCGCGCTCCGTCTGGCCCGCGACTCCGGCGAGGCCACCCCGGCCCAGGCCGAGGCCGAGGCCGAGAACGAAAAACGCCGCGCCGAACTGCTGGGCCTGGAAAAGGCACCCGCGCCCAAGCGCAAGACCAGCATGCGACCGCGCAAGGCGGCCCCGGCCGCCTTCGATCCAGCGGCATAATATCGTAATAAAATCAAACATATAGACGAGTAGGCGGGGCCGGCCCTAGTCATGGGGTCGGCCCCTGCTTATAGTGCCGCCGCTATGCCAGACCGACCTAGCCCGGGCGTCACGCCCCTTGCCGGCCACCGCAGCTCTGCGGAGGCCGCGTCCGAAGATCCCCTGACGTCGCCGGCCTCTTACGCCTCCGGTGCCTGTTCCGTGCGAGGGCTGCATGTCGCTCGCCATTGAACTGCTGCTGATCGTCGTGCTGATCCTGATCAACGGCATGCTGGCGATGTCGGAACTTGCCGTGGTCTCGGCGCGCAAGGCGCGGCTTGAGGCCATCGTGCGCAAGAAGTCGCGCGGCTGGCGCGGCGCACGCATGGCGCTGCAGCTTGGCACCGAACCGGGCCGCTTCCTTTCGGCGGTGCAGATCGGCATCACGCTGGTCGGCATTTTCGCCGGTGCCTATTCGGGCGCGACGCTGGCCGAGCGCCTCACCGTCTGGATGATGGAGACCTTCGACCTGGTCCGCACGATTGCCGAACCGATGTCCTTCGCCATCGTGGTCGGCATCGTGACCTACCTGTCGCTGATCGTCGGCGAGCTGGTGCCCAAGCAGCTGGCGCTGAAAAATGCCGAAGCGGTGGCGAGCGCGATGGCGCCCGTGCTGAATGCGCTGGCGAAAGTCGCTGCGCCGCTGGTCTGGCTGCTCGATATCTCGTCGCAGGCGCTGCTGCGCCTGCTCGGTGCCGGTGCCGGCAACAGCGGCGCGGTGACGGAAGAAGAGATTCATCATCTGGTGGCCGAAGCCGAAAGCGCCGGCACGGTCGAACCCGCCGAACGCCAGATGATCGCCGCCGTGATGCGGCTCGGCGACCGCCCGGTGCGCAGCGTGATGACGCCGCGCCACGATCTCGACTGGCTCGATCTGTCGCTGCCGCACGAGGAGCAGCTGCTGCGGCTGCGCGAAACCACGCATCTTCTGCTGCCTGCCGCGCGCGGATCGATCGACGAACCGCTCGGCAGCGTCAATGTGAAGGACGTGCTCAATCTGCTGCTCGACAGCGGCCGCGACGGCCTGTCGCAGGCCGGCATCGCCAGCTTCGTGCGCCCGGTGCCGGCGCTGCATGAAAGCGCCGACCTGCTCAGCGCACTGTCGCTGCTGCAGAAATCGCCGGCCGGTATGGCCTTCGTCGTCGATGAATTCGGCAGTCTCGAAGGCGTGGTGACGGCGAATGACATTCTCGAAAGCATCGCCGGCAATTTCGCCTTGCCCGATGGCGAAGACGTGCCCGGCGCGACCCAGCGCGAGGACGGCTCCTGGCTGCTCGACGGTCTGCTGGCGCGCGACGACTTCGCCGCCAGGCTCGGCGTCATGCTGCCGCCGGAGGAAGACGACTATCATACCGTCGCCGGCTTCGTGCTGGCGCGGTTCGGACGATTGCCCGAGACCGGCGACTATGTCGAATGGAATGGCTGGCGGTTCGAGGTGGTCGACATGGACGGGCGCCGCATCGACAAGGTGCTGGCGCAGCAGCTCGTCGTCGCCGAAGGTGCGCACGACTCTTAAAAGCAGAGCTGCGTCTGCTTTGCCCCGCATTGAGGCAGCCTGAATAAGATGCTTGTACGACAGGTGCGCCGCGCTGCGGCGCGGCTGTTGCGCCGGCCTGCGGGCAAAAAAAGGGGCCGCATCGAAATGCGGCCCAAGTCTAGGGAGGAAACGCCCGAGAAGGGCATGCAACAAACCCGGAGGCTTGCTGCAACGCACAATCTATAGAAAGGACGTGTGCAGCGCAAGAGGAAAGTTGGGCCAGAATGTCGCACCAGTCATATCAATGACTTAGAAATTTTCTGAGCCGAATCATGGGGAGTCGCGACAGATTGTTTGTCTGCATTCTATTGTGCAGGCGCGAATGGCTTTGGACTGTTGCGCCCGGAACACAGGCAGCCGCTTTTTTGGACAGTTTTTGAGGCCCTGCCGACTCCACAGTCAGCCCTCCGGGCCGCCGGACAATGTGAAGTTTTTATGTAAATCAGCTGCGCCGGCTGAGCCAGCCGGCGATCCAGTTCGGCAGGGCGTCGGGCTTGACCGGGGCCGAGATGAAATAGCCCTGCGCGATGTCGCAGCCCAGCCCGGCGGCGCAGTCCCAGTCGGCCTGGTGCTCGATGCCCTCGGCCACCGTGGTCATACCGAGCTTGCGCGCCAGTCGCACCGACGAACTGACGATGGCGCGCGCCGCTTGATCCTGCACGGCCATGCCGACGAACTGGCGGTCGATCTTCATCTCCTCGAAGGGAAAGCGCTGCAGCTGTTCGAGCGAGGAATAGCCGGTGCCGAAATCGTCGATGGCGAGATTGAAGCCTTTCAGCTTCAGCCGCGTCAGCACCTCCAGCGCGGCGGTCTGGTCCTCGATCAGCCGGCTCTCGGTCACTTCCAGCACCAGATCGGCCGGCTTCAGGCCATGTTCGGCCACGGCGGTTGCAATCCGCTGCGGCAGATCGAGCCGCGTGAGATTCGCGGTCGAGAGATTCACCGCCATCTGCAGCGACAAACCCTCCGCGCGCCACAATCCGGCGGCGCGCAGTGCGAGGCCCAGGATCGCTTCGAACAGCGGTTCGGCAGCCACGCCGTTCTCGGCGAGCGGAATGAACTGTCCGGCGCCGATCACGCCGCGCTGCGGATGGCGCCAGCGTGCGAGTGCTTCCACGCCGACCGGCTGGCGCGTCTGCATCGACACTTTCGGCTGGACCATGATTTCGATCTGGCCGAGCCTGATGCCATCCAGCAACTCCGCTTCGCTCAGCGGCTCGGCGGGGTCGATCGCCGCCCGCGCGCCGCCCAGGCTGAGCCTGCGCAGCAGGTCGCCGATGGCGCTGTCGGTCAGCGGCTTCTCTACGAAGCCGAGAATGTTGAGGTTATGCGCGCGGGCCAGCGTTTCGGCGGTGCGCAGCACGCGCGCGGATTCGGCACTGAACAGCGCGATCTGGCCCTCGTAACCGCGGTCGGCCAGATGGCGCAGCACCTCGATGCCGTCCATGCCCGGCATGTTGAGATCGAGCAGCATCAGATCGCAGGAGAGAGAGGCCGCCGCGAGACGGTCGAGCGCGGCCAGCGCCGTGCTGCCGTCGTCGCAGGTTTCCACGGTGCCGATACCCTGCGCACGCAGCATGGCCGCGGCCATATCGCGCATCAGTTTCATGTCGTCGACCACCAGCACGCGCAGGCGCGCCGGATCGATGGCGGTGGCAGACGGGTCGGTGATCTCTGACACGTCTCCACTCTTGACTGCCGTAGCGGCAGGGTCAAGAAAAACTGCGTGGATGCGCTTGGACTTAGGTCTTGTCTTCGGCGGGAGAGGCTTCGTCCTCGAGGCCGCCCCGGCGCTGCAGAAGCGCCGCCAGCGTCCAGCAGGCGGCCGCCCAGGCGCTGCCGATCATCCAGCCGCCCAGCACATCGCTCGGCCAGTGTACGCCGAGATAGACGCGGCTGACTCCCACCATCAGCGTGACAGAGGCCGCCAGCAGCAGCAGGTAGGTTTTGATGCGGCGCCGGCTTTCGCTGCGCGCCAGCAGGGCGGCGAGCGTGAGATAGACGACCGCCGTCATCATCGCATGGCCGCTCGGGAAGCTGGCGGTATAGACTTCCATGCCATGCGGCACCAGATCGGGCCGCGGCCGGTCGAAGCCCAGCTTCAGCAGCGACGACAGCAGTTGCCCGCCGGCAATGGCGGCAAAGAGAAACAGTGCCGTCCGCAGCCGCCTGCGCAGCAGCAGATAGAGCACACCCGCAGCGGTGATGAAGGCAAGCGGCCCGGTGCCGCCGAAGGCCGTGATGTCGCGCATCAGTTCCTCGACCCATGCCGGCCCGAGCGGATCGGAAGCGTCCTGCGGATTGCGCAAACTCAACAGCAGCCGGCTGTCGAGATCGCGGGTCTCGCCTTCCAGCATCTCGTCCACCAGCGCAACGAAGCCCCACAAGGCTGCGGCGGCGAGACCGGGCAGCACCAGCAGCGGCAGTTCGAACTTGCCAATGCGGGAGAAGAGGGCGGAGAGCAGGTGGGGCATTTATAGGAAACGATTAGCCGTGACAGTCATCGTTATAAACGTTGTCATCCCCGGGCTTGTCCCGGGGATCCCCGCCTTTTCTTAAGACGTGGATGGCCGGGACAAGCCCGGCCATGACAATTTTTCATTGATATCCCGTCAAACCCTCAGCGAAACGCGCCGTGATACTCGTCGTTCGGGTTCATCTCGATGGCGGCGGCCATGCGGTTGCTCATGTTGAAGAAGGCGGCCGTCGAAGCGATGTCCCAGATATCCTTGTCGCTCCAGCCGGCCTTGCGCAGGGCTTCGCGGTCGGACTCGACGATCTTGTCCGGCGTCTCGGTCAGCTTGGCGGCGAAGTCGAGCGCAGCACGCATCTTCGGCGAAAGCTCCGCGACGCGGTAGTTCATCACCATCTGCTCGCCCAGCTTGGGGTCGCCCGAAATCTGGCGCACGGCGGCGCCATGCGCGGTCAGGCAGTAGAAGCAGTGATTGATGCTGCTGACCGCCACCGCGATCATCTCGCGTTCGAGTTTGGAGAGGCCGCTCTCGCCCAGCATCAGCTCGTTATACATCTCGGTGAAGCCGCGTAGCTTCTTGGCATCGAAGCTGTAGCTCAGCAGCACGTTGGGCACGAAGCCGATCTTCTCGTCGCATTTGGCGAAATAGGCCTGCGTCGCCGGATCGAGTTTGTCGCGCGACGGCACGGCGATCTTCAGCGCATGCGGCTTGGCCGGTTTCTTGGTGGCGGCTTTCTTCGGGGCAGCTTTGGCTTTGGCCATGACGTTCCTCCTCGGCGGGAGGCAAGCCTAGCGCGGATCGAAGCCCTGTTTAAAGCCCCCGACCTGGCCGCGATGGCGCAGCAGCTGGTCGGCGAGCACCAGCGCCAGCATGGCTTCGCCGACCGGCACGGCGCGGATGCCGACGCAAGGGTCATGGCGACCCTTGGTCATGATCTCGGTCTCGGTGCCGAAACGGTCGATGGTCGCGCGCGGATTCAGGATCGAAGACGTCGGCTTCACGGCGAAGCGCACGACAATCTCCTGTCCGGTCGAAATGCCGCCGAGGATGCCGCCAGCCTGATTCGAGGTGAACTCGGCCGCGCCATTGGCGAGCCGCATCTCGTCGGCATTCTGCTCGCCGCTCAGTCGCGCAGAGGCAAAGCCGGCGCCGATCTCGACGCCCTTCACAGCGTTGATGCTCATCATCGCCGCCGCCAGCTCGGCATCCAGCTTGCCGTAGATCGGCTCGCCGAGACCGGCGGGAATGCCCGACGCACGTAACTCGACGACGGCGCCGACGCTGGAGCCCGCCTTGCGGATGCCGTCGAGATAATCTTCCCATTCCAGTGCCATCTTTGGATCGGGGCACCAGAAGGGATTCTGCGTCACGCTGTCCCAGTTCCAGGTGCTGCCGTCGATGGTCTTCTCGCCGATCTGCACCAGCGCACCGCGGATCTGCACCTGCGGGCCGATGATCGTTTTCAGCACCTGCCGCGCCACGGCGCCGGCGGCGACGCGGGCCGCGGTCTCGCGCGCGGAACTGCGTCCGCCGCCGCGATAGTCGCGGATGCCGTATTTGCTCCAGTAGGTGAAGTCGGCATGGCCGGGACGGAACTTGTCCTTGATCTCGCCATAGTCCTTCGAGCGCTGGTCGACATTCTCGATCATCAGCATGATCGGCGTGCCGGTGGTCAGGCCTTCGAAGGTGCCGGACAGGATCTTCACGCTATCGGGTTCCTGGCGCTGCGTCACGAAACGCGAGGTGCCGGGCTTGCGCTTGTCCATCCAGTCCTGGATATCGGCCTCGGTCAGCGCCACGCGCGGCGGCGCGCCATCGATCACGCAGCCCAGCGCCGGGCCGTGACTCTCACCCCAGGTGGTGACGCGAAAGAGCCGCCCGAAGCTATTGTCTGACATAATGCCTGCTTACTCGGCCTTCTTGCCGCCGAGCGAGAGCAGCAGCTCGGCCACCTGCGCCGACTGGTCGGTCGCCACCATGCCGACGGCATGATAGCCGCTGTCGACATGATGGGTTTCGCCGGTGACGCCGGCGCCAAGGTCGCTGAGCAGATAGAGGCCGGCGCCGCCGACCTGTTCGATGCTGACATTGCGGCGCAGCGGCGCGTTCAGTTCGTTCCATTTCAGGATATAGCGGAAATCGCCGATGCCGCTGGCGGCCAGCGTCTTGATCGGGCCGGCCGAGATGGCATTGACGCGGATGCCCTTCTTGCCGAGATCGACAGCGAGATAGCGCACGCTGGCTTCCAGCGCGGCTTTGGCCACGCCCATCACGTTGTAATGCGGCATCACGCGCTCGGCGCCGTAATAGGTGAGCGTGACGGCCGAGCCGCCATCGGTCATCAGCTTTTCGGCGCGCTGCATCACGGCCGTGAAGCTGTAGCAGCTCACATTCATGGTCAGCGCGAAATTGTCGAAGCTGGTGTCGATATAGCGCCCCTTCAGCTCGTTCTTGTCGGAAAAGCCGATGGCATGGACCAGGAAGTCGAGCTTGCCCCAGACCTTGCCCAGCGTGTCGAACACGGTGTCGATCGAGGCGGCATTGGTGACATCGCATTCCAGCACATGCTGCGCGCCAATGGTGGCGGCCAGCGGACGCACGCGCTTTTCCAGCGCTTCGCCCTGGTAGGTGAAGGCGAGTTCCGCGCCATGATCGTGCAGCGCCTTGGCGATGCCCCAGGCCAGCGAACGATCGTTGGCGACGCCCATGATCAGGCCACGCTTGCCGTGCATGAGCGGTTGCGGTTGCGACATGTAATCCCTCTGAAGGCTGATGCGTCGAGACGGCCGGTGCTGCCCTTGCTGGCGCTCCTGGCCCGAAACACTGGGCTTGTAACAGGCGGGCAGAGTAACCGAAAGCCCGGTTCAGGCCAAGTCGGCTAAGCCATTATATTGAAAAGAAAATCGGCTGCAACCCGGCCTCGGGTTCGGCGTGGCGCCTGCGCCGGTGCGCGCGCCGGGCCGGCAAGGCCGGTCGCGCGCAGGATTGGCGCATAACCGGATCGCAACCTGGAATTATCGAATTTTAATTAGTTGAGCGAGATCAAATCACCCTACGGTCGCGTGCGTTACGAAGCTGGGCCTTAAAGCGTCCTGGCAAAAAAATTTCAGGAGTCGATCCCTACATGTCCGCGCAGTCCGCCGCCGTCGCCCGAGGCTTCGGCCTTCCCGTCATCGTACGCATTATGGCAATCATCGCCGTCGCCATTCTCAGCCTTGCAGGGCAGACCGGCTACGACCTGATGGAGGCCCGCGCCGACCTGTTGCGCGACCGCGAAAGCAAGACGCGCGAATTGGTCGAGACGGCGCATAGCCTGGTGCAGCATTTCGCCGCGCAGGCCGACAAGGGCGCGATGAGCAAGGAAGAGGCGCAGCAGGCGGCGATGACCGCGGTCAAGGCGCTGCGTTACAGCAAGACCGAGTATTTCTGGATCAACGACCAGAAGCCGGTGCTGCTGATGCATCCTTTCGCCGACAAGCTGGTCGGCACCGATGTCGGCACTTACGCCGATCCGGACGGCAAGCGTATCTTCACCGAGTTTGCCCGCATCGCCCGCGAAAAGGGCGAGGGCCCGTTCTCCTACCGCTGGCCGAAGCCGGGCAGTGCCGAGCCGGTGCGCAAGATCTCCTATGTGAAGGCCTTCGCGCCCTGGGGCTGGGTGATCGGTAGCGGTGTGTATCTCGACGATGTCGATGCCGCCACCAAGGAAGATGCAATCCAGACCGCCACTGCGGTGGCGATCAATGCCACCATCCTGATCCTGATCGCCTTCCTGCTGGCGCGTTCGGTCAGCAAGCCGCTGCAGAAACTGACCGGCGCGATCAATCGCCTGGCGCGGCGCGACTGGCAGACCGAGGTACCGCATACGGCAAAGCGCGACGAGATCGGCGCGATTGCCCGCGCCGTCGAGGTGTTCAAGACCAACGGTATCGAAAACGACCGCCTGCAGCAGGAGGTCGAGGCGCAGCGGCAGGAGGCGGACCGTCAGCGCATGGCACGCGAGGCCCGTGAACGCGCCGCGGCGGCCGAGATTTCCGCACTCTGCGAGGAAGTGGCACATGGTCGGCTGGAAACCCGCCTGTCGGAAACCGACAAGGACGGCTTCCTGCTCGACGTGTCTCGTCGCCTGAATGCCCTCACGTCAACGCTGCAGCAGGTGACCGGCGAACTGGCCACCGTGATGCAGGGCCTGTCGGAAGGCGAAGTCACACGCCAGATGCGTGGCGATTACGATGGCGTCTTCGCCACGCTGAAACAGAGCACCAATAGCATGGCGCAGACCCTGCGCGGCTTTGCCGAACAGCTCACCAGCTCTGCCGACGAGCTACGCCACTCCGCGTCGGAAATCTCCACCGGTTCGGAAGACCTGGCGCATCGCACCGAAAGCCAGGCGGCGACACTGGAAGAAACTGCGGCCGCCATGCATCAGGTGACGGCGACGGTGAAACAGAATGCCGACAATGCCCAGGCCGCCAACAAGCTTGCGGCCGATGCCCGCGGCACGGCACGGCGCGGCGGCGATGTGGTCAGCAATGCCATCACCGCCATGCAGGAGATCGAAACCAGCGCACAGAAGATCGGCGAGATTGTCGGACTGATCGACGAGATCGCCTTCCAGACGAATCTCCTCGCGCTCAACGCCAGCGTCGAAGCGGCGCGTGCCGGCGAAGCCGGCAAGGGTTTCGCGGTGGTGGCACAGGAGGTACGGGCGCTGGCGCAGCGGTCGGCCAATGCGTCGAAGGATATCAAGACACTGATCCAGGCCTCGACCGGCCAGGTGCGCGAAGGCGCCCGACTGGTTAACGAGACCGGGGCGTCACTGACCGAGATCGTGCAGGCGGTCGAGAAGGTGGGATCCATTATCGGCGAGATTGCGACCGCTTCGGGCGAGCAGTCGCGCGGTCTCGACGAAGTGAATATCGCCGTTGGCAATATGGACGAGATGACCCAGCGCAACGCCGCGCTGGTCGAAGAAACGCATGCCTCGGCGCAGACGCTGGCCAGCATGGCGCAGGGTCTGGCCGAACTGGTCGACTTCTTCAAGCTGGAGGGCGGCAGCATCGAGCATCGCCGCGCGCCGCGCCACGAAGCGCGTTCCGGCGATGTGGTGGTGCTCGGCGAGCAGATCCTGCCGCTGCGCAACTGGTCGTCGGTCGGCCTGTTCTTCGGCCCGGTCAGCAACCCGCCGGCACTGGGCAAGTCGATCGCGCTCAAGGTCCGCGTCGCCACCGCATCGGGCCCGCTGGAATTCTCCTGCCAGGCGAATGTCGCGCGACAGGATGGCGGCTATGTGGCGGTCAGCTACAGGGCTGAAGATTCCCGCGTCATATCGGCCATCCAGCAGCATTTCGGACGCAAGGCGGCCTGACGGCGCCGCCGGGCGCGGCACCCGGCGCGCGGAGCATCACGGTTGCTGCGACCGGCTACGATCCAGCCGCAGCCGCACCGCCTCGTCCGGTAGACCGGTTTTCTGCAGGGCCAGGCCGCCGAGCTGCAGCGAGGCTTCCTCGGCCTCGGCCACCACCTCGCTGGCGCCGAGTTTGCGCAGCTGCTCGGCATGGGCCGCGTCGCGGGCACGGGCCAGCACCGGCAGCTGCGGCCAGCCGCGATGCAGCGCCGCCACCAGTCGTCCCGCCGCGACAGGATCGTCGAGCGTAACGACCACGGCCTGGGCCTGCGCGGCCTTCAGGCGCTCGAGGAATTCGCTGCGGCTGGCATCGCCGTAATGCACGGGCTGTCCGTTGTTGCGTTCGCGCGCCACTGTCGCGCTGTCGTGATCGAGCGCGGCCCAGGGAATCCGTTCGGCATCGAGCAGGCGCGCGACGGATTGCCCGACGCGGCCGAAACCGCAGATCAGCACATGACCCTCCAGTGCGGCCATCTCTCCGGCGATGCCATGGGCGCGCTCGGCGTCGCGGTGTTCGGCGCGGTGCGCGATGCGGCGCGCGACCAGTGCGGTCAGCGGTGTCAGCGCCATTGACAGCGAGACGACCAGCAGCATGAACTGCGAAATCTGCAGCTCGATCAGGCCGAGCCGTTCGGCCATGCCGAGCACGACAAAGGCGAATTCGCCGCCCTGGCCCAGCAGCAGCGCCATTTCCAGCGCCACGATGCGTCCGCGTCCGAACAGCAGGGCCAGTGCTGCGATGATGCTGCCCTTGATCGCGAACAGCCCGATCACCGAGAGCAGCAGCCAGCCGGCATGGTCGAGCGCCACGCGCAGGTCGATGCCCATGCCGACCGAGAGGAAGAACAGGCCCAGCAGCAGCCCCTTGAAGGGCTCGATGCTGACCTCGACGGCATGACGGTATTCGCTTTCCGACAGCAGCAGGCCGGCGAGGAAGGCGCCGAGCGCCATCGACAGGCCGGCCAGGCCGGTGACGGCGGCCATGGCGATCACCACCAGCAGGGTCAGCGCCATGAACAGTTCCGGGCTTTTCGCCGCGCCGACCATGCGATAGAGCGGCGCCAGCAGATAGCGGCCGAACAGCACGATGCCGATCAGCGCGCCGGCCGCGCCGAGCAGCGTTTCGCCCAGCTGCAGCCAGATCCTGCCGTCGTCGCCGCTGCCCTGCTGCGCCGCCGCCACGAAACCGACCAGCAGCAGGATCGGCACCACGGCGAGATCCTGCATCAGCAGGATGGCAAAGCTGGCGCGGCCGAGCGGCGTGGCATTGCGCCGGCTCTCGACCAGCAGCTGCATCACCATGGCGGTCGAGCTGAGCGCGAGGCAGCTGCCCAGCACGATGGCAGCTGCCAGCCCGTTGCCGAACATCATCGCGATGGCGGCGATCGCGGCGGCGCTGAGCAGCACCTGCGACAGGCCGAGGCCGAAGACCAGCCGGCGCAGCTGCCAGAGCCGGTCGAGCGACAGCTCGAGTCCGATGGTGAAGAGCAGGAACATCACGCCGAATTCGGCGATCAGCCGCACCCCGTCGATATCGCCGATGGTGATATACTGCAGCGCCGGCAGCAGATCGGCGAACCGGGCCAGGCCATAGGGGCCGATGGCCAGCCCAACCAGCAGGAAGCCGAGCACCGGGCTGACGCGCAGGCGATGGAAGACCGGCACGACGATGCCGGCGGCAACCAGAAACACCACCAGCTCGCGGAAATAGGGAATCGGCGCGCTATGTTCCATGCCGCAGGATCGCGGCTGGAGCCCAAGAATGCAAGACGGTGGGATGCAAGCCTGCCGCGCCGGGCAGGCCTGCCGTTATCGGGTCGAAAGCGTCAGCTTAGCCGAGGATCGACTGCAGCTTCATGGCGACGCCCATATTCCCCTTCACCTTCAGCTTGCCCATCATGAAGGCGGTGGTGGGGTCGAGGTCGCCGCCGGCCAGCGCGACGAAATTGCTCATCGAGATGGTGATGGTGCAGTCGGCCTCGTTATCGTCGTTGGTCACGGTGCCGGCCGGGCCGTCGACGAAGACGATGCCGTCATCGCCGAAATCGAACTTGACCGTCGCGTCGATCGCGCCGGGCTTCACACGCTGGCTCATCTGCTGGGTGATCTGTTCGAGCGACATCTCGGGCTCCCGGTTTGTGTCATGTCACAGCACGACGAATTGACGTAACGTCAGGCGTCATGCGGGTTTTTCGCACCCTATATTGACGCTTACGTTAGCGTCAAGTAGCGTTCCCCAACGATAAAAATTCCGCAGCAAGAGTAAGCTGCGCAGGGAGAGAAACGGTCCGATGCCCTATCGCTCGGTCTTTCGCGACGCGCTGTTTGCCGGCCAGGTGGTGATCGTCACCGGCGGCGGCTCCGGCATCGGCCGCTGCACGGCGCATGAACTGTCCCGCCTCGGCGCGAAGCTGGTGCTGGTCGGCCGCAAGCTCGACAAGCTGCAAGGCGTGGCGGCGGAACTGCAATCCGACAATCCGGGTGCGGAGGTGGAATGCCTCTCCTGCGACATCCGCGAGGAAGAGCGCGTCGCCGAGACGGTGAAAGCCGCGCTGCAGCGCTTCGGCCGGATCGACGGTCTGGTCAACAATGCCGGCGGGCAGTTTCCGGCGCCGCTGGCCCAGACCTCGCAGAAGGGCTGGGATGCGGTGGTGCGCAACAATCTCACCGGCGGTTTTCTGGTCGCGCGCGAATGCTACACGCAATGGATGGCTGATCATGGCGGCGCTATCGTCAATATCGTCGCCGATATGTGGATGGGCATGCCGAATATGGGCCATTCGGGTGCGGCGCGCGCCGGCATGGTCAATTTCACCGAGACGGCGGCGACCGAATGGGGCGTGTCGGGCGTGCGCGTCAATGCGGTCGCGCCGGGCTGGATCGCGTCGTCCGGCATGGACACCTATCCCGACTGGATGAAGCCGCTCATTCGCGACATGCGCAATCATGTGCCGATGCAGCGGCTCGGCAACGAGGCTGAAGTCTCGGCCGCCATCGTTTTCCTGCTGTCGCCGGCGGCGAGTTTCATCAGCGGCACGACGCTTCGGGTGGATGCCGCCGTGCCGAATGCGCGCCGGCATTACCCGCTGCCGAAACACAGCAACGCGCCCAAGCCCTTCGACGGCTTCCACCGCGCCGTGTCGCCGAAAGTGCTGGAGGAATAGCGGTGGCTGTCTGGCGCTCACAGATCGAGACGGGCTCCGACGCATTCCGGCAGAACCGCGCCGAGATGCTGGCGCTGGTGGACGGTTTCCGTGCGCTGGAGCAGCGCGTGCGCGACACCTCGAATGCGCGCCGGCCGGTCTTCGAGAAGCGCGGCCAGCTCAGCCCGCGCGACCGTCTGGCACATGTGCTGGATCGCGGCGCGGCGTTTCTCGAGATTTCCACGCTCGCCGGCTACCAGATGCACGATGACGACGGCGCCGAGAATATCATGGGCGGCGGCTTCATCGCCGGGATTGGGTCTATCGCCGGCATCCGCTGCATGGTCACGGCCTCTGACTCCGGCATCAAGGGCGGCACGATTGCGCCGATGGGGTTGCGCAAATCCTTGCGCGCGCAGGAGATCGCCTATCGCAACAAACTGCCGGTGGTGAACCTGGTGGAATCCGGCGGCGCCAACCTGAATTACCAGGCCGAGATCTTCGTCGATGGCGGGCGCGGCTTCGCCAACCAGGCGCGCATGTCGGCCGCCGGCATCCCGCAGGTCACCGTGGTGCACGGCTCCAGCACGGCGGGCGGCGCCTATATCCCGGGCATGAGCGATTATGTCGTGGTGGTGAAGGGGCGCGCCAAGATTTTCCTCGCCGGGCCGCCGCTGCTGAAATCCGCCACCGGCGAAATCGCCACCGACGAGGAACTCGGCGGCGCCGAGATGCACACCACCGTCTCCGGCGTGGCCGAATTCATGGCCGAGGACGATGCCGACGGCTTGCGCATCGCGCGCGAAATCCTGCAGCGCCTGCCGTGGAACGAGCGTGGACCGCAGCTGCAGAAGAAAAGCTGGACTGCACCGGCCTACGATATCGACGAGCTCTGCGGCATCGTGCCGGTGGATTATCGCAAGCCGTACGATGTGCGCGAAGTGATGGCGCGGCTGGCCGATGCCAGCGACCTGACCGACTTCAAGGCACTGTATGGCAGTCACACCGTCTGCGTGCAGGCCAGCATCGAGGGCGAGGCGGTTGGCCTGATCGGCAATAACGGACCCATCGACACCGAAGGCGCCGTGAAGGCCGCGCAGTTCATCCAGCTCTGCGACCAGGCCGATATGCCGCTGGTCTTCCTGCAGAACACCACCGGCTATATGGTGGGCAAGGAGGCCGAGCGCGGCGGCATCGTCAAGCACGGCTCGAAAATGATCCAGGCGGTGACCAATGCGCGCGTGCCCAAGCTGACGCTGCATATCGGCGCCAGCTTCGGCGCCGGCAATTACGGCATGTGCGGCCGCGCCTACGATCCGCGCTTCATCTTCGCCTGGCCCAACAACCGCATCGCCGTGATGGGGCCGGAACAGGCCGCCGGCGTGCTGGGCATCGTGGCGGAAGAGAAATTCCGCCGCGCCGGCGCCGAGCCCGATATGGCCGCGCTGGAGAAGATGAAGGCGAAAGTCGTTGCCAAAATGGAAGCGGAATCGACGGCGCTGTTCGCCACCGCGCGGCTGTGGGATGACGGCCTGATCGATCCGCGCGACAGCCGCCGCGTGCTGTCGCTCTGCCTGACTGTCTGCCGCGAAGCCGATGCACGCCAGACAAAAGACAACGCATTCGGCATCGCCAGGATGTAACGAGGAGACCGCGCCATGGAATTCACCCAGGAACATGAAGGCCTGCGCCGCAACCTGATCAAGTTCATCGACACCGAGATCAATCCGCATGTCGACGCGTGGGAGCGCGACGGCATCTTCCCGGCCCATGAGCTGTTCAAGAAGATGGGCAATCTCGGCTTCCTCGGCATCAACAAGCCCACCGAATACGGCGGCCTCGGCCTCGATTACTCCTACCAGATGGTGATGATCGAGGCGCTCGGGCATATCAACTGCGGCGGCGTGCCGATGGGGCTTGGCGTGCAGACCGATATGGGCACGCCGGCGCTCGCCCGCTTCGGCTCGGACGAGCTGCGCAAGGAATTCCTCGCGCCCGCCATTGCCGGCGATCAGGTGGTCTGCCTCGGCGTGTCGGAAGTCGGCGCCGGTTCCGATGTCGCCGCGATCAAGACCACGGCCAGGAAAGATAGCGGCGACTATGTCATCAACGGCGGCAAGATGTGGACCACCAATGGCACCCAGGCCGACTGGATGTGCCTGCTGGCCAATACCGGCGACGGGCCGATCCATCAGAACAAGTCGCTGTTCTGTCTGCCGATGAAAACCAAAGGCGTGAGTATCGCGCGCAAGCTCGACAAGCTCGGGATGCGTTCGTCCGATACCGCGCAGGTCCATCTCGATGACGTGCGGATTCCGCAGCGCTATCTGATCGGCCAGGAAGGCCACGGCTTCGTCTACCAGATGCAGCAATTCCAGGAGGAGCGGCTGTGGTGCGCCTTTTCCTCGCTCATGGCCTTCGACCGCCATATCGACGAGACGATTGAATACACCCGCCAGCGTAAGGCCTTTGGGCAATCCATTCTGGACAATCAGGTGGTGCATTTCCGCATGGCCGAACTGCGTACCGAGGTCGAGCTGCTGCGTTCGATCAGCTATCGCGCCGCCGATCTGATGCTGAAGGGCGAAGACGTCACCCTGCTCGCCTCGATGGCCAAGCTGAAGGCCGGCCGGCTGGCGCGCGAGATCACCGATGCCTGCCTGCAGTATTTCGGCGGCATGGGTTTCATGAACGAGACGCCGATCAGCCGCGCCTATCGTGACAGCCGTCTGGCCTCCATCGGTGGCGGCGCCGACGAGGTGATGCTCGGCATCATCTCGAAATACATGGGCATCCTGCCGGGCAAGAAGAAGTCTTGAGCCGCTTCACCACCATCCTGGTTGCCAATCGCGGTGAAATCGCCTGCCGGGTGATCCGCAGCGCGCAGGCGCTCGGGTTGCGTACGGTGGCGGTCTATTCCGAGGCCGATGCCGGCGCGTTGCATACCCAGCTGGCGGATCGCGCCATCTGCATCGGCCCGGCGGAGGCGAAGCAGAGTTATCTCAATATCGACGCGGTGATCGCCGCCGCCAAAGCCACCGGCGCCGAGGCGGTGCATCCGGGCTACGGCTTCCTGTCGGAGAATGCCGACTTCGCCAGAGCCTGTGCCGCGGCGGGTCTCGTCTTCATCGGCCCGCCGGCGGACGCGATTGCCGCGATGGGCAACAAGGCGGCAGCGAAGCAGCGCATGATCGCGGCTGGCGTGCCTTGTGTGCCCGGCTATCAGGGCGCGGATCAGAGCGATGCGACGCTGACGAAAGAGGCCGAAAAGATCGGCCTGCCGGTGATGGTGAAGGCGGCGGCCGGCGGCGGCGGGCGCGGCATGCGGCTGGTGCACAACACCGCCGATCTTGGCGATGCGATCCGCACGGCGCGCGCCGAGGCCGAGAATGCCTTCGGCTCGGGCGAGCTGATCCTGGAAAAAGCCGTGGTGAACGGCCGCCATATCGAAATCCAGGTCTTCGCCGACAGCTTTGGTCACTGCCTCCATCTCGGCGAGCGCGATTGCAGCGTGCAGCGCCGGCACCAGAAGGTGATCGAAGAGGCGCCGTCGCCGGCCGTGAGCGACTCTTTACGCGCGCAGATGGGCGCGGCGGCGGTCGCTGCGGCGAAGGCGATTCAGTATGTCGGCGCCGGCACGGTCGAATTCCTGCTCGACGCCAATGGCAAGGATTTCTATTTCCTCGAAATGAACACCCGGCTGCAGGTCGAGCATCCGGTGACCGAAGCAATCACCGGCCTCGATCTGGTGGCTTTGCAGATCCGTGTCGCGGCGGGCGAGCATCTTCCGCTGAAGCAGCAGGATGTCCGGCTCACCGGCCATGCCATCGAGGTGCGGCTCTATGCCGAGTCACCAGTTCAGAATTTCCTGCCGCAATCGGGGCGACTCAGTCTGTGGCATCCGCCCGCCGGCATTCGCGTCGATCACGGCCTGCATGCGCGCAACCAGGAGATCACGCCCCACTACGATCCGATGATCGCCAAGCTGATCGTCCATGGCGGCACACGCGACGAGGCGCGCCGCCGGCTGATTGCCGCGCTGGAGCAGACGGCCGCGCTCGGCATCCAGACCAACCGCGGTTTCCTGATCGATCTGCTCTCGCATGCGGACTTCGCGGCAGGCCAGGCGACCACGGCTTTCATCCCGCAGCAGTTCGCCACCATCGCCGCGCCGACGGCCGATGCCGCATTACAGGCGGTGGCCGCGCTGTTGTGGTTCGAGCGGGGTGCTGCGCAGTTCGGCCACGATCCGGCGCGGAGGTGGTCGTCGAATGGCAGCCTGTCGCATCCGGTCAAGCTCGGGATCGGCGAGCGCAGCGTCAGGCTTGCGGTGACGGTGCTTGCGGCGGATCGTTATCGCATCAACGATGCGGACTATGCCGTGACGGTGCGCAGCGAAAATCGCCTGCGCGTGTTGGCCGGCGGCATCGCACGCGATGTGACCTATGTCTTTGCCGGCGACGAGCTGCATTTGTGCCGCGGCGCGGCCGATCTGTCCTGCCGCGACCTGACCTGGGCGCCGCCGGCCGAGGCGGAAGGGGCAGCCGAGCGCGAATTGCGCGCGCCGATGAATGGCAAGATCGTCGCCGTGCTGGCCGCGGCCGGCGACCGGGTGAAAAAGGGTCAGCGCCTCGTCGTGATGGAAGCGATGAAAATGCAGCATGAAATGGTGGCGCGCGTCGATGCCACCGTCGAGGCCCTGCCGGTCAAGGTCGGCGACCAGGTGGCGACGCGGCAGCTGCTGGCGGCGCTGACGCCGGTGGCTGCGCCATGAGCGAGCAGCCTCGCCCGATCCTGCGCGACATCACCGAGGCCGATGCCGAAGGCTATCGCGCCTGTCTCGACCGTGTGGCGGCCGAGCGGCGCTATCTCGCCTTCACTGCCGCGCCGCCACTGCAGGAAGTGAGATACTATATCAAGGCGATGCTGCAGCGCGGGTTGCCCTTCATCGTCGCCGTCGATGGCGACGACCGCGTGGTGGGCTGGTGCAACATCCATGTGCTGCCGCAGACCGAACATCGCGTCGGCTTTTCGCATGTCGGCACCATCGGCATGGGGCTGGATGCGGCGCATCGCGGCAAGGGGCTGGGCCGCGAGATGCTGCAGTCGGTCTTCGATATCGCCGGCCGGGTCGGCATCGAGCGCGTCGAGCTGCAGGTCTATGCCAGCAACGAATCGGCCGTGAAGCTTTACCGCAAATTCGGCTTCGTCACCGAAGGCATCAAGAGCCGCGCGCGCAAGATCGACGGGCAATACGACGACATCATCATGATGGCGCGTCTGCGCCCACCCACAAAGCTCGGATAAAAAGCCATGCTCGGCGCCTCGCCCTATTACACGTCCGATCACGAGGCCTTCCGCGACCAGCTGCGCCGCTTTGTGGCGAAGGAGATCGCCCCATATGCCGAGGCCTGGGACGAGGCCGGCGAATTCCCGCGTGAGCTTTATCGCAAGGCCGCCGCCATCGGCCTACTGCAGCTGAATTTCCCGGAAGAGTTTGGCGGTATCGCGGCTGATCGCTTCTACGCGATTATCGCCGGCCAGGAACTGGCGCGCGGCGGTTCGGGCGGCGTGGCCGCCTCGCTGATGAGCCACACCATCGGCTGTCCGCCGATTGCCAAACTGGGCTCGGAATATCTGAAGCAGAAAGTGCTGCCCGGCGTGCTGCGCGGCGAGAAGATCGCCGCGCTGGCGATCACCGAACCGGGCGGCGGCTCGGACGTCGCCAATCTCAAGACCACCGCCAAACGGGATGGCGACCATTATGTGGTGCGCGGCGAGAAGACGTTCATTACATCCGGCATGCGCGCCGACCATTACACGGTCGCGGTGCGCACCGGCGAGGCCGGCATGGGCGGTATCTCGCTATTGCTGATCGAGCGCGACACGCCGGGTTTCACGCGCACGCCGCTGAAGAAAATGGGCTGGTGGGCGTCGGATACCGCCACGCTGCATTTCGACGATTGCCGCGTGCCAGCGGAACACCTGATCGGCGCCGAGAATCGCGGCTTCCTCGGCATCATGCTCAATTTCAACGACGAGCGGCTCGGCCTGTCGGCCAGCGCCATCGGCTTCGCCCGGGTCGCCTACGAGGATGCGCTGGATTATGCACGGCAGCGCGAGACCTTCGGCAAGCCGCTGATCCGGCATCAGGTGATCCGCCACAAGCTGGTGGATATGGCGCAGCGCATCGAGGCGAGCCAGGCCATGCTGGAACGGATCGCCTGGGCGCTGGACCAGGGCGAAAGCCCGGTGGCCGAGCTATGCATGCTGAAGAACCAGGCGACGCAGACGATGGCGTTTTGCGCTTCCGAAGCCGTGCAGATTTTCGGCGGCGCCGGTTTCATGCGCGGCGCCCGGGTCGAGCGCATCTACCGCGAGGTGAAGGTCAATGCCATCGGCGGCGGTGCCGAAGAGATCATGAAGGATCTGGCGAGCCGTCAGCTGGGGTGGTGAGGGGTTACTTGGGCTGATTAGACGTTGCGAAAGCTCGCATTGCAAAAGCCGTGGCAAGAATCTCTAACGAGGGCCTTCTCTTGAACGCCATGACGCGGGCCTCAACTTCGGCGCCGAAAGCTTCTGCATCCTTTGCCCGGCCCATGTCATACAGAATGCTGAAGCGATTAATCAGCAATTTGAGAATTTCCAAAGTCTTGTTCGAATCTTCTCGGATATCGTCAAGACCGATGCCCGACTGATCAAAGGCTTCCAGTGCTTCCTCATATCGCCCCTGTGCTGCGAGGCAGTTGGATTTCACCTGCTGGCCCTCGGTGATGGCCTGACGTACAGCAGGGTCTTTGCTGTCTTTGTACCGATTCCAGAACGTCGCGAATTCGGCATCTGCTTCGTCGAACTGCTGCAGATGATCGAGAAGCTGTGCGCGTCGGAATAGTGCGCGCGCAACATGCTTCTGAACCGCGGGGTCTGGATTTTCCCGATGGCGCGCCAGAACGGTGTCGACGCAGTCGAAACAAAGATCGGTGTCTGCATCGCGATCCTCTGCATTGATCTCAAGTTCGCAGAGCTGAATCAGCACATCATCTATATCCAGCTCTGCGGCAATCCTCAGAGATGCAATCACTTCGTCAGGCCTGCGTGACGCGCGCAACATAAGACAAGCTCCGTTTAGACGTCAGGCAGAATAGAACAAATTCGATTTTTATAAAGAACAAAGATGGTACATAATCCGGTATGCGCCTTTCGCCAAGGCCGCTTTGTCAGGCTGCAATTCCCCGCTGGCAGCCGCAGGCCGCGCTGCCTAAAAGCGGAGACAGAAAACTCAAAACGAAAGCCTCGCCCCATGCAGATGTCCGACATTCCCTTCGGCACCACCGACTGGTCGAAGATCGCGCCCACCCAGCACAAGGGCGAGACCGGCAGCGCCACCTGGCGCACGCAGACCTTCGGCGGCATCCGCGTGCGGCGTGTCGACTACACGCCGGGCTATCTGGCCGACCACTGGTGCGTGAAGGGCCACATTCTTTTCGTCCTCGAGGGCGAACTGATCACCGAACTCGAAGACGGCCGTACATTCGTGATGACAGCCGGGCAGTCGTATCAGGTGGCCGACAATGCCGAGCCGCATCGCTCGCGCACATCGACTGGCGCCAAGCTGTTCATTGTTGACTGAGGCAAGAGTCGGCTAAACTTCGCCGCATAACAAGAAACGACTGCCACCCGGAGGAAACCACATGGCGCAGGCCTTTGCTGAAAGCCATGCCGAATCGCCCTATGCCTGGCTGCGTCTGGTCACCGCCATCCTGATCGGCACCATCGGCGGTGTCGGCATGTGGTCGCCGGTGGTGGTCGTGCCCGCCGTGCAGGCCGATTTCGGCATTACGCGTGCCGAGGCCGCCTTGCCCTACACGCTGACCATGATCGGCTTCGTCTTTGGCAGTATTATCGCCGGCCGCATGGCCGACAAACGCGGCATCATCTTTCCCGTCGTGCTGGCCACGATCACCATGTCGGCCGGCTATGTGCTGGCCGGGCAGGCGCCGAGCCTCTGGGTCTTCGCCGCGATCTGCGGCCTGATGGGTTTCATGGGCAGCGCCGCCTTTTTCGCGCCGCTGCTGGCCGATACCTCGATGTGGTTCGACAAGCGCCGCGGCCTCGCCATCTCGCTCTGCGCCGCCGGCAACTACGTTGCCGGCACGATCTGGCCGCCGGTGCTGGAGCATTTCATTTCCACTGACGGCTGGCGCGCCACGCATGTCTATGTCGGCATCTTCTGCCTCGTCACGCTGCTGCCGCTCAGCCTGGTGCTGCGCCGCAAGCCGCCCGTGCAGCCGGTGCCGACCGCCGCCGCGCAATCGGACATGGTGCGTCCGCTCGGCCTGCATCCCAATATGCTGCAGGGCCTGATCATCATCATGGGCCTGGGCTGCTGCGTCGCCATGTCGATGCCGCAGGTGCATATCGTGGCCTACTGCGTCGATCTGGGTTACGGCCCGGCACGCGGCGCCGAGATGCTGTCGCTCATGCTCGGCTTCGGCATCATCAGCCGGCTGGCCTCGGGTTACATCCTCGACAAGATCGGCGGGCTGAAAACGCTGCTGCTCGGCTCCACGCTGCAGATGCTGGCGCTGGCTTTGTATCTGCCGTTCGACGGGCTGATGTCGCTCTATGTGATCTCGGCGGTGTTCGGCCTGGTGCAGGGCGGCATCGTGCCGAGCTATGCCTTCATCATCCGCGAACTGTTTCCGTCGGCGCAGGCCGGGTTGCGCGTCAGCCTGGCGATTTCCGCCACGCTGGCCGGCATGGCGCTGGGCGGCTGGATGTCGGGCAAGATCTACGATTTCACCGGCTCGTATCAGGCTGCCCTGCTGAACGGCATCGCCTTCAACCTGCTGAACATCCTGATCGCCGCCTGGCTGCTCTATCGCCTGACGGGCGGGCGCCGTACCGCGGCGGTCGCATAACTCACGCCATGCTGGCGCGGCCGTTGCGGGCGGCCTCGGCATCCTTCTGCGAGCTGCGGTCCAGCCGCTCGTCGGCGCGCAGCCGCGTCGCGGTCAGTTCGCCGGCCTGTTCCAGGATCGGATAGGCCACCGCGGTCAGGTGGCTGTTGATGCGCTTGAGGTCGCGGATCAGGTCGAGATGGATCGCGCTGGTCTCGATGCTTTCCGACCGGCCGTCGCGGATGCGCTGATAGTGGTTTTCCGCTGCCTGCTGTTCGGCCAGCCGCAGATCGGCTTTTTCCTGCAGCAGCTGGCGCGCCATCTTTACGTCGCCCGACATGAACAGGTTGCAGGCCATCTGCAGGTTGGCGGCGACGCGATGATGGAAGTCGGTCAGTTCGGCCAGGCCTTCCTTCGAGAAGGTCAGCTTCTTCTTGATCTTCTTCTGCGCCAGCTCCATCAGGTTCTTGTCGATGATGTCGCCGATATGCTCCAGATTGGTAGTGAAGGTCAGCACGTCGACATAGCGCCGGCTGTCCTTTTCATCGAGACCCTGTTTGGAGAGTTCGGTCAGATACAGCTTGATCGCCTCGTACAGCTGGTCGACCTGGTCGTCGGCCTGTTCCACCGCCTTGGCCAGCTTGCCGTCGTCGCGGGTGAACACCGTCATCGTGTCGTCGAGCATGCGGGCCACAGAGTCGCTGAGCCGCAGGGTTTCGCGCGCCGCCGCCGCCAATGCCACGCCGGGCGTTTCCAGCGCCGAGGCGTCGAGATAGCGCGGCGCGAAGCTCGCTTCATCCTTCACATCGGGCAGCAGGCGACGCGTCAGCTTGTCGACCGGACCGAGCAACGGCAGGAACAGCAGTGCCAGCGCGAGATTGAAGGCGGTGTGGAAATCGATGGCATGGCGCGTCGGCGATGTACCGAGCTGCGCGATCCAGTCCGGCAGCCAGGACAGCAGCGGCAGCAGCAGCAGCACGCCGATGGCGCGCATGAGCAGATTGCCCAGCGGCGCGCGGCGCGCCGCCGGCGGCTGGCCGGCCGTGGCCATGAAGGGCGCCATGGCACCGCCGAGATTGGCACCCAGCACCAGCGCGATCACCAGGGCCGTGTCGATGGTGCCGGCCGCGGCCAGGCCGGCGAACAGCAGGATCATCGCCAGGCTCGAATGCGCTGCCCAGGTCAGCAGTGCGGCGAGCAGCACGGCGAGCAGCGGTTCGTGATCCAGCGGGCGCAGCACGATGGCCAGCGCCGGCGAGTCGCGCAGCGGCGCCGAGGCCGCGACGATCAGCTTGAGCGCCAGCAGGGTCAGGCCCAGGCCGATGGCAAGGCGGCCGAAATGCCGGCGCAGACTGCTGTCGCCGCTGCTGAACAGGCCGACGCCCAGCACCAGGCAGAGCGGCGCCAGCCAGCTCAGGTCGAGCGACAGGATCTGCGCCGCGACGGCGCTGCCGACATCGGCGCCCAGCATGACGCCCAGCGCCACCGTGCCGGCGATCAGGCCGCGGCCGGCAAACGAAGAGACGATCAGCGCGGTCGCCGTGCTCGACTGCAGCAGCGCGGTGATCCCCAAGCCGGCGACGAAGCCGGAGACGCGCTGGCGCAGCGCCTGGCCCAGAAAACGGCGCAGCTGGGCGCCGAAGGCCCGGGTCATGCCGGTGCGCACCATGCGCACGCCCCAGAGCAGCAGGGCGACGCCGGCCATCAGATGCAGAAGCAGTTCGGTCGCGCCAACGGATGCGGTGATCATGCGGCCCCCCGGTCATGGCGCGCCAGCAACAGCGTGGCGAGGGGCGCGAAAGCGTCCGGGCAGCAGCCGTCAGGGTCGGGATCTGGATCGCGAAAAACAGCCATTAATTCTGGACCTTTACGGGGCAAGCGAGATTGTTACAGATTCATTACACCTATATGACACAAAGCCCAAGCGTTTAAACACGCCGGGCGGCCAGATGATCCTTGACTTTAACCCTAAGTTGCCATATTGTTCTTTATACAGTTTATGTTTCACGGGCGATGTTTCACGGAATAAGCCCAAATAAGGGTGCAATAAGGGTCGAATAAGCCTCCGATAAGCCGGTTTAAGCTGCGGATACGGCCGGATTCAGCGTGTTGCCGGGCTGGCCAGGGCTGCTCGGAGCCGGGGAGAAGCGCCCGCCGCGCGCCAAGCCGGAGCCCGGCAGTTTGGGTGCAATGCGGCAAAAAATTCTCCTGAAACAAGCCCTTGGCCTCATCCCCCGCGCGGCGGGAAAGCTGTACCCTGCGCCACGCCTCCTTGTTTCTGCGGGGGTATTTTTGATCGCAACGGAGCAGCGGCAGGCATGACACGGCAGATTCTCGTATCCGGCGGCACCAGCGGTATCGGCGCCGGCATCGCGCAGGCGTTTCGCGACGCCGGCGACCGCGTCACCGCCGTCGGTCTGGCCGGACCGGAGCTGGACGCGGCGGCGAAAGACCCGGCCTTTCGCGGCATCGAGCTCAAGCCGTTGGATGTGTCCGATCAGGCGGCGGTGGATGCCTTTGCTGCCACGCTGACGCAGGTCGATGTGCTGGTGAACTGCGCCGGCATGATCCGTCGCATGGCCGAATACGAGATGCCGACCTTCCTGAAGGTGCTGGATGTCAATCTCGCCGGCACGATGCGGCTGTGCCTCGCCTGCAAGGATTCGCTCGCGCAGCGCAACGGCGCCATCGTCAATACCGCCTCGATGCTGAGTTTCTTCGGCGGGCCTTTCGTCCCGGCCTATTCGGCCAGCAAGGGCGGCGTGATGCAGCTGACGAAATCATTGGCGGTGGCCTGGGCGAAGGACGGCATCCGCGTCAATGCCGTGGCGCCGGGCTGGATCGCGACGCCGCTGACCCAGGCGTTGCAGGACGATGCCGCGCGCAGCCAGGGCATTCTGGACCGTACGCCGATGGGGCGCTGGGGCACGCCGGCCGATGTGGCCAAGGCCGTGCTGTTCCTCGCCTCCGATCAGGCCGCCTTCATCACCGGCGCGATCCTGCCGGTCGATGGCGGCTACGCAGCCATGTAAGGACAAGAGACATGACCGATACCAGCCGCATGCCCTATCAGTTGCCGTTCCCGCCCGAAGCGGCGACCGAGATCGTCATTCCTTCGGTGATCCCCGAGGATGAGCGCGTCTGGGTGCCGCAGGCCGAGAATGTCTGGTTCCGGCCGCTCTGCCTGCATGCCAGTCAGGGCTACTGGGTTAACCTGCTGCGCGTGCGGCGGTCCGGCGTGCTGAGCCGCCATCGCCATCCGGCACCGGTGCATGGTCATGTGCTGCGCGGCAAGTGGCATTACCTCGAACACGATTGGGTGGCGACGACCGGCTCCTATGTCTACGAGCCGCCGGGCGAGACGCATACACTCGTGGTGCCGGAAGACTGCCCGGAAATGATCACGCTGTTCCACATCACCGGATCGATGATCTATGTCGATCCCTGGGGCAAGGTGACGGCCTACGAGGATGTCTTCAGCAAGATCGAGATGTGCCGCAAACACTACGAATCCTGCGGCCTCGGCGGCGCTTTCGTCGACCAGTTCGTCCGCTAGGGCGTCGTTCTGTTCAGCCAGCGGATCGCGCCCAGGCCGGCGGCGCGGCCGGTGGCGAAACAGGCCTGCAGCAGATAGCCACCGGTCGGCGCCTCCCAGTCCAGCATTTCGCCGGCGACGAACACGCCGGGCCGCCGGCGCAGCATCAGCGCGTCGTCCAGTTCCGGCAGCGCAATGCCGCCGGCCGTCGAAATCGCCCGCGCCAGACCGAAGGGTGCGGTGAGGCGCAGCGGCACGGCCTTTACTAGCGCGGCCAGCGATGTGGCCTCTGCGCCGCCATGCAGCGCTTCCTGCACCAGGCCGATGCCGACCGGCGGCAGGTTGGCGCTCTTGCGCAGGAAGTTGCTGAGCGTGGCGCCACGGCGCGGCCCGTCGAGTTTTTCCGACAGCTCGGCCAGCGATATGTCCGGCCGCAGGTCGATCCGCAGCAGCGCCGCGCCATCGCGCGCAATCGCCTCGCGCAGTCGCGCCGACAGCGCATAGATCGCGCCGCCCTCGATACCCTCGTTAGTGATCACCGCTTCGCCGCGTAAGCTATCGCCGCCGAAGCCGAGTGCGATCCGCTTCAGCGGCGCCCCCGCATGCTGTTTGCGGAAGATCTCCGACCACGCGACGCGAAAGCCGCAATTGGCGGGCCGCAGCGGTGCAATCTCGATCTCGGGCAGTAAAGCCGTCCAGCCGCCATCGGCGCCGAGGCGCGGCCAGGACGCGCCGCCCAGCGCCAGCACAGTGGCCTCGGCTTTGAACGTGCTGCCATTCGCAAATGTCAGCGCGCCATCGGCCCCCCAGCCGCGCCAGTCGTGGCGCAGCGACACGCGCACGCCGAGGCCATCGAGCCGCTGAAGCCAGGCGCGCAGCAGCGGGCTCGCCTTCATGGCTTTGGGAAAGACGCGACCGCTGCTGCCGACAAAGGTCTCCTGTCCCAGCGCCTCGCACCAGGCGCGCAGGGCGGCGGGCGGAAAGGCGTCAAGATGCGGCGTCAGCCAGGCCGCCGCCTCGCCGTAGCGCTGGCGGAACCGCTCCAGCGGTTCGGAATGCGTGATGTTCAGTCCGCCGCGTCCGGCCATCAGCAGCTTGCGGCCCAGGCTTGGCATGCGGTCGAAGACCTGCACGCGCAGTCCGGCCTGCGCCATGGTTTCGGCGGCGAATAGCCCGGCCGGGCCGCCGCCGATCACGGCGACCGGTTGACTGGAAGGCGTGCTGCTCATCCCCGGTGTTATGGACCGGGGCGCGCGGCATCGCCAGTGTCAGCGCGACATCAGTACCGGAACCGGCGGCGCCAGCAGCATCTGTCGCGTCGCGCCGCCAAAGACCAGTTCGCGCAGGCGCGAATGACCGTAGGCGCCCATCACGATCAGATCGGCCTGCAGGGCGCGGCACTGATCCAGGATTGCATTGCCAGCCGAGGCATCCGGTGCCAGCACGGGCGTCACCGTCACCTTCACGCCATGGCGCGCCAGATGGTTGGCCAGATCGAAGCCGGGATTATGTGCGGGCTCCTCCGGATCCGGGTTGACCCGCATGACGGTGACGGCCTCGGCCTGCTGCAGCAGCGGCAGGGCATCATGCACGGCACGCGCGGCTTCCGCGCCCGGCTTCCAGGCCACCAGCACACGCCGGCCGATGCCGGTGCCCTTGTAGTCTTTCGGCACCACCAGAACCGGTCGTCCGGCTGCCATCAGGATGCTGCCCGCCATCGGCCCGACCGGCGTTTCGATATCGGTCACGCGACTGTCCTGCGACAGCACGATCAGATCGACATAGCGGCCATGGTCGATCACGGCATCGTCGATCAGGCCTTCCACCTTGCGCCATTCGAAGGCGATGCCATGGCGCTGCTCGGCTTCCTTCACGGCCTGATGCGCGGCCTCGGTGCGCTCCTTGCGCATGCTCATCTGCCATTCGATCAGTTCGGCCGTCACGCCCGTGCCCATCAGGTCGACCGGCGTGAAGGGAATGGTGTCGACATGCAGGGCGACCAGATGCGCCTTGTGTGCCGCGGCCAGCTGGGCTGCGGCATTGAGACGCGCGGCGGTGGCCGGCGTGGCATCGGCATAGACCAGGATATCCTTGTAAGCCATGGCGGCTTCTCCTTTTGCAGTCAGGTGGCGGCAACGGTGGCGATGCGGAACGTGTGGCGCTGACCGCCCGGTCCGCTGAGCGAGAGATACTCGCCCTGGCGGATCAGATGGCTGTCCATGCGGAACAGCGATTCGTCGTCCTCGTCAGTAGAGGGGTCGTAGGAGAGCGCCCATTTCCCGCCGCGCGTATGGATCAGTTCGCCCTGCTGGTCGGCTTCGCCCTGCCAGAAGCGCCGCACCGTGCAGTGCGACCGCCGGGCCTTCCATTCCGCCGCATCCAGATGTCCGTCCGCCTGAAGCGGCGCGACGATGTCGTAGCCATGCTGTGTGCTGCCGACGGGATAGTCTTTCTCGCGGGCCAGTTCGAGGCGGATACGGAACAGCGGCATGACGACTCCCTAGGATTTGCGGTGTCATACAAGCGCCGCCCGGCGATGCCGGCCTTGATCGATATCAATACGCGCGCCGGATTCGACTGCGGGCCACAGATTTTGACATGGCTCAATGCGGTCCGCCGGTGTCACGCGCAGGGTGAGGCATCTGCAAGGAGGCCCGCATGCGCTACTATGATATCCTGCTGCATCTGACCGATGACGAGCGGTCGAGGGAAAAGGCTGCGACGGCGCTGGCGCTTGCCAAGCGGTTCGACGCGCGGGTCACGGCGGCATATACGCTGCCCTTCCCGCAGCAGCTCTACTATATGGGCGAATACGTGCCGCCGAGCTTCTTCGAACTGCAGCGCGAAGAGGCCAGCCAGAAAGCGGAGACGATCCGCAATCAGTTCGAGCAGGATGCGCGCCATGCCGGCGTGGCCGCCGAGTGGGTCGTCAGCCAGGAACTGCCGATCGATGTACTGCCGCGTCTGGGCGCAACCTGCGACCTCGTGGTGGTCGGTCAGCCGGATCCCGATCTCGATCGCGGCCGCACCGAAACCGGCAGGCTGCCGGCCGATCTGGCGCTCGCGCTCGGCCGTCCGGTACTGGTGGTGCCGTATATCGGCCGTTACCCGTCACCCGGCGACACGGTGATGGTGGCCTGGAACGGCACGCGCGAAGCGGCGCGTGCGGTCCATGACGCGCTGCCGTTGCTGAAGGCGGCCAAGAGCGTCACCGTCTTCTGCATCGATCCCGATCCGGCCCAGAGCGAGAGCGCGGCGGCGCTGGCGAAGCACCTGCTGCATGCGGGTATCGCCGCCAAGGTCAAACACACGCTGTCGGCCGATGTATCGGTCGGCGATGTGCTGCTGTCGGCGCTGGCCGATGCGGGCACCGACCTGCTGGTGATGGGGGCCTACGGCCATAGCCGTCTGCGCGAGACGGTGTTCGGCGGCATGACAGCGACATTGCTGAACAGCATGACGGTGCCGGTCCTGCTGTCGAACTGAGCGGCCGAGACCGGATCAGCCGGCTTCGGACAGGGCCCGGAGCCGGTCACTCTGCCGGATCAGCACCCGGTCGGGCGCCGGCAGACCGATCACATCGAGCTTGCGCAGTTTGGTGAAGCAACGGCTCACCGTCTCGATGGTGAGACCGAGATAATCGCCCACTTCGGCGCGCGTCATCGGCAGCAGCACGGGATTGTCGGGCATGCCGCGGGCTTTCATGCGTGCCGCCTGCAGCAGCAGGAAAGACGCAATGCGTTCCATTGCGGTCTTGCGGCCGAGCAGCAGAATCTGTTCCTGCGCCGAGGCGATCTCGCTTTCCGCGACCGCCAGCAGGCGCTGCTCCAGGCAGGGTGTTTCATCCAGCAGCCGGCGAAAGGCCAGGCGCGGGAAGCGGCACAGATGCGTCTCGGTCAGGGTCTCGGCGCTGACCGTATAGTTCGTCTTGGTATTCACGCCGAGGAAGTCGCCGGCCCCGAGGAAACCGGTGATCTGCCGGCGGCCATCTGCCATCGCCTTCGCGATCGACACGCTGCCGGCGGTGATATTGTAGACATAGTCGGCCGCGTCGCCTTCGCTGAACAATGTCTGGCGCGGCTGCAGATGCAGGGTGGTTGCCAGCGCCGCCATCTTCGCCTGGTCGTCCGTCGCCAGCGCGGCGCAGATCGTCAGGCTGCGCGCCGTGCAGGTTTCGCAGGGATCGAGGCGGCCCGCGAGGAGCGGATTGAACGCGGCGGTCTGACGCGGCAGGGTATGAATTTCAGCCATGGCAGGTAGTCCTTCCGGAGCGACGCCGTGCGGAGCAGGTGGCGCCCGTCAATGCGTTTCGCATCTGACAAGCTGGTAACGCCGGGTCATTTCCGCGCTCCAGCTCTGCAGATCATCGGCCTGCAGGCGTTCGCGCGCCACTGGCAAAATTGTCGCATCTTCCCAGATCAGGTGGCGGCGCTGCTGTTCGGCGAATGCCGACAGGGCTTCGAGAAGATCTGGCCAGTCGGTTTCGATCCCGCTGGCGAATTCGCCGCAGCGCCCGCTCAGGATGCGGGCCTGTTCGCAATCCTGCCGGTGCTCGTCGTGCAGATGTTCGATCAGGGTATCGAGTTCGTCGCCCAGCATCAGCCGGCGTCGCAGATACACCAGCAGGCCGTCCTGCTCCTCGGTAACGATGCGGACGAAATCCTGTGCCAGGAAATGCGCCAGACCCCCGGCCATCGCTCGGAACAGTTCGGGCGAGACAGTCGAGAGCGACCGGACAATCGCGCAGAAAGCCTGCAGCACCAGCCGCATGGCCACCAGACGGTCGAGCGGCGACAGCGCGATCTCGGACGACGACAGCGCCTGTTCGATCGCCAGTAGGACCGACACTTGCGGCTCGGACGACAGCGGGCTGTGAGGTTGCGGGTTCATGGCGCAAAGCTATGCCTCCGGTATCCGGCTGCCTTGATCAGGATCAACGGCAGATGACCCGGACCGGCAAACCGGCTATCCAAGGCGGAATGGAGACCGGCCGGCCAGACCCCCCCGATTCGGCGCCAGACATGGCGGAGGGCGCCGCGCGCATCCGCAAGATCATCCATGTCGACATGGATGCCTTCTATGCCTCGGTCGAGCAGCGCGACCATCCCGAGCTGCGCGGCAAGCCGGTGGCGGTCGGCGGCTCGGCCCAGCGCGGCGTGGTGGCGGCGGCCAGCTACGAGGCGCGCAAATTCGGCGTGCGTTCGGCGATGCCCTCGGTGACAGCGAAGCGCAAATGCCCGGAGCTGATCTTTGTGCGGCATCGTTTCGACGTCTATCGCCAGGTGTCGCAGCAGATCCGCGCCATCTTCGCCGACTACACGCCGCTGATCGAGCCGCTGTCGCTGGATGAAGCCTATCTCGATGTCACCGAGAACCTGAAAGGCATCGAGTCGGCCACCCAGATCGCCGAGGAGATTCGCGCCCGCATCAAGGCGGTGACGCAGCTCACCGCCTCGGCCGGGGTGTCCTACAACAAGTTCCTCGCCAAGCTGGCCTCCGACCAGAACAAGCCCGACGGCCTGTTCGTCATCACGCCCAGGATGGGTCCCGCCTTCGTCGAGGACCTGCCGGTCGGGCGCTTCCACGGCATTGGGCCGGCGACGTCGGCAAAGATGAACCGGCTCGGTATCCAGACCGGCCGCGACCTGCGGACGCAGACGCTGCCCTTCCTGCAGCAGCATTTCGGCAAGTCGGGGACGTACTATTACTGGATCTCGCGCGGCATCGATCATCGCCAGGTGCGGCCCGACCGCATCCGCAAATCCATCGGCGCGGAAAATACTTTCTTCGAGGACCTGTTCACCAGTGGCGAGGCCGAGATCGAATTGCAGCCGATCATCGCCAAGGTTTGGCGCCACTGCGAAAAGTCCGGCAGCCGGGGCCGCACTGTGACACTGAAGGTGAAATTCTCCGACTTCCGCATCATCACCCGCAGCCGCACCCTGCCGCAGCCGGTCGCCTCCGAAGCCGAGATCGCGGCCATCGTGGAGGAACTGATACGCCCACTGTTTCCGGTCGCCAAGGGCATCCGGCTGCTCGGTGTCACGCTGTCGTCGCTGGGCGACGAGGACGACGAGTCCGCGACAGACACCGAAGCGCCGCAGCTGCGGCTGACGCTATAGGGCCGCCATGACAGCCAAACTCTATCTCGCCGGCCCCGACGTGTTCGCGCCCGATGCCGATGCGCGCTTTGCAGGGATGCGCGAGGCCTGCCGCGCAGCCGGCTTCGAACCGTTGACCCCGGTGGACAACGCATTGCCGGAGCATCTGCAGGGCAGGGCGCTGGCGGCCTTCATCAAGCAGGCCAATATCGATCTGATCCGCCGCTGCGATGCAGTGGTGGCGAATATCGGGCCGTTTCGTGGGCCCAACATGGATCCTGGCACGGCCTGGGAAATCGGCTTCGCCGAGGCGCTGGGCCGGCCGGTGATCCTGTGGAGCGAGACGCCGGTATTGCTGGCGGAGCGCACGTCCGGCGATGGCCGCACCGATCCGGACGGCTGGATGATCGAGAATTTCGGCCTCGCCGAGAATCTGATGATCGCGGTCAATCCGCAGGATGTCGCGCCGGATTTCGCCGCGGCGCTGCGGCGCGTCAAAACCGTGCTGACGGCCTGAGCGGTTTTCGGCGTTTGCTTCGTGCGCCGGCGATGGCAGACTGAGCCGAGACGGCGACACAGCCGCGAGCCAGGGAGAAACAGCATGCGCCTCGATCACACCGCCGCCGGCGTCTTTCCGATTGCGCCCACCGCCTTTCACCCCGATGGCCGCATCGACGAAGCCTCAACCGATCGGCTGATCGAATGCTATCTGGCGGCGGGCTCCACCGGCGTGACGGTGCTGGGCATCATGGGCGAAGCGCCCAAGCTGGAGCCGGAAGAGTCGCTCGCCATTGCGACGCGTTTTATCAAGGGCATGAAAAACCTGCCGGTGATCGTCGGCGTCTCGGCGCCGGGCTTTGCCGCGATGCGCTCGCTGGCGCGCGCCAGCATGGAGCGCGGCGCCGCCGGTGTGATGATCGCGCCGGTGCCGAGTTTGCGCACCGACGACCAGATCATCGGCTATTACCGTCAGGCCATCGAGGCGATCGGCGACGACATTCCCTTCGTGATCCAGGATTATCCGCTCACCTTGAGCGTACAGATGACGCCGAAGGTGATCCGCCAGATCGTGCAGGACCATGCCTCCTGCGTGATGCTGAAACATGAAGACTGGCCCGGGCTGGAAAAGATCACGGCGCTGCGCGGCTTCCAGGCCGAGGGTTCGATGAAGCCGATTTCGATCCTCACCGGTAATGGCGGCCTGTTCCTCGATTTCGAGATGGAACGCGGCGCCGATGGCGCGATGACCGGTTATGCCTTCCCGGAAATGCTGGTCGATGTGGTGCGCTTCCAGAAAGCGGGCCAGCGCGATGCGGCGCATGACCTGTTCGACGCGCATCTGCCGCTGCTGCGCTACGAACAGCAGCAGGGCGTCGGCCTGGCGGTGCGCAAATACACGCTGATGAAGCGCGGGATTCTTGCCAGCGATGCGCAGCGCAAGCCGGGGGCGGGCCTGAGCGCGAAAGCGAAGGCCGAGGTGGATTACCTGCTGGCCCGGCTGGCGCGCACGGATATACGGGCCCTGGCAGCCTAGGCCCAGGGTCCTTAGAGTTCCTAACCGTTCTGCAAGCCGAATTTGCCTGTTTTTCAGCAATATTTCTTTCCTACGCTAGGAATAAGAACATATGGCGTACTTATTGGATCGGAAGTAGAACATTCGGGCTAACCCAGAGGAGCCCGTCGATGTCGCGCTTTGCCCCGCTTCCGTCCGTCCCGCCCCATTCTTCTTTCCAGACACGGGCTGCCTCCTATATCGCGCCCCGCCTTGGGCTGGCCGCGTTGCGCCGCTCCTTCGGCCTCGGATCGTCGGCGCTGACCTTCGGCATCCCGCAGATCGATGCGCTGACCGACGGCTTCGCGCGCGGCGCGCTGCACGAGATCATCGGCGAGCGGGCGGCAGTCAGCGGCTTCCTCGCCGCGCTGCTGGGCCGCGACCGGCGCCAGTCGCAGATCCTTTGGGTCACCGCCAATGGCGGCCTGCATGCCCCCACGCTCGGCCAGCTCGGGCTGGATCATCGCCGCCTCACCGTGGTCAGCACGCCGCGCGTCTCGGATCGCTGCGCGGCGGCCGAACAGGCGATGACTCCGCTCGGCTATGGCGCCGTGGTGGCGGAAATCGAACATGCGAGCAGCGAGATCGCGCAGCGCCTGCAGGAGGCCGCTGCGCGCCGCAATGCCATTGCCTTCCTCGTACGCCAGGATCGGCCGCAGCCGTCGCTCGCCGCCACGCGCTGGGCGGTGCAGGCCGCCGCGAGCGACGGCTTCCGGCCCTGCTGGCAGATCGCGCTCGAAGCATGTGATGGCAGCGCCGTGCATGGTGCATGGCAGGTGGAGTGGGATCACGCCGCCGGCGAATTCCGCCTCGCGGCGTAATCTACAGTTTGAGAGCGCGGTCCCAGCTGGGCGCGTCACCGTAGATCGCGCGCAGATGGTCGATGAAGGCGCGCACGCCCGGCGGCACGAAATTGGTCGCCGGATGCACGGCGAAAATGCTCACATCGGCCGCGCCGGGATGGTCGGGCAGCACGGGTTTCAGCACGCCGCTGCGCAATTCGTTGCCGATATCCCAGGTCGAGCGCAGCGCGATGCCCAGTCCGGCAATCGCCAGTTCGCGCACCACTTCGCTGGAATTGGTGCGCACCGCACTTTCACCCGGCACGGTCACGATCTGCCCACCCTTGCCCTGCAGCCGCCAGGGCAGCTGACCGTCGGCGGCCAGCAGGCGATGCCGGCGCAGGTCCTGCCATCGCGCCGGTGCGCCATGCTGTTTCAGATAGGCCGGACTGGCGCAGAGCAGGCGGCGGTTCGGCGCCAGGCGATGCCCTGTCAGGCCGTTTTCGATTCCCGGCGCGATGCGGATGGCGAGGTCGATGCGCTCGCCCAGCAGGTCGACATAGCCGTCGGACAAATCCAGTTCGATCTCCAGCCGCGGCCAGCGATCCAGAAACGCCTTCAGATGCGGCGCGACATGCAGGCGGCCGAAGGAGGTCGGCGCGGTCAGTTTCAGCCGGCCGGTCGGCTCGCCGGCGGCGCCGGTCACCAGGCTTTCCGCCTCACGCGAAGCGGCGAGGATCTCGCTGACCCGCTCGTAAAACCGCTGCCCGGCTTCGGTGGTGGCAAGCTTGCGCGTGGTCCGGTGCAGCAGCCGCGCGCCCAGCCGCTCCTCCAGCGCCGCGATGCGCTTCGAGACCATGGCCGGCGACAAGTTCAGGCTGCGGCCGGCAGCGGCCAGGCTGCCGGTCTCGATCACCCGGGCATAAAGCTCGTATTCGCGGTCCATCTTCACTATTTCCCACAGAGAACGACTGCATTCAATTCTTTTCGTCTACAGAATGAATGCGGGGCAGGGTAAAGTGGTGCGGATTTCAGGAAACGCTTCAGGGATTGCCATGACCAGGATTGTTGACCGCGCCGGCCTCCAGGTGGCCGAAGAGCTGGCCCTTTTCATCGAGCGGAAGGCCCTGCCGGGCACCGGCGTGGACGCGGCCAAATTCTGGCCCGGTGTGGCCTCGATCTTCGCGAAATTCGCGCCCGAGAACCGCGCCCTGCTGCAAAAGCGCGACGCGCTTCAGCAGAAGATCGATGCCTGGCACAGCCAGCGCAAAGGCCAGTCCCACGATGCTGCCGCCTATCGGGCCTTCCTGACTGAGATCGGCTATCTGGTGCCCGAACCGGCGCCGTTCCAAATCGACAGCGCCAATGTGGATGACGAAATCGCGCGCATGGCCGGGCCGCAGCTGGTGGTGCCGGTGCTGAATGCACGCTTCCTGCTCAATGCTGCCAATGCGCGCTGGGGCAGCCTGTACGATGCCTATTACGGCACCGATGCGATCCCGCATGAGCCCAACGAAAAGAAAGGCTACGATCCGGCGCGTGGCGCCAAGGTGATCGCCAAGGCCAAGGCCTTCCTCGATGCTGCCGTTCCGCTCAGCAGCGGCAGCCATGCGGATGTGAAAGGCTGGAGCATCCGGGACGGTGCGCTGTCGCCGGCCCTGAAGGACGCGGCTGCCTTCGTCGGCTATCGCGGCGACGCCGCCAATCCTTCTGCGGTGCTGCTGAAGCATAACGGCCTGCATATCGAACTGGTGATCGACCGCGCGCATGCCATCGGCAAGGACGATCCGGCCGGTCTGGCCGATGTGATCCTGGAATCCGCGCTGACCACCATTGTGGATCTTGAGGATTCTGTCGCTGCGGTGGACGCAGAGGACAAGGTCGAGGCCTACACCAACTGGCTCGGCCTGATGCAGGGCGATCTGGAGGCCAGCTTCGAGAAGGGCGGCCGGACGATGAAGCGCGCGCTGGAGCCCGATCGCGACTATACCTCGGCCAAAGGCGGCAAGCTCACGCTGCCCGGCCGCTCGGTGCTGCTGGTGCGCAATGTCGGCCATCTGATGACCAATCCGGCGATCCGGCTGTCCGACGGCCATGAAGCGCCGGAAGGCATTCTCGATGCCATCGTCACCAGCCTGATCGCGATGCACGACCTGCAGAAGAAAGGCAGATACATCAACAGCCGCGCCGGCTCGGTCTATATCGTCAAGCCGAAGATGCATGGGCCCGAAGAGGTGGCCTTCACCAACCGCCTGTTCGATGCGGTGGAAGACCTGCTCGGCCTGACACGCCATACGCTGAAGGTCGGTGTGATGGACGAGGAGCGGCGGACGTCGGCGAATCTCGCCGCCTGTATCGAAGCCGTGAAGCATCGCATCATCTTTATCAATACCGGCTTCCTCGACCGCACCGGCGACGAGATGCACACCTCGATGCAGGCCGGCCCGATGGTGCGCAAGGCCGAGATGAAGGCGTCGAGCTGGATCAAGGCTTACGAAGAGCGCAATGTCGCCATCGGTCTGGCCTGCGGCCTGTCCGGCCGGGCGCAGATCGGCAAGGGCATGTGGGCGGCACCCGACCGCATGGCCGACATGCTGGAGCAGAAGGTCGGCCATCCGAAAACCGGCGCCAACACCGCCTGGGTGCCGAGCCCGACCGCGGCGACGCTGCATGCCACGCATTACCATGCCGTCGATGTCTTCGCCCGGCAGGCGGAGGTGGCGAAACAGCCGCTGCCGCCGCTCGACGCGCTGCTGACCATTCCGCTGGCCACCGGCCAGAATTTCTCCGAACAGGATGTGAAGGACGAACTCGACAACAACGCGCAGGGGATTCTGGGCTATGTCGTGCGCTGGGTCGACCAGGGCGTCGGCTGTTCCAAGGTGCCCGATATCCACGATATCGGCCTGATGGAAGATCGCGCGACCTTGCGTATTTCCTCGCAGCATATGGCCAACTGGCTGCTGCACGGCATCTGCACGAAGGAGCAGGCCGACGCGGCGTTCCAGCGCATGGCGGCCAAGGTGGATGCGCAGAATGCCGGCGACCCGCTGTATCGGCCGATGGCGGGCCATCCCGACAGTCTGGCCTATCAGGCGGCACGCGCGCTGGTCTTCGAAGGCGTCAAACAGCCGAACGGCTATACCGAACCGCTGCTGCATGCCTTCCGTCAGAAGGTGAAGGCAAAGGCGAAGGCGCAAGCGAGAGTTACGGTGCCGGCCGGCGCGGCACCACCATCTTCACGGTGAAGACCTGTACCAGCTCGTTCGTCTGGTTCTTCGTCTCGATGCGCAGGGTGATCATGCCGCGATCCGGCCGCGACTTCGACGGCACGATCTCCTGCACTTCCGCCTCCATGCGCAGCACATCGCCCGGCCGGGTCGGCCGCGGCCAGGCCAGTTCGCCGCTGGCACCGATGATGCCGCCGGCTATCGGCAGGCCGCCATCGGTCACCAGCTTCATGGTGATGGCCGCCGTGTGCCAGCCGCTGGCTGCCAGACCGCCGAACAGGCTGGCTTTCGCCGCCTCGTGATCGAGATGAAAGGGCTGCGGATCGAATTCGGCCGCGAAGCTTTTGATGCGGTCCTCGGTCACCGTCACCGAGGTCCTGCTGGCAAAACGCTGGCCGATGCTGAGATCGTCCAGGTAATAAAGCGTATCGGCCATCTCGGTCCTCCCTAGGCCTTCAGCTATAGCCGATCCGCCGCGCCCCTGCCGCAGCGAAAGACTCCGATGTTCTAAAATGAAACCAGCCTGTCTGATGTCAGGCGACCGGCGCCAGTTCCACAGCCAGCGCGCGCTGCACGGCCGGGCGCTCGCCGACACGGCGGCGATGCTCGGCGACGCGCGGCAGCCGGGTAGGATCGACGCCATCGGCTTCCAGCCATTGCGCCAGGGTGAACAGATACGCGTCGCAGATCGAATAGGCCTCGCCCAGCACCCAGGGTCCCGCCAGCAGATGCTGTTCGATCAGCGCGAAAGCCTCATAGACGCTCTGCGGCACCTTCTTCTTCATGGCTTCGAGGGAATGGGTGTCGTCGGCCTCGACCCAGCGATAGCCGCGCATGCGATGGGCGTGTGCCACATGCACGGTGGAGCAGAGATAGCTGTTGAAGGCCTGCGCCTGCGCGAAAGCGAAGGCATCGTTGAGCGGCGCCAGCTTCGCCTGCGGATATATTTGCGCGATATAGGCCAGCATGGCTGGCGTTTCGGTGAGGACGCCGCGGTCGGTCACCAGCGCCGGCACGCGGCCCTTGGGATTGATAGCCAGATACTCTGGCTTGCGCTGGTCGGCGCTGGCGAAGCTGATCCGCGTCAGGGTGTAGTCGGCGCCGGCCTCCTCGAGCGCGATATGCGAGGCCAGCGCGCAGGTATGGGCGGCATAGAACAGGTTCAGCATGGCGGCTCGCAGAGTCAGGGTCGGCCTAGGTCAGGCGGCCGGATGCGGGATGTCGTACCAGTATTCGGTATCGAGCGCGGTGTCGATGCTGCCCTTGCCGTTATGGGCCGGCGGTTTTTCGAACAGCGTGGCGCCGAGCATATGGGCGATCCGGCCGCTGCCGTCGCGCAGCGGCAGGCCGATCCGCTCGTAACGCGCCGGTTCGGTCCAGTCGGGCATGCGGGCCGTCATCGACTGATACACGCCAGCCGGCGCGGTCAGCACACGATGGGTGCCCGCGCTCACGCCAGGCAGCGTGACGGCGGGGAAAACGTCTTCGTATCGCTTGCCCTTGAGGCTGAAACCGTACCATTCGATCAGCGACTCGCCGCTGAGACGAAAGCGGAAGCCGCCATCGGGCTCGACATCGATGACCCAGGCATAGCGCATGCTGGGCGCGAACTGTACCGCATCGAGGTCGCGCAGGGCCGGCACAGCGCCTTGGCTGCGATAGAGCGCCAGCCAGTGCTGTACCAGCGGTCGCAGCGGCTTCAGCCGCAGGTCCTCGATCATGCGGTCGATCGCCGGTTTGCAGCTGCTGGGATGATCGCTCATCGGAATTATCGAGACGGTTAGCCTATTCACCTGTTCTACGACAGGTGGTGTCGTGGCGTCTACCGGGCCCGTCGCCGGGTCGCCCTCACTCTGCGGTTAGCCTTCGCTGCCGTTCAGATCCGCCGGGTTGGGCATGCCCAGCGCGTGGAAGCCGCTGTCGACATGGATGATTTCGCCGGTGACGCCGGCCCCGAGATCCGACAGCAGGAACAGCGCGCAGCCGCCGACTTCCTCGAGCGAGGCATTGCGGCGCAGCGGGCTATGCTGCGCGGTGAACTTGAAGGTGGCGCGCGCCGAGCCGATGGCCGAGCCGGCCAGCGTGCGCATCGGACCGGGCGACACGGCATTGACGCGGATCTTCTGCGGGCCGAGATCGACCGCCAGATAGCGGACGCTGGCTTCCAGCGCGGCCTTGGCAACGCCCATCACATTGTAGTTCGGCATCACGCGCGTGCTGCCTTCGTAGGTGAGTGTGATCAGCGAACCGCCCTGCGTCATATAGGGCTGCGCCAGTCGCGCCACTTCGGTGAAGGAGTAGCAGCTGATCAGCATCGAACGGCTGAAATTGCCGCGCGTGGTGTTGAGGTAGCGGCCCTTCAGCTCTTCCTTGTCGGAATAGGCGATGGCGTGCACCACGAAATCGATCTGCCCGCCGAAGGCCTTGGCGACCGTCTCGAAGGTGTTGCGCATCGAGGCTTCGTCCTCGACATCGCAGGGCACGATGGCCTTGGCGCCGACGCTGTCGGCCAGCGGTCGGACGCGGCGTTCGAATGCCTCGCCCTGGTAGGTGAAGGCCAGCTCGGCGCCATGCTGGTGCAGCATCGAGGCGATGCCCCAGGCGATCGAGTGGTCGTTGGCAACCCCCATGATGAGGCCGCGCTTGCCGCTCATCAATGCGCGCGTTTCGGTCATGTCTTTATCGTTCTTTATCTGGCCAGGGGCGGGTGGGATCAGGCGGCGTAGCGCTGGAAGATCAGCGTGGCATTGGTACCGCCGAAGCCGAAGGAATTCGACATCACGCGGTTCAGAGTCACGTTGTCGCGGCGTTCGCGCACGATATCGAAGCCTTCCGCGCCAGGATCGAGGTTCTCGATATTGGCCGAGGCGGCGATGAAGTTGTCGCGCATCATCAGGATCGAATAGATCGATTCCTGCACGCCGGCGGCGCCCAGCGAATGACCGGTCAGCGATTTGGTCGAGCTGATCGCGGGCACCTTGTCGCCGAAAACTTCCCTGATCGCTTTCAGTTCGGTGATATCGCCAGCCGGCGTGGAGGTGCCATGCGTGTTGATGTAATCGATCGGCGCATTATGCCCGTGGCCGCCGGCTTCCGAGAGCGCCAGCTGCATGCAGCGCACCGCGCCTTCACCCGAAGGAGCCACCATATCGGCGCCGTCGGAGGTGGCGCCATAGCCGACCAGTTCGGCATAGATCTTGGCGCCGCGCGCCTTGGCATGCTCCAACTCTTCCATCACCACGATGCCACCGCCGCCGGCGATGACGAAACCGTCGCGATCCTTGTCATAGGCGCGGCTGGCGCGGGTCGGTGTGTCGTTGTAGCGGCTGCTCATCGCCGGCATGGCGTCGAACAGGCAACTCAGCGTCCAGTCCAGCTCCTCGCCGCCGCCGGCGAAGATGATATCCTGCTTGCCGAGCTGGATCAGTTCGGCGGCATTGCCGATGCAATGCGCCGAGGTCGAACAGGCCGAGCTGATCGAATAGTTCACGCCCTTGATCTTGAAGGCGGTGCTCAGCACGGCCGAGCAGGTGCTCGACATGGCGCGCGGCACCATGAAGGGGCCGATCTTCTTCGGGCCGCCTTTTTCGCGGGTGATGTCGGCCGCCTGCACCAGATTGCGCGTGCTGGGGCCACCCGACCCCACGATCAGGCCGGTGCGCGTGTTCACGATGTCGCCGGCTTCGAGGCCGCTATCGGCAATCGCCTGTTCCATGGCGAGATAGGCATAGGCCGCGCCATCGCCCATGAAACGCTTCTGTCGGCGGTCGACCGCGGCTTCAAGGTCGATCTTCACCGTGCCATGCACCTGGCTGCGGAAACCGAGCTTGGCGTATTCCTCCGCAAAGACGATGCCGGAGCGGCCGGCTTTCAGGCTGTCCGCCACTTCCTCGGTCGTGTTGCCGATGGAGGAGGTGATGCCGAGACCGGTGACGACGACGCGACGCATGGGCGTGGGACTCCTCAAATGCGGGCCGGTCGCAATGTCCGGGCCACAATCATAACGCTAGGACGTTACAGTACGTTGCCGCGGATTTCGACCGCGGATCGATCAGGCAGCTGCAGGCGCCATGCCATCGGGGAACACGCCAACGCGCATGTCCTTGCATTCGTAAGCCGGCTTGCCGTCGATATACATCGTGCCATCGGCAATCGCGATGCCGAACTTGCGCAGCAGCAGCTTCTTGATATCGATCTTGTAGGTGATCTTCTGCGCCGCCGGCGTCACCATGCTGGAGAATTTGACCTCGCCGACGCTGAGCGCCCGGCCGCGGCCGGGCGCCTTGGTCCAGCCGAGGAAAAAGCCGATCAGCTGCCACATGCCATCGAGACCGAGGCAGCCCGGCATGATCGGGTCGTTTTCGAAATGGCAGGGGAAGAACCAGAGGTTGGGCTTGATGTCGAGTTCGGCTTCGATCTCGCCTTTGCCGTATTTGCCGCCATCGCTGACGATTTTCACGATGCGGTCGATCATCAGCATCGGGGGCAACGGCAGCCGGGCATTGCCCTCGCCGAACAGCTTGCCATGTGCGCAAGCCAGCAGGTCCTCGTAGCTGTAACTGTTCTTCTGTTCCACGGAATTCTGTTCCACTGGCGTGAAATCCCTAACCCTTCTGGTGCGATTCCACCCCGGAACCAGCACAATTCCTCCATGGCGAATTCCGCTAAGTGGCGGGTCTGCCATCGCCTTCCGGGGACAATGTAGTGATCCGGGGGCCAGTCGCAACAGTTTCGTTGCATCTTGTTACAAAGGCGCGAGCAACGCAGCCCCCGCCGGCCGGCCGGCTGGCGGGGTGGTGGCTCAAGTATTTGTGAATGCAGGTAAAATCCGGGAAGATGACATTCCTGTGGCCCTCTTTCGCGCTCTGATATATATCGAAATCGATGGCAAAGATGATCGAACCCCGTTTTGAGGCGGCCGCCGAGCAGCTCCGGACCGCCGGGCTGCGCACCACGCGGCAGCGTCTGGTGCTGGCCGAAATCCTGTTCAGCAAGGGCCATCGCCATGTCACCGCCGAGAGCCTGTTCACCGAGGCGGCCGAGCGCGGCGCCCGGCTATCGCTCGCCACGGTCTATAACTGCCTGCACCAGTTCACCAATGCCGGCCTGCTGCGCATGGTGACGGTGGATGCCGGCCGCGCCTATTTCGACACGAATCTCTCGCCGCACCATCATTTCTATTACGAGCGCAGCGGCGAATTGCGCGACATCCCGGAAACCGAAGTCGCAGTGTCGAAGCTGCCGGCAGCGCCGGCCGGGGCGAAGATCGCCCGCGTCGACGTCATCCTCCGCCTGGAAGACTGACCCCGTAGGCCGGCTTTAGTCGATCCCCGATGCTCCGGCGGGCGGCTGAGTCGCTGCCAGCGAGGCCGGCGGAGAGCTGCGGCGCGGCATATGCAGCACCTGCAGCGGCACGACAGGGGCATTGCCGGTGTCGTAATGCACGGCGGCCAGCAGCATCTGGAATCCCAGGATGATGGGCAGCGCGCCGATCACTGCCTCGCCCGCGGTGGCGGCAATGCCGGTTTCGACCGACTCCCATAACTGCACGATTTCCCACAGGATGCCGCCGCCGATCAGCAGCAGCGACAGGACGAATTCCAGTGAGGCAATGTTCAGGTCGCGCACATAATAGGTGTAGAGCAGGCGCCGCAGGAAGTTGCGCAGGTTGCCGCGCAGGAACGGCAGGATCGATTTCATCTCCGACAGGCTGGAGGTCTCGTCGCTGTAGATGGCGGGAACCGGAACGTCGACGACAACCGCACGGGCCAGATACAGATGATGCAGCATGTCGCTTTCGAAGAAATAGCGACGCTTGATCGTGGCGAGCCGCAGCCGCGAGAGCGCGGCGCGATGGATTGCGGTGAATCCGTTGGTCGGATCGAAGACCGACCAGTAACCGCTGGAGACTTTGGTGATGAAGCTGAGGGCGGCATTGCCGATCAGCCGGCTGCGCGGCATACCTTCCAGGTCGCGCAGGAAGTAAAAGCGGTTACCCTTGGTGTAGTCGGCCTGGCCGGCCAGGATCGGCTGCAGCAGGGCATCCAGCATGGCGATCGGCATCTGGCCGTCGCCATCGATCTTCACCACGATGTCGGCGCCATCCTCCAGCGCGGCGGTGTAGCCCGTCATCACGGCGGCGCCGACGCCCTGGTTGGCGGCATGGCGCAGCACGCGCACGCGCGGGTCGCTGCATTTCGCCGCGATGAGGTCTCCCGAGGATTGCGGGCAGCCGTCGTCGACGCAATAGATCCGCTCGATCACCGGAGGAATCGTCGCCAGCACCCCGAGGACGTGATTGGCAACGCGGTAGCAGGGAATGACGGCGGCGATCATGCGGTTTGGCTCGTGGCGTGCCGGTCGGTGTAGCGACGGAAGCGGTGGGCGATGGCGTCTACTAGCACTGCGGCAACCGCCGCGGAGATCCAGATCATTGGCAGATTATAGCGCGGAATGCTGACGGAAACGAAAGCATAGAAGCCAACCATCAGCAGAACCGGCGCAGCAATCACGAGAAAGCCACCCAACTGGCCGGTTGCCGCCATGCGACGCACTGCGAAAGGCGCCAGCAGCACGGCCACAAAGGTGATGTACTTCCCGGCCCAGAGCCCCTGCCAGGCCATGACGAGCGACACCGCAACATGTTTGGGCCATTGCGCCAGCAGCACCGGCAATAGGTTGCCCATTGTATGCGGCTGGTTGCCGAGGTGGGTCTGCAGGAACTCGCCCACGGGTGGGCGCCCCGCATAGTGGTAGCCGGTCGGTTCGACCAGGGATAGCTTGCGCACGGCCTCCAGGCCGAACAGCTTTTCGCCGAGACTGTCGCCGAAATCCGGCAGCCAGTAGACCCAAGCCTTCCACCATTCCGCCCAAGTCATCTGGTTGTACAACAGGCGTTGCACGAGGATATTGACGTCGTAGCCTGTCGTGAGCGCGAATTCGCCCAACGACAGCAGATTGCGCAGCATCCAGGGCAGTACGGAAACCGCATAGCCTGCGGCGACCAGCATCGCCGCGCCGAGGCCGAACGGGCCGATGGACGCGGCGCCACGATAGTGGCGCATCAGCGGCATTGCCAGAATCACCGCATAGGCCAGATAGACATAGGATGGCCGCGTCAGGGCGAGCAGTCCCGTCGCGACGCCGAGCCCTAGCAATACGCCGCGATAATTGACGCCTGGCTCGGTTGCACGGGCCAACAGCATGAGGAAATAGGGGAAGATCGCCAGCAGCGGGGACTCGGTCAGGAAGTGGCGGGCGTAATAGGCATGCGTGCCGGAAGCCGCGACGATCAGCATCACGGTCCAGGCACCGGCGCTTCCCAGGCCCAGGCTGCGTGCCAGCGGCCAGCTGCCGAACAAACCGACAATGGCAATCGCGATCATCACGGCGCGCGTAAAGAGGCTGTAGGCGATGCGGCAATTGGCCTGCGGATCCGCTTGATTGGCGAGCTGGCAGCCGATCGTGTCCATCAGGCCGGGGTCGGCCTTGAGCAGGAAACTGTATAGCAATGGCGCGATCGGCGAGAAAAACGCACTCGGTTTGGGCGCCGTATCGGAGACAATCGTATGCGAGAATACGCCATGTCTCACCACGTTCATGCTGACGGTCAGATACTCGTACTCATCGGCATAGATCGGCCGCGGCGGCTTGGCGGCAACCTGTGCCGTCACAATGATGGCAGCAGCGAGCAGTGCGACCCAGGCGCTCTCGGCAAGTTTTTGCAGAAGACCGCGGATCATGTAGCGTATCTTTTCGGAATGGCGTTGATAGCGGAGAGTGTCGCCTTGAGGTCGAGGCCGATGCGGTCGCAATACCATTGCAGGCCATCGATCCGCGGAATATTTTCGACCATGACCTTCGCCAGCGCGTCCGTCCGGCTGATATCGCCGTTGCGGATCTGATTGGAGCGGAAGGTGTCGTTCTCGGTGAAGCCGGCGACCGTGCAGTAGATGTAATTGTAAAAAGGCGCGGTGCCGTCGCCGATGCGCCAGGTATTCGGCGAGTCCGACGCATTCTCCCAGCCGAAAGCGTCGAAGATGGTGTTGTTCACCTCCTCCTCATTCCAGGGCACGAAATCGAACAGGTTGTAGTAGTCGCGCCGGGGCTCGACATAGAAGGACAGGAAGCCGGTCGCGGTATCCGGGATCGAGCGGTTGAGATATCGGGGATTGCGCAGGAAGGCGAAGCCGTAATAGGCCAGTAGCTTCAGCTTGGCGAGCGGGCTGAGATAGTCGGTGCGTTCGCGCTCCCAATGCGGCGCAACGCCGGCGAAGCCTTCCTTGAAATCGGCATTCTCGAGCGGGCTCATCATCCAGATGTTCAGATCGATACCGTTCTGCGCCTTGATCCGGTTGACCCAGGAGAAGAAATGCTTGTCGCCGGCCATGAATAACGGAATCAGGCCGAGATCCGGCTGTTTCAGCCAGGCCGACACGTTGCTGCGGATATAGTCGAGCTTGCGCGTGATATCGGCCGAGACAAGGATGTTCTCCAGCCCCAGCCGGCCGCAGACGCGGGCGATATTGCGCCGTGCCAGGTCGGTCACCATGCCCCAGTCGTAGGTATAAGTCAGCGGCTTGAGGCCGAACTCGCGGACCAGCATATGGGTGCCGTAACAACTGTCGCGACCGCCGCTGAGCGGCAGGATGCAATAGGTGTCGCGGCCTTTCTGGCGGGCTTGGCGTGCATAGCCTTCGATCAGCGTAGCCAGCGTCTGCTTGGTCTGGCCCTTTACCACGGTCGGCTTCATATGCCGGCAGTAATTGCAGACGCCATCGGCATCGAAGTCGATATGCGGATAGGATTCGGGCAGGATGCAGCGTGTGCAGCGGCGCTGTCTTCCAAGCGCGGCCTCGTCATACTGCACAAAGCCCCAGTCGCGGATCGCCGTGGCGGCGCGGCCTGCGTCGAAGGCAAAGCGTCGCACGGGAAACGGTTCGACGCCGTAAGGCAAGTCGAGCGCGGTTTCCTGCAGCGTATCGATATCGATCAGCAGGCCGGAACCTGGTTTCATTTGTTGCGGCAAGCCCAGCCCGATCCCGGAGAAACGGGGATCGCTGCGCACGCTGTCGAGGAAATAGCGTTCCGAGGCGAAGACCACGCAGCCATCACCGCGCAGCACGAACAGCGAGCCGGTATTGCTGGCCAGCAGTAGTTTACGTTCGGTGGCGCAGATCGCCGCGACCGACGCGCTCCCTTCCAACTGGCCGAACACCCGGCGCGCGGCCGACGCCAGACCACCGGCCGCATGACGGCCCCCGATGCGATCATGGGCCAGCAGCGCCAGCAGGGCTTCGGTATCTACCTCAGCCTGGCGGCTGGCAGGATCTGGATGCCGTTGCCATAGCTCTTCTGGATTCGCCAACACGCCATTGTGGATGAGCGCGATGCCATCCCGCTGCAGCGGCTGGTTGTTGCGGTCGTCCTGCCAGCTGCCCGAGGTCGCCATGCGGGCATGGCCGATCAGGCAGATCGGGAGGCGGCCAATCGCATCGCGGATCAGTTTGTCATAGGCCGGCAGGCGCAGCAGGCGCGCCGGGCTGGTGGGCTGCTTGACGACGGCGAGGCCACCCTCGGCCGTCAGTGCTGCGATGCCGGAGGCGTCGCGCCCGCGCTGCTGCGAGTGCAACAGCAACGTTTGCGCGAGCAGTCGCGTCTGGCCAGACGTTAGCGCCGTGCCGGACCCAGCCAGAACGCCAAAAATACCGCACATTAAAAGAACCGACCCCCGAAACCCCGCGCGGAGATTATCGATCTTTCGTGCAGGTTTAAAGCCGTAGTTTGAAGGCGGTGGGCAACAACAAGTGGCCGGTGCGACGGTGCACCATCTGCACAAGCAGCAGGCAGGCAGCCAGGGAGGCCAGCCCGGTCGCGACCGCCGCGCCCTCGATGCCGAACGGCGGGATGAGCAGGAGGTTGAGCAGGACATTAACCGCCGTGACCGCGAGCTGGTAAAGGCTCTGCGTGCCGGCATGACCGGCCAGCATCAGCACCTCCTCGAAGGCCGAGAAGGTGAAGTACGGGGCCATCAGGGCGATCAGGAGCAACAGCGCGGCCAGACCCTGCTCCAGATCGCCGGGGCCGAACAGCAGTCTGACCGCCGGCTGGTAAAGCTGCCAGGCGACGACGAAGACCACCAGCAGAAACGGCCAGGCCGCCATCTGCACCTGCGAGACCAGCCTGCGGATTGCGTCACCGTTTCCGGCCGCCAGCAGTCGGGTGAGGCCGGGATTGACCAGATTGCGCAGCACCAGCGCGACATTGCCCAGCCCCTCGACCAGCATCGCGGCAAAGGCGTAGATGCCCACCTCGCGATCGCTCAGGAACAGGCCGAGCATCAGGGTGTCGACACGCAGATTGATATCCGCCATCAGGCTGGCAGCGAAGCTGCGCAGGCCGAACTGCAGCATCTCGACGGCATGGTGCAACGACGGCCTGCGCTGCAGGCTGTCCCGGCGCAGCGGGGCAGTCGCCGCGACGAGGTACACGCTCACCGTGATTTCAGCGAGCAGGAATGCGACGCCCAGCCGTTCGGGGCTGTCGTCGAAGGCCGTCACCGCCGTCACGGCGCCAGCGATGACGAGATAGCGCAGCATCTGGCCGATGGCATGCAGCCGCATCCGGGATGTCGCGTTGAGCGCCGCCAGGCCGATCTTGTTGAGACCGAAGAACAGCAGGCCGGGCGCCAGCCACAGAATGGCCTCGGCTGTGGCCGGACTGTCGAGCAACTGGCCGATGGCGGAGGCAGAGAGCAGGATCAGCGCAGCCGTGCCGAATGCAAAGGGCAGGGCGGCAGCCAGTGCCGATGCCAGAATTGCGGCGCTGGCCTCGGGCGTGAGTGCGATGGCACGGAAGGCCGCGTTGTGCAGTCCGGCCGCACTGCCATGGCCGGCGATGACGAAAACCGCCATGGCCTGACCGAAGACGCCGAGTCCGCTGGCGCCGAATGCCGCGCCGACCAGAATGTTGATGCCCAGTCCGCTGGCCGCCATGACGGCGAAGGCGGCATAGCTCCAGGCCGTGTCGATTGCGATTTTGGGATGTGTCATCGGGACGGGCGGCACGGCTCTGGCGGGGCGCTGCACTGTAGGGCACCCTGCGCGGAGCCGCCATCGTCGCTGCTGTCAGCGCTTTCTGCGAGCCATTCTCAGATTTAGAACTATTCCAAACAACCTTGACTGCCCGCCCGACGGGTCCATAATCCTCCGCGTTCCGAATCTCTGTCCCGCTGCTCCTCATTGGCAGTTTCCGGAGTCAGGGCGGGACGACCTGCTGCGGGACCCCTCATGGTTCGCGCGGCGGCAAGCGACAGCCAAGGAGGACCGCACTATGGCCGCACTCAAAGGTACCAAGACCCACGGCAATCTGAAGGAAGCCTTCGCCGGCGAAAGCCAGGCGAACCGCCGCTATCTCTACTTCGCCCAGAAGGCCGATGTGGAAGGCTACAACGACGTCGCCGCCGTCTTCCGCTCGACCGCCGAAGGCGAGACCGGCCATGCCCATGGCCATCTCGAATTCATGGCCGAAGTGGGCGATCCGGCCACCGATCTGCCGATCGGCCCGACCGCCGACAACCTGAAGGCTGCCGTCGCCGGCGAGACGCACGAATACACCGACATGTATCCCGGCATGGCGAAGACCGCCCGCGAGGAAGGCTTCGACGAGATCGCCGAATGGTTCGAAACGCTGGCCAAGGCTGAAAAGAGCCATGCCGGCCGTTTCCAGAAGGCCCTCGACACCCTGGGCTGAGTCTCCTTTTACGGTGACGTAAACGATCCGGAGAGCGCGGCCCCATCTGTGCTCTCCGGATGACCAGCACGTTGAAGCACCCGTAGGGGAAGACCATGCGCGAAGGTAGCCTGGAGGCGCCAACCCGGCATCCGCTGGATTGGAACAATCCTGATTTCTACGATCTGGAAAAGCTCGACGCCGAAATGCGGCGCGTGCTCGACATCTGTCACGGCTGTCGCCGCTGCTTCAATCTCTGCGACAGTTTCCCGCGCCTGTTCGACCTGGTCGATGCCTCGCCCACCGGCGAGCTGGACGAGGTCGACTCCAAGGATTTCAAGCCGATCGTAGATGCCTGCACGCTCTGCGATCTCTGCTACATGACCAAGTGCCCCTATGTGCCGCCGCACGAGTTCAATCTCGATTTCCCGCATCTGATGCTGCGCTACCGCGCGGCCGAGCGGCATCACGGCCACAAGGATGCGATCGGCGACCAGCTGTCGCAGACCGACCGCAACGGCAAGCTGGCCGGTCTGGTTGCGCCCATCGCCAACTGGGCAAGCGAGCGCGGCAACGGCCTGACGCGGCCGATCATGGAAAAGGTGATGGACGTCCATCACGATGCCGAATTGCCGAAATTCAATTCGAAAACGCTGGTGGCGCGCGCGAAAGCTGAGCCCGCGACGATCAACACGGCTGCGCCCGGCTTCGGGAAGCGCAAGGCGGCGATCTACGCCACCTGTTTCGGCAACTACAACAATCCCGATATCGGCATCGCGGCGCAGAAGATTCTCGCCCATAACGGCGTCGATCTGCGTGTCGATTATCCCGGCTGCTGCGGCATGCCGCGGCTGGAACAGGGCGATATCGCCGATGTGGCAAAGAAAGCCCGCGCGGTGGCGGAATTCTACGCGCCGCTGATCGACCAGGGCTACGACATCGTGGCGCTGGTGCCGAGCTGCGCGCTGATGCTGAAATTCGAATGGCCGCTGATTCTGCCGGATGATCCTCTGGTCAAAAAGCTGAGCCAGGCGACCTTCGACATTTCCGAATACATCGTCGATATCTCGAAAAAGGAAGGCCTCGCGCCGGGGCTCAAACCGCTGGAGGGCGGCGTCACGCTGCATCTGGCCTGCCATGCGCGCGCGCAGAATATGGGCGCGAAAGCCAGCGAGATGATGAAGCTGATCCCCGAGATGAAACAGGGTCAGTCGCTGGCGGTGATCGAACGTTGCGCCGGCCATGGCGGCTCCTGGGGTGTGCGCAAGGAGTTCTTCGAAGTCGGCATGAAGGTCGGCAAGCCGGTCATGCGTACGGCGGTGAAGGAGAACAAGGCGCATATCGCCTCGGAATGTCCGCTGGCCGGGATTCATATCCGCCAGGGCATGGAACGCGAAGGCAAGGACAAGGAAGGCTTCACCCTGCCGGCCAAGGCCGAGCATCCGGTCGAGCTGTTCGCGAAAGCCTACGGTCTGATCTAGCAGGAATCCGGTGACGGAGGGGCATCCGCCACACAGGAGAACGTCATGAGTCTGAAAACCACCATCACCCGCGCCGACGTCCTTTCGATGGACGACTTCGTCAAGGTGCGCAAGGACAAGCGCGCCGAGATCGTCGGCATCAAGAAGCATCGCCGCGTCGGCGTCGGCCCGTTCTGCACCTTCTATTTCGAGAATTTTGCGACCATGTGGTGGCAGATTCACGAGATGCTGTTCATCGAGAAGGGCGGCGAGGAGCAGATCGGCGACGAACTGCGTGCCTATGCGCCGCTGATCCCGAAGGGCAGCGAGCTGGTCTGCACCTTCATGATCGAGGTCGACGATCCGGTGCGCCGTCCCGCCGTGCTGTCGCAGCTCACCAACATCGACCAGATGGTCGTGCTGGAATTCGGCAGCCATAAAGTGAAGGCCGTGCCGGAGGACGATGCCGAACGCAACCGCGAGGACGGCAAGACCTCCAGCGTGCATTTCCTGCGCTTCCCCTTCACTGCCGAGCAGGTCGCCGAATTCCGCAAGCCGGGCACGCGCGTGCTGCTCGCCATCGAGCATCCCAATTACGGCCATATCGCCGTGATGCCGGAGACGGTGCGCGAGAGCCTGAGCGGCGATTTCGCCTGAAGGCGACTCCATCAGAGATTTAGAGTGTCATGGCCGGGCTCGTCCCGGCCATCCACGCCTTTTTCGACAGCAGGAAGCCGTCGATGCCCGGACCAAGTCCGAGCATGACAGTTCAGGCCATGTGGCGATATGCTCCGTCGAAGGAGTGTGCCGATGACTGTTATAGAAACCGAATCCGCCCTGCGCGACTGCTACGATCAGCCCAGCGAACTGGTGCAGAAGAAGGTCCTGCGCCGGCTGGATAAACATGCGCGCGCCTTCATCGCGCTGTCGCCCTTTGCCGTGCTGGCCACCCATGGCCCCGACGGCAGCGATGCCTCGCCGCGCGGCGATGCGCCAGGCTTCGTTCATGTCGAGAATGATACCACGCTGCTGCTGCCGGACCGGCGCGGGAATAACCTGATCGATAGCTTGCGCAATGTCGTGGCCTCGCCCGATGTGGGCCTGCTGTTTCTGGTGCCCGGGATCAACGAGACCTTGCGCGTGAACGGTACGGCGAAGGTGATCGTCGATCCGGCACGTCTGCAGCCGCTGGTGGCGCAGGGTAAGGTGCCGGCCTCGGCGCTGGAGATCGACGTGCGCGAAGTCTATTTCCATTGCGGCAAGGCGATGATCCGCTCGGATCTGTGGAATGCCGAGAAGCACGTGCCGCGCAGCAGCTTCCCCACGCTCGGCCGCGTCATCGCCGACCAGGTCGCCGGCGTGGATGCGGAGGCGGCGGAGCAGAATATCGCGGACGCCTACAAGAGCAGGCTGTACTGAGAGCCTTTGTCATGCCCGGACTTGATCAGGGCATCCTATTCCCATTTTAAATGGGATACGCGGGTCAAGTCCGCGTATGACGATCTGCGCTTGTACCCAGGTTCGCTACGCCGGCTCGCTTCTGGCCGGCCCGAGCCAGTCGGGCATCTCGCCGCGATTGAAGCGGATGCCGTGCATGAAGGACTGCGCGATCTTTTCGGCGCGGCCGACGAACAGCGCGGCGGCATCAGGAGGGCAGATGTCCGCTGCCGTGGCGCGGAACAGCTCGAGCCAGCGGTCGAAATGCGGCTGATCCAGCTGCGGCATGTCCTGCTCGCGGCGCTTGATGTCGAGCAGCAGATGCGCCGCCATCGGCCGGCCGGAATAGCGGCCGGTCATCAGAAGCACGGACGACCAGAAATCCACCATGTTGGCCAGATGCGTGGGCCAGCGGTCTTCCGCGATGGCGCCGTTGAAAATGGGGCCCAGCACCTCGTCGCTGCGGATACGGGCATAGAAACCATGCACCATGCGAGACACCATCGCCTCGTCGATGCCGGCCTGCGCGCCGGGCGCCAATGCGGCGCGGCGGGCCTGGCGTTCGGCCAAAGTGCTGTCGGTTTCGTCCTGGTGGGCCATGATGCTGTCGATCTAGGACATGCTGGACGCAAAAGCAAAGGCCGCGGCTGAGTCTGCGGCGACCTTTGCGGCGGAGTCGCTAGCGGGCAGCGATCACCGCGAGGCAGATGCCGATGGTGGCGAAGGCGAGACCGACCGGGATCAGCGTCACCTGGATCATCGCGCTCCAGCCGCTCATCGGGCCGGTCCAGGTGGCGATACTGCCGTTGAGGAAATCACGCAGACTGGGGGCGGCCTGGCCGCCATGGCGCTCGCGCAGCAGCTTTTCGCCGAGCTGCGCCATCGCATAGGGCGTGCCGATATACATGACGACGTAGACCGTACTGATCGCCACCATGAAGGCAGCTTCGGCATAGGCGCCGAAGGTGAGCCAGTAGGCCAGCATCATGGCACCGGTCGCGCCGACCGGAATCGCGAAGGCGGCCGTGGGCAGGCTGTCATAGACCGGCCTGTTATGGCCCTGCGGAGCGGCCAGCCCGTCGAGGGGCTGCAACTGGGTCTTCAGGTTGGCTTCGTACCGCATGGCGCGTTCCTTTCATGGCCGATGCATTATTAAGTATATAAAATGCATCTTATTGAGTTTTGATCTCATATCAAGTAAATCAGATGCATATTATTGTCGCAGCCGTCACAGCCCGGATCGCTCCGGCTTTGACGCGGGAATCCGCCGGAAAATGCCATGCACCTGACTCTGCATACCGATTACGCCCTGCGCCTGCTGATGTATCTGGGCCTGCAGTCCGGGCAGCGCTGCACCATCGAGGAGGTGGCGCGGCATTACGGCATCTCGCGCAATCACCTGATGAAGGTGGCGCTCACGCTGACGCAGCAGGGCTTTGTCGACAGCTTGCGCGGTCGCAACGGCGGGCTGCGGCTGGCGCGGCCGCCAGCCGAGATCAATGTCGGCAAGGTGGTACGCAGCACCGAGGATAATTTCGCGCTGGTGGAGTGTTTCGATGCGGCCAGCAATACCTGTCCGATCGCGCCGGCCTGCCAGCTCAAGCAGCCTTTCGCCGAGGCGGTGCGCGCGTTTCTCGCCGTGCTCGACCGCTATTCGCTGGCCGATCTGCTGGCCTCGCCGGGCACGCTGAAATCGATGCGGCGCCTGCTGGCGCTGCCGGCCTGATCAGTCGAAGACTTCGCCGGGATAGAGGCCCCAGAGGTAATTGCGCGGCATCCAGCCGCGCGTGCCGGCGATCTCCACCTGGCACCACATCGCATCGGGACATTTGCGCAGCCGCGCCTGCACGCCGGTTTCGGCGGTCAGCAGCACGTCCGCATCCGTGTCTGGCTTCCGGAACAGGGATCGCACGCCACCTTCGACCACGGCATAGCGTTTGCCCGAGGTCAGGTTCTTGTGCACCCAGGTTTCGGTGCCGTCATGGTCGCGGATGCGGCGCCAGTATTCGTATTCGGCCACCACTTCCACCGGCAGGCCGCGGCGCTGGTACTGCCAGGCGATCGGATAGCGCGAACCCGGGCCGGTGCGCGCATTCACCTTCTCGGCGGCGAGGCTGACAAAGCGGGGTAGCGGCAGGCCGGAATCGAGGCCCTTTTCGGGCAGGTCGGCCGGTGCCGTCGTCTGGCCGACAGCCACGGTGCTGGCGGGCGCGGTGCTGACAGGCGCAGTGGAGGTCGATATGGGGGTCAGCGGCGTCTTCTTTGCCTCGGCCGCCAGCAATGGCGGGGCAAGCAGGAGCAGACTCAAACTGAAGACGGCGACGCGGAACAGCATATAAGCGGTGACTAGCCTAGAACCGGCAAAGGAAACGTTAAGACCGAATCGGTCCTCAGTGCCCGGATGGTAGCAGGGGCGAGTCTGGCTGCAAGTAATGATCCGCCCTTCAGGCTTGCGCGCGGGCCACCACGAAGCCGCCGCTATCGCGGTAGATCGCCAGGATTTTGCCGCCGGCCGGAAGCTGCATCTCGCGCCGGCCGCTGTTCCGCATGGCCTCCGCCGACCAGTCTTCTGCCGACAAGCCCAGTGCCGTCGCCAGCGCGATGCCGGGATCGGGCCAGGTGGGGCAGAGGGCGGCAAAGGCATCGTTGCAGAAAGTCAGTTCGCCCTGCGCATTGAGCAGGGCGAGCGGATCGGGTGTCGCCTGCATTGCCGCCTCGCAGCGTTCGGCCAGGCTGCGGCTGACATCGAGATCCTGACGCAGCGCGCGCACGGTGATGGCAGTGAGCGCCAGCTTGGCGAGTTGCGCCAGTTGTCCACGCGCCTTGTCATTGAAGCTGCTGCGTGTCTCCGGACCCAGGATGCAGACCGTGCCGATCGTGTAACCGCTCGGCAGCATGATGGGCGCGCCGGCATAAAAGCGGATGAAGGGCGCGCCGGTCACCAGCGGATTGTCATGAAATCGCTCATCCTGGCTGGCATCCAGTATGACGAAGACGTCTTCCTGAAGGATGGCGTGGCCGCAAAAGGAGACCGCGCGGGGCGTTTCGGGCGCTTCGAGCCCGACCCGGGCCTTGAACCACTGGCGTTCGGCATCGACCAGGGTGACCAGACAGGTCGGCACGCCGAACAGCGCCTGGCCGATCTGCACGATGGCGTCGAAATCCGGCTCGGCGACGGTGTCCAGCAGCGGCAGCGCATGCAGGGCGGCCAGACGGAAAGGCTCGTTGCCGGGTGTGCGCGGCGCAATCATTTGAAAGCCCTCTTCCAGTCGATACCGGCCAGATCGTACACGGCATGGATGATGCGGACATGCAGTTTGCTGTCAGAGAATGGCAGCAGCAGCATCTCGAAATCCGGTGCGCCGTCACTGCCGCGATTGCGCCGCACCTCCGGCTGACGTGTGCTGACGATGCGGTGATAGGGCGCGGTGACGGCAGCGCGCGTCACCGGCGAGCGCAGGTCGGTGAAACGCATGCCCGGTTTGCAGTCCGGCATCAGGTTGATCAGGTGCAGGCCGATATGCTTGAAGACCGGCCCGCCTTCGGCGGGCAGCAGCACGGCGGCGGTGCTTTCACCGGCCTGTTCGGCCGCTTCGCTGCTGGCAAAGGTGTTGTAGTCGCCGACGCCGGGCATAAGGAAATTGCCACGGAAGTGAATCCAGTCCCGATGCAGCTGGCGCAGTTTCGGCGAGAGGATGTCAATCCAGTTGATCATGCCCGGGTATTGTAGCCGGTCGCTACGGTCCGGCAAGTTCGCTCAGGCAAGATCACCCCGGCAGGATCGATCAGGCGCGGTCGATCAGATGCAGATAGCTGCCGAAGACGCTGCCCTGCCGGCAGCCGGCGGGGCCAAGATCGTTGCCGACCGCATCGGCAGCGGCAAACAGCGCATCGGGGCTGCCGGTTTCGCCAACCTGTGTCGAGTAGTGGAATTCGTGGCCGCGAAAACGACTGCCCTTTGGGCCCAGCGGCGAATCGGCCAATGCCGTGATGCGGCGATAGCCCAGCTGGCGCTTGCGCTGCGCGAAGCTGGTGGTCACCGGCAACAGCCCCGCCATGGCATGGTCCTGGCCCTCGGCATCCACCAGGCTGCGGCCCAGCAGCATGAAGCCGCCGCATTCGCCGTAAATCGCAGCGTTGCGGGCGGCAGCGGCATGTAGCCCCTGCAGCATCGTGGCATTCGCCGCAAGCCGTCCGGCCTGCAGTTCCGGATAGCCGCCGGGCAGGAAGACGGCGTCGCAGTCTTTCGCTGGCGCTTCATCCTGCAGCGGCGAGAAGAAGCTCAGGGCCGCGCCCTGATCGCGCCAGCCCTGCAGCAGATGCGGATAGCTGAAGGCAAAAGCCGTGTCGCGGGCCACGGCAATATGCTGGCCCAGTGGCGGCAGTGGATGCAATGCTGCCCTGGTCCGCAGCGTCAGCGGTCGCAGCAGATGCTCGAGCAGAGCGCGGTCGAGATGCCGATGCAGCCAATCGGCAGCTGTGTCGAGGAAGAGATCGAGATCGCCATGCTCGCCGGCTTGCGCGAGACCGAGATGCCGGCTCGGCAGCATGAGATCGTCCTGCGCCGGCAAAGCCGCCAGCACCGGCATACCGATCTGCTGCAAGGCGGCACGCAGCAGGGCTTCGTGCCGTACTGACGCCACGCGATTGAGAATCACGGCGGCGACGTCGACATTCCGGTGCAGGCTGCGGAAGCCATGCGCCACTGCTGCCACCGACTGGCTCTGACGGGCTGCATCGATCGCCAGGATCACCGGCAGGCTCAGCCGTGCCGCCAGATCGGCGGTCGATCCTTCGCCATTCGCGGCGCCGTCGAACAGGCCCATCACGCCTTCCACCACGATCAGCTCGGCATCCCGCGCACCGCAGGCCAGCGTTGCCTCCAGCGTTTCGGGCCGCATGGCGAAAGTATCGAGATTGTAGCAGGCCCGGCCGGCGCTGGCGGCGCGATGGAAGGCGCCGTCGATATAATCCGGCCCGGTCTTGAAGGGCGCCACGCTACGACCTTCGCGCGCCAGCAGGCGCAGCAGCGCCAGCGTGATCGTGGTCTTGCCGCTGCCCGAAGCGGGTGCGGCGATTACGAGGCCGCCTGGCATGACAGGTTGAGTTGCGCCTGCAGGTCGCTGTTGCCGAAAACAGCGTGAAGATCGACCACCTCGCCGACGACCAGCAAAGCCGGCGGTGCCATGCCGGCAGCCTGCGCATCGGCGCAGATGCGATCCAGCCGGCTGGTCAGCACACGCATCTGCGGCAGCGTCGCATCCTGCACCAGGGCTACGGGGCGGTCGTCGCTCAGGCCGGCATGGCGCAGCTTGGCCACCAGGACGTCGAGATGCTTCATCGCCATGTAGATCACCAGCACCGGCGAGGCGCGCACCATCGCCGCCCAGTCCAGGCTGTCGGGCACTTCGCCACTGGCATTATGTCCGGTGAGGAAGGTGACGCAGGAATTGGTGTCGCGATGGGTCAGCGGAATGCCGGCATAGGCCAGTCCGCCGATGCCGGCGGAAATGCCCGGGATGATGCGGAAGGGAATGCCGGCTTCACGTAGTGCCAGCGCCTCCTCGGCGCCGCGCCCGAAGACGAAGGGATCACCGCCTTTCAGCCGCAGAACCCGCTTGCCGGCGCGCGCCAGATCGGTCAGCCGCAGCGAGATATCGCGCTGCTTCGGCGAGGGCTTGCCGCCACGCTTTCCGGCAAATTCCAGCACCGTGTTGGGGCGCGCACAGCGCAGGATCGCATCGCCCACCAGCGCGTCGTAGATCACCACATCGGCCTGGTTGAGCGCGTTGACGGCATGCAGGGTCAGCAGGCCCGGGTCGCCGGGGCCGGCACCGGTCAGCCAGACCCAGCCGGGCTGGAAAACAGGCATATCGAGGGCGGGCAACTGCATGGCCACAGAGTACAGCAGCGCCGCCATCATGTATACTTCGCACGGTCACGTTGGAGGCGACATGGCGCGGCTGCGCAACCTTTTGCTGCTCGGCGGTACTGGCGAGGCGCTGCGTCTGGCGCGCGAACTGCACCGCCATAGCCGCGTGCGCTGCATTTCCTCGCTGGCCGGCCGGACAGAGGTTCCGGAAAAGCCGCCTGGCGATCTGCGCATCGGCGGCTTCGGCGGCATCGACGGCCTGAGCCGCTATCTCGTCGCCGAGAAAATCGACCTGGTGCTGGATGCCACCCATCCCTTTGCGGCGCAGATGGCGCGCCATGCTCATGACGCCTGCAAGGCGCTCGGCATTCCGCGCGCCAAGCTGGTGCGTCCGGCCTGGGTCGCCGCGCCCGGCGACCGCTGGACCATGATGCCCAGCATCGCGGCGGCAGCGGTGTTCCTGCGCTTCCATCCGGCACAGAGACTCTTCCTTGCGCTCGGCCGCCAGGATCTCGGCGCCTTCGTGCCGCTGGGCGAAGAGGCAACGCGACCACGCTGGTTTCTGACCCGCAGCATCGATCCGCCCGCGGAGGGCGTCGCAATGCCGAAGGGCGAGCATCTGCTCGGGCGCGGACCTTTCACGCCGGACGACGAGAAGGCGCTGATGCAGCAGCATCGCATCGATCTGCTGGTGACGCGCAATTCCGGCGGTTCGGCCGCCAAGATCGCGGCGGCAGCCGAGCTGCATCTGCCGGTGCTGATGATCGAACGCCCGCCGCTGCCGCCGGGCGAAAGACTCGACTCGGTTGGCGCCGCGCTCAGCTGGATCAACCTGAACGCGGTTTAGGAAAAGATGTGGATGCCCGGGTCAAGCCCGGGCATGACACTCAAAGTATCGCCGTCATGGTCGGACGGGTTCCGGCCATCCACACCTTACTTTTTCTTTGTCTTCCCCGGCCGCAGCACATGCGCATGTTTGGGGTCGTACAGCGCGCTGTCGCGGAAGTCGGCGCCTTCGTCCAGCACGCGGCCCACCAGAATGAGTGCGGTGCGGGTGATCTTCGCCGCGCGCACTTTCGCCGCAATGGTGGCAAGCGTGGCGCGAATGATCTCCTGGTCCGGCCAGGTGGCACGCACCACCACGGCCACCGGGCAGTCGGCGCCGTAATGCGGCGTCAGTTCCTCCACCACATGACGGATGTTGCGGATCGAGAGATGGATCGCCAGCGTCGCACCGGTGCGGCCGAAATTCGCCAGCGTCTCGCCTTTCGGCATGTCCGACGACTTCATCGCCGTGCGGGTCAGGATTACGCTCTGCGCGATCTCGGGCAGCGTCAGTTCGGTTTGCAGCGCGGCGGCGGCGGCGGCGAAAGCCGGCACCCCCGGTGTGATCGTGTAGGGGATGCCAAGCTTTTTCAGGCGGCGGATCTGCTCGGCGATGGCGCCATAGAGCGACGGATCGCCGGAATGCACGCGCGCGACATCCTGCTTTTTCGCATGCGCCGCCTCGATCTCGGCCATGATCTCGTCGAGATTCAGCGGCGCCGTGTCGATCACGCGCGCCGATTTCGGCGCCAGCGCCACAACCTCTTTCGGCACTAGCGAGCCGGCATAGAGGCAAAGCTTGCATTTTTTGATCAGCGCCGCGCCGCGCAGGGTGATCAGGTCGGGTGCGCCAGGTCCGGCGCCGATGAAATGAACGGTCATGGTTCGAATTTCTTCTCATAGCCGCGCGGCGTATAGGCGAAGCGACGGCCGTCGGGCAGTTCGATGGCGCGGCTGGCGCTGCTGCCGACCAGAACCACGGTCAGCATGTCGACCTTGTCGATGTCAAGCTCGGCCAGGGTGGTCAGCGTTACGCGTTCGCCCTCGCGACCGAGATTGCGCGCCAGCACCACCGGCGTCGCGGCCGGCCGATGCTGCAGCAGGATGTCCTTCGCCATCTCCAGCTGATGGCGGCGGCGCTGCGAGACCGGATTGTAGAAGGCGATCACGAAGTCGGCCTGCGCCGCCGCCTTGATGCGTTCCAAAATCGCTTCCAGCGGCGTCAGCAGGTCGGACAGCGAGATGGTGCAGAAGTCATGGCCGAGCAGGGCACCGGAGCGCGCGGCGGCGGCTTGCAAAGCCGAGATACCGGGCGCGACCTGCACAGCCACGCGTGTCCAGTCTTTGCGCTGCGGCTCTTTCTCCAACAGGGCAAAGACCAGCGTGGCCATCGCATAGATGCCGGGATCTCCCGAACAGACCAGAGCCACGCGCCTGCCCTGTGCCGCGAGATCGAGAGCGGCGCGGACGCGTACCTCTTCTTCGCCCAGCTCGTAGCGATGCAGCGTCTTGCCGGACTGCAGCTGCGGATAAAGATCGAGATAAAGGCCGTAGCCCACCCAGTCGGTGGCTTCCGACAATACGATGCGCGCTTCCGGCGTCAACCAGAGCGCATCGCCCGGTCCGGTGCCCACGACATGCAGCTCGCCGCGCGGCGAGCCACGCGAAGCACCATCGAAGGGTGCCGGCGCCAGGGCGAAGGCGCAGGTCGCACGCTCGGATTTACGCTTCGGCACGATCAGGTCTGCTTCAGGCCCGGCCGCGGCCAGCGCGGCGCCTTCGGCCACGCCGTGGGTGCCGACTTCGGCGAAGACCACGCCGGAGGGATTTTGCATGCGCGGCGTTTCGGCCTCCAGTGCGACGGCATCGAACACACGGAAAGGTACGCCGAACCATTTCGCCAGTTCCTGCATGGCGGGCTCGTCGGCCTTGAGGTCGAGCGAATAGATGCCGGCGACGCTGTCGCGCGCGATCCCTTCCGATTCCAGCACGCCCTGCACCAGCCGGATCAGCTCGACCGGCCTGGTGTTGCGTTCGCAGCCGACGCCGATGGCGATGCTGCGTGGATGATAGACCAGATGCTGCGGGCTACCGTCGATGGCGCGATGCGTCACCTCGATCAGCAGTGCAGCATCGTCCTTGATCGGCAGGTTGCTGTCCATCAGCCAGGGCGCATCGCCCTCGATCCGGATGCCGCCGCCGCGCAGCAAGGTCGCCATCACGCCCTTGGCATCGTCCGGATTCGCCAGTGTGTACCCCTCCGGCGGCTCGTCGAGTCCCAGCCCGAAGGCAAGGTCGCCGGCCGTGGTAATGGCCGGAATGCCCTGCAGCACCGTGGCGATGCGACGGGCGAGCAGATTGGCGCCGTGATGGCCGCCGAGCAGTGGCACCACGGAAGACCCATCGGCGGCCACCGCGATCAGCGGCGGCTCGGTGTGTTTGTCGTTCAGATGCGGCGCCACGGCGCGGATCAGGATGCCAGCCGCGCAGATGCCGATCACCGGCCGGCCGGCGCTGAATAGCTGCGCGATGGTGTCGGTGGCCTTGCCGCCAGACGACGCTATGGGCAGCGCATGCTGGAGCGCGGCATCCTCGGGTGCGTAAATCTCCCAGGCCGGGAAGGCGGCCATCAGTGCCTGCGCCACGCCGCGCGCGTTCTGCGTCAGCAGAACAAGAGCCGGTTTCCCACTCAACTTTGGAACTCCATAAAATGCTGGTCGCCGCGCCGATGCACCAGGATCATGGCGAAATACGGAATGCTGGCCGGATCGACAGCCTTCAGCGGCAGGATGCGCTGTTCGGCCATCGTCGCGCGCTCGATATATTGCGCGTTGTCCGACATGCCGAGTTCCTTCAGCAGCGCCACGATGCGCGGACCATGGCGGCCGAGCTTGAGGATGGCCGCGGCATCGGTATGCAGCAGCTTGGCGGCGATGGTCTCGTCATCCAGCGGCGCGGGAATGATGGTCAGCACGTCGTTGCGCGAGACCAGCGGATGTTTCAGTGCGGCGGCGCAGGCGGTCAGCGACGAGACGCCGGGCACCACCTCAACAGAGAATCTCTCCGCCAGCCGGCCGAACAGATACATGAAGGAGCCGTAGAGAAACGGATCGCCCTCGCAGAGCACGGCGATGTTGCGGCCGGCAGACAGATGCGCGGCCAGTTCCTCGGCGGCCTGCTCATACACCGCCTGGGCCGGGAAGCGCGCCACCGTCAGCGGCATACGGATGGCGATCTCGGTCTGGCCGCCCTTCAGATGCGGCGCCACGATACGGCGCGCCAGGCTGTCACCGGACTCCGGTGCGGGATAGGCAACGACCTGCGCAGTCTGAAGGATGCGCAGCGCTTTCAGCGTGATCAGCTCGGGATCGCCCGGGCCGATACCCAGTCCATACAAGGTGCCGGTCATTCGCCGAGACTCATTCCTTGGTCACGCTCCATTGCGTCACCGGCATCATGGCATGCCAGCCATGAAAACGGCCGACAGGCTCGGCGCGCTGCACCGAAAAGCGCACGAGATCCCCGCCATGGTCGCGGCGCGCCTGTTCCAGCACGCTTTCGCCTTCCAGCGTCACGACATTGGCGACCAGCCGTCCGCTGGGCTTCAATGCCTGCCAGCAGCGTTCGATCAGGCCGTCCGTGGTGATGCCGCCGCCGATGAAGACCGCATCGGGGTCCGGCAGACCGTTCAGCGCCTCGGGCACACTGCCGGCCTTGATGTCGAGCTGCGGCACGCCGAGCGCCAGCGCATTCTGCGCGATCATGCTGCGGCGCGTATCCTTCTTCTCGATGGCGATGGCGCGGTTGCGGCGGTCGGCGCGCAGCCATTCGATCGAGATCGAGCCCGACCCGGCGCCGACATCCCACAGCAGGTCACCGGGGAACGGCGACAGCCGCGCCAGCGTCACGGCACGGATTTCGCGCTTGGTGATGTTGCCATCGTGTAAGTACAGATCGTCCTCCAGACCCGCCAGCCGCGTCAGACCCGGACCGTCCTTCACCTCGACGGCCAGCAGGTTGAGATCGGCGCAGGCCTTGTGCGGCCAGTCCTTCGCCATGCCGGTGAGCGCGTTTTCCTGCGCGCCGCCGAGATGCTCCAGCACGGTGAGTTGCGCGCTGCCAAACCCGCGCTTCGTCAAATGCTCGGCGATCCTGGCCGGTGCGGCGCCATTCTCGGTCAGCACCAGCAGGCGCGCGCCGGGCGTCAGGAACGGAGTCAGCAGATCGAGTGGACGTCCATGCAACGAAAGACAGTCGATGGCATCCAGAGGCCAGACCAGGCGCGCGGCGGCCAGCGAAAATGCACCTGGATGCGGCACGACCGTCATTTCATCGGCGGCAATGCGCTTGGCGAGGGTGGCGCCGATGCCGAACCACATCGGATCGCCACTGGCCAGTATGCAAGTCGGCCGGCCGCGGTATTGCGCGATGCCATCGGCCTGCGCCAGCAGCTGCGAGGCCGTCCAGGCGATGCGGTCCTGACCGGCCTGCTGCGGCACCATGGCCAGATGCCGTTCGCCGCCGATCAGCAGATCTGCGTTTTCGATCAGCGTGCGCGCCGCCGCCGACAGGCCTTCGATGCCGTCCTCACCGATGCCGACAACGCTGAGCCAGCGGCTGCTCATGCGGCATCCTTTGCAGATGGCGGCTCCCAGGTGGCCAGCGCATTGATGGCCGCTGCGGCAATCGCACTGCCGCCGCGCCGGCCTTTCAAGGTCGCATAGGCCACCCCGTCCGGCACGGTATCGATCAGCGCCTGTTTCGATTCAGCTGCCCCCACGTAACCGACCGGGAAGCCGAGAATGGCGGCCGGCTTCGGCGCTCCCTCGTTGTTGAGCAATTCGAGCAGGCGGAACAACGCAGTCGGCGCATTGCCGATCACCACCAAGGCCCCGTCCAGATGCGGCAGCCATAACTCGACCGCCGCCGCCGATCGCGTGATCTGCTTCTGCTGGCCGATCGCACGGGCTTCGGGCGTGTTGAGGAAGCTCAGCACCTTGTTGTCGGCCGGCAGGCGCGAACGGATCACGCCATAGGCCACCATGTCGACATCGCTCAGGATCGGCTTGCCGCTGCGCAGGGCGCCATACACGGCCTGCGGCAGATCGGGGGTCCAGGCGATGTCGTTCAGAATGTCGGGCATGGCGCAGGCATGGATCAGGCGCAGGGCCATTTCATCGATGCCGGGCGGTAGATGCGACAGGTCGACTTCGGCGCGGATCATCTCGAAGCTGAGGCGGTAGATCGCATCGGGATCGCGCAGATAGTCGTAGGTCTGCATGACGGGACTCACGCCTTGCGGTTCAGCGTGCGCGGACCGTGCGGATGGTCGGCATGCGGATAGGGATGATGGCCATGATCGCCGTGATCGTGACTATGCCCGTGACCATGATCATGGTGGTGATGACCGTGATCGTGCGAATGATCGTGCCCATGCGCATGATCGTGACCGGTGCCGATGCCCTCGACATGGTGGTGATGGCTTTCCTGCGCCAGGCCGACCTCGTCCTCGAAGCCGAGCACCTGGGCGCGGTATTTGCACATCTGGCAGTTCATGTTGTTGGTGCCGGCGAGAATTTCCTGCAGCCGGTCCTCGAAGACCTCCAGCACCAGCGGATGGTCGTTCAGGTAGCCGGCCTTGATGAATTCGATCTGCGGATTCTGCGCGGCGATCTGGTCGGTGGCCTCGTAGATGCGTTCCACAAGGATGCCGGTGAACAGGAAATACGGGAACACGATCACACGCTTGTAGCCCAGCCGGGCGACATGCTCGAGCGAGGGCTGTACCAGCGGGAAGGTCACGCCGGAATAGGCGGTCTCGCCCCAGCCGAAGCCGAAGCCTTCCCACAGCATGCGCATGACCTTCGCGATGTTGGAATTGGCATCCGGATCGGAGGTGCCGCGTCCGACGACGACCAGGCAGGTCTCATGCCGGGCGATGCCTTCCCCTGCCATGCGCAACGCTTCCTGAATTCGGTCGCCAGCGGCGCGCAGCATCTTCAGGTCGATGCCGAGATCGCGACCATAGGAGATCGTGACATCAGGATGTTCGGCCTGATACCGGTTCAGCACGCTCGGGATATCGTTCTTGGCATGCCCGGCGGCCATCAGCATGCCGGGCAACGCGAGAATGCGGCGGTTGCCCAGGGCACGCAGATTGTCCAGTCCGGTGCGGATGATCGGCGTGGCGAATTCCAGAAAGCCGAAATCGACATCGTATTGCGGCAGGCGGCGTTTCATATGCGCGGCCAGCGCGGTGAACTCCGCCACGGCACGTTCGTCGCGGCTGCCGTGGCCGCACAGCATCACACCGGTCTTCTCGAAGGGGTTCTGGATCATCTGCGGACTATGCCATCGCTATGGCTTCGATTTCCAGCAGCCAGTCGCCAATCAGCGTCTGGGGCACGATGCCGCTGGAGGCGCAGATGCGGTCGCCGAGAATCTCGTTGCGGATCTTCCGGTTGGGCAGCAACTGGCTGCGGTCGGTCAGGAAGCTGGTGGTTTTCACCAGATTGTCAAAGCTCATCCCGGCCTCTTTCAGCACTGCCTCGATATTGCGCCAGCAGTTGCGCGCCTGGTTCTCGAAATCCGGCGGCAGGGTGCCATCGGGCGCGACGCCGATCTGGCCGCTGATATACAGCGTGCGCTGGGCCGCGCTGACGAGTACGCCATGGGCATACTGGCCCACCGGCGGCGCGATGGTTTTCGGATTGAGCAGGTCGCGTTTCAAAACTCGAGTCCTTTCAGTATTCAATACCCTTTTGGGCTTTCACGCCGGCCTGGAAGGGATGTTTCACTTCGGTCATCTCGGTCACCAGATCGGCGGCCTCGATCAGTTCGGGCTTGGCATTGCGGCCGGTCACCAAGATATGCAGGTTTGGCGGCCGGTTCTTCAAAACTTCGATCACTTCCCTGAGATCGAGGTAGTCGTAGCGCAGCACGATATTCAGTTCATCGAATACCAGCAGGTCGAAATCCGGCGGATCTTGTCTGGCCGCCTCGATCATGCGCTTCGCCTCGGTCCAGGCGGCCTGTGCTGCGGCGATATCGCGCGCGCGATCCTGCGTGTTCCAGGTAAACCCTTCGCCCATCGCCTTGATCTCGACCTGGTCGGGAAACATTTCCAGCACCGGGCGCTCGCCGGTCTGCCAGGCGCCCTTCACGAACTGCACGATGCCGATGCGGAAGCCGTTGCCGATGGCGCGCATCGCCAGACCGAAGGCCGCGGTGGATTTGCCCTTGCCCTTGCCGGTATGCACCATGAGAAGGCCCTTCTCGATGGTCTTGCCGGCCATGATCTTCGTCTTGGCCTCCTGGCGCTTCTTCGCCTTTTCGTTGGCGCGCGCATTGATATCATCGTCAGCGTCGGTCATGCCGCCAGCATCCTGTCCAGCAGTTCGGTTGTGGAATTGGCCTTGGGGTGCCACAACCCGCGGCGGATCGCCTCGCGGAAGCGTTCGGCAATCTCGCGCGCACCGGCCGGATTGTTGGCTTTCAGGAATTCGAGCGTCTCGCTATCCGCCAGATAGGCGTCGTACAGCATGTCGAACTGGTGGTCGCGCACCAGGCCGGTGGTGGCGGCGAAGGCGAACAGATAATCCACCGTGGCGGCGATCTCGAAAGCACCCTTGTAGCCATGGCGTTTCACGCCGGCGATCCATTTCGGATTGGCGGCACGGCCTCGCACCACGCGGGCGATCTCTTCTTCCAGCCGGCGGATGCGCGGCGCTTCGGGACGCGAATGGTCGTTGTGGTAGGCTGCGGGTGCCGAGCCGGAAGCATATTGCACGGCCGCGACCGCACCGCCCTCGAACTGGTAATAGTCGTCGGAGTCGAGCAGGTCATGCTCGCGGTTATCCTGATTCTGCACCACCGTATCGACATTGCTCAGGCGCTGGCTGAAGACCTCGGCATCGGCGATACCTTCCGCGTCGTTGCCATAGGCATAGCCGCCCCAGGCGATATAGGCCTTGGCCAGGTCGGCGGCGTCTGTCCAGCCGCCCTGGTCGATCAGCGCCTGCAGGCCGGCGCCATAGGCACCTGGCTGCGCGCCGAAAATACGATAGCCGGCGCGGCGCATCGCCTCCTTTGCGGTCAGGCCATGGCCGATCATCACCGCGGCCTCGTCCTTCACCCGCTCGGCCAGCGGATTCACCTCCGGCGGTTCGTCCAGTGCCTGCACGGCGCGGCTCGCGGCATCGAACAGCGCCAGTTGCGCCGGGAAAGCGTCGCGGAAAAACCCGCTCACCTTCAGCGTCACGTCGATGCGCGGCCGGTCGAGCAGATCAGGCGGCACGATCTCGAAACCGGTCACGCGGCCCGACGCGGTTTCCCATGTCGGACGCGCTCCAATGAGAGCAAGCGCCTGCGCGATATCGTCGCCGCCGGTGCGCATGTTGGCGGTCCCCCAGGCATTCAGCAGAATGGCGCGCGGCCATTCGCCGTGATCCTGGCGATGCCGCTGCAGCAGCGCATCGGCCGATTGCCAGCCCAGCGTCCAGGCCGCCGGCGTCGGCAGGCTGCGCGCATCCAGCGAGAAGAAATTGCGTCCGGTCGGCAGCACTTCGGGCCGGCCCCGCGTCGGTGCGCCGCTCGGCCCCGGTGGCACGAAGCGGCCGTCCAGACCACGCAGCAGGTTTTCGATCTCGGCCCGGCCGCAGCTCAGCACAGCCCCGCGCAGGCGATAGTCGATCTCCTGCAGCACGGCTTTGGTGGCCGTCCAGCCCTCTTCGGGAAGCCGCCGGTCGCCCACCAGCTGCTTGGCCAGAATCTCCAGCCGCTCGATCGTATCGCCATGGCTGCGCCAGCTGCCGGAGGTCAGCCCGGCCAGCACGGCGGGCTGCGGCCCCGTCCATTCGCTGGCGTAATCGGTGCCCAGCGGATCGAACTGCAATCCGAGATCGTGGCTCAGCGCGCGCAGGATCGAGGCGCCACCGCCTTTTCCATCGCCGCGCGGCAGACGCACCAGCGCGACCAGCAGATCGATCAGCTGCTCGCCATGCGGCTTCACACCATAGACATGTAGGCCGTCGCGGATCTGCAGTTCCTTCAGGTCGCAGAGATGGTTGTCGAGCTTGAGCAGGGCAGAGTCCGTCGCTTCGCCGATCTGGATATCGCAATCGGCATCGAGGCCGAGCCGGCGCGTCTCGGCGATGATGCGTTCGGCCAGCAGCGGCAGGCGACGGCGGTCGAGGCCGGCGGCTTCGTAATACTCATCGACCAGCTGTTCCAGGCCGGCAAGGTCGCCGTAGATTTCGGCACGGGTCAGCGGCGGCGTCAGGTGATCGAGAATCACAGCCGAGGTGCGCCGCTTCGCCTGCGTGCCTTCGCCGGGATCGTTGACGATGAAGGGATAGAGTTGCGGCAGCGGGCCGAACACGGCTTCCGGATAACAGGCCTCCGACAGTGCCAGCGCCTTGCCCGGCAGCCATTCCAGATTGCCATGCTTGCCGCAATGGATCACCGCATCGGCGCCGAAGCTTTCGCGCAGCCAGGCATAAGCCGCGAAATAGTGATGCGGCGGTACCAGGTCGGGATCGTGGTAGCTGCGCGCCGGATCGATATTGTAGCCGCGCGCCGGCTGGATCATGACCGCTACATTTCCCAGCGGAATCACCGGCAGCGCAAAGCCGCTGCTGCCATCCGGCCCGGCATCGATATGCGGGTCGTCTTCCGGCTCGCCCCATCGCGCCGAGACGGCTGCACGGATCGCGGCGGGCAGCGTCCCGAAAAAACAGCGATACAGCGCCAGTGGATAAACCACGCGCACACGCCGGCCAGCCATGGACGCGAAATCGTTGGTCACGCCTTCGATCAGCGACTCGATCAGGCGGTTGCCGCTGACCGGCAGCGCATTCAGCTCGTAGCCGGCATCTTTCATAGCGCGCAGGATCTCGACCACACTCTGCGGCGTGTCGAGGCCGACGCCGTTGCCGATGCGGCCGTCGCGGTTCGGATAATTCGCCATCACCACGGCAATCTTGCGTTCGGCCGGCGACAGGCGGCCGAGCCGCGACCAGGCGCAGGCCAGCTTGGCCACATAGGCGCAGCGGCCATGATCGGGCTGCAGCCGCACGATGCTGCATTCAGTGCGCGTATCGAACTGCGCCTCGGCCTTGAAGGCGACGGCGCGCGTCATGATGCGGCCGTCGATTTCCGGCAGCGCCACGGCAATCGCCAGATCGCGCGGATTAAGCCCGCGGGTGCCGGTTGCCCAGTCCTCGCGCGGCTGGGTGGCAAAGACCACCTGCAACACGGGGCAATCGCATTGCCCAAGCGGATCGTCGTTGCTGCTGTCGCTGCCGGTGGGACTCCCCAGCGCGAAACTCGTCGCGTTCAGGATCACATCCGGCAAGGCATGGTCCAGCAGGGTGGCGACGATATCGGCGGACAGCCGGTCTTTCAGGCTGGTGACATAGACGGGCAGGGGATTCAGGCCTTCGGCCGACAAGGCGGCCACCAGCGCATCGATGGCGGCGAGATCGCCGGCCTGCATCAGCGCGCGGTAGAACACGATGGCGGCCACCGGACGCGGTCCGTGATGATGTGCCGTCCATGCGGGGCGCAGGCTGTCGAGGTCGGGGTCATGCAGGCCGGGCCAGTAGATGCCGGCGGCCGGCAGCGGGCGCGCCGGCGGCGGATCTTCGTTGCGGCCGATCAGCGCGGCGGCGCGGCGCAGGCCGTTCTGCAGATTCTCGATGCCGCCTTCGCGGAAATAGTCGAACAGGGTCGCGCGGGTGTTGTCATCGACGGTGGAGAATCCATCCAGTCCCGGATCGGGCTGGCGGTCGCCCGGCAGGAAGGCCAACAGGATGCCGCGCGCGCGGCACAGATCGCTCAGGCGTTCGACGCCATAGGCCCAGTAGCTCTGGCCGCCGAGCAGGCGCACGATCACCAGCCTGGCATGCTGGATCACGCTGTCGACATAGAGATCGACGGCGTAAGGATGCCCAAGCTGCAGAAGGTTGGCGAGGCGCAGACTCGGAAAGTCGTCCGGCAGTCCGCTCAGCGCGCTGCTCAGCGCCGCCAGTTCGGTATCTGCCGCAGAGAGAATGACGATGTCGCCGGGTGTCTGGCCCAGATCGACGGCACCCTCGGTGGTCGCCGCGCCGCCGGGTATGGCATTGAGCAGATGCACGGCGGCGCGGCCTTTTCGCGGGCTTAGGCGGCGGCGAGGGCGGCGCGGATCGCCGCCTCGTCCAGGCCGGCCTTGCCGATCACCACCAGCCGGGTGGCGCGCGGCTCATGGCTCTGCCAGTCGCGGTCGTAATACTGCGACAGCCGCGTGCCCACGCCCTGCAGCACCAGCCGCATCTGCTTGTCGGCCACGGCAACAAAACCCTTCACGCGCAGGATGTCGTGTTCGGCGATCACCGGCAGCAGGCTGTCGAGCAGCGCCTCGGGCGATTTCTGTTCCGGCAGCGTGACGGCGAAGCTGAAGAAATCCTCGTGGTCGTGATCGTCTTCGTCGTCGTGATGCGATTTGCGTGCGGCGATGTCATCCTCTGCCGCGACCTGAAGACCGAGCAGGATATCGGCCGCCACTTCGCCACGGCTGATCGGCAGCGTCTTGACGCCCTGGCGCAGATGCACGGCGATCTCGCGGCGCACATTGTCCAGCGCGCCGTCATCCAGCAGGTCGGTCTTGTTCAGCAACACCAGATCGGCGCAGCCGAGCTGATCCTCGAACAGTTCTTCCAGCGGATTGTCGTGATCCAGGTTGGGATCGGCTTCGCGCTGCGCGGCCAGTGCCTCTTCATCATCGGCAAAGCGGCCTTCGGCCACAGCAGCGGCATCCACCACGGTGATTACGCCATCGACCGTGGTGCGGGTCTTGATGCCGGGCCAGGCGAAGGCCTGAACGAGGGGTTTCGGCAACGCAAGACCGGACGTTTCGATCACGATATGCGTCGGCGGATTGGGGCGATCCAGCAGTTTCTGCAACGTGGGCAGGAAGTCGTCGGCCACCGTGCAGCACAGGCAGCCATTGGCCAGTTCGACGATGTCGTCTTCACTGCAATCGGGCGCGCCGCAGCTTTTCAGCAACTCGCCGTCGATACCCACTTCGCCGAATTCGTTGACGATCAGCGCGATGCGCCGGCCGTTGGCATGGGTGATCAGGTGGCGGATCAGCGTGGTTTTGCCCGCACCAAGGAAGCCGGTCACGACGGTGGCCGGAATCTTGGGGGCAGGAATTTTTGCGGCGACGGTAGTCTTTTGCATTCTTCAAGCGTCCTGTTCGTGACGCCGACACGGAAGGCCTGCCGGTCGCGCCGCAGCCCCTTCAGGGGCGGGCGAGAATGACACAGGCCGGGCGCCGAAACACCCCGTCCGGCACATCCGTTCGACCAAGGGCGATGGCAGGTCTCCGGGCTTGCGGGTCGCAGCGGATCGTGCGCCTTCCCGGCGAATCTGCGATCCGCCAGTGGCCTGTTGCACGCCGCTCGCCGCCTACCGTAGCGGGGGCTGCCGCGGCTTGCGGTTTCTGCGCCCTCGTTGTGCAGCAGAAACCGGTACCGCGTTCCCTTTTCATCGCTACCGCACCATGCCGGATGCGGTGGCGAACCATCGCGGCGGACGGTAAGCCGCACTCCCGGTCTTGTCAAACCTGTCGGCCTTGGGCACAAAGGGAGACGGGTGGGTCCGCATGCAGCGCATTTTTCTGTGCGCGTTTCAAAGAGGTTGCCATGTCATTCAGGTCCAAGATCGGTCGGGTTGCTCTGCCGGCCATGTTTCTGGCAAGCCTTGCCCTTCCGGCGTTGGCGCATCCGGGCCATCCGGGCGGCGACGCGCATCGTGCCGGTTTTGCCGACGGTTTCGCGCATCCCTTCGGCGGCTTCGACCACCTGCTCGCGATGCTGGCGGTGGGCCTCTGGGCCGTGCAGTTCGCCACGCGTAGCGGCAACCGCTCCAGCCTTTGGTTGCTGCCCGCCGCTTTCGTCCTGCCGATGGGTGCGGGTTTTCTCTTCGCTTTGAACGGGATCGCAGCGCCCGGCGTTGAAGCCGGCATTGCGGTGTCGGTGCTGATCCTCGGCCTTGCCGTTGCCTTCGCCGCGCGCCCGCCGCTGCTGGCTGCGATGGCGGTGACCGCCGGTTTCGCGCTGTTCCATGGCTTTGCCCATGGCGCTGAAATGGGCGAAGGCGCCGCCACGGCTTATGCCGCCGGCATGCTGCTGGCAACTGTGCTGCTGCATGGCGGGGGTCTTGTCGCTGCCCTGCTGTCGCAGCAGGTTGCGACTCCGGTGTTGACCCGCGCGGCCGGCGCGATGGTGGCGGTCGCTGGGGTCGTGATCCTGGTTGCCTGACGCCGGGTTGCCGGACGCCTTATTCGGGTTCCTGAACGACCCGCGCTACTGGGCTGTCGCCGGCGCTGCAGCGCTGGCTGGCCTGGTGCGCGGGTTTTCCGGTTTTGGCGGCGCGATGGTGTTCATGCCGATCGCCAGCCTGGTCTACGAACCGAAACTCGCCGCCATTCTGCTGTTCATCGCCGATGACGTCGCCGCGCTGGCCATGCTGCCCGATGCGCTGCGCCGCTGCGTCTGGCGCGAAGTGCTGCCGCTGGGAGTGAGCGCCGTGATCGCCGTGCCGTTCGGTGTCGCGCTTCTGGTGGTGGCCGATGCCGATCTGATGCGCTGGGTGATCTGCGGCGTGATCCTGCTGGCTGTCGGCCTGATGGCGCTGGGCTGGCGCTATACCGGGCGGCTCGGTCTGCCGGCCACGCTCGGCACCGGTGCGCTGGCGGGCTTAAGCGGCGGCGCCGCTGCACTGCCGGGTCCGCCGGTGGTGCTGCTCTGGCTCGGCGGCCAGGGTATGGCCGCCACCGTGCGCGCCAACCTGATCGTATTCTTCGGTTTCACCGCCGTGGCTGCGGGCGTGGCTTACTGGTGGGGCGGGCTGTTCACGCGCGAAAGCCTGCTGATGTCGCTGCCGCTGATCCCGGCCTATCTGCTGCCGCTGGGCCTGGGCAGCCGGCTGTTCGCGCGGTCCAGCGAGCAGCAGTTCCGTCGCGCCGCATTGGCGCTGTGCGCCTTCGCCGCGTTGTCGGGCCTGCCGCTCTGGCGGATGCTCTGAAGGGTCAGTGCTTGTACTTGTGCGCGGCTTGTTCGAGCGCCTCGAGCAGCTGCATCTCGATCTTGCTGCCGTTGCCCTGGATGCGGTTGCCCATCACCACATAAAGCGCATCGATCTGCGCCGCGATGATGTCGAGCTGGATCGGAGAGGGTACGCCCATATCCTTGGTGAAATCGTTCAGCGATTTGGCAAAGGCGGTCAGCAGCGGATACTTGAACATGCCGCCCATGCCCTTGATCTCGAGCGAATTGTTGCGAATCGCCTGCATCGCCTGGTCAGCACCGATCTGGCTGTTCGCCACATCGTTCAGCGCCGCGCGCAGGGCACGCAGCTTCTCGGCAACCTCGATGGTGAACAGGTCGGTGGCCTTCTCGACCACCGCTTCCAGCTTTTTGAGTTCCGCAGGCTCCAGCTTGAGCCGGAAGCCCTTGGTGAAATTGACCGCCTTGCGCCGCAATTCCTGCGACGGCGGCATGAAAACCGGCTTCTTGCTCATCCCGGACGATTAAACCACTGCCGTCACATCGCCTCAACCCGGCGCTCGGGTCCGCTATACTCGATCTTGCGGCGGCGGCGGTCCGGACCGAAATATTCGCCGATGCGCACGAACTGGCGCGGACGGGCGATCGCTGAGGCGAGGCGGGTATAGAAGCCGTTGACGGTATAGGGTTTGGCGACGAATTCGGAGACGCCGCAATCGCGCGCGCGGCAGACGTATTCCTCCTCGGAATTCGCCGTCATCATCACGATCGGCATCATGCGGTTGGGCGAGCCGCCGTCGTTACGGACCCAGTGCACGATGTCCATGCCGGTGCGGCCGAGCTTTTCCTGCGACAGCGCCCATTCGGTGATCATGATGTCGGTACGACCCATTTTCAGGACGTTCACCGCCGTGTCGAAGTCGCGGGCACGGTCGATATACTGGGCATCCAACATCTGCAGCACGTCGCGGACCATCTGGCCCATCAGGCGATTGGGCTCGACGACCAGAAAGCTGATCTTGGAAAAATCGATACGCTCGTGATCGGCCATGTCTTCACTCACCTTGGTCCTCCCGCGCGGGGTGGGACATAAACTGTACTAGAAGAGATTGCGGGATAAAAGCACGCGGAAGTAGCGTTGCTTCTCTGGCGGTAGTATCACGCACCAGACGTAGCATCGAATAACTTCTCAGTAATCTGCCCCAGAGGGTGAGGCCGGTAATCCTGCCTTAGTTGACGGGCGTCTGGAAGCTGGCCGGGGCCGGATCGATCACCCGGCCGCCGCCGCGACGCTGGATTTCCAGCACCGCCAGGCCGCGCTGCACCAAACCGCTGGTCTGGAAGCGGAAAATTCCGTCGTAACCGGCAAAACCGTCCGGATTGGCCAGGCCGGCATCGTCGAAGGGTGTCGGCGTGTCGGTCTTCCGCGCCAGGATGCCGACCAGCGCAGTGGCGTCATAGGCCAGGCTGGCCAGCCGTGGCGGCCGGCGGCCGAAGCCCTGTTCGAAGCGGCGGGCGAATTCGGCGAAACCCTCCGGGGCAGGGCCGGCATACCAGCCGCCGACCAGCGCCGGTTCGGTGCTCAAGCTCGGATCGTCCCACAGGCCGGTGCCGAGAAAACGCACCGCGCGCGGATCGATATCGAAGAACGGCAGCAGCGGCGCCAGCGCGCGCAGGCGCGCGCCGCCCTCGGGCAGCAGCACGGCATCGACCGGACGGGCGATATTCGGATCGACACCGTCGACCGGCGGTTCTTCCAGGCCGCGTGGCGGCAGGCTGCGCAGGGCGGTCGCGAAGCGGCGGACGCTGGGGGTCAGGTCGCCGCTGTCGACCGGATAGCGGTCCTGCCGCAGCATGTCTCCGCCGGCGGCCTGCACGGCGGCGGTCGCGGCCTGCACCACGGCATTGCCATAGGGACTATCCGGCGCAATGGCGGCAAAGCGTGTCAGGCCGCGCGTGCGCGCATAGGAGATCACGCGCTCGACCTGCTGGTCCGGGGTAAAGCCGAGCAGATAGACGCCGCCGCCGGCCACGCTACGGTCGGTCGAGAAGCTCAGCACCTTGACGTTGCGCTCGCGCGCCACCTGGCCCACGGCAGAGGCCTCGTTGGCAAACAGCGGACCTATGATGATCTGCGCGCCTTCGGCGATGACGCGGCGCGCGGCCTCGCCGGCCTTCTCCGGGCTGCCTTCGGTGTCGCGCGGCAGCAGCACCAGGCGGTTGTCGGCGAGATCGAACAGCGCCATCTGCGCGGCATCGAACAGTGCGCGACCAAGCCCCGCATTCGGGCCCGACATCGGCGCCAGGAAGCCGACGCGGATCGCATCGGCGCTGCCCGGCGGCGTCAGTGCCGGCGCGGCCGGCAGCGGCTGGGTCTCGATGGCCAGCGAGGGCGCGGCCGGCTGCGGCAACTGCGGCTGCCGTTGCTGTTGCAGCGCCTGCTGCATGGCGGGCGGGATATTGGTCTGGACCGGGGCGCCGGCCGACGGGGCAACGCGCTGCGGCGCGCCGGTGCCCGGCGCCACGCGATCGAGCAGGCCGGGCAGACCGCCCTGGGCCTGCGGTCCGCTCTGGCAGGCAGCGAGCACCAGCACCAGCAGCACGGGCAAAAGCCGGGATATGCCCTGCCGCAGAGGCCGGAGCATAGACTGGGCGGAAACCCGGCCATTACAATGCGCAACGCAGCTCAGTCCGATGCCCATGACACATCCAATCCAGCCGCCGCCCGGACCGTCAGATTTCGGGGTCGATACGGCACAATTCACCCCGGGCTTATATCTGGTGGCCACCCCCATCGGCAACGCTGCCGACATCACGCTGCGGGCGCTTGCCCTGCTGCGCCATGCCGATCTGGTCGCCTGCGAGGACAGCCGTGTCACCGGACCGCTGCTGAAGCGTTACGGCATCGACACCCCGCTTTTCCCATACCATGAGCATAATGCGGCGAAAGTGCGGCCCCAGCTGATCGAAAAGCTGAAAGCCGGTGCCGTCGTCGCGCTGGTCTCGGATGCCGGCACGCCGCTGGTGAACGATCCCGGCTACCGGCTGGTGCGGGCCTGTATCGAGGAGGCTCTGCCCGTCACGGCCCTGCCCGGTGCCTCTGCGGTGCTGACGGGCCTCAGCCTGTCCGGCCTGCCGACCGACCGTTTTCTGTATGCCGGTTTCCCGCCGCCGAAGCAGGCGGCGCGGCGCAAATGGCTGGCCGTGCTCAACGGCGTGCAGGCCACCCTGATCCTGCTGGAAAGTCCACAGCGGCTCGCCGACAGCCTGTCGGATATGGCGGCCGTTCTCGGTCCTGCACGCGAGGCGGCCGTGGCGCGCGAGCTGACCAAGAAATTCGAAGAGGTGCGGCGCGGGTCATTGTCGGAGCTGGCGGCGCATTATGCCGAAGCCGGTGCGCCGAAGGGCGAGATCACGCTGGCCATTGCGCCGCCGCCGGATCAGCCTGCCGCCAGTGCCGCCGATCTGAATGGCGCGCTGACCGAGGCGATGGCGCGGCTCCCGCTGCGCCAGGCGGTAGATGAGGTGGCGGTGCTGCTCGCGCTGAGCCGCAAGACGGTCTATGCCCGCGCTCTTGAGCTGAAAGATGGCAAGGGCAGATAGATACGTCCGGGGCCGGAGCGGGGAGGTCCGCGCGGTCTGGTGGCTGCGGCTGCAGGGGTTTCGCATCCTGGCGCGCAACTGGCGGCATCCGCTGGGCGAAATCGATATCCTGGCCCGGCGCGGCCGGCTGATTGTCGCCGTCGAGGTAAAATGGCGCGACAGCCTGACACAGGCCGCCGAGGCCGTCATGCCGGCACAACGGCAGCGTATCGCCCAGGCGGCTGCCGTATTTCTGGGGCAGCAGGCGGATGCCGCAACACTTTCTCTACGATTTGATGCCATACTGCTGGCGCCCGGCCGCTGGCCACGCCATATCCGCGATGCTTGGCGGGTCTGACCGCGCCGTTGCGCCTGTGGTTTTCTATCAAGGGAGTTTCGCTTTGCGTTACGTCATTCCGTCCCGCTGCTCGCGCCTTGCCCTGGTTGCTGTTCTGCTGCTCGCGGCGCCTGCCCTGCAGGGCTGCATCGGCGTGGCCGTCGGCGCCGGCGCGGCCACCGGCGTGGCCGCCGCCGAGGAACGCGGTATCAAGAACGCCGCCAACGACAAGGGTATCCAGCTCGCCATCAACGACAAATATCTCAAGGAAAACCAGTATGTCTGGCGCAAGCTGTCGGTCACGGTGATCGAGGGCCGTGTGATGCTGACCGGTGTGGTCGGTACCGAATATTCCAGGGACGAGGCCACGCGCCTGGCCTGGGCCGCCAGTGACCGTATCCAGGAAGTGATCAACGAGGTGCAGGTCACGGATGAGGGTGGCGTCGGTGCGGCGGCCTCCGACACTTGGATCACCACGCAGCTGCGCACCAAGATCGCCACCGACAAGGAAATCGTCGACATCAACTACTCGATCGAGACGGTGAACGGCACGGTCTATCTGATCGGCCTGGCGCAGAACGATGCCGAGATCGTCAAGGTCACCGATCATGCCCGCACCATCAAGGGCGTGCGAAAGGTCGTCAGCCATGTCTGGCTCAAGACCGATCCGCGCCGCCGTCCGGTCTAAAGCGCCGCGATGAACGACCGCGCGGCGATCGAAACGGCCCTCAAGGCCCTCGGCGCCGCGCCCGATGACGGCTTCGACATCGCCGAAGCCGCGCTGTTGCTGGCGGCGCTCGACAAGCCCGATCTCGATCTCATGCCGTATCGCCGTCATCTCGCCGATCTTGCTGCGGCGGTCAGCCGCATTGACGCCGGCCCCGAAGTGGCACCGCGCGCCATGGCGCTGGCGGCGGTTCTGGGGCTGGAATTCGGCTATCGCGGCGACAGCGACTCTTACGACGATCCGCAGAATGCCGATCTGCTGCGCGTGATCGACCGCCGCATGGGTCTGCCTGTCGCGCTCGGCATTCTCTATATCTTTGCCGCCCGTGCCCAGCTCTGGCCGGTCTGCGGCATCGATTTCCCCGGCCATTTCCTGATCCGGGTCGAGGGCGAGGACGGTGCGCTGATCCTCGATCCCTTCCATCAGGGCCGCATCGCCGCGCCGCCCGACATGAACGACCTGCTGCGCCGGATCTCGGGCCCCGAAGCCGGCGAATTGCAGCCCGAACATGTGCGGCCGATGACCGGTCGCGAGGTGCTGCTGCGTCTGCAGAACAACATCAAGGCGCGGGCCTGGCGTGCCGGAGACAAGGAGCGCGCCGCCGAAATCCTGCACCGCATGCTGCTGGTGGCGCCGGCTTTCGCGCCGGCCTGGCGCGAACTGGGTGTGGTGGAGGGCGAACTCGGCCGTATCCGGCAGTCGATCGCCGCCACCGAACGCTTCCTGATGCTGGCGGGTGACGAGGCGGCAAGCCTTGAGGCCGAAGTGTTCCTGCGGCACATTCGGCGCCAGCTGAACTAGACGTCTTCGCCGGCCTCCCTACATGGAGGGGCCCAGCAGCAATAAAAAAGGACTATGCCATGGCCCTCAAGGTGGCGATCCAGATGGACCCCATCGAAAGCATCGACTTCGATGGCGACAGTACCTTCGTGCTGGGTCTGGAAGCGCAGGCGCGTGGCTACAGCCTGTTCCACTATCTGGCACGGGATCTGAGCTTCCGCGATGGCAAGGTGCTGGCGCGCGGCCGTGCCATGACGCTGCGGCACGAACGCGGCAATCACTTCACGCTGGGCGATCCGGAACTGGTCGATCTGGCCGACATGGATGTGGTGCTGATGCGCCAGGATCCGCCCTTCGACATGTCCTACATCACGGCGACGCATATCCTGCAGCATATCCACCCCAAGACGCTGGTGGTGAACAATCCGGTCGCGGTACGCAACGCGCCTGAAAAACTCTATGTGACGCATTTCGACGGCGTGATGCCGCCGACGCTGATCTCGTCCGACATGGAGACCATCAAGGCGTTCCGCGCCGAACACAAGGACATCATCCTGAAGCCGCTCTTCGGCAATGGCGGCGCCGGCGTGTTCCATCTCACGCCAGACGACGAGAATCTCGGCTCGCTGCTCGAGATGTTCACCAAACTGTCGCGCGAGCCGGTGATCGTGCAGCGCTACCTGCCCGAGGTGCGCGCCGGCGACAAACGCATCATCCTGATCGACGGCCGCCCGGCCGGCGCGGTCAACCGCGTGCCGGCCAAGGGCGAGGCGCGCTCCAATATGCATGTCGGCGGCCGACCGGAGAAGATCGGACTCACCAAGCGTGAGCACGAAATCTGCGAAGCCATCGGCCCGCATCTGAAACGCGAGGGCCTGATCTTCGTCGGCATCGACGTGATCGGCGATTATCTCACCGAGATCAACGTCACCTCGCCCACCGGCATCCAGCAGATCAACCGCTTCGACGGCGTGAAGCTGGAAGCGGAAATCTGGGACGCCATCGAGGATGCGCTGAAGCGTCGCGTACTGGCGTAAGATATGGCGGCCTGACGCCTCGCCCTGCAACCGGAGGCGATGGTTGTATACCTGCCGCAACCTCTGCAGGCGAATTTGCCGCCACTGTGAGAATTATCTGTTTCACCGTCGCACCCGGGCCTAGTCTGTATCCGGGGAGCAGGGGGGAAACGGGTATGTCGGGTCCGGAGCAGCAGCTCTGGACGTTTGAGGAGCGTGTCAAACACGCCCTGATTCCGTCCAGACTTTATATTCGTTACAAGGTGCTGAAAGAGCGCTGGTCGGGGGAACCCGAGCTGCGGCTGCTGGAGATGCTGGTCGACCGGCGGCGCAATGCCATCGATGCCGGTGCCAACAAGGGCACCTTCACCCATGTGCTGGCCGGCCTGGCCCGGCATGTCTATGCCTTCGAGCCCAATCCGAAGATGCTGGCTGTACTGCGCCGGACCGCCGGAGAAAATGTCAGCGTCTCGGCGCTGGCGCTGGCCGACCGCAATGGCGCGGCCGAATTCCTGATCCCGCGGGACAGCCGCGGCAGCCATTCCAATCAGGGCGGTTCGCTCAGCCGCGTGAAGGTGCGCGGCGAACATACTGTCGTGCCGGTGCAGATGGCCCGGCTCGACGATCTCGACCTGCAGGATGTGGGTTTCATTAAGATCGATGTCGAAGGTGGCGAACTGGATGTGCTGGCCGGCGCCACAGAACTACTGGCGCGCGACCGGCCCGTGCTGCTAATCGAGATGGAAGAAGTTCATACGCAGACGCCCATTGAGCTGTCGCTCGCCAAGGTCCTGCAATTCGGCTATCGCGGCATGTTTTTCGACCGTGCGCGGCAGAGCCTGCGCATGCTGGAGGATTTCGATCCTGACTCCATGCATCGCCAGCGCGGCGCCGGTTATGTCTTCAATTTTATTTTTCTGCCGATCTGATTTTGGCGGTCTGATCGCATGTCAGCTTGCCGGTCTGCATCGGCGACCGACTCACCACCCGATGGGTCGATTGTATCCCGAAATGCGTGCGGCGCCATCTTCAGGCACACGATCAAGCCAGCCGTAATCGTCTGACTTCACGGCGATTGCTGCTGCGGCAGGCGACCGGCTGATTACCCCCGCATGCAGTCGCGGCGCCACGCATCGCAAGGATTGATCAGGATATTTCACCGTGACAATGCAGCCCCCGTTGCCTATTGTCCGCGCCCAACAAACACCGGCACCAACGAACGATGTCATGGGCGGGGGGCTGCAGAGTTTAGTGTCTCAGGGGGCGTTTCTCGGGATTCAGGATGTGCAGCGGCTGCTGGCGGACCCTTCGCCGGCGGCACGCGCTGACACGGCCGCGAAAGTTGCCCGCGCCTATGCCAATGAAAACGAAGGCGGCCCTGCCTTAAGCGCCACCGAGCGCGAGCTGGCGCAGGCGATTATTGCAGCCCTGGCCCGCGATGCCGAGACCGTGGTGCGGCAGGCCCTGGCCGAGCAGCTGCGTGACGCGCCGCAACTGCCACGTAGCGTGGCCATGAAGCTGGCGCGCGATGTGGCCGATGTCGCCACGCCGCTGCTGCAATTCTCACCGGTCTTTTCCGATGCCGATTTGATCGAACTGGTGCAGGCGGTGTCGCCGCTGCATCAGAGCGCCATTGCCGGTCGCAGCAAGGTATCCGCGCCGCTGGCGGCCGCACTCGTCACGCATGCCGCCGAACCTGCTGTTGCCGTGCTGATGAACAATCGTGGCGCCGAAATCGGCGGCGCGATGATGGAGCGCGCGCTGGAACGATTCCCCGACAGCCGCGCGCTGGGCGATGCGCTGGCGCGGCATCCGCAGCTGCCGCCGAAATTCGCCGCCCGTCTGATCGCGCAGGTCTCAGAATCGCTGCGCGAGGCGCTGATTGCCCGCTACCAGATTCCGCCGGCCATGGCCGCCGATACGATGATGCAGCTGCGCGAGCGCAGTTTGCTCGGCCTGCTGGGCGATGGCGCCGAACCGCCTGCACTCGCCGATCTGGTCGCTGATCTGCAGAAGCGCGGCCAGCTGACCGGCACGCTGCTGCTGCGCGCGCTGGCCGGTGGCGATCTTGCCTTTTTCGAGCAGGGTGTGGCGCAGATGGCCAATGTGCCGCTGGCCAATGTGCGGCTGCTGATTCACGATCCGGGCAAGCGCGGCCTGGCGGCGATCTACCAGCGCTGCCGCCTGCCGTCGGAATACTACAAGGCAGCCGAGGCGGTGATCGATCTCGCGCGCGGTTTCGATTTCCAGCGCGGCGCGGTCGAACGTGCCGAATTCGTCGAGATGGTGATCGCCATGATGCTGGCCGATTACGGCATCCTGTGGGATCGCCAGGAGCAAAACTGGCTGGCACGGCGGCGCAGCCGCGCCCAGGTGGCCCAGCGGCTGGCTGCTTAAAAAGTCCACCGGACCGAGCGTCAGATCTTGTGCGCGCCGCCGGTGCGCGCGGCAGGGAACGTCACTGTAATCAATGTGCCCTGGCCGGGCGCGCTGTCGATGTCGATGCGGCCCTGATGGGCCAGCACGAAGGCGCGCACCAGCGACAGCCCGAGGCCGACGCCGCCATAGCTGCGGCTGAGCTGCGAACTGGCCTGCTCGAACGCGTCGAAGATTCGCGCCTGGTCCTGTGCGGCGACACCGATGCCGCGGTCGCGCACCCAGACGGATATCTCGTTGCTGGTCGGGTTCAGCCCGGCGCCAACGCTGACCGGTTTGTCGGCCGGAGAGAATTTCAGCGCGTTGCCGATCAGGTTGATCAGAATCTGCCGCAGCAGCCGTGCATCGACGTAAAGCTGCGGCAGGTCGGCGGGCAGTTCGGCCAGCAGGCTGCCGGGTGGACGTTCGAACTGCTGCGCGGCGAGACGCATGCAGGTCGCCACCTGTTCGTCGACATCCACCATCTCTTCCTGCAGCACGATCTGGTTGGCTTCGATGCGGGCCAGGTCGAGGATGTCGTTGATGATGCCGAGCAGATGCGTGCCGCTGCTGTGGATGTCCTCGACATATTCTTCGTAGCGCGGCGACTGCGGACCGAACATTTTGCGCCGGATGATGTCGGAAAAGCCGATGACGGCATTCAGCGGCGTGCGCAACTCGTGGCTCATATGCGCCAGGAAGGTGGATTTCGCCTGGCTGGCGCGCAAGGCGGCGTCGCGCGCCATGCTGACATCCTGGAACAGGTCTTCCAGCCGCGCATTCTGCTGCTGCTGCTCGGTGATATCGACGAGGGTGAGGGCATGGCCGCCGTCGGGCAGGGATCGCAGGCCGGCGCGCACCCAGTGGCCGTTCGAGAGCTGCAGCACCGGACGGCTCTCGCCCACCGATGCGGCGGCGAGCCGGCCAGGCAGGTCGGCGGCAAGACCGGTGCGCGCGAGCAGCGGCGCCAGCGCGGCGCCGCGCTGCAGATCGGACTCGCTCAGGCCGAGCAAGGCAGAGAAGCGGCGGTTCCAGAGCTGCAGGCGACCCTCGGCATCGCAGAAGGCAAAGGCCTCACTGCTGTCGGCCACTTCGAGCAATTCGTTGCGCGCGCTGCGGATGCGATCATAGAGCCCGCTATTTTCCAGATTGAGCTGCCAGTTGCGCACCAGGATGCGATGCACCACGCGGTTGGCGGCGATCATCGCCGCGACATATCCGGCTAGCAGCCCGGCCAGACCATAGCCGATAAAGGTATCCAGCGTCAGGAAATGCAGCGCATAGGGCAGCGCGACTGCAATGATGAAGGTGGCGCCCGCCATCGGTAGCAAGGCCAGCGCCGGCGCCGAGGCGCCGATCACGCCGGCGACCACGCCGATCAGCAGCAGCCGCGCCTCGGCGTCGATCAGCGGCATGGCCAGCGCACTCAGGCCCCAGACGCTGCCGGCAAAGCCGGCCACGCAGAGTTCGACCGGCAGCTGCCAGCGCGGCTGGATCTCGCGCTGACGCCGGCGGGCGAACCAGTCGGCCAGGATGATGCAGGCCGACAGCATATGCAGCAGCCACCATTGCAGCAGCATGTCATGCGGAAGCTGGCCGCTCAGCAGCAGCGCGGTGATGGTGGGAAAACAAACGGTGGCGCCGGCATTGATCAGCAGCACCTGCTGGAAGCTGGCCTGGAAGGACGGCGCGCCGGTACGGATCTCGGCCGGGCCGGGATCGGTATAGCCGTCTGCGCTATGCGGAGGAGAGGCAGACATCGTGTTTGGGTCGTGGATGAAGGCCGTCACTCAACCGGAATGGCACGTAGCAGGACATGACCCCGCAAAAAAGCGGGGAATGGCGGGTGACTGTGGCAGCCATAAAGCAAGGCCGCCGGCGACGCCACCCCAAAAAACGCCCTGCGGCAATATGGCCGCTAGCCCGGCGCCGACTGCGAAACGCCGGTGCGCGTGGCCGGGAAGGACACCGTGATCAGCGTGCCGCGGCCCGGCGCGCTATCGATGGCGATGCTGCCCTGGTGGGCCCGCACGAAAGAACGCACCAGCGAAAGCCCCAGGCCGACGCCGCCGTATTTGCGGCTGAGCTGGGTGTCGGCCTGTTCGAAGGCATCGAAGATGCGCGCCTGGTCTTCCGGCGCGATGCCGATGCCGCGATCCGTCACCCTCAGCAGGATCTCGTTGCTGACGGGATCCAGCCGCGCCTCGGCCTCGACCGGAATCCCTGTCGGAGAAAACTTCAGCGCATTGCCGATCAGGTTCAGCAGGATCTGCCGCACCAGCCGCGCATCGGCATAGAGTGGCGGCAGGTTCTCGGGCACCGATACGTTCACCGCTTCCACCGTGCGGCCATAATGCGAGGCCGCGAGCCGGGCGCAGACCGGCAGTTCCTCGTCCAGCATCACCGGCTGTTCATGCAGCTGAATCTGGTTCGCCTCGATGCGAGCCAGATCGAGGATATCGTCGATCACCGACAGCAGGTGGCGGGCGCTGCCATTGATGTCGTGCAGATATTCGTCGTATTTCGCCCAGTCGGGGCCGAACATCTTCTGCTGCACGATATCGGAAAAGCCGATGATGGCATTCAGCGGCGTGCGCAATTCGTGGCTCATATTGGCGAGGAAGATCGACTTCGCCTGGCTGGCGCGCAACGCCGCGTCGCGCGCCTGGCTCACCTCGCGGAACAACTCCTCCAGCCGGTTATTCTGACTCTGCAGCTTGGCGCTGGCTTCCTGCTGCTCGGTAATATCGATCACGATCAGGGCACGATCGCCCTGTGGTGTGATGCGGTGCCCGATCCGCAGCCAGTGGCCGTTCGGCAGCTGCAGCGGGCGCGCCGACGGCTCGCCCGGCTTCTCGCTGTCCAGCAGGCTCTCGGGCAGGCCGGCACGGCGCAGCAAACCCGCCAGCGGCATGCCGCGGATGAACATGCTTTCGCTCAGGCCCAGCAGGGCCGGCAGCCGGCGGTTCCACAGTAGCAGGCGGTTTTCGGCATCGAGAAAGGCAAAGGCCTCGGTGCTTTCGGCGATGTCCAGCAATTCGCCCTGGGCCGCGCGGATGCGGGCATACAGCGCGGTGTTTTCTTCATGCAGACGGCGGTTGCGGCGGATCACGCCGTTGACGATGCGGTTGGTCAGGATCATCGCCAGCGTATACAGCGTCGACACCACGGCCATCCCGATGCCGAGCGTGCCGCCCTGCCACAGGAAGAAGCCAATGAACGGCACGGCGATCAGCAGCATGAAGGTTATGGCCGCCTTAGGCACCACCGCCAGCGTCGCCGCCGAACCCGACAGCATGCCGGCCGCCACCATGATCACCACCAGGCGATGCGCTTCATCCAGATAGGGCAGGAACAGCGCGGCCGCGCCCCAGGCGAGGCCGGAAAAGGCGGCGCCCCAAACGTCGAAGGCACGCATGCGGGCCGAACGGCTCTGGTCGCGGTCGGTGCGGCGGGTATAGGTGATCCAGCGATACAGCATGTAAAGCAGGCCGGCTGCATGCAGCAGCCACCAGCTCAGCAGCCAGTTGAGCGGAATCTCGCCGAGCAGCAGGATGGCGACGGCGGTGACGTTGACGATGGTGACGCCGGCATTGATCGGCACGACCTGGCGGAAACTGACCAGCGTGGGATTGCGCCGTGACGTCCCGCCGGGTGCTGCGGGATCGGTTGGCCGGGGCGGGGCCTCCGTGGGGGAGGCGACCCCGGGCGATGCGTCTTTGGCGTCTGACATATCTGCCCCCGCCTCACTCAAGCGGAAATACCGGCCCCCCGCAACTGCCCGTCAGAATTAACAAGTTTCGATCACCAGCCGTTGACGCGGTCCCATTCCGCCACGATCTCGGTGCCGCCATCCGTCACGTAGTAGCGGTCGTACATCGCGCCGGTCATGCAGGAGTGATTCGGCAGCACGCGCAGCCGGCTGCCCGGCGGGTAGGCCGCGAAATCCACCGGCGGCGCCTCCGGCCCGCCCAGCAGCCCATGCTCCTGGTGCACGTCATGGATATTCATACCGTCCAGCGGCAGGGCGCCGTCCGGCCGGCAGACCCGGCCATAGCCGGTGCCCGGAGCATTCCTGTTGGCGCCGGTGTCCTTCGACAGCGCCAGCCCGCCGGCATCGATCAGCACATGATTGCGTCCGGGATGATGCGACACCACGGTGGCCAGCACCGAGACGGCAATATCCTGCATCGCGCAGGTGCCCAGTCCGGCCTGGAACAGGTCGAAGAAAACGAAATTGCCCGGCCGCATCTCGGTCACGCCGGTCAGGTCCTTCGCGAACAGCGCCGTCGGCGTCGAGCCAACCGACACAATGGGGCAACTGAGGCCGGCGGCACGCAGACGCTCTGCCGCTTTTACCACGGCCGCGCGTTCCTCCTCGGCGATCCGCTCGATCTCGGCGGTATATTTCGCGCCATAGGAATGCCCGGCATGAGTCAGCACGCCGGCCAGCGCGGCGCCGGGTTGTGCGAGCACCTTGCCCAGTGGCAGGAGCAGGTCGGAATCGGGCGCGATGCCGGCGCGGCCCAGGCCGCAGTCGATCTTGATCATCACACGGAACGTCACGCCGAGCCGCTGGCCGGCCTCCGCCGCGGCCTGTGCCACTGCCGGATGGTCGGTGATGATCTTGAGGTCGATGCCCGATTTGATCAGCGCACCGACCTGCTCGAGTTTCTGCGGCGCCATCGGCACGGCATAGAGGATGTCGCGAAATCCGGCGCGCGCGAAATACTCCGCTTCGGCCAGTGTCGACACCGTGATCGCGCCGGTCTTGCCGACCGCGAGTTCCGCCACCATGGCCGATTTCGCCGTCTTCAGATGCGGGCGCAACGTCACGCCGAGCTGCTTTGCGCGCCCCTGCATGCGAGCGATATTGGCCTGCAGCCGCTTGCGGTCGAGGATCAGAACCGGTGTGGGAAGATCGGCAAGCGTGGTCATGGTTCTGCTCCGTTGCGCAGGTGGGCGTCGTCGATGGTGATATGTGCAGGCGGCAGACCGTGCCGCCGGCGTGCCTGCATCGCCTCATAGGCAGCCTCGATATCTCGGGCGAAGCCTTTCGTGTCGAACAGCGGGCAGCGCTCGCGCTCACGCCACAGCTTGTCGCGCACCGCCTGCAGTTTAGCCGGGTCAGTGGCTAGCGCCAGAGCGAGCGCTTCGTAGTCTTCCGACGTCTCGGCGATCAGTTCGGGCAGATTCGCGGCCCGCAGCAAGCTGGCGGCGACACGGCCGGCGAAGGTATTGCCGATTTTGGTCACCACCGGCAGGCCGGCCCAGAGTGCGTCGCTCGCCGTGGTGTGGGCGTTGTAGTGGAAGGTATCGAGGAAGAGGTCGGCCATGCGGTGGCGGGCGAGGTGCTCGGGCGAGGGCATGCGTTTGGCAAAGACCAGCCGCGATGGCGCGATGCCACGGGTCTGCGCTTCTTTGCGGAGCATGTCTGCAACGCCATCGCTGCTCTCCAAAAGCCAGAAGACGCTGCCTGGGACCTTGTGGAGCAGGCGCATCCAGATGTCGAAGGAATCCGGTGTCAGCTTGTAGTTGTTGTTGAAGCAGCAGAAGACAAAGCCCTGCTCTGGGAGGCCGCATTCGGCGCGGGTGAAAACGCGATCCGAAATCGGACGGCTGCGGTCGGTGACCTGGTAGGTATGCGGCAGGCGCACTACCGCTTCGCTGTAGTGCCTCTCATGCGCCGGCGGGATCACCACCGCATCGGCAATGATGTAGTCGATGAATCCGGCACCCATGGTGCCGGGATAACCGAGATAGCTGGCCTGTATCGGTGCCAGGCGCGCGGCGAACAGTCCGGCGCGCTCATTCTGCGTGTAGCCTTTCAGGTCGATGGCGATGTCGAGCCGCAGTTCCCGTGCCAGGGCGACGATCTCGGCATCGCTTTTGCCATGCAGATCGAAGAAATGCTCCATCCCGGCTTCCAGTCGCCGACGCATATCGTCCTGTGTCGTGGCGCCGAAGGAAAAGCCGAAAATCTCGAAGCGGCTGCCATCATGCAGTTCGAACAGGCCGGCCATCAGATAGGCAGTGGCATGACGGTGGAAGTCGGCCGAGAAATAGCCGATGCGGATGCGACGACCGGCCACCGGCGGCGGGAATGCAACCGGTGGCATTGGCGGATACTTGTCGGTCACATAAATCTCCGCGCAGCGGTACTGCAGCGCCGGATCTGACGGCAGGCCGAGGAAAGCGAAGGGCTGCGCGGCCGGGCGGCCCTCGGCGACACGGCGTGCGATCAGGGCGGTGTCCGTCGCGAAGCTCGACCAGTCGCACAGTGCCAGCTTGGCCTGGACGCGAATGCCGTAGGCATAGGGCAGATGGGGCTTCAGTGCGATCGCACGCTCGATGCGCGGAATCGCCTCGGCCGGCCGGTTCACGCGGTTGAGCACGATGGCGAGGTTGCCCAGCGCCTCGGCGAAGTCCGGCTTCAGCGCGATGGCTTTGCCATAGGCCTGCAATGCTTCGTCGAAGCGTTCCAGCGCCATATGGGCATTGCCGCTGTTACACCAGGCCTCGGCATAATCGGGTTTGACCGCCAGCGCGCGCCGGTAGGCCTCCAGCGCCGCGGGCAGCGCGCGGGCATGTTCGTGGCAGCGCCCGAGATTGAGCCAGGCCTCCGCATTGTTCGGATCGGCCGCGGTCGACTGCTCGGCCAGGCTGCGCGCCTCGGAGAATTTTTCCTGTCCGATCAGCGCCGCCGCAAGATTGCCGGCAATCGAGGGGCGGCCCGGTGCCAGTTCGAGCGCCTGGCGCAGCAGCTTTTCGGCGCCCGCATAATCTTCCGTCAGCAGCAGCTGCGCAGCCTCAAGGAACAGGCGTTTGGCTCTTTCCAGACTGTCGGTCATGGCGCGTCGACCGAAATTGCAGCGGGCGGCAGACCGCGCCGATGGCGATCCCACATGGCGTCATAGGCGGCTTCGATGGCGCGCGCGAAGCGTGGTGTGTCGAACAGTGTGCAGGTGTCGCGCTGCGACACCAGTTTGTGGCGTAGCGCCTGCAGTCGTGCCGGATCCTGCGCCAGCGCCAGCGCCAATGCCGCGTAGCGCTCCGTAGTGTCGGTTATCAGTTCAGGCAGGTTCGCGGCCCGCAGCAGGCTGGCAGCTACACGGCTGGCAAAGGTATTACCGATTTTTGTCAGTACCGGCAATCCGGCCCAGAGCGCATCGCTTGCCGTGGTATGGGCGTTGTAATGGAAGGTGTCGAGGAACAGGTCGGCCAGGCGCTGGCGCGCCAGATGTTCGGGCGAGGCCATGCGTTTGGCAAAGATGATGCGCTCCGGGGCGATGCCGTGTTCCTCTGCCGACTGGCGCAGATGATCGGTGATGCCGCTGCTGCTGTCCAGCAGCCACAGCACGCTGCCCGGCACTTGCTGCAGCAGCTGCATCCATACGGCAAACACATCCGGCGTCAGCTTGTAGGTGTTGTTGAAGCTGCAGAAGACGAAGCTGTTTTCCGGCAGACCGAATTCGGCGCGGCTGAAGACGCGGTCGGACATCTGACGCTTGTTGTCGGTCGACTGATAGGTATGTGGCAGATGCACGACGCTTTCGCTGAAAAACGGGATGTGCTCGGGTGGCGCGATCACCGGATCGGCAATGATGTAATCCATGATCGGCGTGCCCATGGTACCGGGGAAGCCGAGCCAGTTCACCTGCAGCGGCGCGGCGCGCGGGACAAAAATGCCTGTGCGTTCGGTGCCCGTATACCCCGTCAGGTCGACGGCAATGTCGATACCAAGGCTGCGCGACAGATCGCAGATGTCGGCATCGCTTTTGTCATGCACGTCATGGAAGCAGTCTACGGCAGCCTGGATGCGCTGGCGGATCACGTCGGTCGAGGGCGGTCCGAAGGAAAAGCAGTGACTCTCGAACCGGTCGCGGTCGTGCTGTTCGAACAGGCCGGCCGTCAGATAGCCGATAGCATGACGGTGCATGTCGGCAGAGAAATAACCGATGCGAAGTTTTTTCCGATCGGGATCTGGCGGCGGGAATGCGGAGGTTGCCACCGGAGGATATTTGCGGGCGGCGTAGGATGCGGCGCAGCGCTGCTGCAGCGCCGGATCGGAGGGCAGGCCGAGAAAGGTAAAGGGAAATACGCCGGGCTCGCCGTCGGCCACGCTGCGGATCACGGCAGTGCTGTCGATCTCGTAGCTCGACCAGTCGCACAGCGACATCTTGGCTTGCAGGCGCACGCCATAGGGATGGGGCAGGTGGGGCTTGAGCGCGATGGCGCGGTCGATATGCGGGATCGCCTCGGCGGGTCGGCTCAGACGATTGAGCACGATGGCCAGATTGGTGAGCGCTTCGGGGAAATCCGGCTTCAGCGCGACCGCGCGCTCGTAAGAGTCTAGCGCCGCCTCGTAATGGTTCTGCGCCATATCGATATTGCCGCGATTGCACCAGGCCTCGGCGAAGTCCGGCCTCAACGCCAGCGCACGATCACAGGCCTGCAGCGCAGCGGGAAGATCCTTCCCGACCTCCAGACAGCGCCCGAGATTGAGCCAGGCCTCCGCGTTGTTCGGATCGGCCGCGATGGCCTGTTCGGCGAGGCTGCGCGCCTCGGAGAATTTTTCCTGCCCGATCAGGGCGGCGGCAAGATTGCTGACAACCGAGGCACGGCCGGGCGCCAGGGCGAGGGCCTGGCGCAGCAGCGGCTCGGCGCCGGCGTAATCTTCCTTCAGCAACAGCTGCGCGGCCTGCACGAACAGCGCCTTGGCTGCTTCCAGATTGTCACTCACCGCGCAAATCCCCGCTCCTGCCTGGCGGCCGTTTATAGCGCGTCAGCGCGGCGCCAGCACCAGCTGGGTCTGGGTGACGATGGCGGCCAGTTTGCCATCGGCCCGCGTGATCCGCGTCTGCCACACCATCGTGGTCTTGCCCCGGTGCAGCGGCGTGGTCTCGGCATGGGCGGTCTCGCCGGCCGGGATCGCGGCAAAGAAATTGGTCTTGCTCTCGATGGTCGTGGTCGAGAAGCCCTCGGCGAGATTCGCCACCGTGGCCACCGCGCCCAGCGTGTCGGCAAAGGCCATCACCGCGCCGCCATGCAGGATCGCCGGGGTCGTGCAAAGCTCGGGCCTGACCGCCAGTTCGGCGGTTACCTTCTCGGGCGTCACCGAGACGATCTTCAGTCCCATCAGCTCGGCAAAGGGCAGGTTGGGCAGCTCGGGCATGCGGTCCTCCTAGATTTCCCAGTTTTCACAATATCTTAGCTGAATCTGTGGCGATCAGGCGAGACCGGCCGGGCAAAAAATATGGCGAAATCCGGGCAGCCCTCCCTTGACGGGGGGGAGTGGGCTGCTTAAGTGTCTGGCGCTCTCCGAGGGGGAGTGCTAACAATTCCGGAGATTTCGCGCTAAAGCGCTGATTTTCCAGAATTTTCAGATTTTCTCAGTGCGACAGAGATCTTAGGAGGATCGCATGAAGTTTCGTCCGCTGCATGATCGCGTGGTGGTAAAGCGCGTTGCAGAAGAAGAGCGCACCGCCGGCGGTATCATCATCCCCGACAGCGCCAAGGAAAAGCCGATGCAGGGCGAAGTGATCGCCGTCGGCGCCGGCGCCCGCGACGAGAACGGCAAGGTTCAGCCGCTCGACGTCAAGGTCGGCGACCGCGTGCTGTTCGGCAAGTGGTCGGGCACCGAGGTGAAGCTCGATGGTGAAGAGCTCCTGATCATGAAGGAGTCGGACATCATGGGCATCATCGAAGGCACCGCCGCGAAGAAGTCCAAGGCCGCTTAAACAAGCGCCTCTCAACACACAGTTTATCTTTCAAGGAGATACAGCAATGGCTGCTAAAGACGTCAAGTTTGGCGCCGAAGCCCGTGGCAAGATGCTGCGCGGCGTCGACATCCTCGCCGATGCCGTCAAGGTGACGCTGGGCCCGAAGGGCCGCAACGTCGTGATCGACAAGTCCTTCGGCGCACCGCGCATCACCAAGGACGGCGTGACCGTCGCGAAGGAAATCGAGCTGAGCGACAAGTTCGAGAACATGGGCGCCCAGATGGTGCGCGAAGTGGCCTCGAAGGCGAACGACCAGGCCGGCGACGGCACCACCACCGCCACCGTGCTGGCCCAGGCCATCGTGCGCGAAGGCTCGAAGGCCGTCGCCGCCGGCATGAACCCGATGGATCTGAAGCGCGGCATCGACCTCGCCGTCGAGAAGATCGTCGAAGACCTGAAGAGCCGCTCGAAGAAGATCTCGGGCGCCAAGGAAATCGCCCAGGTCGGCACCATCTCCGCCAACGGCGACACCGAAATCGGCAACATGATCGCCAAGGCGATGGAAAAGGTCGGCAACGAGGGTGTCATCACCGTCGAGGAAGCCAAGAGCCTGGAGACCGAGCTGGATGTCGTCGAAGGCATGCAGTTCGACCGCGGCTACCTGTCGCCGTATTTCATCACCAACGCAGAGAAGATGATCTGCGACATGGAGAACCCGTACATCCTTCTCCATGAGAAGAAGCTGACGGGCCTGCAGGCCATGCTGCCGGTGCTGGAAGCCGTCGTGCAGACCGGCCGTCCGCTGCTGATCATCGCCGAAGACGTCGAGGGCGAAGCCCTGGCGACCCTGGTGGTGAACAAGCTGCGCGGTGGCCTGAAGGTCGCGGCCGTGAAGGCCCCGGGCTTCGGCGACCGTCGCAAGGCCATGCTGGAAGACATCGCGATCCTGACCGGCGGTCAGCTGATCTCGGAAGATCTCGGCATCAAGCTGGAATCGGTGACTCTCCAGATGCTCGGCACCGCCAAGAAGGTGACGATCGACAAGGAGAACACCACCGTTGTCGGCGGCGCCGGCAAGAAGAAGGACATCGATGCCCGTTGCGGCCAGATCAAGGCGCAGATCGAGGAAACCACCTCGGACTACGACCGCGAGAAGCTGCAGGAGCGTCTGGCCAAGCTGGCTGGCGGCGTGGCCGTCATCAAGGTCGGCGGCGCCACCGAGGTCGAGGTGAAGGAGCGCAAGGATCGCGTTGACGACGCGCTGCATGCGACCCGCGCCGCGGTCGAGGAAGGCATCGTTCCGGGCGGCGGCACCGCGCTGCTGTACTCGGTCCGCGCCATCGACAAGGTCAAGGTCGAGAACAGCGACCAGAAGCATGGCGTGGAAATCATCCGCCGCGCCCTGCAGGCTCCGGTCCGTCAGATCGCCGAGAATGCCGGCGTCGACGGCGCCGTGGTGGCTGGCAAGCTGCTCGAGTCGAAGGACACCAGCTGGGGCTTCAACGCCCAGACCGAAGAATACACCGACCTGGTCAAGGCCGGCGTGATCGACCCGACCAAGGTCGTGCGCGTCGCCCTGCAGGGTGCGGCTTCGGTTGCTGCGCTGCTGATCACCACCGAAGCCATGGTCGCCGACAAGCCGGAGCCGAAGTCGGCTGGCGGAGGCGCCCCGGGCGGCATGGGTGGCATGGGCGGCATGGGCGGCATGGACTTCTAAGTCCGAAGCCCATCAGTCCTGCACTGAACGAGAAGGCCCGGTGGAAACACCGGGCCTTTTTCGTTGCGGTAGGTTTGCCGAAAAGGTTAGCGGTTTTTTATGCCGCTGCCGTGAGGGGACCGGACTAGGATTGCCGCCGTTTCGCTCTCCCCCTCGACTCTTCGCGTCCGGTCCGTCTCATGTCGCCGTATAGTCCCGTGCCCACCGCCGCCGATCCGGTGCGGCCGATCATCGCCGAGCAGCATACCCGCGCCGAGACGCTCGATATGATCGCGCAACCGACTCTGGCGCGCTTGGCGCAATACTGGCTGTCGCGCCGCAACGGCGCTGTCATGCCGCTGCGCAGCAGCATCGATCCGCTCGACATGCCCTGGGCGCTGTCGAAGCTGTTTCTGGTCGATTGCGTGCGGGTCGCGCAGCCCGCGGTCGATGGCGGATTCTGGCGCTACCGCTACCGCCTCGCCGGCGAGGAGATCGAGGCGATGTATCGCAGTCCGGCACGCGCCAGCATCCGTGGCCAGTGGCTGGAAGACGTGATCCCATCCGATGGCGTGCCGGCGGTGATGGCGCGCTGGCGTCCGGTGCCGGAGCAGGGCGAGATCCTCTACATGCATGGCATGATCTACCGGGTATTGAGCCGCGTGGCGCGCGGCGGCCGGCTGATCCTGCCGCTCTGCGACGAACCGGGCGGCCCGGTCGCCAGCCTGCTGGGCGCCACCGAATACGACTGGATCGACCTGCCGAAACAGTCCGATATCGTCATCACGCATATCCGACCGGCCGATCTGGTATAACGCATATGGCACCGCTTCCGGCGCCGGTCGCGCTCGGCTAGCATCGGCGGTGATGACCCATCGCCACGACGACATCCTCGCCTTTCTCGAAGTCGTGAAGGCCGGCAGCTTCACGGCGGCCGGCGTGCGGCTGGCGGTGGCGAAATCCGTTGTCAGCGACCGCGTGCGCAATCTGGAGAATGCGCTGGGTGTCGAACTGCTGCGCCGGACCACGCGCAAAGTGACGCCGACCGAACGCGGCCAGGAGTTTTTTGACCGCATGGCGCCGCTGGTGCAGGCGATGGCCGAGGCGGTCGATGCGGCCTCCGACGCGGAAGGCCCGCTCACCGGCCGTCTGCGTATGACCGCGCCGATCAGCTTCGGCATGGAATATCTGACGCCGGTGATCACCGAATTCGCGCGCCGGCACACGGAGCTGGAAATCGCGCTGGATTTCGACGACCGCGCCATCGATATCGTCGGCCAGGGCTACGACCTCGCCCTGCGCATCGGGCGCCTGAGCGACTCAGCGTTGATGGCGCGCAAGCTCTGCGACAGCGATCGCGCGGCCTGCTGCAGTCCGGGTTACGCCCGGCAGCATGGCCGGCCGACCAGCATCGACGATCTGGTGAACCACGCCACCATCGACTATGCCAATGCGCATGCCAGCCGGCTGTGGTCCTTTGCGCCGGACAAACCTGGCGGCGCACCGCGCACCATCGAGACGCGCAGCCGCATCGTGGTGAATAACGGCGAGGCGATGCGCGACATGGCGATTGCGGGCCTCGGCATCGTCGTGCTGCCGCGCTTCATCGTGGCGCAAGCGCTGCACAGCGGCGCGCTGATCGAGGTTTTGCCGGACCTTACGCCGATACCGGATGCGATCTATGCGGTCTATCCGCCGGTACGCCATATGCCGCGCAAGCTGCGCGCCATGCTCGACCATCTGGCCGTCAGTTTCACCGGCACGCCGCCCTGGCTGGCGCCGGCCGCAAAGCCCGCTGGGAAAAAAGCCCGCCGTTGATTGTTCTGTATAACCGGACAATACATCCGGAAAATTCTGTCTAATCGTCGTCATTTGTCCGGAGTAGGGTTCTTTCACCGGCAGCGAACACCGCCGCCGGACGAGATCGAAACCCTGACCCACGCAGAAGGACGACGACCGTGACCAAGATCAACACCCTCTCCAAGGCCGACTATGCCCGCCTCGACAAGGACAACGCGGTTGTCCTGCTGGTCGATCACCAGGCCGGCCTGCTGTCGCTGGTACGCGACATCGACCCCGACAAGTTCCGCAACAACGTGCTGGCGGTGGCCGACCTGGCGAAATTCTTCAAGCTGCCGACCATCCTGACCACCAGCTTCGAAAGCGGTCCGAACGGCCCGCTGATGCCGGAACTGAAGGAGATGTTCCCCGACGCGCCCTATATCGCCCGCCCCGGCAACATCAACGCCTGGGACAACGAGGATTTCGTCAAGGCGGTGGAGGCCACCGGCCGCAAGCAGCTGATCATCGCCGGCGTCGTCACCGAGGTCTGCGTCGCCTTCCCGGCGCTGTCGGCGCTCGCCGAAGGCTATGAGGTCTTCGTGGTGACCGATGCCTCGGGCACCTTCAACGAGATCGCCCAGCAGGCGGCCTGGAACCGCATGAGCCAGAAGGGCGCGCAGCTGATGAACTGGTTCGGCGTCGCCTGCGAGCTGCATCGCGACTGGAGGAACGACATCGAGGGCCTGGCCAAGCTGCTGGCCGATCATATTCCCGACTACAAGAATCTGATGACGAGCTACTTCGCGCAGCAGGCCACCATCAAGGCGCAGGCGGCCCGCTGAGGCGGACCCGCCGCAGCGCCCGGTGAAAGCAAGCGAAGTGGAGTGGGGCGTGGCCCACGGAAAGCCCGGCTTAAAGCCGGGCTTTTTCGTTGGGAGTGGCGAAAACCCGGCCCTTCCCCTGTCGCAATTCGCCCTACATCATGGTGACAAACCCGCACGGAGCTGCGCCATGCTGACGAAAAGCCTCGCCTTCGCCGCCCTTGGCATGTGGGGCATGCTGGCCGTGCTGGATTTCCTCTGGCTCACCACCATGACCAGGCTGTTCTACCGACCGCGCCTCGGTGCGCTGCTCAATGAGCAGCCGGTCTGGCCGCCGGCGCTGCTGTTCTACGTGCTCTACGGCGTCGGCCTGCTCGCCTTCGTGCTGCGTCCGGCGCTCAACGACGGCAGCGGCCTGCCGGCGGTTTTCTTGTGGGGCTGCCTGTTTGGCCTGGTCGCCTACGGGACCTACGACCTGACCAACCACGCCACGATCCGCGACTGGCCGCTGGCTGTCACCGTGGTCGACATGGCCTGGGGCGCCTTCATCAGCGGCGTGTCCAGCGTGGCGGGCGTCTGGCTGGCGCGCAAATTCGCGTAAAAGCAAGCTTCGCCATCACCCGAAACTGGTTGCGGAGCGTGCCGCAACTGAAGTGACCGCGCAGCTGTCCCAACCTGTCATGCCCGGTACAAGCCCGGCCATGACGATCTCCGGGTTGCCTCATGTGGCGCGACCTCCTATAAGGAGCGCCCTTTTCCCGCCGCCCCGGATAGACTCATCCCGCCATGGCCGTTGCCAAAGCCATCGGTGTCGATTTCGGCACCACCAATACCGTCGTCGCGCTCGCCGATGCCGATGGTAACGTGCGGCCGGTGCGCTTCAGCCATGCCGATGTCGCGCATGAAATCTTCCGCTCGGCGCTGTGCTACGAAGACATTCCCGGCTCGCCGCGTCGCATCGAAACCTCGGCCGGGCCCTGGGCGATCGAGCAGTTTCTGGCGACGCCGCATGAACATCGCTTCATCCAGTCGTTCAAGTCTTTCGCCGCCAGCCCGCTGTTTACCTCGACGCAGATCTTCGGCAGGCGCTTCACGTATGAAGACATCCTGAGCGGCTTCCTCGCCCTGCTGCGCCGCCATGCCGGCGAAGCCCTGAATGGGATCGAGGCATTGCCGGTGATCGCCGGCCGTCCGGTCGAATTCGTCGGCGCCGCACCCGATCCCGCTTTGGCGATCCAGCGCATGGATGCGTCCTACGCGCGCGCCGGTTTCCCGGCCATGCGCTATGCCTACGAGCCGGTCGGCGCAGCCTTCTTTTTTGCGCGACGGCTGAATGCCGATGCCACCATCCTGGTGGCCGATTTCGGCGGCGGCACCAGCGATTTCTCGCTGATGCGCTTCCGCAAAACCTCCGCTGGCATCGCGGCCGAACCGCTCGGCCATTCCGGCGTCGGCGTGGCCGGCGATGCCTTCGATTTCCGCATCATCGACAACGTCGTGGCGCCGCGTCTGGGCAAGGGCGGCAGCTATCGCGCCGGCGCCAAGCTGCTGCCGATCCCGGGGCATCAATATGGCCAGTTCGCCCAGTGGCACCAGCTCGCCATGCTGAAATCGCCCAGGGTGCTGGCCGATCTGCGCAAGCTGGCGAAGGATGCCGAAGACCCCGACGCCATCGAAGACTTCATCACCGTGATCGAGATGGATCTCGGCTTCGGTCTCTATCGCGCGGTATCGGCGGCCAAGACGGCACTGTCCGCGGCCGAGCAGACCGAGCTGGTCTTCGACATGGAAGGTGTGACGATCCGCGAGCGCATCGCGCGGCGCGATTTCGAGCGCTGGATCGCCCCGGAGCTTTCGCAGATCGATGCCGCGCTCGACCGCGTCTTCGCGGTGTCCGGTCTGACGCCGGCCGAGGTCGATCAGGTCTTTATGACCGGCGGCTCGTCCTTCGTGCCGGCGTTGCGCAGTTTGTTCGAATCCCGCTTCGGCGCGGCGCGGCTTGCCACCGGCGACCAGCTGCAGTCGATTGCGTCAGGTCTCGCGCTGATCGGCCTGGAAGCCGACCCGTCGCAGTGGCTGGCAAACTGATCAGGCCGCGGGATCGAGCTTCTCGGCCACGTCGTTTTTCAGCGTCTGCGGCGACAGCGTCATGAACAGGATAAAGGCCGACATCAGCAGGCAGAGCGCATTGCAGACGATGATCGGCCATTGCATCAGCGCGATGCCGTAGGCGAGCCAGAGCGCGAAGCCGGCGACGGTAAAACCGTACATCACCGCCGAGATATCGGTCGTGCGGCGCGAGCGGATCACCTTCCAGGCCTGCGGCGCGAAGCTGACGGTCGAGGCGACGGTGGCAAGACCGCCGAGCCAGGCAGCAATATCCATGTTTCTCTCCGGTCGCAACCGGAGAGAAACAGATTCTTCAGGCGAACTGTTCCCTGGCGAGTTTCGCGCCCTTGCCGAGCGCTTCCAGTTTGGCGGCAGCCACCGCGCTGTCCAGCGGGGCGAGGCCGCAATTGCTGCAGGGGATCAGCTTGTTCTTCGGCACATACTGAAGCGCTGACTTGATCGTGGCGGCGATCTGCTCCGGCGTCTCGATGGCATCCGTCGCCACGTCGATCACGCCGACCATCACCTCCTTGCCGTCCAGCAGGCTCATCAGATGCGGCGGCACGCGACTGTTGATGCATTCCAGCGAGACCTGGTCGATCCTGCTTTTGGCCAGCGCGGGGAAGAAATCCTCGTACTGGCGCCATTCCTCGCCCAGGCTGGCTTTCCAGTCGATATTCGCCTTGATGCCGTAGCCGTAGCAGATATGCACGGCGGTCTTGCATGTGAGTCCGTCGGCGGCGCGATGCAGCGCCTCGATACCCCACTCGCCGGCCTGCTTGGTATAGGCGTTGAAGGCCGGTTCGTCGAACTGGATGATATCGACGCCCTCGGCTTCCAGCGCTTTCGCTTCGGCATTCAGCAGATCGGCGAAGGCCATCGCCATCTTGATGCGGTCGCCGTAATACTCGTCGGCAATCGTGTCGATGATGGTCATCGGGCCGGGCAGGGTGAATTTCAGCTTGCGCTTGGTATGCGCGCGGCAGAAGGCGCCTTCCCAGGGATGCGCGCGCTGCTTCTGCTCCAGCTTGCCCACCACGCGGGGCACCATCGCCTTGTAGCGGTTGTCGCGGATGCCCATCTCCACCTTGTTCTGGCGGTCGATGCCCGAGATATGTTCGACGAAGCCATGCACGAAATGCTGGCGCGACATCTCGCCGTCGCCGACAATATCCAGCCCGGCATCTTCCTGCAGCTTGAGCCAGAGCAGCGTGGCCTCGCGTTTGCGGTCTTCCAGCGCCTGGCCCTCGGCCTGCCATTGCGGCCACAGCTTGTGCGTCTCGGCCAGCCAGGCCGGCTTGGGCAGGCTGCCGGCCACGGCCGACGGAAACAGATGCGCTGCGGACATTGTGGTTTCTCTCCCGGACAAGGCTTGTGGCGATTCGCGCAGCACCATAGCACGGCGCGGCGGGCTTATTCAGCGGCTTGGGGCGCCGAAGCGTAAGCCGGGATCTGGAACTGCTTGCGGTAGCTGCCCGGCGAGATGCCGGTCACGCGCTTGAACAGCCGGCGGAAGAAGGCCGGATCTTCGTAGCCGACCTGCCAGCCGATCTCGTCCACCGCATCGCGTGTGGTTTCCAGCCGGCGCTTGGCCTCCTCGATGCGCACCTGCTGCACATAGGCCATCGGCGCGATGCCGGTCGCCTTGGTGAAGCGGCGTTTGAAGGTGCGCTCGGCGAGGCCGGACTGCCGCACCATCTGCTCGACCGGATCGGCGACCTGGTAATGTTTGGTCACCCAGGTCTGTGCGTCCAGGATGGCGGCATCGCCATGATCGCGCCGGCCCTCGAAGGTGATGAAGGGCTGCAGGCCGTCGCGATGCCATTGTAGCGCGTAGAATTTCGCCACCGCATGGGCGGCGGCCTCGCCGGTATGGCGCGCCACCAGATACAGCGCGAGATCGTGCCAGGACATCGACGCGCCGCTGGAGACGAATTCCTGCCGTTCGCCGGAAATCGCCAGGGTCTGCTCCGGATGTACCGGCACTTTGGGGAACAGTTTCTGGAACTGCGAACCATAGGACCAATGCACCGTGCTGCGCTGGCCATCCAGCAGCCCGGTCTCGGCGATCAGGAAAATCCCCGAACAGGCCGAACAGATCGTCGCGCCGGCAGCATGCCGGCGGATCAGCCAGTCCACCAGGTCGGGATAGCGGCCGGTCTTCCAGCTCATCATCACCAGGGCCGGCACGATGATGATGTCGGTTTGGCTGACGTCACGGCAGCTGCGGTGCACATGAATGGTGGTGCCGCCGGCCACCGCGAGATCGCCGGCCGTCTCGCCGATCACTTCCACCTTGAAGGGCGTCACCTCCGGCAGACCGGGAATGATGCCCTGCATCTGCGGAAAGGCATTCAGCAGGTCGTACATGCCGAACAGCACCGAGGCGGAGGCCTCGGGCAGCGCGATCAAGCTGACGTGAACGGTTTTGCGGGTCATCCGGTGCTTCATTGGCATAAGAGGACCGGTATTGACAAGTTACGCTCTCACGCCGGGCCGTGACAATCGCCATTGTGCCGGCCGCCCATCCTCCCCCCGGGCGGCTAACACTCAGGTGATTCGATGAATGCGATAAACATTAACCAGGACAGACTGATGGCCCTGGTCGGCATGGCGATGTCGGAACTGTCCGGCGCCAATGGCGGCGTGATGATCAGCGTCGGCAACAAGCTCGGTCTTTACAAGGCGATGGCCGGCCGCGGCCCGATGTTTCCGGCCGATCTCGCCCGGCGTGCCGGCTGCGCGGAGCGCTATGTGCGCGAATGGCTGAACTGCAATGCTGCCGGCGGTTACATCAACTACGATCCCGAGACACAGACATATGAGCTGTCGCCGGAGCAGGCGATGATGCTGGCCGACGATACCAGCCCGGTCTTCATCCCGAATGCCTGGGAGGTCACCGCCTCGATGTGGTTCGACGAGGCCAAGACCATCGAGGCCTTCCGCACCGGCAAGGGCATCGCCTGGGGCGACCACCATGATCGCCTCTATTGCGGCGTTGCCGCCTTCTTCCGCAACGGCTATGCCGCGCATCTGGTGCCGGACTGGCTGCCGGCACTGACCGGCATCGTCCCCAAGCTCGAGGCCGGCGGCAAAGTCGCCGATATCGGCTGCGGCCATGGCCATTCCACCGTGCTGTTGGCCAAGGCCTTTCCGAAATCGCGCTTCTGGGGTTTCGACACCCATGCGGCCTCGATCGCCGAAGCCCGCGAAGTGGCAAAGCAGCAGGGCGTCGCCGACCGCGTCAGCTTTGAAGTGATCAAGGCCGGCGACTATCCGGCGAATGGCGGTTACGACCTGATCTGCTTCTTCGATGCCCTGCATGACATGGGCTTCCCCGAAGCGGCGATGAAGCACGCATATAAGAGTCTGGCGCCGGACGGCAGCGTGATGCTGGTCGAACCGTTCGCGCATGACCGGGTCGAGGCCAACTTCAACCCGGTCGGTCGCCTGTATTATGCCGGCTCCACCATGCTGTGCTGCGCCCATGCGATCTCGGAAAACGGCACGCATGTGCTCGGCGCGCAGGCCGGACAGGCCAAGCTGGACGAGATCGCCAGGGCGAGCGGCTTCACCCAGTTCCGCCGCGCCACCGAAACGCCGTTCAATCTCATCCTCGAGGCGCGGCGTTGATCTTCCGCGCTCTCATCCGCGCGATCCTCGGCGGCAGGGCCGGGGATCGCGGGATCCGCTGGTGGATGCGTGCGGCAGAAGCCCTGCGCGGCTGGCAGCGCCGCAGTCACGCGCGGCGCATGCTGGGCCGGATCGATCTGCGCACCATGCGGGATGCGGGGATCGATCCGGTTGCCGCGCGCCATGGCGTGGTAACCGCCTGGCGTCATGTCGACCGGCGCCTGGGCCGATAACGGATAGAATTCATGTCGATTGCACGGACTGAATTTACGGCCGCTGCGCCGTCGCTGATGCTGCGCGAAAGCGGCGCGCTGCTGCGGCTCGGCCGGCCGATCATGCTGATCGCGCTGGTCAATATGGGCATGAGCATCACCGATACGCTGATGGTGTCGCTGCTGTTCGGTGCCGAGGCGCTGGCCGCCGTCTCGGTCGGCAGCGATCTCTATTCCATCGTCTTCTATATCTGCGCCGGCACCTTGGGCGGCGTGGCGCCCTTCTATGCCGGCGCCATGACGCGCCGGGACGCGGCGGATCGTCTGCGGCTCGAACGCATCGGCTGGGCCATTGCCGTCCTGCTGGCTTTGCCGGCCGTGCCGCTGGTCTGGTTCGCGCCGCACTGGCTGGTCCATTTCGGCCTCGACACCGGATTGCTGGCGCAGGGCGAGGACTTCACGCAGGTGATGGCGCTGACGCTGATCCCGATGCTCGGCGTCACGCTCTATCGCACGCTGCTGACGGCGGCGGAAAACCCGCATGCCTTCCTCAAGGTCACGCTGGCGATGCTGCCGCTCAATGCCATCGGCAATTATCTGCTCATGCAGGGTGCCGGCCCGATTCCGGCCTTCGGGCCCACCGGTTCCGCCATTGCCACGTTGCTGGTTGCTGCCGGCACGCTGGTCGCACTGCTGGCCATGGCGAAGCGCGGGGCGCGCGGCAAGGGCCCGGCAGCCAGCGCGGAGGCCTTCGACTGGCGCGGCCTGATCGCGGTGCTGCGCGTCGGCCTGCCGATCGGCGTCACGGCCGCCACCGAGACCGGCATCTATCTCGCCGTCACGCTGTATGCCGCCACCTTAGGCGCGGCCGATGTCGCCGCGCATACGCTGACGCTTCGCGTGGCCGGCATCGCCTATGCGGCCTCCTTCGCGCTGCAGCAGGCCTCGATGGTGCGCATGGCGCGCGCCCTCGAACTGGACGTGACCGGCGAGGCCCGCGCCGTGCTGCGCGCCAGCCTGTGGCTTTCGCTCCTCGGCGGGACGCTGCTGCTGGTGCTGCTGAGCTTCGGCGCCGCGCCGCTGGCGGTCTGGTTCTTCGATGGCAGTCCGGCCGGTGTCGCCGCGATCCAGGTCGCCGTCGGGCTGCTGGTCCTGCTCGGGCTGCTGCAGTTCGTCGGCTATCCGGGTCTGGCTGCGCTCGGCCTGCTGCGCGGCGGGAAAGACACCCGCCTGCCGATGATGTTCAAGCTGGTGGCTTACTGGCTGATCGGCGCGCCGCTCGGCATCTGGCTCTGCGAAGCGCAGGAGCTGGGCGTCACCGGCCTGTGGATCGGGCTGGTCAGCGGTGCGGCGATCACCACGGCGCTGACGCTGGCGCGACTCTATACTCGCCCTCAGGCACCGGACCAATTTGCTCCAGAGCTGCGGGCGCAGTAGCATCGCTGCGCCCGAGAGGCTTTATAATAACTGGAGGAAATCCCCATGTTCTTGCGGCAGTCTATTCTTGGAATCGCAGCCGCCGTAGCGCTCTCCGTCAGCGGCGCAGCAGCGATGGCGCAGAGCAAGCCGGCGGTGAAGGATCTGGGCGGCGCCGCGCCGGCCTCGGTGATCTTCATCGGCAACAGCTTCTTCTACTACAACAACAGCATGCACGGCCATGTCACCCGCTTCGTCTCGGAAGGCATGAAGGGACACAAGTATCGCAACACCTCGGTCACGATCAGCGGCTCCGGTCTCGACTGGCATAATGTCGAAGCTTATTTCGCGCCGAACGGCATCGGCAAATACTCCTTCGTCGGCGACAACGAGGTGGTGATGAATCCGCCCGGCCAGAAGCTGTTCGAGGTGGCCGTGATGATGGATTGCAGCCAGTGCCCGACGAATCCGGCACTCAGCAAGAGCTTCGTTGAATACACCAAGAAGCACAGCGACACCGTGCGCAAGCATGGCGCGCAGCCGGTCTTCTTCATGTCCTGGGCCTATCAGGACAAGCCGGAGATGACCGAGCAGCTGGCCGAGGCCTATACCAAGGCCGGCAACGACAACAAGGCGCTGGTGATTCCGGCCGGGCTGGCCTTTGCCAATTCGATCAAGGCGAAGCCCGACCTCAATCTCTATGTCGCCGACAAGCGGCATCCCAGCCTGGCCGGCACGTATCTCGCCACGGCCGTGACTTATGGCACGCTGTTCGGCAAGCCGGCCACCGGCATGAAATACGATGCCGGACTGGGCGCGGAGACGGCGGCGCATCTGCAGAAGATGGCCGACGACACCGTGAAGGCCTATTTCGGCCGCTGATCGCCTCGGCCGAAAAATGAAAACCGCGGCGGGATCGCTCCTGCCGCCGTTTTTTGTTTTTGTGTGCGAGGCTTATTCCGCCGCTGCCGTCGCCGCGCGCTGGGCCGCCAGCACGCGTTCGGTGGGTCGCGTGTTCATGAACAGCTGCATCACGCCGGCCGCTGCGCCGATGCCGGCGGCGAGCTGCCAGGCCAGCGTGTAGGAGCCCAGCGAGTCGTAGATCACGCCGCCAGCCCAGGCACCGAGGAAGCTGCCAACCTGGTGGCTGAAAAAGGCGATGCCGGTCAGCGTGGCGAGATAGCGGATGCCGAAGATCTGCGCCACCAGGCCGTTCACCAGCGGAATCACGCCGAGCCAGAGCGTGCCCATGATGGCGGCAAAAACCAGCGTGCTGAACTGCGTGACCGGCAGCATGAAATACAGCGCGATCGCCACCGAACGCAGGATATAGATCAGGCCGAGTAGCATCGGCTTGTGATACCGGTCGCCGAGCCAGCCGAACAGCCACGAACCGAACACGTTGAAGGCGCCGATCACCGCCAGTGCCTGTGCGCTCAGCATCGGGTCGGCGCCGCAATCGGCCAGGAAGGTGGGCAGATGCGTGGTGAGGAAGACCAACTGCAGCCCGCAGACGAAGAAGGCGGCGGCCATCACGATATAGCCGCCATGGCTGGCCGCCTCGCCCAGCGTACTGCGCATGGTTTCGGCCGCACCGGGCAGGGCCGCCACCGGCACCTTGTCGGCGCGGCCGCCGATCAGTGCGGCCGGCAGCATCGCCGCCGCCAGCGCGACGAAGACGAACATCGCCATCTGCCAGCCGCTGGCCTGGATCACGCCCTGCGCCAGCGGCGCGCAGAAGAACGTGCCGATCGAGCCGGCGGCCGAGACCAGACCGAAGGCCAGACTGCGGCGCTCGGCCCGCACGACTTTGGCGGCGATCTTGGCGGCGATGCCCGAGGTGGTGCAGGACAGCGCAATACCGATCATGACGCCGGAGCCCAGCGTCACCATCCAGGCCGAGGTCGCATAGGCAGTCAGGATCAGTGCGGCGGCATAGAGCAGGCCGCCGAGCAGCGTGATCAGGCGCGTGCCGTATTTGTCGACCAGCGCGCCGGCGAAGGGCTGCGAAATGCCCCAGACGATATTCTGGATCGCCAGAGCAAAGGCGAAATCGGCCGCCGAGATGCCGATATCCTTCGTGATCGGCTGCATGAACAGGCCGAGGCTCTGCCGCATGCCCATGGCCAGCGACAGCATCACGGCCGCGCCGGTCAGGATCGAGATGCTCTGCCACTGGCTGAGCGAGGGATGATGGAAGGGTGGACGCCGTGAAGAGGGGCTGGCGGAAGACGTGTCGGTGGCCATGACGGGGCTCTGTTCGTTCTTGTCTCGGGGTGAGGCGGATGATAGGCGCCCGATTGCACATGTCCAGAGGCGGAAATGTACCGCTACAACTTATCGAGGGACTTGCCTTGCCGGACGGGCAGTGGTGTCCTTGGGAAAATTCCCCTGAAAAAAGAGTGCCCCCATGACCAAAGACATCCTGAAAGATATGCAGGCCCATCGCGACGAACTGACCGCGATCCGCCGCGATATCCACCAGCATCCCGAAACCGCTTTCGAGGAAAACCGCACCGCGGATATCGTGGCGGCCAAGCTGACCGAATGGGGCATTCCGATCCATCGCGGCCTCGGCAAGACCGGCGTGGTCGGCACCCTGAAGGGCAGCCGCCCCGGCCAGCGCAGCATCGCGCTGCGCGCCGATATGGATGCGCTGAACCTGCAGGAAAAGAACACCTTCGCGCATAAGTCGGTGCATGACGGCAAGATGCATGCCTGCGGCCATGACGGTCATACCGCCATGCTGCTCGGTGCGGCCAAGCATCTCACCAAGCATCGCGACTTCGCGGGCACGCTGCATTTCATTTTCCAGCCCGCCGAAGAGGGCGAGGGCGGCGCACGCGTGATGATCGAAGAGGGACTCTTCGAGATGTTCCCGTGCGACGCGGTCTATGGCATGCATAACATGCCGGGGCTCAAGCTTGGCGAATTTGCTATCCGGCCTGGCGCGATGATGGCGGCGTCGGATACATGGACAGCCGTGTTCCGCGGCACCGGCGGGCATGGCGCGATGCCGCATATGGGCACCGACCCGACCATGCCGGCGGCGGCGTTCATCAGCACCACACAGGGCATTATCGGCCGCAACGTCAATCCGCAGCATGCTGCCGTGGTCAGCGTCGGACATATCGCGGCGGGCTCTTACGGTTCGCCCAATGTGATCCCGTCGGAAGTCACCATCCGCGGCACCGCACGCAGCTACACGCCGGAAGACCGCGACCTGCTGGAACGTCGGCTGGGCGAAATCGCCCGGGGCATTGCCGCCGCGCATGGCTGCACGGTCGAGTATCATTATCTCAGGCGCTACCCGCCACTGCGCAATGCGCCCGAACAGACTGCGCTTGCGCTCAAGGCGGCAGCGATGACGGTGGGCGAAGCGAAGACCGACGGCAATGTCGAGCCGCTCACCGGCGCGGAAGATTTCGCCTTCATGCTGGAGAAGAAGCCCGGCGCCTATATCCTGATCGGCAACGGCGGCAGCATCAGCGATGGCTCCTGCCATTACGTGCATACGCCGCATTACGACTTCAACGACCAGATCCTCACCACCGGTGCGGCCTACTGGGTCAATCTGGTGGATGTGGAACTGGGCGACGCCCGCTGACCCGATAATGTCCGGCTGTCAGGCCCGGGTATCTCCGGGCCGTGACGGGTTCATGCTCACCGCGACACCCGCGCCGCCCTGGCGATGCGCAGCAGCGCGTCGCCGCAGGCGCTGGCCGCCGGCATGCCGGTGCTCTTCGCCATCAGTTCGGCATCGGTGAGGATTTCCAGCGCGCGCATCAGCCGCTCGCTCGACCACTGCCGCATCTGGCGTTCGAAACCGGCGCTGCGTGTCCAGTGCACGCCCAGCCGCTTCGGGTCCATCGCAGTGCCGGCCTCGCGGCTGGCGGCGGCCAGATGCAGTTTCTGGCCATGCTTCTGCGCCACGCGCAGAATCGCCACCGGAGATTCGCCCGCGCCCTCGCAGCGTGTCAGCGCATCGGTCAGCTGATTGAAGTCGCCACCGAAAGCGGCAAAAGCGGCATCGTCCAGGAACAGCGTCGAGCTGTCGCCGATCACCGCTTCGCAATCCTCCAGGCTGATCGGCGTCGGGTCGTCGCCCTTATAGAGCAGCAGCTTGGCAATCTCCCCGCGCGTGATCATGCGATCGGCGCCGAGATTGTCGAGCAGATAGGCCATGGCATCGGGCGCGATCTTCTTGCCAGCCTCCTTCACCATCTCCTCGGCCAGGCCCTGCAAGGCGCGGCTGTCGTCGGCATAGCAGCCGAGCGCCACGCCGATCGCGGACTCCTCGAAGGCGACACGCAGCGAAGATCGTGGTGTCAGTTCGCCGGCCTCGACCACGATCAGCGCGTCGCCGATGGGGGACTCGAAGAATCCGGCGAAGAGTTTGCCGTTGCGGTCGCCGGCACCCGACACCATCACCACGCGCCGCCCGCCGGTCAGCGCCATGGCAGCGGCTTCATCGGCCAGTCGCGCCGGGTCGTCCTGCAACTGCGCACCGGTCAGGGTGGCGACACGGAAAGGATCGCTTAAGTCGGGGCAGGCGCTTTGCGAGATGAGCTTAGCCCGTTCGCGGATCAGGCCGGCATCGCTGCCGAACAACAGCACCGCGCGAATCTCGGGCCGGGGCCGCCTGACGAAGCCCTCGACCTCACGCGCGGCCAGCTTCATTGCAGCAGGCCTCGCTGCTGCTCGGGTCGCGGCTGCGCAGGTACCGGCTGAGGCGGCAGCAGTTGTTCGCGCTGCTGCTGTTCCAGGCGGCGCCGGTCGATTTCCGGCTTGCGGTCGAAGTAATTGCCCAGCCGCAGGCGGATCTGCTCGGCGACGTCGCGGAGGGCACGCTCGCGGGCATTCTTCTCGCTGACCAGATTGGCATAGTCGGCCTGGGTGACGTTGTACGAGGCCTGGCTGTTCGCTGAGATCGCGAATATGTTCTGACCGGTGTGATAGTCGCGCAGATAAACAGATGCCGACAGCTGCAGATTGTTGCGCGTGACTTCCTCACTGCGCGTCACGAAGACGGAACCCAGCGATTCGGTGAGCTGGAAGTCGAGACGGTAGGTCGGGCGATCCGGCTGACCATACGGGGTCAGAAAGTCGACCAGATGATTGCGCAACTGTTGCGACGGCCGGTCCTCCGGCTGGGCAATGCTGATCTGCGAAAACTCCGCGACGGTCGCCGTATTGGCGGTCTGCTTGTACAGCGGACGGAAACCGCAGCCGGCCAGCAGACCCACCGCCAGCAGGACAGTCAGCAGCGGTGCAAGTCGCCTAGACCACGACATTGACGATCCGGTTCGGCACGACGATCACCTTGCGCACCGGCTTGCCGTCGATGGCGCGCACGACATTGTCGTTCGCCAGCGCCAGCTTCTCGAGTTCCGGCTGCGCCATGTCGCGCGCCACTTCGATGGTCGCGCGCAGCTTACCCGCGACCTGTACCGCGATGGTCACGGTCTCATCGCGCGCCAGATCGGCATCGGCGACCGGCCAAGGCTGTTCCAGCAGCAGACCGTCATGGCCCAATGCCTGCCAGATTTCCTCGGCCAGATGCGGCACCATCGGCCCGATCAGCTTGGCCAGCGTTTCCAGCGCCTCGCGGCGCGCCCAGGCCGTGCCCGCATCGTCGCCCTTCACGGCTTCCAGCAGGTTGGCGAATTCGTGGATCCGCGCCACCGCCTTGTTGAAATGGAACTGCTCCAGATCCTGGGTCAGCGCGGCAATGGTCTTGTGCAGTTCGCGGCGCAGCTCCTGTGCTGCGGCCGGGAAGTCCGCCGGCTGCGCAGCGGCCCTGGCTGCAATCGGCCCGCGCGGCTCCGACACCAGGCGCCACAGACGCTGGGTAAAGCGCCAGGCGCCCTCGACGCCGGACTCGCTCCATTCCAGATCGCGTTCCGGCGGGCTGTCGGACAGCATGAACCAGCGCGCGGTATCGGCGCCGTAGGTGTCGATGATCAGGCCGGGGTCGATAACGTTCTTCTTCGACTTCGACATCTTCTCGGTGCGGCCGACGGTGACCGGTTCGTTGGTGCGGATATGCACCACCTTGCCGCTGTCTTTCTTCACCTCGGTCGGCTGCAGCCAGGCGCCCGAGGCATCCTTGTAGGTCTCGTGACAGACCATGCCCTGCGTGAAGAGTCCGGCAAACGGCTCGCCGCTTTTCAGCGACAGATGCCCGGTATCGCGCAGCGCGCGGGTGAAGAAACGCGAATAGAGCAAGTGCAGGATCGCATGCTCGATACCGCCGATATACTGGTCGACCGGCATCCAGTAATCGACTTCGTCCTTCACCATCGGCAGGTCGGCGCGCGGACTGCAGAAGCGGGCGAAATACCACGAGCTGTCGACGAAGGTGTCGCAGGTATCAGTCTCGCGCCGCGCCGCCTTGCCGCAGCTCGGGCAGTTCACATGCTTCCAGGTCGGATGGTGGTCCAGCGGATTGCCCGGCCGGTCGAAAGTGACGTCGTCGGGCAGTTGCACCGGCAGATCTTTTTTCGGCACCGGCACGATGCCGCAGGCATCGCAATGGATCACCGGAATCGGACAGCCCCAGTAACGCTGGCGCGACACACCCCAGTCGCGCAGGCGGAAGGTGACGGTGCCTTCGCCGGCGTTCAGCTCTTTCAGCTTTTTGATGGCGGCGCGTTTGGCGGCCGTGACATCGAGACCGTTCAGGAAACCGGAATTGATTGCCACCGTATTGTCGGTCTCGGTGAAGGCCTCTGTGCCGATTTCGATGGCGCTCTCGCCCGCCTTTACGCTATCTCGGGACGCGACCACGGCCTTCACCGGCAGATCGTATTTGCGCGCGAAATCCAGATCGCGCTGGTCATGGCCGGGGCAGCCGAAGATCGCGCCGGTGCCGTATTCCATCAGCACGAAATTCGCGACATAGACCGGCAGGGTCCAGTCCGGATCGAAGGGATGCACGCCTTCGATGGCGATGCGGTAGCCCTTCTTCTCGGCCTTTTCGAGTTCGGCTTCCGCCGTGCCGGTCTGTCGGCATTCCTCGATGAAGACGGCAAGCTTCGGATCGTTTTTGGCAGCTTCAGCGGCCAGCGGATGATCGGCGGCAATCGCGATGAAGCTGGCACCGAACAGTGTGTCGGGTCGCGTCGAATAGACCTCGATCTTGTCGGAACGGTTCTTGAGTGCAAACGAGAAACGCGCACCTTCGGATTTGCCGATCCAGTTCTGCTGCATCAGCTTGACGCGCTCGGGCCAGCGCTCCAGGCCGCTTTGTAAGGCATCCAGAAGATCATCTGCATAAGCGGTGATCTTCAGGAACCACTGCGACAGCTTGCGGCGTTCGACCACAGCGCCGGAACGCCAGCCGCGACCGTCGATCACCTGCTCGTTGGCGAGCACGGTATGATCCACCGGGTCCCAGTTGACGAAGCTTTCCTTGCGATCGATCAGGCCGGCTTTCAGGAAATCGAGGAAGATTTCCTGCTGATACTTGTAATAGCCCGGATGGCAGGTCGCGAATTCGCGGCTCCAGTCCAGAGAGAGTCCCATGCGCTGCAGTTCGGCGCGCATATTGGCGATGTTGTCATAGGTCCAGGCGGCGGGATGAACCTTCTTTTCCTGCGCGGCGTTTTCCGCCGGCAGGCCGAAGGCGTCCCAGCCCATCGGATGCAGCACGTTGAAGCCGCGCGCGCGCTTGTAGCGCGCGACGACATCACCCAGCGTGTAGTTGCGCACATGGCCCATATGGATGCGTCCCGACGGATAGGGAAACATCTCAAGCACATAGTATTTCGGACGCTTGGTATCGACCTCGGCACGAAAGGCCTGGCGTTCGTTCCAGGCGGTCTGCCACTTGGTTTCGACCGCCTTGGCGTTATAGCGGGACATCAACGGTTCCGGTGTTGGACGTATGCGAATGTTCGTAACGGACGCGCGTCAGCGGCGTGCCTCGGCTTCCATGCGGAATTCGCGGGCGCGCTGCAGGATGGCGTTTTCCATGCTCACGGCGGTATTGGGGGCCGCGGCCTGGTCGGCCCAGTTGTCGCCCTGGCGCACCTGCCGGAACACCGCGACCCGGATACCGTCGGCGCGCAGCGCGCGGTCGAGGATGTAGACATTGACCTTGAAACGCTCGGCCGGCGTCTGCGGCGGCGTATACCAGTCGGTGATGATGACGCCGCCGAACGGATCGGCCGAGACCAGCGGCATGAAAGAGACGGTGTCGAGCGTGGCGCGCCACAGAAAGCTGTTGACGCCGATGCCGCCGCTGCCGGTGCCGTCATCCTTCTTCTGGTTGCCGCCGAACAGGTTCAGGCCGCCGGCGCCGAACACCGACTGCCGCGGGGCATTCGGGGCCGGATTGTAGTTGCCGGTCGAGTCCTTCTCCGGATAGTAGGTCTGGGTTTCGCCGTCGCCCCGGGCGGCGCAGCCGGCCAGCGCCAGCAATGCGATCAACGCGCAGGTCAGCATCGTTCCGCGATGGGAAAAATCCCGGCGGTACAAACGGGTTGGGCGCACAGACGCCATCGTGGCAATCCTCCAGGAACGCATACTGCAGCAATGGATACCGCAGTCTATAACAGCCCCGGTAGACCGGCCAGTATTACGCCTGCCGGATCGGCGGGATTGTCAGCCGGGGCCAAAGGGCTTAAGTCCGGTCGCGGAGTCGGCCAAGGGCACGATAGGACATGAATTCGAACACAAAATCGGCCCAGGATCTTTTGCAGCGCGCCTGGCAGGCCCAGTCGGCCGGACAGCTCGTGCAGGCGGCTGAAATCTATCAAAAAGCCCTCAGTATCGAAGAAACGGCGCCGGCTTGGCTCGGGCTAGGCCAGTGCCATCTCGAACGCAAGGACCACCCGGCGGCGCTGGCGGCCTTCCGCCGCGCCCATGCCCTGCTGCCACAGTCGGGCGCGATTCGCCACATGATCGACATGCTGGCGGGCGAGCGGGTGCCGGACCGTGCGCCGGACGACTATGTGATCTGGGTGTTCGACGGCCACGCCGAGCGTTTCGATGCCCATCTGGCGGCGCTGGACTATCGCGGTCCGCAAATGGTGGCCGGTCTGGTCGACGGGGTCTGGCCGCGCGATGGCGCCCGGACGATCCTTGATCTGGGCTGCGGTACCGGGCTGAATGCGCCGTTATTTAGGCCTTATGCGGCGCGGCTGGATGGCGTCGATCTGGCGCCGCGGATGCTGCAGCAGGCAGCGCGTCGCGGCGGCTACGATCACCTCTACAAGGCCGAGGCACATGCTTTCCTGCGTCGTCCGCCCTGCCGCTACGATGCCGTCCTGGCGACCGATGTCTTCATTTACATTGGCCAGCTGGATGAGATTTTTTCTCTTTCCGAGCAATATCTTAACCCGAACGGCGAGCTGCTGTTCACGATCGAGCTGGCCACCGGATCGCAGCCTGTGGAGCTACGGCCCAGCGGTCGCTTCCGGCAGACCGATGCCTATATCCGCGGGCTGGCCGAACGGGCCGGGTTCACTGTTGCCGCCACCCACGACGGGGCGCTGCGAATCGAGAACGGCATGCCGGAAGCCGGCCGCGCCTATCGACTCGTCCGCCAACCGGCCACCGCGTTAACTCGCGGTTCATAAAGTCGGGGCCGCTCATCGCTCGGCGCAAGGGCGCGTCCGCCGGCTATTCCTTTGTTTTTTAAAGATAAAATAAGATGTGATGCGATTTTGTGTGGCCCATTTGCAACACCGGGTCCAAAAGTCTCGGGAAAAGTGCTGCTTTTATTGACACTTGCGGGCCGCAAATGGCTTGATCCTCGGCGATCAGCGGCCTGTCCGGCTGTTTGTTCAATGCTAGTGACTAGCACTGCAACCCTAATCCCGGTGGGAGAGGAAAGAGGAAAATGAAGAAGACTCTGCTTCTGCAAACAGCGCTCGTTGCCGCTGCCGGCCTGTTCGTGGCCGATATCGCCAACGCGCAGACCAAGGAAGTTCCGCTCGGCCTGAGCGTCGGCGGCTACTACAACCAGCTCCTGCAGTGGCAGGATCGTTCGCCGAACAGCGGCACCGGCGTGGTCAAGCAGCAGGACCATGGCATCAAGCAGGACTCGGAAATCCATTTCAATTTCCGTGGCGTCCTGGCTGGCGGCACCGTGATCGGCGGTCGCGTTGAACTGGAATCGGCCACCTACGGCGACCAGGTCGACGAAGTCTACATGTTCGTCGAGCACACCGAGTACGGCCGCGCCGAAATCGGTTCGATGGACTCGGTCACCACCAAGATGATCTACGCCGCGCCGAGCGTGCTGCCGAACTACAGCACGACCGTGCACTCGGAATACTCGGCGGTGAACAACGCTCCGCTGATGCGCTTTGCCAACAACATGGACGATGCCCATCGCATCAACCTGTACTCGGCTTCGAACCGCTACTTCGGTTCGAAGGCCGGCAAGGGCCTGCAGATCGGTGTGAACTACACCCCGGATAACTGCCAGGATCTGACCACGGCCAGCAACGCCGCTTCGGCGACTGCTGTCACCTCGGGCCAGATTGGTTGCGGCGGCGGTTACCTGACCAGCGCCAACCTCGTCACGGCCGGTCTCGAGCAGCAGTTCAACGCTGCCGCTAACTACCTCGAGTCGTTCGGTTCGTTCGACGTTGCCCTCTACGCTGGCTACAACAGCGTGAAGGTTCTGGGCTCCGGCGCGACGACTGCCCCGAGCAGCCGTGAAGACGGCTGGCAGGGCGGCGCTCTGTTCGGCTACAACGTTGGCGACGGCTCGCTGATCCAGGTCGGCGGCGCCTACACGAACGAAGACGTCACCGCGGTTCGTAAGCGCAAGGGCTGGACTGCCGGCGTGCGCTACCTGACCAACGGTGCGGCTCCGGGCTCGATCGGTATCGGCCTCGAATATGCCGACCGCAACGAGAGCAACTCGCGTGGCGCGACCACCCGCGTTGGCGATCTGGAATACTGGCAGGTCGGCCTGACCTATCAGGTCGCCGCTGGCATCCTGGGCTTTGCTGGCGTTGGCGTGTCGGACACCACCGATCACCCGACCACCACCAGCAACATCGACCAGACCTTCGCCGTCATCGGTGTCAACCTGACGTTCTAATCCGCTCTGCGGACTGGAAGGAAAGGGCGGGGATTATCCCCGCCCTTTTTCTTTGGGGCGAAGCCTTTCTGCCCCGCTGGGAATTGAAACCAGGATGGCGGGCGGGATTTCCGGATTATGATGGTCTAGTGACATTGCTTTTCGGCCCTGTGACGGCCGACACAGGAATGGATGCCCGATCGGCCACACCGCGCGGGAAAGCAACTGGCCCTGGCCGAAACGCGCGGCCCCGGCGCAGTGCTACGTTGACTTCGGTCCGTGGGCGATCTTATGTCGGGGCGTGGTGAGACGCGGGCTCATGGCTTTGACGCTGACAGGTCAATTCAACCCCCCAAGGATCACACATGAAAAAGACGCTCCTGCTTCAGACTGCCCTGGTGGCGACCGCCGGCCTGTTCCTGGCCGACATTGCCTGCGCCCAGACCAAGGAAGTGCCGATTAGCCTGACCCTGGGCGGCTACTACACCACGGTCTTTAAAGCGGCCGATCTCGAGAACGACCGCACGCTTGGCAACCGCCAGGATCATGCTTTCTCGACCGATGCGGAAATCTACTTCAACTTCCGTGGCGTGCTGGCTGACGGCACTGCGATTGGCGGCCGCGTCGAACTGGAAGGCCAGACCGAAGGCGACCAGATCGACGAAGCCTATATGTATATCGAGCGCAGCGACATCGGCCGTACCGAAATCGGCTCGACCGACCGCGCCGCTTCGAAGATGCTCTACGGTGCACCGACCGCGATTCCGGGCTATGGCACCGTCGATCCGACCGGTTCGATCGCGATCACCAACGCGCCGACCGGTGCGCGCACCTCGGGCAACCTGACCAAGTTTGCTGGCGCGCCCGACGATGCCAACGGCATCAATCTCTACACCTCCGCCAACCGCTACTTTGGCTCAAAGGCGGGCAAGGGTCTGCAGCTCGGCTTCTCCTACACGCCGGACGGCTGCCAGGACTTCACCTCGACCAACAACACCGCCGTGGCTTCGGCGGCGACGCAGATCGGTTGCGGTGGTGGCTTCACCACCCGTAACGATGCCGGCCAGGTTTCGCGCGCCTTCACCTATGCCGCGAACTACGTCGAATCCTTCGGTGCGCTCGATGTCGGCGTCTTCGGTGCCTACAATCACTTCGACATCGAAGCCAACAGTGCTGGCACCGCAGCCAACGGTTCGGCCACGGTGTTTAAGAGCGAAGGCCTGGCGGGCTGGGCTTTCGGCACCACGCTGACCTACAACCTCGGCGACGGCTCGTCGGTGCAGGCCGGCGGCGCCTGGAAGAAGGAAGAGATGGGCGTCGGCCCGAATGACGAGCGCAACGTCTACACGGCCGGCGTGCGTTATCTGACCAACGGCGTCAATCCGGGTTCGATCGGCGTCGGCGTCGATTACGCCCTGACCAAGGCCGACCAGGGCAACATCGCCGGCACCGCCGTCAGCGGTGAAGACGAATACACCTGGGTCTCGCTCGGTGTGACCTATCAGGTCGCCCGTGGCATTCTCGGCTTTGGTGGCGTCGGCCAGTATAAGTATGAAGATGCCATCGCGGCGGGTACCGTCGTCGGCGGAACCGCCCAGGCCGACAACGACACCAAGGCGAATTTCGCCATCGTCGGTATGCGCCTCGACTTCTAAGTCGCGACGTCAGCGCAATTACGGGAAAGGGCCGCAGCGATGCGGCCCTTTTTCTGTGTGTCAGATGAACAGCGCCAGCACCAACAGTGCGGCCAGGGTCCACAGCGCCCAGAGCAGCGGGCGGCGGCGGCGCGCATTGGCCAGCGCCTGGCTTTCCGCTAGCGCCGCTATGCTGGCAGGGCTGAGCTGCAGCCCGTCCGCCTTGGCGGTTTCCGCCAGCATTTCCAGATCGCGCGCCACCTGCGGCAGCTTGCGGGCAAACTCCACCATGCTGCCGGCAGCCTCGCGAATATAGGCTTCCGGGCCCATATGTTCGCGCGCCCAGTCTTCGATCACCGGGCGCGCCGCATCCCAGAAATTGATCTCGGGATCCAGGCTGCGCGCCACGCCTTCCACCGTCACCATGGTCTTCTGCAGCAGTAGCAGATGCGTCTGCGTCTGCATGCCGAAGGTCTCGGTGATCTGGAACAGCTGCGCCAGCAACCGGCCGATGGAAATTTCCGCCACCGGCCGATCCAGGATCGGCTCGCCGATCGAGCGACAGGCCTGCGCGAAAGCCTCGACGCTGCGATCCGCCGGCACATAGCCGGCCTCGAAATGCACTTCCGCCGCGCGGCGCCAGTTGCCGGTCAGGAAGGCGCCCAGCATCTCGGCCATGAAGCGGCGGGTCTTCAGATCCAGCCGGCCCATGATGCCGAAATCGACCAGCTCCAGCCGGCCGTCGGGTGCCACGAAGAGATTGCCGTGATGCATGTCGGCATGGAAGTAGCCGTCGCGCAGAGACTGCTTCAGAAACACGCGGATCACGCGGTCCGCCACCGCCTTCACGTCGATGCCGGCGGCGATCAAGGCGGCGCGATCCTCGATCGGCGTGCCACTGATCCGCTGTACAGTCATCACGCGGCGGCCGGTGCGCTGCCAGTCGATGGCCGGCACAATCACATCGGCATCGTCGATGAAATTGTCGCGCAGTTCAGACGCCGCGGCCGCTTCCAGTCGCAGATCGAGTTCGATGGCAACCCAGTCGGCCAGCGCCAGCACCACCTCGCGCGGGCGCAGGCGCGCCATGCCGGCGACATGGCGCTCCATCGCCTCGGCGATCCAGGCAAAGAGTTTGAGGTCGCGCGCGAACGCTGCTTCCACCCCGGGCCGCAGCACTTTCACCGCCACCGGCAGGCCGGTGGATGTCGTGGCGAGATGCACCTGCGCCACACTGGCAGCGGCCACCGGCACGATCTCGATATCGGCATAGAGCCGTTCGGGCGGCGCGCCCAGTTCGGCGGTCAGGATCGCATGCGCCTCTTCCCAGCCGAACGGCGGCAGCTTGTCGCGCAGGCGGCCGAGATCGTCCGCCAGCGCCGGGCCGACCAGATCGGGCCGCACCGACAGAACCTGGCCCAGTTTGATGAAGCTGGGGCCGAGATCGGCCAGTGCCGCCGCCAGCCGCTCGCCTTCGCGCAGGTCCGGCCGGCGCCGGCCGAACACCGCCTGGAACAGGCGTAGCGCGGATTTCGCGGCGGCACCGCCGACCGGGGCCTGCTGCAGCAGGAACAGCGCATCATGCCGCGCGAAGCAGCGGCCGATGGCAAACAGGCGGAACAGGTGGCGCAGATCGGTCAGCACGGCGTCAGCAACTCAGATGCGACGGGCCGAATGCAAAGCGGCGATGCCGCCGCTCAGGTCGCGCACCGCCACGTTGCGGAAACCGGCGGCCGCGATCATCTCGGCGAAGCGCTCCTGGTTCGGGAAGCGGCGAATGCTTTCCACCAGATAGCGATAGGACTCGGCGTCATTCGCGACCACGCCGCCGATCCTGGGCAGCAGGTTGAAACTGTAGAGATCGTAGATCTTGGCCAGCGCCGGATTGCGCACGGTGGAAAATTCCAGGCAGAGGAACCGCCCGCCGGGCTTCAGCACGCGGAAGGCCTCGCTCAGCGCCCTGTCGATATGCGTCACGTTGCGGATACCGAAGGCGATGGTATAGGCATCGACCGAACGATCCGGCAGCGACAGGCTTTCCGCATCCATGCAGGCCCAGGTCAGGCGGCCGAGCCGCGCCTGGTCAATGGCGCGGTTGCGGCCCTGTTCCAGCATCGACGCATTGATGTCGGCCACGATCACCTTCGACTGCGGCGCGCGGTCGAGGATGCGGAAGGCGATGTCGCCGGTGCCGCCGGCGACGTCCAGCACGGTGATCTCGCCGCGCGGATTCAGCCAGTCGATCATCGCGGCTTTCCACAGCCGGTGAACGCCGCCCGACATCAGGTCGTTCATGATGTCGTAGCGGCTGGCGACCGAGTCGAACACGCCGCGCACCAGGCGCGCCTTTTCCGTCTCGGCCACGGTGCGGAAGCCGAAATGGGTTTCGCTGTTGTCAGGACCTGTCTGGCTCATGATGGCCGGACCATAGCCGAAACGGCCCTTGAACGGTATAGAGACAGACATGCCTGAATTGCCCGAAGTGGAAACCACCCGCCGGGGACTGGCCCTGAAACTGGAGGGCCGGCGCATCGCGCGCATCGAGGCCCGCCGCCCCGATCTGCGCTTTCCGCTGCCGAAAAACTTCGCCAAATCCATCCAGGGCCGCCGGGTCGAGGCGCTGGACCGCCGCGCCAAATACATCCTGGTCCGGCTGGAGGGCGATCTGGTCTGGCTCATCCATCTCGGCATGTCGGGCCGCATGGTGATCCGCGCCGGCTGGCCCAACGATATCGGCCCGCATGACCATGTGATCTTCGCCACCGACGACGGGTCGGCCGTCACCTTCAACGATGCGCGCCGCTTCGGCATGATGGACCTGGTGCCGGGCAAGGCGCTGGCCGGACATCGGCTGCTGGCCGGACTCGGCCCCGAACCGCTGGACGACGATTTCACGCCGGCCGTGCTGGCGGCGGCGCTGGCCGGCAAGAAAACGCCGATGAAGGCCGCCCTGCTGGACCAGACCGTGGTGGCCGGACTGGGCAATATCTATGTCTGCGAGGCGCTGTTCCGCGCCGGCATCCATCCCGAGAAGCTGGCCGGCACGGTGAAGCCGGCCAGGCTGGAGCTGCTGGTGCCCGCCATCAAGGCGGTGCTGGGCGAGGCGGTCGAGGCCGGCGGTTCGTCCCTGCGCGATTACGTGCAGTCGGACGGCGCGCTGGGCTATTTCCAGACCCGATTCCGGGTCTATGACCGCGAAGGCGAAGCCTGCGTGACCTGCAAGGCCAAGTTGCAGCGGATCGTGCAGTCCGGGCGGTCCACTTTCTTCTGCAAACGCTGCCAGAAGTAGCGATTCCCCGCCCGCCCAAGGCTTCCAAAACCGGCCCCGGAATGCCAAATTCCCGGCCATGTTCCGCCCCGGCTGGAGACTCCTCCCACGCCCGGCGCTAGCTGCACTTTTCGTCATTGGCGGTCTCGCCGCTGGCGGTCTGGCGCTGGCGGGGATTCGTGCAAGCCTTTCAGAGGCTCACGCCGCGGCCGGCTTCCTGTCCATCGCCGAAGATGTGCCGCTGATGCCCGGCCTGGCCGAGAATGCCGATGCGGCTGCCGTCTTCGACAAGCCGTCGGGCCGCATCGCCAGCACCGAGGCCAAGGGCGCGGTGACCGCCAAAGCCGTACGCGACTTCTACGCCAGCACCCTGCCGCAGCTCGGCTGGACCCGGCAGACCAGCGAACAGTATCGCCGCGAAAAAGAGCAGCTGCGCTTCGGCTTCGCCGGCCGCGACGGTGCGCTCACGGTGCGTTTCGAACTGGCGCCGAACCAGTAACCATCCAGACAACCAGAGGAAACAGTCATGGCATACGAGAATATCCTGGTGGAGACGCGCGGCCAGGTCGGCCTGATCACGCTGAACCGTCCCAAGGCGCTCAATGCCCTGAATGCCGCGCTGATGCAGGAAATGACCGCGGCGCTGGATGCTTTCGAGGCCGACGACAACATCGGCTGCATGATCATCACCGGTTCGGACAAGGCCTTTGCCGCCGGCGCCGATATCAAGGAAATGCAGCCCAAGACGTATATGGACGTCTACAAGGAAGACTTCATCACCCGCGACTGGGAGCGCGCCGCGCGCTGCCGCAAGCCGGTGATCGCGGCGGTCGCCGGTTATGCGCTGGGCGGCGGCTGCGAACTGGCGATGATGTGCGACTTCATCATCGCCGCCGATACGGCCAAGTTCGGCCAGCCGGAAATCAATCTCGGCACCATCCCGGGTGCCGGCGGCACCCAGCGCCTGACGCGCTTCGTCGGCAAGTCCAAGGCGATGGACATGTGCCTCACCGCCCGCATGATGGATGCCGCCGAGGCCGAGCGGTCGGGTCTGGTCAGCCGCGTGGTGCCGGCGGCAGACCTGCTCGATGAAGCCTTCAAGGCGGCGGAGAAAATCTGCAGCCTGTCGCGCCCGATCGTGATGATCGCCAAGGAATCGGTCAACCGCGCCTACGAAACCACGCTGAGCGAAGGCATCCGCTTCGAGCGCCGCGTTTTCCATTCCACCTTCGGCACCGAAGACCAGAAGGAAGGCATGGCGGCCTTTGCCGAGAAGCGCAAAGCCGACTTCAAGCATCGCTGAGCAGGACACGATCTGACATGGCATCGCGCGGACGCACTCCTGCGAATGACGGCGACAGCAACGCCGCCGCCGGCTTATTGCCGGCGGGCCTGCGTGACGTGCTGCCGCCGCGCGCCGAATGGGAGGCGCAGGCCAGCGAACGCCTGATCGCCAGCTTCGCCGCGCAGGGCTATGCGCGGGTCAAGCCGCCGCTGATCGAATTCGAGGAAACGCTGCTGGCCGGTTCCGGCCAGGATCTCGCCGGCCAGATGTTCCGCGTCATGGATCCGGTGTCGCAGCGCATGATGGGCCTGCGCACCGATATCACTTTGCAGGTCGCGCGCATCGCCGCCTCGCGCATGAAGGATTCGCCGCGCCCGCTGCGGCTGGCCTATGCCGGCCAGGTGCTGCGCGTGCGCGGCACGCAGCTGCGGCCCGAACGCCAGTTCGCCCAGGCCGGTGTCGAACTGATCGGTGCGAGTTCGCTCGCCGCCGATGTGGAGGTTGCCGTGCTGGCCGCCGAAGCGGTGGCCTCGCTCGGCGTCGCCGGGCTGTCGCTCGATATCACGCAGCCGCTGCTGGCACCGGCGATCATCGCGGCGCATGGCCTCGATGCCAAACAGGCGAAAGCCGCGCGCCGCGCGCTGGATCGCAAGGATGCCGCCGAACTGAAGGCGGCCGGCGGCGCCGCGGCGCCCACGCTGCTGAAGCTACTGGCGCTGGCCGGCCCGGCGAGAGCGGCGCTCGATGGCCTCGGCAAGCTGAAACTGCCCGAGACGGCGGCGAAGATTGTCGCCGATCTCGACCGGCTGGTGACGGAAGTCTCGGCAGCGGCACCGGATCTGCTGGTCACGCTCGATCCCGGCGAATTCCGCGGCTTCGAATATCACACCGGCATCGCGTTTACGCTGTTCGCCCGCAATGTGCGCGGCGAACTCGGGCGCGGCGGGCGCTATGTTACGCCGGCCGGCGAAACCGCCACCGGTTTCACGCTCTACCTCGACAGCGTCATGCGGGCTTTGCCGCCGCAGGCCGCGCCTGCGCTGGTCTATCTGCCGCATGGCACGCCGCGCAAGGCGGCCGTGGCGCTGCGCCGCGACGGCCATGCCACATGGTCGGCGCTGGACAAGGAAACTGCCGAGATCAAAAAGGCGGCCAAGGCCGCCGGCTGCAGCCATTGGTGGGACGGCAAGTCCGTTCAGCCGCTTTAATCGTTTCGCGTGAAGGACGTCTGAGATGAGCAATGTTGTGGTGGTCGGCGCCCAGTGGGGCGACGAGGGCAAGGGCAAGATCGTCGACTGGCTCAGCCTGCGCGCCGATGTCGTGGTGCGCTTCCAGGGCGGGCACAATGCCGGCCATACGCTGGTGATCGGCCAGAATGTCTACAAGCTGTCGCTGCTGCCCTCGGGTATCGTCCGCCGCAACAAGCTGGCGGTGATCGGCAACGGCGTGGTGGTCGATCCCTGGGCGCTGTTCGCCGAGATCGACAAGCTGCGCGGCCAGGGCGTGGAAATCGGCGAGCACAATCTGAAGGTCGCCGACAATGCCGTGCTGATCCTGCCGCTGCATCGCGAACTCGACGGTCTGCGCGAGGACGACACCGCCGGCGGCGTCAAGATCGGCACCACGCGGCGCGGCATCGGCCCGGCCTATGAGGACAAGATCGGCCGCCGCGCGATTCGTGTGTGCGATCTGGCCGACAAGGCCACGCTCGGCCGCAAGGTCGACGGCCTGCTCGGCCATCACAATGCGCTGCGGCGCGGCTTCGGCGCCGAAGAGGTGAACCGCGCCGAACTGCTGCAGCAGCTGAACGACATTGCCGAAAAGATCCTGCCTTACGCGGCCCCGGTCTGGCGCGACCTGGATGAAGCCCGCCGCGCCGGCAAGCGCATCCTGTTCGAAGGCGCGCAGGGCTCGCTGCTCGATGTCGATCACGGCACCTATCCGTATGTGACCTCGTCCAACACCATGGCGGGGTCTGCTTCGGCCGGCTCCGGCCTCGGCCCGGGTTCGCTCGGCTATATCCTCGGCATCGTGAAGGCCTATACCACCCGCGTCGGCGAGGGCCCGTTCCCCACCGAACTGACCGACGAGATCGGCCAGTGGCTCGGTGAGAAGGGCCATGAATTCGGCGTCGTCACCGGGCGCAAGCGCCGCTGCGGCTGGTTCGATGCCGTGCTGGTGCGCCAGACCGTGAAGCTCAACGGCATCCACGGCATCGCGCTGACCAAGCTCGATGTGCTGGATGGCCTGAAGGAACTGAAAATCTGCGTCGGCTACGAGGTGAACGGCAAGGTGCTGGATTACTTCCCGTCCGGCATGGGCGAGCAGGCCGCCGCCAGACCGGTCTACGAGACGCTGGAAGGCTGGAGCGAGACCACCAAGGGCGCCCGCTCATGGGTCGACCTGCCGGCCACGGCGGTCAAGTATGTCCGCCGCATCGAGGAACTGATCGGCGCTCCGGTGGCGCTGCTTTCCACCTCGCCCGAGCGCGAGGACACCATCCTGATGAAGGACCCCTTCGAGGATTGAGTCTGGCGAGGACTGATTCCGTCAGAATCCAGTCCCGACAAAGCTTTCCCCGCGCGGCAGGTTATCGACTCTTAATGCCCATTACCGACCCATAACCTGCCGGTCCGGCGCGATTTGGCCGACACTGCCTCCATCGAGTTCACCGGACCCGGGAGGGGTTCATGCTCAGGACGCAGGAAGCAGCTTCGTTCAATGTCGGCCAGGATGGCATGACCGGTCTGTGCGAGGCGATCTGCCTCGATGCCATCGAAGTCACCTCGGTCACCCGCGTCAGCATCTGGTTCTTCGACGAAAACGGCGACATGGTCTGCAAGCGCCTGCTCGACACCCGCGACGGCCGCTTCCAGAACGGCGCCGTGATCCCGCGTTCGGCCACCTCGGCCTATCTCGATGCCGCCCGCAACGGCCTGGCCACGATGCAGACCGAACACGCCCCCGAATTACCGTCCGACAGCGCCGAGGCCCGCAACAAGATCCAGGCCCGCATCGACCTTTTGCTGGTCGATGCCCGCAACAACCCGGCCGCCATCTTCCGCTGCGAGCGCTGGGATTCGGATGCCGACTGGCGTCCGCGCGACATCACCCTGCTGCGCAATCTGGCGCAGACGCTGGCGACCGCGATCCGCCGCAACACGCTGCCCGCCACCGTGCCGGCCCTGCCGTCGGTCGCACTGCACGGCATGGGCTCGACGCCGCAGAATCTGAACTGGCTGCGCCACAAGGACGAGACCGCGATCTGGCTGCAGGCGCTGGCCGCTGAAAGCGCCTTCGACCTGCTGTCCAACGAAGCTGTGCCGCCGGGTGCCGATCCGCTGACAGAAGACTCTTTTGGCGATCCCTTCGCCGATTTTGAAGACGACCTGATGTAAATTGTTTTCCCCAGACGACGAAAAGGGCTGCGCCGAAAGACGCAGCCCTTTTTGTTCGTGCGAAAAGCGGGCGCGTTATGCCGGCAGCTGTGCCGCCGGCGGCGCCTTCACGGGCGCCTGGCCGCCGCTCATGCCCTGGTCCAGCGCGGCACTGCGCACGGCCTTCTGCAGCTTCTCGAAGGCGCGCACCTCGATCTGGCGCACGCGCTCGCGGCTGATGCCGTAGCGCGCCGACAGGTCTTCCAGCGTGGTCGGCTCCTCGGTCAGGCGGCGCTGCATCAGGATATCGCGCTCGCGCTCGTTCAGCTGCTGCATGGCATTGGCCAGCAGCTGCTTGCGGCTGTCGAATTCGTCGCCCTCGACAAGGCGGGCTTCCTGGTTCGGCGTCTCGTCGACCAGCCAGTCCTGCCACTCGCTGCCGCCATCCTCGTCGTTGCGCACCGGCGCATTCAGCGAGGTGTCGCCGCCGGCGAGGCGGCGGTCCATGGTGATGACCTCTTCCTTGCTGACATCCAGCTGGGTGGCGATCTTCTCCACCTGGTCGGGGGTCAGCTGGCCGCCATCGATGGCTTTCATCTGGCCGCGCAGGCGGCGCAGGTTGAAGAACAGCTTCTTCTGCGCGGCGGTCGTGCCGATCTTCACCAGCGACCAGGAGCGCAGGATGTATTCCTGGATCGAGGCGCGGATCCACCACATGGCATAGGTCGAGAGGCGGAAGCCCTTGTCGGGATCGAAGCGCTTCACCGCCTGCATCATGCCGACATTGCCTTCGGAAATCAGTTCGCCCACCGGCAGGCCGTAGCCGCGATAGCCCATGGCGATCTTGGCGACCAGGCGCAGATGGCTGGTGACCAGCTTATGCGCCGAGTCGACATCGCCATGATCGCGCCAGGCCTTGGCGAGCATGTATTCCTGCTCCGGCTCCAGCATCGGGAAGCGGCGGATCTCGGCGAGGTAACGCGACAGGCCGCCCTCGACCGAGGACAGGGCAGGCAGGCTGGCAGTGCTAGACATCTTCGAAACTCCCCCCGCCGGACCGCTGGTGTCCGGCGCTCGCTGAGATTTGGGTGCAGTGTCGTTCATTTGCAACCGAGCAAAGCGGCCAAATACGGCGGAAGTGGGGCTGGTTTCCCGCCCGAATCGCCCGGAAACCCTGTCTTTGTGATAGTCGGCACAAGTTTGCCGCAACCTGAAGGCGTGGCCATGCGCATCCTTCCGTCTCTCGTTCCGGCGACGGGCTGGGTCCTGACTCTACTCCTGGCGGCCGGGCCGGCCATGAGGCAGATCAAGGACATCTTCGAATTCATCAGACCGGGCGCCGCTTCGATCATCCCGGACAGCCTCAGGCGGTGCGGCGTTCGGGCTGAGGGAATGACCTTGGCAGCAAACGACAGCCAATAGCACATAATAAATCGTAAAATAAAAATAAATACACAAATTTACGCATATTCTGTAGTATGGCCACCTCCGATCGATGGATAGAGGCCGATGCGCCAGCCAAATGCCGTGAACTTTGCGCCGAACGGACTGCCCGGCGGGGGGCGGTCCGGATCGAAGCGCCGTCTGCCGCCGCTGGTCGCCCTCCGCACCTTCGAGGTGGTGGCGCGCCATCTGAGCCTGATCCGCGCCGCCGACGAACTTTGCGTTACCCCGGCCGCCGTGAGCCACCAGATCCGCACCCTGGAGGCGCATCTGGGCATGGCGCTGTTCCGCCGCTCCGGTCGCAATATCGTGCTCAGCGAGGCGGGCCAGGCCTGCCTGCCGGGTATCCGCGACGGGTTCGAGCGACTGGGCGATGCGATCGCGCAGCTTGAGACGCTGGGCGAGGGCGGCGTGCTGACCGTCAGCGTCGCGCCGTCGTTTGCGGTGAAATGGCTGGTGCCGCGGCTCGATCGTTTCCAGCAGCGCCATCCCAGCATCGACGTACGGGTCGCCGCCTCGAACCAGCTGGCCAACTTCACCAGCGACAATGTCGATCTCGCCATCCGCTATGGCAGCGGGCGGTATCCCGAACTGAAAGTCGAACGCCTGCTGCAGGAAGCGATCTTCCCGGTCTGCAGTCCCGAACTCGCGCAGCGCCTGACGCTGAAAGCGCCGCGCGATCTGGCGGCGGTGACGCTGCTGCATGACGACAGCCCCGACGAGGACCAGTCCTGCCCGACCTGGCAGATGTGGTTGCGCGCGGCCGGTGCGCATGACGTGGACGCCATTCGCGGCCCGCGCTTCACGCAGTCCAGCCTGGTGCTGGAGGCCGCGCTGCACGGTCGCGGCGTGGCGCTGGCCAAGGCCACCCTGGCCGCCAGCGACCTGCAGGCCGGCCGGCTGGTGCGCCTGTTCGACGATACGACACCGCTGGATTTCGCCTATTATGTCGTCGGACCGGCGCGCAAGCTGGCGCTGCCGAAGGTGGCGGCTTTCGTCGAATGGCTGCGCACGGAAGCCGGCACTGCCGGCGAACACGCGTAAGGGATCGGCGCAAATGCGGTTTGCGAAAAGACGCAATGGCTTTCAATTGTCGCGGCTCCGTGCCGCTTCCAGATTGTGTTCTGCCGATACATCTCTCCGCGAGGCCATCATGTTCAGAACCGCTCCGAAACTTTCCCGACGCCTGCTGCTTGCAGCGGCCGTGCTGTTTCCGCTGACCGGCGGTATTGCCGCGCCGGCCGTGGCGCAGAATGTCACCCTTCTCAACGTGTCCTACGATCCGACCCGCGAGCTGTACCAGCAGTTCAATGCCGGTTTCGTGAAAAGCTGGGAGGCTACGAATCCCGGCAAGAAACTGCAGATCCGTGCCAGCCATGGCGGCTCGGGCAAGCAGGCCCGTTCGGTGATCGACGGACTGGACGCCGATGTGGTGACGCTGGCGCTGGCCTACGATATCGACGAAATCGCCGAACGCGGTCTGATCGCTGCCGACTGGCAGAAGCGTCTGCCCGACAATGCTTCGCCCTACACCTCCACCATCGTGCTGCTGGTGCGCAAGGGCAATCCCAAGGGCATCAAGGACTGGGGCGATCTGGTCAAGCCTGGCGTGCAGGTGATCACGCCGAATCCGAAAACCTCGGGCGGCGCGCGCTGGAACTACCTGGCGGCCTGGGGCTATGCAGAACGCAAGACCGGCAAACCCGAGGACGGCCGCAAATTCGTCGAGCAGCTGTTCAGAAACGTGCCCGTACTGGATACCGGTGCACGCGGCTCGCTGATCACCTTCACCCAGCGCGGTCTGGGCGATGTTTTCCTGAGCTGGGAGAACGAGGCTTTCCTGGCGATCAACGAACTGGGCAAGGACAAGTTCGAGATCGTCGTGCCCAGCGTGTCGATCCTGGCCGAGCCGCCGGTGGCGGTGGTCGACAAGGTGGTCGACCGGCGCGGTACCCGCCAGATCGCCGAAGCGTATCTGAAGCATCTCTACAGCACGGAAGGCCAGGAGCTGGCGGCCAAGAATTACTATCGCCCGCGCGATCCGGCCGTGGCCGCCAAATACGCCGAGACCTTCCCCAAGCTCAACCTGTTCACCATCGACCAGCAGTTCGGCGGCTGGGCCAAGACGCAGAAAGAGCATTTCGGCGATGGCGGCGTGTTCGATCAGATTTACAAGCCCAGCAACTGACGAGGCATCGTGCCCGAAAGCATTTCGCGCATACCGTTCAAGCCGCAGCCCAGTGTGATCCCCGGCTTCGGGATCACGCTGGGCATCACGCTGTTGTGGCTTAGCCTGATCGTGCTGATTCCGCTCTCCGGCCTGTTTCTCAAATCGGCCACGCTGGGCTGGGAGGCCTTCTGGGCGGGCATCAGTTCGCCGCGCGTGGTGGCTGCGCTGAAGCTGAGTTTCGGCACCGCGCTGATCGCCGCCGCTGTCAACGCCGTGCTCGGTCTGATCGTTGCCTGGGTGCTGGTCCGCTACGATTTTCCCGGCCGCCGCATCGTGGATGCGCTGGTCGATATTCCCTTCGCCCTGCCGACCGCGATTGCCGGCATCGCGTTGACCACGCTCTGGGCGGAGAACGGCTGGCTCGGCAGCCTGCTGGTGCCGCTCGGCATCAAGGTCGCCTTCACCCCGCTCGGCATCGTGATCGCCCTGATCTTTATCGGCCTGCCCTTCGTCGTGCGGACCGTGCAGCCGGTGCTGCAGGATTTCGACCGCGAGGTCGAGGATGCCGCTGAAAGCCTCGGCGCCGGTCCCTGGCAGACATTCACCAAGGTGATCTGGCCCAGTATCCTTCCTGCCACGCTGACCGGCTTCGCGCTCGCCTTCGCGCGTGGCCTGGGCGAATACGGCTCGGTGATTTTCATCGCCGGTAACCTGCCGCTGAAATCGGAGATCGCGCCGCTGCTGATCGTGATCAAGCTGGAGGAGTTCGCTTATGCGCAGGCCACCGCCATCGCGGTTGCAATGCTGCTGGCCTCTTTCCTGCTGCTGCTGGCGATCAATGCGCTGCAGCGCTGGGCCGAACGGCGCGAGCGGAGAAGCTGATCATGGCCACCGCCATCGCCACCGCCGGCGCCACCCGTCGCGAGGTCGTGCGTCCCTTGCGCAGGCTGGGCCGGATCGCCCTGATCTTCGTCGCGCTCGCCTTCCTCGGCCTGTTCATCGCGCTGCCGCTGGTGCTGGTGTTCCTGCAGGCTTTCGCCTCCGGCTGGCAGACCTACATCGCCGCGCTGACGGAACCCGACGCAGCCTCGGCCATCAAGCTCACCCTGATCACCGCACTGATCGCCGTGCCGGTCAACACGGTGTTCGGTCTGGTTGCATCCTGGGCGATCACCAAATTCGAATTCCGCGGCAAAAGCTTCCTGATCACCCTGATCGATCTGCCCTTCTCGGTGTCGCCGGTGATCTCGGGTCTGGTTTTCGTACTGATGTTCGGCCTGCAGGGCTGGATCGGGCCGTGGCTGAAAGCCAACGACCTGCAGATCATCTTTGCCGTGCCCGGCATCGTGCTTGCCACCATGTTCGTCACCTTTCCCTTCGTGGCGCGCGAACTGATCCCGATCATGCAGGAGCAGGGCAATCTGGAAGAGGAAGCCGCCTTCACGCTGAATGCTTCGGGCTGGCAGACCTTCTGGCGTATCACCCTGCCGAACGTGAAATGGGCTCTGCTCTATGGCGTACTGCTGTGCAACGCGCGTGCGATGGGCGAATTCGGCGCCGTGTCGGTGGTGTCCGGTCATGTGCGCGGTCTGACCAACACGATGCCGCTGCATGTCGAGATTCTCTACAACGAATACAATTTCGTTGCCGCCTTCGCCGTCGCCTCGCTGCTGGCGCTGCTGGCCATTGTCACCCTGATCCTCAAGGTCCTGCTGGAATGGAAGCTCGCGTATGATCGCGTGCCCGCGCAGGACCAGTCCTGAACTCCGAACCGAACGGAACCAACATCATGCGTATCGATGTCGTCAGCGTGTCGCGTCAGTTCGGGGAATTCCAGGCCCTGCGCAGCGTTGACCTGACCGTGCAGTCCGGCGAGCTGGTCGCGCTGCTCGGCCCCTCGGGCTCAGGCAAGACCACGCTGCTGCGCGTGATCGCCGGCCTCGACTGGCCCGATACCGGCGATATCCGCTTCGATGGCGCCAGCACCGGCGGCCGCGCCGTGGGCGAGCGGCAGGTCGGTTTCGTCTTCCAGCATTACGCGCTGTTCCGTCACATGACGGTATTCGAGAATGTCGCCTTCGGCCTGCGCGTGCGTCCGAAGAAGCACCGGCCGGGCGACGCTGAAATCCGGCGGCGCGTGGACGAACTGTTGCAGCTGGTGCAGATCGACTGGCTGGCCGACCGCATGCCGGCGCAACTGTCCGGCGGCCAGCGCCAGCGCGTGGCGCTGGCGCGCGCGCTGGCCATCGAACCCAGCGTGCTGCTGCTGGACGAACCGTTCGGCGCGCTCGATGCCAAGGTGCGCAAGGAATTGCGGCGCTGGCTGCGCCGATTGCACGAGCAACTCGGCATGACCTCGGTTTTCGTCACCCACGATCAGGAAGAGGCGCTGGAACTCGCCGACCGCGTGGTGGTGATGAACAAGGGGCGTATCGAACAGATCGACACGCCGGCGCGCCTTTACGACAATCCGGCGACGCCCTTCGTGTCCAGCTTCCTGGGCGACAACAACGCACTCGATTGCCATGTGGCGGCCGGCTCGGTGCTGGTCGCGGGCATCGACACCTCGGCGCTGGACCGGATCGAGCTGCCGAACGGCAAGGCCAGGCTCTACGTGCGTCCGCATGACATCGCCATCAGCGCCGATCCCGACGGCGAAGCCAGCGTGCGATTCGTGTCCGCCGTCGGTGCTCTGGTCCGCATCGAGGCGCAGTTGCCGGACGGGCGGATCCTGGAACTCACCCGCACCCGCGAGGAACAGATCGAGCAGCCGCTGGCTCTGAATGACCGCGTATCCCTGAAGGTCTACCGCGCCCAGGCGTTCAAGGCCGACTGAACACGCCCGGCTCCGATGGGCCGCATAGTAAATTCGTTATTTGTTCTTATTTATAGACAGAAAACCTATTCTGTGGCAGGCTGGAGCGGCGCCCGGTTTTTGCCGGCATCCGCTGATGGATATGGTGAATATGATGGTATGCAGCACGTTGCGTCTGCCTGCGCCGGGACTCAGGGTCACATAAGCCGAAATAAGCTCAAATAAGCCAAAATAAGCCCCGGATAAGCACGTTATAAGCCGGACTAAGCATCGGTTAAGCCCGCAGAAGCGCCGCATAAGACTCTATAAGCCTTTGAAAAGGCTCGACAGGGCCGGCTCCGGCCGGCCTGAAAGCGGCGTGTGGGCCTTACCGCGGCGTGTTGCGCTGGCTGGAGAGCAGTTTCAGCAGCGTGGCGAAATCCTCCGGCAGCGGGCTTTCGAAACGAAGCGCCTTGCCGCTCACCGGATGCTTGAAGCCCAGCGTGGCGGCATGCAGCGCCTGGCGTTTGAACGCCAGCAGCGCGGCGCGGGCGGCATCGTTGAGCTGGAAGCGCTGCAGGTTACGGGCGCGACCGTAGGTCTGGTCGCCGATCAGCGCATTGCCCTTCGCCGTCATATGCACGCGGATCTGGTGGGTGCGGCCGGTCTCCAGCGTACAGCGCACCAGCGCGCAGACCGGCTGGCCCTTGCCGTCGAAGACCAGCTTCTTGGTCTCGTAATGCGTCACCGCCTCCTTGCCGCCGCGCGTGACGATGGCCATGCGCTTGCGGTCCTTCGGGTCGCGGCCGATCGCGCCTTCGATGCTGCCCTGCAGGGGATTGGGATGGCCCCAGACCAGCGCGTCGTAGCTGCGTTCGATATCGTGGTCTGCAAACAGCGCGGCCAGCGCATGATGCGCGCGGTCGTTTTTGGCCGCCACCACCAAACCGGACGTGTCCTTGTCTATGCGATGCACGATGCCGGGCCGTTTCACGCCGCCGATGCCCGACAGCGTGTCGCCGCAATGATGCAGCAGGGCATTCACCAGTGTCCTGTCGGGGCTGCCGGGCGCCGGATGCACCACGAGGCCGGCCGGCTTGTCGACCACGATCAGGTGCTCGTCCTCGTAGACGATGCTGAGCGGGATATCCTGCGCCTCGGGATCGGCTGCGATGGCGGCGGGCTGGCCGACCCGGTAGACCTCGCCCGGTTTGATCTTGCGGGAGGGGTCGGATATCGTCGCGCCGTCTAATTGGACATGGCCATCCAGCACCAGCGCCTTGAGCCGCGAGCGCGACAGCGACGCCTCATCCGCACCCGGCAGGCCAGCCATGGCGGCGGCCAGATAGCGGTCCAGCCGCTCGCCGGCCTGGTCGGGCGGCACGGGCGGCAGGGTCTGGAAGGCGATGTCGTCGGGCATCAGGTGAGGATGGTATGAGCGAAGATGTTCAGGAGGCCCGCAAGATACGGTGGTTGAAGGCCACCGTCATCGGTCTGGGCGTGATCTTCCTCGGCCTGGCCACCCTGCTGATCGTGCTGATCATGACCGGCGGGCCGAAACGGACCGGTTCGACGGCCCCACAGACCGTGCGCAATGTCACCGTCGAGGATCTCGAATTCACCATCCCGCGTAACAGCCGCGTGGCCGAGGTGTTTGCCACCGGCAGCCGCATCATCCTGCGCGTGCGGCTGGCCGATGGCACCGAACGGCTCTATGCCATCGACGGCGAAACGCTGAAACCGCTCGGCAGCCTGACGGTCAAAGTCGAGCGATGACGGCCCTGCGCCTGTCGCTTCAGCAACAGGCCGAGCTTGCGGCGCTGGGCGAGGCGGCCTTTCCGCGCGAGGCCTGTGCCCTGCTGATCGGCGATGCCAGCCTGCGCGTCAGCGACATCGTGCCGGCGAAGAATGTGTCGACCGATCCGGAACGCGAATTCGAGCTCGATCCCGCCGTGCATATCGCCGTGCTGCGCCGGCTGCGCGAGAGTGGCGGAACCAATTTCATCATTGGTCACTGGCACAGTCACCCGAACGGCCGCGACGAACCTTCGGCGAAAGATGCGGCGATGGTGAGCGATCCGGGACTCGTCTGGCTGATCTCGGCGGTGCATGATGGCCGCGCCCTGCCGGTGCGTGCGTTTCGTGCCGTGCCGCAGGACGATGGATTCGCCTTCACGCCCCTTACGATCGAGCAGGATTGAGCAGGATGGATTTTCGCAGCGACAACGTGTCCGGCGCCGCACCCGAAATCATGGCGGCATTGCTCGAGGCGAATAAAGGCGACGTCTCGTCCTACGGCGCCGATCCGTTCAGCGCCGAACTCGATGCGGCTTTCTCGGCACTGTTCGATCACGACTGCAAGGTCTTTCCGGTCGCCACCGGCACCGCCGCCAATGTGCTGTCGCTGGCCTGTCTCGCGCCGGGCTATGGCGCGATCTACTGCCACCAGGATGCCCATATCGCGGTGGACGAATGCAACGCGCCGGAATTCTATACCGGCGGCGCCAAGCTGGTGACCCTGCCCGGCGCCAACGGCAAGATCGATCTGGCCGCGCTGGAGGCGCAGCTCGCGCTCGGCTGGACCGGGTCGCAGCACAGCGCGCAGCCCGCCGCCGTCAGCATCACCCAGGCCACCGAGGCCGGCACGGTCTATTCGCCCGATGAAGTGGCCGATATCGCGCATCGCTGCAAGGCGCATGGGCTCAAACTGCATATGGACGGCGCGCGGTTTGCCAATGCCGTCGCGGGGCTCAACTGCGCGCCGGCCGACCTGACCTGGCGTGCCGGCGTCGATGTACTCAGCTTCGGCGCCACCAAGAACGGCGCCATGTCGGCGGAAGCGGTTGTCTTCTTCAAACCCGAACTGGCCGAGAGCTTCCTGTATCGCCGCAAGCGCGGTGGCCATCTGTTTTCCAAGTCGCGCTATCTCTCGGTGCAGCTACTGGCGATGCTGGAGAATAATCTCTGGCTGCGGCTGGCGCGCGAGGCCAATGCGCGGGCGCGTGAGCTTGCCGATGGTCTCGGCAAACTGCCGGGCGCGAAAGTGGTGTGGCCGGTGCAGGCCAACGAGGTGTTCGTGCAGCTGCCGGCCGCCGCCGCCGCCGCGATGCGCCAGCGCGGCGCGCTGTTCCACACCTGGAGCGAGGCCGACAGCCTCTACCGTTTCGTCTGCGCCTTCGACAAGAGCAGCGCCGACACGGCGGCTCTGGTGCGGGCGGCGACCGAGGCGCTGGCGTAACCGCTCACATCTTCCAGGGCGGGGTCGGCGCGTAGCAGTCGACCAGATAGTCGGCGAAGGCGCGCACTTTCGCGGCTAGGTGCTTGCGCGCCGGATAGACCACATGGATCGGGCGCAGGATGTCGGCAGTATGCTCGGTCAGCACCGGTACCAGCCGGCCCTCCTCGATGGCGCGCTTGATGCCGAAATCGGCGGCGTAGCACAGGCCGACTCCCTGCAGCAGCATGCGGAAGATCGCATCGCCGTTACTGCTGCGGAAATTGCCTCGGATGGGGAGACGTTCGATGCTGCCGTCCCGTTTGCGGAACGGCCATTCATTCAGGCCCTCGGGTCCGTCGAACAGCAGGCAGTTGTGTTTCGTCAGATCGGCGGGCGTCTGCGGCATGCCGTATTTTTCCAGATAGCTGGGTGCGGCGCAGATGATACGGCGATGCTCGCCCAGTTTGCGCGCGATCAGCGTCTCGTCGCGTAAGGCTCCGGTGCGGATGCCGACATCTTCGCCCTCCGCCACCAGATCCACCACATGGTCGGCGAAGGTGATCTGCACATCCACCTTCGGATAGCGCGCGAGGAAGCCGGGCAGCAGTGGCACCACCTGCGTCATGCCGAAGCCATGCGCCACGTTGACGCGCAGGGACCCGCGCGGTTCGGCTTCGGCGCCGCCGACGCTGGCCTCCACCGCATCGATATCGGCGAGGATCTCGCGTACCTGGTCGGCATAGACGCGGCCCTCGGCGGTCAGGCTGACGCGGCGCGTGGTCCGCTGCAGCAGGCGCGCGCCAAGCCGGTCCTCCAGCCGCGAGATCAGCTTGCTGACCGCCGAGGGCGACAGGCCGAGCGCCTTGGAGGCCTCGGTGAAGCCGCCCCGATCCACCACCTCGACCAAGGCCTGCATCTCGCCATACCGGTCCATGGCCCACTCCATTCATGAATTTCAGTCAACAAATACTGCCAAATCTCCATATTAATGAAAAGCCGATCGGCGCTTATGTTGAGGTTACAGCCACCCAGCAGAGGAAGGCCTCCCCCATGACCACCCAGACCCAGTCGCTGATCGCCCAGATCGAAAACCGCTTCCAGACCGTCGGCCAGCCGGTCAGCTACATCTCGGCCGACGAGATGGCCTATCTCCAGGCCCGGGCCCGTGTGCTGCGCGCGGAATCGAACAAGGCCCTGATCGACGGCCTGGCGGCCCGGATCGCCGGCCTGTTCCGCCCGACCGAATGGCAGGCCTCGGGGCGCATCGTTACCGTCGAGTAAGGCGGCACTGGAAAGTAACGTCTTGCGGCATTCGCATCGCTGACTTAGGTGATCTCTGCGCCGTTATTTGTGACGGCGCAGCAGGATCCTCCGATGTCGTCTTCCACTCCCCATCGTCTGCCCGCCGTCTTTATCAGCCATGGCTCGCCCATGCTGACGCTGGAGCCGGACCGTCCGGCGCACCAGTTTCTGCGCAGCGCGTCGTCGCTGTGGCAGACGCCGAAGGCGATCCTCGCTGTCTCGGCACATTGGGAGACCGAAACGCCTGAAGTGGGCGCGGTCGCACAGCCCGACACCATCCACGATTTCTATGGCTTTCCGCCGGCGCTGTATCGCATGCGCTATGCGGCGCCGGGCGCACCGGCGCTGGCGGCACGCATCCGCGACCTGCTGACCGATGCCGGTTACGCAGCCGCATTGGATCCGCAGCGCGGCCTCGATCACGGCGCCTGGTCGCCGCTGACGCTGATCTATCCGCAAGCCGATATTCCCGTGCTGCAGCTGTCGATCCAGTCGCGGCGCGATCCGGCGCATCATCTGGCGCTCGGCCGCGCGCTGGCGCCGTTGCGCGACGAAGGCGTGCTGATCATGGCGACCGGCTCGATGACGCATAACCTGCGTATGCTGGACCGCAGCGACCGCGCGCCGCCGGCCGACTGGGCCGCGGCCTTTGCGGACTGGATGGCGCAGAAGCTGGAACAGCGCGACGATGCAGCCCTGCTGGATTATCGCCGCCAGGCGCCGTTCGCGGCGCAGAATCATCCGACCGACGAACATCTGCTGCCGCTCTATGTCGCCTTGGGCGCGGCCACGCCGGGTGCGCCGGCCGAACGTATCCATGCCAGTTTCGCGCATGGTTCGCTGGCGATGGACAGCTACAGTTTCGCGTAAGTTCTAGCGCGCGATATCGAGCAGCAGCCGGACCACCACCACGTCCAGCACCACGATATACAGCAGCATCATCAGCAGCATCAGATAGCGATGGATGTCGCCGCTGAGCTTGGGCTTGCGACGCAGGGCGCTGCGCGCGAAGTTGGAAAAGTCGTTCGCCAGATAGCTCATCGTGGCATGCTCGTTGCCCTGCCAGGATTGCAGCATGGCGATCACGCCCAGCGAGCCGAGCCCGACGACGCTCAGGAATCCGGCGACGAACCGCGCCACATCCGGCGCAAACGGTGCCGCGATGCCGATCGCCACCAGGGCCAGCGCGATCAGGGTGAAATACTGCAGCACGCGCCACTGCTGACGCTTGGCGAACAGCACGTTGCGTGCGGCGGCATCGTAGAGCAGGCGGTATTCGGCATGGGTGGCGTCGTCCAGTTCGCTGGGGACGAGCTGCTCCACCTCGGCTTCCGCGGCCGCGGCGGCCGGGACGGCGGGCTTGGGGGCGAGCGGTCGGGGCGGTGCGCCGCCGCCGGACGGTTTGCCGGGCTGAATCGCCATGGCCCCAGTCTACGCCCGTTCCCGGCCGAGGCCCAGACGGGACTTCGACTGGGTGGCCGGCCGGTGGGATGGCGGCCCCGGCAGAAATTGCCGCCCGGCAAAGACAGCGGGTCAGTCCGACTCGGGACCGACTGAAATATTATATCCAGATCATAGACTTACATGTCCGGCACGACTTGGCCCGGCGCTTGCTACTAAAGCCGCGACGAATGAGGATGCCATGCAAGTCGCCCAGGTAAACAGCTCTGTCGCTTCCGCTCTCGGCCAGGCCCCGGCCGACGAGACCCCGAACCGCGCCGACGATTTCGCCCGCATGCTGCAGACCGCCGTCTATGGCCGGGGTAGCGAAGCGGTGGCGAAGACGACCGAACGCGCCATGTCGGCGGCCGCGCCGCGCACCGAGACCCGCATGGTTGAGCGCCGCGAGCGTGCCGAGCCGGCGCCCCGCACCGACAACACGCCTGCGCCGCGCTCTGAAACGGCGCCCCGCGACACCCGCGATACGGCTGCCGCGCAGAAGCCGGCCGAAGCCAAGGCGGCCGACAAGCCGGCCGCGCAGACGCCGGCCCGCAACAACGCCGGCGACCAGCCGGTAAAGACCGAGACCGCGCCGCAGGAGAAACCTGCCGCCGACCCGACCGCCCAGCAGGCAGAGACACAGGATGCCGGCGACGTCGCCGAGGAGACTCTGGAGGAGGCTGCCGACAAGCCGGTGGTCGCCGAGGCTCCGGATGCGGCGCTGATCCTGGCGCTGCTGCAGACGCAGGTCGTGCCGGCAGAGGCCGCCGCTGTGGCGACCGCGCCGGTGATCGAAGCTGCTGCCGTGTCCGTCGCGCCGGTGTTGCCGGCCGCTGGCGTCGTTTCGCCCGAAGAAGCTGCCGCTGCCGCCCTGGCCGCTGCTGCCCAGGCGCAGGCCAAGACGGCCGCGCCGGTGCAGGCCGATGCAGCTGCAGAAGCCGTTCTCGCCGAGGCCGGCAAGGCCGCCGCGCCGACGCTGCCGCTCGCGGCCGATCCGCAGATCAAGACCGCCACCGATACCAGCGCTGCCGCCTTGATGTCGCAGCAGCAGACGCTGTCGGCGGAAGAATTCGCAGCACTCCAGCAGGCACTGACGGCCCAGAACCAGGGCCAGGTGCAGGTGCTGGACCAGACCGGCAAGCCGGTCGTGACGGCCGAGGCGAAGCAGAAAGCCGAGCCCAAGGCCGAAAAATCCCTCACCCTCGACATCCAGACGGTGAGCGCCACGCCGAAGACGCTGGTCGATCAGGCGACGCTGTTCGTCATGCAGGACGACGACGCGGCAGACGCCGATGCCGCCCTGCTGATGCAGCAGCAACAGGCCCAGACCGCGCAGCACCCGGCGGCCCAGGACCTGAAATTCCATGCGGCCCTGCTGCAGGCAGCCGGCGACGACATCGTACTGCAGAGCGGCAGCACGACCAGTAGCAGCAACGGCCAGAGCCAGCAGACCGCCGCAATCGGCGCCACCTCGGCCACGCAGGCCACGTCGTCAGTGCATCATACGGCCGCGACGCAGACCGCAGCGCGCCATCTCAATGCCTATGTGCCGGTCGGCGAACAGGTCGGCGTGCAGATCAAGAAGGGCGTGGCTGACGGTCTGGACAAGATCTCGATCAAGCTCGATCCCGGCAATCTCGGCAAGGTCGAGATCAAGCTGGAAATCGGCCATGACGGCCGTCTGCAGGCGGTGATCGCTGCCGACAAGCCGGAAACCCTGCAACTGCTGCAGCAGGATGTGAAGAATCTCGAACAGTCGCTGCGCGACAGCGGCCTGAAAACCGACCAGCAGTCGCTGAGCTTCACGCTGCGCGACCAGAGCCAGGCCGGCGAAGGCCGCGACGGGAACGGCAACGGCAACGGCCGCCAGCGCAATCGCGGCGGCGACGACTATGCCGATGCCGGCACCCAGACAGATCCCGCGCAGCTGGCCGCTGCCAATGCACAACGGGCTGCCGCCGCGCGCGGCGGGCTCGATATCCGCATCTGACGAATCGCACAGGAGAACCGTCATGGTCACCGGCGTAAGCAACACTGCCACCACCTACACCGGCACGCCGTCGGCGTCCGAGTCCGCCGGCGTCTCGCTGGCGAAGAATTTCGACACCTTCCTCACGCTGCTGACCACGCAGCTGAAGAACCAGGATCCGACCTCGCCGATGGACTCGAAGGAATTCACCAACCAGCTGGTGATGTTCAGCCAGGTCGAGCAGTCGATCAATCAGAACAAAAACCTGGAAAAGCTGCTGGCGATGTTTGCGACCCAGCAGAACAGCAACAACCTGAACTTCATCGGCAAGATCGTCGATGTCGACGACAACCAGGTGGAGCTGCAGAAGGGCGGCAGCGCCTTCTGGTCCTACGAACTGCCGGCCGGCGCCACCAGCGTCAAATACAACATCCTCGACTCCGCGGGCAAAGTGGTGCGCTCCGTCACCTCGAATGCGCCGGCGGGTGGCTTCCCGAAGGGTCGCATCGAACTGGCCTGGGATGGCAAGGACGGCCAGAGCGTCGAGATGGCCAGCGGTAAATACAAGCTGGAAGTCATCGCCAAGGATGGCGGCGGCAAGACCATCGACGGCACCAAGGTTTACGCGCGCGGCTATGTCAGCTCGCTCGATACCGTGGATGGTCAACAGTATCTCGTCGTCGGCGGCAACAAGTATCTGCCGGAGAAGGTCGTGTCGGTCTATCCGGCGCCGACCGCGAGCAACGATGACGAAGAGGACGCGGAGCAGCCTGCGGCCTGACCTCCGCCGGTTTCCAAGGGATTTTTCAGTAGCTTTGAGCTGAGGCGATGACCACCATGCAGAACCTGATCGAAACCGTGACCCCGCAGACGCGCCCGATGGCGGCGCCGACCAGCGCGCCGACGAGTGTGATCGGGCCGGAAGGTCAGCGCATCACGCGCGAGACTCTGCCGCCGCCGAATACCAAACGCTGGGTGATTCGCCGCAAGGCCGAAGTGGTGGCGGCCGTTCGTGGCGGTCTGCTCACGCTCGAGGAGGCCTGCACGCGGTACATGCTGACGATCGAGGAATTCCAGTCCTGGCAGCGCGCCATCGAGCAGCACGGCCTGCCCGGATTGCGCACCACGCGGCTGCAGGACTACCGCCCCGGCACGTTAAGGGATCCGGCGATTCGGACTTTCTAGGAAAATCCGCTTAACACACTGATTCTATTATCGTTTGCGGGGTTAATATTCCGGTAGGCAAATTTTGCCGGGATGTTAACCTCTCCTTCATTCCCGCTACCTAATTTGGCGTCTGTGGGCAGGTTCGACCGCCCGTAACGCGTGCCTGGTGCAGGGGTGATGCCGTGAACGGTATTATGAACATGATGCGGAACATCGGTCCCGCGCGGCTGGCGATGCTGGCGGCGACCGCTGCGGTTCTGATCGGTTTCTTCGTCTTCCTCGGCATGAAAGTGACGCAGCCCAAGATGGCGCTGCTCTACGGCAATCTGGATCTCGCCTCCTCGGCCGAAATCGTCACTCGCCTCGAAGCTCAGAAAGTTCCCTATCAGATCGCCGCCAACGGCGCGCAGATCCTGGTGCCGGAAGACCGCGTGCTGCGTGTCCGCATGCAGCTGGCGGAAGGCGGCCTGCCGTCCGGCGGCGGCGCCGGCTACGAGATCTTCGACAAGGCCAATGCCCTGTCGGCCACCAATTTCATGCAGAACATCAACCAGCTGCGCGCCATGGAAGGCGAGCTGGCCCGCACCATCCGCTCGATCGAGCAGGTGGCCTCGGCCCGCGTGCATCTGGTGCTGCCCAAGCGCGAAGTGTTCAGCCGCGAACAGCGCGAACCGTCGGCCTCGATCATCGTCAAGACGCGCGGCGGCCGGCTCGACCAGCCGCAGGTACGCGCCATCCAGAATCTCGTCGCCTCCGCCGTGCCGGATCTGAAGCCGTCGCGTGTCTCGATCGTGGATGATCGCGGCAACCTGCTGGCCGGCACCTCGGAAGAGCCGGATCAGGCCACCGCCACGGCCAACCGCATGGCCGACATGCGCCGCCAGATGGAAGACCGCCTGCGCAAGAATGTCGAGGCGCTGCTGGAACGTTCGGTCGGCGTGGGCAATGTGCGCGCGGAAATCTCGGTCGATATGGATTTCGACCGCGTCACCACCAACCAGGAACTGTTCAATCCCGACCAGCAGGTGGTGCGTTCGACCCAGACCATCACCGAGAACAACCAGTCCTCTGAAGGCCAGCAGAATGTCACGGTGGCCAACAACCTGCCGGAAGCGCAGGGCCAGGGTGGCTCACAGGCCACCTCGACGGGCAACCGCACCGAGGAACTGGTCAACTACGAAATCTCCAAGACCGTCCGCACCCAGGTGCGCGAAGCCGGCACCATGCGCCGCGTCTCGGCGGCCGTGCTGGTCAACAACATCGTGCAGGTCGACGGCCAGGGCCAGCGTTCGTATCTGGCGCGCTCGCCGGAAGAAATGCAGCAGCTGAATGCGCTGGTGCGCACCGCCATCGGTTTCGACCAGCAGCGCGGCGACACGGTGGAGATCGTGTCGATGCGCTTCGCCGAGCCGGGCGATATTCCGGAAGAGGTCGATCCGAATAGCCTGCCGGTCTTGCTCGGCCTGACCAAGGCCGAACTGTTCCGCATCGGCGAGATCGCCGGCTATGTCCTGCTCGGCCTGCTGGCGATGCTGCTGGTGGTGCGTCCGCTGATCCGCCGCGTGCTCGAAGCCTCGCAGGAAAGCGAAGACATTCCGCCGGGCATGCTGACGCCGGCCGCGCCGGGCCTGCCGATGGTGGTGGGCGGTGCGCCGCTCTCCGAACTGCCGGCCGCGCCGGATATCGGAATGGCGCCGCCGACGCCGGGTATCGAATCGATGATCGATATTGCGCGAATCGAAGGTCAGGTGAAGGCCTCGTCGCTCAAGAAGATCGGCGAGATCGTCGACAAGCATCCCGAAGAGGCTGTGTCGATCATCCGCAACTGGCTCTATCAGGCCGCGTGACGGTTTAGGAGCGCGCTATGGCTGCTGAAAAGGACTTCCGCCAGCTCAAGGGGCCAGACAAGGCCGCTATACTGATGTTAGCTCTGGGTGAAGAGCACTCATCGAAGATCTGGCCGCTGCTCGACGACGAAGAGATCAAGGAAATCTCGCAGAACATGGCCAACCTCGGCGCGGTGAATTCCGACGTCGTGGAAAAGCTGTTCCTCGAATTCGTCAACAACTTCTCGTCCACCGGCTCGCTGACGGGTACCTTCGACAGCACGGAACGCCTGCTGATGAAGGCGCTGCCGTCGGAACGCGTCAACCAGATCATGGAAGAAATCCGCGGTCCGGCCGGCCGCACCATGTGGGACAAGCTCGCCAACGTGAACGAAAACGTGCTGGCGAACTACCTGAAGAACGAATACCCGCAGACCGTCGCCGTCGTGCTGTCGAAGATCCGCCCGGAGCATGCCGCGCGCGTGCTGGCCGCGCTGCCGGAAGAATTCTCGATGGAAGTCGTCATGCGCATGCTGCGCATGGAAGCCGTGCAGAAGGAAGTGCTCGACAAGGTGGAGCAGACCCTGCGCACCGAATTCATGTCGAACCTGGCGCGCACCAACCGCCGCGATGCCCACGAAATGATGGCGGAAATCTTCAACAGCCTGGATCGCAACACGGAAGCCCGCTTCCTCGCCGCGCTGGAAGAGCGCAGCCGCGACGCCGCGGAGCGCATCAAGGCGCTGATGTTCACCTTCGAGGATCTGATCAAGCTGGATCCGTCCGGCGTGCAGACCCTGCTGAAGAGCGTGGAAAAGGACAAGCTGGGCCTGGCACTCAAGGGGGCCTCGGAAACCCTGCGCGACCTGTTCTTCTCCAACATGTCCGAACGCGCCTCCAAGCTGCTGCGCGAGGAAATGGAATCGATGGGTCCGGTGCGCCTGAAGGATGTCGACGAGGCACAGATGCTGATGGTGAATTCGGCCAAGGAGCTGGCGGCCAAGGGCGAAATCATGCTGGCCGACAACAAGGGCGAAGACGAACTTATTTACTGAAGTTCACGGATTGCAAGGACGCGGCGTAACACACGATGGCAAGCAAGGCGAAATTCCTGTTCGACGTTCCCTTCGATGGCAGCCGCCCGAAGGTGGAGCGGAATTACGCGCCCAAAGCGCCGCCGCCGAAATTCTCCGCCGAGGAAGTCGAGGCCGCCAAGGCCGCAGCTTTCGCCGAGGGCGAGGCGGCCGGTCGTCAGGCTGCCTATGGCGAGCATCAGCAGAATCTGGAGACCGCGCTACGCAGCATCGCGCAGCAGCTGCGGGCCGTGGCGGTCGGCCAGGAGCAGGCGCGCATTGCCGCCAGCGCCGAAGCGACCGAACTTGCGGTGGCGATCGCACGCAAGCTGGCTGGCCGGCTGATCGAACGTCAGCCGCTCGACCAGGTCGAGGCGCTGGTGCTGCGCTGCATGGACGACATGCGCGACGAGCCGCGTCTGGTGATCCGCGCCGCCGAGCCGGTGGTGCAGCAGCTCGATGCCAAGATCGACCAGCTGGTGGCGCAGTCGGGTTTCGGCGGCAAGGTGGCGCTGGTGCCCGACGAGACGATGGCGCTGACCGATTGCCGCATCAACTGGGCCGATGGCTCGGCCGAACGGCGCCAGACGGCGCTGGAACAGGAAGTCGACCAGGCGGTGGAACGATATCTGGCCGGGCTGCAAGCGCAGCTGGCGGAGCCCGGCGAATAGCCGCGGCAGGGAGTGAGCGAGTATGGCAGACAGTGACGATCTCGAACTGAAGGATCTCGGCGGCGGCGCCGGGATGATGGCCGAAGACGATCCCGATGCGGCGCGCACCGCAGCGGATCTGCAGGCCGTGTTCGATATTCCCGTGCATGTCTCGGCCGTGCTCGGCAAAGCCAACATGCAGGTCAGCCAGTTGCTGAAACTCGGTCGCGGTGCGGTGGTGGAACTCGACCGCAAGGTCGGCGAGGCGATCGATATCTATGTGAACAATCGCCTGGTGGCGCGTGGCGAGGTGGTGGTGGTGGAAGACCGCCTCGGCGTGACCATGACGGAAATCATCAAGGGCGGGCGCGGCGGGTGACGCGCGCCGCTGTGTTGACGTCGGACGTATCGATTAAAGCGGGAAGCTGGGGCGGATTATGCGGTTGATCATCTTTGGAACGCTGAATGGGCAGATCGGTGCGGCGACCCGCATCGCGCTGCAGCGCGGCGCCAAGGTCATCCAGGTCGAGGATATCGAACAGGGTCTGAACACGCTGCGCGGCGGGCGCGGTGCCGATCTGGCCATGATCGATGTCAGCCTCGACGTGAAGCTGCTGGTCGATAGCCTGAAGGCCGAGCGCATCAACCTGCCGGTCGTTGCCTGCGGCATCGGCAACGATGCGCGCGCCGCCGTGGCCGCGATCCGCGCCGGTGCCAAGGAATACCTGCCGCTGCCGCCGGAAGCCGACCTCATTGCGGCCGTGCTGGAAGCGGTGGCCGAGGAAAGCCACCAGATGCTGTTCCGCGATCCGGCGATGGGCCAGGTCGTGCGGCTGGCCGAGCAGATCGCGCCGAGTCCGGCCTCGGTGATGATCACCGGCGAGAGCGGCACGGGCAAGGAAGTGATGGCACGCTTCATCCATATGAAGTCGCCGCGCTCGGACAAGCCCTTCGTCTCGGTCAACTGCGCCGCCATTCCCGATACGCTGCTGGAATCCGAACTGTTCGGCCATGAAAAAGGCGCCTTCACCGGCGCCGTGGCGCGCCGGCTGGGTAAATTCGAGGAGGCCAACGGCGGCACGCTGCTGCTGGATGAAATCAGCGAGATGGACGTGCGCCTGCAGGCCAAGCTGCTGCGCGCGATCCAGGAACGCGAAATCGACCGCATCGGCGGCAGCAAGCCGGTCAAGGTCGATATCCGCGTGATCGCCACCTCGAACCGCAATCTGGCCGACGAAGTGGCGCGCGGCACCTTCCGCGAAGATCTGCTGTTCCGCCTCAATGTCGTGAATATCAGGCTGCCGCCGCTGCGCGCGCGTCCGGCCGATATCGAGATGCTGTCGCAGCATTTCGTCAAGAAATACGCCGCCGCCAACGGTGTGCCCGAACGCCCGCTGGCGCCCGCCACCATCGAGGCGCTGCGCCTGGCGCCGTGGCGCGGCAATGTGCGCGAACTGGAAAATACCATGCATCGCGCCGTGCTGCTGGCGCTCGGCTCGCAGATCGAACTGGCCGATATCCGCCTGCCGGACGGCACCGCGCTGTCCGACACGATCGGTCGCGCTGCGACGCCGGCCGCTGCCGCCGATCAGGCGACCGGCGATGCCGCCGCGCAGCCCAATCTGGTCGGCCGCACGGTGGCCGATGTCGAACGCGACCTGATCATCGATACGCTGAAGCATTGCTTAGGGAATCGTACCCATGCGGCGACCATCCTGGGCATCTCGATCCGCACCTTGCGCAACAAGCTGAAACAGTATTCCGACGAAGGCCTGGCCGTTCCGGCCGCCAACGAGGGGTCGCGCGTCACCGCCTGACGGCGCGGCGCGCGGGTTGAGGAGAAAAGGGTATGGCAGAGAACATGCCGGCTGACGCTCCGTCCGCCCCCTCAGGGGGCGGTGGCGGCAGCCTGCTGGGCCGTATCGGCGGTGTCGGCAAGCATGGCGACATCCTGCTCGCTCTCGGCATCATGGGCATCCTGTCGGTGCTCATCCTGCCGATGCCGACCTGGCTGCTCGACGTGTTCCTGGCCCTGTCGATCACCGCCTCCGTGCTGGTGATGATGACCTGCCTGTTCGTCACCCGGCCGCTCGAATTCTCCAGCTTCCCGACCGTGCTGCTGATCACCACCATGCTGCGGCTGGCGCTGAACCTGGCATCCACGCGCCTGATTCTGGGCTTCGGCCATGAAGGCACCGATGCCGCCGGCCATGTGATCGAGGCTTTCGGCCAGTTCGTCATGGGCGGCAATCTCGTCATCGGTATTATCGTTTTCGCCATCCTGGTGATCGTGAACTTCGTGGTCATCACCAAGGGTTCCGGCCGTATCGCCGAAGTGTCGGCACGCTTCACCCTCGATGCCATGCCGGGCAAGCAGATGGCGATCGACGCCGACCTGTCCTCAGGGCTCATCGACGAAGCCACGGCACGCACCCGCCGCAAGGAGCTGGAAGACGAGTCCGGCTTTTTCGGCTCGATGGACGGTGCCTCGAAATTCGTGCGCGGCGACGCCGTCGCCGGCCTGCTGATCACCTTCATCAACCTGATCGGCGGCATCCTGATCGGCGTGATCCAGAACGGCATGACGTTCAGCGCCGCGCTCAACACCTACTCGATCCTGTCGGTCGGCGACGGCCTGGTCGCGCAGATCCCGGCGCTGATCATCTCGGTCGCCGCCGGTATCATGGTGTCGAAGGGCGGCGTCACTGGCACTACCGACAAGGCGCTGTCGCGTCAGCTGTCTTCGGTGAAGGGTCTTGGCATGTCGGCGGTGCTGTCGGCTGCCTTCGCGCTCATCCCCGGTATGCCCTTCCTGCCCTTCATCATCCTGGCGGCGGTTACCGGCGGCCTGGCCTATCTGGCCTGGCAGCAGGAACAGAGGGTCATCGCCGATGCCTATATTCCGCCCGCGCCGGCGGCACCGCCGCCCAACCCGCTGGACGAGCCGGTCACCAATGCGCTGGTGATGGACGATCTGCGGCTGGAGCTCGGCTTCAGCCTGCTGCCGCTGATCAACGATGCGCGCGGCTATCGCCTGACCGACCAGATCAAGGCACTGCGTCGCCAGATCGCCATCGACATGGGCTTCATCATGCCCAGCGTGCGCATTCTGGATAATATGCAGCTGCCCGGCACCACCTACGTGATCCGCGTCAAGGAAGTGGAGGCGGCGCGCGGCGAGGTCAGGCCCAACATGCTGCTGACCATGGACCCGCGCGGCGAACGCATCGCCCTCGCCGGCGAGGAGACCATTGAGCCCACCTTCGGCCTGCCGGCCATGTGGGTCGACGAGAGCATGCGCGACGAAGCCATGTTCCGCGGCTATACCGTGGTCGATCCCGGCACGGTGATCACCACGCATCTGACCGAAGTGGTCAAGGACAACATGTCCGACCTGCTCAGCTTCGCCGAAACGCAGAAGCTGATCGACGAGCTGAAGAAAACCAACGAGAAGCTGGTCACCGAGGTGATTCCGACCCGCACCAACGTGAACGGCGTGCAGCGCGTGCTGCAGAACCTGCTGGGCGAGCGCATCTCGATCCGCGATCTCGCCGCCATTCTGGAAGCGATCGCCGAAGCCAGCGGCTATACCCAGAGCATCACCCAGATCACCGAGCATGTGCGCTCGCGGCTGGCGCGCCAGATCTCCAATGCGAATGTCAGCCCCGATGGTTTCATCCCGCTGGTGACTCTATCGCCGCAATGGGAGCAGAATTTCGCCGAGGCGCTGGTCGGGCAGGGCGAGGATCGCCAGCTCAGCATGCAGCCATCGCGCCTGCAGGAATTCATCACCCAGGTCCGCCAGACCTTCGAGCGCCTGGCGGCCGAGGGCCATATGCCGGTGCTGTTGACCAGCCCGACGGCACGGCCCTATGTGCGGTCGATCATCGAACGTTTCCGGCCGGCCACGGTCGTGATGTCGCAGCAGGAAATCCATCCGAAGGCCAAGCTTCGGACGATTGCGCAGATCTGAGGATGGGCTGACAGATGCGGCTCAAGACCTTCCAGGCTGAAACGATGACCGAGGCGATGGACCTCGTGCGCCAGGCCTTGGGCGACGAGGCGATCATCGTCTCGACCTATACCCACCGCAACGGCGGCGGCGTCGAGATCACGGCCGCCATCGAACAGGTCAGCGATGACGATTTCGCCACGCCGGAAGCGCAGGCTTTGCGCTACGGCCAGGGCAACGGCCGCCTGTTCGTGCCCGACGAAGACTTCGCCAGCCATGACGACCTGCAGCGCACCGGCGACCTGATTCTCGGTGCGCTCAGCTGGCATGGCGTGCCGGGCCGCGTGGCCGAGCGACTGACCCAGGCGGCGCTGCGCGTCGGCCTGGACGATGCGGTCGGCGCGCTGGCCGAAGCACTGGACGAGACCTATCGTTTCCCCGGACTGAGCACCGACAATCGCCCGCTGATCCTGATCGGCCCGCCGGGCAGCGGCAAAACCGTGGTCGCCGCCAAGCTGGCGGCGCGCTGCGTGATGGACCGCCGTCCGGTGCAGGTGATCTCCACCGATGTCAGCCGCGCCGCCGCCGGCGAGCAGCTGGCCGCGCTCTGCCGCGTGATGAGCGCGCCCTTCCTCGAAGCCGTCGATGCGCGCGAGCTGCAATATGCTGTCGGGCAGACTCCGGACACCGCCAAGATGATCGTCGACACGGCGGGGGTGAACCTGCATGACGCCACCGAGCGCAAGGCGCTCAAGGCGCTGATCCAGGCCAGCGGCGCCGAACCGGTTGCCGTGCTGGCGGCCGGCACCGATGCCGTGGAATGCGGCGAGATCGCCGCCCAGGCCGTGGCGCTGGGTGCGCGGCGCTATGTCGCCACGCGGCTGGACGCGGCGCGGCGCCTTGGCGCCCTGGTGGCCGCCGCCGACCTCGGCGGGCTTGCTTTCGCCGATGTCAGCGCCAGCTCGTTCATCGGCAAGGGTTTCGAGCGCTGCGATCCGCTGAGTCTGGCGCATCGCCTGCTGGCCGACCCCGATGCGCGCGGCGCTGCTGTCGATCCTGCCGAAGACATGTCATACTTTTCCCCGAAACCCGCCGCCATGAAGGCAGCTGAATGACCGTGATGACCATGACGCCGACTCCGCCGTCCTCTCCTGCTCGCCCGGTCCGCCATCCCGCTGCGGCGATACGGCAGCCCAACGTGATCGCCATCGCCTCCGGCAAGGGCGGTGTGGGAAAGACCTGGCTGTCGGTGACTCTGGCGCATACTTTCGCGCGGCAGGGCCAGCGCGTGCTGCTGTTCGATGGCGATATCGGCCTCGCCAATGTGGATATCCAGCTCGGACTGATGCCCGACCGCGATCTGGGCAGCGTGATCGCCGGCCGTTTCAGCCTGGCCGATGCGATCATGCCGTCGGAAGCCGGTTTCGATATTATCGCAGGCAAGTCAGGTTCGGCCTCGCTCGCCACGCTGGACCAGCCGGCGATGACGACGGTGCGCGACGAGCTGATGCAGCTGGCGAAAAGCTACGACCGCGTCATCATCGATCTCGGCGCCGGCGTCGATTCCGTGGTGCGTACCTTCTCGGCTGTCGCCGGCATCACGCTGGTCGTCACCAACGACGAGCCGACCGCGCTGACCGATGCCTATGCCTATATCAAGCTGACCCGCATGGCCGACCGCAATGCCGATGTGCGCGTGGTGATCAACATCGCGCCGACGACGCGCGAAGGCGAGCGGACTTACGCGAAGCTGAACAAGGCGGCGGAGAACTTCCTGAAATACTCGCCGCCGCTGGCCGGCGTGATCCGCCGCGACGACAAGGTGCGCGATGCGATCCGCAACCAGGTGCCCTTGCTGACCCGTCATCCGATGTGCGAAGCCGCCGAGGATGTCGAAGCCCTCATGCACACTCTGCTGCGCGCGCCCGTCGCGGCGCAGCCCTGACCGTGCATTAAAGCCGGGCGGAGACGCGCGTGAGCGATCTCGGCCCGCTCGTGCCCAAGCCGGCGGTCGTCGGCACCGGCAGCACACCCGTCACCTCAACGCCGACGCCTAATACCTCCGCACCGGGCGGCAGCGCATCCGCGCCGCCGCCGCAGGCACCGTCATCTCCCTCCGCCATTTTGCAGGGCGATGCGGCCGAGATCGCCGCCAGCGCACGCGAACTGGCCAAGGGCGGCCAGATTGCGGCGCAGGTGGTGGCGCGCGATGCTGCGGCTTTACTGGTGCGCACCGCGGCTGGCAATACGCTGGCGCTGACCAATCTGGCGCAGGCTTTCGAACAGGCCAATCTCGCCACGCTGAATGCAGCGATCAGGCTGCAGCTCAATCCCGCCAATCCGCAGCAGGCGACGGTGCTCAGCGTCAACGGCACCGCATTGCCGCTGCCCATGCCGGCGCAGGCGATGCCGCCGACCGCCGCGCAGCTCGCGCTCGCCACCTCGCCGCCGCAGCCGGCAACAGCCACTCAAGCGCCGGTGCTGCCGCAGGCGGGACAAAGTCTGCAGGCCGTGCTGGTGACCCCGGCAACGAACAGCGCAGGCGGCGCGCTGCCGTCGGGCAGCCAGCTGCAGCTGACCGTGCAAAGCGTGACGCTGCCCAATGCAGGCGGTGCAAGCGCGACGCCAGCACTGCCGGCGGCCCAGCCCGCCGCGATACCGGCCGCCGCCGTCGCGACACCGGTATCGGTCGCGCCGCAGGTAACCGCCGGTGCGACGCCGGCATCTGCCGCCTCCATCCTGCCGCCTGTTGCGGCATCCGCACCGCCCGCCATGCCGGCTGTGCCATCCGTGCAGACGCCAGTACCGACACCGACGCCGCCGCCAGCCGCCGCCGCCGGCTTGCCGCAGCCCGCAGCCACGCTGCCGGCGCAAACCCTTGTTGCACAATCTGCGGCCGTGGCAGGTACGCCGATCACCGCCATCGTCACCGGGCAGGGCCAGGGCGGACAGGTGATGGTGTCGACCGCGCAGGGCGTGCTGGCGCTCAACCTGCCGCAGCCGCTGCCGCCCGGTACGCAGCTGGTGCTCGAACTCGGCAGCATCACCCGGCCGCCGGCGATGACGCCGACGCAGCTCACGCCGGCGCCGCTGGCCGGCGTGCTGACGCGCTTGCAGGACGGTTGGCCCAATCTGCAGGCGACGCTGGATGCGATCCGCAGCGCCGATCCCGCACTGGCGCAACGGCTGCAGACCGAACTGCTGCCGCAGCCGAATGCACGGCTCGCTTCTACCGCGCTGCAGTTCATCGCCGCCGCCGCCGCCGGCAATGCGCAGGCCTGGCTTGGTTCGGAGGCTGTGCGCAAGCTAGAGCAGAGCGGGCGCGGCGATCTGCTGCGCAAGCTGGACGACGATTTCCGCGACCTCGGCCGGCTCAACCAGCGCCAGGGCGACAACGACTGGCAGGCCCTGGTGATGCCGATGATGATCGGCGGCAAGGTCGAGCCGATCCAGATTTTCATGCGCCGGCGCAAGGATCCGAAGAAGCAGCAGAAGCAGACGCGCTTCCTCATCGACTTCAATCTGGAAAGCACCGGGCCGATCCAGTTCGATGGTTTCGTCGGCACCAAGCAGCTCGACCTGATCCTGCGCAGCGAAAGCGCCTTCGGTCCGGCCTTCCGCCTGGATGTCACGGCGATCTTCGAGGAGGCGCTGGCGATCACCGGCATGGCCGGCTCGCTGCGCTTCCACGACAGGGAGAAGCCGCTGCCCTGGCCGAGCCCGGAACTCGACAGTCGCGGCCCCAGCACCGAAATCAAGGCCTGATCGGCGCAAGATGCGGATAGCGCGGCGGCCGGCCGATGCGCTAGATGCAGTGCCATGGAAACCGGAATGACGGCACGCGACTGGCTTCTGCTGATTTTACTTTCTGTCCTGTGGGGCGGATCGTTCTTTTTCATCGGCGTGGCCGTGCAGGCGCTGCCGGCCTTCACCATCGTGGCCGTCCGGGTCGGGCTGGCGATGCTGGTCCTGCTGGCGGTGCTGCGGGTCATGCAGATCGCGCTGCCCGTCGACGGTCGCCTCTGGCTCGCCTTTCTCGGCATGGGCCTGCTCAACAACGTCGTCCCGTTCACGCTGTTCGTCTGGGCGCAGGCGCAGGTGCCGAGCGGACTCGCCTCGATCCTCAATGCCACTACGCCGATCTCGACCGCACTGGTGGCGCATGCCTTCACCACGGACGAGAAGCTGACGCCGAACCGCCTGCTAGGCGTACTACTCGGTCTGGCCGGCGTGGCCGTCATGCTGGGGCCGGATCTGCTCGCCGGACTCGGAGACAATCTGCTGGCGCAGGGCGCCTGCCTGCTCGCCACGCTGTCCTATGCCTTTGCCGGTGTCTATGGCCGTCGCTTCCGGCGGCTGGGTGTGGCGCCGCTAGTGACGGCGACCGGCCAGCTGACGGTGTCGGCCGCGCTGATGCTGCCGCTCGCGCTGCTGATCGATCGGCCCTGGCTGCTACCGCTGCCCGGCTGGCAGGTCATCGCCGCGCTGATCGGCCTGGCCGTGCTGTCGACCGCCTTGGCCTATGTGATCTTCTTTCGCATCATGACGACGGCCGGCAGCAACGTGAACCTGGTCACGCTGCTGGTGCCGGTCAGCGCCATCCTGCTCGGCGTGCTGGTGCTGGGCGAGACGTTATTGCCACGGCATCTGATCGGCTTCGGCGTGATCGCGCTGGGTCTTGCCGCCATCGACGGGCGGCTGATCGCCGTGCTGCGGCGGCGCGCGCCTCACTCGGGCTGACTGCTGTCGCGCTCCTGGCGGCGGCGGAAGCTCTGCAGGCCAGCTTCGTCGAGTTCGTCCTGCTCGCGCTTTTCCTGTTTGGCCTTTTCGCGCTTTTCCCAGTTCTCGAGCACCAGTTCGTATTTCTTCTGCTCGCGGAAGGCGGCATTCACCTCTTCCTGCGCAGCAGCGATCCGGTCGATGGTCTGGTTGCGCGCCATTTCGGCATTGGCATGGCGCTCGCGGTTCATGCGGCGATAGGCGGTGAAGCCGTAGCCCGCCGTATAATTCTGCGTCGCCACCTTGCGTTCGTGTTCCAGTTCGGCGTCCAGCGCGGCCATCTGGCGCTCGATACTGGCGCGCATGATTTCCAGATCGACGACGATGCGGCGGCGCTCGTCGAGGCGCCACTTCCACAACCGGATCAGTCCGCCGACACCTTTCATGGCCTAAGCTGTCTCACGCGCCGTGCAGGAAGATTTCTGCGAGCCGCTCGTAGCACGACCCGAGGTCGGCGCGTTCGGACTTCTGCTGCTTGAGGAAGGCTTCCAGCAGCGGCTGGTAGCGGATCGCCTCGTCCACCTTGGGATCTGACCCGCTGCGATAGGCGCCGAGCCGGATCAGTTCGGCCATGTCGTCGTAGGTGGCCATCAGCTGGCGCGCCCGCGTCACCAGCAGGTTTTCATCCTCGGTGTTGCAGCCCGGCATGGTGCGCGAGATCGAGCGCAGGATGTTGATGGCCGGGTAGCGCCCGCGTTCGGCGATGGCGCGTTCCATCACGATATGGCCATCCAGAATACCGCGCGTCGCATCGGCGATCGGTTCGTTATGGTCGTCGCCATCGACCAGCACGGTGAACAGCCCGGTGATGCTGCCTTCCTCGGTCCCAGGCCCTGCTCGCTCAAGAAGCCGCGGCAGTTCGGCGAAGGTGGTCGGCGGATAGCCCTTGGTGGTCGGCGGTTCACCGCCCGACAGGCCGATCTCGCGCTGCGCCATGGCGAAGCGGGTGACTGAGTCCATCAGACAGAGCACCTGCTGGCCCTGGTCGCGGAAAAATTCCGCCACCGCCAGCGTCATATAGGCGGCCTGGCGGCGCACCAGCGCCGGTTCGTCCGAAGTCGCCACCACGATGACGGTGCGGGCAAGGCCGGCCTTGCCCAGATCGTCCTCGATGAATTCCTGCACCTCGCGGCCGCGTTCGCCGATCAGGCCCACCACGTTGACATCGGCTTCGGTATAGCGCGCCATCATCGACAGCAGCACGGATTTGCCGACGCCCGAACCGGCGAAGATGCCCATACGCTGGCCGCGGCAGCAGGAGATGAAGGTGTTGATCGAACGGATGCCGAGGTCGATCTTCTCGCCGACGCGCTTGCGCGAATTGGCCGGCGGCGGATTGGCGCGCAGCGGATAGGGACGGGTGCCGTTGACCAGCGGCGGGCCGCCATCCAGCGGCCGGCCCAGCCCGTCGATCACGCGGCCGCGCCAGCTGGCATCGGGATAGATCACCGGCTGGTCTTCGCCGACGACGGCACGGCTGCCCAGGCCGATGCCCTCCAGCGAGCCATAGGGCATCAGCAGCGCGCGGTTCTGGCGGAAGCCGACCACTTCGCATTCCACCTGGCGGTGATCGCGGGTCTGCAGATGCACGCGCGAACCGATGGACAGATGCCGCTCGACGCCTGCCACTTCGACCAGCAGACCCTGGATCGAGGTCACCCGGCCGGTGAAGGCGACATCCTTGATCCGGTCCAGATCCATCAGCAGGCTATGCATGGCGCCTCAACGGGGTTAACGGAGAAAATACCCTACAGGTCAGAGCCTTAACTGCCGGTAAAGCGGCCCGGGGCCGCCGTCGCAGCCGGGCGCCGCCAACGTGTATTTTACCACGGAACGGCCGTTGCCGCCCGGGCGTAAACAATGCGTTAAGAAATGCGTTAACTTCATTTATTAACAATGGTAAACTGCCCCGAATCGGGCGGAAAAACGCCAACTCCGGCAGGGCGGCCACAGGCTGCGCGCGGAGGACCGACCATCAAGCCTGGGGGTGCACCATGCGTGTACTGCTGATCGAAGACGACGCCAGCATGGCCAAGAGCATCGAGATGATGCTCAGCGCCGAGGGTTTCAACGTCTATCGCACCGAATACGGCGAAGAGGGTTTGGACCTCGGCAAGCTGTACGACTACGACATCATCGTCCTCGACCTGAACCTGCCCGACATGCACGGCTATGACGTGCTGAAGAAACTGCGCGCGGCCAAGGTGAATACGCCGATCCTGATTCTCTCGGGCATGGGTGAGGCGGACAAGAAGGTGAAGGGTCTCGGCTTCGGCGCCGACGACTACATCACCAAGCCGTTCAACAAGGACGAGCTGATCGCCCGCATCAACGCCATCGTCCGCCGCGCCAAGGGCCATTCGCAGTCGGTGATCCAGACCGGCAAGCTGACCGTGAACCTGGATGCCAAGTCGGTCGAGGTGGAGGGCAGCCGCCTGCACCTGACCGGCAAGGAATACGCGATGTTAGAGCTGCTGAGCCTGCGCAAGGGCACCACGCTGACCAAGGAGATGTTCCTCAATCATCTCTACGGCGGCATGGACGAGCCGGAGTTGAAGATCATCGACGTCTTCATCTGCAAGCTGCGCAAGAAGATCGCCTCGGCCACCGAGGGCGACAACTATATCGAAACGGTCTGGGGCCGCGGCTATGTGCTGCGCGACCAGGTCGAGCCGGTGGCCGCCGGCGCCAAGCGCGCTGCGGGCGACTGAAACAGACATCGTTGGACACAAAAAGGGCGGTCGCCGAAACGACCGCCCTTTTTTTATCGCCGCATCTGTATGCAGGCTTATTACGGCTTCACCCTGAAGGTCATCGAGGCATTGTAGAAGGTGCCTTCCACCTCGCTGCCGGCATCCTTGGCGAAGTGGCTGACTTCCACGCCGGCGAAGCGGCGCTTGGGCACCGTCACGGTCGCCTTGCCGTCCTTGCCGGTTTTCACCTTGTCCGCCTTGGCGTCATGGCCGAGGAAGATATCGCTCACCAGGCTGGCCTCGGCGAGCGGCTGACCCTTCAGCAGCACCTGCACGGTCAGCTTGTCGCCGGGCTTCAGCGTGGCCGGGTCGACCTGCGGCACGATCTCCAGGTCGAAGCCGATCGGCTTGGCAAAGGTCGAGATCGGCGCCAGATAGGTCTTCGGCATCTTGAACGAAGGCCCGGCGATGGTCGGGTTGGCCACGGTGCCTTTCGGCCCGTTGTTCCATTTGCCGTCCTGGCCCTTGGCCCAGTATTTGTTGTCGAACATCGCCGCCACCAGCGCGGCATTGGCGGCTGGTTTCACCGCGGCCGCCTTTTCGAAGCGATCCACCTCGGCGGCAACAGTCTTGCCTTCCGTGTCGAAAGCATAAGCCCTGGTCACGCGCTGCGGATCGTACGGATCCGACGGTTCGCCGGCATCGCCGTTTTCGATCATCAGCTTGCCGTCCTTGTTCGGTTCGATCCAGACCGAATGGGCGGCGGCCGGCCCGGCGATCAGCAGGGCGAGGCCAAAAGCATAGGCGAGTTTCATCGTGGTTTTCCTTTCGTGAGGGAGCATCTGGTTCAGAAGGTGACGCTGAGGGCAGCGACCGCGCTCAGCGGCGTGCCTGGCACGACACGCAGGGCGCCGAGCGCGCGTTCGTAATATTCGGTGTCGAACAGGTTGTAGACGTTGAGCGACAGCTTCGCGCTGTCGGTGAGCTTGTAGAAACCGAGCAGGTCCACCTTGGCGAAACCGGGCAGGGTGAAATTGTCGCCGCTGCCGGTGCCCGAGCGGGCATCCATGGCCGACACGCCGGCACCGAAGCCGAAACCTTTCATGGCACCGCTGCGGAATTCATAGACATTCCACAGTGCAAAGTTATGGCGCGGGATATTCTGCAGCGAGGCACCGACCGGGATCGTGCTGTCCTTCGTCACTTCCGCGTCGATGAAGGCGTAGCCGGCAATCACGCGCCATTCCGGCGTCAGGCTGCCGGCGATGTTGATGTCCAGGCCGCGACTTTGCACTTCGCCGGTCTGGATCTGGCGGCTGCTGTCGGCCGGATCGGTGGTCAGTACATTCTGCTTGGTGATGTGAAACAGCGCGGCCGTCACGCTCAGGCGGCGCTCCAGCAGATCGGCCTTGATGCCGGCCTCGTAGCCCAGGCCGGTTTCCGGCTTGAAGGGACCGCCGTCCGCCGCAGTGGAGAATCCGGTGTTGGAATCCATCACCGGGCGGAAGGATTTCGCCACGCTGCCATACAGCGCGACATCCGGCGTCACCTTGTAGGTCAGTCCGCCGCGCGGGCTGAACCCCCGGCGCGATTGCGGCGCCGAGCGGCGGCTGACGCGATCCTCGAAATCCTGCTCCAGCCAGTCGGCACGTGCACCGATCTGCAGTTGCCAGCGCTCGCTCAGTTCGATCTGGTCCTGCAGATACAGCGCATAGGTATCGGACACGTCCAGCAGATCGCTGAAGATCGCGGGATTGACGCTGCTTTGGCCATAGACCGGGTTATAGATGTTGATCGTACCTGGTATGTTGCTGCGATAGAAATGCTCGCTGGCGCGAGCGCGTTCGTATTCCAGGCCGGCCAGCAGCGTGTGCGTCATTCTGCCGGTTTCGAGATGGCCCAATGCTTCGAGCTGCGCGGTATGGCTGTTCCAGTTGTAGTCACGCAAGGTGCGCCGACGAGACAGCTCTCCAGTCGTGCTGTTGAGCGAGCTGGCTTCCGATGCAAAGCCGTACATCGAACCGGTTTTCGACAGCAGGCCGGCGCGCAGGGTCCAGTCGTCGCTGACATCGCGTTCCAGCCGGACCGAGGCCTGATAGTTGTCGTTGCGGATCCGTCCGTCGCCCGGCTCGCCCAGAAAGCGCGAGATCGGCACCAAGCCGAGCTTGCCGTTCACCGCAACCACGCCGCGGTCGAAGGTGCGCTCGTCCTCCAGCGCTTCGGCCTCGAAGGTGAAGCGCGTTTCGCCATTCGGCTGCCAGGTCAGCACCGGGGCAAAGAATCTGCGATCGGAAGAAACATGGTCGCGGAAGCTGTCGCGGCTTTCCACCGCGAGGTTGGCGCGGCCGAGCAGGCTCCTGTCGTCGCTGAGTACGAGGTTGCTGTCGAGCGTGCCGCGATAGAGGTCGTAGCTGCCGGCCATGCCCTGCACCGTGGTGCGGTTTTCGTTGAAGGGCTTCTTGGTCACCACGTTGACGAAACCGCCGGGATCGCCGCGGCCGTAGAGCGAGGCCGACGGCCCTAGCAGCACATCGACCTGCTCGGTATTGGCGGCATCGGCGGTGCCGTCGTAGCGGCGGTTGGCGGGGAAGCCGTTCTTGGCCGAATTCACCGTCTTGAGGCCGCGCAGATTCATCTCGTAGAGATTGAGACCGCCGAAATTGTTGCCCTTGGCAACGCCGCCAACATAGTCGAGCGCGGTTTCCACGGTGGTGCCGCCGAGATCCTCCAGCACCTGCTTGCCGACCGGGATCGCGGTCTGCGGCACATCGATCAGCGGCGTGTCGGTCTTGGTGGCGCTGCTGCTGCGCGGCACCCGGTAATCCTCGCCGCTGGCCTCCGCGGGTGCAGTACCCTGGACGGACAGGGTGGGCAGCAGGGCCGGGCGGGTGTCCGGGGTCTGAGCCACGGCGGCGCCAGCCAGAATGGGCAGCAATGCGGGCAGCACCCGCAGCCCCTGTTTTGCAGTCAGCATAAGTTTTCCCCCAAAAATCCGGATCGAATTGATATATTATAACGTTATATTATAACAATCATCAAGATACGGAGGTTTCGGGAGCAGACGGAAGGAAAGGAAGGACATTGGACGGCCTCGGTGTGGCACGTCACTCGCGAACAAGCTGTCGACGCCCATGCGGGACGGCAACAGTTCCAACCGAGACACCCCGCCCGATCTGCACGCGCGTGACCACGTTCGACGGCAGGTCTCCTGGCTCGCGGGTCGCTGTGTTCGTCGCCTTCCCAATGCTGTGCCTGTTGTCAGGCGGGGCGCATCAGTGGCTGGTTGACGAAAACTCGCCGCTTACAGTTGCGGGGGCAGCGCCGGCATAGGATGCGAAGGTTTCATCCGCACCGGCTTCCCTGTTAGGCCCTTGCGGGCACCGTCAGGTCGCGATGCTAGGCAGATCGGGCGCCAGCGTCAATCGCGCGGCATCGCAGCATCAGGCGGCAAAGCGCAGCACCAGCGACGTGTCGCCCGGTTCGGCCTGCAGGCGGCATCCTGCCAGGGCGGCCAGCTGCCGCGCATAGCGCGCGATCGCAGCCATCGGTTCATCCGGCAAAGCACCATCGCTGAGCCCCTGCGCGGCATGATCCTGCCAACGCAAAGTCGTGCCCTCGGCGCGGATCAGCCAGGCCGCACCGTCGCGGATCAGGCTCAGGCTGCCGCCGCGCGGCAGTGCCGCAGCCGCCATCGACAGGCCGAGCAGCAAGGCCTTGCCCAGCGGCTTGGGCAGCGGTTCGGTCGTGGGCGGCAGCAGCAGGCTCAGCTTGCCATCGTCGAAATAGGCTTTGGCCACGCGGGTGAATTCGCCATAGGCCATCGGTTCGGTCATGCTGCCTGAGGCGCCGAGGGCGAGGCGGAAAAAGCTCAGGCGGCGTGCCGCGTCGCTGGCGGATTGCGCGATCAGGCCGATGGCTTCCTCGCGCATCGCCGCGTCGGTTTCCTCGGCCAGCAGTTCCACGCCGTTATTCACCGCGCCGATGCTGCCGGCCAGGTCATGGCACAGCCGCGAGCAGATCAGGGCAACAAGGTCGGGATTTTCGCTGGCCATCTGCGGCGCTCTCTTCCGTAAATCGGCGGCCTGCGGGTGGCAGCCGGATAATGCCCTGTCTAGAATGTCTGCAGCAGACAGGCAACCGCAAGCGAAGGCAGATCAGGCGAGGCGCATGCTGGCACCGTTCGTTCCCGGCGACTGGGTGGAAAACCCGCTGCAGCCCGATTGGGGTCCCGGTCAGGTGCAATCGTCGATTGGCGCACGCGTCACCGTCAATTTCCTGCATGCCGGCAAACGCCTGATCAACACCGACCAGGTCGTGCTGCGCCCGGTTAAACCACCAGAAGACTGACATAAGATGACGCAGGATTACACGACACTTGCCGACACTCTGCTGCCGCTAGCGCATGAGGCCGGCGCAGCGATCATGGCGATCTATGCCACGGCCTTCACCTCGCGCGCGAAAGACGACCGCAGCCCCGTGACCGATGCCGACGATGCTGCCGAGGCCGTCATTCTGGCCGGTTTGCGCAAGCTGACGCCCGGGATTCCCGTGGTGGCCGAGGAGCTGGCGGCGCGCGGCGAGGCGCCGGACGTGGGCGATGGTGCATTCTGGCTGGTCGATCCGCTGGACGGCACGCGCGAATTCATCGAGCGCAATGGCGAGTTCACCGTCAATATCGCCTTGATCGAGAATGCCCGTCCGGTGCTGGGCATCGTGCTGGCGCCGGCGCTGGAAGTTGCATGGCTTGGCGCGCCCGATGGCGCCCGCCGTTTCGACCGGCTGCATCCCGAGGGCAAAGCAATCCGAGCCCGGCCGGTGCCGAAAGTGTCCCCGCTGGTGCTGGTCAGCCGCAATCACCGCGAGGCGTCTGTCGATACCTGGCTGAAACAGCAGCTGGCGCCGGAGACGAAGACGGTCGGCTCGTCGCTGAAATTCTGCCAGATTGCCGAAGGCGCTGCTGATTTCTATCCGCGTTTCGCGGCGATCTCGGAATGGGATACGGCCGCCGGACAAGCGGTGCTTGAAGCTGCCGGCGGACATGTGCTGACCTGGGATGGCCCGGCGGATAATCCGCGCATCGGCGCGGCGCTGCACTACGGCAAGCCGGACTTCCGCAACCTGCCGTTTCTGGCGCGCGGCGCCTGACGGCTAGGCGATCGCCACATCCATCAGGATGGCGGCGTAGTGACAGGCGGCAGCCGCCAGCACGAAGACATGCCAGATCGCATTCTGGTAGGGCAGCCGTTCCCACAGATGGAAGATCACGCCCAGCGAATACAGCGCGCCACCGACGACCAGCAGGATCAGCGCGGCGAGCGACGCACCGCTGACCAGCGGGTCGAAGGCCGCGACGATCACCCAGCCGAGCAGCAGATAGGCGGCGACCGACAGTTTCTCGAAGCGTAGCGGATAACGCAGTTTGAGGAAGACGCCGGTCAGCGCCACGCTCCAGACGAAACCGAGCAGAGCGACGCCCCAGCCGCCGCCGATCACGATCAGCGAGAATGGCGTGTAGGTGCCGGCGATCATCACGAAAATCGCGGCATGGTCGAAGCGGCGGAATAAGGCCTTCAGCCGCGCCTGGGTGGTGAGATTGTAAAGCGCAGAACAGGCCAGCATGGCGAGCAGGCCGAAGCCGTAGATGCCGAGGCTCAGGCCGCGCGGCAGATCCGGGCTGAGGATGACGAAAACCGCCAGCGTGATGCAGGCCGCCAGCGCAAAGCCCAGACCGAGCAGATGCACCACGGCATCTGCCAGCAGTTCGGCGCGGCTACATTCGCGGGGGGCGGCGACAGTCATGCCGCCAGCATATCGCAGCGATTGCGGCGGAATGAAGACGGGTTGGACGATTTACCGCAACGGATCGTCGTCACGTTCGCTGTCCGGCGCCGAGGCATAGCCACGGACCGAGGCGAAACGCAGCAGCTGGTCCGGCGTCAGCGCCTCGCGCGCCGCCAGATGGCTGCGCAGGCGGAGCGCGCGAATACGGCCGTCCAGCGCGGAAATCCGCGCCGTCAGGGCATCGACGCGGGTCGCTTCGATATTGTTCTCGGCAAAGGCGCGGGCGAGCCGACGCTCCTCGGTGGCGAGCCGGCGGCCCAAAGCTGCGATCTCGGCCTCGGTATCGTGCTGCAGCTGGCGCAGTTGCGCGCGCTGTCCCTCGCTCAGATCGAGCGTCTCGGCGATCTGCAGCGCGGTCTGCGGTGCGGGATAGAGATGGCGTTCGGCGTCGCTGGCATCCTGGCTGTTCACCGCGACGAAGACCGCAGCGGTCGGCGGAATGGTCGGAATATCCAGTTCGGTCAGGGGCGCTTGCGTGTCGGCCGGCGACCGGCCGATGGTACCCAGGGCGAAACCAGCGGCCAGTGTCAGGCCGAACGCCAGCGTGGCGAGCAGATGTCGCGTCACGGCGTATCTCCTAAGACTTGAGCGAAACCCGAGCGGATATATGGCTCGGTATTGCGCGCAATCTAGGGCCGCGTGTCGTGTCAGTCGGTGACGACGATCACGTCCGCGGCAGGCGGATCGGCATAAAGCCGCATCACATCGGCGTGACGACGCTCCAGCGTCGCGCGCTGGTTGATATAGCCCTTGTCGGTGATCTCGTTCGCATCGATGGATGGCGGTTCGCTCAACAGCAGCACGCGCTGCACTTTCAGCGACGAGCCGCCCTGCGTCGTGTTGTGTTTGCCGAGCTTTTCTGCGATCTGCCGGCGCAGGTCTTCCGGTGCGAGGTCTTTCGCCGCCGCCGAAGGCCAGGCGAGCAATCCGATGTAACCGCGATCCTGTCCGGTCACCACGGCATCCTGCAGCAGCGGCGAGCAGGCCGCGATCGCCGCCACGCGCACGCCGCCGACATGCACCCAGGTGCCGGTGGTCAGCTTGAAATCCTCTGCCGTGCGGCCATCGAAGATCACGCCCCTGGCCGGATCGCGCTCATCGGCCAGCTTCGCGGCATCGCCGATGCAGTAGAAGCCGTCTTCGTCGAAGGCTTTTTTCGTCTGCTCATCATTGCCGATATAGCCCGGCGTCACGTTCGGGCCTTTGACGCGGATTTCCAGCTTGCTGCCCGACGGCACGAATTTCAGCTGCACGCCCGGCACCGGCACGCCGATCACGCCGGCGCGCTCGATGGGATAGTGTGCTGCTGTGGCCAGCGGCGAGGTCTCGGTCGAGCCCCAGCTCGAGGTCATGACCACGCGCTGGCCCAGCGTGCGGATCGACAGCGCCTCCAGCCGGGCCCAGAGATCGGGCGGCAGGGCCGCGCCGGCATAGAAGATCATCTGCAGCTGGCGGAAGAAGCGCTCGCAGAGCGCAGCATCCTTTTCCAGATGTGGGATCAGCATGGCGTAGCCGGCCGGCACGTTGAAATAGATCGTCGGTGACACATCGCCCAGATTGGCGATGGTCTTGTCGACCAGGCCGGGCGCCGGCTTGCCGTCGTCGATAAACAATGTGCCGCCCTGGCGCAGCACCATGTTGAAATTGTGGTTGCCGCCGAAGGTGTGATTCCACGGCAGCCAGTCGAGCAGCACCGGCGGCGTCGTCCGCAGAAATGGCCAGATCTGCGCAATGGCCTGCTGGTTGGAACACAGCATGCGATGCGTGTTGATCACGCCTTTCGGCAGGCCGGTCGACCCGGAGGTGAACAGATATTTGGCGACCCAGTCGGGCCGGATGCTGCTGAAGCGCGTCTCGACGGCAGGTGTCGGCGCGGCGGTGCGCAGAGCGGAAAGGTCGGTGATCGTCTCGATGTCCTTGGGCAGCGTCGCCAGCACCTTCTCGAACGGTCCGCCGCCTTGCGTAAAGATCAGCTTCGGTTTCACCAGTCCGACGATGTGATGCACCTTGGCGAAATCGCCGCTCATCAGTGAATAGGCCACAGAAACCGGCGTGACCGGCACGCCGGCAACGAAACCGCCCAGCATCAGCAGCGCATGATCGATGCTGTTGCCCGACAGGATCGCGATGGGTGTGGATTGATCGAGGCCTCTGTCGAGCAGCGCCTGCGCGATGCGACGCGCGGCATCCCAGGCATCGCCGTAGCTCACTTTGCGCCAGCCGCCGGCGGGCATTTTCTCGGCCAGGAACACGGTCTGCGGCTGGCGTTCGGACTGCAGCTGCAGCAGCTGGCCGAGATGATCGGCATGGGCGCCAAGCGGCTCTTCGGAGTCGAGTATGAAGCCGCCGCCGGCGAGATCGCGGCGGCGGATGCGCGGTGTTGCTAAGTCGAGCGGCAGAAAGGATGGCTTGGTCTCGCCCGGCTGGATCATGTTTCCTCCCACGGAAACCGGCTTTTTATCGCGCCGCCCATTTTTGTAAGGCAGCATTACAATATGGTGGAGACTACAGCCGGGTCGGGCGACGGGCAAGAGGGAAGCTCAGGGCTTCTACAGACCGAGTTTCCTGCGCCAGATGTATTCAATAGGGCGATATCCGCGCCCTTCGGGTTCGTCATAGGGCGTCGATACATCCATGAAATCAGCCACCCGCTTGGGATCCTCCAGCAGCCAGCGGATGGCGTGATAGCCGAGCCATCGCTCGTTCACTTCGTTTTCTCCGTTACGGCGGTAGCTGGGAAGGCTGACGCTCCATTGGTGGCGGTTGCTGGAAAACTTGCCGATCAGGGAGAAGAAGGCACGTGCGAAAGCGGCATGACTGTCATTATTCGGTTCTAGCGCAAGGACCAGCTCACCTGAGCCGATAGATTCGAGAGTGCCATCACCCTCCTGATACACGGCCGTATAGCAGTCCATATAGGCATAGGGGCGGGAGGACGGGTTCTTCTCCGTCCAGCGCCCGTCGTCATTGCGCACATAGTCCAGAAGGTAAGCCGGGTCGAGATACATCAAGACTCGGGATTCGCGTCGTTGTTTTGCGTCTTCTATGGCATCGCGGATATGTTGCCGTAAGCTGATCGGTGGCGGTTCATCAGCGCTGCGTTCCAGGAAATGGATGCTGCGCATGAAGCTGGCATAGGGACAGGCGATGCGCAGCGCGTCACCGAAATCTTGCCAGTCCTGCATCATGAAGCAGAGCCTGCGCAACCGGAACCATGGCCGACCTTGCTGCAGCGTAAGATCCGGCAGGGGAATCGGCGCAATCACAGGCGGTTTGATCTGCCTGACTTTCTTAGCGGGAGCTGGCGTCGTCACTTTTCAAGTCCTTCAGAATGCGGTGACCACGATACTGCTTCTCCTCCTTAGGTGCAGGCTTTTCGAATTCGCCTGTTTTCGCAATCTCTTCAAACCACTTGGCCAGTTCTTCGCCACAGGTTTTTCTCGCCTGTTTCTTCATCTCCGCGTCGCTCATGCCTTTCGGGAATTTCGGAAACTCCGCTACATAGTCGCCATTTCCCAGCGTAAGGCGATCCAAATTCTCGAGTCGGTTTTGCTCATCGGTTGTGTTGGTTACGCCATCGGCGCGTTTTGATGTGGTGTTTGCGCGGAACCGCAGGGCTACATTCCGTGCGAATTCCAGAGTGAAGTCTGAACGGCCACTACCCAAGCGGGATTTCAATTCATTGATCACATTGGCAAGATATTCTTCCTTTAAAGGATTGACTCCCTTACCATCCTGCGTGCCACCAGCTACATGTTTGAGATTCTCTGCCAATGTTGGCAGATCTTTTGTTGCCGCTTCCAGGCAACCCTGCACATACATATCGATACCCTTCTGGGTCCATTCATCGCCACGGCTGCCGGGACGCTTTGCCATTTCAATGGCAAAGGCATCGCTCAGTCCATCCGCAATCTGTCGGTCTTCCGGACTGAGCTCATCGGCCCAGCTGCCGAGCGGCGGGACGTGCAGTTCTTTGCCGTCATCGGCGATGATGATGCGACCACGTTGCGGCTTGGCGAAGTCCTGCTGCTGGCGGTCTTCTTCCGGCTGGGCGGGATCAGGCGGTCGCGAGGTGTCGAAGTCAGGCACCGCCTCTGATGGGGCCGTCTGTCGCGGCATGGCAGGACTTCGGGGATTTTTCTCTGTTGTTGGTCTGACGGGCGTCGGCGTTTTTTCCTGAGGTACCGCCCGACCTTCACCGCGACCACCGCCTCCACCCGGAATCATGGGACCATCGGGCAAGAAATTTCTTTGAATTGTGGGATCCCGCCGCGGATCGCGCATCAAGGCAAACTGTTGCCCTGCTTTCGGATCTACGGGCGAAGGCGAGACATCGTTTGTCACGATGGGGTCCATCGCCGCCGGCTTGAGGCCGATGTTTTCCTGGCTGTTCCCATCAGCCGACCGCAGCACGACATCGGTTTCAGGCTCAGGCTCGCCCGGCCGCCGTCCGCGATAGAAGCGGTCAACTTCCTGCACGCTCGGCGGCGCAAAGTGCTGTAATCGATCCGATAATTCATCCTGCAGGGCTTGCACTGTTTCACCGACACCATTCTGCGCCACGCCGTCAGGCCCGAGCGGCAGCAGGGTGCCGTCTGGCTCCAGCCCATGGTCCTTCTGAAAGCGGAGGAGTGCGCGGTTCAACTCGCCGCCGGGCCAGCCGGTCGGCATGCCGGGATCGGGCAGGTCGTAATAGCCGGCATTCGCCAGCAGGGCTTGCGCCTTGATCACGTCCTCGCGGTTGTTGGCGCCGAAGCGGCCGACCGAGCCGGCGAAGCTGAACAGGTCGTTGGACGAATTTTCAAATGATAGCAATGACATGGCCGTATCCTTCGTGTCGTTGAATACAGGAGTATTGATAATAATCCTATATAATATACCATATTTGTTCTCTGCGCGAGCAAAAACTCTCTTGCCATGGCCGGCTTGTCCTGGCCATCCACGCCTGAATTCGGATGGCGTTGAAGATGTGGATGCCCGGCACAAGGCCGGGCATGACACGCTGAGGGAAACTTCGAAAAGCGCTACGCGCGCTTACTTCGCGATATCGATCACGACGCGGCCGCGGATCTGGCCGGCCAGAATCTTAGGCGCCAGCTCCAGTACCTCCGACAGCGGATGTACCTCGGTCATCTTGGCGAGCGCGCCTTTCGGCAGGTCCTGCGCCAGTTGCCACCAGGCGCGCTTGCGCTTGTGCATCGGCGCCATCACGGAATCGACGCCGAGCAGGCTCACATTGCGCAGGATGAACGGGAATACGCTGGCCGGAAGATCCGTGCCGCCCGCCAGACCGCAGGCGGCGACGAAGCCGCCGTATTTCACCTGGCTCAGCACGGTGGCGAGCGTCTGACCGCCGACGGAGTCGATGGCGGCGGCCCAGCGTTCCTTCGCCATCGGCGGGCCTTTCTGCGCCAGCTCGTCGCGCGCGACAAAGCCGCTGGCGCCGAGCGAGGCGAGATAATCATGCGTCTCGGGCCGGCCGGTGGCGGCCACCACCTTGTAGCCCTTGCGCGCCAGGATCGCGATGGCGACCGAACCGACACCGCCAGCAGCGCCCGTGACCAGCACCTCGCCGTCGTCCTTAGTCAGGCCGGCATCTTCCAGCGCCATCACGCAGAGCATGGCCGTGTAGCCGGCGGTGCCGATCGCCATCGCCTCCTGCAGCGAAAACGCATCGGGCAGGCGTACCAGCCAGTCGCTTTTCACGCTGGCGAAGCGGCTGTAGGCGCCCCACTGCGTCTCCGACAGGCCATAGCCGTTGACGATCACCTTGTCGCCCGGCTTGAAATCGGAATTGCCCGACATCACCACGGTGCCGGCGAGATCGATGCCGGCCACCATCGGCAGCTTGCGGGCAATGCGCCCGCCGGTCAGCGCCAGCCCGTCCTTGTAGTTCAGCGTGGAATAGGCGACCTCGACCAGCACGTCATGCTGCGGCAGGTCCTTCTTGGTCAGTTCTTTGAAACCGGCTTTCGGTTTGCCGTCGACCTCTTCGATGACCACGGCGCGGAAGGTATCGGACATTTTCTTCTTTCCTACATGCCGTCATGCCCGGGCTTGACCCGGGCATCTCGGGCAGAACTGCGAAAGATCCTCGGGTCAAGCCCGAGGATGACGTGCCTGTATTGAGTGCCTCAGCGCAGCGGTTCGAGGATCGAAACGTAGTTGGCCACCGCCACGCCGCCCATGTTGAAAACGCCGCCGAGCTTGGCGTTCTTCACCTGGATGTCGCCAGCGGAACCGTTCAGCTGCATCGCCGCCATCACGTGCATCGACACGCCGGTGGCGCCGATCGGATGGCCTTTCGACTTCAGGCCGCCCGAGGGGTTCACCGGCAGCTTGCCATCGGCCTGGGTCCAGCCTTCCTGGATCGCCCTGGCGCCTTCTCCCGGCGCCGTCAGGCCCATGGCTTCGTATTCGATCAGTTCGGCAATCGTGAAGCAGTCATGGCTTTCGGCAAAGGACAGGTCCCAGATGCTCAGGCCCGCGTCGGCCAGTGCATCGGCCCAGGCCTTGGCCGGGCCTTCGAAGGCGATCACGTCGCGCTTGGCCATCGGCAGGAAATCCTGCACATGCCTGGAGGCGCGGAAGGCAATCGCCTTCTTCATGCGCAACGCGGTCTGCACATCCGTCATCACCAGGGCGGCGGCACCGTCGGACACCATCGAGCAGTCGGTGCGGCGCATGCCGCCAACCACCAGCGGATTCTTGTCCGACACGGTGCGGCAGAAATCGTAGCCGAAATCCTTCTGCATATGCGCCAGCGGATTCTTCGCGCCGTTCTTGTGGTTCTTGGCGGCGATCATCGCCGTGGCATCCGACTGGTCGCCATAGCGCTGGAAATACTGCTTCTGGATCGAGTCGAACACGCCGGCGAAACCGCCTTCGCTGAAGACTTCCGCCTTCTTGTAGCTCGCCTTGACCAGAATGTTGCCGACCGCCTCGGTCGAGGCGGAGGTCATTTTCTCGACGCCGACGCAGAGTACGAACCGCGCCTTGCGGGCGGCAATCGCATTCAGGCCCTGATAGATCGCCGCCGTGCCGGTCGAGCAGGCATTCTCGACGCGGGTGGCCGGCTTGAAGCGCAGCGCCGGATCGGCCTGCAGCACCAGCGAGGCCGTGAAGTCCTGGTCGACCAGGCCGCCGTTGAAATGACCGAGATAGATCGCATCGACATCCTTCGGCTCGATGCCGGCATCGCGGATCGCGCCGACGGCCACCTCGACGATCAGATCCTCGGCGTCGCGGCCATCGAGTTTGCCGAATTTGCTGTGGTGCCAGCCGACGATGCAGGCGGTCATGCGGTCTCTCTCCCCAAAAAGCGAAAACGGATGTTTTTGTCCGGTGCGTTAAGAGAAGAGGGGCGGCAGGCGAAGTCAAGGCGAGGCGGCGGCCCGCCGCAACCTTGGTTCCGCTTCATTTCGAGCCGTCCGGCTTCGTGGGCGTTCGTTGCGGTTCGTTCGGCTTCGTGGCGCTTCGCTGGCGCTCGTTTGGCTTCGTTTGTGTTCGCGCGGCGGCTAAGTCTTTGATTTGTCGTGGATGAGAACATAAAGCGAAAATATCTTGCTTCAAGGTCTGCCGGCAGATATATTCCCTATATGTTCTCATTCAGGGAGTCCCCCATGTCCGCCCGCACCATGCTCCAGATCCCCAGCCGTGACGACCTGGACTGTCTGCCCGATCCGGCCGAAGCCTTCCTGACTGGCGCGTTGCGCGGCGACGGTCCGTTCGACCTGCTGGCCGGTGTCGGCGCCGGCCAGGCCAACCGGCCGACCGATGTCGGCAAGCTGCAGGCGCTGCTGCATCTGGAAGGCTATCTCGATGCCGCCGCCACCAACGGCCCGACCGGTCTGTGGGGCGGCCGCGAGGATTATGCGTTGCGCAAATTCCAGAAGGATAACGGCCTTGCCATCGACGGTATCGTGCTGCCCGGCGGCGAGACGATCGAGGCGATCCGCGGTTTCTCACAATGACGCGCGATCCGCTTCGCCGCGCGATGGTCAGTGTCCTGCTCGGCGCGCCGTTGCCGTTCGCCTTCATCGGCAGCCTCGCGCTGCCGTCGGACCATCACGCGCAGCAGGCCGACCGTGCTGCCTTTTACATCCTGCTGTCGCTTCTGCTCTTTGCGGCGCTGGCCTTTGCGATCTGGACACTGACGCGGCAGCCATCGGTTAGCAGCATGCGGCGCTGAGTGCCAATCTGCGTCACATTTACACAATCTTATTGCAACGCGGTCGACACTCTTGGCAGGCTTTGACTGTTGGTGCCGGCTTCCGTGTCGGTGTTCACCGGTGCGGATGCCGGCTCCCGTCCATGACAGGAGGCGCGATGTCCGACCGTTCCCCAGAGAGCAAAAAGCTCACTCATGACGCGTGGCTGCAGAAGCTGCTGACGCATCGCCTGACCACCGCGGAAATCCTCTATCACATGCCGGATCATCCGACCCTGCTGCAGACCTATGTCTGGCAGGATTACGATCTGGCGCCGAAATTCCCGGTGCTGCAGAAGTTTCTCGATTTCTGGGAAGCCAAGCTGGATGGCAAGCTGCACAGCGTGCGCGTGGTCTCGGCGCAGCTGGTCAGCCCGGTGGAAATCCGCGCCGCGGCCGAAAGCTACAGTTTGCACTAGTCCCGCGCGGGGCTACCCGTCGCGTTCAAGGTCAGCCTTGAGATAGCTCAGGATCGGATAGAGCCCGGCCATCAGCGCAATGAGGAAGCCGTAGCGGCCCTCGCGGTAGCCTTTGCGGCCGACATAGCATTTGTAGAAGCGGCTGAAGATGCGGCGGATATTGTGCGCATAGCTGCCGATATCCTCGCCGGCGGCGCGGCGCGCGCGCAGGTCGGCGGCATTCGAGGTCGTGTAGCGGTCGAGCCGGTGGATCATGTCGGAGATATTCTTGTCGACATAATGGATCATGCGGCTCTTGAGGAAGCGCTGCTCGCCTTTCAGCTCCAGCGCCGGATGCACACGCTGGTCGCCCCAGCGCTTGGCGCCTTTGGCGGTCAGGCGCGGCGCCATCATCACGCCGAAATAGCCGCCCCAGCCGTACCGCACGAGACGGCTGCCGACATAATTGTCGAACGGGATCAGGATATGACCGAAGGGCGCGGTGGCGATCACGTCGCGGATTTCGCGCGCCATCTCGGCCGGCACGCGTTCGTCGGCATCCACTTCCAGAATCCAGTCGCCGCTGCAGGCATCGAGCCCGGTGTTGCGGCGCGCGCCCTCCAGCGGCCAGGCGCCTTCGATCAGCTTGTCGGTGAAGCGTGCGGCGATCTCGCGCGTGGCGTCGGTGCAGCGGTCCAGCACCACCACGATCTCGTCGGCAAAGCGCAGCCGCTCCAGACAGTCGGCGATCTGCGCCGCCTCGTTATGCGCGACAACCAGAGCAGACAGTCGGGGTGCGGAAAGCTGCGGCATCAATCCTCGTCCTGGGCGTGCTTCCACAGGTTCTCGGCGGCACGCTGCGCCTTGTCGACGCTGAGGTCGAGCATGCGGCTGTCGTGGCTGCGGAAATCATAGCCCTTCTCGCCGACGATGTCCTGGAAGCTGCGGTCGGTGCGCACGGCGCCGGTCTTCTCGCCCCAGGGGCCGTAGATTTCCTCGCGGCTCGGACCGAACAGGCCGAGCGTGGGCGTGCCGACGGCGGCCGAGAGATGCATCAGGCCGCTGTCGTTGCCGATATACAGGCTGCAGCGCTTCAGCGCCGCGCCGATGGTCTGCAGGTCGAGCTTGCCGACGAAGTCCAGGGTGCGATCGGCCGGCAGGTTGTTCAGCGCCGGTGCCGCCAGCGTCTCTTCGTTGGGGCCGCCGAAGACCGCGATACGCGCATGCGGCAGGATGCCGTCGGCGGCAGTCAGGCGCTGCGCCAGTTCGGCGAAGCGTTCGCCGGGCCAGATCTTGCCGCCCCAATTGGCGGTCGGGCCGAGCGCCAGCACCGGACGGCCGTCGTCGGGCCACAGCTTCTTCGCCGCCTTGGTGGCCTCGTCCTTCAACCACAGCCGCGGCGGCGCGATCTCGCGCAGCTTGAGGAAGTTCGACAGCACGATGACCTTGTGCATGCGCGAGCCCGAACCGCTGAAGCTGCGGCGGCGGCGCGCCAGCAGGAACTGGCCGATGCCCGAACCGCGCAGATCGATGATCAGCCAGAAGCGGGTCAGCGCCAGCTTCTTCCACAATTCCCACCAATGCCCGGCCCAGGGCTTCTTTTCCATCACGATCAGGCGGTCGAGATTGGGCACGGCCTCGAACACCCCGGTCGCCGCCGGGCCGCAGGCGATGGTGAAGCGGGCCTTGGGGAACTGGGCGTGCAGGGCGTTGATCAGGCCGGTGGACAGGACGGCGTCGCCGAGCCGGTTGGCGGAAATGAACAGGATGCGCATGGGCCAATCTTAAAAGAGTTTGGTGCGTTATAGGGGGGTGGTTCCGGCTTGCCAAGCTCGGATGGCTCCCATAGGTGAAAGGGATGTCCGATCTGACCTGTTCTCCCCCGATCTGCGCCGCCCTGCCCGACCGGGCCCTGCTGCGGATTTCCGGCGCCGATGCGCCCGGCTTCCTCAATCCGCTGATTTCCAGCGATGTGGCGGTCGAACCGGGCCGCGCCGCCTATGCCGCGCTGCTGACGCCGCAGGGCAAGTTCCTGCATGATTTCCTGGTCTATACGCAAAGTCCCGACACGCTGCTGGTCGATGTGGCGGCCGAACGCCGCGCCGATCTCAAACGCCGGCTGACGCTGTATCGCCTGCGCGCCAAGGTCGAGCTGAGCGACGTCGAGGGCTGGCAGGGCTATGCGCTGTTCGGCAGCGGCGCGCTGCCGCCTCTGCCGGACGATGCCGTACTATTTGCCGATCCGCGCCTGGCCGCGCTGGGCTGGCGTCTGTGGCTGCCGGATGGGGTGGCGCCGCCGCTGACCATCACCGGTTCGGATGCCTACGAAGTGCATCGCATTGCGCTCGGCGTGCCCGACGGTGCGCGCGACATCGAGGTGGACAAGGGCCTGCTGCTGGAAAACCATTTCGAGGCGCTGCACGGCGTCGATTTCAAAAAGGGCTGCTATATCGGCCAGGAGCTGACGGCGCGCACCAAGTATCGCGGCCTGCTCAAGAAGCAGCTTTATCGTGTGGAGGCCACGCAAGCGCTGCCGGCGCCCGGCACGCCGATCATGGCCGGCGGGCAGGAGGTTGGCCAGCTGCGGTCAGTTTCCGGCAGCAGTGGCCTCGCTTTGCTCCGACTCGATGCGACGTCGCAAGAACTGGATGCGGCAGGTGTTGCGCTGACCGCGATCCGCCCCGACTATGCCGGACCGGTTCCCGAAGCAAAAAGCTAGAAGACCATGGCCAAGAAAATCATCGCTGCTGTCGCCACCGAAACTACTGATGGCGATGGCCGCTGCCGCTGTACCTGGTGCGGCACCGATCCGCTCTATGTGAACTACCACGACACCGAATGGGGCGTGCCCGAATGGGACAGCCGGGCGCTGTTCGAGAAGCTGATCCTCGACGGTTTCCAGGCCGGCCTCTCCTGGATCACCATCCTGCGCAAGCGCGACAACTTCCGCAAAGCCTTCGACGGTTTCCAGCCGGAGAAGATCGTACGCTACACGCCGAAGAAGCTCGAGGCCCTGATGCAGGACGAGGGCATCGTCCGCAACAAGGCCAAGATCCACGGCACGGTGGCCAATGCGCGCGGTTGGCTCGAGATCATGGAGACGGAGAAGGGCGGCTTTTCCGGCTATCTGTGGAAGTATCTCGACGGCAAGCCGCTGCAGAACAACTGGACCCACAAGAAGCAGGTGCCGGCGGAAACGCCGCTCAGCCAGGCGATCTCGAAGGATCTGCGCAAGCGCGGCTTCACCTTCGTCGGCCCCACCATCGTCTATGCCTTCATGCAGGCGGTCGGCATGATCAACGATCACACCACCGACTGCTTCCGTCACAGAGACGTGCAGAAACTGAAAAAGCCACGCGGCTGAGGCGCGCGGCTTTTCCGGTCGATGGCCGTGCCGGGTTAAGCTGCCTTGCCGTCCGCGTTCAGGCCCATGGCAATGCGACCGGCCAGCTTCTGCTGCGGCAGCATCGTGAAGGGGTGATAGCGCGCACCCTGCAGATCGCGGAACAGCCGCTCGATGCCGTTGTCGCGATAGAAAGCGCTGCCGCCCGCCGCATCCAGCGCCAGAGAACCGACCTGCAGCAGGCTTTCGGTCATGGCGCGCTTCAGCGTCAGCATTGTCGCCGTGGTCTGCTCGCCGGGCGTGCCGGTTTCGCCGATCTGCAGCATACGCTCATGTGCGGCGGTGGCCGAGGCCAGCGCGGTGTCCATCGCGCCGATCAGGATCTGCGTATCGGTGTCTTCACGGCGTTTTGACGCCAGGCGCACGGTCTCATCGCGCAGCTTCTCGGCCACGCCGCGATACACGCTGTACACCAGCGGCCAGGCGACCGTGCAGACCAGATGGAAGAAAGGATGCCACACGCCGGCGGGGCGTCGCGCGCTGATCGCGGCATCGGCAACGAACACATCCTTCAGCACCACGTCATGCGATCCGCTGGCACGCATACCCAGCGTGCGCCAGGTCTGTTCGATGCTGACGCCTTCGGCCTTCATCGGCACGGCGGCGTGCAGCACTTCGCCGTCGCAGACGGCCATGGTCATCAGCAGGTTGCCGGCTTCGCAGCCGCTGACGAAACGCTTGCGACCCGAGAAGCGGTAGCCGCCCTCGACCTTCACGGCAGTGCCAGACCCGGCGAGCCAGTCGTTGCCGCCGGTCGACAGCAGCATCAGGTTTTCGCTAGCGATGCGTTTCAGCACGGCCTCGACGGCGGCGGGATCGCCGCGCCAGCGCCGCACCAGCAGCGCGACCGGATGCATGTGCATCGACAGTGCCAGCGCCGTGCCGCTGCACTGGCCGGCGAAGCCGCGCAGCATGTCGGCCACCTCGCGATAACCGGCGCCGAGTCCGCCCAGCTCTGTGGGGATCAGCGCCGGCAGAATGCCGGCCTGTTTGATGAGCGCGAAATTGTCGGCGGCAAACCGGTCGGATGAATCGAGCAGCGCCGCATGGGTAGCGAAGGCTTCACCCAGAGGGGCTATGCGAGTCGATAAAGCGTTGTCGGATGAGGGTTTTTTGATCTGGGACTGAATCGTCATCGGTGTCTCCGGGCCTGAAATGGGGGTGTCAAAGGCGGCGGATACTGCGCAGGATGTTAGCGATGAGATAGTGCAAAAAATGCACTTGGCGTTTTCGGACTTCTCGCATATCCATGCGGGCATGGATATGCGCTATGGCATTTTCTGTCCGGTCGCAAAGGCCGCCGAGGTCGTGGCGAGCCGGTGGACGCCGCTGATTCTGAGCGAGCTGATGAAGGGCCGCGAACGCTTCGTCGACATTCAGCAGGGCGTGCCGCTGATGTCGCGCAGCCTGCTGTCGCGCCGGCTCAAGGAAATGGAAATCAGCAACCTGATCGCGCGCGTGCCGCAGGGCCGTGGCCATGTCTACCGGCTCACCGAGGCAGGCAACGCGCTCCGTCCGCTGATCAACCAGCTGGCCGAATGGGGCAGCACGTATCGTTTGCCTTTCCTCGACGAGCATGACCGCAATGTCAGCTATCTGATGTATTCGATGCGGGATTTCCTGCTGCATGGCCGGCTGGAGCAACTGCCCGCGAAATGCGTGCTGCATTTCGAATTCACCAATGTGCCGCGCCGCGACCACAAGCTGCGCAACTGGTGGCTCATCAAGCGCGATGCCGAAATCGATCTCTGCTACACCGATATGGGCTTCGAGGTCGATCTGCAGATCACCGCCGATCTGGATGTGCTGACGCGCGTGATCGTGGGCACCGCCAGCCTGCAGAAAGCACGCATCGCCGGCGATGTCGCGTTCTCGGAGAATCCGCGCCTGGTCAACAAGCTGATCGCCGCGCTTGAACTGGTGGAGCCGCCGCAGATGCGACTGCTGCGCGTGCCGGAAGAGCCGCCGCCGCCCACCATGTTGCCGATGCCGCTGAACCTGCGGAAATCGGTTAAAACGACGAGCCGGGCTGCTTAAGGAATTCGATTTCCTCTGGCGAACTCTCGCGGCCCAGCGCCGCGTTGCGATGCGGGAAGCGGCCGAAGCGGGCAATGACCACACGATGCTTGTCGGCCCAGACGGCAAGATCGAGGCCCGGCAGCTCCTTGTCCAGAGCCGAGAACAGCAGATGCGCCAGTTCCTGGTCGGGCAGATGCTCGCTGTGTTCGAACGGCAGGTAGAAGAACATCCGCATCACCGGCGGCACGGCAATATCGAAGCCGCGATCCACCGCCTGGCGCGCTATGTTGCGCGCGCGGGTATCGCCGGCAAAGGCCTTGGCCTGGCCGCGAAACAGGTTGCGCGGGAACTGGTCGAGCAGGATCAGCAGCGCCAGCGTACCTTCCGCCGTCTGTGCCCAGTCGGCATAGCCTTCGGCCAGCGCGGTTTCGACGGCAGCGGCAAAGCGACGGCGGATCTCATCGTCGAAGGCGTCGTTCTTCTCGAACCAGACTTTGCGATGCTGCAGCGCTTCGCCGGGGCGACGGTCGAACCAGAAGTCCAGCACGCTGTCTTGCGTAACGGTGTCGGGTGTTGCGGTCACGATTCGAAATTCTCCCAATGCCAGTAGCCGATCACATGGCGCGGCAGTCCGCATTCATCAAGCAGGGGCGCGAGAACGCGTTGGAAGATGATGAATTCCCGATTCTGCTTCAGCGATGATCGCCGCGCGAAGCTGGGCTGGCCGCCCAGCAGGATGGCGCGGTATTCCTGCTCGAAGGCCACAACCTGCTCGGGCGTATACAGGTCGTCGAAGCGACGGCCGCTGTAGTCGCGGCCGGTGGCGCGGCGGTGGCCGGTCCCGAGCAGGCGGAAACGCAGGTTGAGTCGACCGCCGGAGTCGAGGTCGCCGTCGGGCTGCGCTTCGACTAGACCGATATGGGGCAGCAGGTGTCGCGGAATCCGCAGAGGATCGACTGCAGTTTTGGGCGGCACGCCTCCGGCCGCCGGCGGCAGGGCACGCCAGTAGGCGATGAAATGCTCCAGCGCCGGCGGCAGCACGGCTGGCCAGGTTCGGTCGTCGATGATCCCGGGCGTCTGCGACATCGCCCCTCCCTTGCCAACAGCCTAAGCCGGCTGCAGCAGAATGCCCATATGTCCAAAAAAGTGTGGGCCTGTTGATACCGCGGCAGCATCTGCTAGCCTGCCAAAAAAACAGGAGCGGAAACGTCATGAACCAGATCGATCTCAAGGGCCGGACTGCCGTGGTCACCGGCGGCGCGCAGGGTATCGGCCGCGCCGTGACCGAACGTCTGCTGCGGTCGGGCGCTACGGTGGCGATCTGGGATCACGATGCCGGCCTGAGCCAGAAGACGGCCGCCGAACTCTCGGCGCATGGCCGGGCAATTTCCGTGCTGGCGGATGTCACCTCCTGGGCCAGCATCGAGGCGGCGGCGAAACAGACGGCCAGCGAGTTCGGCGGGATCGACATCCTGGTCAACAATGCCGGCATTGCCGGGCCGAATGCGCCGGTCGATGCCTATCCCCTGGAGGCCTGGCAGCAGGTGATCGATATCGACCTGACCGGCGTGTTCCACTGCTGCCGCGCCGTGGTGCCGCTGATGAAAACGAAGGGCTTCGGCCGCATCGTCAATGTGGCCTCGATTGCCGGCAAAGAAGGCAATCCGAACGCCAGCGCCTACAGCGCCGCCAAGGCCGGCGTGATCGCCCTGACCAAATCGCTGGGCAAGGAGCTGGCTGGGATGGACATCGCGGTCAACTGCATCACCCCGGCGGCGGCGAAAACCGCCATCTTCGACCAGATGACGCAGACCCATATCGACTATATGCTGTCGAAGATCCCCCGTGCGCGTTTCGTCGCGGTGGATGAGATCGCCGCGATGGTGGCCTGGCTGGTCAGCCCGGAAAATTCCTTCACCACCGGCGCGGTGTTCGATCTGAGCGGCGGTCGCGCAACTTACTAGTGGGCAGTACGAGAGGCAGGATGGACAGCCGGGACGCAAAGTTTTCGATTGGCGATGTGGTCAAACACCGGCTGTTTCCGTTCCGTGGCGTGATTTTCGACGTCGACCCGGTCTTCAACAATACCGACGAATGGTATGAATCGATCCCCGCCGATCTGCGCCCGCGCAAGGATCAGCCCTTCTATCACCTGCTGGCCGAGAATGCGCAGAGTTCGTATGTCGCCTATGTGTCGGAGCAGAATCTGCTGCCCGATGCCGAGGCCGGTCCGGTGAACCATCCCGATATCAAGAAATATTTCGGCGGCTTCCGCAGCGGCCGTTACGAGTGGCGCGCCTCGGTGCGGATGTAGCCCGGCGGCACTCGCTCAGATATCCGGGTGCCAGGGCAACTCGCCGAAGATACCTTCAATATATTCGGTCAGCGTGGTAACAGCCAGCGCCAGCGGCTTGGCCGTGTCGAGCACCAGATCGGCAGCCTGCGGTTCCTCATAGGGTGCAGATATGCCGGTGAAATTCTTGATCTCGCCCGAGCGCGCCTTGCGGTACAGACCTTTCGGATCGCGCGATTCACAAAGCGCGATATCGGCCTTCACGTAAATCTCGCGGAAATCCTCGCCGACGATCTCGCGCGCCATGTCGCGGAAACGCTGCAGCGGCGAAATCGCCGAGACCAGCACCAGCGAGCCGTTCGCCGCCATCAGCTTGGCGACTTCGGCAAGCCGGCGCAGGTTTTCCAGCCGGTCGGCCTCGGTGAAACCCAGATCGCGGTTCAGTCCGTGGCGCAGGTTGTCGCCATCCAGCACGGCGATATGGCGGCCGCGCGAGAACAGCAGGCGCTGCGTCGCCATCGCGATGGTCGATTTGCCGGCGCCGGACAGGCCGGTCATCCAGATCACGCCGCCGCGATGACCGTTCATCTCGATGCGTTCCTGCACCGTCACGGAGGAATCGACCGCGGTAATATCGGTGCTGACGCGGGTCGCCGCTGTCTCAATCACCAGGCCGGCGACGATCTGCGGCCCGCGGATCAGCACGCCGCGACCGGTGCGCGGCAGGGTTTCGTAGAGGTCGATGGCCATCGGCGGCCGCACGCGTAGTACCACACGGGCCACGCCGTTGCGCTCGATCTGCTGCGCCGTATCGGCATCCAGGGTTTCGACATCGAGCGATTCGACAATCGATTCCACCTGCGCTTCACGCTCGGCGGTACCTACCTTCATGGTCAGGCGGTCGCCTTTATGCAGCGGCTGCTTGTCGAGCCAGAACAGCCGCACGGTGAAGCGGTTGGCATCGATGGGCCGGTGATCGGGCGAGGAGCCCAGTGCACCGCGTTCGACGAAGACATCCTCATCCAGCGTAAACGCCACGCTCTCGCCGGCCTTCGCCTCGGTTGGCGCCGGCATCGGCCGACCCGGCCCGGTCCAGTGTTCCAGCGTCGCCACAGTGGCCTCGCGGCCCAATGGCGCGAAGCGGATGCGGTCGCCGGGTTTCAGTCTGCCGCTTTCGATGCGGCCGACGACGATGCGCTTGTCGCCGTAGCGATAGAGATCCTGCACCGGCAGGCGCAGCGGCTGATCGACGGCCTGCGCGCGCGGGCTGAAGGCATCCAGCGCACCGATCAGGGTCGGGCCCTGATACCACGATGTATTGGCGCTCCGGCTGGCGATATTGTCGCCCGTGCGCGCCGACAGTGGCACGATGGCCTGCGGTTCAATGCCGATGCCGACCAGGTAATTGCGCACGGCGTCGGCTACCACCTTGAACTTCACCGGATCATGCCCGATCAGGTCGATCTTGTTCACGGCGACCGCGACCTGGCGGATGCCGAGCAGATGCAGCAGATAGGCATGGCGGCGGGTCTGCTCGGCCAGGCCTTGCGCGGCATCCACCACCAGGATCGCGGCATCGGCCTGCGCCGCGCCGGTCACCATGTTCTTCAGGAATTCCTTATGCCCCGGCGCATCGATGATCACATAGCGACGTTGGCTGGTGGTGAACCAGATCTGCGTGGTGTCGACCGTGATGCCCTGATCGCGTTCGACCTGCAAAGCATCGAGCAGGAACGACCACTCAAACTCCAGTCCGCGCTTTTCGGAGACGGCCTTCAGCTGCTCCAGCTTGCCGGTCGGCAGTGAGTCCGTGTCATGCAACAGGCGGCCGACCAGGGTGGACTTGCCATGATCGACATGGCCGACGATGACGATGGGAAAGGCGCGGCCCTGCTGCAGGCTGGCGCGCTGTTGGTCGAAAGTCTCTACGGGAAGCGGAGCGGCTGACATCGACAGACTCACATATAGCCGGCGACGCGCAGGCGCTCGAAGGCATCCTCGCTGTCATGGTCCATCGCGCGGCCGGCGCGTTCGGGTTCGCGCGTCACGGCCAGTTCGGCGATGATCTCATCGATGTTGCGCGCCGGGCTGGCGATCGGAAACGTAATGCCGATCTCGCCCAGCGAGCGGAAACGCTTGTTCTCCGAATTGGCAAAATACAGCGGCACCACGGGAATGCCTTCGCGCTTGATGTAGCGCCAGATATCCAGCTCGGTCCAGTGCAGCAGCGGATGGATGCGCATATGCACGCCATCGGGCAGGTCGGATGCGAAATGGTCCCACAGTTCGGGCGGTTGGTCGCGGAAGTCCCAGGCGCCGGCGTCATCGCGCGGACTGAACACGCGCTCCTTGGCGCGCGTCGCCTGCTCGTCGCGGCGGATGCCGGCCACCACGCCCTTCCAGCCGTATTTGGCGATAGCTTCCTTCAGGCCCAGCGTCTTGCGCGCGGCGATGCGCGAATTGTGCGGCAGGGTCGGATCGGTGGCTTCCAGCGGCGGGCAGGCATCCTTGATCAGCTCGATGCCCCATTCCCCCGCGTAGCGGTCGCGGAAGGCGTAGGTCTCGGGGAATTCCAGCCCGGTATCCAGATGGGCCAGCGGGAAGGGGATCTTGCCGAGGAAGGCCTTCTTCGCCAGCCAGATCATCACATTCGAATCCTTGCCCAGCGACCACAGCATCGCCATCGGCTTGATGCGGCTGTAGGCCTCGCGAAGGATGTAGATGCTCTGGGCTTCGAGGGAATCGAGATCGTCATGCATGGCTAAATACACTCTACACCGGTACTTTTACCGGGAAAGTCTTAATAAACTTCAGAGATTTCCCGCCGGAAGCGGCAGATGGATGCCGCATTCGGTCTTTTCGCGGCCCTGCCAGCGGCCCGAACGGGCATCCTGGCCAGATGCTACCGGATGCGTGCAGGTGGCGCAGCCGATCGAGAGATAACCCTCGGCCACCAGCGGATGGCGCGGCAGGTCGTGGCGGGCGAAATAGGCGTCGATCTCGGCGGCCGACCAGCCGGCCAGCGGATTGAATTTGAGCCGCGCGCCCTCGGCCTCCACCAGCGCGATATCGCGGCGCGTGCCGGCCTGGTAGCGCTTGCGGCCGTTGATCCAGGCGGCAAAAGGCTTCAGGGCGCGCTGCAGCGGCTGCACCTTGCGCAGATTGCAGCAGGCCTCGGCATCCCTGAACCACAGCGTACCAGCCTCGTCCTGCGAGGACAGCTGCGTCTGGTCGGGCGTCAGCACGCGCACATCGCTCAGGCCCAGCCGCGCGATCAGCGCGTCGCGGTATTTGAGCGTCTGGTCGAACAGTTTGCCGGTATCGAGGAACAGCACCGGCGTCGCCTTGTCGGTCTGCGCTGCCAGATGCAGCAGCACGGCCGATTCCGCGCCGAACGATGAGACCAGTGCGATCTGGCCGGGAAACAGGTCGCGGATCGCGATATTCAGCACGTCTTCGGCCGAACGGCCCTGCATCTGCGCATTCAGCGCGGCGGCATAGTCGTCGAGATCAAGGCCGGCAAAGGCGAGTGCGCTCATTCGGCGGCCTCCTGTTTGCGGGCCAGCAGACGCTGTTTCAGCGCGCTGACCCGGCCATCGCCCGTGGGCTGATAGACATGACTGAAGCTTTTGATCGCCTTGGCAAAGGCCTCGGCAGCATCGGGCCGTGCGATTTCAAAGGCATCGAAGCCGCTGCGCTGCATGGCCCAGAGCTGGTCCTGCAGCACATGGCCGGTGGCGCGCAGCTCGCCGCGATAGCCGAAGCGCTCGCGCAGCAGGCGGGCCTGGCTGTAGGCGCGGCCGTCGCTGAATTTCGGGAAGTGCAGCACGATCAGGTCGAAGCGCTCGGCTTCAGTCCCGAAATCCAGCACATCCAGTGTATTCGGCAGCACGATACCGAGCGGATCGTTGCGGCCCGACAGCTGGTCCTTCTCGGCCTGCCAGCGTGCGTATGTGACCAGCACCGCGCCGCTGTCGGGCAGCGCGGCATCATCCGCTACCGGCTGGAAGGCGTCTTCGCCCACAATGCGACCATCTTTAAGCAACGGCCCAATCTTAAGCAGAGACATAGACGGCCTCCTTGAACGGAGCGAGGCCCACGCGGCGATAGGTGTCGAGGAAACGCTCGTCGCTGGAGTTGCGCAGGCGCAGATAGGTTTCGACCAGGGTGTCGATGGCATCCACCGCGTCCTGCGTGTTCAGCGCCGGACCGATCAGGTCGCCGATGGCGGCCTGCTCGTCGGCCGCGCCGCCCAGCGTGATCTGGTAGAATTCCTCGCCGGCCTTGTCGACGCCGAGGATACCGATATGGCCGACATGGTGATGCCCGCAGGCATTGATGCAGCCGGAAATCTTGATCTTCAGCTCGCCGATGTCATGCGCGCGCTCCCAGTTCTTGAAGCGCAGCGCGATCTGCTGCGCGATCGGGATCGAACGGGCATTGGCCAGCGCGCAGTAATCCAGGCCGGGGCAGGCGATGATATCGGAGGCCAGGCCGACATTCGGCGTCGCGAGGTCATAGGCCTTCAGCGCCTTGTACACCGCCGGCAGGTCGGACTGCTTCACATGCGCCAGAACCAGATTCTGTTCATGGGTGACGCGGATTTCGCCAAACGAATAACGGTCGGCGATATCGGCCACCGCATTCATTTGTTCGGCACTGGCGTCCCCCGGCGGCGCGCCTTCCTTCTTGAGCGAGACGGTAACGATGCTGTAGCCCGGTTGCCTGTGCTTAGACGTGTTGCGTCGCGCCCACAGGCCGAACTCGAAGTCGGTGCGGAAGGCATTGGCATAGTCGGCCGAAATGCCCGACAGCTTTTCGAAGGCCGGCGGCGCGAACTGGGCGGTGATCTGGTCAATCGCGTCCTGCGGCAGCTTCAGTGCGCCATCCCTGCTGGCGGCGAATTCGGCCTCCACCTTTTCGCGCATCGCCGCGATGCCGATCTCATGCACCAGAATCTTGATGCGCGCCTTATAGAGATTGTCGCGCCGGCCGAACTGGTTGTAGACGCGCAGGATGGCTTCCAGATAGCTCAGCAGGTCCTGCTTAGGGAGAAAATCGCGGATCGTCTTGCCGATGAAGGGCGTGCGGCCGAGGCCGCCGCCGACAATCACCTCGAAGCCCACTTCGCCGGCCGGGTTCCTGTGCATGCGCAGGCCGATATCGTGGACACGCACGGCGGCGCGGTCGTTCGGCGAGCCGGTGACGGCGATTTTGAACTTGCGCGGCAGGAAGCTGAATTCCGGGTGGAAGGTCGACCACTGGCGGATGATCTCGCACCAGACGCGCGGATCCTCGATCTCATCATGGGCGGCGCCGGCGAACTGGTCGGTCGTGGTGTTGCGGATGCAGTTGCCGCTGGTCTGGATGGCATGCATCTGGATTTTCGCCAGATCGGCCAGCGCGTCAGCCGTGTCTTCCAGCCTGATCCAGTTGTACTGCAGGTTCTGCCGCGTGGTGAAATGGCCCCAGCCGCGGTCGTATTTGCAGCCGATCTGCGCCAGGCCGCGCAGCTGGCGCGACGACAGCGTGCCGTAGGGAATGGCGATGCGCAGCATATAGGCATGCAGCTGCAGATACAGGCCGTTCTGCAGGCGCAGCGGCTTGAATTCGTCTTCGCTGATCTCGCCGCTCAGGCGGCGGGCGACCTGATCGCGGAACTGCGCGACGCGCTCGTCCACCATGGTCTGATCGATCTCGTCATACTGGTACATGAGGCAGTCCTTCGGGGCTTAGGCTGCAGGCTGGCGGCGCTCAGTACTGGGCCCCTCGGCGCGCAGCACTTCGCGATACTGGATGGGCTTCGGCGGAGTCACGCTGGCATCGACCGGGATCAGATACGGCGCGACGACAATGTTCTTCTTCGCCTGCGCCTCGGCTTCGGCCAGCAGGGCCGCGCCGGCCTCGACATTGGCGACCACGGCGGCGTCGGCGATGCGGCGCGACCAGTTGGCGGATTTGGTCAGATAGACCACATCGCCGTTCAGCAGGTGATTGGCGGTCACCACCTGCGGCTGGCTGTTGAGTTTGGGGGCTTTGGCCATCGTGATGAATCCTCAGGCGGTGCGTCGCTGCTGGGCGACGGTCGTCTTGGCGTAAGCGGCAACCTTGCCGATGATCAGAAGGACCGGCCCGTTGCCATGCTGCGCGGCCAGGGCCGGCAGGGTGTAGAGCGAACCGGCGCTGACTTGCTGGTCGGCCCGCGTGCCGTTCTCGATCAGGGCGACCGGCAATGCGGCAGACGCGCCGGCGGCGATCAGGTGGTCGCGGATATTCGCAGCCTGCGTCAGTCCCATATAGACGACGACGGTTTCCCCGCTCGCGGCGCGGTCAATCCAGCTGAAATTCTCTTCGCCGTCCTTCAGCTGACCGCTGACCAGGCTGAGGCCATGGCTGAGCTCGCGATGGGTCAGCGGAATGCCGGCGCTGGCGGCGCAGCCGAGCGCCGCCGTGATGCCGGGAATGACGGACACGGCAATGCCGCGCTGCTTCAGAAAGTCCATCTCCTCGCCGCCGCGGCCGAAGATGAAAGGATCGCCGGCCTTCACGCGCACCACCTTCTTGCCTAGCGCGGCATGAGCGGCGAGCTGCGTATTGATCTCGTCCTGGCCGATGCTGTGGCGGCCCTTGCGCTTGCCGACCGACACCCGCTCGGCATCGCGGCGCACGCGGTCGAGAATCTCGGGCGCGACCAGCGCGTCATACAGCACGATATCGGCATCCATCAGGGCGCGCTGCGCGGCAATGGTCAGCAGGTCGGGATCGCCGGGGCCGGCGCCGACCAGGACGACCTGGCCCTGCAGTTCGTCCTGCGTGCCGTTCAGTTCGCTCATCAGCGCGGCGCGCGCACCGGCGCGGTCACCGGCCAGCGCCTTCGCCGCCACCGGACCGTCGAAGACGCGCTGCCAGAACCGTTTGCGCTGCGCGGGCTCATGGATCATGCGCGCCACCGCGCCACGGAATTCACCGGCCAAAGCCGCCACATCGCCCAGCCGCGCCGGCAGCAGCGCTTCGATCTGTGCGCGGATGCGGCCGAGCAGCAGCGGTGCGGTGCCGTTCGAGGAGATGCCGACGGTGATGTCGCCGCGTTCGACGATGGCCGGCACGGTGAAATCGGAAAGATCGGCGCGATCCACCACATTCACCAGCAGGCCGCGCTGCTGCGCAGCTTCGGCAATCGCTTCGTCGCGCGCATCGCCGAAGGCGGCGATCACGAGACGCACGCCATCCAGCGATGCGGCCGAGAAGGCGGCCTGATGTTCGGCAGCACCCTCGGCGACACATGAAAAGATTTCAGGATTGAGCTCCGGCGCGACCACGCGGATGCGGGCACCGGCCTTGCGTAGCAGGCGGATCTTGCGGGCGGCATTTTCGCCACCGCCGGCAACCAGGACCAGACGGTCCCGCAGGTTCAGAAATCCCGGAAAGCTATGCATGGCAGGCCCGCCTCTCTGATGGCCAGCAGCTTATGTGGAAATATTTATTTAACGTCTATAAATGAGAGTCAATAAATTAACACTGAAATAGATGATAAAATATAGTAATTATCAATTATTTTATGTAAAATATAAGCCGGACCCGCAGCTTTATTACCTGCTTGGTAATTGTTAACCCACTGATCTGGCTGAATATTCACTCCAGTTCCACCCTGAACAGGAGTCCAGCCATGATCTCCAACACCCGTTCCGCCACTCTTCTTCGTCTCGATGCGGCCCTCTGTGCCGCCTGCGGCCTGCCCGGCCTGATCGCCCCGGCCTGGTTGGCCGGCTTCCTGCTGCCCGGTCAGGAGACCGTGCTGGGCTTTGCCACCGCCACGGTGCTGTGGGAGCTCGGCATCCTGCTCGCGGCCTATGCCGCCCTGCTGCTGCTCGCCTCGGCGAAACCTTCCCTGGACCGCCCGGTACTGGCGATCACCGCCGTCGCCGATGCCGGCTGGGTGATCGGCACTTTCGCGCTGGTCGCGGCCTTTCCGTCGAGCTTCAGCGGCTGGGGCATGGTGGTGCTCGCCATTGTCGCCTTCGACACCGCGCTGATCGGTCTGTGGAAGCTGCGGCTGCTGCGCCAGCGTGGCAGTCACGCCCTGGCGGTCTAAGCCGTGGGGCGGCTGGACAGGCCGCCCCGCTTCTCTCCAGATTAAGCGCAGAGGAAACGGAGATGCAGATGAGCGAAGCGGCAATCTCTCAAGCCACATCGGCCGCCGGTTTCGGCACGCTGATGCGGCAATGGCGTCGCCGCCGGGGCTTAAGCCAGCTCGATCTGGCCGAAAACGGCGGCGTGTCGCAGCGCCATGTCAGCTTCCTCGAATCCGGCCGCGCGCGACCCAGCCGCCAGATGGTGCTGCATCTGGCCGAACTGCTGGATATGCCGCTGCGCGAGCGCAACCGCCTGCTGCATGCCGCCGGTTTCGCGGCGGCCTATCGCGAAAGCAAGCTGGATGCGCCGCAGCTCGCCGAGGCACGTCACGCGCTCGACCTGCTGCTCAAGCAGCAGGAGCCGTTTCCGGCGGTGGTGGTCGATGCCGGCTGGACCGTGCAGCTGGCCAACCAGGCGGCGCAGCGCATGATCGCCTTCCTGCTCGGTCCGACATTCGATCCGTCGAAACCCGTCAACTTCATGAAGCTGCCGCTGCATCCGCAGGGCGCGCGGCCCTTCATCAAAAACTGGCGCGACGTCGCCGGCAACCTGCTGCACCGGCTGCAGCGCGAGGCGATGGACAGTCCGGCGGCGGCGGCCGTGCTCAGCGACGTGCGCGGCTACCCCGATGTCGATGCGCTGTGGCGCAATGTCGACTGGGATGCCGAGCCGAAACCGCTGCTGTCGTTTTCGGTCGAGAAGGATGGTCTGGCGCTCGACCTCGTTACCATGATCGCCACCTTCGGCACGCCGCAGGATGTCACCCTGCAGGACCTGCGGATCGAGAGCTTCCTGCCGGCCAATCAGGCCAGCGAGACGCTGTTACGTGGGCTGGCGTCACATTAAAATAGCCGTCTGACTCTCGTAAAATCCGCCATTTTGCGACACACTCGCCGGCAACGGATTTGATGAGGCAAAGATGGCTGCGCTCACCCTGCAAAACTGGAATCTGACGATCGGCGACGGCAAGGCGCTGTTCTGCATCCTGGGTCTGAACGTGATCGAGGATCTCGATCTGGCGCTGCACACCGCCACCGAGCTGAAGCAGATCGCTGACGACCTGAAGCTGCCCTTCGTGTTCAAGGCCAGCTTCGACAAGGCCAACCGCTCCTCGATCAACAGCTTCCGCGGGCCGGGTCTCGAACAGGGGTTGAAGATTCTGGCCACCGTGAAAGACAAGCTGAAGGTGCCGATCGCCACCGACCTGCATGAGCCCTATCAGGCCGAGCCGGTCGCCGAGGTCGCCGATCTGGTGCAGATTCCGGCCTTTCTGGTGCGGCAGACCGACCTGATCGTGGCGACCGCGCGCGCGACGCAGAAGAAGAAGGGCCTGCTTCACGTCAAGAAGGCGCAGTTCCTCGCGCCGGGCGACTGCAAAAGCATCCTGCACAAGATCGAGCAGGCGGCGGCGCCCAACATGACCATCCTGTGCGAACGTGGCTCGGCCTTCGGCTACAACAACCTGGTCGTCGACATGCTGGCGATCCAGGAGATGCAGAAATTCAATGTGCCGGTGACTATTGATGCCACTCATGCCGTGCAGTTGCCCGGCGCCAAGGCGGTCGAAGGCGGCGGTGTGGCCGCTGGCGGCCGGCGCGAGGGCGTGCCGATCATTGCGGCGGCGGCGGTGGCGGCTGGCGCCGATGGCGTCTTCCTCGAATTCCATCCCGAGCCGGACAAGGCGAAATGCGACGGGCCGAGCTGCCTGCCGCTGTCGGGCGCGCGGGCACTGCTGACGCGACTGAAGGCAATCCACGCCGCCGCCCGGAACTGACCATCGTGCATGAAAAAGCCGCCTGCGCAGCACACGCAGGCGGCGTCTTCTTTAAGTCGGCGCGATGTTACGAACCGCCCGGGCGGTCGGCTACGATCGCGCCGGAAATGCGTCGCGCTTCGGCGAGCTGCTGCGCCACCAGTTTCGCCGTATCGCTCGACGCCGCGCGCAGATTTGCGTTATCACCGCTGCGGGCATAGGCGTTGTGCAGGCGCAGCTCGCGCTCCTGCGCTTCCTGCAGCAGCGTGATGTAGCGTTCGTCGAAAGCGTTGGTGGAGGCGTTCTGCAGCTCTGCCAGCTTTTGCTGCATGTGCACCGTCAGCACCGGCGTTGTCGGCGTGATGCCGGCCTGGCGCGCGGCTGCGGTCAGCCTGCTGGTGGAGGTCGCATGCTGCGCCGCCATCTGCTGCGCATAGACCTTCACGTCATTGCTCTGGGCACGCTGCACGGCGATCTTGCTCGCCTCGGTCTGGAACAGGTCGGCATTACTGGCATAGAGCACGAAAGTCTGCGCTGTCAGCGCCTGCTGCTGCACAGCCGCGTTCTGCTGTCTATCGGCTTTCATACCGCCGGCCAGTGCAGCCGGTACGATGGCGCTGGCGGCGAACAGGGTGGTGGCGCCCAGCAGGGCGTAAGAACGGAAACGGGTCATGGCTTGTCCTCCGGGTTGGCTGCGGGAAGAGGCCTTTAAAACCCGGAGGCAGGCAGGATGTTCCGTTTCAGGAAGACGTGACGGCCAAGCTTATTTGCGCGGCTGCTCGGGTCCGATGCGCCACTGCGGATGCGCGATCATCACCAGATCGCCGGCGGTATCGCGCAATTCGACGCGGGCATCGAGATCCTGCGTAGCGGACCAGTCGAGTTCGGGCAGGCTGCACTCGGCCGTGATGGTGCCACGCGCCTTTTTCAGGAATTCGGTACGGAAGCCGGTGACGATCCAGCGTGCGCCTGTCGCGGGCTGGCGACTCATCAGCGCCAGGTTGCCGGTCAGCTCGGCGAGATTGGTCAGCGCGACGGCATGCAGCGAGCGTAGGTGATTGCGCACGCGGCGACGGTCGGCCATCTGCGCGCGCGCCTGGCCGGGGGCGAGCTCCAGCACCTGCGGCGCGATGCTGCCGGCATAAGGCACGGTGATGCCGATCAGCAGGTTGAACAGCCGGCGCCCCAGCGGCAGACGGCTGAAGCCACGCCACTGTTTCAGCACCGTGGCCTCTGTGCGGGCGGATGCAGCGGGAATCGCAAGGGTGGCAATGGTCATTTCAGTTTCCTTTTCACGGGTGGGACGGCGATGGCCTCCCAGATCAGGTCCGACAGCTTGCGTGCGGCCATGCCGGCCTCGAGTTTGCTGCTCCCGGCGCGATGCAGGCGCAGCCAGGTCTGCACCGGGCCCAGCACCAGGCTGAGCAGCAGTTCGGGTGGCAGCGGCTTCAGCACCCCGGCCTCGATGGCCGGTTTGATCCGCCGCAGCAACGGACGGATGAAATCGGCGGTGTCGCCCTGCAGCTGGTCGTCCACTGCGGTCAGCGTGCGGTGATGACGATGCTCGGAGAGAAACCGCTCGGCGGTCGGGTTCTGCATCGCCCAGCCGATATGCGTGGTGACGAATGCATCCAGTAATTCGCGGATGCCGCTCTGGCGCACCAGCGCTGCGGTGATCGCCGTGCGGTACTGCTCCAACAGGTCTTCATACAGCGCGACCACCAGGCCCTCGCGGCTGCCGAAATGGTGATACAGGCTGCCGGTCGAAATGCCGGCGGCCTCGCACAGCTGTTCGATGGTGGTGGCCTCCACGCCCTGCGCGTCGAACAGCGCCAGCGCGGCCACCAGCGCGCGCTGGCGCGTGCTGCGCTCAGCGGCTTGCGCGGCGATTCTCGTCGCGGTCTGGGCTGCGGCGGCACGGGCGGGCTTGCTCATACCCTGCTTATAACGAGCTCTAGAATAAAATTCTAGAATAAAATTCTAGGCAACGAGACCGGGACAGGGCCGGGCTGGCCCTTGTCAGCGGCGGATGGGCCTTTAGAGTCGCCGGGCTGCGGTATCCGCTCCAAAGAGAGAGAGTTCAAGATGGCGAAAGAGTTGCATCATTTCATTGGCGGCAAGAAGGTCGCCGGCACGTCGGGCCGTTTCCTCGACGTCTACAATCCGAGCACCGGCGAAGTCGCCGCCAAGGCGCCGCTGGCCACCAAGGCCGAGGTCGAGGCCGCCATCGCCGACAGCCAGAAAGCCTTCCTGGAATGGAGCGCCACCTCGCCGCTGGTGCGCGCCCGCGTCATGTTCAAGTTCAAGGAACTCTGCGAGAAGCATGCCGACGAGATTGCGCTGCTGATTTCCAACGAGCATGGCAAGGTCGTCTCCGACGCCAAGGGTTCGCTGCAGCGCGGCCTTGAAGTGGTGGAATTCGCCTGCGGCATTCCGCATCTGCTGAAGGGTGAGTATTCCGACAGCGTGGCGCGCGGTATCGACGTCTATTCGATGCGTCAGCCGCTCGGCGTCGTCGCCGGCATCACGCCATTCAACTTCCCGGCCATGGTGCCGATGTGGATGTTCGCCGTCGCCATTGCCGCCGGCAACACCTTCATCCTCAAGCCGAGCGAAAAGGACCCGTCCTGCCCGCTGCGTCTGGCCGAACTGATGCTGGAAGCCGGCGCACCGGCCGGCGTGCTGAACTGCGTGATCGGCGACAAGGAGTCGGTCGACACGCTGCTGACCGATCCGCGCATCCAGGCCGTCAGCTTCGTCGGCTCGACGCCGATTGCCCAGTATGTCTATGCCACGGCAGCCGCGCATGGGAAGCGCGTGCAGGCGATGGGTGGCGCCAAGAACCACATGATCATCATGCCGGATGCCGATATGGATCAGGCGGTCGATGCCTTGATCGGCGCCGGTTACGGCTCGGCCGGCGAACGCTGCATGGCGGTGTCGGTCGCCGTGCCGGTCGGCAAAGGCACGGCGGATCGTCTGGTCGAGGCGCTGGCGCCGCGCGTGCGCTCGCTGAAAGTCGGCCCCAGCACCGATAAGGATTCTGAAATGGGTCCGCTGGTGACCAAAGAGCATCTCGCCAAGGTGAAGGGCTATGTCGATACCGGCGTGTCGGAAGGCGCCAAGCTGGTGGTCGACGGGCGCGGCCTGAAGCTGCAGGGCTACGAGGGTGGTTATTTCATGGGTGGCTGCCTGTTCGACAACGTGACGCCGGACATGCGCATCTACAAGGAAGAGATCTTCGGCCCGGTGCTCAGCGTGGTGCGTGCCGAAAGCTTCGAGGAAGCCGCCAGGCTGCCGACCGAGCATGAATTCGGCAACGGCGTGGCGATCTTCACCCGTGACGGCGATGCCGCCCGCGACTTCGCCGCGAAAGTCCAGGTCGGCATGGTCGGCATCAACGTGCCGATTCCGGTGCCGCTGGCCTTCCACACCTTCGGCGGCTGGAAGAAGTCGGCGTTCGGCGACACCAACCAGCATGGCCCGGAAGGCGTGAAGTTCTATACCAAGATCAAGACGGTGACGGCGCGCTGGCCGACTGGCATCCGGTCGGGCGCCGAGTTCAATATCCCGACCATGAAGTAAATCCGGATCGTTCCGGAAACCTGCGGGCGGCAGATGACTCTGCCGCCCGTTCTGTTTTAAACAGGCCCCAATTGCTTTAAACAGACTCTATGTCGTCCATCCTCGAAACCTATCGCGCCAGGCTGGCGGCCGGTGAGCTGAACGAAGATCCCGCCCAGGCGCTGGCGGCCGAGAAGCTCGAACTGCTGAGCCGGCATCTGGCGCATTACAGGCCGGGTAGCGGTGACAGCTGGCTGCAGAAGCTGGTCGGCCGTAAGAAGGAAGAGGCGCCGCAGGGCCTGTATATCTATGGCGATGTCGGCCGTGGCAAATCGATGCTGATGGACCTGTTTTTCGCCGGTGCGCCGGTCGAGAAAAAGCGCCGCGTGCATTTCCATGCCTTCATGCAGGAAGTACATGCCGAGATTTTCAGGTATCGCCAGCTGCCAGCCGACGATCCCGAGAAAAAGGCCGGCGGCGACGATCCGATCCGGCCGACGGCGAAGAAGATCGCGAAATCGGCCTGGCTACTCTGCTTCGACGAGATGCAGGTCAGCGACGTGGCCGACGCGATGATCCTCGGCCGTCTGTTCGAGAAGCTGTTCCAGCGCGGTGTGGTGGTGGTGGCAACCTCGAATCGCCATCCCGACGATCTCTATAAGGGCGGCTTGAACCGCCAGCTGTTCCTACCCTTCATCGCGCAGTTCAAGGAAAGGCTGGATGTGCTGCATCTGGCTGCCAGCCGCGATTACCGTCTGCAGCGGATTGCGAAATCGCCGGTCTGGTTCAGTCCGATGAGTGCCAGATCGACGCTGGCGCTGGACCATGCCTGGAATCTTCTCACCGACGATGCCGAGGGCGAGCCGGCCGAAATCGAGCTGCTCGGCCGCAAGCTGCTGGTGCCGTTGCAGGCACGCGGCGTGGCGCGCTTCCGCTTTGACGAATTGTGCGAGCAGCCGCTCGGCCCGGCTGATTTCCTGGCGATTGCGAAGACCTTCCATACCGTGATGATCGACAACATCCCGACGCTCAGCCCGGCCAAGCGCAACGAGGCCAAGCGTTTCGTCACACTGGTCGATGCGCTCTATGAGGCGAAGGTCAACCTGCTGGCGACCGCGGATGCGCCGCCGGAAACGCTGTATCCCGAAGGCGAAGGCGCCTTCGAATTCCAGCGCTGCGTGTCGCGTCTCAATGAGATGCAGAGCGAGGAATACCGCGCGCTACCGCATATTGCGGGCTAGGCACGCATCTGCGGCTAGTACTGGCCCAATGCGAAACTCGCGGGCCAATTAACGTTAATTCGGTAGCAGCAGATCGCGGGCGCGATCCAGGCGGGCGTTGGTAAAGCTCGCGCCGGTCAGCACGGCATTGGCAAAGCGGCCGTCGGTCAGGTCGGCGCCGGTCAGGTCGGCGCCGGTCAGATTGGCATCGCGCAGATCGGCCGCCACCAGGCTCGCGCCGGTCAGGCTTGCACTCACCAGGATGGCACGCCGCAGCTTGGCGGCCCCCAGATTGGTACGGGCGGCGCGGGCATGCGGCGCATCGTCTTTGATCGCGGCCAGATTGGCATCGGTCAGGTTGGCGCCATCGAGCGTGGCGCGCGCCAGACTGGCGCCGCGCAGATTGCTTTTCACCAGACTGGCGTCGCGCAGGTCGGCGAAATTCAGTCGCGCCAGCGCCAGGTTGGCGTTGGTCAGTTCCGCCTTGGTGAAGCAGGCGCGTTCCAGCAGGGCACCCATCAGGTTCACGCCGCGCAGATCACGACCGGAGAAATCGTAATCGCTGAGATCGGCGCGCAGGCCTTGGCGGCCTTCGGAATGCACCCAGAGTTCATGTTGCTTGAGAATGGCTGCCAGATCGGCGCCGGTATGGCGCGAGGCCGTCGCGAAAATGGCGGCCGCCAGTTCCGGCAGGCTGCGGCTTTCGGCATCGATGATGGCGCCACGCAGATCGGCGCCGGCGAAATTCGCACCGCCCAGCTGGGCGCCCGACAGGCTGGCGCCGGCCAGATTGGCGCCGGAGAAATCGGAATCCTGCAGGTCGGCGCTTTCCAGGCGGGCCGAGGTCATCTGCGCCTTGCGCAGATCGGCGCCGCGCAGGTTGCTGTCATCCATATTGGCGTCGGCAAAATCGGCATGCAGCGCAAAGGCCTTGGGCAGCTGCGCACCCGACAGATCCGCGCGCTGCGCAGAGGCACCGGACAGATCGATGGCCCGCTTGGTCGGTCCGCCATCGGTCATGCGACCTTCGGAGTCGTAAACCGGGGCGAGCGCTTCGGCACCGTTCGATTCGGCCATGTTGGCATCGTTCAGGCCGGCCGCGCGCAAACAGGCGCCGCGCAGATCGGCCCAGCGCAGATCGGCGCCGTCGAGCGTTGCATTGCGGAAATCGGAACCGCCGCATTTCGACATGGAAAGACGCGCACCATCGAGACGGGCGCGGTGCAGCCGCGCGCCGGTGAGGTCGGCCAATGTCAGATTCGCGCCGGTGAGATCGGCATCGGAAAGATCGGTATACGCCAGCACGGCAGGCTGTGCGCCGGGCTTGCCTGCAAGATGGGCTTCATGCTCACGCAAAACATCGCGCAGCTTTTCAGCACCAACCTTGGTCAGATGCGGGGGAGCCCCGCGAGAAAAATCACCCATAACGCCTAGCGGCCTTGCCTAAACACACCACAGAAGATTCGGCCGCAAGTCTAAGCGGACCGGTGAACCCGATCCAGCCGTTTGCCCCCTGTTTGGTCTTTAGTCTAGCAGATCAACCGCGTCGTTCCACCATCAGCTTCTTGATTTCGCCGATGGCCTGCGCCGGATTGAGGCCCTTGGGGCAGGTCTGCGCGCAATTCATGATGGTGTGACAGCGATACAGCCTGAACGGGTCTTCCAGGTTGTCCAGTCGCTCTCCGGTCATCTCATCGCGACTGTCGGCGATCCAGCGATACGCCTGAAGGAGTATGGCCGGGCCGAGATAACGGTCTGAATTCCACCAGTAGCTCGGGCAGGAGGTCGAACAGCAGGCGCAGAGAATGCACTCATACAATCCGTCGAGCTTCTTACGGTCCTCGGCCGACTGCAGGCGCTCGCGGGTCGGTGCCGGGCTCTGGGTCTTCATCCAGGGCTGGATCGACGCATACTGGGCGTAGAAGTTGCTCAGGTCCGGCACCAGATCCTTGATCACCGGCATATGCGGCAGCGGATAGATCTTCACGTCGCCGTCGATATCCTCGCAGGCCTTGGTGCAGGCCAGCGTGTTGCCGCCGTCGATATTCATCGCGCAGGAGCCACACACGCCTTCGCGGCACGAACGGCGGAAGGTCAGCGACGGATCGATCTCGTTCTTGATCTTGATCAGCGCGTCCAGAACCATCGGGCCGCAGTCGTTCATGTCGACTTCGTAGGTGTCGACCTGCGGGGTCTTGCCGTCATCCTGGTTCCAGCGATAGACGCGGAACTTACGGATGTTGCGCTCCTCACCGGTCTTGGCCGGCGGCAGCGTCCAGGTCTTACCCTCGGTGATCTTGGAATTCTTCGGCAGCGAGAACTCAGCCATGGGGATGTATCCTTAGTAAACGCGCTTCTTGGGCTCGATATACGAGACCTCGTTGGTCAGCGTGTAGGTATGCACCGGGCGGTAGTCGATGGTGACGCCGCCCTTGTCGTCGATCCAGGCCAGCGTGTGCTTCATCCATTCCTTGTCGTCGCGATCCGCATAGTCCTCGCGGGCATGGGCGCCACGGCTTTCCTTGCGGTTCTCGGCCGAATGCATGGTGACGACGGCCTGGCCCACCAGGTTGTCGAGTTCCAGCGTCTCGACCAGGTCGGAATTCCAGACCAGCGAACGATCCGCCACGTCGATGTCGGGCATCATCTTGAAGACCTCGTCGATCAGGCCGACGCCTTCCTGCAGCACGTCGCCGGTGCGGTAGACCGCGCAGTTGTTCTGCATCGTGCGCTGCATCTTGTCGCGGATCCGCGCGGTCGGGCTGCCGCCCTTGGCATTGCGCAGGCGATCCAGGCGGGCCAGTGCGGCGTCGCCGGCATTCTTGATATCGCGATGCTTGGAGTTCTTGTCGACCACCTGCGCGGCGCGGATGGCGGCGGCACGGCCGAACACGACCAGATCGATCAGCGAGTTCGAGCCGAGACGGTTGGCGCCATGCACCGACACGCAGGCGGCTTCGCCTACGGCCATCAGGCCGGGCACCACGCTGTCGGGGTTGCCGTCCTTCAGGGTCAGCACTTCGCCATGATAGTTGGTCGGGATGCCGCCCATGTTGTAATGCACGGTCGGCAGCACCGGGATCGGCTGCTTGGTCACGTCGACGCCGGCGAAGATCTTGGCGCTTTCCGAGATGCCCGGCAGGCGCTCGTGCAGGATCTTCGGATCGAGATGGTCCAGATGCAGGTAGATGTGGTCGCCGTTCTTGCCGACGCCGCGGCCTTCGCGGATTTCCATGGTCATGGCGCGGCTGACGACGTCGCGCGAGGCAAGGTCCTTGGCCGACGGCGCATAACGCTCCATGAAACGCTCGCCCTGCGAATTGACGACATAGCCGCCTTCGCCGCGCGCGCCTTCGGTGATCAGGCAGCCCGACCCGTAGATGCCGGTCGGATGGAACTGCACGAATTCCATGTCCTGCAGCGGCAGGCCGGCGCGCAGCACCATGCCGCCGCCGTCGCCTGTGCAGGTATGCGCCGAGGTGCAGCTGAAATAGGCGCGGCCGTAACCGCCGGTCGCCAGCACCACCATCTTGGCGCGGAAGCGGTGGATCGTGCCGTCGGCCAGGTTCCAGGCCATCACGCCGCAGCAGGCGCCCTCGTCGTCCATGATCAGGTCGAGAGCGAAATACTCGATGAAAAACTCGGTGTCGTATTTCAGCGACTGCTGATACAGCGTGTGCAGCATCGCATGGCCGGTCCGGTCGGCGGCGGCGCAGGTGCGCTGCGCCGGCTCGGCGCCGTAATTCTTGGTCATGCCGCCGAAGGCGCGCTGATAGATCTTGCCTTCAGGCGTGCGGCTGAACGGCACACCGAAATGCTCCAGTTCCACGACGGCCGGCACGGCCTCGCGGCACATATATTCGATCGCATCCTGGTCGCCGAGCCAGTCGGAGCCCTTGACGGTGTCATACATATGCCAGCGCCAGTTGTCCTCGCCCATATTGCCCAGCGCGGCCGAGATGCCGCCCTGCGCCGCCACCGTGTGGCTGCGGGTCGGGAACACCTTCGAGATGCAGGCGGTCTTCAGGCCGGCGGCGGCCAGACCCATGGTGGCGCGCAGGCCGGCGCCGCCGGCGCCGACAACGACGACATCGTAATAGTGATCGTGAACCTGATAGCTGGCGGGCATGGTCTTAGGCTCCGAAAAACATCTTGAGCACCGACAGGGCGGCGATACCGCCGACAACGAAGGTGGCGAAGGTAACGGCGAGCAGCGAGACGATCTTGATGCTCTCGGTATGGACGTAGTCCTCGATCACCACCTGCAGGCCGAGCTTCATATGCCAGAAGATGGCGAGGATGCTGAGCAGGGCAAGGATAGCGAAAAGCGGATTTTTGAAAGCGGACGTCACGGCGGCGTGATCGCCGGAGGCGAGCTTCAGCACGCAGGTCAGCAGGATCAGCAGCAGCGGCACCATGGCGACGGCGGTGACGCGCTGCAGCCACCAATGCTGCACGCCTTCCTTGGCGGCGCCGAGGCCGCGCACGGATTTGAGGGCGCTGCGCATATGCGGGTTGGACTTGCTCATGAGGCGCGCTCCTTACTTCCAGCTATAGGCCAGGATCCAGGCGAGCACGGTCAGCACCACCGAGCCGATGATGACCGCCCAGCCTGACTTGTTGGCGACCGGAATGCTGTAGCCGTGGCCGGCATCCCAGAACAGGTGCCGGATGCCATTCAGCAGGTGATAGAACAGCGCCCAGGTGAAGCCGAGCAGGACGAGGCGGCCGAGGATCGAGCCGAGGATCGACTGCACCATGGCGTAGTGTTCCGGGCCTGCGGCAGCGGCGGCCAGCCACCAGGTCAGCAGCAGCGTGCCGGCGGCCAGACCGCAGCCGGTGGCGCGATGCAGGATCGAGGTCGCCATGGTGACGGGCCAGCGGTAAATCTGCAGATGGGGAGAGAGCGGTCGTTCGACGTTCGCCATGTTTTCGCGCCTTTGCCCCGGCTGGAGCCCGGGGCCTTCGGGGTGGGGCGGTCCGCCACCGGCGCAAATGGGGAGATGGCCGGGTCAGCGTCCGAAAAGCAGGGCGGATACTAGTCCCGGCCCCTGCTTAGTCAATCATTGGGCGGGTTAGTTTTTAGTCGCGTAAACCCCACCCCGGCAAGGGAAATTGCCACGACGACGCACCGGCATACGGGCGGAAGCTGCGAGTCTTTCGCAACGCGGCGGGATGGCTGGAAAAGCATCGGCGGGCCCCTTGCGAGGCCCGCCGCGCGTCAGTTCCGGGTATGTCTTACCGGATATCGTAGGCGCGCTCGCCATGGGTGGTGATGTCGAGGCCGTCGGACTCGTCCTCTTCGCTCACCCGCAGGTTTCCGCTCGCCTTCAGCAGGGCGAAAATCCCCCAGGAGATCAGCCCGGACCAGGCCGCGGTGACCGCCAGGCCGATCAACTGCGCCTTGAACTGCATCAGCGCCGTGACGCCCTCCGCAAACCCGGTGCCGCCGAAGCCGGTCTGGCCGACCACGGCGACCAGCAGGATGCCGAGCGCACCGCCGACGCCGTGCACAGCAAAGACATCGAGCGAGTCATCCAGCTTGTATTTCTGCTTCAGCAGGGCCGTGACGGTGAAGCAGATCGCACCGCCGCAGAAGCCGATCAGCACCGCGCCAGCCGGACCAGCGACACCGGCCGCCGGGGTGATGGTGGCGAGGCCTGCGATCAGACCGGTGACGGTGCCGACCAGCGACGGGCGGCCGTGGCGCAGCCATTCGATCGCCATCCAGGTCAGCGCGCCGCAGGCGGCCGAAACATGCGTCACCAGCATGGCCATGCCGGCCGAACCGTTGGCGGCCAGCGCCGAACCGGCATTGAAGCCGTACCAGCCGACCCACAGCATGCCGGCGCCCATGGCGGTCATGCCCGGGCTGTGCGGCAACAGCGGTTCATGCGGGAAATCGCGGCGTTTGCCGACCATGACGGCGGCTACAATTGCGGCCATGCCGGCGGTGACATGCACAACCAGGCCGCCGGCGAAATCGACCACGCCGAGATCGAACAGCCAGCCGCCGCCCCAGATCCAGTGGCAGACCGGCACATAGACCAGGAACAGCCACAAAGCGGTGAACAGCACCACGGCGCCGAAGCGAATCCGCTCTGGCCAGGCGCCGACGATCAGCGCCGGCGTGATGATGGCAAAGGTCATCTGGAACATGAAGAACAGCGCTTCCGGCAGTCCGTCCTTCAGCGTGTCAGCGCTGACTCCGGCCATGAAGGCACGGTCGAAGCTGCCGATCCAGGCATTGGCGGCACCGCCATCGGTGAAGGCGAGGCTGTAGCCGGCGATCAGCCAGAGCAACGACACCAGCGCGGCGATCACGACGCAATGCATCACCACGCTGAGTGCGTTCCGGGCGCGCACCAGGCCGGCATAGAAGAGGGCAAGGCCCGGCAGCGTCATGAACAGCACCAACGCGGTGGCGGTCAGGATCCAGGCGGTGTTGGCGGCATCGAGCGGCTTTTCCTCGGCGGCGAAGGCCGGCAGGGCCGCGAGCGACAATACGAGAGCAGGCGCCGCCAGGCGGCGCAGCGTCGAGACGAGCATTGGGATTCCCACCCTGTTATGGTTTTGGCGAAACGGGTCTTCACCCCCTTTGCGGTGGCGGGCGAAACGCCAGCAAAATGGGCAGGCTGCCCAAGCACGAGGCATGCCAAAGCAACGGCACGGGAAATGCTGGAAAAGGCATAGCTAGGCAGTCTACAGACGCAGATTGCCGTCAAATTCGGCAGGTTTATGCCGAAAGGCTGTGCTTTTGCCTAATATTTAGGCTTATCGGCGCCGTTTCTCGCGTTTCGGCATCAGGACCCAGTAGTCCAGATCCAGCACCACACTGTCGGGATAGCTGCCGCCGGCGTCCTTATCGGGGAAGCTGGCTGCGGGCTGGTCTTTGAGGGCGAGCGTGCGCACGCGCAGCGCGCCGACATCGCTGCGACCGTCGATCTCGGCCTTGTCCAGGATCTGCGACCAGGCGTAGATCGTGTTGCCGGCCACCGTGGGATTCACATGGCGACCACCGTTGATCGCGGCGACGAAGGCGGCATTGCCCAGACCGTTGAAGCTGAGCGCGCGCGCCAGGCTGATGACATGGCCGCCATAGATCAGGCGGCGACCGAGCTTTTCCTTGCCCTGGCGATGCTGGTCGAAATGCACTTTGGCTGTGTTCTGATACAGCCGCGTGGCCAGCATGTGTTCGGCCTCTTCGATGGTCATGCCGTCGACATGGTCGATCTTCTCGCCGGGCTCGTAATCTTCCCAGCCATGGCGGCTGCCGGCCAGCGTCCAGTCGTAATGCGCGAAATTCAGCCCGGTCGGCAGGCGCAGCTGGTCCGGCGCGACATGGTCCTTCAGGCGCGGCACGCGCTCTTCTGGAATCGTGGCGCTCTCGTCGCGCTTGCGCACCATCACCCAGCGCACGTAATCCAGCACCAGCTCGTCGCCGTCCTTGTAGCCCTGGCTGCGGACATAGACCACGCCGGTCTTCTTGTTCGAATTTTCCTTCAGGCCGATCACGCGCGAGACGGTGTGCAGCGTGTCGCCCGCGAAGACCGGGCTGAGCCAGCGGCATTCGGCATAGCCAAGATTGGCCACCGCATTCAGCGAAATCTCCGGCACGGTCTTGCCGAACACGACATGGAAAGCCAGCAGGTCATCGACCGGTGCTGCGCGCAGGCCGAGACGACGCGCGAAACTGTCGGCCGACTGGATCGGGAAGCGCGGGCCGTACAAAGCGGTATAGAGCGCGACATCGCCGGAAGTGACGGTGCGCGGCGTGGCATGGCGGATTTCCTGGTCGAGTTTGAAATCCTCGAAGAAATTGCCCGGATTGGTCTTGTCGCTCATGTCCGTGTCGATCCCTTACGCCTGCATCTTCGCAATTGCCTCGGCCAGCGCGGCCAGCTTCTTCGCCTGCTCCACATGCAGGTTCTCGATCAGCTTGCCGTCCACCAGCACCACGCCCTTGCCGTCCTTCGCTGCCGCTTCAAAAGCGGCGATGATCTTCTGCGCCCAGGCCACCTGCGTCTCGCTCGGCGCATAGACGCGGTTGGCGATCTCCAGTGTCTTGGGATGGATCAGCGTCTTGCCGTCGAAGCCAAGTTCCAGCCCCTGTTGGCACGAGGCTTCGAAACCCGCATCGTCCTCGAGATCGAGATAGACACCGTCGAGGATGGCCAGACCGTAGGCGCGCGCCGCCAGCAGACAGAGGCCAAGCGATGTGATGACGGGGAGGCGCAGCGGGGTGTGCTGCGCGTTCAGGTCCTTCACCAGGTCGGAGGTGCCCATCACCAGCGCGGCGAGCCGCGGCGAGCTTGCTGCGATCTGTTCAGCATGCAGTATGCCTTTCGGCGTTTCCATCATGCACCAGATCGCGGTTCTGTCCTGCCCATGCTGTTTCAGCAGGGCCTCGGCCTCCTGCACCTGCGCAGCAGACTCCACCTTGGGCAGCAGGATCGCATCGGGGGCGGCCTTGGCGGCGGCGATGATGTCGTCCCTGCCCCAGGGCGTATCCAGCCCGTTGGTGCGTATAATCAGCTCTCTCGATCCATAGCCGCCGTCCACCACGGCCTTGCAGACCTGTTCGCGCGCCAGCGCCTTGGCATCCGGGGCAACCGCATCTTCCAGGTCGAGGATCAGGGCATCCGCCGCCAGGGTCTTGGCCTTTTCCAGCGCCCGGGCATTCGAGCCGGGCATGTAAAGCACGCTGCGACGGGGGCGGGCGGTGGCGGCCATGCGGGAAAGCCTCTTCTGATGCCGGATTGTTGCGGTGCAATAAGATTGGTTTGCGCCACTATAATCGCCGACTTAGGCGTGGCAAGGTTCTGTCGCGTCCTCCCTTCGTCGCCCAGCAGGAATGTCCGGCCATGCGCGTCCTCAGCATCCAGAGTCAGGTGATTTACGGCCATGTCGGCAACAATGCCGCCGTGTTTCCGCTTCAGCGTAACGGCATCGAGGTCTGGACGGTGCCGACCGGATTGCTCGCCTTCAATCCCTCCTATGGCCCGCCGGCGCACCGGCCGACCGCACCGGAGGAGATGGATGCCTGGATCGCGGCGCTGCAGACCCGGCCGGAATGGACGCAGATCGACGCCGTCCTGCTCGGCTGGCTCGGCAACCCGCAGACCGCCGAAGCTGCCGGCCGCGCGGCCCTTGCCGTGAAGAAAGCCAACCCGAACGCGATCTTCCTCTGCGATCCGGTGATGGGCGATACCGACAGCGGTCTCTATGTCGATCCCACGCTGCCGGCCTATATCCGCGACCATCTCTTCCCCGCGGCCGACATCGCCACGCCGAACGGTTTCGAACTGGAATACCTGACCGGCGGCAGGATCGAGACGCTGCCGCAGGCGCTGGCCGCCTGCGATGCGCTGCGTGCCAAGGGGCCGTCCATGGTGATTGCCACCACGCTGAAACGCACCGACGGCGGTCGCGACAAGGGCGGTCAGCCGTTGCTCGAAGCCCTGCTGGTCAACCGGGAAGGCGCCTGGCTGTCCGCCGTGCCCGATCTCGGCGACGGCCTGCCCAAGGGTGCCGGCGATCTGTTCGCCGCGCTGTTCCTCACGCGCCTGCTGAAGGGCCGCACGCCGAAGAAGGCGCTGCTGTTCGCCATGTCGGCCACCTACACGGCATTGCGCGATGCCCGCGAAAGCCGCGCGCCGGAAATGCGGCTGGAAGCGATGCAGGATCTGTTGCGCGCGCCGCAATTCCTGCCCGATATCGAGCGGGTGCGCTGACCTACAGCTTGCTTCGGAGAACGCTGCCGATCCCGTCGTAGAAGACGGTGAAGCCGAGCAGCATGTCGACGCTGCGACCGTCGGTCGCCAGCGGCATCATCAGGCGTTCCAGTTCGGCGGTATCGGCATTCATGCGGAAGCGCGGCGTGCCGCGACGATGGCTGATCTGTGCATTGGTGGCGGCATCGACGAAGCTGCGCGAGCGGCTGCTGACGGTTTCGAAACCTTCTTCCATCTCATGCAGCCAGGCGCCGGTCATCGGTCCGCCGAAGCCGAGATCGACATGGCTGCCGACCAGACGGAAACGGAAGCGCGGGATGGCGACATCGCCGGCGGGCGGATGCACTTCCAGCAGCCAGGCATAGGGCAGCAGCGCCGGCATGCCGAGCGGATCGATATGCTGGCGGCCCGGCAACAGGCCTGGACCCGGCGCGGCCGCACGCCAGTAGGCCAGGCCCTGCCGGATTACGGCATGGGCATCGTCGGGCAGGATGAAGGCATCGCTCATGCGATCGTGTCGCGGTCGTGTCTTTGTGGCGAACAGCGAGCATAAGGAACCCCTGCAGGCCTGCAAAGGCCGGCGTCGCGTGGCGACACTCGACTTTCGAGGTGTCGGGCGCAGTCACCCGCGAGTAAGCAGGCGGCGGAATAAGAGGTGGTCGAGCGACACCCGCCCCGGTCCGCGCGCGGCGACCAGCAGAAGTGCCACCGCCCAGACGCCGTGGGTCGGCCAGGCATCGGGATAGACAAAAATCTGGATCACCGCCGTCATGCCCAGCAAAGCGAGTGCGGCGAAGCGGCTGGCCAGACCGAGCACCAGCAGCAGCGGAAAAAGATGTTCGCCCAGCGTGGCCAGATGCGCCGCCAGCACGGGATCGAGGAGCGGCAGGCGGTATTCCTGGCGGAACAGGACGATGGCCGTGTCCGAGACGCGCCAGCCGTCCAGCTTGGTCTGGCCCGACTGCCAGAAGATTGCGGCCGCAAACACCCGCGCCGCCAGGGTCAGTGCATCCAGCGGAATGGCCTCCAGCGCGGCAATCGCGCGCCGCAACGCGGCGTGAAGAGTCGGTGTCATGTGAAATCCAGTCTCAGTCGGTAATGGCAATGACGGCGGCGCGCGTGAACAGCGCGGCAAGCGCTGCGGCGAGATCGAAGGTCGCGGCCTCGTCCTGTGCCGCGCTCGCGGCCTGCCCCAGCGTGGCGCCGGACTGCAGATGCAACAGGAATGTGGCTTCGCCCGGCGCCAGCGTTGCGACTGCGACCTCATAGTGCGGCCGCAGCAGCAGCACATCCTGCGCTGCCCAGTCTGCGATCTCGCACAGTTGCGCACGTCCGGTATTCATGGCCCAGATCTCGGCCACCGGGAATGCGCTGCGCAGGATCTGCAGCGACGGATGCAGCGCGAATCGCACCCCGCTGATACGGTCGGCGGCGATCTGCTGCAGCCTGTCGGCCGGCAGGGAGTCGGCATCGGTGGCATGAAAGGCGCGCGTATAGGCCAGTTCGAGCCGTGCGACATCCGCCAGGTAGGGCAATTCGGCAGCCGGTTCGAACCGCGCCAGGAAGTCCGGCAGACCGGCGCCATAGTCCAGCAGCACCGGCGATGTCGGCGGCGACATGCGCACATAGACCGCTGCCATGGCGGCGAAGAATTCCTTGCCGACAATGGCTTCGACCGCCGGAAAGCCCGCCGCGAGGGCGCGGCTCAGTCCGCGCACCACATTGTTGCGATAGACCGCGAAACGCTCGTCGATATCCACGGCCTGCAGTCCGGCCGGCGGACGGCGTTCGGTATCGAGCAGGGCGGCGGAAAATTCCGTCTGCATGTCAGGCCGCCTTGGTATGCACGATGCGGTCGAGTACGGTCTGCACCTGCTGCGCTTCATGCAGCAGGATGGTCCAGTCCGGCACGTCGTTGTCCCACTCCACCAGCGTGGGCAGCGGGCCGGCGCGCGAGATCGTACCTTCGTACAGGGTCCGGACTGCGGACGAGACCGCGCTGCCGTGGTCGTCGATCAGCAGCGGCCGATCATTCTGGTCGATGGTTCGATGATGGCCGGCAAGATGGATCTCGCCGACGAGTTGCAGCGGAAAGCGTGCCAGATAGCCGGCCGGATCCTCGCCGCGGTTGGTGCAGGCGACTAGCACATTGGTGATATCGAGCAGCAGGCCGCAGCCGGTACGGGCGGCGATCTCGGCCAGGAATTCGGTCTCCGGGATGGTGCTGGCGGCGAATTGCAGATAGGTGGCCGGATTTTCCAGCAGGATGCGGCGGTCGAGCGCCTCCTGTGTCTGCGTCACATGCGCGGTCACGCGCTGCAGGGTGTCCTCCGTATAGGGCAGCGGCAGCAGATCGTTCAGGAACCGGCCGTCATGGCTCGACCAGGCGAGATGTTCGGAAAAGCTGTCGGGTTGGTAGCGGTCGCAGAGTTTGCGCAGCCGCCGCAGATGATCGCGATCCAGCACGGCCTCGCCGCCGATGGAAAGCCCGACGCCGTGCAGCGACAGCGCGAGATCGGCGCGCAGCTTGCACAACTGTGCATGCGGCAGGCCGCCATCGCCCATGTAATTCTCGGCATGCACTTCGATAAAGCCGGGCCGTTCCGCGCTGTTTTGCAGATCGGTGAAATGCTGCGGCTTGAAGGCGGTCCCTGCGGTGGCTGGAAGCATGACGGCTCGGTGAAAATAGAGGGTGGGGCGGATGTTCGCGTGTCAGCGTCGAGGGGCATCCGCCCCGGCAGCGATCAGCTCTTGATCGGCTGCAGCGAACCCGTGCCCTTCGGCGTCTTCATGGTGACGCAGGTGCCCTTGGGCACCAGCTTCCAGGCATTGCCCTGGTAATCGACCTTGGACGTGCCGGCGCAGGTGGTGCCGGGGCCGGCGGCGCAATCGTTCTTGCCGGCCATGGACACGCCGTAGCATTTTTCCTTGCTGGCATCCTGGGCCATGGCCGGGCTGCCGATCATGACAAGGGCGGTGGCGAGCGAGCCGGCGAGCACGGCGGCGGTCAGATGCGTCTTGGCGGACATTGGGAGTCTCCTGTCGGGCCGCGGGTGGGATCGGATGGGCGGGCGGTCGCGGCTGATCCCGCCCATGCCTATCCATTCGCGGCCGCGTCGTGCCGTGTTACGCTGCTCACGCTTTCGTGTGAGAAAAAGTAATTTCCGCATCCGATGTAACAAAACCGGACGGGGCAACGAATGCAGGCTGTGAGCGATCGTGAAGCCGAGTGGGCCGCGTTGATGCGGGCCGCCCTGGGCGGCGACCGCGCAGCCTATCGGGACCTGCTCGTCGCCCTGACGCCGGTCCTGCGTGCGGCTGCGCGGCAGGGCTGCCTGCGCTTCGGTCTTGGTGTCGCTGAAGCGGAGGATGTGGTGCAGGAAACCCTGCTGGCGCTTCATCTCAAACGGCAGACCTGGGATACCGCCCAGCCGCTCGGCCCGTGGATTCGTGCCATTGCCCGCAACAAGCTGGTCGATGCACTGCGTCGTCGCGGGCGGCGCGGCGCGGAAGTGGATATCGACGCCTTCGCCGAAGTGCTGGCAGCCCCCGAGCCGGACGACAGCGGCATCCGCCGCGATGTGGCACGGCATCTCCAGGCGCTCGCGCCGGGCCAGCGCAACGTGGTGCAGGCGATTGCAGTGGAGGGCGTCTCGATCCGCGAAGCGGCGCAGCGCCTGACCATGACGGAAGGTGCGGTGCGCGTGGCGCTGCATCGCGGGCTGGCGACTCTGGCAGTGCGTCTAAGGAGCAGCGAGACATGAAGACAGACGACCTGATCCACGCCATCGCCGAGGATGCCGCGCCCATTGGCCTGCACCCGCAACGCAAGCTGGCGCTGGCGCTGGCCGGTGCCGTGGCGGCGGCGGCCGTGCTGTTCTGGCTGCTGCTCGGGCCACGCGGCGATGCGCTGGCTTCGCTGGCCGAACCGCGCTTCGTGCTGAAATTCCTCGTCACGCTCGGGCTGGCGACCGCCGCCCTCGGTTTGGTGCTGCGGCTGATCCGCCCCGGCGCGGCCCCCGGCCTGTGGCGCAGTGCATTGCTGCTGGCGCCGGGCCTGCTGCTGATCGGCATCGCTGGCGAACTGCTCGCTGTGCCGGCCGAGGACTGGCTGACCGCGCTGGTCGGCGTCAATGCGCGCGTCTGCCTGACCTATATTCCGCTGATGGGTCTGGCGCCGCTCGGCCTGATCCTGCTGGCGCTACGCAGCGGCGCGCCGACGCGACCGGCGCTGACCGGCGCGGTGGCCGGGTTGATCGCTGGCGGAATCTCGGCGGCGTTTTATGCCGCGCATTGCCCGGACGATAGCCCGCTGTTCGTCGCCACCTGGTATGGGATCAGCATCGCCATGCTGACGGCGCTCGGCGCGCTACTCGGCCGCCGGCTGCTGCGCTGGTAGGCGGCACAAAAGAAAAGGGCTGCAACCTGCGTTGCAGCCCTTTGTGCAGAGGAGGAGAAAGTCTCTGCCGATCTTTACGCGGCCTGCTTCTTCAGATGGCGGGCCGCCAGCGCTTCGGCGATCTGCACGGCGTTGAGCGCCGCACCCTTGCGCAGGTTGTCCGAGACAACCCACATCGCCAGACCGTTCTCGACCGTGAAATCCTCACGGATGCGCGAGACGAAGGTGTTGTAGTCGCCGGCGCATTCCAGTGGGGTGATGTAGCCGGCGTCTTCGCGGCGATCCAGCACCTGCACGCCCGGTGCCGTGCTGAGAATCTCGCGGGCCTCCTCGGCCGAGATCGGATTCTCGAATTCGAGATGCACCGCTTCGGAATGGCCGATGAAGACCGGCACGCGCACGCAGGTCGCGGTCAGCTTGATCTTCGGGTCGAGAATCTTCCGGGTCTCGGCCGTCATCTTCCATTCCTCCTTGGTGTAGCCGTCGTCCAGGAAGACGTCGATATGAGGAATGACGTTGAAGGCGATCTGCTTGGTGAACTTCTCACGCACCACCGGATCGTTGACCAGGATCTGCTTGGTCTGGCGCTCCAACTCGGTCACGCCCTCGTTGCCGGCGCCCGAGACAGACTGATAGGTCGCCACCACGACGCGCTGGATCTTCGCGCGGTCATGCAGCGGCTTCAGCGCCACCACCAGCTGCGCGGTCGAGCAGTTCGGGTTGGCGATGATGCCCTTCTTGGTATAGCCGGCCAGCGCATCCGGATTCACTTCCGGCACGACCAGCGGCACGTCGGGATCCATGCGCCACTGGCTCGAATTGTCGATCACGATGGCGCCCTGGGCCGCCACCTTGGGCGCCCATTCCTTCGAGGTGGCGCCGCCGGCCGAGAACAGCGCGATGTCGGTGCCGCGGAAGTCGAAGTCTTCCAGCGCCTTCACCTTGATCTTCTGGTCGCCGAACATCACGTCGCGGCCGACCGAGCGGCGCGAGGCGAGGGCAACCAGTTCCGATACCGGGAACTTGCGTTCGTGGAGGATATTGAGCATTTCGCGGCCCACCACACCGGTGGCGCCGACAACGGCGACCTTGTACGCCATCTCTGGCCTTCTTTCGCTGCGTCCGGCAGGTCGACACCCGGCGGACTAGAGGAACACGAGACGAATGTTGGTGCCCGGCAGGCCGTGCCCGGCAGGCGAGGCGGAAATTAGGCCCCGGAACCCCCGCAGGCAAGCGGGAAATTGCCGCACTTGTACCCCTGCCGGACCTAGAGCGCTATTCATATATAAATCAATGATTTAGGTGTTATTCCATCAGCTCGTAATGGAAGACCTTGGCGATGATCTGCCAGCGGCCGTCGAGTTTGATGAAGGTGAGCAGATCGGTGAAGAATTTCGGCCCGATGGCGCATTCCACCCGGGCCAGCGCCGTCACCGGCCCGGCGAATTCGATGGAGATGATCTTGTCGCGCCGGACTTCATTGCGGCTGGCCGGCGGCTCGCGCTTCTCGACCACCGGGAAATACTCGTCCATGCCGAGCTTCAGCAGCTTGCCCTCGGTGGCATTGGCGTAGGTCGCCTGCGGGTGGAACACGGTGGCGAGCTTTTTGGTGTCGCAGTGATACAGCCCGTCGAAATAATCCCGCAGCACGTTCACGAGGGCAGCGTAATCGGCGGCATTGCGGTCGACGGTACTGATGGGCGTCTGCTGGTTCATGGTCGTCCTCCCGGTTTCGCAAAGTAAGTAGGGAGCTGCTTGCAAAAGCCTAGCGAAATCTGCATTGTACCTTTCGGTACAATATAAGGATCCCGCCATGGCCCGCCCGCCGCTGCCGCCGTTTACCGCCGAGACCGCCGCCCAGAAGGCCCGCATGGCCGAGGATGCCTGGAACAGCCGCGACCCGGCGCGCGTGGCGCAGGCCTATACCGCGCAGAGCCGGTGGCGCAATCGCGCCGAGTTCTTTGCCGGGCGCGACCTGATCGAGCAGTTCCTGACGCGCAAATGGCAGCGCGAGTTGGACTATCGCCTGATCAAGGAGGTCTGGGCTTTCACCGGCAACCGTATCGCCTTGCGGTTTGCCTATGAATGGCATGACGACAGCGGCCAGTGGTATCGCAGCCATGGCAACGAGCAGTGGCAGTTCGATGCCGAGGGCCTGATGGAGCGGCGCGAGGCCAGCATCAACGACGTGCGGATCGCGGAAGCCGACCGCAAGTTCAAATGGCCGCTGGGACGACGGCCGGACGAGCATCCGGGACTGAGCGAATTGGGGCTTTAGTTTTTTTATCGTCACCCCGGGCTTGACCCGGGGTCCCATTAAAAATGGGATGCCGGCTCAAGGCCGGCATGACGCAGGAGGGTGCAACATGCCAGCCGCGCTCATCTCTCGCGACGACGCCATCGCCCGCATCGCCGAAGTGTTCCGCGAGCAGGGTTTCGCGGGCGCGTCTTTAAGCGCGATCACCGAAGCCTCCGGGTTGGGCAAGGGCAGCCTGTATAACTATTTCCCCGGCGGCAAGGACGAGATGGCCGAAGCCGTGCTGGCGCATGTCGATACCTGGTTCGAGCGCGAGGTCTACGCACCGCTGCGGGAATCGGACGATCCGCGCGCCGCCGTGGCGGCGATGTTTGCCGCGGTGGATGCGTATTTCCGCAGCGGCCGGCGCATCTGCCTGGTCGGCGCCTTTGCGCTGGATGCCACGCGCGACCGCTTCGCCGCCCGCGTACAGGATTATTTCGCGCGCTGGATCGCTGCGCTGGCCACCTGCCTGAAACGCGGCGGAGTGCGACAATGCCGTGCGCTGGCGGAAGCCACCGTTGCCGGTATCCAGGGCGCGCTGGTGCTGAGCCGGGCGCTGGACGACGGGAGCGTCTTCACGCGGCAGCTGCGCGATCTGCAGGCGCGGCTCATCTCGGTACTTGATTGACGTTGCGGCAGAGCCCTTAGTCTTACCTCCAAGGTTATAAACAGAGGAAACGGCATGACCAGCAGCATCATCCTGCACCATTATGGCACTTCGCCGTTTTCCGAGAAGGTGCGTGTCGCCTTCGGCATCAAGGGCTTACCCTGGCAGTCGGTGAAAATTCCGCCGATGATGCCCAAACCGGACCTCACGGCGCTGACTGGCGCCTATCGCAAGACCCCGGTGATGCAGGTCGGCGCCGATATCTACTGCGACACCCAGATCATCCTGCGCGAGATCGAGCGCCGCCATCCCGCGCCGACGTTGTTTCCTGGCCCGGCCAAGGGCCTGGCCGAGGGCGTCGCTTTCTGGGCCGACCATCAGCTGTTCCAAGCCTCCGTCGCCATCGCCTTCGGCCTGATGGGCGAGCAGCTGCCCGACGCTTTCCTGGAGGATCGTGCCAAATTCTCCGGCCGCAGTATCGACCGCTCCAAATTGAAGATGCAGGCCGCCGTGATGAACGGGCCGCTGCGCGCGCATCTCGGCTGGATCGAGGATGCGCTGCACGATGGCCGCAAATTTCTGTTCGGCGACCAGCCCTCGCTGGCCGATCTCGCGGTCTATCATTGCGTCTGGTTCGTGCGCGATCGCGCCAAGGCCACCGACCTGTCGGACTACACCGCGCTGAATGTCTGGGCCGACCGCATGAAAGCTTTCGGTCATGGCAACCCGAACGAACTGGACTCGAAAGCCGCGGTCGAGATTGCGAAAAATGCAACACCCGCGCCGCTGCCGGGCGGCGTGGCCGAGAATGTCATGGGCCTCACGGCCGGTGCCATGGTGAGCGTGACACCCGACGATACCGGCCGCGACGCCACAGTGGGCGAACTGGTGGGGCTGACCGCGCAGAGCATCACGATTGTCCGCGAGGCGCCGGAGATCGGCCGCGTGCATGTGCATTTCCCGCGCGCCGGCTTTATCCTCGTGCCGCATAAAGGTTGATAACCATGCCCAAGCGGATCGAGTTCTTCTACGACGTCTCTTCTCCGTGGACCTATCTCGCCTTCGTCAATGTGCAGGCGCTGGCGAAGGAAGAAAATGCGGAGATCGTCTGGCGGCCGTTTCTCGTGGGCGGGGTCTTCAACACGGTCAATCCCACCATGTACCGCATGCGCGAAAATCCGGTGCCGGCGCGCGATGCCTGGGTGAAGCAGGATCTGCAGGCCTGGGCCAGATTGGCGGGCCTGAAGATCGCCTTTCCGCCCAAGGTGTTTCCGGTCAACAGCGTGAAGGCGTTGCGCGCTTTGCTCTGGGCCAAAACGCAGGGCGAGGGCAGGGAGGTCGCGCTGGCGACGGCCTTCTTCGAACTCTACTGGAGCGAAGATCGCGACATCTCGCAGGACGAGGTGGTGGCCGAAGCCGCGACGCGCGCCGGCCTCGATCCGGCGCGGCTGGCGCAGGCCATCACCGAACCCGGCGTGAAGGAACAGCTCAAAGCCAATACCGACGACCTGATCGCGCGCGGCGGCTTCGGCTCGCCCACGATGTTCGTCGGCACCGAGATGTTCTTCGGTAACGACCGCTTGCCGCTGGTCAGGGAAGCACTGAATCGGGATTAATTTTTTGCTGAGGTGGATAGCAGAGAAAGTACCGAATTTATCGAATTGCGATCCGGGTAATTTGTCAGGTCTAAATTAAAAACAGCATTTCCAGACTCCCCTTCTGTATAACTTGGAGGTCGGATTTCGTCCGTAGAATGGCGAGCATAATCAAATAAACACGCCGCCCTAATATAGAGTGAGATAGTGCTTTCTAGGCTGCTCTCTAGATTCTGAAGTGTTTGTATTAGTCTGTATCCGTTCCGCTCACCGCGTCTATTGTAAATATCGATTTGGTCCGTTATGCGCGCATTCTGAATCTGTAGCTCCTTCATAAACTCTACAATTTGAATGCCATTTTTCCTTGTCTCCAGAGAGGCAAGATTTGCTAACCTCACTAGGAGATCGGAATCAATTTTTGGTTCGAGTATTTCACTCCTTTCTATGGGGGTGCCCTTCTGTTCATTCCATAAATATGTAGCAATACTAGAGAGCGCTTTTGCGCCATCATGCAAATAGCGGGTTATTGAATTTAAGTCGGCATTTAGAATAGCGCGTGCTGCGGTTAGTTTTTGCAATCTTTCTGCAACGGCATTTCGCTTAGAGAATGCATCGGCAATTATTGCTGTGATCAGGGCTGCGAAGACTGTTGCAAACGCGCCAATGATAGATCCAGAAAATGCAAGCCAGTCGTTCGCCTGAATCTCATAATCAATAACGGCATATATCGCGTGAGTTTCCCAAGTAAGGGCGAGTATAAATCCACTTCCTGCTGCAAGGAGAAGAATCGCTAAGTGTGTTGTGTATTTTAGGGCTAATGGAAGCATATTTATTTTCATTATATTGTTCTCCGGAACAGCAACCCGCCGCCCGACTGCGTCAGCGCCTGCAGGCCGAAGCCGAGGAAGATCACGCCGCTGATCCGCGTCACCCAGAGTTCGTGGCGGCGGTATAGTTTGCGCACCGGCGCAGCGCCGATCACCCAGACGAGAATGGCATCGCCGATGACGAAGCCAGCGCAGGCGGCGAGCAGCAAAGGCGGCAGGCTGGCCCAGCTCAGTTCGCCGGCATGCGCCGCCAGCAAAGCGGTGAACATGGCAATCGCCACGGCATAGCTTTTCGGGTTTGTAATCCCGAAGGCCAGGCCGCGGCGCAAAGGCTGCGTCACTTCGGTATTCAGCGCGCCGTCCTCGCGGCGTTTCACCGTGACGGCGCGCCAGCCGAGCAGCAAAAGATAAGCCCCGCAGATCGTGCCGAGGATATCGAAGACCAGCGAACCGAGGCTGGCCGAGCCGATAATCGCCACCAGTGCCAGTGCGCCCCAGACGATGTCGCCGGCGAAATGACCGGCGAGGAATTTCACGCCGGCGACGCGCCCCTGTCCGGCGCCGATACCAAGCAGGGCGAGGAAGGCCGGGCCCGGGGTAAGCGTGTATGCCGCGCCGGCGATGGCGGCAGCAAAAAGCAGCGACAGGCTCATGACAGGTACTTTCCTCCCGGTGGGGTCGCCTCTAGCGTAGAGAAACGAACGGGAGTGGCAAGATGCGGCATGCAATGCAGGGACTGGCAGTTGCCATCGCGCTGCTGGCAGCGGGACCGGCGGCGGCGCAGGAGACCGTAAGATTCACCTCGCTGCACGACCATGTCGACCTCGTGGGCTATCTCTTCCTGCCGAAGCCGGAACACCAGCCGTCGCCGGCCATCGTACTGATGCATGGCCGCGCCGGCGCCTATTCCTCGGCGGCGAAAGGCGTCTACACCGCGAAGACCCTGTCGCAGCGTCATCGCCAATGGGCGGAATGGTGGGCCGGGCAGGGCTATGCCGCGCTGGTCGTCGACGGTTTCGGGCCGCGCGGCTATCCCGCCGGTTTCGGCCGCCATACCTACAAGGATCGTCCCGCCGAACTAGACGAGACCGAAGCGCGGCCGCGGGATGCCTATGCCGGACTGCTTTACTTACGCGGTCGGCGCGAGATCGCCGGCGACCGCATCGGCCTGATGGGCTGGTCGAATGGCGGCAGCACGGTGCTGGCGGCCATGGCGGCGAATGCGCCGGGGCTGGACAAGGTCGGCGGCGCTGCACAGGGCTTTCGCGGCGGGCTGGCGCTCTATCCCGGTTGCGCGCTGAAGGACAAGTATAAAAACGGTCTGGTGCCCTACGCCCCCACCCGCATCTATGCTGCCGAGCTGGATGAAGAAGTCTCGCCAAAAATCTGTGCCACGCTGGCCGAACGCAGCAGAGCGAAAGGCGCCGACCTGACGCTGCAGGTTTATCCCGGTGCCGTGCATGGATTCGACGATCCCGGCGCGGCGCGCCAGGCCGATCCGGCCAACAGCGCGGCCACGCGCGATGTGACTGAACAGGCGCAGGCGTTCTTTGCCGCACGGCTGAAATAAATGCTCGCCGTGATCGCGGTGCCGGAGTTTACCGCACAGGACGCCGCCTGGATCGACATGGTGCGGCGCGCGCATGATCCGCAATATGAGTCGGTACCGGCGCATGTCACGCTGGTCTTTCCGTTTGAGTCGGCTGATCCCGACTGGTTTGCCGGCCATGTCGCCGCCATCGCGGCCGTCACCGCGCCGATGCAGGTGAGCTTCGACCGGCTGACGCGGACCGAAAACCCGCATCAGTCGAAATATCGTTTCCTCAATGTGCTGCTGGCCGATGCCGCGGGTGCTGTGCCGCTGACCGCGCTCTACAGGGCGCTCGGTGGGAAAGGCGAGTACGAGCCGCATGTGACGCTGACGCGCTTTGGCGCGGTGTTCAGCGCGAAGGCGCTCGAACGGCAGATGGGTAGCCTGGGCCGGCCGGTGCAGGGGCGTATCGCGGCGCTGGAACTGCTCAGCATCAGTCACGGCGCGATCCGCCGCGAGCAGGCCTGGCAGCTGGCCGGTTGAGCTTACGGCTTTTCCAGCGGATGCGCCTGGAAGGCCGGCAGGGCCTCGGCTTTCTCAGTCAGCGCGTAGAGCGCGGGATAGAGCCCGCCCTGCACCAGTTCGGGCACCATCACGCGCAGGAAGGTGACCGTGACGGCGGCCGTGATGTCGGCCATGCCGATCTGGTCGTTCAACAGCCAGGAGCCGGAACGGCTGGCGGCGCGCGCGTCCAGCGCGGCCAGACCGCCGGCCGCCTGACGCAGCAGATGCTGGCGCCAGGGTTCGTGGATCTTCTCGGCTGGACGCCGTCGAACTTCGTAGACCGCATTCACCGCTTTATCCAGCACGCCGCTGCCGACGGACATGAGCTGGATGCAGTCGCGCCGCGCCTTGCCATGCGGCGGGATCAGGCTTTTCGCCGGACCGACCAGTTCCATCAGATAGTCGAGAATGGCAGCGGATTCGATCAGCCGCTCGCCGTCCTCCAGTTCCAGCACCGGCACGCGGCCGACCGGATTGAGTTCCAGCCCGCGGTCGGGATCGGCAGTCACCGAGAGATATTCGCGGCTATGCGGGATATCCAGCAGCGTCATCGCCACGGCGACGCGGCGCGAATAGGGCGACAGGTTGCGACCGATCAGTTTCAGCATGCTTGTCCTCCGCAGGCGCCCCACACTCGCCAATGCCGCGCCGTCATGCAAGCAAAAGAAAAGGCCGGAGGTTTGTGCCTCCGGCCTTTTTACTTTGTATCGCTACAATCGCGGCGCGTTACGCCGCCAGCTTGTCGAGTTCCTTCAGCAGCGCGTCGCCCATGCCGCTGGTGCCGACCTTGGTGCTGCCGCCGCCGAGATCGGCGGTGCGCACGCCGCTCTTCAGCACGTTTTCGGCTGCCTGGTCGATCAGGTCGGCATCCGCGCCGAGATCGTAGGCATAGCGCAGCGCCATCGAGAAGCTCTGGATGGTGGCGAGCGGATTGGCAATGCCCTTGCCGGAAATGTCCGGCGCCGAACCGTGCACCGGCTCGAACAGCGCCATGCGGCGGCCGGTGGCGGGATCGGCTGCACCCAGCGAAGCCGACGGCAGCATGCCGAGCGAGCCGGTCAGCATGGCCGCAGCATCAGAAAGAATGTCGCCGAACAGGTTGTCGGTCACCATCACGTCGAACTGCTTGGGCGCGCGCACCAGCTGCATGGCGCCGTTATCGGCATACATATGCTCGAGCTGCACGTCCTTGTACTTTTCCTGGTGCAGCTTGGTGACTTCCTCGCGCCACAGCACGCCGGATTCCATCACATTGGCCTTTTCCAGCGAGGTCACCTTGTTGCCACGCTTCTGCGCCAGCTCGAAAGCCACGGCCGCGACACGGCGGATTTCGCTGGTAGTATAAACCTGCGTGTTGATGCCGCGGCGCTCGCCATTGGGCAGCGTTTCGATGCCGCGCGGCTCGCCGAAATACACGCCGCCGGTCAGTTCGCGCACGATCATGATATCCAGGCCGCGCACGACCTCGGGCTTCAGGCTGCTGGCTTCCACCAGCGCGTCGAAGCACTTGGCCGGGCGCAGGTTGGCGAACAGCTGCATTTCCTTGCGCAGGCGCAGCAGGCCGCGTTCCGGCTTCTGGGCGAAAGGCAGGTTGTCCCACTTGGGGCCACCGACGGCGCCGAGCAGCACCACGCCGCAATCCAGCGCATCCTGCATGGTGTTGTCATGCAGCGGCGTGCCGTGCTTGTCGAAAGCCGAGCCGCCGACCAGGTCTTCCTTCACGTCGAAGGAAACATGGCGGCGCTTGTCCATCCAGTCGATGACGCGGCGCACTTCGCCCATCACTTCGGGACCGATCCCGTCGCCCGGCAGCATCAGCATGGTACGGTTGGAAGCCATTTTCTTGTGTTCCTCTCTGTCTCTCTAAAACTGTCATGCCCGGACTTGATCCGGGCATCCACGTCTTTTCATTTAAAAACAAGAAGTCGTGGATGGCCGGGTCAAGCCCGGCCATGACACGGATAGGGTGATGTGTCGTTACCGCCCCGCCTGGGCATAGAGCCAGGGCTGGGTGCCGTGCTGGCGGCTTTCGAAGCTGTCGATCTTCGACTTCTTCTCCAGCGTCAGGCCGATATTGTCCAGGCCGTTCAGCAGGCAGTGGCGCTTATGCGCATCCAGCTCGAACTTGATCACCTCGCCATCGGGGCGGGTGATTTCCTGCTTCTGCAGATCGACGGTGAAGCGGGCGTTCTGACCGCGCTTGGCATCGTCCATCAGCTTGTCGACCTCGGCCTGCGGCAGCTTGATCGGCAGGATGCCGTTCTGGAAGCAGTTGTTGTAGAAGATGTCGGCGAAGCTGGTCGAGATGACGCAGCGGATGCCGTAATCCAGCAGGGCCCAGGGCGCATGTTCGCGCGACGAGCCGCAGCCGAAATTGTCACCTGCCACTAGGATCTGCGCGCCCTTGTATTGCGGCTGGTTCATGAAGAAATTGTCGACCGGCTTGCCATCTGGCGTCTCGCGCAACTCAAAAAACAGGCCTTTCGCCAGACCGGTGCGCTCCACGGTCTTGAGGAACTGCTTGGGGATGATCATGTCGGTGTCGACATTGAGCATCGGCAGCGGGGCGGCAACGGCGGTCAGCGTGGTGAACTTGTCCATGGGTTTTCTCCTGCCCCTTAGATCTTGCGCACGTCGGTCAGCGTGCCGGCAATCGCGGCAGCAGCGGCCATGGCCGGGCTCATCAGATGGGTGCGGCCTCGCGCGCCCTGACGGCCTTCGAAATTGCGGTTCGACGTGCTGGCGCAGCGCTCTTCAGGCTTCAGCTTGTCGGCATTCATCGCCAGGCACATCGAGCAGCCGGGCTCGCGCCATTCAAAGCCGGCTTCGACGAAAATCTTGTCGAGGCCTTCTTCCTCGGCCTGGTGCTTCACCAGGCCCGAACCGGGCACCACCATGGCATTGACACCGGTCGCCACCTTGCGGCCCTTGGCGATGGCGGCGGCGGCACGCAGATCCTCGATGCGGCCATTGGTGCAGGAGCCGATGAAGACGCGCTGCACCGGCACGGTGTCGAGCTTCTCGCCGGCCTTCAGCCCCATATAGTTCAGCGCGCGTTCCAGGGCGGCGCGCTTCTGCTCGTCCTTCACGTCGGCCGGGTTCGGCACCACGCCGGTGATCGGCGCCACATCCTGCGGGCTGGTGCCCCAGGTGATATGCGGCGCGATGTCCTCGGCCTTCAGTTCCACGACGGTGTCGTAATGCGCACCCGGATCGCTGGGCAGCGTCTTCCACCAAGCCAGTGCCTGTTCGAAGGCGGCCCCCTTCGGCGCATGCGGCTTGCCCTTCACATACTCGAAGGTCTTCTCGTCGGGCGCGATCAGTCCGGCGCGGGCGCCGGCCTCGATCGACATGTTGCAGACCGTCATGCGGCCTTCCATCGACAGGGCGCGGATGGCGCTGCCAGTATACTCCATCACATAGCCGGTGCCGCCGGCAGTGCCGATCTTGCCGATGATGGCGAGGATGATGTCCTTGGCGGTCACACCGGGGCCGAGCTGGCCGTCGATGTTGATCTTCATGTTCTTGGCCTTGCGCTGCGGCAGGGTCTGGGTGGCCAGAACATGTTCCACTTCCGAGGTACCGATGCCGAAGGCCAGGCTGCCGAAGGCACCATGCGTCGAGGTATGGCTGTCACCGCACACAATCGTCATGCCCGGCTGGGTATAGCCCTGCTCGGGCCCAACGATATGCACGATGCCCTGGTTGATGTCGTTCATCGGATAGTAGTTGACGCCGAATTCGCGGGCATTGCGGTCCAGCGTCTCGACCTGGATCTTGGCTTCCTCGTCCTCGAACACGAACTGGGCGCGGTCCGGCGTGGTCGGCACGTTATGGTCGGGCACCGCCACGGTGCGGTCCGGACGGCGCACCTTGCGGCCGGCGGCCTTCAGGCCGGCAAAAGCCTGCGGCGACGTCACTTCATGGACCAGATGCAGGTCGATATAGAGCAGGCCGTTGCCGTCGGCATCGATATCGACGAGGTGGCTGTCCCAGATCTTGTCGTACAGGGTGCGGGGCGCGGTCATGGCTGCTGGTCCGTTCGTGAGTACTATTATTGCGAGTGGGCGGGCGTTACCGCCTCGTTTTGGGCGGTGGATTCAAGCCCAGCAGGGCCCCGCCGTCCAGTGGGGATATCGCCCCCACCGGTGGATTTAAATTCGCCTCCGGCTTAAAAGATTTTCCCATGGCCCACCTGCCCAGCCGCCGCCTGCTGCCCCTCAATGCCCTGAAGGCCTTCGAGGCCGCCGGACGGCATCTCAATTTCACCGCCGCCGCCGAGGAACTCTCGGTGACACTGTCGGCGATCAGCCATCAGATTCGCCAGCTGGAAGAGCTGCTGGGGGTGCCGTTGTTCCACCGCACCCGCAAGGGACTGGTCCTGTCGACCGAAGGCCAGCTGATTCTCCCGGACGTACAGGAGGGTTTCGACCACCTGGCCAGCGCGCTCAGCAAGCTGGAGGCCCGGCGTGGCGAAGGCACGCTGACGCTCAGCATGCTCTCGACCTTCGCGATGCGCTGGTTCATTCCGCGCCTGCCGCGCTTCCAGGAAGCCTATCCCGATATCGAGGTGCGCATCACCACCTCGCTGAAGCCCGCCGACCTGGAACGCGAAGGCATCGACTGCGCGATCCGCTATGGCGACGGCGACTGGCCCGGACTGAATGCGACCCGGCTGTTTGCCGAGGCGCTGGTGCCGGTCGCGCATCCGAAATTCAAGGACACGATCAAAAAGCCGACCGACCTCAAGGGCCAGAAGCTGTTGCACAGCCAGAACCGTCGCGAGGACTGGCGCGTCTGGCTCAAGGCCACCGGCCAGACCGATATCGACCCGGTCGTCGGCCAGATGTTCGAGACGCGCAGCTACGCCATCCAGGCCGCCGTGCAGGGCATGGGCATCGCCGTGATGGATCCCGCCATGGTGGCCGAGGAAGTGGCGGCGGGCCGGCTGGTGCATCTGTTCGACGATACCCTGCCGCTCAGCAACGCCTACTGGTTCGTCTGCCTCGATCACATGGCCGATGCGCCGCGCATCAAGGCGATGCGCGAATGGCTGGTGGAAGAGGTGAGGGTGGCGCTCTAAGCCAGCCTTGCCGCCAACTGCTTCACCATGCTGCGCACGATCAGCTTGTGGAACGGCATGATCAGCGCCAGATAGGCGCGGCCGAGCCGGTTATGCGTGACCACGGCCGTGGTCAGCGTGATGCGGCTGTCGCCGGTGCCGACCGGCTCGACTTTCATCAGGGCGCGGAAATCCAGATGCCCATCATTGAGGCCGGAAACCACCTCATCGGCTGACTCGCGCAGCACCGGAAAACCCTTGCGGATCTTTGGCGCCTTGTAACCGAGCCGACCCATGATGGCATTGCGCAGATCCATCAGCGCGCCAGCCCAGGCCGGCGGCGTGCTGAAGAACTCCGCCGACAGCACGCGTGCATCCAGGTCGCGGCGCGGCACCGTCACGCTGAAGGCATCGGCGAAATCGCAGCCCGGCAGGCTCGCGATGAAGGCGGGATCGACGGGTGCGGCGGTCACGGTGGTCATGCGCGCAGTATGCGCTCGTCCTGGCCGCAGGTCGCGGGACGGGTTGTCGCAGCCCGCTTTACGCCGCGTCGCCCATTAATTTTTGCCCCACCCGCGTCAGCAGGCTGCGCACCACCAGCTTGTGGAACGGCATGGCGATGGCAAGATAGACGCGGCCGAGCCGGTTATGCGTGCGCGCGATGGTGCTGACGGTGATCATGCCCAGCGTGGGTCCGTCGGGACCGAGCCGGATCGTGTCGGTGCGGAACTGCGTACGAAAATCGAGATGGTCGTCGTTGACACCGACGATCACCTCGGTCGGGCTTTCCTGCAGAACCGGCAAGCCGTCCTTGATCTCGTCGGTTTTCAGGCCGAAGGGACGCATGGCGAGGTTGCGGATTTTCATCAGCCAGCCGGCCCAGTCGGGCAGACTGCTGAAGGCAAGCGCCGCCACGGCGCGCGCATCGAGGTCGCCGCGCGGCACCACCACGGTGAAAGCATCCGAGAACTCCGTCCCCGGCAGGCTGGCAACGAAGGCCGGGTCGGGCGCGGCATCGGTAACGGTCGGGCTGCGCATCGGCGCAGCATGACGATTTTATGCCGCGCCCGCCACTGTCCGTTCGGCGGAGAGCATCTTAAGCCGCAACACCCAGCTTGCCGGCGATATAGCGCCGTTCCTGGGTCAGGCCGCCAAACCCATAAGCAGATGCGGAGACGTCATGCACATAGACATAGCTCTCACGATGCAGGTCGCCCAGCAGTTCGCCCATGGTGGCGAAGACGGCGGCGATAAAGGCGGCCTTCTCGTCCTTGGTGTTGGTGCCGTCGACGATCTTGATGTCGAGAAAGACACTGGCCTTGCCCTGCTCGGCCAGCGACACGCCACCGGCGAACCAGGCCTCGGCCGGCACGGCCTCGACAGTGACGGCGGTGAGGTCGGGATTCTTGCGCAGATGCTGGGCCGAGAGCCGGCTGGCGGCGGCGGCGATCTGCGGCACAAGTCCGGGCTTCGCGTTGGGGGTGGAATACTTCACCTGGATGATCGGCATGGGAGACGGTCCTTATCGTCGGGGGCGCACGATTGCGTCCGTGGAGCCGAAGATAGACCTGGCTTGATCATTACAGAATACTATCTATTCGTATATCAGTCATAACGAATGGATATCATGCAGCCCGCCCTCGATATCGATGCTCTGCGCGCCCTGGTGCTGGTGGCGGAGTATCGCAGTTTCACCCGCGCCGCCGAGGCGCTGGAGGCCACCCAGGCGGCGATCAGCCTGCGGCTGAAGCGGCTGGAAACGCGGCTCAGCCGTCGCCTGCTGGAACGCACGCCGCGGCTGGTGCAACTGACCCCTGATGGCGCGGCCCTGCTGACCGAAGCGCGGCATGTGTTGGCGGCGCATGATGCCGCACTGGCAGCTCTTGAGGCCAAGCCGCAGCGCCCGCTGCTGCTCGGCATCAGCGACCAGGCGGTGGGCGCGCAGTTGCCCGGCCTGCTGGCGCAGTTGCGCGGCCGGCTGCCCGGTCTGCGGCTGGAAGTGCGGATCGGCCTGTCGCGCGACCTGTCGGAGGCTTTCGAGGCCGGCAAGATCGATGCGGCGATCCTGCATCACGTCGGCCGGACAGCGCCGCGCGGCGCGGAACTGTTGCTGCGCGACCGGCTCGGCTGGTTTGCCGCGCCCGGTTTCGAATGGCGCGCGGGCGAGCCTCTGCCGCTGCTGGCGCTGGCGGCGCCCTGCACGGTGCGGGCCTCCGCCATCAAAGCGTTAGACGCTGCGAAAATTCGCTGGTCGGAAAGTTTCACCGGCGGTGGCGTCGGCGCACTCACGGCAGCCGTGGTGGCCGGTCTGGGCGTCGCCGTGCTGGGCCGCCGCGCCCGACTGCCGGGCATGCGGGAATGGACAAAGAAGCAGCGCCTACCGAATCTGCCGGAGACGGCGATCCTGCTGCAGTCGCGTGTCAGCGATCCGGTGCTGTCGCGTGCCCTGCGCGAGATCGCGTCGGCGATCCGCGCGGACCAATAAGAAAAAGCCGCCGGTTTCTTATACCGGCGGCTTCTCTGCTTTGCGGACGCTTAGTGGCGCCAGATCAACGGCGATTGTCGACGCTGAGCGGGCCGGCGCCGAAAGCAGCGATGAACAGCAGGCCGCCGACAATGGCGAAGTTCTTGGTGAACATCAGCTGCTGCATCATCTTCTGCGCTTCCGGCACGGCCCAGAAGTTATGGAAGATCACGCTGGCGACGACAGTGAAGGCGGCCAGGATCAGGGCCGCATAGCGCGCCTTGAAGCCGACCAGCAGGGCGAGGCCGACCGCGATCTCGACCACGATGGTGCCGGCAGCGGCTACCTGCGGCAGCGGTAGGCCTTTGGAAGCGATGTAACCCACGGTGCCGCCGAAGCCGGTAATCTTGTTGATGCCGGCCGGGATGAACAGCAGGGCGATCAGGATGCGGCCGAGCAGCGGGCCGAATTTTTCCACGAGAGTCATGGGAGCTTGTCCTTCAGTTTATCGACTGTGTTGTTGTTGAGGTGAGAGAGGCGGTGCGAGTCTATCGCACCGCCTCGGAGGTCCAACAGTCCTTGCAGATATCCGGATAACACCTTTGTGTTAGCCGAATCGCGCGATCAGGCAGCCTTGTCCATGGCTGCCAGCGCGTCGGCCTCGCGGGCCATGGCGCGCTGCACGGCCGGACGCTGCGACATGCGTTCGAAATGCTTGGCATAGTTCGGATAGGCCGAGACATCGATGCCGAGTTTCTTCGCCCAGTTGAAGAAGACGAAGATATAGCCGTCGGCCACCGACCAGTCGCCGAACAGCCAGTCCTTGCCGTGGCTCAGCGCCTTTTCGATGATGGCGAAATTGGCCGCATTGGCCTTGGTCGCCAGCGCTTTCACGTTGTCGGCACTGTCGGGCAGGTCGGTGAAATTCTGCGGGCCGAAGAAGCGGCTCAGCACCGGATGCACGCCCGACGCGCACCAGGCCACGAAGGCCAGCGCCTCGGCTTCCTTCAGCGCATCGCCGGTCGGCAGCAGCTTGGCAGTCGGATAGGCGCGGTTGAGATAGCTCAGGATGGCGGTGTTCTCGGTCAGCACCTTGCCGTCGATGACCAGCATCGGCACCTTGCCCTTCGGATTCATCGCCAGGTATTCCGGCGTGCGGGTCTGGCCCTTGCGGGTATAGGTCGGCTTCGGATTGAAGGCGGCGCCGGTTTCCTCCAGCGCGATATGGGTCGCCAGCGAGCAGGCGCCGGGCGAGAAATAGAAATCGAGAGTGGCCATGCGGGAATTCCTCCGGTTACTGTCCGGCTTCAGGGCGCCGGACCAAAGGCTTAAGCCATAGTTGGTATCAATTTGCAAGCAGGCACCCAAACCCTCTATACTTACCGAATGGCTAGCGACCCTGACGACCTCGATTTCCGCCACACGCTCACCGCCGACGGGCAGCCGCTCTGCGCCCGCATGATCTGCGCCACGCTCGACCTGATCGCCAATAAATGGGCGGTGCCGATCATCCTCACGCTGGCGCGCGCCCGCGCCGCGTCGCCCGACCGGCCGCTGCGCTTTTCCGAACTGTCGCGCGCCATTCCGCTGATCACCCAGAAGGAACTCACCAAACAGCTGCGCGCGCTGGAAACCGCCGGCCTGGTCGGCCGCCGCGTGCATGCCGCCGTGCCGCCGAAGGTGGAATACTGGCTGACCGATCTCGGGCTGTCGCTGCGCCCGGTGCTGGACGAACTCGGCAAATGGGCGGCACGCAATGGCCCCGGCCTGTGGCAGCAGAAGCAGGAAGCGGCAGAATAGCCTGCGCTTCGCCTGACGCGATGGCCCTCGAGCCTAGCCACAATCTCTGACAAATTGGGACCAAGTCGTCTCTGCGCGGAACAAAGACCTGCCGCGCACTGTTTCGCTGCCATCGCCTTCCAGCCCCGGAGGACATATGGCACAGCGCAGCAAGACCAAATCCCGCACCAGCACGCGCAAGAAAACCGCGACGGGTTCGACCGCGCGTCGCAAAACGGCACGCCGCGCCTCGTCCAAGCGCGCCAGCCCGCGTAAGTCAGCGACGGCGCGGCGTCGCAGCCTGCCGCCCGCCATCGCCAAAGCGGCGCGCGAGATGAGCAAGACGATGGACGCGCAGTCGCCGCCGTCGGATGCCATCGCCCTGCTGGAGCAGGATCACCACGAGGTGGAGGCGATGTTCGAGCAGTTCGAAAAGCTCGACAGCAAGGCCGAGAAAGCCAGGCTGGCGGCGAAAATCTGCCTGGCGCTCACCGTGCATACGGCCATCGAGGAAGAGCTGCTCTATCCGCCGGCGCATAAGAAGATCGAACACGATCTGGTCGACGAGGCCATTGTCGAGCATAACGGCGCCCGGCAGCTGATCGCCGAGATCGAGGCGATGACGCCGCGCGAGCATCTCTACGATGCCAAGGTCAAGGTGCTGGGCGAATACGTGAAGCACCACGTCAAGGAGGAGCGGGACGAGATGTTCCCGCAGCTGCGCAAGAGCAACATCGACCTGCGCGCGTTGGGCGACAAGCTGCTGCAGCGCAAGGCCGAACTGCTCGCACAGATGGCCGGCAAGGCCTGACTCCGAAAACGAGAAGCCGCCCGCGTCCCCTTCAAAGGGATGCAGGCGGCTTCAGGTCAATCAGATCGTCGCGCCGGGCTTAACGCCCGCGCAGACGATTACTCCTTGTCGGTACCCGGACGGGCGTCGCGCTTCTCGGTGATGCGCGCGGCCTTACCGGTACGACCGCGCAGGTAGTACAGCTTGGCGCGGCGCACGTCGCCGCGGCGGACCACGACGATCGAGTCGATGCGCGGCGAATACAGCGGGAAGATACGCTCCACGCCTTCGCCGTAGCTGATCTTGCGCACGGTGAAGGAGGAATTCACGCCGCGGTTCGAGCGGGCGATGCACACGCCTTCATAGGCCTGCACGCGCTCGCGGCCGCCTTCAACCACCTTCACGTTGACGGTCAGGGTATCGCCCGGAGCGAAATCCGGCACCGCACGGGCGGCGACGAGGGCATCCGACTGCTCTTTCTCGAGCTGCTGCATCAGGTTCATGGCACTCTGCCTTTCTGCTTCCAAAGTTCAAAACGCGTTTCAAATCTTCCCCGCAGGCTTGCGCTTGCGGTAACTCTCCCACAGGTCCGGCCGGCGCTCGGCGGTGATCTTCTCCGCCATCTCGCGCCGCCAGGCTGCGATCTTCTCGTGGTGGCCGGACAGCAGCACATCGGGCACTGCCAGGCCTTCCCACTCCTGCGGCCGGGTATACTGGGGATATTCCAGCAAACCGTCCGCGAAACTCTCCTCGGTGCCGGACGCTTCGGCACCCATTACCCCGGGCAGCAACCGCACGACTGCATCCAGCAGCGCATATGCGGCGATCTCGCCACCCGACAGGACGAAGTCGCCGAGGCTGACCTCGACAACGGGGCGCGCCTGCAGCAGACGCTCGTCCACCCCCTCGAACCGGCCGCAGAGCAAGGTGGCTCCGCCGGCTGCCTTCACCTCCTGCACCAGCGCCTGATCCAGGCGCCGGCCGCGCGGCGAGAAGTAGATCAGCGGCTGCCCGCCAACCTGTCCCTCAGCACCAGCCCCATCCTTGGCCAATGTCGCATCCAGCGCATTGGCCAATACATCGGCCCGCATCACCATACCCGGCCCGCCACCGAAGGGCGTGTCGTCGACGGTGCGGTGTTTGTCGCGCGCGAAGTCGCGGATATCCACCACCGTCAGCGACCAGCGGCCCTCAGCGAGAGCACGACCGGCCAGACTTTGTCCCAGCGGGCCGGGGAACATCGCGGGATACAGGGTCAGTATCCGCGCGGTCCACGGCAAAGCCGGAACGGTACTCATCACTCTCCGGCTTCCGCGGCACGCTCCGCAGCTTCTGCCTTACGCTCCGCCTCGGTTTCCGGCCCGCCGAGCCAGAAGGCCGGTTCCACCGTCACCGTACCGGCGGCGAGGTCCACATCGGGCACCGCGTCGTCGGTAAAGGGCACCATCGCCGAACGGCCGCTGTCGGTTTTCACCTCCAGCATGTCGCCGGCGCCGTAATTGTGGACCGCCGTTACGCGACCCAGAACCCGGCCCGACATCATCGCCGTCAGGCCCACCAGATCCGCGAAGTAGAACTCGCCCTCGCCGGCCTGGGGCAGGGCGGAGCGCAACACATGCAGCTCCGTCCCCTTCAGCGCCTCGGCCGCATTGCGGTCCTCGACACCCTTGATACGCGCAATCACCACATCACCTTTCGACAGGCGCAGCACCTTCAGCTGAAACTTGCGCGTCGCACCGGCATCCTGGAGGGGACCGTAATCCCCGATCGCTTCGGGCTCGCCGGTGAAGGTCTTCACCTTCACCTCGCCCTGGATGCCTTGTGCGCCGATCACGACGCCCAGCAGAACTGTGCCGCTCATGCCTTAGGAAGCAGCAGCTTCTTCAGCCGGCTTGGCGGCAGCGGCCTTGGCGGCTTCCTCAGCAGCCTTGATACGCTCCTGCGCCTTCGCCTTCGGCTTGCCCTTTTCCGGGTTGTTGCCGTGCGTCCACTTCACCAGGCCGGCCTTGTCGAAGAAACGGGCGACGCGGTCGGACGGCTGGGCACCCATGCTCAGCCAGTACTTGCAGCGCTCGACGTCGAGCTGCACGCGCTCGCGGTCCTTCGGCAGCATCGGATCGTAGGAACCGATCTTCTCGATAAAACGGCCGTCGCGCGGGCTGCGCGAGTCGGCGACAACGATGCGGTAGTAAGGACGCTTCTTGGCGCCACCGCGGGTCATGCGGATCTTGACTGACATGGTCTTCCTTTCCTCGAACTGTTGAAACTTGCGAATACCGAATTACACGAACTGATCAGTGCAGCTTGGGCATGCCGGGCATCCCCGGCAGCATTGCGCCCATGCTGCGCATGAAACCTTTCTGCCCCAGCTTCGACATGCGCTTCATCATGTCGGCCATCTGCAGATGCTGCTTCAGCAGCTTGTTGACGTCCTGCACCGAAGTGCCCGACCCCGCCGCGATGCGCTTCTTGCGCGAAGCGTGGATCACCTTGGGATTCCGGCGCTCTTCCAGCGTCATCGAGCCGATGATGGCTTCCTGGCGCTTCAGCACGTTTTCATCGACATTGGCGTCGGCCAGCTGCTGCTTCACCTTGCCCACGCCGGGCAGCAGGTTCATCACACCAGACATGCCGCCCATCTTGCGCAGCTGCTTGAGCTGGCTGGCCATGTCGTTCAGGTCGAACTGGCCCTTCTGCACGCGGGCCGCCAGGCGCTCGGCCTCTTCCTTCTCGATCGTCTCGGCGGCCTTCTCGACCAGCGAGACGATGTCGCCCATGCCGAGGATGCGCTGCGCGATCCGCTGCGGATGGAACGGCTCGATGGCGTCGACCTTTTCGCCGACGCCGATCAGCTTGATCGGCTTGCCGGTGACGGCGCGCATGCTGAGCGCGGCACCGCCGCGCCCGTCGCCATCGACGCGGGTCAGCACGATGCCGGTGACGCCGACACGCTCGTTGAAGTTCTTCGCGACGTTGACGGCATCCTGGCCCGTGAGGGAGTCGGCGACCAGCAGCGTCTCATGCGGCTGCACGGCATCGCGCACCGCCGTCACTTCCTGCATCAGCATATCGTCGATATGCAGGCGGCCGGCGGTGTCGAGCATCAGCACGTCATAGCCGCCGAGCTTGGCGGCCTGCAGTGCGCGCTTGGCGATATCGACCGGCATCTGGCCGGCGACGATGGGCAGAACCGGAATGCTGTTCTGCTCGCCGAGAATCTTGAGCTGTTCCTGCGCAGCGGGGCGATAGACGTCGAGCGACGCCATCAGCACCTTCTTGCGCTCCTTGGTCATCAGGCGCAGCGCGATCTTGGCGGTGCTGGTGGTTTTACCGGAGCCCTGAAGGCCGACCATCAGCACTGGCACCGGCGGCACGGCCGCCAGGCTGATACCGGCGTCGTCTTCACCGGCTTCGGCGCCGCCGCCCAGCATCTCGACCAGATGGTCGTGGACGATCTTGATGACCTGCTGGCCCGGCGTGACCGAGCGCAGCACTTCCTGGCCGACCGCCTTGGACTTCACGCCGTCGATGAAGGTCTTCACGACCGGCAGGGCGACATCGGCTTCGAGCAGGGCGACGCGCACTTCGCGCAGCGCGTCCGAGACATCGGATTCCGTCAGCGCGCCGCGCTTGCGCAGCCGCTCGAAAACCTCGCCCAGTTTGCCGCTCAGAGATTCGAACATGTCGACCCTGAAAATCCTCAACGTAAAGGTCCAAAACAAAACGACGCCCGTGCGCGACACTCGCGGACGGACGGCGGTCCTCGGACCGGATTGCTCCCAAAGCTTCGGAAAGCGGGCGGACTAAAGCGGTTTAAGGGTCTGAAGTCAAGGCGGCAGGCCCGCCGGGGTTCCGCCGCAGCCACCGGACTTGATCCAGGGGCCTCGCCCAGACTGGAACAAGATCCTCCGGTCAAGCCCGAGGATGACGGTAGTTCTTAATTAGATAAACAATATCAGTAACTTAATATATTGATTGCGGCATCGTCGGCGACCAGAATCTTACGGACCATGCGCAGGGTCGCCGTCTTGTCCGTTCATGGCGTCAAGGTTTTGGGCGGTTCGGCGCGGATGAAACCGACCGGCTTCACCCAGTCCGTTCCGTTCAGTTTCGCACTGGTGATCCAGGTGCTGGCGGTGGCGAGGCGCGAACTGCCCTCCATCTGCACCGGCAGCCAGGCATCGAACCCCGGCGGCTGGGCCAGCCAGATCACGGTTGGCTGCTCATCCTTCTCGCTCCACTCCGCCATGTATTTGCGGCTGTAGCCGGCCACCGGCTCCAGCTTCACCATGCATTTGAAGGCCATGCCGCTATAAGCCGAGCGGTTATGGGCCTCCAGCATCTCCGGGCCGACAGGCGTGAAATGCAGGTTGTAGCGGCGGCGACCGTCGTAGATCGCGTCGCTGCCGGAGCAGGGCGGCGTTGCGCCGCCGCGCAACACGCGCGAGACCAGCGCCATGGTGGGATCCAGCGTGCCGCGCTTCAGCTGGTCGGGCACCTCCTCGCGATCGTCTTCATCGTTGGGTGGAAACACCTCGGCCACCGGCAATCCGTCGGCGCCCCAGTCCATGCGGATGGCGCGCTTCGACCAGGCGCCATCGCTGTCGGTCCTGGAGCGCACCGGCATGACGCGACCGTCCGCGCCGATCCGCGCGGCCGACTGACCGGTCATCACCAGTCGCATCGCCCAGTCGACCATGCCGGCGGTGCGGACCCCCAGTTCGACCTGCAGATCCTCCGCGTCGCGCCGCATGGTCAGTTTCATCTCCATCCCCTTGGCGCCGAGCGCATAGAGGTTGAAGCCGAGTTCGGCCTGACGGATATCGGCGGGGCGGGAGTCGGTGTGCCGCAACGGCGCAAGGGAGACCTGCTGGGCCTGCGGCGACGTCGCGGGCAAGAGCAGCAGCGGTCCGGCGAAAACCATCATGGCGACCAGGATGCGCATAGACGTTAGTCTAAGCCTGAAGCGTGGCTTTTCCGAGGCGAAAAATAGCGGCCGGAAAGCGGCAAATCTGGCGTGATCGGACTGGTTTGAGGGCCGCGCAGGGACCGCTCAGGGGCCGTTCAGGCGTCCATGACGGGCAGTTCCCGCAGCGTCGCCAGCCGCAGGCCGCGCAGCAGGTCCTCGCCAGCGCGACCCATATCCGGCCGCGTCTCGGCGCGGCGCAGCGCATACAGCGCGTCGATCAGCAGCCCGATCAGGTCGAGATGCCGCTGCTCGGCGGGCATGGCACGGCGCAGCGCCTGCTGCAGCAGGTCGATCCCGGCCGACATCAGCGGCCAGCGGTTGAGCGCGGCGGCCTCGGACAGTGCATCGCAATCCTGCTGCGCATCGCTCAGGAACAGCAGCGCGGAGACGGCATCCTCGCGGGCCTTGCCGAACCGGCCGCGCATCAGGTCGATGCGGGCGGCCACGGCGGCGGGGTCGTAACTGGCCGGCGCAGGCGCCGTCGTTTCGGGCTCCGTTTCCGGCTGCGGCGCGGTTGCCCCGGCAGCGGTCGATCTGGCGGTCCGCGACAGATCGGCACGCGCCTGCTCCAGCCGGCTGCGGGCGCGGGCATGGTCGCTGGTGGTCGGCAGATCGTCGAAGTGATTCGCCATGGCTGCTCATGGACATACGAATCCCGAGGACTCGCTGTCAATGTGGTTTGGCGTCAGAGCATTGACAATTTTGCCGGATCGCGAGTCCTTGCCCGGCGTGCGGGATTCGTGACGTGGTGCCGGGCAACGCTCCGGCGACTCTCTTGTCGACTCTCTTGGCGACTCCCTCCCTGTGGCAGACCTGCGACAGCTTCGCTAAGGTCGCGGCATGTCCGCGCGTCGCAGCATCGACCCCGACCAGCTTGCCGAGCAGCTGCTCCGCGGCGACCGTCGCGCGCTGGCCCGCGCCATCACCCTGGTCGAATCGCGCCATGACGCCGACCGCAGCGCGGCGGATGTGTTGCTGCAGAAGATTCTGCCCAGCACGGGCAAGGCCATCCGTATCGGCATCTCCGGCACGCCGGGCGTCGGCAAATCCAGTTTCATCGAACGCTTCGGCCTGTATCTGACCAGTCAGAACAAGAAGGTCGCGGTACTGGCCATCGATCCGTCTTCCACGCTGTCGGGCGGCTCGATCCTCGGCGACAAGACGCGCATGGAACAGCTCGGCCGCGATGCCAATGCCTTCATCCGGCCCTCGCCCTCGGGCGGATCGCTCGGTGGCGTGGCGCGCCGCACGCGCGAGGCGATGCTACTGGCCGAAGCTGCCGGCTTCGATGTCGTGCTGGTGGAAACCGTCGGCGTCGGCCAGTCGGAAACCACCGTGGCCGAGATGGTCGATATCTTCCTGCTGCTGCTGGCGCCGGGCGGCGGCGACGATCTGCAGGGCATCAAACGCGGCATCATGGAACTGGCCGACCTGGTCGTGATCAACAAGGCCGATGGCGATCTGCTGCCCAAGGCGCGGCTGGCGGCGGCCGACTATCGCATGGCGCTGCATCTGATGCGGCCGCGTCATGCCGACTGGCAGCCGCAGGTGCAGATGGCCTCGGCGCTGCTGGGCGAGGGCATCGACGCGGTCTGGGCCACCATCGAAGACTTCCGCAGCAAGCTGGAAAAGACCGGCGCGTTTCAGGCGCAGCGCCGCCACCAGGCCGAAGGCTGGTTGTGGCGCGAATTGCAGGACGGCCTGCTCGACTGGCTCAAACACGATCCTGCTGTTGCAAGCGAACTGCCGAAACTGCAGAAGGCGGTGAGTGCCGGCAAGGCGACGCCGCATGCCGCGGCGAAGAAGATCCTGAGCCTGCTGGGGAAGTGACAGAGATGAATTGGCCCACACAAGTCGGACGTTTCGAGCTTGGCGATATCGTCACGCAGTCGGGCGAGACGATGCGCCATGCTTTCATCAGCTGGAAGACGCACGGCACCCTGAACGCGGCGCGCGACAATGTGGTGCTCTATCCGACCAGCTATTCGGCGCAGCATCCCGATCTGGAATGGCTGATCGGGCCGGATGGCGTGCTGGATCCGCAGCAGTGGTTCATCGTCATCCCGGATATGTTCGGCAACGGGCTGTCCTCCAGCCCGTCGAATACGCCGGACTACCCGCATCTCGTCACGCCTTTCGATAACGTGCAGGCGCAGCGACGTTTGCTGCGCGAGCAATTCGGCATCGAAAAGCTGCATGCCGTCTATGGCTGGTCGATGGGCGCGCAGCAGGCCTATCACTGGGCGGCGGCGTTCCCCGATGCCGTGTCGCGGATCGTGGTGAATTGCGGTGCGGCGCGCACCGCCGTGCATAACCGGATTTTTCTCGCCAGCCTGATGGCCACGCTGGAGGCCGCGCCCGAGCATATCGGCAATGGAAGATTCAGCGCGCCGCCGAAAGCCGCGATCCGCGCTTTCGGCCGCATCTATGCCAGCTGGGCGCTCAGCCAGGATTTCTACCGCGCCAACCTGCATGTCACGGCGCTGAAGGCACCCGATCTCGAAACCTACTATCGCACCGACTGGGAAGAGCGGTATGCGCGGCGCCATGCCGCCGATCTCTATGCGCAGCTGCGCACCTGGGATGCCAACGACATCGGCAACACGCCGCTTTATGGCGGCGACCTGACCAAGGCGCTGCGGGCGATCAAGGCGCGTGTGCTGCTGATGCCCGGCGCGACCGATCTGTATTTCCGCGTCGCCGACAACGAGGCCGAACTGCCGCATCTGGCGCAGGCGGAACTGCTGCCGATCCCCAGCATCTGGGGCCACCGCGCCGGCAATCCGGTGATGAATCCGGAGGATGCGGCGTTTATCAAACAGGCTGTAAGGCGCTGGCTGGAGTACTAATCGAATACACCGTTATTCGCATTTATTTACGTAACTAATAACGGGATGATTGTATTCTCACTCCATCTGCTCAGGGGGAGCGATGGCTAAAGAAATCCAGCACAGACTTGGTGGCCCGTGGACAGTTATTAAGCTTGAAATATTACGGGCATATTTGAAGTCGTTCACTACAGCTCTGTCTCCAAAATTCGATCTTTCCTATATCGATGCCTTTGCTGGCAAAGGGGACTGGATTCCGGCGGCCGCGGAGATCAGTGAGAGCGAGGCGTTTGTGGAGCCGAGAAAGGGCTCTGCCGCGATTGCACTGGAAAATACTCCACCGTTCCAGGAGTTCTTCTTTATTGATTTAAATGCAGCCTATGTGGAGGCGCTGCGCGACTTTGTAGGCGCTAGAGCAGGCGCCACCGTAATTTGCGGCGACGCGAATGAAGAGGTCGCAAAGATATGCAGGAGTATCAGGACGTTTAATTCCGTCTGGCGCCCACGCCCTAAACGTGCCGTTCTGTTTCTTGACCCATATGGCATGGCTGTCAGGTGGGAAACTCTGAAGGTTATTGCGGAAACGGGCGCTATAGATTTGTGGTATCTGTTTCCAATTAACGCAGTGCTTCGACAGGCGGCAAAAGAAATTGAGAAAGTTGACAGCGATAAAAAAGCGGCGCTGACGAGGGTGCTTGGTTCAAGCGAATGGGAGAAAGAGTTCTACAAGCCCCCTGCCCAAGCAGATTTATTCGGTGGCGGGCCGGGAGCGGTGCGTGATGCAAACGTTGCGAAATTCGAAGAGTATGTTGCGAAAAAGCTAAGAGAAATATTCCCGTGGGTAGCGGACCCAATTCAATTACCTCAAACGGGCTTGCAGAAGTTCAGCTTGTTCTTTGCGATGTCGAATGACTCTGAGGCTGCGATAAAACTGGCAACCAGGATAGTTACTGCTATTAGAAAATCGCTCTAGCTGGCATGGCATCCCATGTGCGGCCGTTTAACTTTCTGCCCGTCTTTGCCTTATTTACTCCACCCCATTGCTTGAAGAAGAATGCGGTATCGTATTCGCGGCATAGTTCGCGAATCTCTTCCACCCATTCTTTGTCCATTGGCCTAGAGCGCGGTCCGGATTCCCCACCCACAATAGCCCATTGGATTTTCCGCAGATCGGCATCGGCCACCGAACCCAGCAACGGCTCAAAGCTGACAAAGCGGATGGCGGCCGGTGTTTTGCGCAACTCGTCGAGGCGCCAGAGCGTCTCGGCATGCTCAACGGTGGTGCCAAGCCATGCATTCGGCAAAGGTTTGCGATTCAGAACGTCAGCCACTTCGCGCATACGGGCTGGGCGCTTGGTTAGAATCTGATAGGTGTGCTGCGGCGTCTGCCGCATGACATCCCAGACCTGACTGATGAAGTCGGCCGGCACGCTGTCATGGAACAGATCGCTCATCGAGTTGACGAAGATGTGGCGCGGTTTGCGCCAGCCGATCGGCAATTTGAGAGAGGCTTTATCGAGGCGGGTTTTCCCGGTCCAGACGTAGCGTCCGCCTGATTTGCGGGTCAGGCCCTTGTATTTCTCCACGCCCATGGCATCGAGCCGGGCAGCCATCCGCATCGCGTAGCAGTTCGTGCAGCCAGGCGTGATGACGGTGCAGCCGGCGACCGGATTCCAGGTCGCATCGGTCCACTCAATACTGCTTTCGGCCATGGCTCACCTCATACCTTGCGAATCAAAACGCCTCGCTCCGGCGAGGGGCAAGGCGAATCGTTGAAGTAGAATCGGAATGCATGAATGATAGCTTAAAAAGAACAATATAAGAACTTATTTGATTCTGCTGAATAAGCAGTGTGATAACTGGTTGTCCTAATTCGGATGACCAGCTTGGCGCGTTCAAGCCTGCTGTGTCGGCGTCGTATTGACCACCACCGGGTCGATCAGCTCTTCACCCGCTTTCAGCCGGCGCGGCAGCACGTCGCCGTTGAGCGTCAGCCTGTCGCCCAGCCACAGCGCATGCACCATATGGTCGTCATAAGGGCTGTCGGTATTGGGATGCACGAGCACGGATAAACCCTGCCGGTTGAGCATCAGCCAGGGCACCAGCTGCGGAAACACCGCCACGTCGAAGGCGATCTGGTACATCGGCCTGAAATGCGGCCCGACCGGTTTGTCATGCCAGCGGCCCAGCTGGACCGGGAAGCGTTCGGCGACGCGGTCGCGGATCCATTCGGCCGCCGCGCGCTGCGCCGGTCCGTCGAAATAGATATGGGCGTGATAGCTGGCGATCTCGGCCGGCGGGCGGGGCATTTCGGTCATGCCTCCAGCAGAGCAGCACCGGCGAAGGCCGGCAAGTCGGGCTTGCCGAATACGCCTTAATGTTCTATTATTGTTCCAATTTGCTTCCGGCTCGTGACCTGCCGGATCCCGGTGTTGGACATCGTTCAAACCCGAAATCCGGCACAAATACGCCCGATATGTTTGGTTTTCAGGCGAAAACGCCCGGAAAAGCTGGCCGAAACAGGCTTAAACGGGCCGAAACAGGCTGAAACGGGATCAAACAGGCCGAAACAGGCTCCGAATGGGATGAAACTGGCTGCCAAACAGGCCCAAACGGGACGGAACAGGCGCTTATTCGCCCTTCAGCCAGCGTTTGGCGATCTGGTGCGCCAGGCTGAGCGGCGGCGGCATCCAGGGTTCGTTGTTCGGATTGTCGGCCGGCGGCGGATCGGTCGGCGCCAGCCGCTGCTTGCCGCGTTCCAGCATCGCGGCGGCTTCCTCGCGGGTGAACCAGCGCGCGTCTTCCAACTCGTCGCGGTCGACGGTGATGTTGTCGTCGAGCGCCTCGGCGATACAGCCGATCATCAGCGAGGAGGGGAAGGGCCACGGCTGCGACACCAGATAGCGCACCGCGCCGGTGATCACGTTGGCTTCCTCCATGATCTCGCGGCGCACGGCCTCCTCGATGCTTTCGCCGGGCTCCATGAATCCGGCCAGCGCGGAATACATGCCGGGCGGCATGCGGCTTTGGCGGCCGAGCAGCACTTTCTCGGCACCGGTCCGCTCGTTGTAATGCACCGCCAGCATGATCACCACGGGATCGGTGCGCGGGAAATGCGACGCGCCGCAGGTGGCACTGATGCAGCGTCGGGTATAGCCGGCCTCGGCCATCTCGGTCTGGCTGCCGCACTGGGCGCAGAACCGGTGGCGCTGATGCCAGTCGATCACGCTGCGCGCCTGGGCCAGGATCGCGGCCTCTTCCGGCTTCAGCAGCGCGGCAATCGAACGCACGTCGATAAACTTGTCGGTCTCGCCATGCAATGCGGCCACGCTGTCGTCGCCACCCGCTGCATCGCCATCAAGGGCGAAATGCGGGATGTCGTCTTCGTCCAGGCCGAGGAAGATACAGGGCAGCGCGGCATGGGCATCGGCCCAGGCGCGGTCCAGCCAGCGGATCGCCGCCGGCTTTTGTGCAATCGCAATCAGCGCCTTCAACTCGCGCAGCACCAGAAAACGGGCCTCCTCGCGCTGGCGCTGTTCGGCCAGCCATTCGGGCTTGCGGCGCGGATTGCCGGCCCGGTCGAGATGCGATCCCGTGAAACCGATCGGGCGGGCGCGGTGCGGGTCGCTGCGGCGGTCTGTCGGCGGAGTCGGGGTATCGGGGCTAACCATAGCGAAACGCTGGCATATCCGCTGCGCCCCGTCCATTGCCCTCTGTTGTAAAATAATGGTTCCTGAATCCCGGCGAATCGCCCTCGAATCAGCTGCGCCGCCCATTGAAATGCCGGGGCCGATGCTTGATATAAGGCCCCGGGAGGTTGGTGGTGGACGAGCGCCTCGCCAACCCGGTCAGGTCCGGAAGGAAGCAGCCGTAACGAGTTCCCGTTCGGGTCGTTGTCAGCCTCCCACCTCTTTAAATCGAGGGCCTCGCACGGCATGTTAGGCACATGAATCAGCCGGCGCCCTATCGCGTTCTTGCCCGCAAATACCGTCCGAGCAACTTTGCCGAGATGATCGGCCAGGACGCGCTGGTCCGCACGCTCACCAACGCTATCGCCACCGGTCGTATCGCCCAGGCTTTCATCCTCACCGGCGTGCGCGGCGTGGGCAAGACCACCACGGCCCGCATCATCGCCCGCGCGCTGAACTGCACCGGCGCCGATGGCGCCGGCGGACCGACGATTTCGCCCTGCGGCGTCTGCGACAATTGCAAGGCGATTGCCGAAGACCGGCATCCCGACGTCTTCGAGATGGACGCCGCCTCGCGCACCGGCATCGGCGATATCCGAGAGATCATCGAAGCCGTGCGCTATGCGCCGTCGATGGCGCGCTACAAGATCTACATCATCGACGAAGTCCACATGCTGTCGACCGCGGCCTTCAACGGCCTGCTCAAGACGCTGGAAGAGCCGCCGCCGCATGTGAAGTTTGTCTTCGCCACTACCGAAATCCGCAAGGTGCCGGTCACGGTGCTGTCGCGCTGCCAACGTTTCGATCTCAAGCGCGTCGAGATCGCCGTGCTGAATGCACATTTCAAACGTATCTCGGAAGTCGAGAATGCGCAGATCGACGAGGATGCGCTGACGCTGATTTCGCGCGCCGCCGAAGGCTCGGTGCGCGACGGTCTGTCGCTGCTCGACCAGGCCATTGCGCATGGTGCCGGTCAGGTGAATGCCGAACTGGTGCGCGACATGCTGGGGCTGGCCGATCGTGGCCAGGTCTTTGCGCTGCTGGATGACCTGCTGCATGGCCGTCTTCCCGAAGCGCTGGATAACTTGCAGGCGCAGTATCGCGTCGGCGCCGATCCCGCCGTGGTGCTGCAGGATCTGCTCGACCTCACCCACTGGCTGACACGCGTCAAAGTCATCGGCGGCACGCCGGACGATGTGACCCTGCCCGAAGCGCAGCGCAATCGCGGCCGCGATCTGGCCGCCAAGCTCGGCATGCCGGTGCTGGCGCGCAGCTGGCAGATGTTGCTCAAGGGTCTGCAGGAAGTACGCGGTGCGCCGGTGCCGCTGGCGGCGGCCGAAATGGTGCTGGTGCGTTTCGCCTATGCGGCCGATCTGCCCAGCCCGGCCGATCTGGTCAAGGAATGGAAGGACAAGGGCGGACCGGGTGTGCCGGCGCCTGGTCCGCGTCCGACGAGTAACGGCGGCGGTGGCGGTGCTTCTGCCGGCCTCGCAGTGTCCGCGCAGCCGCGTGCCACGGCCTCTCCCGCGCCGCAGCCCGGCGAAACCGTCGCGCTCGCCGCGATGCCGGTGAATTTCCCCGCTGTCGTGGCGCTGGCCAAGGACATGCGCGAAGGCATTCTGGCCGGCGAACTGGTCAACGATGTGCATCTGGTCAGCTTCGAGATGGGCCGCATCGAACTGCGCCTCAATCCCGGCGCGCCGCATGATCTGCCCGGCCGCCTGACCGAGAAGCTGAAAGCCTGGACCGGCCAGCGCTGGGTGGTCAGTTTAAGCAAGCTGCCCGGCGACCCCACGCTGGCCGAGCAGGAGCAGGCCGAGGATAGCGCACGCCGCGCGCATGCCCAGGCGCATCCGCTGGTACAGGCCGTGCTGGTCGCCTTTCCCGGCGCGGTGCTGGACGACGTACGCGAGGTCGCACCGCCGGTGGTCGAGGCCGATCCGGCTGCCGAAGAGGCAGCGGACGGCTACGTCACCGACGATGTCGATCCGCTCGACGAACTGGATTGAGATCAGGAGTCCGCCATGAAAAACCTCGGCAACATGCTCAAGCAGGCGCAGCAGATGCAGGCCAAAATGCAGGAGATGCAGGCCGAGCTGGAGGCGCGCGAGGTGCAGGGCGCGGCCGGCGGCGGCATGGTGACGGTGACGCTCAACGGCAAGAGCGAACTGAAAAGCATCCGTATCGATCCCGCCCTGATGAAGGAAGACGAGCGCGAAGTGCTGGAAGATTTGATCAAGGCGGCCCATGCCGATGCCAAGCAGCGCGTCGAACGCGAGATGGCCGAGCAGATGCAGAAGCTGACCGCCGGCATGCCGCTGCCGCCGGGCATGAAGCTGCCTTTCTGAGTTCTCTTCATGGCCGGACCGGAAATCGAGCGGCTGATCCAGCTGCTGGCGCGTTTACCGGGGCTGGGCCCGCGCTCGGCGCGGCGCGCCGTGCTGCATCTGCTCAAGAAAAAGGACGCGCTGCTGCTGCCGCTGGCCGCCACGCTGCGTGAGGTCGGCGACACGGTGCATGCCTGCTCGACCTGCGGCAACCTCGACAGCCGCGACCCCTGCGCCATCTGCACCGATCCGCGTCGCGACGACGCTTTGCTCTGCGTGGTGGAAAGCGTTGCCGATCTCTGGGCGCTGGAACGCGCCGGTGTGTTCCGCGGTCGCTATCATGTCCTCGGCGGCACGCTGTCGGCGCTCGACGGCATCGGGCCGGACGATCTCAATGTCGACGGGTTGATCGCGCGTATGCAAAGCGGGAAAGTGCGCGAGGTGATCATCGCCACCAATGCCACCGTCGAGGGCCAGACCACGGCGCATTACATCACGGATCGTCTTGCCAGCCAGAATGTGCAGATCACCCGGCTCGCGCATGGTGTGCCGGTCGGCGGCGAACTCGATTATCTCGACGACGGCACGCTCGGTGCCGCCTTGAAGGCGCGTCGCCCTCTCTAGTGCCAGACTGGGCGCTGCGCTGAAAGCGCGCCGTCCTCTTTACCCTGCCCGAACACGTTCGAAAGTATCGTGTCGCCGCGTCGGGTGCTGCGCTAGGCTGGCCGGATGATTCGTCGCGCCGTTGTCATTCTTTTGACCATCATGGTCCTGCCGTTGCCGGCTGGCGCGCTCGACCTGCGGCTGACCTATACCGACCAGGATGCGCGGCCCTACCTGACCGGAACCGGGGCCACCATCCCGGAGCCACCGGGCATCGCGGTTGAACTGGTGCAGCGCGTGGTGTCGCAGCTTGGCGCCAGACTGGTGTTGACGCGCCTGCCGGCCCGGCGGATGGCCGAAGAGGTGAAGGCCGGGCGGCAGGACGGTATCCTCGGCTTTCGCCATTCGCCCGAACGCGCCCAGGACCTGGTCTTCCCGATGCGCGACGGCAAACCGGATGCCACCCGACATGCCGCCCGGCTGGCGCATTCGCTGTACCGCCGGCGCGACAGCGCAGTGACCTGGGACGGGCAGCGCGTCGGTGGGCTGACCGCGCCGGTGGCGGTGAGCAGCACGCAGTTGGTGGCGGATGCCCTACTGGCGCAGGGCATCGAGATCATGCGAGTCGAGAGCGGCGGCCAGATGTTCGCCATGCTGTCGCTCGGCCGCGTCGATGCCGTCGTGATCATCGATGCGTTGGGCGACCGCCAGCTGCGCGAGCAGGGCGGCAGCCGGATCGAGAAGGTCGCGCCACCGATGCTGATCGAGGATTTCCATGTGCCGGTGTCGCGGCGCTTTTATAACGCCCATCGCGATTTCACCGAGCGGCTGTGGCGTCTGATCGGCGAGCAGCGCGACCGCGTGTATGCCGAACTGCGGCCGAAATACCCGGACTAGCCCCTGAAGCCATCCTTGCGCTTGCGCACTTCGGCGAAAACGGCGACATCGTCGGCGTCTGCCATATTGAGCTGCTGGCGGATATCGCTGCTCATCGGCCGCAGGAAGGGATTGGTTGCTTTCTCTTCGGCCAGCGTGGATGGCACGGTGGGTTTGCCGACGGCGCGCAGCTCCCTGATACGGGCATAGCGTTGCTGCAGTGCGGCATTGTCCGGTTCGACGGTGACGGCGAAGCGGGCATTCGACTCGGTATATTCATGTGCACAGTAAACGCGCGTCTCGTCGGGCAGGCGGCGCAGCTTGCTCAGGCTCGACCACATTTGCGCCGGCGTGCCCTCGAACAGCCGGCCGCAGCCCAGCGCGAACAGCGTGTCGCCGCAGAACAGCGCCTGTGAGTCGGCGAACCAGTAGGCGATATGGCCTTTGGTGTGGCCCGGCACGTCGAACACCCGCGCGGTCTCATTCCCTAAGTTGATCCCCTCGTTATCGCCGACGGCGATATCCAGGCCGGGAATGCGGTCGGCATCGGCCTCGGGTCCGATCACCTTGCAGCCGGTCGCCTGCTTCAGTGCCACATTGCCGCCCACATGATCGGGATGATGGTGGGTGTTGAGGATATGCGTGAGCGTCCAGTTGCGGCGTTGCAGCTCGGCCAGCACCGGCTCGTGCACGGCAGGGTCCACCACGCCGACCGCCCCCGACTGCGGCTCGCGCGCCAGGTAGACGTAGTTGTCGTTGAGCACCGGAATCTGGACGATCTCGAGGGGCATGGCGCACTCTATGCTGAAACGCGGAAAGGGCTAATATAGCGCGATGCTGCGCCCGGACATCATCGATCTGCGCGAATTCTACGCCAACCCGCTCGGCCGGGCGGTGCGCCGCCTGCTGCGCCAGCGCCTGCGCGATTTCTGGCCTGATGTGCATGGCCTGACGGTGCTGGGCCTGGGCTACGCCACGCCGTATCTGCGTATTTTCGAAGGCGAGGCCGACCGCGTGCTGGCCGCTATGCCGGGGCCGCAGGGGGTGGTGCGCTGGCCGCGCGGCCTGCCCGGTCGCGTCATGCTGGTGGACGAAGACGACCTGCCGCTGCCGGATGCCAGCGTCGACCGCCTGCTGCTGATGCATGCGCTGGAAAATTCTGAAAACACCCGCCTGCTGCTGCGCGAGGTCTGGCGCGTACTGACACCGCAGGGCCGGCTGCTGGCGGTGGTGCCCAACCGCCGCGGCCTCTGGGCGCATATCGAGGCCACACCTTTCGGCCAGGGGCATCCCTATACACCGCCGCAGCTGACGCGGCTGATGCGCGATTCGATGTTTTCGCCCACCGCGTCGCAGCAGGCGCTGTGGCTGCCACCCTCGGACGGCGCCTTTGTCATCAAGGCGGTGAATGCCTGGGAGAAGGCCGGCGAGTTGTTGTGGAAGCGCTTTTCTGGCGTGCTGCTGGTCGAGGCCGAAAAGCAGGTCTATGCCGGCATGCCGGTCAAGGCTGTCAAGACCAGGCGCCACTTCCTGCTCAAGCCAGCGGCTCAGCCCGCGCTGACCAGCGGCGCGCACCGCACCGAAAAGGCTGAAGCCTCCGACTAGCGCCGGTACAATAAGTATACAGCCTGCGCACCGAACCAGTTGGCCGGCGCCCCGCCCAGCCGTTTACCCTGGCCGTCCACGGCGATGCGCTGCTCCACCACGATGCCGTCGCGGGCGCAGAGCTCGTCGAAATCCTTGATCGTGCAGAGATGGATATTCTGTGTCTCGTACCAGGGATCGTCGAGTGCCGCCGTCATCGGCATGCGGCCGCCGAGCAGTAGCTGCAGCCGCACGCGCCAATAGGCGAAATTGGGGAAGGACACGATGGCGCGCTGGCCGATGCGCAGCATCTCGTGCAGCACCTTGCGCGGATTGCGGGTGGCCTGCAGCGTCAGGCTCAGCACGACATAGTCGAAGGCCGCATCGGGATAGTCCGGCAGGTCGCTGTCGGCATCGCCCTGGATCACGGAGAGGCCGCGCGCGACGCAGGCATTCACGCCGCTCTGGCGAATCTCGATGCCGCGCCCGTCCACCTGCTTTTCGCGGGCAAGATATTCCAGCAACGATCCGTCGCCGCAGCCGACATCGAGCAGGCGGCTTTGCGGCGCTACCATTTCGGCGATCAGCAGCAGATCGCGACGGATATCGCGGTAATTGCTCGTCGCGATGGCGCGGCCCTGAGTCATGAGCGCGCCCCCTTCGCCAGGCCGCGCTGCTCGGCGCAGCCATCAATGAAGCCCTTGAGCGTGGCGAACATCACCGGCTCGTCCAGCAGGAAGGCATCGTGACCCTTATCGGTCTCGATTTCCACGAAACTGACATTGGCGGCGGCGGCATTCAGCGCGCGCACAATTTCCTTGTTCTCGGAGGTCGGGAACAGCCAGTCGGAGGTGAAGGACACTACGCAGAATTTCGTTTTCGTCTCTTTGAACACGTTGGCCAGCACGCCACCGGCTTGCGCGGCGAGATCGAAATAATCCATCGCGCGGGTGATGTAGAGATAGGAATTTGCGTCGAACCGTTCGACGAAGCTCGATCCCTGGTGCAGCAGATAGCTCTCGACCTGGAATTCGGTCTCGAAACCGTAGGTGATGCGTTCGCGGTTCTGCAGGTTGCGGCCGAATTTGCGATGCAGCGCGGCTTCCGACAGATAGGTGATATGCGCGGCCATGCGGGCGACGGCGAGGCCGGCGCGCGGAATGGTGTTGTGCTCGAAATAGTCGCCCTTGTGCCATTGCGGATCGGCATAGATCGCCTGGCGCCCCACTTCATGGAAGGCGATATTCTGCGCCGAATGCTTGGCGGCGCAGGCGATCGGAATCGCCGCGAAGACGCGCTCGGGGTAGCTCGCCGCCCATTGCAGCACCTGCATGCCGCCCATCGAACCGCCGATCACGCAGAACAGCTGCTGGATGCCGAGATGGTCCAGCAGCATCGCCTGGGCATTCACCATGTCGCGGATGGTGATGACCGGGAAACGTAGCCCGTAGGGCTTGCCGGTGGCGGGATCGCTCTCCTTCGGGCCGGACGACCCGAGGCACCCGCCCAGCACGTTGCTGCAGATCACGAAGAAGCGGTCGGTGTCGATCACCTTGCCGGGCCCGATCATGGTGGTCCACCAGCCGGGCTTGCCGGTGATCGGATTGACATTGGCAACATGCTGGTCGCCGGTCAGCGCATGGCAGACCAGCACCGCATTCGACTTCTCGGCATTCAGCTTGCCGTAGGTCGTGTAGGCGATCTGGTAGGGGCCGAGATCGAGGCCGCAATCCAGCTTCAGCGGAAGCGTCTCGCCGAGCGTGACACGGTGGCCTGGGCCGATGGGATCGAGGCTATGAAGGGGGGGAAGTGCGGCACTCATAGGCAGCCGTTATGTCCTACAGGGCTTGAAAAGAAGAGTCTGGCCCCGCCGGGCCCTGTCCGGCGCGAGGCCCCCGTGATTACGGACCCCGGGCCCCCCTGTCAACGGCTGAATTGTAACCCTGACGGTTCCGTGACGCGATACCCGGGTATCGGTCCGGCGCGGTCTCGGCCTTGCGGCCCGGACCGGCTGACCCTATGACTATGCAGCATTTTTTAAGATCAGCACCCCCCATGAGCGACCATATTCCGAGCCTGGCTGACCTGCGGCACGATATCGATGTGCTGGACGATCAGATTCTTGATCTGCTGCGTCGCCGCACCGAAGTCGTGCAGCGCATTGCCGAGGCCAAAAACCGCGAGCCGGTCGCAGCGAACCCGTCGCCGGATGCCTTCCTGCGGCCGGGCCGCGAGGCGCAGATCCTGCGCCGGCTGGCGGCGCGCGCCCGTGGCGGCCTGCCGGTCGCGGCGCTCAGCCGCATCTGGCGCGAATTGATCTCGGCGCTCTATCGCTACCAGGCGCCAGTGAAAGTGGCCGTGCATGCGCCCAACAAATCGGCGGCGCGCTGGGATCTGGCGCGCGACTATTACGGTTCGACCACGCCGATGCAGCTGTGCACCACCGCCAGTGCGGTGTTCCGTGCGCTGGCGCAGCCCGCTACGCTGGGCATCATGGCGCTGCCCGAGGAAGGCGAGAAGGAATGCTGGTGGCCGCTGCTGGCCAGCCGTTCGGCCGACACGCCGCGCATCGTGGCGCGCCTGCCCTTCGTGCCCAATCCACGTGGCAGCTTCGCCGAACTGGGTGCCTATGTCATTGCCAATACGCCGCCCGAGGAATCGGGCGACGACCGCACACTGGCGGTGCTGACCATGAGCGAAGCCTCGCCCAGCATGGCCCGGCTCTCCAGCCTGCTGGCCCGGGTCGGGCTGGCGGGGCAGGCGGTGGCACAGTATCGTCGCGGCAGCGACGAGGGCGCCCGGGTGCTGCTTGAACTGCCCGGCTTCATCGCCGCCGACGATACGCGGCTGACCGCACTGGTGGCCGCCGATCCGGCTCAGATTCTCGATGCCGTGGTGATCGGCGCCTATGCCATTCCGATGGCGCCCGACACCGAGTAAGCGAGTTCGAAGGAGTATGCGACGTGACTGCACCGAAACCGCAACCCGGAATTCTCGATATCGCGCCCTATAAGGGTGGCGAGGCTGCCGTACCGGGCGTCGCCAGGGTGCATAAGCTGTCGTCGAACGAAACGCCGATGGGTCCGAGCCCGAAGGGCATGGCCGCGTTCCAGAAGCTGGCCAGCGAACTGCATCGCTATCCCGATGGCGCCGTCGATATTCTGCGCAACGCGCTGGCGAAACATTACGGCATCCCGGCCGAAAATATCGTCTGCTCGAACGGCTCCGATGAGATGATCTCGCTGATCTGCGCCGCTTATGTGGGCGTCGGCGACGAGGTGGTCTATTCGCAATACGGCTTCATGATGTATCCGATCGCCACCCAGGCGCGCGGCGCGACGCCGGTGATCGCGAAGGAAAAGAACTTCACTGCCGATGTCGATGCGCTGCTCGCGGCCGTGACGCCGAAGACCCGTGTGGTGTTCCTGACCAATCCCAACAACCCGACCGGAACGTATCTGCCGGGCAGAGAACTCAAGCGCCTGCGCGACGGCCTGCCGGCCGGCGTGCTGCTGGTGATCGATGCGGCTTACGCCGAATACGTGTCGCGCAACGACTATTCCAACGGCATGGAACTGGTGGCCGGCCGCGACGACACCATGGTGCTGCGCACCTTCTCCAAGATCTACGGCCTGGCCGCCCTGCGTCTGGGCTGGGCTTATGCGCCCGCCAATATCGTGGCGGTGCTCAACCGCGTGCGCGGACCGTTCAACGTCAACGCCGCAGCGCAGGCTGCCGGCGCTGCGGCGCTGGAAGATACCGCCTGGCTGCAGAAGAGCCGCGACCATAACGATGCCGAACTGGCGCGCGTCGGCGCGGCGCTCAAGGGCCTCGGGATCGAAGTGGTGCCCAGCGTGGCGAATTTCCTGCTGATGCGTTTCCCCGGCGGCGCCGAACAGGTCAAGGGCGCCGATGCGGCGCTGCGCCAGGCCGGCCTGATCCTGCGTGGCATGGGCGGCTATGGCCTGACCGATTGCCTGCGTCTGTCCATCGGCACGGTGGAGGAAGACGATATGGTGATCGCCGCGCTCACCAAGTTCATGAAGGGCTGACGATGGCGCAGCCGCTTTTTGATCGTATTGCCATCATCGGCATCGGTCTGATCGGCTCGTCGATTGCGCGTGCGGTGCGCGAACACAATCTCGCCCGGCATATCGCGATTGCCGATGCTTCCGAGGCGCATCGCGCGCAGGCGCAGGAGCTGGGCCTGGGCGACAGCGTGCATGGCGATGCCGCCGAGGCAGCGAAAGACGCCGACCTCGTCATGCTCTGCGTGCCGCTCGGGGCCAACGCCGCCGTGGCCGCGCATATCTCGGCTGCGCTCAAGAAAGGCGCCATCGTCTCCGATGTCGGTTCCTGCAAGCAGGCGGTGATCCGCGATGTTGCGCCGCATCTGCCAGCCGGCGTGCATCTGGTGCCTGGTCATCCGGTGGCCGGTACCGAACATTCCGGTCCGCAGGCCGGTTTCGCCGCGCTGTTCCGCAATCGCTGGTGCATCCTGACGCCGGAAGCCAGCACCGATGCCGAGGCGGTCGAGAAGATGAAACGGCTGTGGGCCGCTTTCGGCAGTAAGGTTGAACTGATGGAACCGCGCCATCACGATCTGGTACTGGCGATCACCAGCCATGTGCCGCATCTGATTGCCTACAATATTGTCGGCACCGCCGACGACCTCGAAACCGTCACGGAATCGGAAGTCATAAAATACTCCGCCGGCGGTTTCCGCGACTTCACGCGCATTGCCGCCTCGGATCCGACGATGTGGCGCGACGTGTTCCTCAACAACAAGGAGGCCGTGCTGGAGATGCTCGGCCGCTTCACCGAGGACCTGATCGCGCTGCAGCGTTCGATCCGCTGGGGCGAGGGTGAGGAACTGTTCAATCTGTTCACGCGCACCCGCGCGATCCGCCGGGCTATCATCGATGCCGGCCAGGAAACCGCGGCGCCCGATTTCGGGCGCAGCACAGATATCAGCGACCCGGCAAAACCGAAGGCAGGCTGAACAGCGGGATCGCGCCGTAGGACAGTTTGCCGTCCTGCGCCGTGAGGGCAATATCGCGGAGCGATTTTCCCCTGTTGTCAGAATGCTCTTCCAGATTGAGCAGAATGCTTTTCACGTTTCCGGCAGTCGCTTCGGGTATTAAGCCAGTGGCTGCGAGGATATCGATTGCCTGTACGGCGTTGTTGGCCGTACCGCTCATCGCGCCCAGCGGGCGGAAATCGCGATCAAGAGATAGTGTACCGGTACCGAAGATACTCAGGTCACCCCAGGTGATCCCAATCGCGCTTAGATCGAGCACCCCGCCGGCATCGCGCCAGCTCACCAGCATGTCTTCCAGCGTCGTGCCGTAAAAACCACCGCGCAGATTGCCGGTTAGGCGCAGACCGCGCATCGCGCGGCCGAACGGCTTCTCTACCTGCTGTGGCAGGCTGGCCTGATCTACCTGCATCGCCAGATCCAGGCTGGGCGGCACATTGCCGGCACGGCGGGCATGCAGCAGCAGCTTGTCGGCTGTCCACTCGCCGCGCAACATGCCATCGGTCGGGCCCTGCAGTCGCAGCTTGCTCAGGTCGGCCGCCATGCGTAGCCAGTTGCCGGCGCCATCCACCACCAGACTGGCGCGGAACCGTTCGGCACCCAGTTCGATCCGGCGTTCGCCGCCCGCGCCGCGCCAGGTCGCCGTCTGTTTGCCCGGCAGATCGAAGATCACATGCTCGCGCTGCCAGATCTGCAGATGCGCGGTGATCTCATCGGCGGCCAACTCCGGCGCCAGCGGTTGTCGCGGATCGCGCCACCTCGTCTTGTTCAGGGTGATTGAGAGCCGATAGGGGAAGCCCCAGAGGCGGCGGCTGTCGTAAGAGACCTCGCGGCCCTGGCGACGCTGGCCCTCGATCCAGGCCTCGGTCTGCGCAGCCACCTGGTCGGCCATATGCGACCACAGCACGTAATAGCCGAGCAGGCCGCCCACGATCAGACCGGTCAGAACCAGATAGCGCATGGCGTTTCTATAGCAGTCGTGGCATCGCTTGTCAGGAGTCGGGCTTGCCAAGAAGACTTGCTTGGCCGCCTGCCTTGCCATAGTTGATCATCCGGTCAATAGTGATCGGAAATACAACCTTCCGCAGCCGCTTTTACCCGCCATGATCGATTCCGTTTCGCGCCCGGCTGCCACCCCCGATAGCTTGCTGAGCAGTTGGGCCATCGCCGCGATGCCCGGCGTGTTCGTGCTGCTGTGGTCGACCGGCTTCATCGGCGCGAAATTCGGCCTGCCCTATGCCGAGCCGATGACCTTTCTGGTGCTGCGCTTTGCCATCGTCACCATTCTCCTCTGCGTCTTCGCCGCGCTCACCGGAGCGCCCTGGCCGAAAAGCTGGGCTGAGGCCGGACATATCGCGATGGCAGGCCTGCTGCTCCAGGCCGTCTATCTCGGCGGCGTGTTTGCATCGATCTTCCATGGCGTGCCGGCCGGCATCTCCGCGCTGATCGTCGGCATTCAGCCGCTGCTGGTGGCCGCCGCTGCCGGCCCGGTGCTGGGCGAGCGCGTCACCGCGCGCCAGTGGCTCGGCCTGATCCTGGGCTTAAGCGGCGTGATTCTGGTCGTCTGGACCAAGCTCGATCTCGGCGTCGGCACGCTCTGGGGCTACGCGCTGTCGGTCTTCGCGTTGGTCGGTATCACGGTCGGCACGCTGTACCAGAAACGCTACTGCCCGCAGATCGATCTGCGCTCTGGCACGGCGATCCAGTTCGCCGCCACCACCGTGGCGCTCGCCCCGCTGGCGCTGCTGTTCGAGACGCGGCAGGTGCAGTGGACCGGCGAATTCATCTTCGCGCTCGGCTGGCTTTGTATCGTGCTGTCGCTCGGCGCCATCACGCTGCTGTTTATCCTGATCAGGCGCGGCGCGGCGGCGAAAGTCTCCAGCCTGTTCTTCCTGGTGCCGCCCTGCACGGCGCTGGTCGCATGGCCGCTATTCGGTGAGCAGCTCAGTGCGCTGGCGCTGCTCGGTATGGCGGCCACGATGGCGGGCGTGGCGCTGGTCAATATCAGCCCGAAGAAATGACGAAGAAGAAGCGGCATATCCCCTTCGATCACGAAGAGCCGCTGCCCGGCGAAGACGCGCCGCCGTTTCCGCAGATCCAGGTGGCGCGCGGCCAGCCGCTCTGGGTGTTCGGCTACGGTTCGCTGATGTGGGATCCGGGTTTTCCCTTTACCCGGCAGGTGACGGCGCGGCTCTGGGGCTTTCATCGCGGTTTCTGCGTCTGGTCGCACCGCTATCGCGGCACGCCGGAGCGGCCCGGCCTGGTGCTGGGTCTGATGCCGGGCGGCTCCTGCACCGGTCGCGCCTTTCGTGTGCGGCGCGGCGACGAGGCGGCTGTCATCGACTACCTCTATCGCCGCGAAATGGTCACCGGCGTCTACAAGCCCGGCTTTCATCGCGCCGAGATTGGGAGCGGTGAGCGCATTCCGGCGCTCGCCTTCGTGGCCGATCCGCATCACAAGCAATATGCGGGTTACCTGAGCGAGCGGCAGGTGATCGACACGATCTCGACCTGTTGCGGCCAGCGCGGGCCGAATGCGGTCTATCTGGCCAATACCGTGCAGCATCTCGATGCGCTCGGTATTGCCGACGGCCCGCTGCACCGCATTCTGAAAGAAGTGAAGAAACGTTGCCCTGATATTTGAAGGAGGAGTGTGCCATGCAGATGGTCCGTCTCGGCCAGACCGGTGTGAAGGTCTCGAAACTCTGTCTTGGCTGCATGACCTATGGCGATCCAAAATGGCGCAGCTGGGTGCTGCCGGAAGCCGACTCCGAGCCCTTCTTCCGCCGCGCCGTCGAGGCCGGGATCAATTTCTTCGATACGGCGGACGTCTATTCGATCGGCGTCAGCGAAGAGATCACAGGCCGCATGCTGAAGAAGTATGCGAAGCGTGACGAGATCGTGGTCGCCACCAAGGTCTACAATCCGATGGGGCCGCATGCCAACCAGCGCGGCCTGTCGCGCAAACATATCCTGCAGGGTATCGACGACAGCCTGAAGCGGCTCGGCATGGACTATGTCGATCTCTACCAGATCCACCGCTACGACCGTGACACGCCCATCGAGGAAACGCTGGAGGCGCTGCACGATGTCGTGAAGGCGGGGAAGGTGCGCTATATCGGCGCCTCCTCGATGTTCGCCTGGCAGTTCATGGATGCGCTGCATCGCCAGAAGCAGAATGGCTGGGCGAAATTCGTCACCATGCAGAACCACTACAACCTGATCTATCGCGAAGAAGAGCGCGAAATGCTGCCGCTCTGCGCCGCGCAGGGTATCGGCGTGATCCCGTGGTCGCCGCTGGCGCGCGGCTTCCTGGCCGGCGGCCGCGTCAAGCAGGGCTGGGGCGAGACCGAACGCGCCAAGACCGACGACATCGCCCAGCGCATGTACTACCAGCCCGGCGATTTCACCATCGCAGAACGCGTCGCCACGCTGGCCGAGGCGCGCGGCATCAAGCCGGCGCAGATGGCGCTGGCCTGGATCCTGTCAAAGCCGGTGGTAACCGCGCCGATCATCGGTGCCAGCAAGATGTACCAGTTCGACGATGCGCTCGGTGCGCTCGAGATTCAGCTCACCGAAGACGAAGTCAGGCAGCTGGAGGAGCCCTACCAGCCGCATCCGGTGCTGGGGCATACGTAAGCGACGCTCGCCCTGCCACAAAGGTCGTCATCCCTGGGGCACGCCCGGGGATGACACTAAAGGTTAGTGTGCTGCCTTCGCATATTCATCGCGCAATTCGCGTTTCAGCACCTTACCGATGGCGCTGCGCGGCAGCTGCTCGCGGAATTCGATCGCCGAGATGCGCTGCATCTTACCCAGCTTGGCATTGGCCCAGAGCAGAAGCTCCGGTGCGGTGACAGTCGCACCAGGCCGCACCACCACGAAGGCCACCGGCGTCTCGCCCCATTGCTCACTGGCGACGCCGACCACGGCGACATCGGCGACGGCCTCGTGGCCGCGCAGCACGGTCTCCAGGTCGCTGGGATAGATATTGAAGCCGCCGGAGATGATCATGTCCTTGCGACGGTCCATCAGCTGCAGGAAGCCGTCCTCGTCGAAGCGCCCCATATCGCCGGTGCGGATGAAGCGCTTGCCGGTCTCGTCGAACCATTCGGCTTCGGCGGTTTTCCCCGGCTGCTTGTGGTAATGGATCATGATCGCCCCGGAATGGCCGACGATCTCGCCAATCTCGCCCGCTGCTGCCGGCTTGCCGTCCTCGGTGATCAAACGAATGTCGTGGCCCTCGGCCGGCCGGCCCACGGTATGCAGCTTGGTGGGGAATTCGTCGGCCACCAGGATGCAGGTCCCGCCGCCCTCGGTCATGCCGTAATACTCGATCAGCTTGCCGGGCCAGCGTTTCAGGATATCGGCCTTGAGCGCCGCATTGAACGGCGCGCTGGTGCAGAATTTGGCGCGGAAGCTGCTCAGGTCATACTTGCCGAAATCGGGATGCGCCATGATGCGGTTATACTGCACCGGCACCAGCATGGTATGGGTGACGCAGTGTTTCTGGGCCAGCTCCAGATATTTCACCACGTCGAATTTCGCCATCAGCACGGCGGTGCCGCCGCCCGCCATGGTGGGAAACAGGCTGACCAGCGTGGTATTCGAATAGAGCGGCGTGGAGAGCAGCGTGACGGCAGCGCGGTCGTAGCCGTAGAGATTGGCGCGCTGCATGTGCAGCCAGCGCATCCCATGCGACTGCACGATGCCTTTCGGTGTGCCAGTCGTGCCCGAGGAATAGATGATGTTGAACGGCATCTCCGGCGTGACCGTCACGGATGCGGGCGTTACGCCCTGCGGTGCCAGCCACTGTTCGAATTGCGGTGTGTCGAGCCGGATGCGGTGGGCCGGCAGGTCCGACAGCACGTCGCGCAGGGCCTGCTCGTTATCGGCGTCGAGGAACAGATGTTGCGCATCGGCATCCTGCGCCATAGCGACGATCTGCTCGGGCAACGAAGACGGCGCCAGCGGTGCCACCGCCAGGTCGGCGCGCAAGGCGCCGAGATAGACGGTCACGTAGTCGTTGCGGGAATGGCTGACGATGCTGACGGAATGTCGCGCGTTATCCCGCTGCAGCGCAGCGGCCACGCGATCCGCGCGCGCATCGAGCTGGCCCCAGGTCAGTATGCCGTCTGCATCTATGACCGCCGGATGGTCCGGGCGTTCGGCAGCATGGGCGCGCACGAAATCCGACAGGGTGGCGAACTCGCCGGCGAACAGGTCTTCGGGACGCTTTGTCATCCTACAACTCCATCCCGAGAAGGCCGCCCAGCTCGGCCAGCGCCGCCTCCGGATCGGTCACCTTGATCGTGGTCATGCCCATGGCCGCCGCCGGTTTCAGATTGATGCCGAGATCGTCGAGGAACACGGCTTCCGTGGGCTGGATGCCCAGCAACCCGCAGGCGCGCTCGTAGAAGGCCGGTTCGGGTTTGCGCACCCCCGCCTTGCTCGATTCTACCACCACCTCGAACAGCGCGATTACCTCGGCCACCGCTCTGGCGCGGTCCGGCGAGGCGGTCATCGACGGGCCATGGCCATGCGGCATGTTGTTGGTCAGGCAGGCAATGCGATAGCGCGTCTTCACCTTCTTCAGCGCCTCGACCATGCGCGGGCGGATGTCGCCGGCGATCAGCGCCAGGATCTCGCGGCCGTGGATGGCATGCCCCAATGCCGTGCTCTCGCGCAGGAACCGCTCGCCGAAGATCGCCGCATCGATCTCGCCGCGTTCGAAACAGGCCCAGGCATTGCTGTGCGGATCGGTGCTGTTGACCCGGCGCAGGAAATCGCGCGGCAGGCCGCGCTCCTCCTCGTAGCGGCGGAAGGCATCGAACGGCGAGGTGGAGATCACCCCGCCGAAATCCCAGAGCACTGCTCTTATGGGGACTGCTTTGATCGTGTTGTTCATCGACGCGGCGTTTCCCTTGGGGAATGCCGCGGACGTAACCTCAGGCTTCCCTTATCCGCACTTACTATAGCCGCAGGAGGTGCAGGTATCGCAACCCTCGGACTTGATCAGGCCGGGCTGGCCGCATTTCGGACACTGGCGCAGGCCCGACAGCGGCTTTGGGCTCTCTGCATTGGCGGCCAGCGCCAGCACGGCCTTTTCCTCGCGCGCATCGTCCGGCCCGGCCATGAAGCCGATCCGGATCAGATGCTGCTCGATCACGCCGCCAATCGCCGCCAGCAGCGACGGCACGTATTTGCCGCCCATCCAGTGGCCGCCGCGCGGATCGAACACCGCCTTCAGCTCGTCGACCACGAAGGAGACGTCGCCGCCGCGGCGGAACACCGCCGAGATCATGCGGGTCAGCGCCACCGTCCAGGCGTAATGTTCGGTATTCTTCGAGTTGATGAACACCTCGAAGGGCCGCAGGCGGCCATCCTGCAGGATGTCGTTCAGCGTGATGTACATCGCATGTTCAGAGTCCGGCCAGGTGATCTTGTAGGTGCTGCCGGGCAGCGCCTCCGGGCGATCCAGCGGCTTGGTCATGTAGATCACGCCAGCAGCCGCAAGAGGATCCCTCGGCTTCATCACATGGACGGGCTTGGCGACCGGCTGCAGCGGCAGTTCGGCCTGCTGCGCGGCCGGCTCGGCCGGCTTTTTCTCGTCCTTCTTCACTGTCAGTACCGAGCCGGTGATGTCGTTCGGGCGATAGGTGGTGCAGCCCTTGCAACCCTGCTCATAGGCCATCGCATAGACGTCCTTGAAGCTCTCGAAATCGATGTCTTCGGGCACGTTGATGGTCTTGGAGATCGAGCTGTCGATGTATTTCTGCACCGCGGCCTGCACGCGCACATGATCGGCGGGGGCTAGGCTCTGCGCATCCACGAAGGCCTCGGTCAGCGGCACGTTTTCGCCCTTCAGCTGTTTGTAGAGCCGATAGGCGTAGTCGCTGACTTCCTCCTGCCGGCGCGAGCCATCGGGCATCAGCACGGTGCGCATGTAGGTGAAGCTGAAGACCGGCTCCAGTCCCGAGGAGATATTGTCGGCCAGCAGCGAGATGGTGCCGGTCGGCGCAATCGAGGTCAGCAGCGCATTGCGGATGCCATGCTGCGCGATCGCCTCGTGCACATCGGCATCCAGTTCGCGGATGCTCTCGCCGGCCAGATAGGCCGCGCGGTCGAATAACGGAAACGCGCCTTTCTCCTTCGCCAGATCGACCGAGGCGAGATAGGCGGCGCGCTGCAGCCGCTTCATCCAGGTCTCGATCAGCGTGATCGAGGCGGCCGAACCGTAGCGCGCGCCGACCATGATCAGTGCATCGGCCAGGCCGGTGATGCCCAAACCAATGCGGCGCTTGTTGCGGGCCTCGGTCGCCTGTTGCTCAAGAGGGAAATTCGACACATCGATGGTGTTGTCCATCATGCGCACGGCGGCGCGGGTCAGGCGGTCGAGTTCTTCCAGATCAAGGGCAGCATCCGCCTCGAACGGGTTCCGCACCAGACGGGCGAGATTGATCGAACCGAGCAGGCAGGCACCATAGGGCGGCAGGGGCTGCTCGCCGCAGGGGTTGGTGGCGCTGATCGTCTCGCAATAGTGCAGGTTGTTGCGCCGGTTGATGCGGTCGATGAAGATCACGCCGGGCTCGGCATAGGCATAGGTCGCCCGCATGATCTTGTCCCACAGGTCGCGGGCCTGCACGGTGCGATAGGCCGTGCCGTTGAATTTCAGCTCCCAGGCCTGGTTCTGCTTCACGGCCTGCATGAAATCATCGGTCACCAGCACCGAGAGATTGAACATGCGCAGGCGGTTCGGCTCGCGCTTGGCCTCGATGAAAGCTTCGATATCGGGATGGTCGCAGCGCAGCGTCGCCATCATGGCGCCGCGCCGGCTGCCGGCCGACATGATGGTGCGGCACATCGCGTCCCACACATCCATGAACGACAGCGGGCCCGAGGCATCGGCGCCGACGCCCTTCACCGGCGCGCCGCGCGGGCGCAGCGTGGAGAAGTCATAGCCGATGCCGCCGCCCTGCTGCATCGTGAGGGCGGCTTCCTTCAGATGCTCGAAGATGCCGGCCATGTCGTCGGGCACGGTGCCCATGACGAAGCAGTTGAACAGTGTGACTTTACGCGCGGTGCCGGCGCCGGCGACGATACGCCCGGCCGGCAGGAAACGGAAATCCTTCAGCGCCTCGAAGAAGGCCGGCTCATGCGCGGCGGGGTCCTTCTCCGCCACGGCCAGCGCCTTCGCGATGCGCTGCCAGGTGTCGGGAATCGTCTGGTCGACCGGCGCGCCATCCGGCCCCTTCAGGCGGTATTTCATGTCCCAGATCTGCTGGGAAATCGGCGCGATGGGCGACATTCGACGAACCTCAAAGACGACAAGCGGCGCCGCATTGTCTGGGCACCGCAACAGGGTGACTCTATCGCCCGAAGGCCGAGAGTCCAGTACAATGTTCCCAATCTGTTTCTACAGATTGAGCCACAGGGGCATGCGCCACAATATCTTGTAAGGCTTGGGAAATCGGAGTTATCCCCGCGATCCGCCAAGGGCTGCGGCTGAGTTATCCCAGGTTATGCACAGGGGAGCCGATGGCCAGAATACGCGCCGCTATGAAGACCAATCAAAAATATGAAGCGGCCAGACCATCTCTCCAAACAGTAATCGCATGAGGCGTGGGACGGGGTACACCTATGTTACGCTGGCTACGAGATAGGGGAGCGAATGCGATACTTAGCTGTTATAGCGTTGTTGCTGGCCAGCGCATGTACAACGGCCGCAGACCGTGAGCGTGAAGAAGCGCGCCGGCAAGCATTTTTTGCTGAACAGCGAGCCAAGGATAGGGCTGCTTGTATTAGTTACGGTTTTGAAGAAGGCACGCTGCCGTACGCCAATTGTCGAATGATGATTGACCAACAACGGCAACAGAACAATGCACACATGCAGGGCATCCTGCTAAACCGGATGCTGCCACCAAAGTAGTTGGGCGAAGGCCTTGGGAGTTCCTGTGTTCTAGTAGCTACTCTGTCTCATTCGTCATTCCCGCGAAAGCGGGAATCCAGACTGCGTATGCGGAGAGAAAACTGGACCCCGGCTCGCGCTACGCTTGGCCGGGGTGACGACGAGAGTTTTGACGCGGCTAAGCGTCGCCCGCCTTCCTGATCTCGTCCTGAATCCCTGTCGCCCAGTCGCGGAACAGCTGCGTGTCCTCGGCGAACATGGCGCGCGTGACATTGGCGACGGCAAACACCTGCCCACGCTCGTCATGCGCCTCGGCATAGGGATTGTCGGCCGCGATCTCGACGCCGAGATCGCTCGGCTTCGCGCCCAGCTTCAGCACGAAGCAGTCGCGCTCGGGATGATCGCGGTGCATGGCGCAGGTGAGTGCCAGCCAGGCGGCGCCCATCGCCACCGCATTGGCCTCGGCGCCGCCTTTCAGATGGTCGCCAGCCTCGATGCTATTGGCCAGCATGTCCCACATCTGGAGTCTGAACTCGGCGAACGGCAGTCCCGCGCTCGCCATCATGCGGTTGGCCATGTTGGAAAACATCAGCGCTTCGGCCAGCTGCATTTCGAACTGCAGCTCGCCCAGTCCGTACTGGATGGCGAAGGCGTAAGTCGGGCTGGCGTTCGCGCTCACAACACCGCCCGTGTTTCCGCTTCCAGCGCCGCAGTGGCGCTTTCGATGCGGGTTTCCAGCTCTTTCATGAAGGTGTCGCGGTCGAGGCCGGCTGGAATGGCGGGCAGGAAACGCAGCACAATGGTGCCGGGTTTGCGCAGGATGCCGTACTTGGGCCAGAAGAAGCCGGAATTCAGCGCCACCGGCACGACCGGCAGTTTGAGGTCGCGATAGAGTGCCACTACGCCCGGCTGATAGGGCGCGCTCTCGCCGGGCCGCGTGCGCGTGCCCTGCGGGAAGATCAGCAGTTTACGACCGTCGGCTACGGCTGCCCGCGCATCCTTCAGCATGGCTTTGAGCGCCTTGGCGCCGCCGTCGCGGTCGACCGCGATCATGCCCTGCGCGCGGCAGAGCGCGCCGTAGATCGGAATCTTCAGCAGTTCCTGCTTCATCACGATGGCCGGGCCGCGGAACAGCCGCAGCACGATGGCGGTGTCCCACAGCGACTGGTGCTTCGCGGCGATCATCGCCGGGCCGTCCGGGATATGCTCGGTGCCTTCGATGCGGATATGGATGTTGCAGATCACGCGCAGCAGCAGGTTGATGCCGTCCGACCAGACACCGCCGATGCTGAACAGATGTTGACGATGTCGCAGCGCCAGCGGCACCAGGCCGTAGAGCGCCACCAGCGCACTCCACAGCAGGAAGGCGATCTGGAACAGGACGGAGCGCAGCAGCAGCATCACTGTGGCTTCTCGCCTGCCGGCGTCGCCTCGGCTGCCGGCAGCTTCTCAACCGGCACGCTCTGCGGCGTGGAGGTTTTCTGCTCCAGCGTGGCGCTCAGCTGCGTGCCGAGATGGGCGCGCAGCAGGGCCGCCACATATTTGGTGTATTCGCCGAGCAGGAAGAAGGTGGCCGTGCGGCGCTGCCACCAGTCCTCCACCCGCATGGCATCCGAACGCACCGGATGCGGCACGACAGTCATGCCCGAGAGATAACGGCCGAACTCCACCTGCGCGCGCGGCATATGGTAATTCGCTGTCACCAGCCGGATGGTCCGGTACCCGCGCGCCGCCGCCCAGCTCGCCGTTTCGGCGGCATTGCCCGCGGTATCCTCGGCCTCGAAGCCAAGATCGACGCAGCAGTCGAACAAAAGCTGCAGATCGATGCCCTGCCAGTTGCCGCTGGCCTGGGCCGCATCCGGCATCGCCGGCAGCACGGCCTGCAGTAGCGTGGCTCTGGTGGCGGTCTGCGCTACGCCCGACACCAGCAGGCGCTCGGCCTTGTTCTCGTTGAGCAGCCGTAAAGCCGTGGTGAGTCGCGCGGCGCCGCCGGTCAGCACCACGATGGCGTCGGTCTGCATCTCGTTGGGCGCCGGCAGCGACTCCACGCGCTCGACATAGGCGATGCCGCCGCCGAGCCAGAGCAGGGCAATGGCGGCCAGCAGCATCAGCCAGCGGCGGATCCGGGTGAAAAAGGGCGTCGACTCTTCGTCGTCGCGTTTACGGTCGCGGTCTTTGCGGGCCATCACTGATCCGTCGGCTCAAGAGAGTCAGTCAACAGTCGCTTCACTTAACAGCCGGTGTACGGCATCGGACAAGTCCTCCGCCACCGTTACCGGCAACACCTCGGGCGGCAGGCCTTTCGCCTGGGTCTGCGCGCCCTTGCCGCTGCGCACCAGGATGCGGCGCAGGCCGGCTGTCGCGCCGGCCTGCAGGTCGGTCAGGCTGTCGCCGATGAACACGGTGTCCTCCGGCGCCGCACGGAAACGCTGCATCGCCTCGCGCAGCATGCCGGCGCCGGGCTTGCGCCGATCGGTTTGCGCCCATGGCGGATCGGGTGCGAAGAACAGCGCGTCGATTTTCGCGCCATCGCGGGCCAGTTCGTCGAACAGCTTCTCATGGATGCGGCCCAGCATCGCTTCGTCGATGATGCCCTTGCCGACGCAGGCCTGGTTGGTGCAGATCGCCACCGGCCAGCCGCGCGCATTCAGCTGCGCCACGGCCTTGCCCACGCCGGGCAGCATGAACAGCTCAGCCGGCGATTTGACATAATCGTCAGGGTAGTCGCGGTTCAGTACGCCATCGCGGTCGAGCAGAATCAGCATGGTTTCGTCTTACAGCATTGCGCGCAATTCGCCGAGTACCGTCCAGCGCGCGGTCAGGATCGCGAGCGCGGCGGCAGCCAGCGGCAGGACAGGCAGCAGCAGCCAGTGCCACCACAGCAACTGCAGCCCGGGCAGCAGCCCGGTGCCGATACCGCCGGCGAGGACCTGGATGCCGACCAGAAACGCCGCAGCCAGGCCGGCGCCGAGAATGCCGCCGCGCAGCGCCTGCGCGGCCACATGGCGCTGGAACTGTCGCGCGATATAGCCGTCTTCCGCGCCGATCAGGTGGAGCAGTTCGATGGTGTCGCGCCGCGCGGACAGGCCGGCGCGCGTGGCGAAGATCACCATCGCCGCCGCCGCCATGCCGACCAGCAGCACGATGCCGCCGCCCAGGCTCTGCAGCAGCCGGCCGAGCTGCACCAGCCGGTCGAGCCAGGGCTTCGGATCGTCGATCCGCGCACCGGGCACGGCGGCCTGCAGCCGCGCGTTCAGCGCCTCCACCGACAGGGCGGCACTGTCCTGCAGGGTCACGTCGATCATGCCGGGCAGCGGCAGGTCGGCCTGTAGCGCGGCACTGCCGAGCCAGGGCTGCAGCAGGGCCTCGACGGCGCTGCGCTCCACGATCTGCACCTCGGATATGCCGGGCACGGTCTTCAGCAGGTCGGCGGCGGTCTGCAGGCGCGGCGGCATCGGCTGGCCGGGACGGTCGGCGATCTGCACGGTGAGTTTCGACGACACGCCGCGGCGCCAGCCGTCGATGGTGCCGTCCAGCGCCAGCGCGCCGCTCAGGGCGAGGGCCGCGAGAAAGACCATGACGGCAAGCGCCCAGGGCAGGAAGCGCGCCGACTTGTCGGCTTCCAGCTGCAGGTCGGAGACTGGCTTTTTGCGCGCGGCGCTCATGCCGTATTCCGGTCGATCGTGAGCGTGCCGGCGCGCAGCTTCATCACCGGGAAGCGGAACTGGTCCAGCAGATGCGTGTCATGCGTCGCCAGCACGACGGCGGTGCCGAGCTTGTTCAGTTCGACGAACAGATACATCAGCCGCTGCGCCATGTCGGGATCGACATTGCCGGTCGGCTCGTCGGCCAGCAGGAGGCTGGGCCTCGCAATGACGGCGCGCGCAATCGCCACGCGCTGCTTTTCGCCGCCCGACAGCGTCGCCGGCCGCGCCTCCAGCCGGTCGCCCAGGCCAACCCAGGTCAGCAGTTCGACGACATGCTCGCGCGTGCGTTTTTCGTCGGCGCCGGCGATGCGCAGCGGCAGCGCCACATTGTCGAGCGCGCTCAGGTGATCGAGTAGGCGGAAATCCTGGAACACCACGCCGATGCGCCGGCGCAGCATCGGCAGGGCGGCGCGGCTGGCTGTGGACACATCCTGGCCGAACATGCTGATCAGGCCACGCGAGGGACGCAGGGCGAGGTAGAGCAGCTTCAGCAGCGAAGTCTTGCCCGCGCCGCTGGGGCCGGCCAGAAAATGGAACGACCCGGTGCCGAGCTCGAAGCTGACGTCGCGCAGCACCTCCGGCCCCGGCCCGTATCGCATCCCGACATTCTGGAACCGCACCACGCCCGCGTGTCCTCCGATTCGCCTAAGGCCTTGCTTCCTTTAAGGCCTTGCGCGCCAATGACTTCAATATCTTGCGAGGCAGTAGGGTTGCTTCCACGGCCCTGTCCGTCCTATAAGGGAAAGCATCCGGAAACGCAAAAGGGCTGGCACCAGGCAGATTTGGCATGATCCTCAACTGCCCAGCCTGTGCGACCCGCTTCACGGTCGACCCCACCACATTCGGCGACGCGCCCCGCAAGGTGCGCTGTTCGGTCTGCCGCAAGGTCTGGCGGCAGGAGCCCCTGCCGGAGCCCGCGCCGCCGCAGCCCGACCCTGCGCCGGCCAAGCCGATGCCCTCGGTGCTGGAGCAGATGGCCGCCGCCGCCGCCGCCGAAGACGACTGGGTGCCGCCGCCGCCGCCGGGCGGCAAGCCGCCGCCGGCCTCAGCCGTGGTGCCGCCCCCGCCCCAAATGCCGCCGGCGCCGTCCTTGCCCGACCTCGACCTGTCGCCGCCTGCCGACGATTTCCGCGCGCCGTCGCCGGCGGTGCCGCGCATCACCGGCTTCGACGACGACCTGCTGGACGCCGAACTGGACCGTCCGCCGCTGCATCCGCCGCTGGACGACCCCGGCGATGGCAGCGGCCTGGACGAAGATCCCGATGAGGCGATCAAACGCCGCCGCGAGCGGCTGGCCGAAGCCGGGCTGCAGCGCGCCGCGGCCAAGCCGAAAAAGCCGTTTTCCTGGGCCTGGCTCGGCTGGCTGCTGCTGCTCGGCCTGCTCGGCGGCGTGATCGGCGGGGGTTACGAAAAGCGTATCGAGCTGGTGGCCTTCTATCCGCCGCTGGCCAAGCTGTACGAGCAACTCGGCATTCCGGTCGAGGCGGCGCAGTGGCTCGGCCTCGAACTGCACAACCTGAAATCCGCCACTGTGCTGGATGGCGGCACCACCAAGGTGACGGTCTCGGGCGACGTGGTGAATGTGGGCGGCACGGAGCGCGGCCTGCCGGCGATCCGCATCGCCATGCGCGGCGCCCAAGGCCAGGATCTCGGCGCCTTCACGGTCAAGCTGGAGCAGAACAGCATCGCCGCCGACGAGAAGCTCAGCTTCAATGTCCAGCTGCCGGCGCCCAAGGACGAGGTCACCGACCTCGAAGTCGCCTTCGCCAGCCAGTCGGCCGTGCCTTAAATCGGCATAAACTCCGGTTGCCCCCATCGGTTGCAACAATGTGACAATCCACGTTGCTTTCATCACCCGTTAGGGTAGGATTCGCCAAAGGCCGGCACGGGGCGGATTGGCCGGCATCTACCAGCAGAGTTTGACCAAGCTGATTCCAGAATAGGTGGCTGTCGCCGGGCAGAACTGCCCAGGCCGCGCGACAGCCGTCGGCGAGGACGGATGGCGCGGATACTGGTCGCGGAACATGAAGTGGCGGTGCGCGAATTCATCCGGCGTGTGCTCGAGCAGCGCGGCCATGAAGTGGTCGTGGTCAGCGACGGCACGGATGCCGTGGTCAAACTCGCCCGTTTGCCCTTCGATCTGCTGCTGGCCGATGTGGCGATGCCCAACATGGATGGCGTCGAACTGTCGCTGAAAGTGGCGCGTGACTTTCCCGATCTGCCGATGCTGATGATGTCGAACGACACCGTGCAGCGCCGCCGCTCGCATGACATCAACAGCATCATGGTGATTCTGCAGAAGCCCTTCACCATGGTGGCTTTGAACGAGGCGGTCGAGCGCGCGCTCGGCATCTCTGCGCCCGTCGCCGGACAGCCGGCGGATTAGCGACACGGATTAAAGCCGGTTGGAGATCTCGATCAAATTGCCGTCCGGATCACGGACATAGATCGACAGGATCGGGCTGGCCGCGCCGGTGCGCTGCACCGGACCCTCCAGGATCGCGACATTCTGCGCGACAATATGCGCAATCACTTCAGCCAGCGGTTTTACTGTCAGGAAGCACAGATCGGCACTCCCGGGCGTCGGCCGGTCGGCCTTGGGCTCGAATTCATTACCCTGCTGATGCAGGTTGATCTTCTGGTGCCCGAAACTCAGCGCCATGCGTGCGCTGCCGTCTTTTGCCATAAAGCGCATTGCCTGCATGCCGAGCACGCTTTCGTAAAAGCGCAGCGTGGCATCGATGTCGCGCACCGTCAGCACCAGATGGTCGAGGCTGTCGATCATAGGATCAAGTCTAGCATCGCAGATGCATGCTGACCTGCGAGAAATCTTCAAGCCGGCGGTAAGCGGAATGCGTGTCGCTCAGAACCGCCGTAGCAGGCGGTCGAGATAGTCGAGTTCAAGCGGCGCGCGTTCGCGGTTGCCGGCGCGGCGCTGCAGTTCTTCCAGGATGCGGCGGGCCCGCTCCACCGGCGCCAGCTCGGGCACCTGCGTTGCCTCGCCGGCATTCTCGTAGCCGGTCGTGTTGCGGCCGAGCGGATCGCGCTGCGGGTTGCGCTGGTTCTGCCGCGAATCGGCCTCGCGCGCCTGGCCGTCGGGATTGCCGCGCTGCGCCTGCTGCATCTGGTTCAGGCCCTGGCGCAGCTGGTCCATCGCATCGGCCTGGCCCTGCATCGCCTCGCCGGGCTCGCCACGGCGCAGCGCCTCGCGCGCATCGCGCATGGCGCGGTCGGCCTTGCCAAGCTGGTCCGGCAGCTGGCCGCCGCGCTCGCCCAGCCGGTTCATCATCTCGCCCAGCCGCCGGCGCAGCTCTTCCTGCTGGCGTGCATCGGCCTCGTTCTCGCCGCCGCGTTGCCCTTCGCCGCGCTGGCCCTGCTGGTTGCGGCGGAAGCTGCGGTCGAGCAACTGCTGCTGCTGGCGCAGCATCTCGCCGAATTCCTGCATCATCTGGCCCTGCTGGCCCTGGCCGCGCTGACCCCGCTGCCCGCGCTGGCCCTGCTGCTGGCGGCCTTCGGGCATGCGCGCGATGCGGCCGTTCTTCAACGCCTCCATCATGCGCTGCATCTGCTGCAGCATGTCGCGCGCGGCGTCGCGGTCGCCCATCTGCGCCATGTCCTGCGCCTGGTCCATCATGTCCTGCAGGTCGTCGCCGCTCATGGCTTCTTCGTCTTCGCCCAGCTCCTCGGGCTCCTCGCCGCGCGCCAGCCGCTCCATCGCGTCCTGCATCAGCTGTTCCAGCATGCGGTTCATCGCTTCCCGCATTTCCTGCATCAGCTTCTGGATTTCGGAGTCGTCGGCATTACGGTCCAGCGCGTCCTGCAGCTTGTCCATCAGCGCCTGGAAGTCGCGATCGGTCTGCGTCTTGCGGCCTTCCTCGATATGCAGCGCGGTCTGCCACAGCAAATCCTGCACGGCGGCAATCGACTCCGGCTTACGGTTCAGATTGAGCCGCGCCGCCGACATGCGCAGGCCGAGATGCGCCGTGGCGTCGCCGCGATAGCGTTCGGGCGCCAGGCTCAAACCGCGCAAAGCTGTCACCACGCGCTGCCACTGGCCGGGCCTGAGCGCCAGGTCGCGGCGCTGCTCTACGATGGCCTTCGCGACCGGATGGGTGAAACGCCGCGCCGGCAGCGTCACCGTCACGGGATTGCTGCGCGCGGTCTGGCCGACGGCGTCGGTGGCGACCAGGGTCATCTGCACCTGCAGGCCGGCCCAGGGATGCGCGGTGAAATCGAAGCTCTGCTTGTCCTGGATTTCACCGGCGCCGGCCGGCGGCGTCGGCCAATCAAGGCTCACGCTCTGCTCGGCGCCGTCACGCGCCAGCTCGATCTTTACCTGCTGGATGCCATAATCGTCATGTCCGGTGAAGCCGACTTCCAGTTCGGTGCGGCGGCTGATCTTGGGCTCGCCGGCGATCTCGATCTGCGGCGGCAGGTCCGGGATTACCTGCAGCGGCCATTCCGCCACCACCTTCTCGCGACGCACCAGGCTCAGCACCGGCGCGGCGCCCTGGGTCAGGTCAATGGCCAGGTCGATCTCGCCATGGCGCTCGTCGATCGGCTGCAGCGCCTGCTCGGCCTTGCCGAACTTGACGGCGAAACCCGACGGCGGAGCAGACAGACGCAGCTTAAGCAGACTGCCGGTCGGTACCGACAGCGGTGCTGCGGCATCGCCCGGCACGGCTTTGCCGTCGCGGGTCAGGAATAACGGCGCTTTGCCGGTATAGGGTGGCGGCGTGATCCAGGCATCCATCGCCAGCACGGTGCCGGGCGCCATCGCGGTGCCGGGGTTGAGCGTGTCGGTCAGGCGCTGGGCGCGATCCTCACCGGGGCTGGCCCAGGCCACCACCAGCAGCAGGCCGAGCGCGGCGCGGAAGCCCCAGACATCCTTGCGCCACCAGCCGGCTTCCGGCGTGCCGACGCGCACTTTCGCCAGTTGCGCCAGCGCGCGTTCACGGTGGATGGCCCATAGCGCGCGGGCAATCGGATCCTGCTGTTCGGTCGCCAGCGTATCGGCTGCGGCCTCGAGCGGGCGATGCTGCAGCAGGTTGACGCGCTCGAGCCGGCGCATGGCAGCGGCACGGTCGGGCCAGCGCAGGCGGCGCAGGTCGTGCCACAGCGCGTAGGCGAAGGCCGCCGCGAAACCGGCCAGCGCCAGCCAGTGCAGCCAGACCGGCGTGAAGCGCCAGACATCGAAACCGGCAAGAATGAAGAAGACGGCAAGGACGGCGGCGGCCGGCATCAGGGCCGGCCAGAAGCGCTCCCAGAACAGCGCGGCGCGCGCGGCAGTCAGGCGGCGGTCCAGCGCGCCGGTGTCAGCGCTTCGCTCCGGCGCCAGGGCATCCTGGGCCGGCCGGGCGGTCTCGGGTGGATTTACGCCTTCGCCTCGCTGAGCCATGTCGGCTGGGTCTCCAGGGCCGTCATATCTTCGATGCTAGGGCGGCGCCGAACAATGGCAAACCTGTCGCCATGAACCAGAACCTCCGGGGCCAGCGGCCGGGCATTGTAGGTCGAGGCCATGGAGGAACTATACGCACCGGCCGACAGGATGGCGAGCAAATCCCCGTTATCGACCGGCGGCATCGGACGGTCTTCGGCAAAGGTGTCGCCGCTCTCGCAGACCGGGCCGACAATATCGACCGGCGCCAGCGCGGCGTCGGGATTTGGCGCTTTTACGGGCACGATGCGGTGAAACGCCTCATACATCGCCGGGCGGATCAGGTCGTTCATGCCGGCATCGAGGATCAGGAAGGTCTTGCCCTCGGCCGGTTTGACGAATGTGACAGCGGTCAGCAGCAGTCCGGCATTGCCGACGATGTAGCGGCCTGGCTCCAGCGCGATCTCGCAGCCCAGCGGCGCAATGTATTTGCGCACCAGATCGGCATAGGCGCGCGGGTCCGGCGGCGTTTCGTCGTCGTAGGTAATCCCGATGCCGCCGCCCAGGTCGATGCGCTGGATATCGTGGCCGTCGGCGCGCAGGTCGCGCACCAGTTCGGCCAGCCTGATGAAGGTGGCCTCGTAGGGCGCGAGGTCGGTCAACTGGCTGCCGATATGCACATGCACGCCGGTGATCTTCAGGCCCGGCAGCGTGGCGGCATGGGCATAGACCTGGCGCGCGCGGGTATAGGAAATGCCGAACTTGTTTTCGGCCTTGCCCGTCGTGATCTTCTTATGCGTCTTGGCATCCACATCGGGATTGATGCGGATCGCCACCGGCGCCTTCACGCCGAGCGAGGCGGCCACCGCCGACAGCGCATCCAGCTCGGGTTCGGATTCGACATTGAACTGCGCGATGCCGGTATTGCCGGCCTTCAGCGCGATGGCCATTTCCTGCTTCGTCTTGCCGACACCGGCGAAGATGATCTTGCCCGGCGCGATGCCGGCCTCCATGGCGATTTGCAATTCGCCGGCCGAGACCACATCGGCGCCGGCGCCCAGGCTGCCCAGATGACGCAGCAGCGCCATATTGGCATTGGCCTTCATCGCATAGGCGATCAGCACCGGCAGGCCTTTGAAGGCTTCGGCCAGGCTGGTGTAGCGGTCGGTCAGCGCGGCCGTGCTGTAGACATAGACCGGCGTACCGACTTCGGCGGCGATATGGTCCAGCGGCACATTCTCGGCATGCAGCACGCCGTTGCGATAGGCGAACCAGGGTAATCCGGTCATCGGTGTATCTCAGTAATAGCGGGGATTCTGGTTGCGCTGGGTGCGATCGAAGCTGCCGGGCCGGTCGATGGCATCCTTCGGAAAATCGGGCACGTCCTTGCGGCCGCAGGCGGCCAGCGCCGGCAGCGCCAGAATCAGCAGCAGAAGGGCGATCTTGCAGCGCATCAGGCCTTGTCCCGCGTTTTCTTTTCCTGCGCAAGCAGTTTGCGCCAGCGCGCCACCTGCTTCTTCACATTGGCGGGCGCGGTGCCGCCATAGGACACGCGGCTTTTCACCGAATTCTGCACGCCCAGCACGGTGAAGACATCCTTGGTGATGGCCTTCTCCACGCTCTGCATCTCGGCCAAGGTCAGCGCCTCCAGCGGCTTGTCCTGCGTTTCGGCCAGCCGCACCAGGCTGCCGGCGACGTGATGCGCCTGGCGGAACGGCATGTCCAGCTTGCGCACGCACCAGTCGGCCAGATCGGTCGCGGTGGTATAGCCTTCGCCGGCCGCCGCCTGCATGCGCGGTGCATTCGCCTTCAGGTCGGCGATCATACCGGCTGTCGCGGCGATGCAGAGTTCCAGACTCTCGACGGCATCGAAGGTCGGTTCCTTGTCCTCCTGCATGTCCTTGCCGTAGGTCATCGGCAGGCCCTTCATGGTGATCAGCAGCGCATTCAGGCTGCCGACGATGCGGCCCACTTTTCCGCGCACCAGTTCGGCGGCATCGGGATTGCGCTTCTGCGGCATGATCGACGAGCCGGTGGTGAAGGCATCCGACAGCGTGATGAAGCGGAACTGCGCGCTGGTCCAGATCACGATCTCTTCGGCGAGACGCGACAGATGCACGGCGCAGATCGCCGCCGCCGAGAGGAATTCCAGCGCATAGTCGCGATCAGCCACGGCATCGAGCGAATTGGCCATCGGGCGGGCGAAGCCCAGCTCTTTCGCCGTGCTGTCGCGGTCGATGGGGAGCGACGTGCCGGCGAGCGCGGCTGCCCCCAGCGGGCTTTCGTTGAGCCGCAGGCGCGCATCGTGCAGGCGCGCGCGGTCGCGGCCCACCATCTCGACATAGGCCATCAGGTGATGGCCGAAGGTGACCGGCTGCGCCGCCTGCAGATGCGTGAAGCCCGGCATCACCGTATCGGCATACTCCTCGGCGCGGCGCAGCAGGGTAAGCTGCAGGTCTTTTAAGCCCGCATCGATCTTGTCGATGGCGTCGCGGACCCAGAGGCGGAAATCGGTCGCCACCTGGTCGTTGCGCGAACGCGCGGTGTGCAGACGCCCTGCCGGTTTGCCGATCAGCTCGGACAGCCGTGCCTCGACATGCATGTGGATGTCTTCCAGCGCGGGATCGATTTTGAACTTGCCGGCTTCGATCTCACGCAGAATTGTGTCCAGCCCGGACAGGATTTTCTTGCCCTCGGCGGCGGAAATAAGGCCCTGTCGCACCAACATGGCGCAATGCGCTTTCGAGCCGCGGATATCCTGGCGATACAGCTTCTGATCGAAGCGGATCGAGGCGTTGATCTCGGTCATGATCGCCGCCGGGCCTGCGGCAAAGCGTCCGCCCCACATGCTGTTGGCTTGCTTGGGCTGGACCGGCGACTTAGATGATTTGGTCTTGGCGGACATGATCGGGATGACTTTGGGAATGAAACGGTTTCTGACGATGGCCTTGCTGGGTGCGGCACTGGCGCAGGGCGCTGCGGCAGCGGAACTTCCCCGTCTCGGCGAGATGCAGAAATTTACCCTCTCGGCCGAGCGGAAGCCAGCCGCACTGGCCGAATTCCTCGACCCGGGCGACCGGCCGATCACGCTCGAGGCCTTCCGGGGCAAGGTCGTGCTGCTGAATCTCTGGGCGACCTGGTGCGCGCCCTGCCGCGAGGAAATGCCGGCGCTGGACCGGCTGCAGCAAAAGCGCGGCGGCAAGGATTTTGCCGTGGTGGCGGTGGCGCAGGATCGCGGCGGCCGGTCCAAGGTGGAAATGTTCCTCGGCCAGATCGGCGCGCGGCATCTGGGGTCCTATCTCGATACCAGCATGAAATCGGGCCGCGCCTGGGGCGCCTATGGCCTGCCGATGACCCTGCTGCTGGATCGCCAGGGCCGCGAGATCGGGCGCATGGTCGGCATCGCCGAATGGGACGGGCCGGACGCGCTGAAGCTGATCGACGCGGCGATTGCGGAGAAGTAGAAACCCTTATCCCAGCCCTCTCCCGCAAGCGGGAGGGCAAAAGAAAAGGGGCCGTGAGGCCCCTTTTGCATTCGGTTCTGGCCGCGGTTACCGCGTCGGCGTCGGATGCTCGCCGCGATAGTCGTAGAAGCCGCGGTTGGTTTTGCGACCGAGCCAGCCGGCCTCGACATATTTCACCAGCAGCGGGCAGGGGCGGTACTTGCTGTCGGCCAGACCCTCGTAGAGCACCTGCATGATCGACAGGCAGGTATCCAGGCCAATGAAGTCGGCCAGCTGGAGCGGGCCCATCGGATGGTTGGCGCCCAGCCGCATCGCGGTGTCGATGGCTTCGACCGAACCGACGCCTTCATACAGCGTGTAGATCGCCTCGTTGATCATCGGCAGCAGGATGCGGTTGACCATGAAGGCCGGGAAGTCTTCGGCCACGGCGTAAGTCTTGTTGAGCTTCTTCACGTAATCCTTGGAAAGCTCGAACGTGTCGTCGGCGGTGGCGATGCCGCGCACGAGTTCGACCAGTTCCATCAGCGGCACCGGGTTCATGAAATGAATGCCGATGAATTTTTCCGCGCGGTCGGTGGCGGCGGCAAGCCGTGTAATTGAAATAGACGAGGTGTTGGTCGCTACGACCGCGTCCTTTTTCAGATGCGGCGTCAGTTCGTTGAAAATCTTGCGCTTGACCTCTTCCTTTTCGGTCGCCGACTCGATGACGAGATCGCAGTCGCCGAGTTCCTTCATCTGGTCGGAGGCCTTGATGCGAGCGAGCGCGGTCTTGCGGGCATCTTCGGTAATCACGCCCTTGGAAATCTGGCGGGCCATGTTGCCGTTGATGGTGGCGAGGCCGCCCTTGGCGCGCTCCAGGTTCACGTCGTGCAGGACAACGTCATATCCCGCGAGCGACGAGACATGCGCAATGCCGCTGCCCATCTGGCCCGCGCCGATGATCCCGATTTTCTTCAGATTGGCCGCCATGAGAATTCCCGCGTCTCAATTCATAAAAAAGGTTTTTACGACGAACATGCGCATGGCGCTATTGCTCAATTCGGACGGGGTTACTTTCCCGATTTTTCAAGCTCTTTCTGCAATTCCGGCAGGAGCTGGAAGAGGTCGCCAACGAGGCCGTAGTCGGCAACCTGGAAGATCGGGGCTTCCTCATCCTTGTTGATGGCCACGATGACTTTCGAATCCTTCATGCCCGCAAGATGCTGGATGGCGCCGGAGATTCCGATCGCCAGATAGAGTTCCGGTGCTACCACCTTGCCGGTCTGGCCGACCTGCCAGTCGTTCGGCGCGTAGCCCGCATCGACCGCGGCGCGTGACGCGCCGACCGCGGCACCCAGCCGGTCCGCAACCGGTTCAATATATTTCGCGAAGTTTTCCTTGCTCGCGAGCGCGCGGCCGCCGGACACGATCACGCGTGCTGCGGTGAGTTCGGGCCGGTCGGACTTGGAAAGTTCCTCGGAGACGAAGCTCGACAGGCCGGGGTCACCGGCGCCCTTTACTGTTTCCACCGGCGCGCTTCCGCCGGTACCGACCGCGGCAAACGAAGCACTGCGGACGGTGATCAGTTTTTTCTTGTCCGTGGACTGCACGGTCTCGATGGCATTGCCCGCATAGATCGGACGCTCGAACGTGTCGGGCGAAACCACTTTTACAATGTCCGAGATTTGCATGACATCGAGGAGCGCCGCCGCGCGCGGCATGTAATTCTTGCTCGTGGTCGTCGAGGGGGCGAGCACCGCATCGTAATTCCCGGCGAGGGAAACGATCAGGTCCGCCATCGGCTCCGCGCGGCGATTGGCGTAAGTGGCATCGTCGGCGAGCAGAACTTTCGCTACACCTTCCAGCTTTGCCGCGGCGTCCGCCGCTTCCTTGCAGCCGGAACCGGCAACGAGCACATGCACATCGCCGCCGATCGCTTTCGCGGCGGACATTGCCTTTGCGGTGGCGCCGTTCAGCGTCTTGTCTTCGTGTTCTGCGATCAGGAGCGTCGTCATCAGATCACTCCCGCTTCGTTCTTCAGTTTTTCGACCAGTTCTCCAACGGAAGCGACTTTCACACCGGATTTGCGGCCGGACGGTTCGCTCGTCTTCAGCACGTTCAGCCGAGGCGTGACGTCGACGCCGAAATCCGCGGGCGTCTTCTCGTCAATCGGCTTCTTCTTCGCCTTCATGATGTTTGGCAGCGAAGCGTAGCGTGGTTCATTCAGGCGAAGGTCGGTCGTCACGATGGCGGGCAGTTTCAGCTTCAGCGTTTGCAGGCCGCCGTCGATCTCGCGCGTGATGAGCGCATGGCCGCTTTCAAGAACGACCTTGGACGCGAAAGTGCCCTGCGGCCACTTCAGTAGAGCGGCAAGCATCTGACCGGTCTGGTTGCAGTCGTCGTCGATCGCCTGCTTGCCGAGGATCACAAGTTCGGGCTTCTCCGTATCGACGATGCCTTTCAGAATTTTGGCGACGGCCAGCGGCTCGACGGTCCCGTCATGCTTCACGAGGATGCCGCGATCCGCGCCCATGGCGAGACCGGTGCGGATGGTTTCGGAAGCCGACGCCGGACCCACCGAAACGCAAACGATTTCGGTCGCCGCACCTTTTTCCTTCAGCCGGAGCGCTTCTTCGACGGCGATTTCGTCGAACGGGTTCATCGACATCTTGACGTTGGCGAGGTCGATACCGCTGCCATCCGCCTTCACGCGGACCTTCACGTTGTAATCGACCACCCGTTTTACCGGGACCAGAATTTTCATTCGCAATCGCTCCGCGCCGGATTGCGGCGGAAGCTATGGCTGCGGATTTGCCGAGTCAACTTGCGCCGGGTGCAGGAAGGTCGCGGTCGAACAGGGGAACGCCGGGACGGCGCAGCAATACGATCAGTCCTGCTCCGGCGATCAATCCGCCGATATGCGCCCACCACGAGATCGGGCTTTCGAATGCAAGCAGCACATTGCCGAACTGCAATGCCACCCAGCCGCCCAGCAGCCACATCGCGCGCAGCTTGAGCGGAATTCGCCCCAACGCCAGCACCCAGACCTTCACATGCGGATGCAGCATCAGATAGGCGGCGATGATACCCGCAACGGCGCCGGACGCGCCGACGAGCGGCATGGTGGAATCGGGAGCGGAGAGATAATGGGCAAGCCCGCCGGCGACGCCGCATCCAATGTAAAACGCAAGAAAGCGCCAGCGTCCCATCGCGTCCTCGACATTGTCGCCGAATGTCCAGAGGAAGAGCATGTTGCCGAGCAGATGCAGCCAGCTTCCGTGCAGGAACATGTAGGTGACGAACGTGATCTCCGGCGGGATGAAACGATAATTCGCGAAGATCGGTATGTCCTTGGCGATGCTCTCCGGCGTCACCCCGAACGTGGCGGCGGCGAGCTTCATTCCATCCGCGAGAAAAAATCCGGACTGGAAGACCACGAACACCGCGATGTTGACCGCCACCAGCATGCGGGTGGTCCATGCGGTCTTGTAGTAGCGCAGCGGATTGTAATCGTAGATCGGGACGAACATGCGCTCAGCGATTCTCGCCGGGTTTCCAGAGCACGTCGTCCCTTCCCTTGCCGTTGGCGTAGCGGCCCGCGACGAACAGAAAATCGGAAAGCCGGTTCACATATTTCCGGGCCTCCGGAGAATCCATTTCGTTCGCCGTGTCCTTCAGTTCAACCATCATTCGTTCCGCGCGCCGGCATACGGTGCGGGCAAGATGCAGATATGCTGAAGCAGGACTGCCGCCTGGCAGGATGAATGAGCGCAGCGGATCCAGTTCGGCATTGAACCTGTCGATCTGCTGCTCGAGCCAATTCACCTGTGCCTCGGTGATGTTGAGCCGCGCACCGCCCGGCCCCTTTTCCGAGAGGCAGAGATCGGCCTCGACATCGAAGAGATCATTCTGGATGCGGGCGAGCGCCTGATCGAGATCGGGAAGGCCGTCCGTGTGCAGGCGCGCGATCCCGATCACCGCATTGGCTTCGTCCACGGTGCCATAGGTGGCGACGCGAAGATCGTATTTCTTGCGGCGGTCACCGCTGCCAAGCGATGTCGTTCCGTCGTCGCCGGTGCGCGTGTAGATGCGATTGAGGACGACCATTCGGATTATGCCCCGTTGTTTGGAGCATTCTAGCGGACTTCGTTCAGCGGCCCAACATCCAGATCGTGAACATAATCACGATGATTGCAACGAACTGGAGCAGCACGCGCATCCGCATGAGCTTTTGCGAGACGCTGGCGGAGCCGCCCTTCGTCATATTGATCAGACCAAACAGCAGTACGATCGCAACGGCGCCGATAGCGACCGGGACGGCGAAAGTTTGCAGGGCGGTTGCCATCGAAAAACCTCGGGGACTGGTTCAGCCGTTCATGCGCGCAAATTCGAAATTCAGCAACGTGGCAAAGAGCACCCACCCGAGATAGGGAGCCAGAAGCCATGCCGCAACCGTGCTGACCCGACGTGATGCCCAGATGGTGGCAGCAACGAGCACAACCAGTAGCGCAATCACGGCGACACCGGCCTTCAGCATTCCGAAATGGAAGAAAACCCAAGGCCATGCGGCGTTGACCGCAAGCTGCGCGGCAAACAGCGTCAACGCGCGCGTCCGGTCCGACGTTACCCGTGCCAACAGAAGCCGCCAGAGCGAAATTGCCATGAGCACGTAGAGCGTGGTCCAGGCAATCGGGAACACATAATTGGGCGGCGTGAAGGAAGGCTTCGCGAGTTGTGCGTACCAGCCCGCGAGTTTTGGCGTTGTCGCCAGGTTGC